>ERZ857629.23-NODE-23-length-208981-cov-9.731335_pt1 | contig 208981 bp, 186 predicted proteins | sample MGYA00519700_ERZ857629 | MGnify/ENA primary metagenome ERZ857629 (study PRJEB31778, sample SAMEA3449351) | human gut metagenome | biome: human gut; feature: human-associated habitat; material: faeces | place: United Kingdom | collected 2010/2012 ... | reverse complement strand
AAAAATCATCTGCCATACAAAATATTTCTATAACTTTGTTTTCGGTGATCATAGCATTATTGTTCGTATTTATTTGTATTTCAACACTATAAAGATACAGCAATTTTCGCTAGTCACCAATTTTTAGACTGTTATAATTCATCGAACTCACGTTAATATATGTACTTCAGTTAATGCTTACGTTTATACCAAACTGCCGAGAGGTTTCTATATCAATATGCCCATGGGGAAATATAATCAGGACTGGGTCGTAGCCTTCCGCAAAGGTAGCGTGAAACATGTTTATTTTGTAGCTGAAACCAAGGGAAAAGACATTGAAGCTTCGCAACTGCGAAAGGCGGAAGATGCCAAGATAGAATGTGCACGCCGTCACTTTGCTGCCATAAGCACAGGTGAAGTTGTATATAGTGTGGTAAAGACATATCAGGATTTGTATAATGTGGTAATAAAGTAAAAATTAAAATCAAATGTGTACACTGCGCTTTCGAAAATCAGTATCCCTGTTTTAATGCTGTTTTAATGCTGTTAAAACACCGTTTAAACGCTGTTTTAATCGCGCAGGGCTGCATCAAAACTTTCGTCTTGACACAGCCCCAGATGTTTTTGATATATGTCCCTTTTTGCAGACCGCCAGTTCCTGATAGTTGTTTTAATAGTTCCTTACTGGAAATTCCGCAATGCGGAGTGTTGTGCAACCGTAAGGGATTAATTCGATAATTTCCTCGTCTCCCATGTCATTGCCCTGCTGGGTGTAAAAAGCAATCGGACCTGCCGAGCCTCGTACAGCCGTCCAATTATTTAGCCGGCGTGCTTTCGTCTTGATATGGACTGGTGCATTCTCTACATTCCAAGGATAACCTTTCCAGTTGGATTTTTCAACAATATAGTTGGCTTGTATGTTTTCCTTTGAAAATGATTTGTTGGAAAGAGCGTAATTCCATGGCGTATCTGAAGTAACTTCGTAATACCATTCCCCAAAAGATTTCACTTTTTCTGCTTCCACGCTTTTCTTTACCCATTTCTCATTCATTTTAAGGGCATACAAAAGCGGGCCACGTTCGACAACGGCTCCACTGTCATACCATCTGCTTATCGTTACCTCCATTGGGAGAGAAACTTCTAACACATCTCCCGATTTCCATGTCCGGCTGATTCTTGTCACACCACCCGGATATACATCGACATCTACAGGCTTCCCGTTGATAGTGAGTGAGGCTCCGTTGCACCAAGCCGGGATACGCAAATGGAACGGGAAAAAAGTAGGTTGTGTTTTCTTTCCCGGATAAGAGAAGGTGAAGCGCAAAGTCTCATCAAACGGATAAGAGGTTTCTTCTTTCACCTTCACAGTCACATTATCTGCCACTTTCGCCGTAACTTCTGAAGGAGCATAAACCAATGCAGCTAACCCGTTGTCTGCTGTTGCATACCATAAGTTCTGTACGAATTTAGGCCAACCTTGATGCAAGTTGGAAGTACAGCATGGATAACCGGTCAACACTCCGAAAAGCAGATCCGTGTCTTCATGGGGCGTGGAAAACTCACGCCATTCACGGGTAATTTGTATCTGGTTGAACTGTTGGTAATATTGCCTTGCCGAATAGTCGTCCGTCACTTGTGTTGGGAGTGCATTGTAGGCAACCCGTTCCAAATAATCAGCCCAATGGACAGCTCCCGTGATTTCAAGGATGCTCTCCAATGAGAACATCATCTCTACGGCTGTGCATAATTCGGAACCCGCAGTCGGTTTGCCGAATCTCAATAATTCATCCCCGCCCCACAGACCAGTTGGCAGACCAATCGTGTTCTGGATTTGCTTGACAGCATCATCCATAGCTTTCAGCTGCGTTGGGTTCTTGCTTTGCTGGTAATAAATTACAGGTTCTTTGAATCCTTGAGCCAAGTTCACACAATGTAAGCTATGTTGACGGCTTAAATGGTCTTGGTTTAAGAATATATCAGTCCAATTAAATGTCTGCTTGTGGATCAGTTCGCCTAAGTCCAGCAGAAACTTCTCCCCGGTCACATTGTACAACCAATAGACGAGCATCAAATTGTCCCCGCCGCGCTGCTCGCCCCAAAAGGTCCAATGGCCTAACGGTGTCTGTGGCAGCTTTTCCAATTGGTAATGGAAATACTTGGTAAAGAAATTAATTACCCGGCTATCGTTGGTTGCTGAATAGTATTGTTGCATTACTTTTAGCATCACCATCTTTGGCCACCAATCGTGCGCATTATCCCGCTGTAGTCCGGCTTCGTAAGGGCGGTCTGTGTCCGGACCGAAATATCCGTCCGGTTTCTGTGAAGCCAGCGTCCATTCAATCCAAGGCTTGATCTTCTCAATCAACGCATCATCCTTCAAGATATAAGCCAAAGGAAGCAAACCGTCAATCCAATATGGTCCTCTTTCCCAAACATCACCGTCTCCTCCCAGCCAACCGTTTCGTTTACCCATTACTTGCGGATAGACTTCGTCGAGATTTCCTGTCATCCCGTCTTTCATCCGTTGTAATTGATCTGCCATCCATCCTTCAGCTTTGATAGCCCCCAATGGTAACGCAATATACTCTTTATGTAGCAATGGCTGTCTGTTGTTCAGGTAGTTGCCGGATACAGATTCATTTGATTCTCCGTAAGTGACACTGGTGCAAGCCAATGCAGTCAAAGATAGTACTAAACCTTTTAATCTATTCATGGAGTGCTTGTTTATTAGTTGTTATTTAAATCAATCCATACTTTCATATTGCCTGCATCTCTATTGTCCCAAGCATAATAAGGAATGAAAGTAAGCGTTCCTTTTTCAGTCTTTGCATGGATTACATGAGTAACGCCAGGTAATATTTCTTCCTTCTCTATATCAAAGGAGCTGTTTTTAGTCAAAGCGAGTTTGCTAAAGCCATGGTTGTTATCCATCTCTTCCATGCAGTAAACCAACGGACCTCTTTGAATTGCTCTTTTTCCCACATCTTGTTTTACCCGAGGATCTGCTGATACCATTTCGACAGGCATGTCCATATCAAGGGTGATTTTGTCTCCGGGTTTCCAATTAGAGATAACAACATAGCCTTTCTCCTTGCCGAAGGATTTGTTTTCTCCGTTGACAGACAATGAATATTGATGGCACCATCCCGGTATGCGGATTCTTAAATCCTTATTTACGGGTCGCTCTGCATTTATAGACAGATTCACAATTCCATCCCAAGGATAATTTGTCTCTTCTTTTAGAGTGACTTTCTGGTTATCTATGGAAATCTCCGTAGTGTTGCCTATAAATAGATTTACCCAAATACTATTATTAGAGATGCCATAGATATAGTTGCCTATAGAAGGCAGGAATCTGGATATTTGACTTGGACAACATGCACATCCATACCATGCTTTTCGATGATGGTCTCCATGTGATTCCAATGGGTTTACATAGAAGAATCTATCTCCCGAAAGAGAAACTCCAGCCAAAGCTCCGTTATACATGGAACGTTCTAAAACATCAATGTATTTGGAATCACCCGTGAATTGATTCATACGTTGGTTCCAATAAACCATGCCGACAGAAGCACAAGTTTCACAATATGCTTCCAAATTGGGTAAGTCATAATCCTCTGTAAATCCTTCATTGTGTTTAGATGAACCAATTCCTCCTGTCACATACATGTTGCGTAAAACGACATCATCCCATAATTTATTCATGGCTGATATGTAAGCCGTGTCATGTTTCAAGGCTGCAACGTCCGCCATCCCGCAATAAAGATACATACAACGGACAGCGTGTCCTGAGATGCTTTCCAAGTTCCTGACAGGGATTTCGTCTTGGTAATAGGCAGGATTCCAATCACCCTCATCTCCTTTGCTGCCATGTCCGTGACCTCGTTCTTCTAATAGCCAGTAGGCAAAGTCTAGGTATTTCTCTTCATTTGTCGTTTGATAAAGTTTGACTAAGGCCAGTTCGATTTCTTCATGGCCGGGCACCCAATCTCTTTTCCCCGGTCCGAAAATACTCATCATGTGGTTAGCCATCTTTATGCCAACATCCAATAAAGTCCTTTTCCCTGTCGCTTGATAATAAGCCACAGCCGCTTCGATAAGATGTCCGGCGCAATACATTTCATGCTTATCCATATTCTTCCATCTTTTCTCCAGTCCGGTCAATGTGTAAAACGTATTGATATATCCATCAGGTTGCTGGGCAGAAGCAATATGGCTTATCCATTCGTCTGCTTTTTTCTCCAGCTCTGGATTAGGATTGTTTATAAGGCTGTAAGCAATCCCTTCTAATGCTTTATACACATCCGAATCGTCAAAGAAGATACCCGAATGTTTCCCTTCCCCTTTAGACGCATTTATAAAATTCTGCATGCGTCCGGTTTGGTTCTCAATTTGGTCGATACAGACGGGCAAAGTCGCAGATGTATGTTTTTCCAGTCTGGGAGACCAAAAAGAATCTTGGATTTTCACATGAGAGAAATCCACCTGATTTATCATCTTAAGCGGTGCAGCCTCCTCTTGTTTCTGGACAGAACAGCCTCCAATAATCAAAGAGGCTATAGATAATAAAAGATACTGTTTCATGATATCTTAGATATTTGTAAATATGACTTTGTTTAAGGCCAGTCGGTGAATAGCACCGACTGGCGTATTAGTTTATAAATAATTAGGATTTTGCTCCAATTTCGGGTTTGAAGTAAGAACAGATTCAGGTATTGGAAATACGGATCTGTAATCACCTTCCGGCTTATGGGAAAGCCAACTTTTTGTAGTGTAAACGCCGAAACGAATGGCATCTCTTCTTCGATGCATTTCCCATGCAAATTCCCACCCTAATTCGTCATACATTCTTCCGAACGGAACTATATCGGTGTTCCCTTTATCTACTATTTGATAGTTCTCAACATAACCGTATTCATAACAAGAATTTTCTTTCAGTTGATTATCTGTTACTGCGGCTAATTCCGGATTCTCCTTGAAAGCTCTTTGGCGGACTTCTGTTACCAAAACTCCTGCTCCAGCTTCACCTGCTCTTAAAAGGCATTCTGCTTTCATCATCAATACTTCTGCATAACGGAACAGTGGAATATCAGTGTTTGAGTTGGTGAATGAACCTTCTCCTACTGCATATTTGTTCATTCTGTATCCTTCCATTTCACTTGTGTAATTACCACTTGGTATATCTTTCGTGTAAATTAAAGGTTCTCCCATTTTATCATAAGTTCCATATAAAAGGGAACCATCAGATGCATATTGTTGTCCCATTAACCAACTGTCAGCTAATCGAGAGTCTTTCTCATGATAGGTGTTAATGAATTGAGTGATTCCCATTGCAGAGCCACATCCCCATGGAGTATCAATCAAATTAAATTTTTTCTTTAATTCTCCATGCCAAGAGAACATATGTATCGAGTTGCCACTTCCAAAATTCTCATCGAAAGGAACAGTAAATATTACTTCTTTACAATCTTCCACACCCGTTGAACGGAACGGATCTTTATAATTGTTGGATAGGGCAAATTTGCCACTGTTTATAATATCATTACATTGAGAAATACATTCATTCCATTTAGGTTCATTTATGTAAACTTGTGCATTCAAATAAAGGTTTGCCAAAAGGGTTTTAGCTGCCCATTTAGTCATTCTCCCATAAAATTGACCACCAACGTCTTCCCCTAAATTGGGAATTGCAGCCAATAATTCTTTTTCCACAAAGTCGAAGATTTCTTTTCTTGTACTTTTGGAAGGAAGTTCCATGGTCGTAGCTGTGACTAATGGCGCATCTCCAAAATTGTCGCAAATTTGCCAATAATAATAGGCTCTCATCGCTTTGACTTCTGCTAAACCTTCAGTCTTTTCTGTTTCAGAAGGAGCAGGAATAACTCCTGTTTCAATCTGTTCAATTACTTTATTGCATAAAAGAGCCCCTTTATAAAACCAAGACCACATGCTTTTCACATGACTTTGTTCAGAGTTCCATGTCTGATAGTGCATTCGTCTGTATATACCTCCATCATCCCAGCCAGAAGCATTAGGTGGCATGACTATTTCATCGCTACTTCCTTCTTGCGCGCAGAAATAGCCTCCATGAGATGGCATGTTTCTTAATTCGCTGTAAACACTCGCTACGGCTGGTTTGAAATCTTTGCTCGAATAGTTATATGTTTGCTCTGTAATTTTAGAGAAAACAGTTTCATCCATATTGTTACTGCAAGACATTAGCGAGGCTGTGCAGCAAATACCTATAAATATATTGATATAATTTTTCATATTGATTTGAATTAGAATTTAACAGAAACGCCTAAAGTATATGAGCGGGTGGAAGGATAACGGTTTTTGTTATCCACTCCAGGAGCTAATCCACTAATACTTACTTCTGGGTCAATGCCAGAATAACCTGTAATGGTTGCCAAATTGGAAATCTGCCCGTATACTCTTAATGATTTAAGCCAGTTATCAAATCCAAAGGTATAACCTAATGTCAAGTTGTCTATTTTCCAATAATTGCCTTTTTCGATATAGTAACTAACGTATTGCAATTCTTGGTCAACCGCTAAAGGTGTTTTCCCGAATTTGTTGTCAAAAGCTTCATTCAAGACATTGCCTCGAGCTAACATGACCGGTGCGCCATATTGCAACCTTGGCATGTTAAGGATATCAAAAGCAAAAGCCCCTCTCATGGTCAAGTTGAAATCAAAGCCTTTCCACCGCAATGAGTTGTTCCAATTGAGGTAGTGCTTAGGTAAACCATTACCTATTACTTGTTTATCTGTAGGTTGTAATTCAGCTATAGGTTTGGAATTTCCGTCTGCTCCTTCTATGATCCAGTGCCCGTTTTCATCAATATCGATTACTTTATATCCCCAGAAATTGCCGATAGGCTGGCCTTCTTGTATTCTGTGGGTGTTACTTTGCAAAGGTTCTCCTGTAGAACCTTGGTCGGAATATCCACTGGAAACAAACTGATCATTAGATAATGATAGCAGTTTGTTCTTGTTTGTAGAATAATTGACAGAAGTTGTCCATTGGAAATCCTTGGTTTGAATAGGAATGATTGATACTCCAATCTCAACACCTTGGTTTCTCATGGAACCTGCGTTAGCAACCATTGTAGAGAACAAATATGGAGGTGAAGGAACAGTATAACTCCATAATAAATCTTCCGTTTTACGGTTGTAATAATCGATGTTACCTGTAATTACATCATCAAAAAATCCAAAGTCAATACCAATATTTACCTCTTTTTTCTTTTCCCAACGCAAATCTGGATTGGCATTGGAATCTGGTCTTATGGTCTTTATCCATTCTCCTCCATAATATACATATGTCCCAAAGTTGAGTGTGTTTAGTGACATGTATGGATTTGATGGAACGGTACCTGTAATACCGTAACCTGCTCTCAACTTTAATATTGAAAGAGCTTTTGTATCAGTAAGGAAATCTTCATCTTTAATATTCCAAGCTACAGATGCGGACGGGAAGTTTCCCCATTTGTGGTCTGCACCAAATTTTGTGGAACCTTCATGTCTGATACTGGCAGCAAACATGTATTTGCCTTTGTAACTGTAGTTCAAACGACCGAAATATCCAATTAAGCGACTTTCATTTGCTTCGGAAGATTCGGATGCTTTTCCATCTTTTAATGCTTGTCCGCTTCCCATATTATTATGTGTGTAATCATCAGATGGGAAGTTGTAATTCTGCATCCAATAATTAGAGTACCTGTCCCTTTGCCAGCTATATCCGGCCAAGATGGTGAATGCGTGATTTTCAGCCAAAGTTTTTCTCCATTGGACTGTCAATTCAGATAAATCTTGGGTTCTTCGAGTTGTACCTTTGGATGCGAAACCGTTTTTCCCATCTCTCCATGTGGATTTATGGGATTGTGTTTCATAATAACCCCTTGTTTGATTATATGTATTAGAAGATACTAAATATTTAATATCTAAACCTTCAATTGGAGTAAAAGTAGCATTGGCAAACATTCTTAAATTTGAAGCCTGATTTTCTCCTTCTACCTCATTTAGTAATGCTACTGGATTATAATATTCATTTTTTGTGCTTTCTGAATATTTCCCTTCTGAATTATATACAGGAGTTGTTGGATTGTAAATAAGTGCATTTCGATACACTTCACTATTGTAACTTCCTCCGTCCGAACCGGAGAAATAAGTCTGTTTGAAACCACTTAAATTGGCATTTAATTTCAATTTGTTGTCGAACATCCTATGTGTAATTTCTATACGAGGATAATACATTTGATTGTTGGTGCGTTTAATCAAACCGTTCAGTCCTCTGTATTCAAAGCTTGCTACATAGTTCGTTGTTCTACTTCCTCCTCGCAAACTGATGTTATAGATTTGAGTTAATGGAGTTCTTGTGACTTCATCTATCCAGTCTGTAGAAGCTCCGTCGTCTTGAGCTCCTGGCACTCCTTCTTTAACCCGTTGTCTATATTGTTCGGCATTCATGAAAGGAAGTTTCTTGACAATTTGTTGGGTGGAGATATATGCATTGACATTTACTTCTGTCGGCATTTCTCCCTGGGCATTCTTTGTTGTAATTAAAATAACTCCGTTCGTACCACGTGTTCCGTAAATAGCTGCTGCAGAACCGTCTTTTAAAACGTCAATTTGTTGGATATCATCAGGTGATACAGAATTTAAATCGCCGGGTATTCCATCTATCAATACAAGAGGGCTGGCACTTGCCATTAAGGTGGTCATACCACGTAATGATATTTCAGATGTTGAAGTCGGATTAGCATCAGGAGTGATAATGCTTAGTCCAGGTACTTTGCCTTTTATTAATTGTGCAGCATCAGTTGATGGCGTTTTCAAGAAATCTTCAGATTTTATTGAGGATATGGCGCTGGCTACTTCTCCTTTTTTTGTGTACCATAACCAACCACCACAACTTCGTCTAAACTCTGAGTATCTTCTTGTAATTTTATGTTGATTGTTTTTTGCCCGTTAACAGAAATGAACTGCGTATGGTATCCTATATAAGAAATCTGTATTACTGCATTCGCAGGAGCTTCCAGGGAATATTTACCATCCATATCTGTAATGGTTCCGTTCGTAGTACCTTTTACCATTACATTTGCGCCAATTACGGGCATACCAGTAGCGTCTGCAACTGTTCCTTTTACTAAATTAGACTGCTGACTGGTCGTATTTATAGTTCGTTTCTTGATAATTATGTGTCCGTTGCTGAAGGTTGCCACACAATCCGTACCTGTTAGCAATTGATTTATAGCTTGCTGTACAGTAGTTGCCTTCGGCATTTGTTTTACAATACGAGAATCATCTACATCTTGTGATTTGTAGTCGATTGAAAGTTTCGTTTGCTTTTCTATTTGCTTGAAGACACTTTTCAACGGAAGATTGCTTCCTGTCAGTTTGACTTGTTGGTGTTGTGCGTAAGCCAATACGCTACATGTTGATAAAGCTGTAATACACAATAGCCGAGATAATATTTTTCCTTTTTCTCCTGGCATTAGATTTGATAAATTCATATATTTGTATGTTTGAAATTTAAGTAATAGAAATTTGATTTATTTCTCTTGTTCTGTCGAACTTAAAAGACCTTAGGTTTCAAATACCGGAAAGGGAAGTTGGTCGCTATTCTTTCCGGTTTTTCTTTTTTTCATGATATCCTCCTTTTCTTTATTTGACAATGATATTGTTCCCTTTAATAGCATAATCTACACCCATCAACTGATGCAGGATTTCCATCACATCCTCAATTGTTTCATTCGGGGCGAATTTCACATGATACAAGTCATTCCCATAACGGGTGGCATTGTATTGGAACGTGACTTTGTATTTCTTTTCTAACGTTGAAATCAGTTGCAAGAAAGGAACATCCTCAAAAATCAGATAACCTTCACGTGTCATCTTGTACAAAGACAAATCCACCAAATTTCGTTGCACGCTATGATTCTCATGCGAATAAATCAATTGCTCACTGGGCTTTAAAATATATGACTGAGCTATTCCATCCTTCAGGCTGACTTTCACACTTCCTTCTTCCAAAGTGGTGGTTGTATAATCTTCACCGGCATACGATTTCACAGTGAAGATGGTTCCTAAGGCTTGTATATCCACACAGGAAGTTTTGACTATAAATGGTTTCTCCTTGTTTTTATATACTTGAAAAGAAGCCTCACCAGTCAAATATATAGTACGAGAATCCATCTTTTGGAAATCCTTTGGATAAAGAATCGTGGATCCAGCATTCACCCAGATGCGGGAGCTGTCCGGCAATAGGATTTCACGTGTCTCACCGTAAGGAACAAACAATTCTGCCATTTCAGCCGATTGGCGTAACGTATGCTGTTTTGTTGTCCAATACGTTCCACCCACTGAGACTAAAAACAAAGTCACAACAGCTGCATATTTTAACCATACAAGTTGGATTTGCTTTTTCTTAGGTAAAGAAGCATTCAATTGAGATTGAAGCAGGTTCCAATCTTTCCATGTATCTGCAGATATTTCACCCTCTGTTGTTTCCCAATGTTGTTGTAACAGATTTTCTTTTATTTCCTGATTTTGCTCCGCACGCAACCATCTTCCAAACAAGACTTTTCCTGCTTTGGAAAAATTCTTTCCAACGTATAGTTGAAATAACTTTTTAATTGATTCGTGTGCTTCCATATTGTCTGTTTTTATATGTATGTAGGTTCAACTTTGAAACACACACAAGCAATATGAATTTTTTTTGTTAAAAAGTATTTCGCTTTAGTGGCTTTCCTTCAAATCACATTATTGCTTTCCTTGAATGTGTTATAAATAAATGAAAAAGTAAAGTCTGTGGAAAGATTTTTGACTAAATTTATTCAGGACTATTATTTGATTGTCAGGAATAACCATAAATATACGATTTTACGCAAGATAGCCAATGCAGCTGTTAGATGATTCTCTACAGTTCTTTTACTTATATGTAGGCGGATGGCTATTTCGTCATTGGAAAGACCTTTCTCCCTGCTCATCCGATAAACCAGTTGACGTTGTGGAGGCATTTGCTGAACAGCTGCTTGAATCATTTTTTGAAGTTCATGGGCAAATAATCGTTCTTCTTCGGATTCTGCGTCCGAAGCATTTTCTAAATATTCACGGGCGTACTTTTCTGTCACAGTCAGATGATCAAAGTAATCATAAGCTTTGTTGCGAGCCATTTGATAGAGATAGGCGGAAACTGATTTTATTCGTACTAATTTCTCGCGGTCTTTCCAAATAGAAAAGAACATATCTTGCGTCATGTCCCGGCTTAATTCCGGATCATGCGTTAAGCTCGTCAAGAAACAAACTATTTTCGGCTGATATCGAAAGAATAACTGCTCGAATGCTTGAATATTTCCGGCTGCGATTTCTGTTAAGATATGTGCTTCTGTTATCTCCATAGACCATAAATCTACAAAAGAACAAATACTGAATATTAAATGTTTTATAACGTTTTGAACATCATAAAAGTTGCCCTGATTTTTGCCATGTAAAAGAATTCTCTTATCTTAATGTTACAAACATTAAATAAATAAATTCTCAACAAGCAGAACAAAAATACAAATTTAATTCGATAAACATACATCTTTTAGTGGCATTTTTCCAACTATGGGCTTGATGATCGTTTGTCTCAATAAATATAGCATTTGGATAACTCTGCACATTTAGTATGCTTTATCAACACAGCGAGATAATTCGCTCTTTCTTGTGTGTATTTCTTTGGACTTGGCTGTTAATTAAGAAACTTGCTATAAAAAGATGTAACATTGTATTAAAAATTACCCGAAAAAGTAATGCTATTTTAATACACTATTATAATATGTATCGTATCTTTGCAGCAAAGATATTATTTATGATTTCTAATTGTAAGGTTAATCATGAAAAAGATTGTTATTTCGTCAATGGCTATTTTAGTAGCCGCATTCTGCATGACTTCATGCAATGGTAATGCTCAACCTGCTGAGCAAACTGAAACTAAAGAGGCTCCGGCTCCTAAGAAAGAGAAGAAGACAATTGTCTGCCGTGTTGTTGTAAAGGACGGACAACAGGCTGCATTCACGGAAGTGGCTGAAAAATTGGTGAATGCTACCCGCCAAGAACCGGGCAATGTCAGCTATAACTTGTACCAGTCTCCGTTTGACTCTACTATGTTTATCTTCTATGAAGAGTACAAAGACGAGGATGCTTTCAATGCGCATGCCAATTCCGAGCACTTCAAGGCTTTCGCCGATGCTATTCCTAATATGTTGGCAGAAGAATTGAACATCGAGCAGTTTTGAGAGAGGATAGAATAGGGTGCGACCTATTTTGAAAAAGCATATATGCTATTTCCGAAAAGCATATATGCTTTTATTATTTTAGCTGGTAGATGCTATTAGGTGATTGGATATTCCTTGTTTAAAATCCCATGTGGAAACGACTTCTGTTTGTCCCGAACGGGGAGAATAGGAATTGGCGGTTCATTCGCTTGTTGAAATGGTCGTATTGGTAATTCATCCCAAATTGCAATTTTAAATGCTCGGCAACTTTAATCTCTACCGCTCCTCCCACATTCGTCCGGTTAAGCAAAGGGTTCATCATCAAGAATGGGTCTGCCGCATTGTCTCCATAGAAGGCATACGAACCCCAAGCTTTCAAAGCCATCCAGTCATTTACTTGGTAATGGAGCAAAATGTTTATGCCGCCCCAAAGGGTAGGGGAGCTGGTGTATGGCGTATAATATCTACCTCCGAACCCTCCAACCGTAATGGTTGCATTTCCGATTTGGTGCGATAGGGAAGTCTGTAGGATGTTCATGCCACCCAATGCCGGCCATGTTTCCTGGATTCCGTTAGCTATGAATAATGTATTCTCGGAAACAGGATGGAAATATAGTTCGTCATAATCGAGAGCCATCGGATTCATACGTCTGAACATTGCCGTGTAGGGGTTGAAAAATGGCTGATAGGCTTTTGAAAGCGAGTGCATATTGGCAGGACGATCCGATTCCGCTACATTCAGCAGGGCAACCGAGTGGGCATCCCGTGAAATATCTTCGGAGAAACGTTGGTAGTACGCTATATATTTATATTGTAGCAATCGGCTTTGTTCGCTTAGCGGAATATAACTTTTATAAGTCGCCTTGGGAATCTCCCATTCGTATTTCTGTTCTGTAGGAATGGCGAATAATTTCCCTTTTTGATCCATGACAAAACACAACCTTTCCTCTGCATATAAAGATACTTGGTAGGTAAAAAGACAAATACAGGCTATCATCCATCTGTTCATAATTCTCCTTTTTATGATATGTTAAGGGCAAAAATAAGGAATATTTTGATTTTTTCTTTGAAAAGCTCTTTGTATTCTGAATTTTTCGTATATTTGCCCTGTAATAGAGTACATTTTTAAACTAAATAAATAATTTATGGAAGTTAAGAAATCACCCAAAGCGGACCTTGAGCGTGGTAAAACGATGAGCCTTTTGATGGGTTTCGTTGTCGGCTTGGCTGTCCTATTCGTTGGATTCGAATGGGGTTCTACCGATGTTAAGGTCGTTACGGCAGACGAAGGTGTTCAAGACATCATCGCAGAAGAGGAAATTGAAATTACGAGACAGGAAAATACGCCTCCTCCACCACCACCACCAGCAGCACCGGTTGTTACCGATATGTTGAACGTTGTGGATGATGACGTAGAGTTGGAACAGCAGGATATCGTAACATCTGAAGATAATGCTTCTGAAGCACAGACTCAGACTTACGTTGCTCCAGTAGTTCAGGAAGAAGAAGAAGAAGAATCTGCACAGCAGATCTTTACCGTAGTAGAAAAGCAGCCAGAATACCCTGGTGGTACAGCTGAGTTGTTCAAATACTTAAGTAAAGCTATCAAATACCCGGTTATCGCACAGGAAAACGGTATCCAAGGTCGTGTGGTTTGTTCTTTCGTTGTAAACCGAGACGGTTCAATCGTGGACATTCAGGTTATGCGTGGTGTTGATGCATCTTTGGATAAAGAAGCTGTCCGCGTGATTAGTGAAATGCCTAAATGGAAACCAGGTGAGCAGCGTGGTAAACCTGTACGTGTAAGATTTATCTTACCGGTTCAGTTCCGTTTGCAATAATAAGTATTATTCATAGGAGAAGAAGGGGCTGTATCAAAATATTTTTTGATACAGCCCCTTTAAGGTGGGTTGTAATTAGCAAATTGTCAGGTGCGTTTGCGATTATGGCACACCGCCTCTTCTTTTGCCAAAGCCATTCGGTTCATGGACCGGTGACTTACCTGTTTTGTGTAAATAAAATGACTCAATATAATTATGGTTGCATTTGATGAAATTCTTCGATTGATAGAACAATCTATTCGTGGCCTTGTTTTCAATGACCCTCCTAAAAGTTTGTTTGAACCGGTCACTTATACTCTTTCCCTTGGTGGAAAACGCATCAGACCGGCTTTGACTTTGATGGCATACAATATATATAAAGAAGATGTTGCTTCTGCCTTGGATGTGGCAATGGGGTTGGAGGTGTTCCATAACTTCACCTTGCTTCATGACGACTTGATGGATGAGGCAGATATGCGCCGTGGTCAACCAACTGTACATAAAGTGTGGGGTGCAAATACCGCCATCTTGTCGGGCGATGCCATGCTGATTGCAGCTTATCGTTTAGTGGCAAAAGCGGACAAGGTACATTTGAAACCTGCTTTGGATTTGTTCACTCAAACTGCCCTTGAAATATGCGGAGGCCAACAATATGATATGGAGTTCGAGAAAAGGGATGATGTGGCTGAGGAAGAGTATATTGAGATGATTCGTTTGAAGACTGCTGTCTTGTTGGCTTGCGCCTTGAAGATGGGGGCTATCTTGGCGGATGCGCCTGCCGAGGATGCCGAACATCTTTACCATTTCGGTATTGCAATAGGTTTGGCTTTCCAGTTGCAAGATGACTTGTTGGATGTTTATGGCGACCCGAAAACATTCGGGAAGAATATCGGGGGCGACATCTTATGCGATAAAAAGACATTTTTGTTGATTAATGCGTTCAAAAGAAGCAATGAACAGCAGAAGGAAGTGCTGAAACGTTGGATTGGGGCTGCATCCGTTGACCCGCAAGCCAAAATAGCTGCGGTTACGGACATCTATAACCAATTGCACTTGAAGCAGCTTTCCGAAGAAAAGATAGAAGCCTATTTTACGGAAGCCATGTCTCATTTGGATGCTTTGAATGTTGAACCGGTAAAACTGGCGGCATTGAAAGAAATCAGCCATTTGTTGATGAATCGAAAGTCGTAATGATATGAAATTGATAGATACGCATGATCATATATATCTGGAAGATTTCGACCCTGAGCAAGACCGATTGATTAAAGAAGCGCAAGAATCAGGAATTGACACCTTGTTGCTGCCTAATGTCGATTTGGAAACGGTAGACAGGATGCACGACTTGTGCGACCGTTATCCTGATTTTGCATTCCCGATGATGGGTTTCCATCCGACCAGTGTCACTGCCGAATATGCCGGTAGTTTGAAAAGCATAGAATCTTGGTTGGGCAAGCGCCGTTATTGCGGAATAGGAGAGATAGGCATAGACCTCTTTTGGGATAAGAGTTACCTCCGTCAGCAAAAAGAGGTGTTTGAGGAGCAACTTCGCTGGAGTATTGATTTGGGTTTGCCGGTAGCGATACATACGCGTGACGCATTTCCAGAGGTATTTGACTCAATATATAAGGTGGGTCCAGATAACTTGTATGGCGTTTTCCATAGTTTTACAGGAACGGCTGACGAGTTGGAAGAGGTGAAGAGGCTGTCCACTTTCAAAATAGGAATAAATGGGGTAGTCACATTTAAAAATTCCAAGTTGGGGGAAATATTACAGAACACGGATTTGACGCAAATTGTATTGGAAACAGATGCGCCTTATTTGTCGCCTGTGCCCTACCGCGGGAAACGCAATGAACCGCTGTATATTTGGAAAACTGCTGAAAAATTAGCACAAATTTACCAAATATCTTTGGAACAGGTCGTAGATGAAACAAGAAAAAATGCCCTTTCGGTATTTAAAAATGTGAACAAAGATATATAATTGTGTATTTTCAATTAACAAGCAAATTTATTTGAGAGATTTTGTGTATATGTCAATCAAAAAGTATAGATTTGTGCACTGAAACGTATGCAATAGGAAAATTTTTCGTATTTTGCACCCGTTTTACAAGTAAGAGCAGAATTGGAGAGATGCTCGAGTGGTTGAAGAGGCACGCCTGGAAAGCGTGTATACGCCAAAAGTGTATCGCGGGTTCGAATCCCGCTCTCTCCGCAGGAAATATTAAACAAAAGACGATAAGTAAATACAATAATAATAATTTAATTAATTAATCTTAAAAATTAGACACACAATGAAAAAGTTATTTGCAATTGTTGCTGTGATGGGAGTCTTAACATTTGGCTCAACTCAACTCGTTCAGGCTCAGGATGCTGCTGCTACCGAACAAGCTGCTCCTGCAGCAGACAAACCGGTTGCTGACGCTGTAGCTGAGGCTGCTGAAGCTTCTGCTCCTCTTGCTGGTGCTGAAGAAGAAGGTGGTATCCACAAAGAAATTAAAGTAAAATTCATCGAAGGTACTGCATCTTTCATGAGTTTGGTTGCTATCGCATTGGTTATTGGTTTGGCTTTCTGTATTGAACGTATCATTTACTTGAGCTTGGCTGAAATCAACACAAAGAAATTTATGTCTTCTATCGAAGCTGCTTTGGAAAAAGGTGATGTTGAAGCTGCTAAAGATATCGCTCGTAACACGAGAGGTCCTGTTGCTTCTATCTATTATCAAGGTTTGATGAGAATCGACCAAGGCATCGACGTGGTTGAGAAATCTGTAGTATCTTATGGTGGCGTTCAGGCTGGTTACCTTGAAAAAGGATGCTCTTGGATCACACTGTTCATCGCGATGGCTCCGTCATTGGGATTCTTGGGTACTGTAGTAGGTATGGTTATGGCATTCGATAAAATCCAACAGCAGGGTGATATCTCTCCGACAGTTGTTGCTGGTGGTATGAAGGTTGCCTTGATTACTACTATCTTCGGTTTGGTTGTAGCTTTGATCCTTCAGGTATTCTATAACTACATCCTTGCTAAAATTGAAGCTCTTACAAGCGAAATGGAAGACTCTTCTATCTCTTTGCTTGACATGGTAATCAAATATAACTTGAAATACAAAAAATAATCTGAGATGAGTAAGTTAACATATAAAGTATCGTATTACGTACTATACGCGATGTTTGCTCTTATCGTGATCGTATTGGGTCTTTTCTATTTTGGTGGACAAATGGAAACTCCGCTTGTATACGACATGGATAATCCTGCAAACACAGATGCCTTGCTGTACCTGATGTACGGTCTGTTTGGCATTGCTGTAGTTGCAACTGTTGTTGCTGCTATCTTCCAGTTCGGTTCTGCTTTGAAAGACAATCCTAAGGGTGCTATCAGATCATTGCTCGGACTTATTCTTCTTGTTCTTGTATTGGTTGTAGCATGGTCTATGGGTAGTGGTGAAACACTGACAATTCAGGGATATGAAGGAACTGACAATGTTCCTTTCTGGTTGAAACTGACTGATATGTTCCTTTACAGTATTTATTTCTTGTTGTTGGTAACAGTTGTTGCTATCATCGGAAGTAGTATTAAAAAGAAATTATCATAACTAATTGGGGAAACTCAATAAAATACAGTAACTACAATGGCAAAAGGAAATAGAAAAGTTCCTGAAATTAATTCAAGTTCAACAGCGGATATTGCATTCTTATTGCTTATCTTCTTCTTGATTACGACATCTATGGATACTGACCGTGGTTTGGCAAGACAATTGCCTCCACCTCCCGATAAGGATCAGGTTGACAATGACATCGTTGTTAAGGATCGTAACGTTCTGCAGATTTTTCTGAACTTTCAGAATCAGTTGATGTGCGGTGGCGAAGTTGTTGATGTGAAGCAATTGAGGGAAAAAGCCAAAGAATTCATTGCCAATCCATATAACGATGAAAAATTACCGGAAAAACATGCGAAAGATGTGCCTTTCTTTGGTAATACCATGGTTACGGAGAATCATGTAATTTCTTTGCAGAGTGACCGCGGATCTTCTTATCAGGCTTATTTTGATGTTCAAAATGAGCTGGTTGCTGCTTACAACGAGTTAAGAGATGAATTGGCTCAGGAAAAGTGGCAGAAGAATTATGCTGAGTTGAATGAAGACCAGCAGAAAGCTATTCGTGAAATTTTTCCTCAGAAGATCTCTGAGGCTGAACCTAAAGGAGTTAAAAAGAATAATTAATGGGAAAATTTAATAAAACAGGTAAGCGCGGGATGCCTACGCTGAATACTTCTTCTCTACCTGACTTGATCTTTACATTGTTGTTCTTCTTTATGATTGTAACAACAATGCGTGAAGTTTCTTTGAAGGTTGAGTTTAAGATTCCGCAAGGTACTGAGTTGGAAAAGCTTGAAAAGAAATCTTTGGTTACGTTTATCTATGTAGGTAAACCGACAGCAGAGTTTCGTAAAAAACTGGGGTCTGAAAGCCGTATCCAGTTGAATGACGCATATGCTGAAGTTGACGAAATTCAGGCTTACGTAACTAACGAGCGCTCAAGTATGAAAGAGGAAGACCAACCCTTTATGACTGTGTCTTTGAAAATTGACCAGGATACAAAAATGGGTATCGTTACCGATATTAAACAGGCTCTTCGTCAAGCTTATGCACTGAAAATTAACTATTCTGCGAGAGCTCGCGAATAAGTTATTCTATACATAGAAAAGGCCGTCTGATTTGTTTCAGACGGCCTTTTTTTATGAGATACCCGGGCTTATCGCTTTCAGCTCTTATAGGACTAATATCCCTCGGGAATTATATGGGTTGCCTGTATGTATTTAGTGGCGATATCGTAACTCCTGTATGGGCGATTACACAGACTCACATGCAGATATAAAGATTGAAATAGTCGATAATCTTGATAAGACCTGTGAAGTCTGTGTAATTCGTACAGTGGTTAATGTATTCCTTTTCGTTGGTTTGAGATGATCTTATTTACCTGTATAGAATTCTATGATTCGTTTGATGGATCTCTGGCAAACCGGACAGAATGTGGGATATTCATTTGTGCGCATGCGGCAATCGAATGCCGGACGATAGATACCTTTAGCTGAGTAACCTCCTCCTTCGTATACACCTGTGGGGTATTTGGCCTTATCTGCTACCGGAGTCGGAACCGGGGTGTCTTTAGTGAGCATATCTTCCCATTTGGAAGCGAAGTTGACACGTGTGGTTATGTTTTGTTCCCATGGTTCGATACTGAGTGGATAGAGGCTGTTCATCACATCTTCGTCATAGAAGTATTCATCGGCCAGACCACCGAAACTATGTCCGAATTCGTGTACCACTACCGGGCGGAAATTGGGGTGATGTGCGGTGGTTAATGTGAAAGCATTGTAGATGCCGCCTCCGCCATATTGCTCTGTATTGGCGAGGATTATGATATGTTCATAGGGAATGCCTGCCAATGCGTCGTTAATTGCTTTTACACGGCTGGTAGTCAGATAGCGGTCAGAGTAGAAAGTATCGAAGTGCGAACCGAAGGCAGTATGTTTCCATGCTCCCTGTTTCGGAGCACTGACTCCGCTGTCTGCGGAAGGACTGGCTACGGCTATGATATTGAAACGGTTCTTCATAGACTGGAACGGTTCGTGCGAAAATAGTGCTTCGCATGCCACGGCTGCATCTTTATAGAAAGTTTCCATTTCGGCTGTGGTATATCCTTCGGCCAGGATTGCCACATCGATACATTGTTCTTCGTTTCCGCTTTTCAGCAAATATTTGTGTGGGGTGATGTGTGTGAGTCCTTTTTTATGTATCAGGATATCATCGGGCTTGACGATATGTTTCAGGCTTGCGCTTACTTCGTGTTTGTTGTTGCGCAGCGTGATTTCTACTTCCGCTGGTTTTACAGGGTAGGGCAGGAGATAAGTATTCTCAAATCCTTTGGTTACTTCTTTAGCTTCGTCTGTCTCCAGCCATTCCTGGAATAGTGAGGAAAACGAAGTGGTATAGATAACTTTTCCACTTTCCACATCACGCATGACAATTTGCCCGTTTCCTTCCAGTGGTAATTCTGCAAGATGATGCCGTCTGCCTGCCCATGTGGGCAGTTCCGAAAGTTCGTCGAGACAAATTGATTGCTTTTCCGCATTTCCGGTGAAAAGATAATCGATGCGCAGTGTTTTGTTCGTAAAGTAGTCCGAAAAGTTTTGTGCGTATGCACATCCTGTCACGAAAAGACAGGTGAATAAGGTCAATATTAGCTTCATATCGTGTGAATTTATTGTTTTTACAAAGGTACGAACTATTGCCGATTTATTCTATTTTTACAAATAAAAGTAATAAACTATAGTATTTATTGCCGGGGAAATAACTAACTTTGCATTAGAGATTGATATATTAAAACAAATTGATTTAAAATGGGACATCATCAATTAGATACTTTAGACGAGCAGATTCTGAAGTTGATTGCCGACAATGCCCGCATTCCGTTTCTGGAAGTGGCAAGAGCGTGCAACGTTTCGGGTGCGGCTATTCATCAACGCATACAGAAGTTGACTAATCTGGGTATATTGAAAGGTTCGGAGTATGTTATCGACCCGGAGAAGATTGGATATGAGACATGTGCTTATATTGGGATTTATCTGAAAGATCCTGAGTCGTTCGATTCTGTGACCAAAGCTTTGGAAGCGATTCCGGAAGTAGTGGAATGTCATTTCACCACCGGGAAATACGATATGTTTATCAAGATATACGCAAGGAACAACCATCACCTTCTGAGTGTGATCCATGATAAACTTCAACCGTTGGGATTGGCTCGTACGGAGACGCTTATTTCATTCCATGAAGCTATCAAGCGGCAAATGCCGATCATGGTAGAAACGGACGAGGATTAAGTTTATCCCCGAACGTAATCTACGAAAGCATATGAGCAGAGATGTTTCTCATCCGCAGGATGGACTTCTCTGCTTTTTTCGTGCCATATGGCTGTATCTACAGCCGGGAAAAAGGCATCTGCTTCCGGAGCTGTGTCATCAACTTCGGTCAGGCACAGTTCGTCGGCCAAAGGCATGGCTTGGCGGTAGACACTTGCTCCTCCGATGATGTATACTTTCTCTTCTTCCTGACAGCTTTTCAAAGCGGCTTCCAGCGAAGTGAACACCTCTGCTCCGGGACATTCGGTTGCCGGATTGGAAGAGAGTACCACATTCCGTCGATTGGGTAACGCTCCTTTAGGAAGCGATTCGAAAGTTTTTCGTCCCATTATGATTGTGTTTCCTGTGGTCAGCGCCTTGAAACGTTTCAGGTCGTTGGGCAGCCAGAATAAAAGCTTGTTTTGAAATCCTATGGCCATTCGGTGGTCTACAGCGGCAATAATGCTAATTTTACTCATAGTCCGGTGGAGTTATGTTATACCGCAACTTTCCCTGCAATGTGCGGGTGCGGATCGTAGTTTACTAATTCAAAATCCTCAAACCGGAAGTCGAAGATACTTTTCACATCCGGATTTATTTTCATCTGCGGCAGTGTACGGGGCTCCCGGCTAAGTTGCAGTTTCACCTGTTCCAAATGATTCAGGTAGATATGCGCATCACCCAGCGTGTGGATGAACTCTCCCGCTTTCAAACCGGTGACTTGCGCCATCATCTGTAGCAGCAGTGCATAGGAGGCTATGTTGAACGGTACACCCAGGAAGATATCGGCGCTGCGCTGGTAGAGTTGCAGGCTCAATCGTCCGTTCGCTACGTAAAACTGAAAGAACGCGTGGCAGGGAGGGAGGTTCATGTGATCCAGGTCACCGACGTTCCAGGCACTGACGATGATGCGGCGTGAATCCGGATTGTGCTTGATGGCATCCACCGCTTCACTGATCTGGTCGATGAATCCGCCGTCATAGTTGGGCCACGAACGCCACTGATAACCATAAATATGTCCCAGGTCGCCCTTCTCATCCGCCCATTCGTTCCAGATGCGTACACCGTGGTCCTGCAGATATTTCACATTTGTGTCTCCTTTCAGGAACCATAACAGTTCGTAAATGATCGATTTCAGATGAAGTTTCTTGGTAGTGAGGCAAGGGAAGCCTTCGTCCAGGTCGAAACGCATCTGGTGTCCGAAGACACTGATGGTTCCCGTTCCGGTGCGATCACCTTTTTCTGTTCCTTCTGCCAACACCCGGTTGAGCAGATCTAAATATTGTTTCATATGGATGGTTATACTTTTTGAGTTACTAAAAATTCCTGCCAAAGTTACAAAAACAGCCCGAATAACTTACAGGAACGGTGTGAATAAGTTCGCAAACCAACATTTAAACTTTTTCCAGGCCGATTTTTGTCTCCACATTTCTGGAGTCAGGCGGGTGCAATGCAGGGTGTCGGCTTCAAAAACGTCATTCAACTGCTGAGTGATGTTTTTGTCGAAAATGAAGGCATTCGTTTCATAATCGTATCGCAGGCTCCGGCTGTTCAGGTTAGCTGTACCTACGGTGCAGAACAGATCGTCCACCATCATGATCTTTGAGTGGTGGAATCCACCGTTGTACAGATAGATATTTGCCCCTTTTTTCATCAGTTTCTGCACGGCATAGAGCGAGGCATCCGGTGTGAAAGGGATATCCGATTTGGAAGAAATCATGATCTCTACTTTCGTTCCCCGGTTCAGTGCCCTTTTGAGGGCCTTGCGGATGGATGAAGTCGGAACGAAGTATGGATTCACGATGCGTACATCGTGTTGCGCGGCATAGATAGACATGGCATACGTGTGGCTCAGCATTCGGGAGTTCCGTTTGGGAGTACGGTCTACGATTGCGATGATTGTGTTGCAACTGTCTGCACGTTCCGGATGATTCGGGAAATATTCTTCGCCCACGATGTTTTGTTTGGTAGTCTTGTTCCAGATGTCGAGGAAGATTTCTTGCAGAATATTCACCGCGTCACCTTCGATCCGGATGTGCATATCGCGCCAGGTACCTATCTTGGGTAGCCCGTTGATGTAGTAATCCGCAATATTCATTCCGCCCGTATATCCTATTTTTCCGTCGATGACCGCAATCTTCCGATGGTCACGATGGGCTGCATGATTGATATACGGGAACTTGAACGGATCGAATTTTACGATTTCGATTCCTTTCTCCCGGATTGCTTTCAGATGCTTCTTTTTGAGCGGCTTGTTGTTCGACCAGTTACCGAATGCATCGAACAATGCCCGTACCTTGACACCTTCTTTCACTTTTTCGCCGAGCAGGTCGAACAGTGCATTGGCTATGGAGTCGTTACGGAAATTGAAATATTCCAGATGAATGTGATGCTTTGCTCCGCGGATGGCTTCGAACAAGTCTTCAAATTTCTCCCGCCCGCTTTTGATAAGTTTCACCTTATTATTGTCAGTGATAGGGATGTTAGAGTACTCGAGGAACTGCATGACGAGAGAGTCGCTTCGAATAAATTGTGTAGTGTCCTCCCGCTGCATCAGCAGGCTGTCAATATTCTGTGTTCGGGCAGTGCCTATAGAGAGAATGGTCGCTATTATTAAAACGTATAATTTCAAAACCTCAGTCTTTATTTAGTTTACAAGGAAACAAAGATACAACATCTCTGTTCTTGGCTTCTTTTTGTCAAGAGCAGATTTAGTATATATTAACAGTGGGTCGCTTTTTCGGGAAAGAATAGGAGTAATGCTTGATAACATCAGGAGATAATTGATTTACTCCTGATGTTATCGGGTGGAAGAGCCGGGCTTCGGGGGCGAAAGCTTACTGCTTTTGGCAGGAATACACCGTCTTCCGGACCGAAAGACACCGTCTGTTTCCTCCGGACGCACCGTCTTCCGGAAGATCTGCCGGTGATACCATAAAAAAAGGGAAGAGTTGCAACTCTTCCCTTTTACCTCATATTAAATTGAATATATTGTATGTATCTTGTTTACAAAGATAACGCATTCTGATCCTGAAAGCAAGTTTTTCACTTGTTTTTTAGGGCTGTTGCGCACAAATCCCTGTACGGCTTCCGGATTATCTCCGCATCAAGCCATAGACCATGCCTTGCGTGCTCCGAAGAAAGCGAGTACCAGAATGGCGATATAGAGAGATTTCGGATCGAATCCTGTTGTAAGCCCGTGTTGTACCATGGATACAAAAACTTCGCGCAGCGTACTGATAGTGGCTTGCAGACCTCCGAAGGCGAAGAACAGGATGACGCACAATACTGTGCAGACCGTTCCCCATATCTGGATTAACCGGTGGTTTCGTCCCGGTAGATTACGCATGACGCGGCGGCTGAACCCATTATCTTTTACTTCTTGTTTTTGCTCGCTGAAGAATTGCTTCAGGAGTTTATCATCTGTTTCCGTCATAACCGTTTTGTTTTAAGTAAATTGCCAATTTGTCTTTAGCCCTCGACAGGTGCGATTTGACCGTTCCTACCGGGCATCCCGTTATTCCCGCAATCTTTTCTATACTGACATCTTCCATATAGAACAAAGTGATACAGGTGCGTTCTATTTCTTTCAGCGTTCTGAGTGATTGGTAAACATCCATCTGTTCGCCCACGTTCACTTGTTCGGTGCTGTTGACAGCATCCACTTCACGGGCATCCAGATCCGTTGTTTCCTTTCGGCTGCGAATATAATCATAAAATACGTTATAAGCAATTCTGTAAAGCCATGTTGAGAAACTTGAAAGGTTTTTAAAGTTTGCGATGTTTGTGTAGGCTTTTATAAACGTATCTTGTGCCAGGTCGTCGCTCAGTTCGCTGTCGCCGCAGGTCAGGTTCAGGAAGAAGCGCCGGACGGGCGACTGATACTTCTGTACCAATTGGTCGAAGGCCCTGGTGTTTCTGAACACCACGACCTGTGCGACTAACGATATATCATTGAGCTGGCTCATTTCTGTTCATTCTGGGTTTCGTCTCTGTGTGTAGGAGTTGTGAAAGGGTCTTCCGGGCGTCCGTGCTGCTGGTTGCGTGAGATGATCCACTGCCCGATTCCGGTGAACAACACCAGCAATCCGATACATCCTATGCTGAATTCGTCTGTGATGGCCCAAAGGAAGATGAACAGTCCGATTCCGGTACAGATATTCTTGATGCCTTTCGTCCGGTAGTCCTGTGGCAGGCTATCTTTGAAAATTCCTTCCGGCAGGGGTTGCCCGGTTGCCAGTGCCTGTTCCATCAGTTTGTACTTTGCTTTCCGGTTTTTGTATCGGAAGTAGAAAGCAACGAATACGATAAAGAAAGGGAATCCGAATATCAGTATGACGACTATTAAACCTGTCAGTATACCTCCGTTAATAGCTCCTTTGCCCATATTGAACGGAAATTCGTTTCCGAAATCGAAGCTGCTGCTCTGGTAGTCGGTGTCTACGGTACTGCTGTCCACAATGTCCGTGTATTCAGCAACGAAGGTAGAGTCTGAAGAGTCATTGTTGTTTTGGGTGATGGTTTGGTTCTGTGCCATTGCCAGCGAACAGAAGGTCATAGCTACCATCAAAGCGATAAAGATACGTTTCATATTACTGTTGTTTTTTAATTGTTTTTGTTTATTTGTCTGTTAGACGTAGTTCATAGCGCAGAAAGTTGCAAAGAGACGAAATATTTTTGATATTTGCAGCTATTAATACACAAAAGTGATGGAGCTACAAATCATACAGAGCAAGATTTACGAGATACGGGGGCAGAAAGTGATGCTGGATTTTGATCTGGCAGGGTTGTATCAGGTAGAAACCCGTGTTCTGAATCAGGCAGTAAAGAGGAATAGTAAAAGGTTTCCTGTCGATTTTATGTTCCAATTGAATGCGGAAGAATGGGAAATCTTGAAGTCACAAATTGTGATGTCAAGTTGGGGAGGTACCCGCAAGCTTCCTTTTGCTTTTACCGAACAGGGGCTGGCCATGCTTTCCGGGGTGTTGAACAGTGATATTGCCATCGAAGTGAATATCTCCATCATGCGCGCTTTTGTGGCTGTCCGCCAATTGGTTTCGGCTCTTCCGGTGAATGATATCACCAGGTTGCAAAATGAAATCAAAGAATTAAAAGAATATGTAGAAGAGGCATTTGCCGATTACAATGACATCAATGAAGATACGAGGATGCAATTAGAATTGATTAATCAGGCAATTGCCGAGTTGCAGGTCAACGACAAACGACCGGACGGGAAATCCCGTAATCCGATCGGTTTTATATCTTATAATAAAGGAGAATGAAATTACCTATATCATTTATCGAATCGACCCGTGCGCTGATGGGGGATGAAGAGTATCAGAAATTATCCGTTGCATTGGAACAAGAGCCGCCTGTTAGTGTCCGGCTGAACAGCAAGTTTACTGATTCGCTGTCCTGTTCTTCCATTTCAGGGTGCATTCCCTGGGCGGCAGGAGGATATTATCTCAATCAGCGGCTGACGTTCACCTTCGATCCCCTTTTTCATGCCGGATGCTATTACGTGCAGGAGGCCTCGTCGATGTTTGTGGAACAGGTGTTGCGCCAGTATGTCACGGCTCCGGTGAAGATGCTCGATCTCTGCGCCGCTCCCGGGGGGAAGTCTACTCATGCCCGCAGCCTGTTGCCGGACGGGAGCTTGTTGGTGGCCAACGAGGTCATCCGTAACCGCTCACAGATATTAGCAGAAAATCTGACGAAATGGGGACATCCCGATGTTGTGGTTACCAATAATGACCCTTCTGATTTTTTGCGGATTGGTTCCTTCTTCGATGTCATATTGGCTGACGTGCCCTGTTCGGGTGAAGGAATGTTTCGTAAAGATCCCGGTGCCATAGAAGAGTGGAGCCCTGAGAACGTGGAAATCTGCTGGCAACGCCAACGCAGGATTATCACCGACATCTGGCCTTGTCTGAAACCGGGAGGAATCTTGATTTACAGTACCTGTACCTATAATACTCGGGAAGACGAAGAGAACATTGCTTGGATCAGGCAGGAATTCGGAGCAGAACCGCTGCCGCTTACCGTTCCCGAAGAGTGGAACATTACCGGTGGTTTGCTCGTCGGGGCCGATGCGCCTGTCTACCGCTTCCTGCCTCATAAAACACAGGGAGAAGGTTTTTTCCTCGCCGTGCTTCGCAAGCCGGAAGAAGCAGAAGAAACGGATGGAGGCTTCCATTTTCCGAAAAAAAAGAAATCGAAAGGTGAAACGGCTGCTTCATCGGTATCCAAAGAGAATTTGGCCGTTGCCAGAGGCTGGTTGGCAACTTCCGACAAGTATGATTTGTTGGTGAACGGTGCTGTGATTACTGCTTTTCCTGCACTTTTTCTGGATGATTTAGCTATGCTTCGTTCGTCTCTCCGCATTGTCCAGGCAGGCACGGAAGTAGCCGAAGTCAAAGGGAAAGATCTGATTCCGGCACATGGGCTTGCCATGAGCCGTCTGCTGGAAACATCGCTTTTCCCGGCCGAAGAGCTGACTTACGAACAAGCCATTGCCTATCTGCGGAAAGAAGCCATCACTCTCTCGCCCTCTGCTCCCAGAGGATACGTGCTGGTCACTTATAAAAAGATACCTTTAGGATTTGTGAAGAACATCGGCAATCGCGCCAATAATCTTTATCCGCAAGAGTGGCGTATCCGAAGCGGATATTTGCCCGAGGACATACGGACATTATGATAGTTCACTCAATATTCACACAAACAAGCTTATTAATGAAAACAAACTTTTATCATCTTTTGGTCTGGCTGGTTGCTTTTAGTATAGGTGTCCCGGCTATGGCTCAGACTGGTACGGAAAGGGTAAAACCTTTCAGTCATTTATCTGTTTCGCTGAATGCGGGAACACTGGGAGGAGGATTGCAGGTGGCCGCTCCGTTGAACGATTATCTGGGACTTCGTGCCGGATTCTCTTTGTTGAAGTTCAATTATAATTATGATTATGACGGAACCTATGAAGGTCCGTTGCCGGCAAATGCCCGTGTCGGTAATGAGGATCCGGATAGATATTATACGGTTCCTTTGAAGGCCAAAGCAAATATGGCAAACGGAATGGTGTTGCTTGATTATTTCCCGTTCAGAAGATCAGTCTTCCATGTGACTGCCGGACTGCTTTTCGGAACGTCGTCCATCCTGAAAGTGTCGGGTGAGACAGACGAACGGATTGAGGTGGGAGATATTATCATCGAGCCGGGAGCGGACGGACGTGTGGAAGCTGCTCTGAAAACCAATGCCGTGAAGCCTTACGTCGGACTCGGATTCGGGCGTTCGGTGGCTCACTCACGCGTAGGTTTCAAGTTCGAATTGGGAGCTATGTTCCATGGCAATCCGAAGATTGAAGCAACTACCGGAAAGATCGTGGAAGATGCGGTTGACCAGGAACTGAGCCGTTTCAATAAATTCCTGAAAAACTTTAAGGCTTATCCCGTACTGAACTTCCAGTTATCTTATCGGATATTCTGACGGACTTTCAGTTGAGGTGTCAAAAGTCTTTTTTACCACGGACTACACAGATTCTCATAGATAATTCATTTTGATAATCAACAGCTTGCAATTCAATCTATGTTAATCTGCGTAATCTGTGGTGAAAAGGGGGCAACTCAACTCTTATAGTTTATTCTTATATATCTTTGCCATGGCCTTCTGATACTGGTTCTCCAGTTGCAGATAGTTCTGTTTGCTCTGATATACTACCGATACTTCTACAAAATATTCTATCATACTGATTTGTCCGCCTGTCAGTGCTTGTTTCAGCAAAGATAAATCCTGTTGTGCCTGAAAGGTTTTCTCGTATTCTTCCATTGAAGTGCGTAGTGTGTGGGCTTCGCGGTAAAGTTGTGTCAGTTCCGATTCCACCTGTACCGAAGTATTGGCCCGTTGCAAGTCGATGTTCAGTGACTGTGCTTTGGCTATCTTCACTTTGTTGCGGTTCTCAAACAGGGGGAATGAGAAACCTACGACAACTCCGTTGAAAGGCTCGCCCGATTCGGTATTCCGACGGTATCCCAGTTCCAGCTTCGGAAGCCATTGCGATTTGTTGACTGAGATTTGTTTGCGGGCGGCGGCACTTTCACTGTTGAGAGCCTGCAGTGTGTAGTCCGATGCCAGAACTTCCGTTTTCAGTTCTTCGTAATTGGTAGGAAAGATAACAGCCGGATAGTCGGAGTCTTCAAACACGACCGGTATGTTTCCGTTCAGTGCCGTCAGCTCCTGTATTTTATTCCGAAGGGCCGTTTCGTTTAACGATGCTTCTGTTTTCACGTTCAGCAGTTCCAGATTGATCTTATTGGTTTCGATCACGTTGGCATCTCCTGTTTGCAAACGTTTGGCATACATGGCAGATAGCTCCTCGGCGTTTCGCAAACGTTCTGCCAGTATCTGTTGTTGCTTGCGCAACATGATGATATCCAGACAAACATCTTTAGCCTGTAACAGGATACTTTGGCGGAATACATTTTTTTGCCCGTCAAAAGCACCGGACTTCAGTCGGTTCAGTTGATTGCGGGTGGCATACAGGCTCGGAAAGTCGAAACTTTGGGAGACTACAAGCTCACCGATCGTATTATTCTTATCTTTGTTGTTCCACAAATGGGCATACGAAAGGGTAGGGTCAGGCAGATTATTGTCCGTCCGGGCTTCCAGCTTCTGTGAGGCAATCAATTGTGCGTTGGCTTGCAACTCTTTATTATTGGTTTCGATGTTGCGCAGTACCCCGTCTATACCGGTTTGTGCCTGCAATCCGGATAGCGCAAAGAGGGTGGCGGCAAGTATGGTTATTCGTTTCATATGATTATTGGGGTTTATGGCTTCACATCTCTGAGGGTATATCGAAATTCGTATTCACCACAGAGTATCACAGAGTTCCACAGATGACTATCAAGTTATCAATAGATTAAGGTAACTCTGTGGTGCATGATGACACACTCTCAGGAGTGAGGCCTTTTATTATTTTCTTTTTCCGTTCATCATCAGATAAACAATCGGGATAATAAATCCGTTCAGGAAAGTCGACGTCAACAGACCGCCCAGGATTACCTTTGCCATCGGACTTTGAATTTCGTTACCGGGCAGACTTCCGCTTAATGCCAGCGGTATCAGTGCCAGAGCGGACGAGAGGGCTGTCATTACAATCGGGTTCAGACGGTCGAGTGATCCACGGATAACGCTGTCGTATACTCCCAATCCTTCTACCTGTTGCAGGTGGTTGTAATGGCTGATAAGCAACATACCGTTACGCGTGGCGATACCAAACAGCGAAATGAAACCGATGATGGCCGGGATGCTGATTTCTCCCGTTGTGATCAGCAAGGCAAACACACCTCCGATCAGTGCCAGAGGCAGGTTTATCAGGATGACCGCCGACTCCTTCACGCTGCGGAACTCATGATACAGCAGCAAGAAGATCACTACAATGGACATGAATGAGGTCAGTGCCAGAGTGCGGCTGGCTGCCTGCTCGCTTTCAAATTGTCCGCCGTATTCGATGTGATAACCTTCGGGGAGCTTGATTTGTTCGTCCACCTGCTTTTGAATATCATTTACCACACTTCGCAAATCACGATCGGCTACGTTGGCAGAAATGACGATTTTGCGTTTTACGTTTTCGCGGTTGATGGTATTCGGCCCCATAGCCGAAACTACGTCGGCAATGTAACTCAACGGCACTTTCTTTCCGTCCTGTGTGTCTACCATCAGGTTGCGTATCTTTTCGGCTTCGTCACGGAAATTGTTTTCCACTTTCACAATCAGGTCGAAGCTCTTACCCTGTTCGTATACTTGCGAAATCACTTCACCGGCCAATGCCACATTGATATATTCAGAGAATTCCGGCAGAGTAATGCCATATTTAGCCAGCATTTCCCGTTTGGGGGTGATCTTCAATTGCGGACGTTCGATCTGCTGTTCTACGTTCAGGTCGGCGATGCCCGGAATGTTGCCGATAGCCCCTTTTATCTGGTTGCCCAGAGAGAACATCTTGTTCAGGTCGTCACCGAACAGTTTGATGGCGATATTGGCTTTGGTACCACTGAGCATAGCGTCGATACGATGGCTGATGGGCTGTCCTATTTCGATATTTGCTCCGGTGATGGTACTTAATTTCTCTCGTACATCCGCCATCAGTTCGGTACGCGAGCGGTCTTTCAGTTCGAATGGCGCTTCTATTTCCGATACGTTTACACCTAAGGCATGTTCGTCCAGTTCGGCACGTCCGGTCTTGCGGGCCACTGTCTGTATCTCGGGGATGGAGAGCAGAAGTTCCTCGGCACGGTGTCCCATCTTATCGCTCTCTTCGAGTGAGATACCCGGCAACGAACTGATGTTGATAGTGAACGACCCCTCGTTGAACGGCGGAAGGAACGAGCGTCCCAAAGTGAAGAAGAATCCCAGAGCGATGATGAATAGCCCGATGGTACTTCCCAAAGTTACGCGTTTGTGGGATAATACCCAAGTCAGTGCTTTTTCATACCCTCCTTTCATCCAGCGCGCTACGAGGGCCTCTTTCGGGAGTTTGTCCCCTTTGTCTTTACCCAGCAGATACGAGCAAAGTACCGGGGTCAGTGTCAATGCCACTATCGTCGATGCGAATAATGCTACGATGAAGGCAATGCCCAGCGGAACCAGCATGCGTCCTTCCATACCGGAAAGGAAGAAGAGAGGCACAAAGCTGACGACAATAATCAGCGTAGAGTTCAGGATAGGCATACGAACCTCTTTGGAAGCGTTGAATACCACCTGGATAACCGAAAGGCGTTCACTCTCGGGCAGGAGGCGGTTCTCACGCAACCGTTTGTATACGTTTTCTACATCGACAATGGCGTCGTCCACCAGCGAACCGATGGCGATGGCCATACCTCCCAGACTCATGGTATTGATGGTCAGTCCCATGAAGTGTAAGGTAAGTATGGAGACAAGCAGTGAGAGAGGCAGTGTCACCAGTGAAATGACCGTAGTCCGAACATTGGCAAGGAACAGGAACAAGACGATGACTACAAAGATGCCGCCCTCAAAGAGTGACTTCTTTACATTGCTGATGGAGCTCTCGATGAAACGGCTCTGGCGGAAAATGTCGGTAGATACTTTTACATCCGGTGGCAGATTCTTTTGCAGGTCTTTCAGTGAAGCCTCCAGTTTATCGGTCAGTTCCAACGTACTGGTGGAAGGTTGTTTGGTGACGGTCATCAGTACTGCGGGTTTCCCTCTTTCCGAGGCGGTACCCAGTTTGGGAGCTTTTGGGCCAATCCGGACATCGGCTATGTCTTCCAGCAGTACGGGTACACTATTGATGCTCTTTACCACTGCTTTGCCCAACTGATCTACTTTGGCGGTAGAAAGTACGCCGCGTACAATGTACTCGTTGCCATACTCGTAAAGTACTCCTCCGTTTGCATTCAGGTTCATTCCCCGGGTGACGGTCATCACCTCGTTCATCGATACACCGTAATGACGCATACGTTCCGGATCGAGTTGAATCTGATATTCTTTCAATTCACCTCCCAATACGGCTACCTGTGCTACACCTCCGGTAGAGAGCAGGCGCGGACGGATGGTCCAGTCGGCAATGGTGCGCAGGTCGAGCATGGAAGTCGAGTCGGCTGTTAATCCGATAATCAGGACTTCACCCAGAATGGACGACTGTGGTCCCAGTGTCGGTTTACCTACATTCGAAGGAAGTTCTTCGCCTACGATGGCCAGCTTTTCGCTTACAATCTGGCGGGCAAGGTATATGTCGGTTCCCCAGTCGAATTCTACCCATACGACAGAGAATCCGTTGGTCGAAGACGAACGTACACGGCGCACACCGGTGGCACCGTTTACGGCTGTTTCTACGGGAAAAGTCACGAGTTGTTCCACCTCTTCGGCTGCCATACCGTTGGCTTCGGTCATAATGACCACCGTCGGGGCATTGAGATCGGGGAACACGTCTACTTCGGTATGCATGGCGGTATAAGTTCCGCCAATCAGCAACAGTACCGAGGCTACAAGCACCAGGATACGGTTCTGAAGAGAGAAATGTATGATTTTATTTAACACAATATTCTTTGTTTATAGTTTGTAACCTATGATTGCCGGATTTACTTCGATTGTAAATCTTCCAATCGTAAATCTTTTAATGTTCGTGACTGTGTGCAGGTATTGCGTTGCTTGCTGAAGCCAGTTTTACCTGATAAGCACCTTGGGTCACTACCCGGTCACCGGCTTTAACACCCGAAAGTATCTGTACGCTCTTACCGTTATCGGCTCCGAGGGTGACTTCCTGTTTCTTATATCCTTCTTCATCCAGTTGCAGATAGATGAAGAATAGGCCCTGTTCTTCGGTTAGTGCGGTGCGTGGAAGCGATATCACGTTTTCCATGGGTGACGACAGCAGGTATACTTCAACGAACGAACCCGGAATGATGTCACCCTTATTGTCGAATTCGAAAGTGACCGGCACGTAAAATGAATTGTCGCCGGCCGATTTGCCGAATGACAAAAGGCGGCCGTTCAATCCTTTCAGTTCGTATACTTTATCATCATACGGTGTCTTGAAATTGGCCGAACCGATGGTGCGCAGAGACGGATAGTATTTCTCCGAAACTTCGGCTCGCAGGAAGAGACGGCGGTTCTGTGTAACGCTGACCAATGGCTGGCCGATGGTCACGTAATCTCCTTCTTTCACCAGGATATTCTTTACGAACCCGGCAATAGGGGAAACCACAGCTTGTCCGCCTGCCGAATGATTCTTGGCAAGTGCTTCATAACTGATACGTGCATTTTCATAATTTTGTTCTGCTTGTGCAAACTCTTTGTCGGATACGATTTTGTTTTTTACAAGTGCTTGCATACGCTCGTACTCCTTCTTGGATATTTCGTAGGCGATGCGGGCACGTTGTACCGGGTCGCCATCGGCAATGTTGCTGGATGAAATGGTCACCAATGCAGTGCCTTTGCCCACACTCATGCCTTCGGTCACTTTACCGCGAAAACTAACGACCCCGGCCACAGTAGCTACCGCTACGGATTCGTCTCCCTGTGCAGCCAGCACTTGTCCGCTCGTTTTTATCACTTGTTCAAAAGCTTCCGGTGCGATGACGCTTGTTTTCACTCCGGCTGCTTCAGCTTTTGCTTTCGGCAGGATGATTTCGTCACTGTGACCGGCTACCGGTTCGGTACTTTGGCTGTGTTCTTCACCCTCGTGATCATGTCCTTCATGATCTTCGCCTTCGTGATTGTGGTTTTCACCTTCATGGTCGTGGTCATGTGCTTCTGTTCCATGGTCGTGGCCTTCGTGGTTGCCACCCGATTTACTGTTGCAGGAACCCAGGATAAACAATCCGAGGATTCCCATAAAGATAAGTTTCTTCATGATGATATAAATTCTTTACTTTTGATGATTCTGGGAAGTAGATCTGTGTAGGTTTTAAACCAAATGCCTTTGGTTTAAAGCTAAGGCATCGTTGGTTTTAAAGGAATATCCCATTGGTTTTAAACCAACGGTCAGTAGATTCCTAACCTTACGAAATAGGGCTTATAAGCCTATACAACAGGGTATGGAGGGGCACGAAGGCCGAAGGCACAGTTGATAACCGTGCTGTGAAGAGATTCCCGGTAGGCGTAATAATTCTTAATACGCCGCTCTTGGGGCTTGAATAAATTCTCTATGATAAGGTCCGTAAATAAGATGGCAGTAAACAGATAGTGAGGGCTGTGGTCTGCCTGTACGGATGGGGTTGGCGAATTGAGACGTGTCATGCATCCGTCATTGCAGCACGAATCATTGCTTGGATAATGATGATGTTTGGTGCACTGAGGCTCTGGTGTCACATCATTTTTCATACATATCATGCCATTGGCATGATGATGATGTGGAATAACGGGTACGACCAACATGATCATGCTGATAAAAAGGAGAAAAGAGAGTATGTACCGTTTATTCCTCATTCTTATTTTTATATTGAGCGACAAAGATAGTCTATCATCGGGTAAAAAACAAACAGTGTTACTTAAAAAACAAAAAGACAAGCAGATAACTACTTGTCTTTTCAGAAGAGAACGTCAGAAACGTTTATTTTTTCTTTCCTCCTTTGTCTTTGGTGCATTGGGCGTCTTTACATCCGGTTTTGGCTTTACAATCAGCTTTTTGTTTGCATCCGTCAGTTGTTTTCTTACCTGCTTCTTTCTTGCAACATGCTTTTTCTTCCTTTTTACAGCATGCTTTGCTGTCTTTTTTATCACATTGCTCTTTCTTGACTTCTTTCTTCTTTGCGTCCTGAGCTTGGGCAGTAGTGCCCACCATGCACATTGCTGCAACGAAAGCAGCACAGAAAACTAATTTCTTCATACGGTTTCTTTTTTAGTTGATTAAACGGTTTTTGTACCTTTCTTTATAATTTAACAGGTAAGGGTTGCCGTATGTTAGTTATCAAATATTAAATTCATGCGAATAAATCATGGAAGTATTATCTTTCCAACTCCCGTAGCGAATCCATTTTCTTTTTATCAAGGAATTCATAGATGCCGCATAAGTGTTCTGTTACTTTTTTGTTGCCAAACTCATATACCTTGGTCACCAGTCCGTCCAGAAAATCGCGGTCGTGTGATACCACAATCAGTGTACCATCGAAATCTTTCAGTGCCTGCTTCAGGATGTCTTTGGTTTTCAGGTCGAGGTGATTGGTAGGTTCGTCAAGAATCAGCAGATTCACAGGTTCCAGCAACAGCTTGATCATGGCCAGGCGTGTACGTTCACCTCCTGAAAGTACTTTTACTTTTTTCATCGACTCTTCCGGTCCGCCAAACATGAACGCTCCCAGCAGGTCGCGTATTTTATTACGTATTTCTCCTTTGGCCACATCATCGATTGTCTGGAACACAGTTAGGTTCTCGTCCAACAATGATGCCTGATTTTGAGCGAAGTATCCTATTTGGACATTGTGTCCCAGGGTCAGTGTTCCGTCATGTTCTATTTCGTTCATGATACATTTTACCAATGTCGATTTACCTTCACCGTTTTTGCCGACAAATGCTACTTTATCGCCGCGTTCAACTGTCAGAGTGGCGTTACGGAAAACAACATGGTCGCCATAGGTTTTGCCGACACCGTCCATAATGACAGGATAGTTGCCCGAACGGGGTGAAGGCGGGAACTTCAGACGCAATGCCGATGTGTCTTCTTCGTCCACCTCCAGTATTTCCAGTTTTTCGAGCATTTTTACCCGGCTTTGTACCTGAAGTGTTTTTGAGTAGGTACCTTTGAAGCGTTCGATGAAGTCTTTTGTCTCAGCGATAAACTTCTGTTGTTCTTCATAGGCTTTCTGTTGCTGTTCGCGGCGTTCTTTACGCAATTCCAGGTATTTGGAATAGTTTACTTTGTAGTCGTAAATACGTCCCATGGTCACCTCGATGGTGCGGGTAGTAATGTTATCGACGAATTTTCGGTCGTGACTGATGACAATTACCGCCTTTCCGTTATTGATCAGGAAATCCTCCAGCCATTGGATGGATTCGATATCCAAATGGTTGGTAGGCTCGTCCAGTAAAAGTACATCCGGCTTTTGCAATAAAAGTTTTGCCAGTTCGATGCGCATCCGCCATCCGCCACTGAAGTCACTTGTTTGCCGGTGGAAGTCTTCACGCATGAATCCTAAACCGAGCAGTGCTTTTTCTACATCCTCTTCGTAGTTGGTGGCATCGATGGCGTAGAACTTTTCGCTGAGGGCCGACACATTTTCTATTAGCTCCATATAGCTGTCGCTTTCATAATCTGTGCGTGTTTCCAACTCTTTGTTCATACGTTCTATTTCGGCTTCCATCTCGTGAAGGTGGGCAAAAGCTTGCGCTGTCTCTTCGAAAACCGTCCGTCCGTCTTCTGTCATCAGGTGCTGGGGCAGATAAGCAATGACGCACTCTTTAGGGGCAGATATTCTGCCACGGGTAGGCTGGCGTACTCCTGCCAGAATTTTGAGCAAGGTACTTTTGCCGGCACCGTTTTTTCCCATGAGCGCGATGCGGTCTTTTTCGTTAATGACAAATGAAATATCGCTAAATAAAGTGGTTCCGCCGAATTCCACGGCCAATCCGTCTACTGAAATCATATCGCTTCTTTAAATTTTAGCCGCAAAGATAATCAAAACTATGATTTTTTTTTATACCTTGCGGGCTGAATCGAATAAGATTGAATGTAGAATTAAAAGTAAACCTATTATATAAAATGGAAAATGAAGAAATAAAAAGTCTTCGTCCTCTTATTCTTGTGGCCGAAGATGATGATAGTAACTTCAAATTGATTAAAGCTATTATCGGTAAAAAATGCGACATTCTATGGGCAAAGAACGGTGAAGAAATGCTGAACTTATACCGTGATCACGGAAAAGAAGCGTGGGCTATTTTAATGGATATTAAGATGCCGATTATGAATGGACTGAAAGCAACCCGGATCATTCGTCAACAAGGAGCTACCCTGCCTATCATCATGCAGACTGCTTATGCCTTCAGTTCGGACCGGGATAATGCCATCGAGGCCGGTGCAACCGAGGTGCTGGTAAAGCCCATTACGGTAAGTGCTCTCCGGAATTGCCTGAATAGTTATTTCCCCGAGATTAAATGGTAAGATTATATCCTCTTAAAATAAATAGGGCTGACTTCAATAATGAAATCAGCCCTATTTATTTTAAGAGGATATTTGTTTTCAGATTTCTGTTTCCATTTGGAATTTACGGCTTACCTTCATTAGATTGATCGTGTAAGTCACTACGTTTTGTGCTTCTTGAATCATGGTCAGATAAACCATGCTCACTTTAATACTGCCTGTTTGGCTCTGGATACGCTGTAACTCCTGGCGCTTCAGATGTGAGAGTTGTGAGTTCAGTTCGTTTGCACGGCGCAAATCTTCCTCAAAGTTATTGTAATTGTTGGTTTCTAACTTCTGGCGGCATTGCTGGATCAGATAGGTGATGTCCTCGGCTACATCTCCGAATTCACCTTTCTGGATGGCATCCAGCGGATTGAAGTTATTGTCGATATGTTCAAGGCAGGGCTCGCACAGACGGCTGATACTGTATACCAATTCACTGGCAAAGTCATTTCCCTGATAGTAATAAAGTCCTTTTTCAAGTACGGTGTTATTATCCAGTTTGCACATTGCTACAGTCCCGGTGCGTTTCATCTGTTTGATCAGTTGTTTTTCGAATTTGGTAGATCCCATTGCTCTGCGTAGTCCGCGGAGGTTTTCGTGTAAGAACGATGTGACGGTCAGTTCGAAGTTTTGTTCTGCATATTCCAATACTTTGCCCAGTTCTTCACGTGTGTGTTTGCGCATCAACGACAAGGCTTCGTGGCTACTTGTAGCTTGCATCAGTTGTTTCAGGGTTTCATTGCCTTTTTCCTTTTCTTTTTTCTTCTTGTATATCAACTGGCTGCGGATCAATGTGAATGCTGCCAGTCCGATCAGTGCGATGATGGCAATGCTGCCTCCGAAATGGATGATCATAGCAACGAAGAAACAGATGGTGAAAGCGGCTCCGGCTGTGATGAACCATCCGCCAATGACACTTAGTACACCTGTGATGCGGTAAACGGCTGAATCACGTCCCCAGGCACGGTCGGCAAGTGAAGTACCCATGGCCACCATGAAAGTAACATAAGTGGTAGAGAGGGGGAGTTTCAGTGAAGTACCCACGGCGATCAGAAGGCCGGCAAGTACCAGATTGACAGAGGCACGAACCAGGTCGAATGCCGCTCCGTCGGCTATGATGGCTTCGTCTTTGCGGAAGCGGGTATCCATCCAGCGTTTGGCGCTTTCGGGAGTAATACGTGAAATGCCGTTGGCAAGCGTGAGGCTGAAGCGTACCAAGGTACGTGCTATCGGTGTGCTTCCGAAGTTCTCTTCTCCTTCATCCTGGCGGGAGAGGTCTACTGAAGTCTTGATTACTGCATGTGCTTTTTTGGAGGTGCACAAGGCATATACCATGATGGCTCCGGCACCTATCAGGAAGTACCACGGTGTTTTGGCTGAACCCATCAGTGAGGTCATCAGGAAACCATCAGGACCTACAGCGGTTCCGTTAGCTGTATAATCCATAAAAGAAGAGTAACCAGCCAAAGGTACACCGATGAAGTTGACAAGGTCGTTACCTGCAAATGCCAATGCCAATGCAAAAGTTCCCAGCAGGACAACTACTTTGAATACATTTACTTTCAACCAGTGTAATATCTGCATCAGGATGGTAGAGATGACGAAAAAACAGCTTACCAGCATCATTGTATTTTCTTGTACCCACTGCTTGTTTTCAGAAGTCATGAACGAGCTGTCCTTCAATCCTTTTATTACCATGAAATAGATGATGGCAGTGGAAGCAATGCCACCGAACAGGGCAATGCTGTATTTCATCTTGTTTTTATAATTGAATGTAAACACCATACGTGCCAACCACTGTACAAGCATACCGAAGAAGAAGGCAATGGCAACTGAGACAAAGATTGCCATGATGACGGACAGGGCTTTGTCGGTGTTGATAAGATCTCCCAGTCCCAGCGTGTCGCTGTTGTGCACTTTAATCAGTGCCAGGGCAAAAGTACCTCCGAGAAGTTCGAATACCATCGAAACGGTGGTGGAGGTAGGCATTCCCATTGAGTTGAAAACGTCGAGCAGGACGACGTCCGTCAGCATTACGGCAAGCAGGATGCACATGATTTCGGCAAAGTAGAAATGCTCCGGTTGGTAGATGCCGTGTCTTGCAATGTCCATCATGCCGTTTGATAAGGAGGCCCCGATGAAGATGCCGGCACCGGCTATAAACAATATTGTTTTGAAAGATGCCGCCTTCGCTCCGACAGCCGAATTCAGGAAATTTACCGCATCGTTACTTACGCCGACCATCAAATCGAATACGGCAAGCACGAATAGGAAGATAATGATACATAGATAAATTGTCTCCATAAATGTGTATGTTATTTCTGGCTGCAAAGGACGGATTTTCGTATTGCAGAGAAATGTCATACATGTTACAGAAATGTTTCATTCTTCTCTTTAAGGTAATTATAAAAGGTATACTGTGCCCTGACCGGTGCAGCACTTGCTTTGAATTTGAATATGTTATTCAGCTTTTCGTCAACGAAGCAGGCCTTTTGATTGTCTGATAGCTGGATATGCAGCATGTCGACGATTTCTTCCCGTAATTCACTGTCGAGGACAGGCACCACGGCTTCTATTCGCCGGTACAAGTTTCGGCGCATCCAGTCGGGTGAACCCAGATATACTTTGGGATGTCCGGCGTTACCGAAATACCAGATGCGGGCATGCTCCAGGAAACTGTCTACAATACGGGTGACACGTATGTTACGGCTGTATTCCTGTCCGGGGATCAGGCAACAAATGCCCCGCACAATCAGGTCTATTTTTACACCCCTTTGTGACGCTTCATAGAGTCGGTCAATCATGATAGGGTCCTGCAAGGCATTCATCTTCAGAATAATCCTGCCGCCTCTTCCTTTCTCGGCCAGTTCGATCTCCTTATCGATCAATCGGTTTAGTTCGGGAATCAGATTGAAACGGGCCACGAGCAGCCGGGTGAACTTGGGATTTTCTTTACCGCGCAAGGTACGGAAGAGGTTGGTAAGGTCATGTACGATGACCGGATTGCTGGTGAATAATCCGCAGTCCGCATATAGCGTTGCTGTCTTTTCGTTGAAATTGCCGGTACTGATGTAAGCATAGCTGTGAATCTTTTCTCCGTTGAAACTACGGCGACGTATAAGGGCCACTTTGGCGTGAACTTTCAGTCCCGGTATACTATATATGATATTGATGCCGGCAGCTTTCATCATTTCGGCAGTGGCAAGATTATTTTCTTCATCAAAGCGGGCTTTGAGTTCTACAAATACCGTTACTTTCTTGCCATTCTGTGCCGCGGCAATCAAGGTATTGATGACAGCCGAATTTTCCGCTACCCGATATTGCGTCACCATGATCTCCCGGGTCTCGGGATTGTGCACGGCTTCGTAAAGGAAATGAATGAAATGGTCGAAAGAGTGGTAAGGGTAGTATAATAACAGATCTTTCTTTTCTACGTAACTGAAAATAGACTCCTTATCATTCAGCCGGTTCAGTTTCATCGGTACAGGTTTCTCCATCCGGGGAATAGAATGGCTGGGATTGGGCAGATGGCGCAGGTCTTCCAGATTCAGATGTTTGTCTCCCGGTACCAACTCTTCACGTTGGATTCGGAAGGCATCTACCAGAAAGTCCAGAAAATCGTCAGGCATGGCACGGTCATATACAAAACGGCATACGGCACCTATCTTGCGTTTTTTAATCTTTTTCTTTACTTGCTCCACCAAATCGACGCTGCTGATGGTATCGTCTATCATGATGTCGGCATCTCTCGATATCTTGATGCAATAACTACAGTCCACTTCGTAGCCCGGGAAGATGACACCAATATTGGCTTTGATGATATCTTCGATAAACATCAGGTAATAATATTTCCCATGTTTGGGCAGTTCGATGAAACGGGGCACTTTACTATATGGCAGTTTCATTACAAAGTATTGCAAATGGTTGGCATCTTCTTTCTTTGTGCCTTTCAGAAACAGGCGGACAGCCAGATAGAGCCGGTTGTCGCGTAGAAAAGAGATCACTTTGTCTTTGGATACCGGTACCGGTTGCAAGTAGGGAAATATCTCTTCGCGGAAAAAGTCTTTTACGAACTGCTGGTGAAAAGGCTCAACGTTACGGCTTTGGTAAAAGATGACATGGTTTTTGCGTAATGCAGGTATAATCTTCTTTTCATAAATGTGGATACGGTCTTCCAGTTGCCGGTTCACTTCCCTGTTGATTTCTTCCAGCAAAACCTTGGCTGATTGCTGAGATTCTTCTGACCCTTCTGTTACGCCGGAGGCGACAGCTTTGTGGTCGGCTACTCTGATTTTATAAAATTCTTCCAGGTTGGAAGAATAAATAGAGATAAAATTGATACGTTCGTAGAGTGGCAATCGATCGTTATCAGCTTCCAGAAGTACCCGGTAGTTGAATGACAGCCAACTGATATCTCTCTTAAAGTATTGGTATTTGTTTCCCATTTGCATATAAGGTTTGCCCAAATATAGTTACCTTTGCAGAGATAAACAAAGAAAGTATGACAAAAGTTGGCTTATTGTCCGACACACACGGCTGGTGGGACGAAAAATACTTGCAATATTTTGAAACTTGCGATGAAATCTGGCATGCCGGAGATATTGGTTCAGTGGAGGTAGCGCAGAAATTGGCGGCTTTCCGCCCTTTCCGTGCTGTGTATGGTAATATTGACGGGCAGGAAATTCGCCGGATGTTTCCTCAGGTGAATCGTTTTACGGTGGACGGTGCCGAAGTGCTGATGAAGCACATCGGGGGATATCCTGGAAATTATGACCCGTCTGTCAAGGGAAGCTTATTGGTGCATCCACCTAAGTTGTTTATCAGCGGACACTCGCATATATTAAAGGTAAAATATGATAAGACACTGGACATGCTTCATATCAATCCCGGTGCTGCGGGAATGTCCGGATTTCATAAAGTACGTACAATGGTCCGTTTTGCCATAGATAATGGTGTGTTCAAGGATTTGGAAGTGATTGAACTGGCCGGTTAATAAATTTGTATTTTTATTTTGTCACGTCAGATTTCTTTCCGTTCTTTGTCACAGGTTTGAGAGATGTAAGCCATAAGCAATGTGCTACAAATTACAAGTAACTGTGCGAGATACTTATGTATTGTTTATTACAGTATGTAACCTGTAGCCCGTAACTCATAATGTTCAAAATATGAAAGGAATTATTCTTGCCGGTGGCAGTGCCACCCGACTCTATCCGCTGTCAAAAGCCATATCGAAGCAAATGATGCCGGTGTATGACAAGCCGATGATATACTATCCGCTTTCTACATTGATGTTGGCCGGAATACGGGAAGTGCTGGTTATCTCTACTCCCCGTGACCTGCCGTTGTTCCGTGAACTTCTGGGTACCGGTGAGGAGTTTGGAATGTCCTTTTCATATCAGGTGCAAGAACAGCCGAATGGACTTGCTCAGGCTTTTGTATTGGGAGCTGACTTTCTGGATGGCGAACCGGGTTGCCTGATATTGGGAGATAATTTGTTTTATGGGCAGGGTTTCTCAGCCATGCTTCGCCGGGCGGCTACTCTTGAGAAGGGAGCTTGTATCTTTGGATATTATGTGAAAGATCCTCGTGCTTACGGAGTAGTGGAGTTCGATGAAAGTGGAAAGGTGATTTCGTTAGAGGAAAAGCCGGCTGTACCTAAAAGTAACTATGCGGTACCCGGACTTTATTTTTATGATGCCACGGTGACGGAAAAGGCACTTGCTCTGGAACCTTCTGTCCGGGGGGAATATGAAATAACTGATTTGAATAAATTATATCTCGGTGAGGGAACGCTGAAAGTGGAACTTTTCGGGCGCGGTTTTGCCTGGTTGGATACGGGAAACTGCAACAGCCTGCTTGAGGCATCCAACTTTGTAGCCACTATTCAGAATCGCCAAGGGTTTTATGTGAGCTGTATTGAAGAAATAGCTTGGCGTAACGGATGGATTTCTTCATCCCAATTGAAAGCTCTGGGCGAGAAGTTGGGAAAAACCGAATACGGTAAATATCTGATAGACTTAGCAAATTAATAAATCAATCATAAAGAATATGAAAACTTATCTTGTAACCGGTGCTGCCGGATTTATCGGTGCCAATTATCTGAAGTATATTCTGGCTAAACACAGCGATATCAAAGTGGTAGTGCTCGATGCACTGACTTATGCCGGAAATCTCGGAACAATTGCAAACGACATTGATAACGAACGTTGCTTTTTTGTAAAAGGTGATATTTGTGATCGTGAACTGGCTGACCGTCTTTTTGGTGAGTATAAATTTGACTATGTAGTTAACTTTGCTGCCGAAAGTCATGTAGACCGTAGCATTGAGAATCCGCAACTGTTCCTGATGACCAATATTTTGGGAACACAAAACCTGTTGGATGCGGCACGTCGTGCATGGGTGACCGGTAAGGATGAATACGGGTATCCTACCTGGCGTAAAGGAGTACGCTATCATCAGGTATCTACCGACGAAGTTTACGGTTCGCTGGGGGCTGAGGGGTATTTCCATGAAACAACTCCACTCTGTCCGCATAGCCCTTACAGTGCATCGAAGACCAGTGCCGATATGGTGGTTATGGCTTATCATGATACGTATAAGATGCCGGTGACCATCACCCGCTGTTCAAATAATTACGGCCCTTATCATTTTCCGGAGAAATTGATTCCGCTTATTATCAAGAATATTCTTGAGGGTAAGAAACTTCCGGTGTACGGCGATGGCAGCAATGTGCGCGACTGGCTATACGTAGAAGATCATTGCAAGGCCATCGATTTGGTAGTTCGTGAAGGACGTGAAGGTGAAGTGTACAATGTGGGTGGACATAACGAAAAGACAAATCTTGAGATAGTGAAGTTGACCATTGCGACGATTCACCGCCTGATGTCGGAACATCCCGAATATCGTGAAGTATTGAAGAAGAAAGAAAAGAATGCCGATGGTGAAATCTCGGTTGACTGGATCAATGAAGACTTGATTACGTTTGTAAAGGACCGTCTGGGTCATGACCAGCGCTATGCCATTGATCCGACGAAAATCACCAATGCCTTGGGATGGTATCCCGAAACGAAATTCGAGGTGGGCATTGTGAAAACAATTGAATGGTATCTGAATAATCAGGAATGGGTAGAAGAAGTTACCAGCGGTGATTATCAGAAATATTACGAACGGATGTATAGCAAACGTTAACCGTTTATAATCAGTCCTATTGATAGTAGGATCCCCATAAGCAGCATATTTCGCGAAGTTTCGCCCAATATGCTGTTTAGCTTTTTACCGCTGTGTATCTGTACCATCTTTCTCCAGGTCCGGATATGAAAAAACAGGTAAAACTGAGGCAGGAGAGTCGCATATAAATGTCCGCTGAATAAAAACCAGAAACAGAGCCAAGCGGCTATGATGCCGAGCAACAGATAGAAATATCTTCCGAAAGGTTCACCGAAACGAACTACAACCGTCTTTTTCCCGCTTTTCCGGTCGGCATCCCGGTCCCGGTAATTATTAACTACCAGTAATGTATCTACAATCAGTCCGCACACCAATGAAGCAACCGTAACGTCCGGTGTCCAGTTGAGGGCCTGTACATAATAAGTACCTCCTACCGGGACAAAACCAAAAAACACGATGACTAATACGTCTCCCCATCCTTTGTAGGATAACGGGTAAGGACCTGTGGTATACAGGAAAGCAAATAATACACATAGCGCACCTACAAGGATCAATTCCCAGCCGCCATATAATAGGAGGCTACAACCAATCAGGCAGGCGAGGGCTACTGTTATGAATATGCCCTTCTTCATGGCGTTCGCCGAAATCCAGCCTTGTGCACAAGCACGTTCCGGACCGAGGCGGTCTTCCCGGTCGGTGCCTTTCAGAAAGTCAAATAAGTCGTTGATAAAATTGGCGGCAATCTGCATTAAGCCGGCAAACAAACAACAGATTAATGCCGGTATCCAACTGAATTTTCCGTCGGCATAAGCCAATGCACAACCAATCATTACCGGGGTAATGGCACCTGCCAATGTTTTGGGACGGGCAGCAAGTATCCATGCCTGTAACGAGTTCCGTCTTACTTCTTCCATTCTCTTTTTCTATATAATTCGTTTCAAGAGAACAAAGATAGGGCAAAAAAATGTATATTTTTGCTTTTTTGCCTATCTTTGCGCTCCTGATATTAGAGAATATGAAGAAAACAATATACTTATTGGCGGTACTTTTATTGCTGCTTTCGTCCTGTAAATCAAAGAAAAACCTGGTTTCTCCGATTGCTCGTCCGGTATTGAATACCGATTCCATTCGTCCGGACAGTTCCGATGTAGTGGCCCGGTTGTTCGCTCCTGATACTTCCGGACTCAAAAAACTTTCTGCCAGACGGAAAGCAGCGGAAAAGGGGCAGGTTGCCTCTTCCGGGATAACGCGTTCGATTCCGCCTGTTGTAGCCCGGGGAACAAATATCACCAGTTCTGCTGTCAGTGTATCTTCTGTTTATCCGGGGATCGACCGGGTGAAAAGATACGAGTTCACCCATCGTGATGTTCCTGAAGCCTTTGATGGTTTCCGTATTGCCTTTATTTCGGACTTGCATTATAAAAGCCTTTTCAAGGAGAAAGGGCTGGAGAGTCTGGTACGTTTGCTTAACGCACAGCATGCCGATGTATTGTTGATGGGAGGTGATTATCAGGAAGGGTGTCAGTTTGTACCCGAACTTTTTGCGGCATTGGCTAAAGTGAAAACGCCGTTGGGTACTTATGGTGTGATGGGAAATAACGACTATGAACGTTGTCATGATGAAATTATCCGTGAAATGAAACGTTATGGCATGCGCCCTCTTGAACATCAGCTTGACACGTTGAGGCGCAATGGTGAGCAGATTATTCTGGCCGGTGTACGTAACCCGTTTGATCTTGCCAATAACGGTGTTTCTCCTACTCTGTCCCTCCCTCCGGCCGATTTTGTGATTCTGTTGGTACACACTCCTGATTATGCCGAAGATGTGTCTGTCGCTAATTCTGATCTGGTGCTGGCCGGACACACGCATGGAGGACAGGTACGTATTTTTGGCTATGCTCCCATCATTCCTTCGCATTATGGCAGTCGGTTCCTGACAGGGTTGAAATATAATTCAGCTAAAATTCCGATGATTGTAACCAATGGGATCGGTACTTCAAACAAGAATATCCGTATTGGAGCACCGGCCGAAATTGTGATGATTACATTGCATCGTTTGCGGAATGAATAGCTTTGATTTTCGTGTACACAGCCGGGTGAAGGAAATAGCGCACATCTTTTCCGGCAGCCAGAGCTTGACGGATAAAGGTGGAACTGATTTCGAATATCGGAGAATGCGCTAAGTGTACGTTCGGGGGTAGTTGTGAGGCATCTACCGGAAAACCGGGACGAGGATAAACGAGTATTTTATTTTCTGAGACAATACGTTCCGATTCGAACCATTGGTCAAATACTTTCCAGTTGTCAGAGCCTATAATCAGTTGGAATTCCCTTTCGGGATATACTTCTTTCAGACGGTTGAGTGTGTGGACAGTATAGGAGGGACGAGGTAAATGAAATTCAAAATCGGATGCACGGAATCGTGGATATCCTTCAATAGCGAGCTGTACCAGTTGCAGGCGCAGCTCGTCAGACCATAAATCTGCCTGCTTTTTGAAGGGGCTGTGCGGAGTGACCATAAACCAAACTTCATCCAGCCCTTCAAACTCGCACAGATAGTTGGCAAGTGCCAAGTGTCCGATGTGTATCGGGTTGAAAGAGCCGCTGAAGATTCCGGTTTTAGTTTTTTTCATATGCTATAATCACAAATAAGAGAACACAGATCTTATTCCGCATCGATACCCAGAAACTCTTTAATCACTTTTAATGCCTGTGCCTTGGCTGTTGCCAGGTCATCATTGATGATTACTTTGTCAAATTTCGGAGCAAAGCTTAATTCATATTCGGCTTTGGCTATTCTACTTTCAATGACCTCGGGAGCATCTGTGCCACGCCCGATCAGGCGGCGACGTAACTCCTCGATACAAGGGGGCTGGATAAAAAGTGAAAGTGCACGGTCACCATAGAATTTTTTTATATTGCAACCGCCCACCACATCTACATCGAACACTACGTTCTGGCCGGCAGCAAGCTGTTTCTCTACCTGTTCTTTTAAAGTTCCGTAAAATCGATCGGTATAAACTTCCTCGTATTCCAGAAATTCATTGTTTGCAATGCGTTGGCGGAATTCGTCGGGAGTGAGGAAAAAATATTCTACTCCATGCTTTTCATTTCCTCGTGGCGGACGGCTGGTAGCTGAAATGGAGAATGCAAGATTCAGCTGCTGGCCCAACAAATAATTTATAATTGTCGACTTGCCCGATCCGGAAGGAGCAGAAAAGATGATGATTTTGGCTTCACCCTTTTGAGGTGGGGTAGTTATTCTTTCTGTTAAATTCATAATCTGTCGTTGTTACATCACATTCAGCACTTGTTCTTTGATCTGTTCCAGCTCATCTTTCATCTGTACCACAATCTTTTGCATTTCAGCATGATTCGATTTGCTGCCGAGCGTATTGATTTCACGTCCCATTTCCTGAGCGATGAATCCCAGCTTTTTACCTTGTCCGTTACCGTTTTCAAGGGTACTGATGAAATATTTCAGGTGGTTGCTCAAGCGTTGTTTCTCTTCATTGATGTCGAGTTTCTCAATGTAGTAAATCAGTTCCTGTTCAAGACGGTTTTTATCATAATCTACGCTCAGTGTTTTTTCCAGCGCATCTGTGATTCGTTCTTTAACTTTATCCACCCGTTCTTTTTCATAAGGTGTTACCGATTCAAGTAAACGATGAATGTTTTCAATCTTTTCACGGAACTTCTTTTCAAGGGCGGCACCCTCCTGCTTACGGAAATCTACTAAATGTGAAACAGCTTCTTTGACGGTTGCATATACTATTCCCCATTCTTCCTCGCTTAACTCCTGTGTTTCGGTACGTGTCATCACGTCCGGCATGCGGAGCAGAGTCTGAAACCAGTCAGTGGGTACTGCAATGTGGAGGTTTTCGGAGATAGCTTTGATTTGGTTATAATATCCTTCTACCAATACCTGGTTGATGGGAGTGGCGGCTTCTGCGCACTCTTTCTTTTCCACCCAGAGGCTGAAGTCAACTTTTCCACGTTCCAGCACACGTGCAATTTCATTGCGGAGTTCCATCTCTTTTTCACGGTATGCCGGTGCGATTCGTGCCGACAAATCCATCGCTTTACTATTGAGCGATTTTATCTCTACATTAATCTTCTTATCGGGAAGTTCGGCAGTTGCTTTGCCATATCCCGTCATGGATTGTATCATATTACCAAAAGTTTTGTGCAAAAATACGGGATAATTTTAAGATAACCGCTGTAAATGGATAAAAAAGACATTTTGTTTAATCGGGCGGCACGGCTCTTTCATTTACTCCGCCTTCCTCCCATACAAAAAACACGTTTCGATCTTCCATCTTCCACCTTTGAGAATGCATGTCGTTGATTGTGAGATGTGTATATTGGTGGAAGATACGGTTTTTATGCCATTTATCTTCCACCCCCATCTTCCACCCGCTGTTTTAGGGGGTATTTCAGTAGTAACGATTTGGAAAACAAATGGATATGTCCAATTTCTTATCCGTTAATCTCTCTAAAAGCATTTCATTTCCCTTACTCTCTTTAGTGCAAATGGTCGGATCCTTATCTCGGCCCGGGCATGCGGGCTCATCGGCCCGGGTATACGGGCTCATCAGCCCGGGCATGTGGGCTCATCAGCCCGGGTATGCGGGCTGGGATAAAGAGTTGTATGACAATGGTTAATCTACTACACTTCTCCGGTAATAGTCGGCCGGATTCTTTCTTAAAAAAGAAACAACGAAACGCTGCTTCCGCATCGCTGTGTGCGAATGGAGGGTTTTGTGGGGGGGAGACAAGGGAGGAAGACGGTTGTTAAATGAAAGAGCCGTGGTCCGGCGGAGTATCTTTGGTTTCTGCCGAACTTTCGTGATAAGCCTTTTCGAGCATTTTATCCAATAGCGAAGTCAGTTGCTGGCAACTCTCTTTTATCTGTTCCGAACATTCTGCCTTTTGGATGGACGAAAGTGAAGTGCCTACTATCAGTTGAGTCTGTTTGTTGATGTGATTGAGAGGAATGTGTACATCGTTATACATCGACCGGATGAAGTTCGATTGCATTCGTTCGCTTTCCTGAGCCTTTTGGGTCTGGCACAGCAACTCTTTTTGTAGTTTGCGGGTACGTTTCAGGTTGATTGAAAGATAAACAGTAAAGCCGATGACAACGAAAGTCAGTAGGATGGTACTGTAAAAAGCAATGTTCCTGATTCGGGTAATAATGTCCGCTTTTTCCAGTTCCAGTTGTGCGACTTCATTTTTTACCTGTATTTCTCCAAGTTCGCCGAGTTGTTCTTTACGGGTCAGTGAATCGGCCAGAAACATAGCCCGGTCGTAAACCTGACAGGATTCTTCGGCACGCCCCATTTCCCGGAGTAATTTGGCTTTGGTCTTATAGTGCGTCACCGAGGCCGTATTGATAGCCTTACCGGTTTCTACCATCTGGATCAGTGAATCACAAAAGGCGAGTGCTTGTGGATATTCGCCCAGACTACTGAAATAACTTTGACTTAAATCGTAGAAAAAAAGTTTATTGCGTAACAGGGCATCTCCTTTTCCGTGACGGACGTAGTTACAATAACGCAGATAATATTCATGTGCTTTCTGTCGCCCTATCAGTTGATGGTTTAGCATCAGTTGCTGGTAGCACAGCACATATAAACTGTTTTTGTAGAAGTAAGGGCGCCGGCGGATTACATCTTCCCGGCTGAAATATTCATCCAGTCTTTGCAAGTACTGGTTAGATACTTCCATCAGGCGTTTGCTGTCTTTCAGGCTGCGGTAACTCACGCTTAGCATGATATATAGATTGCCTGTAAAGTTTTTGCGGGCAGTAGGTGGAAAACCCTCTGCCAAATTCCATCCTTCTTCCCAATAGGGGAGGGCATTTTTATAATCTATATTTTCGGTCATAGCCATTAACAGATAGTGGATCACTCCGGTGAGGAATAAACGTTCGGCCTTTTCATAAGGCGTTTCCGACTCTTTCCGGTCGTTCAGTTCCTGCTGTATCCGGTTGCAGACTTTTACCCTTTCTTCCCGGGGAGCAAGTTGAAGGAGCCGGGCTTTATAAGTCATTTTGTAATAGGTGGCAAGTCCCTCTTCATCTGAGTTTTCCAGCAGCTTTTCTGCTTCGTTCAGCAGAAGGGTAAGTGAATCTTTCTTTTCCGGATCCTGCATATAGTGAATGGTGAGTGTGCTGAGAGATGCGCCGATGGCCATTTTATCGTCCGCTTTCTTCCCTTCTGTGTAAAGTTTCCGGGCGATTTCCAATTCATCGGTTGAGGAATCGGACAGGTCTAATATATTGATTAATAATTCGGCACGTTGGGTAGGCTCTTTCGTCTTTTGCAGTATGTTTTGTAAACTGTCCTTGATCGAAGGGGCGGCTTGGGATATTGTTACAATGAATAGCAATATAATCCAGATGTAGTATTTCTTTTTCATTTCTTAGCGTTCTCCATCGGTAGGGTAAATATAAAGCGGGATCCTTTCGTATACGTCTTGTCAATGTAGATATCTCCTTGCATGTGCCTGATGATCAGTTTACAAAGGTAAAGTCCCAATCCGCTTCCTTGCCTGAAAGTATCCAGTTTGGTGAAGCGCCGGAAAACATATTCGTGCTTGTCCGTCGGTACTCCACATCCCGTATCTGTAACACTGACCATCAGCATCTTCCGTCTGCTGTCTTTCCGGCAACTGAGATTGATGAACCCCTGAGTCGTAAACTTATTGGCGTTGTTCAGCAAAGCCCGGAGCAATAAGCTAAGATATTGCGGGTGGGCATAGACTTTATAATCGTTCTCCGGTAAATTGAGTTGATAATCTATTTCCGGTTTTCCTTCCGTTTCTTCCAGATATTGCATTTCGAGACGGCAATAGTGGTTTATTTCTATAGGTTTCAGTGTGAGACTTGCTGTCAGGCTATCCAGATTGGCCACTTCTACCAGGCTATGGAGCAGTGAGGTGAGCAGACGGGTGTTTTCCTGAATAATAAGCTGGTAATCCTTTTGTTCTTCGGGAGTAGAGAAATCATCGCTTAATATTTCGGAGAAGCCGTTGATAGAATTGAGCGGTGTACGTATTTCGTGACAGATGGATTTGATAAAAGATGCTTTCACCTCTTCGCTCTCCTGTGCTTTGATGCTCTGTTGCAATACCTCTTTCTGAAGTCTTTGAGTCTTGGCCAGTGTCTGGTAGTAATATAAGCTGATGCAGATAGCTATGAACAAGATGCATAGGGCAAAGATGAAAGCTACCTGACGCTTTTCTGACTGCAAATTTATTTTTTCAAGTAATAATGTATTTACATCATGTTTCTGGCGGAGGGAGTCGACCTGTGCACCATACTCTTTCTTAATTAGTGAGTCGGAAACGATCATTGATCGGTCGTAGGCTGCGCAAGCCTCTTTATATCGGTGAAGACAACGCAACAGATGCCCTCTGTTCTGGTAAATTTCGACGATGTTGATGTTTTCCGGAGCTTTTCCTGCTTCTATGCTGCGGATTAGTGAGTCATGCCGTGCGAGTGCTTTTTCTTTTTGTGCTTGGGTGAGTGACAGGTAATAACTGTCGGAAAGGAATTTCCTCTTTGCAGGTGTACCGTAGTCACTGTACTTTTCTGTCGGGCTGTCATTTGACAAAACGGCAAAATGCTTCGTTTCGCTTGATTCTGTAGCTTGTACGGTCGTCCGGATACCTGCCAACTCTACAAATAATAACAGCATTATATAGTAGCACGCCTGTTTCATCTCTAATTTTAAAACTTGTTATATTTATCTTTTGCTTGTATAAAATAGTCTGCTAAAGTACGCAAAAACTTAATTTAATGCAATGATTTTGAATGGAAATGCGCTTTATTTATATCTCGGTGCGGTAATCTGAAAATAATCATGTAAATTTGCGTCAATTTAATAATCTGATTATTATGTCGTGTATCCTACATATTGAAACCTCTACCGCTGTTTGTTCGGTAGCTGTGAGTGAAGATGGGCAGAATATTTTTGTGAAAGAGGACCTTAAGGGGCCTTCACATGCCGTTTCGTTGGGAGTATTTGTAGATGAAGCATTGTCTTTCATCGATAGTCATGCTATTCCGTTGGATGCGGTTGCCGTCAGTTGCGGTCCCGGATCGTATACCGGATTACGTATCGGTGTTTCAATGGCAAAGGGCATTTGTTACGGGCGTAATGTCCCGTTAATCGGTATTCCTACACTGGAGGTACTGAGTGTACCGGTATTGCTTTATCACGAATTGCCCGAAGACGCACTGATTTGTCCGATGATCGATGCCCGGAGAATGGAGGTATATGCGGCTATATACGACCGTGCGCTGAATGTGAGGCGTGAGATTTCAGCCGACATTGTAGACGAAAATTCTTATCTTGAGTTTTTAGAGAAGCACCCGGTTTATTTCTTTGGGAACGGAGCAGCAAAGTGCCGTGAAAAGATTACGCATCCCAACGCGCATTTTATTGACGACATCCATCCATTGGCAAAGATGATGTTTCCACTTGCCGAAAAAGCGATTGCTATTAATGATTATAAAGATGTGGCTTATTTTGAGCCCTTCTATCTGAAAGAGTTTGTGGCTTCCCAACCCAAGAAGTTACTTTGATACTTTTCAACCCTTTGGATTTTCTATTTTCAAATTAAAATTTAACTACATGCAGTATAATACTCAACAGAAAAGAATGCCGCTGCCCGAATATGGGCGCAGTATCCAGAATATGGTCGATTTTGCATTGACTATACAAGACCGTTCCGAACGCCAGCGTTGTGCCAATACCGTTATCAATATCATGGGTAACATGTTTCCTCATTTGAGAGATGTACCCGATTTCAAACATAAGCTGTGGGATCATCTGGCCATTATGTCAGACTTTAAGCTGGATATAGACTATCCTTACGAGATTATCCGCAAGGACAATCTGGTGACGAAACCCGATTCGATTCCTTATCCGAGCACTAAGATCCGTTATCGCCACTATGGCCGTACACTGGAAGTGTTGATTAAAAAGGCATGTGAGTTTCCGGAAGGGGACGAAAAGAAGAATCTGGTAGCCCTTATCTGCAATCACATGAAGAAAGATTATATGGCTTGGAACAAAGATACGGTGGACGACCGGAAGATCGCTGAAGATCTGGCTGAATTCTCAGGAGGTAAATTGCAGATGGATGACGAGATTTTGCGTTTGATGTCTGAACGTATTGCCCAGAATTATCGTCCGCGTACGAATAACAACAATAACCAGAGAAATAATAATCAGAGAAGAAAATTCTAAGCAAGGAGATTATTATCATTAATCATTAACCACTAATCACCTAAAACATGGCTTCATTTGTAATCGAAGGAGGACACAGGCTCAGTGGGGACATTCATCCGCAAGGTGCCAAAAACGAAGTGTTGCAGATTATCTGCGCTACGTTGCTTACCGCCGAAGAAGTGACAGTAAATAACATCCCGGATATTCTGGACGTCAATAACCTGATTCAATTGATGCGGGATATGGGAGTAACGGTGGCGAAGACAGGTGTCGATTCATATAGCTTTAAAGCTGAAAATGTAGATCTCGCTTATCTGGAGAGTGATGAATTCCTGAAGAAATGTTCCAGCCTGCGGGGATCGGTGATGTTGATCGGACCGATGGTTGCCCGTTTTGGCAAAGCAATGATATCCAAACCGGGCGGAGATAAAATCGGTCGTCGGCGATTGGATACGCACTTTGTGGGGATCCAGAACCTGGGAGCTGACTTTGCTTATAATGAAGAACGTGGTGTATACGAGATTTCGGCACAAGAGCTGAAAGGTACTTATATGCTGCTCGATGAAGCCTCTGTTACCGGAACAGCCAATATAGTGATGGCTGCCGTGCTTGCCAAAGGGATGACTACGATTTATAATGCCGCTTGTGAACCTTATTTGCAGCAGCTTTGTAAAATGTTGAACCGGATGGGAGCAAAAATCAGCGGCATAGCTTCGAACCTGCTGACGATTGAAGGGGTGGACGAACTCCATGGAACGGATCATACCGTATTGCCGGATATGATTGAAGTAGGCAGTTTCATCGGTATGGCTGCAATGACCCGTAGCGAAATAACCATTAAGAATGTCTCTTACGAGAATTTAGGCATTATTCCTGAAAGTTTCCGTCGGTTGGGCATTAAGCTCGAACAGAGAGGAGATGATATTTATGTACCGGCTCAGGACTGTTATCAAATCGAATCTTTTATCGACGGATCTATTATGACCATTGCCGATGCTCCCTGGCCGGGGCTGACTCCGGACTTGTTGAGTGTCATGCTGGTAGTGGCTACCCAGGCGAAAGGGAGTGTGCTGATTCATCAAAAGATGTTCGAAAGCCGCCTCTTCTTTGTGGATAAGTTAATTGATATGGGGGCCCAGATCATTCTTTGCGATCCGCACCGTGCAGTCGTTATCGGTCATAATCATGGATTTACTTTGCGGGGTGGCAATATGACATCTCCCGATATACGTGCCGGTATCGCCTTGCTTATCGCTGCGATGAGCGCCGAAGGTATCAGCCGGATTCATAATATCGAGCAGATAGACCGCGGATATCAAAATATCGAAGGTCGACTCAACGCTATCGGTGCAAGAATTACACGAATATGATAAAAAGAGAAGATGTATACAAGATAGGCTTGTTCAATAAGCCACACGGCATACACGGCGAATTGTCGTTTACCTTTACGGATGATATTTTTGACCGGGTGGACTGCGATTACCTGATTTGCCGGCTGGATGATATCTTTGTTCCCTTTTTTATAGAAGAGTACCGCTTTCGGTCCGACTCTACCGCTTTGGTAAAACTTGAAGGGGTGGATACGGCCGAACGTGCCCGGATGTTTACCAATGTGGAAGTCTATTTCCCGGTGGAGCATGTAGAAGAGGCCGAACCGGGAGAACTGTCATGGAGCTTTTTTGTGGGTTTTCGGGTGGAAGATGTTCGCCACGGTGCTTTAGGTGAGGTGACAGACGTAGATATATCTACCGTTAACACTTTGTTTGTGGTGGACCGGGATGGAGATGAACTGCTGATTCCGGCACAGGAAGAATTTATAGCCGGTATTGACCAGAAACACAAAATCATTACAGTCGATTTGCCCGAGGGCCTGCTGTCTTTGGACGAGTGCGATGATGAAGAAAGTTAAATAGCATAAAGAAACAGGCGGCAAGTAAAGCGAAATGCTTACATTTGTACGCTATATCCTATAATAATGCCGAAAAAGAAACGCAGTAAAGCTTTTTGGAACAATATTAAGTTCAAGTACAAACTCACTATCATCAACGAGAATACGCTCGAAGAGGTGGTGGGACTTCATGTATCCAAGTTGAACGGGCTTTCCGTGTTACTTTCGGTTCTGACCCTGCTTTTCCTGTTTGCTGCTGCCATTATCACTTTCACCCCTTTACGCAACTATTTGCCGGGATATATGAACAGTGATATTCGTGCGCAGGTTGTAGAGAATGCCTTGCGGGTGGATTCTTTGCAACAGCTGGTGGACCGTCAGAATATGTATATCATGAATATACAAGATATTTTCAGCGGAACAGTGCGGGTGGATACCGTACAGTCAATGGATTCACTGACCACTATGCGTGAAGATTCGTTGATAGCCCGTTCCGAACGCGAAGAAGCTTTCCGTCGCCAATATGAAGAGACCGAAAAATATAATCTGACCTCTATTACCTCTCAGCCCGATGTGAACGGATTGATTTTCTATCGTCCGACCCGTGGTATGATATCCGATCATTTTAATGCTGAGAAGAAACATTTTGGAACCGATATTGCCGCTAATCCCAATGAAAGTGTTCTGGCTACCCTTGACGGTACAGTCATATTGAGTACTTATACGGCCGAAACCGGTTACCTGATCGAGGTACAGCATAACCAGGATTTTGTATCAGTCTATAAACATTGCGGTTCGTTGCTGAAGCGTGAGGGAGATACTGTGAAAGGCGGTGAAGCAATTGCTTTGGTCGGGAATAGCGGAACGCTCACTACCGGTCCGCATCTCCATTTTGAACTTTGGCACAGAGGACGGCCGGTTAATCCTGAAAAATACATTGTATTCTAATAATGAACGAGATAAAGAAAAAACAAATAGCTATCTTAGGTTCTACGGGCTCTATCGGTACACAGGCCTTACAGGTTATCGAGGAGCATCCCGAACTGTATGAAGTTTATGCACTGACTGCCTATAATAAGGTAGATCTCCTGATAGCTCAGGCACGTAAGTTCCTGCCTGAGGCTGTGGTTATAGCTAACGAAGAGAAATATGTACAACTGAAAGAGGCCCTCAGCGATCTGCCTGTTAAAGTTTACGCCGGTACTGCCGCTTTATGCCAGATTGTAGAGTCCGGTCCTATCGACGTCGTACTGACAGCTATGGTAGGCTATGCAGGGCTGAAGCCGACCATGAATGCCATTCGTGCCGGAAAAGCGATTGCGCTTGCCAACAAGGAGACGCTGGTTGTTGCCGGAGAGCTGATTAATCAGTTGGCACAGCAATACCGTACACCGATTCTTCCTGTCGATTCTGAACATTCAGCCGTGTTTCAGTGTTTGGCCGGAGAGGTGGGCAATCCGATCGAGAAAGTAATTCTGACTGCTTCCGGTGGTCCTTTCCGTACATGTACCATGGATCAGCTGAAAACCGTGACGAAGGTGCAGGCATTGAAGCATCCGAATTGGGAAATGGGAGCCAAGATCACCATTGATTCTGCTTCGATGATGAACAAAGGCTTTGAAGTGATTGAAGCTAAATGGCTGTTTGGAGTACATCCCAGTCAGATAGAGGTGGTAGTACATCCGCAGTCTGTTATCCATTCGATGGTACAATTCGAGGATGGAGCCGTAAAGGCCCAGTTGGGTATGCCGGATATGCGTCTGCCTATCCAGTACGCTTTCTCTTATCCGGATCGTGTCAACTCGTCTTTTGACCGGCTTGACTTTTCGAAATGTACGAACCTTACTTTTGAGCAACCCGATACCAAGCGGTTCCGTAATCTGGCCTTGGCTTACGAATCGATGTATAGGGGAGGGAATATGCCCTGCATTGTCAATGCGGCTAATGAAGTGGTAGTGGCTGCTTTCCTTCGTGATGAAATCAGCTTCCTCGGCATGAGTGATGTGATAGAACAGACCATGGGGCAGGTATCTTTCGTACAGACTCCTACCTATGATGACTATGTGGCAACCGATGCGGAAGCGCGCCGGATTGCCCGTGAATTAATTTGTAAATAAATAAATTGTAAATAATCTGATGGAAACATTTTTAATCCGTGCCCTGCAATTGATTATGAGCTTATCTTTGCTCGTCATCATTCATGAAGGGGGGCACTTTCTCTTTGCCCGCCTGTTTAAGGTACGGGTAGAAAAATTTTGCTTATTCTTTGACCCTTGGTTCACACTATTCAAATTTAAACCTAAAAAAAGTGAGACAGAATATGCTGTCGGCTGGCTGCCTTTGGGAGGTTATGTCAAGATTGCCGGTATGATTGACGAGTCAATGGATACGGAGCAGATGAAACAACCCGAACAACCATGGGAGTTCCGCTCCAAACCTGCATGGCAGCGCCTGTTGATTATGGTAGGCGGCGTGTTGTTCAACTTCCTCCTGGCCTTGTTCATCTACTCGATGATTCTGTTTAAATGGGGAGATCAGTACGTTCCCGTGCAGCAGGCACCGTTGGGTATGGAGTTTAATGAAACAGCTAAGGCTGTCGGCTTTCAGGATGGAGATGTTCTGTTGTCAGCCGATGGAGTTGACTTTGTACGTTATGACCCGGATATGCTTAGCCAGATTGCCGATGCTCGTGAGGTGACCGTGTTGCGTGAGGGTAAAAAGGCTTCTGTGTATATTCCCGAAGATATGATGCAACGCCTGTTGGCTGACAGTGTTCGTTTTGCTGAATTCCGCATTCCTTATGTAGTAGACAGTGTGATGGTCAATTCACCTGCGGCAATGGCCGGTATCCAACAGGGAGACAGTATCATTGCCCTTGATGGAAAGTCGATTTCTTATTCGGACTTCCTGATGGCTATGGCTGACCGAAGAAAGAATGCAGCAGCATTACAGAAAGATAGCCTCGATCCGCACCAGATCACGTTGACTTATGTACGCGACGGAAAGACAGATATGTTGACTGTGGTCACTGACTCTGCTTTTAAGATGGGAGTAGGGATCAATAAGTATACAGATCAGCTTCTTCCTGTTATAAAGAAGGAGTATGGCTTTTTCGAATCATTCCCTGCCGGTGCGGCGTTGGGGGTGAAGACGTTGAAAGGTTATGTGGGTAATATGAAATATCTCTTCTCCAAGGAGGGTGCCAAACAGTTGGGTGGTTTCGGAACCATCGGCAGTATTTTCCCTGCAACCTGGAACTGGCATCAGTTCTGGTACATGACCGCTTTCCTGTCTATCATCCTTGCGTTTATGAACATCCTGCCTATCCCTGCACTGGATGGTGGACACGTACTGTTCTTGTTCTATGAAATCATTGCCCGCCGCAAGCCGAGTGATAAATTTATGGAATATGCACAGATGACGGGTATGATCCTGTTGTTCGGTCTCTTGATTTGGGCAAATTTCAATGATATACTGAGGTTCTTCTTTTAGACGGAAGTAACATCTTATAAATAAACTACGAGCTGCAAGTGATTGCGTGATTATTCCGCGGATACTTGCAGCTCGTGGTTTATGATCGTTAATGGTAGTTTTTTATATTTTCAGCATCTTCTTTTCTCTCTCCAGATCCGATTCATCCAACTTGGGTGACGGTACTGTACAGGTTTTTATGTAGTCGCCTTCCTGGCATGTATAGTTATAATAGATCTCTTCTTCCGGTGTCAGTTCCGCTTTGGGAATCAGTCTGCCTTCCATTTTCAGAAATGCGTCTATATCCGTGCTGTCCGATTGCTTCACCAGGACGATTCTCCGCGCTATCGGGTTGTGGTTGTAGTCCAGGCATAGATACAATCCCTTTAGCATGTTGGGATATTCATAATGTGGCAGTTGCAGATAAATGGTGACCATGGCAAACTGTGGCAGTTCCCGTTCGTTGAACATCAGATAGGAGTTTTGATGATTGCTGATGATGCCGCTTCCCCAATGTACCGATTTATAAGCATTGATCATGCCTACTTTGACGTAATCATTATTCTCTGATGCGCAGATCAGATAGGGTTCTGCCTTGAGACTGTCAGTCGATGAAGAGAGACTGTAACTCAGATATGTACCGCTATAATTATACACTTCTTCTACAGACCCCTGCATTTCTTTTTCCAGGAGTTTCAGGAACGTATTTCCCATGTTGTTTGTTTCCTGATCGGGTTCCAGGTCGAACAAGCGCTCCTTCATTCCGCTCAGATTGCCAAGCAGGCGTTTTTTCGACACATTGTTCACCAAAGCCAGTGCTTCGTCCAGTGCCTCTTCCTGTGTTTTGGTTTTTTGCAGATTCAGGTAAGCAGGAAGTACACTCGAATAGAGTGCGGACAACACACTGGGGGCCATATTGATCCAGTCGGCTATTTCCTTCATTTTCACTCCGTTGTTACGGAGGTATTCTATTCTTTTGTATATCTCTTCAAGTTCGTTCATGGTATATCGACACGTTGTTTGCATTGCAAATATATGACTTTTGGATTATATAATCATGATATGAATGTTACATTAATATTTCAGCAGAACCCTGCAGAATATGAATGAAATGAATCCTGCAAATTCATTTTTGCTCTGTCCGCTATGCCCTACATTTGCACCGGATTCAAAAACAAGGAAAAATAGATATAAAATGAAAAAGATTGAATGTATCATTATGGACTGGGCCGGAACTGCGGTCGACTACGGATGTTTCGCTCCGGTGGCCGCCTTCATCAAGGCCTTTGCCGAAAAAGGGCTGACGATTGACGTCGTGCAAACCCGCAAACCGATGGGGTTGCCCAAGATTCAGCACATTCGTGAACTGCTGACTATGCCCGAAGTGAACGAGCAATTCACTGCCCGCTATCAGCGTGACTGGACGGAGGAAGACGTGGTGGAACTGAACCGGCTGTTTGAGAAATATCTTTTTGCTTCTCTGAAAGAGTACACAGATCCTATTCCGGGTGTAATCCCTACCTTGGAAAAACTCCGTGCCGAAGGACTGAAGATAGGCTCTACTACCGGTTATACGCGTGAAATGATGGACGTGGTGCAACCTGCGGCTGAGGCTAAAGGTTATCGTGTAGACTATTGTGCTACTCCGAATCTGCTGCCTGCCGGACGTCCGGCTCCGTATATGGTTTTCGAGAATCTCACAAAACTGGGCGTGCCGTGTCTCGATACCGTGGTTAAAGTAGGTGATACCATTGCTGACATCAAAGAAGGTGTCAACGCTAAAGTATGGAGTGTGGGAATCGTGTTGGGCAGTAATGAAATGGCACTTACTGAGAAGGAGGCCGGCAGTCTGTCCGGAACTGAACTCGAAGCCCGCGTCTCCGAAGTCAAAGAACGTATGCTGGCTGCGGGAGCCTCTTACGTCATTCGTAGCATCGAAGAACTTCCCGTGCTGATTCAAACTATTAATTCAAAACTCAATTCTTAAAACGATATGAAACCTTATTTGTTATTAACTCCCGGACCTCTTACCACATCAGAAACCGTAAAAGAAACCATGATGACCGACTGGTGTACATGGGACGAGGATTATAACCTGCACATTGTGGAGGAAATGCGTAAACAACTGGTAGGCATTGCCACTTGCAATACGGAGGAGTACACTTCCGTACTTTTGCAAGGTAGCGGCACTTATTGTGTGGAAGCAGTTATCGGTGCTGCCATCGGAAAGAACGATAAACTTCTGATTTGCAGTAATGGTGCTTATGGTGACCGTATGGGAAATATTGCCGAATATTATCATATCGACTATGATCTCCTTGCTTTTGAAGAAACGGAACAGGTATCGGTAGACTATGTGGACGATTACCTGAGCAATAACTCAGACATTACTCACGTGGCTTTCGTTCACTGCGAAACGACTACCGGTATCCTGAATCCGTTGAAAGAGTTGGCACATGTCGTGAAAATGCATGGTAAGAAGCTTATTGTGGATGCTATGAGCAGCTTCGGAGGTATCCCGATGGATGTCAGTGAACTGGGAATCGATTTCCTGATCAGCAGTGCCAATAAGTGCATCCAGGGTGTGCCGGGTTTTGGATTCATCATTGCCCGTCGTTCCGAGCTGATGCGTTGCAAAGGAGTTGCCCGCTCACTTTCACTCGATATTTATGACCAGTGGGAGACAATGGAGAAAGGACATGGCAAATGGCGCTTCACTTCGCCCACCCACGTGGTGCGTGCATTCAAGCAAGCTCTTACCGAACTGATTGAAGAGGGAGGAGTAGAGGCGCGCTACCGGCGTTATTGCGAGAATCACCGGGTATTGGTGGAGGGTATGCGTTCGCTGGGATTCAAGACTTTGCTCGATGATGCCATCCAGTCGCCTATCATCACTTCCTTCCTTTACCCGAAAGCAGGATTCGATTTTAAAGATTTCTATACTGCTCTGAAAGCTAAGGGATTTGTTATCTATCCCGGAAAAATCTCAAAAGCGGATACTTTCCGTATCGGTAACATCGGAGATGTACATCCGGAGGACTTTGCCCGCTTGGTAGAAGTTGTGAGAGAGACTGAATACTAATGAATGATTATTGAGTTTTTGTCTTTAACGTAGAAGGTTGTGAAAGCCGCATACTACTCACTACTGCTGCGACAAAAGCAAATCCGCTGCCTGCTATCAGACAGACCGCTGTACTTTTTTCGTGTACTACGAAACTGAAGAGTAAAGCAACCAGCGTTGTACCGAATGTCTGTCCTAAAAGCCGTGCCATACCCAACATTCCGCTGGCTCCCCCCGAACGTTGTGTAGGGGCGGAAGAGATGATTGTACTGTTGTTGGGCGTCTGGAAAATACCGAAACCTGCACCGCAAAGCATCAATCGCAGAATGATACTGATGACCGATGAATCTGCTGTTAATGTAGATAAAGAATAGAGCCCGATGCAGAATAAGGCCATACCGATACTGCCCAGTATGCCGGGGTGGATGCGCTCCACAAGGTATCCGGCTGCCGGTGCTGTCACCAATGTGGCGATGGGCCACGGAGTCAGCAGCAATCCCGTCATTACTTCGCTGTATCCCAGTGAGTTTTGCAGGAAAAAAGGAAGAGAAACCATAGCCAGCATCTGTGCCGTGAACGAACAGATGGAAGTCAGGATCGATAACCTGAAGATAGGTATTCCCAGCAGGTCGAGCGGTAAAAGAGGGGATGGCTGGTTCAGTTGCCTGTGGACATAATACGTGCCGACAATGGCCAATACAGCCAGTTGGATGGCTATATAATCGTTTTTCTCGTGATGGGCAAATCCGTCCAGTGTATAGATAAGCAGTCCGAAGGTGATAGCGTTGGCTATGGCACTGAGCTTATCGAATTTCCGGTTGGAACATTCTTCTTTTCTCGGCAGGTACTTGCATCCCAATATCAGGGCTGCAAGCCCCAGAGGGACATTGATGGCAAACAACCAATGCCACGAGGCGATGGAAAGAATGCCGCTTGCCACCGAAGGTCCGGCTGCAGCCGATATGGCCACTACCATGGCATTGATCCCCATTCCTCTTCCTATCTGATTTCGGGGATAGATGGTACGTAACTGGGCAGTGTTGACACTCGTGATGGCTGAGGCGCTGAAGCCCTGGAAAATGCGGGCAAGGGTCAGAGTCCAGAACGAATGGGAGAGGGCGCATATCAGGGAAGTGACTATGAACATGGCAATGCCTGAAAGAAAGATCTTCCGGTATCCGTATATTTCGCCTAACGACGAAAACGAAAGCAGCGATATCACAATGGCGAGCTGATACCCGTTGATGATCCAGGTTGTGACCGCAGGTGAAGTTCCGAAGTCGTGCGAGAGGGTCGGGAGTACTACATTGATGATATTGATGTCGAGCACCGACATACATAAGGCGAAAGAGATGCCGACAACTGCCCAGATGCGGCGATGGAGGGGGAGACCGTCAGTTTCGTCAATTTCCGAAGTTTGTGTAAGCTGAGCCATAAAGAACCTTTTAAAAGAACTGCCACAAAGGTAAACAAAGTCAAGCTTCTTCGGTTTGAGAGGACAATGATATATAAGTTTTTTTAATTCATGAATTTCAGCGAGGCATGTAGCGGAAGTCTTTTTCAATACGGATGACACAGATTTACACTGGATTTTATTGTTGATAATCAGCAAAATGAATCAGCAATCCATGTAAATCTGTGTCATCTGTAGTTCTGCTTCCGATACGCCTTCATGTGTATGTCAGCCTGATAATCCTCTGATTGCTGCTACCTCTGAATTCCAGATGTGGAGAGTAAAGTTCTTGTCTGAAGCGTCCGTCCACCAATACATCTATATAAGGTAGTACGGCAGCCAGTGCCGGATCTGCCTGAATCTCTTCGTACGTATATCCTGTATAGCACCAGATATTCTGTCCTGTCTCTTCTTTTATCCTCCGGATAAGCGGAAGAAACGCTTCCGGGTTGTAAAGGGGATCTCCGCCGGAGAAAGTCACGCCATCCAGTAACGGATTCGAATTGATTTCACGGATGATGCAGTCCAGACGCTTTTCTGTCAATTCATCTCCGGCCTGCGGATTCCAACTTTCCGGGTTATGACAACCCGGGCAGCCGTGCCGGCAACCTGCCAGATAGATGGAATACCGGATACCTTCTCCGTCGACAATCGTTTCCGGATATGTATAAAGTATATTCATGACTTTATTACAGATGCTTCACGCGATCTCTCTCTTCTGCCCGTTTGGCAGAGTTCCACGAACTCAGGTCGCCCGTCAGATAACCTGTGATACGGCGCATGCGCAGGATATTCTCACTTTGGCATACGGGACATTTATCGTAAATCACTCCCTTGTATCCGCAGTTGTGGCAGGTGTCTACCGGGTGGTTGATAGAACCGTAGCCGATACCTTCGTCAAACATTACTTTTACGATCTTGGCAATGGCGCGTACGTTTTTCTGGGCTTCTCCGTCCAGTTCCACATATGTGATGTGCCCTCCGCGGGTGATGGCATGGAATGGAGCTTCCCGTTTGATCTTTTCTACAATGCTGATCGGTTCTTTTACATCCACATGGAAAGAATTGACATAATAATCGTTGTCTGTCACTCCTTTGATTTTTCCGTATTTACGGCGATCCATACGGGTGAAACGTCCTGAAAGTCCTTCGGCGGGTGTAGCCAGCACCGAATAGTTCAGATTGTATTTGGCTTTGTATTCATCAGCCACCTTGTTGATTTCCAGCACGGCTTCATAAAGGGTGTCCCATGCCTTCTGGCTGTGTCCGTGTCCCTCTCCATAGAGAGCCACCATGGCATTGTGTCCACCCAGGAAGCCGATACCCAGCGTACCACTGCGCAGCACGTCGCCTACTTGTTCGTTCGGGTTCAGGGCAGCTCCTCCTTTCCATACATCATTTCCCATCATGAAGGGGAATTGGCGTGCCAGGGCTGTACGCTGATATTGATAGCGCTCGTAGAGTTGTTCGGCTATCAAGGTAGCCGTTTCATGTATCGATTCGATGAAAATTTCTTTAGCCTTTCTCTCGACGGCATCTTTATTGTGTCCGTCCTCCGTCATATTTTCTGCTTTGATACGGGCTTCGATGGCAAGGCGTGGCATATTGAGTGTAGTGAACGAAAGATTTCCGCGTCCCAAAGACGATTTCTCACCGGCTACATTCTCAAACACACGCGTGCGGCATCCCATGGTGGCCAGTTCGTAACGGTAACGTTGCGGGTCGTTGGCGTCCCATTTTTCGTTTTGGTTGAACGGGGCATCCAGGAACATGAAGTTAGGGAAGAGTGCTTTGGCCGTAGTGTGGCAGGCTTTCAGGAATAGGTCGAAGTTGGGTGCTTCAAATTTTAATTTACCTTCCATGGCAGCATCGAAATTAGCCATAGCCTTTTCATAATCGGCTTCTGTGTACGATACTCCGTTTTTTATCTTGAATATCTGAATGGGGAATACCGGCACTTCTCCCCTTGTGCCCAGTCCCTCTACGGTTGCTTTCAGTAATTCTTCAATCACCATGCGTCCTTCGGCCGAAGTGTCTGTTCCATAATTGATCGAACTGAACACTACCTGGTTTCCACCGCGTGAGTGCATTGTGTTCAGGTTATGGATAAAGCCTTCCATGGCCTGGTGCGTATCTTTCTGAGTCTGCACAAATGCTTTCTCTATAATTTGGTTCAGATGTTCTTTGTCGATATTGATCTGCAGGGCAGTCAGGGCCATGCGCAATGTTTCGCGTTCCAGTTCCGCTGCTTTGATGGACGACAGATGTTCGGCAATCACTGTACGGATAGCCTTTTCTTCTATTTCTTCACCCTTGTTCATCTGTACATAGAAGCTGATGAATGATGCCAGGTGTTTACGGAATGATTTGCTTACCCCTTTTGCCATAAAGAAGTCGAATGCCGGTATGGCCTGACCTCCGTGCTGTTCGTTCTGGTTAGTCTGGAAAATAATGGTAGCCAGGGTAGCATAGCTTTGAATGCTTTGCGGAGTACGTATACTGCCGTTCTTGGTGCGGAATCCACGTTCGAAGAGGTCATCCATGTCATACTGGATGCAAGTCGTGGTTTTTGTCGGGTAGTAATCCAGGTCATGGATGTGGATGTCTCCCAATTGGTGCGCTTCGGCAAAACGTTTCGGCAACAGATATTTATATGTATAGTCTTTGGTTACTTCCGAGGCAAATGTCATCATCTGTCCAGCGGGGGTATGACTGCTCATATTGGCATTGCTCAGGTTGACATCGTTCTTGTCGATAGCTACGATGCCATCCATCACGTGCTTCATCTGAGTTTTTTTGTCTCGTTCGGTGTTTCGCCATTCCCTGTAGATGATGTACTTTTTGGCTACTTCCGGACGTACTTTCATCAGTTCCTTTTCTACCAGGTCCTGAATTTCTTCTACCGTAATGGTAGGAGATGCAAATTGTCCGATTACGTTCATCGTGATGTCAGCAATCAATTGCTGTTCATCATTGATTCCTGTGGCACTAAACGCTTTTGTTACAGCGTTCTTGATTTTACTGATGGAGAAGTCCTCTCTTTTACCATCTCGTTTGATGATACAAATTTCCGCGTAGTTCATAACTTTAACTCCCGAAAGCTTTAGATTTTTTTAAATATGTTTACTTTTTCAGCAGGTCTTCTGACTTATCTCTCCCTCGCAACGCCTTCCCACGCTGGGCGCAGTGGCATAGTGTGCGGATTCTCAGAGAATTACAGCAGCGGGTACTGTCGCCGATTTGCACAGCGTTCCCTCGTGACTAAACCTCTTTTTAGTGCTGAAATCTGCTACAAAGGTAACAGTTAAAGCAATAAGTTGTTCTTGTTTTAACAAGAATTTTTGGAGAACTTTTCTTTCTTCCTGATACAGAAAGTTTTCCAAAACGGGAAACTTTCGGGCATGAAATTTAAATGAAGTTTGCTAAAGAATCAGCCAGATAGCTATGATATGCCCTATGCTTCCGCCCAGACAAAACAGGTGAAAAACAGCATGTGTATAAGGTTTTCGCAACGAATAAAATACGGCTCCCATGATGTAGGAAGCCCCTCCTCCGATAAGCCACCAGAAGGCGGGAGAAGCTCCGATGGCGGAGAGGCAGTCCATCAAAGGTTTCAGGGCTACCAGGATGGCAGAACCCATTCCGACGAAGCAGACTGTTTCAAGATTACTGTGTTCTTTCAGCTTTTTAAAAGCCAGTATGAAGCCTACGATGGCCGACAGCCATACGAAAGCGAATATTCCCCAGCCCCAGCCACCGGCATGGCGCAATACCAATAAGGTAAACGGGGTATAAGTGCCTGCTATGTGCAGGTAGATGGCGCCGTGGTCGAATTTGCGGAGAAGTTCTTTACGGCTGCCGGGTCTTGAACCGTGATACCAGGTAGAACTGATATAGGATGCCAGCATTCCCGCCAGGTAGACCAGCACACAACCTGCCGCCCAATGGGGATGTGGGTTGGCAAGTGCTTTTTCCAACAGAAAATATCCTGCGGTGATACCTAAGAGAATACCTGCACCATGACTCAGGGTGTTGGATAATTCTTCGCCGTGTGAATATCGCTTGTTCTCCATTCGTGTGTATATAGGTGATGTGGTAGCAATTTAATAAGATGACCGCAGATTTGAGAGTTTCGACACACCCTCTTAAAATCTGCGGTCATCCTTTCCTTTTTAGAAGTATCTTGTATCAGGCAGCAGATTTATACCAGATGTCCGATCCATTCTTCGCGGTCGCCCGGCAACAGGTCGATTACCGGTACTTCCACCATGGTGTAGCATCCCGGTTGCTGCTTCATCGAAGCGCGTGCCACGCATACCAGTACCTGTGCGGTCAGTGCGGGATTGTTGATGCGCATGTTGAATTCGAACAACTGATTCTGGGTTTTTCCCGATACACCTTTGCGGGTCAGGTTTACACCGTGTCCCATGTCCAAGAGTGCATCCACGCTCGGCACTTGCTTTACGTGGGTTTCGTCGTTCACGAAATAAGCGTCCGATTTGATTGCGGCTGCCACGTCTTCAAATTTATATCCGTCTTTCAGTTCGATGTATACCATGCGGCGGTGGATTCCCGTTCCTGTGGGGATGGTCATTGACAAAGCCGCTTTCACTCCGTCGATTGCTTTCACGGCTACCGTGTGGCCCATGCTCATACCCGGACCGAAGTTGGTGTAAGTGATGCCTTTCGGAGCAATAGCCTCGAGCATGGTGCGTACGATGGAGTCGCTTCCCGGATCCCATCCGGCCGAGATGATCGATACCGCCCCGTGTTCTTTGGCACAAGCACCCAGTTCACGGCGGAGATCTACGATTCCGGTGTGGATATCGAAACTGTCCACTGTATTGATTCCCATTGCGAGGATTTCTTTTGCGTATTTCTCAACGCTGCGGGTCGGAGTACAAAGAATAGCCACGTCTACTCCCTGAAGTTCCTTTATATCTTTAACTACTGCGTAATCATTCAGTTCAGCCGGTTTGTTCTCGGCACCTGCACGACGAACCACACCTGCTATCTCAAAATCGGGAGCCGCTTGGAGGGCTTCCAGCACATAACGACCAATATTGCCATAACCTACGATGGCTGCTCTTACTTTTTTCATCTTTTTATTGGTTTTGTTTAACATATTTCTTTATTTCGGTTGCAAAATTAGTCATTTTCTTTGTTTTTGAGTCTCTTAGGGGTGTTAAAGTTAGTTTTTGTTATTCAAGGTTCGTGAAGCACAATATTTATTATCTTTGCGTTCTGATTATAACCATTATGATAGAATACATCAAAGGCGAGATTGCCGAACTGAGTCCGGCAACCGCAGTTATCGATTGTAACGGATTAGGATATGCCGTTAATATATCACTCAACACTTATTCTGCCATTCAGGGTAAGAGCAGTTGTAAACTCTATATCTACGAAGCCATCCGCGAAGACGCTTACGTTTTATATGGCTTTGTCGACAAGCAGGAACGGGAACTTTTCCTGCTGCTGATTTCCGTTTCGGGCATTGGAGGAAACACGGCCCGCATGATTCTTTCCGCTCTTTCACCGGCCGAACTGGTGAATGTGATCAGTACCGAAAATGCCAATATGCTGAAGACGGTGAAGGGTATCGGACTGAAAACAGCGCAAAGGGTCATTGTCGATTTGAAAGATAAAATTAAAACCGGTGCCATGGCTGCTGCCACCGGAGGAGCCACCGGTACATTGCTTCCGGCCATGAATGCGGAAGTGCAGGAAGAAGCCGTTGCCGCCTTGACGATGTTGGGCTTTGCCGCAGCGCCTTCTCAGAAAGTGGTGCTTGCCATTCTGAAGGAAGAGCCCGATGCTCCGGTGGAGAAAGTCATTAAGCTGGCTTTAAAAAGACTCTGAGAGCAGACGGAAGGGGCATTGCTGTCGCAGATTGCATAATAGAGTTACAGCGTAGAGGAAGGGAATGTGATTGTTTATGTAATCTGCGATAGGGCTTTGTCGTTGCGTTGGTCTTGTTTTCTTGAAATGTGTGAGTTCAAATTTGTACGGTACATGCATATTGGGTTATGTCAATGATTGGAAGTTTACTTCCTGCATTATTTACTTCCTGCATGAATTCCTTACACTCCTGCTCTGTCATTTTCTTTCTGCAGTAAGCATAATATAAAAAATCAAGTGTAGTCAGATAGGTAATATTATTCTTGGAGCAATATTCTTTTATGTCTTTCAGGTTACTGCTCCCCAATACGTCTCGGTTGTCCCTGCAATAGATCATGCATGCACTTTCTCCTTTTCCCAGAGTGCGTTGCAATAAAAAGAACTCTTTCATTGATTCCCTCTTTGGGGAAAAAAACTCTTTTTTCAATTTAGGGAAGAAATGGAGGTACTTATCTATAAAATCTTTTGTACCGGAATTTTGGGAAATTTCATTATATACCACATCCAATATCAAGTATTCGTACTCCGGAAATATATCGGGTAATATTGAGAAATAATTAGCCTCCATGAAATGGATAATTACATCAGCATCGAGTACTATCTTCGTTTTCTTGTGTTCCATTGATGTTTATTTTATGGAGTAACTCTATATAGTGACCTTCTGAAATTTTTTCCTGTTCGAATAGCTTGCGGGCTTTTTCACCAAAATCACCGATAACCAGTCCTTCGTTGGCCGGTTCGTATAAAGCTGTGTCATATCCGAAACATTTGGCAGAGTATTTTACTTTTATTTCTGCCAATTTGGAACGTGTACTTTCTGTTATAAGTCCGATATTTTGTAATCTATACAATAGAGCGGAACGGGAAACGGAAAAATAGTGTTCAAGTTTTAGGACTGTTGCCATCGAGATGTTTTTGGTTTTTAATTCCATTTCAGGTATTAACTGGCATATACCGCCCTCCGGCATTAATAGAGAGGAAGCAAACATGTCGGCACATTGTTCTATCGGATCTTTGCTGCCACATCCCGGATTACATTTGTGAGGAGTCGGTTTTTTTTCTATATAAAGGTGGTATAATTCGTGAGCTATCGTAAAGTGTTGCCTTCCTCGTGGTTGATTAGAATTGATAAGCATGAAACGGTGCTCTGAATTATCTTTCAAACACATTCCTGAGAAGTTGTCGGATAAAGGTCTGAAAACAGTGAGTATGTTTAGTTTCAAAAGCAAACTTTTCAAGGTGATGGGCTCGGTGGCACTAAGCCCATTGTCCGTGCGAAATTCTGAGACTTGCTTCTCTATGATAAATTTATTCGGCTTCATTTTGGGCAATGCGTTCCATTTTGAGATAAGACTTTACGATATCCTTGAAAGCTGCTATTTCTTTCAAATCATTTTCTCCTAAATTTGAAATTCTGAAAGCTGTAGCCATGATTTCATTATTCGTCTGAATATTGTCCTCAAACAATATAAAAGGTTCACAGCCGAATAAATTTGAGATATCTTCCAAAATGGTATAAGGAATCTCTCTGGTTCCTCCTTCGTAATTGCTGTAAGTAGAGCGTTCTATCTTAATAGATTGGGCTACTTGTTCTTGCGTAAAACCGGATAACTCTCTAATCTTTTTTAGATTCTCTCCAATAATTTGATTAACCGTTTTCATTCTGCTCTTCTTCTATATTCTGTGGCAAAATTACCTATAATTTTCTGTATATACAAATATTGCCACGTAATGTTTCCTCATTTATAGTTCTTTATCTAATCGTGCCTTCAGATTTGAAGAGAACTTTTTGTGTGGATGTGTTTTTATCATCGGCTTTCATGACTTTCAGGGAGTGAGGTATGAATTGTCTGAAATAATTTTCTGATACATCCTCAAATCCAGTTTTTTGCCGAACTTTTCCGCTACCTGCCGGATGTTTGCGCAACACTCGAAGCCACATCTCTCAAATAGGCGTATGCTGGCTTCGTTTTCTCCCGAAACCAGTGCCATTATATTGCTGAAGCCTTCTTGCCGGATGATTTCTTCCAGTCGGAGTATGGTTTGTTTTCCATACCCCTGACCTGTGAACTCCGGCTTCAGGTAGAGGGTCAGTTCTACCGAAATGCGGAAGGCTTCTCGGGGCTTGAAACGTGCGAAGTAGCAGAATCCGCAGGGAGTTCCTTCGGGAGTTTCAATGATGAACGACCGGTAGACGGGATCGCCTACGGGGATGTAGTTTTTCAGTTCGTCGATGCTGGCGCAGTGTACAAAGTACACCACTGTCGTGTGGAGAGTGTAATAATCGTAGATGTCTTTTACAAAAGGCAAGTCGTTTTCCGTGAGCGTTTTGAGCGTAATATCCATTGCCGTAAAGTTCATTAATTGCCGCAAATGTAGCCAATCTTATCAGAAAAGAAGTACATTTGTTTCCGTAAATCAACACTCCAATTCATGAAATTGCAAAAAATATATCGTCAACAGTGGATGGAAGCCCATCCACGCGTGCAATCGGCAGATACCGATCAGTGGTACGTGGATTTTGCCAACAGGCTGTTGCCCGTATTTGAGAAGTCGGAGCTTACCGGACAGATGATTCATAAGAACCGGGCTGTTCTCTATTTCACCTGGTATCTGGAAGATTGTGTGAATAATTCCGGTAGCTGGAATACATTCATCCGGTTGCATAAACAGTTGTATGGACGTTTCCTGCCTTTTTACACACTGACAGAGTCGTATGCCGATGATGAAATAAATCCCGAGGATGTATCTTTTCTGCTGTGGACGCTTCTTTCTCCCGTCACGGATAGTTCTCCGTCTCCTTGGAATCCGTTTGACAGTTCTCTGTTTCAGCTCGCATCCGATGTATATGCGGTGCTCGATGCCCATTTTGAACAGGCTCCCCTTACCGGTGATGAATCCACGGAGTGGTTTCCGGATGTCCGTGCCCTGTTACCCCCTCCGGGTCCTGTTTTGGATGTCTTGCCGGAAATGAATCTCCCCCGTGATGTAGCTAACTTCCTGAGTGCTTCCGGAGGAAAACAGGTTGTATATTTAAAAGACTATGTTGATTTGCGTCGCTTCTGTGTCGATGCGTTGAAGTGGGCCGATGAAGAAGATTCGTTAATGCCCGAGTTGGCCGATGAAGGAGACTTTGTGTTTTTTGCCAATCCGAAAGGTGTCTTGCTGGCTCCCAATATTGCCGCTTGTTTCCGCGACGAACGAAATCCGGAATATAATCCGGAGGTTGCCGAACAAGAAGGGGCCGAATTGTTTTATATTCCGGGGCTTTGTCCCATCGATTTGTTGCACTATGCCATGCAGCACGGCTTATTGCCGGAGGTCGCTTTTCCTTTCGGGGATGGCAGGAGGCTGTTGCACGAGAACTGGGATTTCATAGCCCGCAGGTATTTAGGTAAATATTATAATGAAGATTTTTATGAAGAAGAGCGGAAATAGCAGTGACCGTCCGGGTAGCGGACGTCCCAAAGCTTCGGGAGGCAAGAAACCTACCGGTAAGCGGATCGGAAAGTCGAAACCCTCAAAAGCCAATAACCAGCTGAACCGTAGGGTGAAATAAGTTGTTATCTGTTATAAACAGGTTTTATTATGAAATGGGAAAGTAGCTTGATGGAACATCTCCAATGGTCGGACACGATAACCAACCGGGAGAGTAAAGAGAGGTTGGCCCGTATGATTGCCATGCGCGTACAAGAAGGCGAGGTCATTGGGGCTGGCTCCGGATCGACCGTATATCTGGCATTGCTCGCTATTGCCGAAAGGATACGTACGGAGAATCTGCACGTCACCGTAATCCCTGCTTCGATGGAGATATCGATGGAATGTGTCCGCTTGGGCATTCCGCAGACCACTTTATGGATGTGCCGTCCCGACTGGACTTTCGATGGCGCCGATGAAGTAGATGCCGATCATAACCTGATCAAAGGTAGAGGCGGAGCGTTATTTAAGGAGAAACTTTTGATATGCAGCAGCAATCGTACTTTCATTTTGGTGGACGAAAGCAAGCAGGTCTCTTTTCTGGGAAGCCGTTTTCCTGTCCCCGTCGAAGTCTTTCCGATGGCTTTGCCCTACGTAGAGAGGGAAATCTGGGCAATGGGTGCTTCACGTACCCAACTGAGGCCGGCTAAAGGTAAAGATGGTCCTGTGATCACCGAAAGTGGAAACTTGATTCTCGATGCCTGGTTCAGCAATATTCATTCGTCTCTTGAAAAAGAAATCAAGTCGGTGACGGGTGTTATAGAAAACGGACTGTTTATGGGATATGATGTCGAGGTGATGGTAGCAAAATAAGATCGGAAACGGTTGATAGTACGAAAACTGAAGAGGATGTATCAAAACCCACCACAGAGTGACACAGAGGTGATTTTAAGTTGTTGATTATTAATAAAAAGACTCTGTGATACTCTGTGCTACTCCGTGGTGAAAAGAGTTATGACACATCCCTTTTAGCTTTCGTTGCCTACAAGTTCATCGCATTTCCTCCAAGGACTCCCAGTATGGCAGATGCCACTGCGATCATTACTTTTAAAATTGTGTTCCAGTTTGATTTCTTCATTTTTTTACACCTCCTTTCATGTGATTCTGATTTATGCCGTCGGGTCATCCACAATGTCTCCGTCACCGTCTTTTCCCGTTTCCTTTCCTTCCAGTGCCGCTTTGATGTCGATAAACTCGATTCTGTCACCGGCCCGGGTCGATGTCAGGTTCGGACGTACGCTCGACGACGGACGAAAGTTTATTTTCACCGCCATTATGTTTTTGGCCGTACAGTCTTTTTCCGCATCCACCCCTTTGGTGCGTGCCGAAAGGCTGAATACTCCGAAATCCCGGATATTGACCGACTGCCCGTTGTAGAGTGAGGTACGCATCGCTTCTACAAAATTGGTGAGTACACTTTTGATATCTCCTAATGATAACGAACTTTTCTCCTTCATTTCGTACGCAATGCTTTCCAGGCTTGCGCTTTGACCTAAAGTGACCAGTTGCGGATAAAATTTCTCTATAGCATCCGCTTTTCGCGGATCCTTTCTCGCGATTTTTTTGTATGGAACTGCCATTGTCCGATAGTTTTTTATGGTTAATAATTAAGAATGCATCCGGAAGGTCGGACGAGCTCTTTCCCTTTCTTCCGGTATGTCAAAGATACCGCTTTCTAACCCCTGTTTTGTGCTTGTTGACGTGGGTTGAGGCGGTATGGATAAAAGATTGAAAATCAATGAATGTTTTGTGAAATAGTATGACTTCTGCTATGATATGTCGTTTGTTTTTGTTATCTTTATGCTATTGTAAAGTTCCGATTATTTATTAATTTAAAAATAGAAAAACATGAAAGATTTAGAAGATGACGAGAGAGAGTTTCCTATCCGTGTATATACAAAAGTAGAGCTGGCTCTGCTTTATGCACCCCATTTGTCTGAAAATGCCGCCCTCAATAATCTCAGCCGTTGGATGCGGCACAACAAACTCCTGATGGCTGCGCTCGAGGAGGTGGGATACTATAAATACCGCCATTCATTTACACCCAAGGAAGTTCGTCTGATCTTTCGATATATGGGAGAACCGGGAGCATAAAATTAGAGAGAAGAGGCTGTGTCAAAACTCACCACAGAGGACACAGAGTAACACAGAGGCGATTTTAAGTTATTGATTGTTAATAAAAGACTCTGTGATACTCCGTGGTGAAAAGAGTTATGACACATCTCCTTTACTTCTACTCCCTATCTTCTTTGATCACTACCTTGCTAAGAGAACAGTCCGTTAAGGAATCTTAGAAAATTATTGGAACCCCCAATACTGAAAAAAGCAATTCACTTCGTGAAATTAGTTTAATTTGGTTCTGTGTATATTGTATATATAATATATATTGCATAAAACATTAGATTATGGAAGCAACTGTACCGCACAGAAAAAAGATTGTCACCCTGAAAGAAGATACTTTCAGGGCTCTTTCGGTTATGGCAGCAAAGCAGGGTACGAACCTGAAACGGTTGATAGAGTCCATGCTCGACAAGGCAGCGGATGAATACGATGGGAACGAATCCTACCGCTACCTGTCTGAAAATTACCCTGATGGAAAGGTAATGCTGGGAAAGGAAGAACATAAAGAGTTTATAGACTGGTTGGGAGTGGTTGAGAAATGAGAGTTGAATTTTCAAAGGAGTTTGAAAAGGCAGCCCGTAAACTATCCGGCAAAATGCTTGAATCTGTACGTATAGCAGTACAGGTGCTGATTTCGAATAGGATAAACTACCGGCCATAATTGATAGTTTAAATGAAGAGAGGCGCGACTCGTGAAGAACCGTGCCCCTCGTGGTTAAAGTGGGCGCAACTCTACCGACAAACCCATAGCGGCCGCAATGCGGTAAAGCGTAGAAACGGTAGGAGTAATTAATCCCCTTTCTATTTTTGAGATGTAAGATTTGTCCGCACCAATTCTGTTGGCAAGCTCTTCCTGTGTCAAACGTGCATTTTTGCGGGCATCCAGCAATATCTGCCCGTTATATTCTTCCCATGCCTTTTCAATAGACGCTTCGCGTTCAGGAGTTCCCTCCTTGCCAAGTTCTTCGTCCAGCCACGCATCTACATCGTAGATGTCTTTACTTATTTCCTTTAGCTTCATAATATTCTTTTTTTAAGTTTATAGCTTTCTTTATTTCGTTATCAGGGGTTTTCTGCGTCTTCTTCCTAAAACAATTGAACAATACCACTACGTTCTCACCGTCGTAGATAAAAAAGATGCGTAATTCATTGTTCCCACAGGCCACACGAAATTCATATACTCCATCACGAATGAATTTAATGTAATGGCTCGGTATCTTGTCTTCTGCCTTAAAAAGAGATAGAGCGCGTTGTATCTTCTTCCGTTCAAGCTCAGAGAGTTTATCCATAAACTCTGCAAAGTAATTCTTGTACGTTATTATTTTCTTCATGACGCAAAGATAATAAAGGTTGTATTAAGATGCAACTTTATTAGGACTTTTTTGGTAAGTTACAATACTCTTCACCATACGCATTTAAATAACATAAGGAAGTATCCCATTCCGCTTGTCAATAAAACGCCAATATATGTCCTGCCCCGTAACAATATATGTAATCGAAATAACATATATTGTTACGGGGCATTTCTCTTCTATCTCCTTCTTTCCGATACTTTTAAAACGGTAACTCTTCCATCTCCTTTCCCTTCTCCCTTTTCCTGAAGTTTTCGCTCACCTCCTGCTGGCTGAGTTCCACTACGGCATACTCCGTAATGCCATGGATGTTTACACGCTTGCCGAAGGCATCCCTTTCCAGAATCTGTACCAACACTTGTTGCGTTTGCGCGTTGGCTTGTGTCCGTCCGTATACAGATAGAGTAGCCAGTATTGCGGCGGCGGGTTTCCATTTCACCTCAAAGTCCTTTTCTCCTGCCGGTCGGAAGTAAACATACAGGTTCTCTTCCAGTGGGTCTTTCATGCGGTGGCGTTCGTTTCTGGTGTTGATGTCGTCTATCTCGTTTCCTTCAAACCAATAGCGGAAACCGTCTTCTATCAGTTGCACCGCCTGTGCGTATACCCCTTTGTGGTCTACCGGGGTGCGGTAGTCGATGGCTTTTACGGGAATGACCAGGAAGCGCCGGTTTCCCCCGTAATCCCTGAGGAACTGCATGTTGTTGGTGCTTCCGATGAACGATGCCCTCCGGGGATAAAGCTGCGCCTGAGTGTCGTATACCTTCCGGATGGTGACGTTCTCCTGTCCGATGATCCGTTTGAGTTCGGCGATGTCTCCTGTCTTCACACCTTCAAACTCCTCCATGTTGATCAGCAGCCGGGTGGATAGCAGCAAGAGGTCGTCCTTGTTTGCCGGGTCTATCATTCCGTTGCGGTAATATTCTCCGAGTTCCGGAGGCAGCAGGTGCCGTATCCAGGTACTTTTTCCTTTTCCCTGCGCCCCGTGCAGCACCAGGGCTTGCTGGTTGGCTTTACCCGGTTGGAGCGCCGAGGCCACCATGGCTACGATCCAGCGCCGGAATCCCTCCCTCCAGAATTCCTGATCCTCCGCCTGTATGGTGTCCGCCAGTTTCCCGATGTGGTCGGTTGTCCTGTCCCACCGTGCGTTTCCTCCGAAGTAGTCGGTAAAGGGATTGAACTCCGGTGTATAGTCCGAGTCGATGACTGACTTCAGGCTGTTGAGCGGATAGGCGATGCCCTGCCTGCTGATGTTCAGGAAGATGGAGTTGAGATCCTTGTTCCGCATGGCGTAGAATGATTTTACCTCCTTCGTTTTGGACAAGTCGCACATTTCCAGTCGGTCGAGTACCGTGTTTCTCCTGAAAGCATAATTCCTGTTCAGATAGTCTATCACCTGTTCCACGGGCGGTATCTTTTTTTTCTCCTCTGCCCGTTCCGTTCTGTCCGTATATGTGTAGGCGTTCGCGATGGGGGTGTCTGTATCCATCTGTCCGTCCTCCCCTAATTTCACTGCTGCCAGACGCTTGACTTCCGCCTCTTCAAGTCCCTTTCGGAAACATTTGTTTCCCAGGGTGAAGAGGAACGAATTGCGGTTTCCCTCTGTGTATTTCATCAGCCTGCGGGTAGAGCTGAGGCATTTGTTGAATTCCATGCACGTGTAGGCGCTGACTTCCCCTGTTGGGTCCGTTGCGGGCTCTTCCTTCTGCCTTCCCCTCCGTGCAGGTTCGAGGGCTTCGATGGTGAATGTCCGTTGCGGGATGTGTGCCACCCGCCGGGGAGAGTAAAACGCCCTCGGGTCATACGAAGCGAAGACACCTCTCGACAAGTCCTTTCCGCTGGTGTCCACTTCCGTCTCCAGAAGTTTCTCGTAGTGTTTACGGGCCAGTTCGTACATTCCCGCGTGATACTGCTCCAACCGGCTGTAAGTGATTGCCGGTGTCCGGAAGAACGCGTTTCGCCATCCTTCCGCTTCGAGGCTTACCGGATAGGCGAGCACCTTGAATCCGTGTTGCTTGGCGGTGAGGAAGCAGGCGAGTGTCGCTTCGTCTGTTTCTATCAGGGCCCGTATCCGGTCCAGCTCCTTTTCGGGCAGATGGTCCAGGTCGATGGTGATGATGTCATTGTATGCGGCGATACTATGCGCCAGCCTGCATTCGTGGTAGTTTGCCGTGACGGTGAAGTAGTCCAGCTGCCGTTTTACGTTCTCCGCTTCCTTGGTTTTCCCTTCACTGATAAGCCTTCCTATTTTCTCAATCAGGACGGCATAGCGACTGCTGCGTACCTTTTCGATTAATTCATTCAGGGAGCATCTCCCTTTTACTTTGCTGAAACCCCTGTAAGTAGTAATACTAATGTTTTCCATTTTTCTGTTTTTTTTAAAGCTCGACGTAAGTGTCTGCGGCTGTAAAATTAGGGATGATTTTATAAACCTTGTTAGACGTTTTCTTTGAAGAATGTCTTTATTTCGTCTAAGATGTTTGTTTCCAGATCTTTATCCGTTCCCTTTTTCTCCTCTTTCAGAAATTTTAGTGTGTTAAATATTTCTGTTTCAATGGATTGTACTGACATCTCCTTTGTGGGGTTTTGTTTCTGTCCGAAGTATAGCATACGGTACATGATATGTGCCAATTCACGGATTCCTTTGCGCTTTTTCGTTCCTTTTTGCTGGTAATTCAACCATAAGAAAAAGAGGATAACCAGCTCTCTGTGAGTAGTTATGTCAAGTTTTTCCGGTTTCTTTTCCAGTGTTTCTAAAATTCTCTTACTCTCGTCAGTTTTTCCGTTTGTAATTACTACATAAGGAATGTCTTCTATGTTAAGAATCATTCCTTCATTTGGTTTTTTTTGCTCATTTTGTCTAATATGATTTATTATTACGAAGGCAAAATTAACTGTTCTTAGTATATTATCTGTTATATACGCGTATATTGTTTACTTTTAATTGATGTTTCACCCCGTCCTGAAAATAGGTTAAGTATACCTGACCTGTTTTCAGAACGGGGTAAAATCAATTTAAAAAGAGAGTATTATGCGTGTACGCGTGTGCGCGATTATATAAAGGGCGTCGGTGAATAGGGGAATTTTAGTGTAAACAGAAAGGAGTGTGTTTCAAAAAACGTTCGTTCAATGGAACAAAGGTAAACAGCATTTTTATTATAGCAAAATATTTTTATAAATAAATTTGTTTTCTCTTTTAATGGTACTTTTATCTATCTGTGAATCAATCAATTATTAAAACTCTTAAATTAGCTTTTCTCTTTTTGAATTTTTCTTTTTGGAGATTTTAAAATTCTGTCAAAAATGGTGTTTAAACAAACGAACGTTTTTTGAAACATCAATGACTTCTAATTCATTCGTTCATAGAACTTTATCTCTGAAATTCTTCTGTTTCTTGGAAATGGTCGATTTCAGGGTACTTACATAACATTTCATCGTTCTCCTGCTGTGATAGGGGAGAGTCTTGAGATCACATGAATGCAAGTAATACTGATATTCGCATTACATCATCTGACCGGGAGGTACTTTCGTACTCCGGTGTCCCCAAAGAATACCCTTTAGTGAAGGAATCCGACAACATCCATTGGTATGCTGTGCGAGTCACCTACAGCCGCGAACTTTCTTTGAAAACGTACCTTGACAGCGAATCCATCGAGAATTTCATCCCGATGCGCTACGAGTATATCGTGAAGAACGAACGCCGAGTGCGTAAACTGGTTCCCGCCGTTCATAATCTGGTATTCGTCCGTTCGTGCCGTGAACGTATCGACCGCATCAAAGAAGAGATGGGCGTATCCCTTCCGATCCGCTATATCATGGATCGGGAAAGCCGCCAGCCGATTGTTGTTCCGGACTCCCAGATGCGCAGCTTCATGGCGGTTGCCGGCAGTTACGAGCAGCAACTGGTTTACCTGGAGCCTTCCGCCGTTGCCTTCCGTAAAGGCCAGCGTGTGCGTGTGACGGGTGGTCTTTTTGCCGGTGTCGAAGGTGAGTTCATCCGTGTGAAAAACGACCGTCGCGTGATGGTTTCCATCCAGGGAGTGATGGCCGTTGCCACCACCTACATCCATCCTTCTCTAATCGAGCCGCTCGATCTTAAACAGTAAAATAGCAGACAGTAAATCGTAAATAGTAAATATTCCCATGAACTCTTTAGATTCTCAAATTACCGCTTTGTACACCTTGGCGCACGAACTTCTGTATCTGGGTTCCGATGGCAGCCCCATCTACAGCGACCACTTCAGCCGGTTGAACGGTGATGTACTCAGCCGTGCCAACACTTTATATCCCCATCATGGCTCCACCGACGAGGAAGAAGCCCGTTTGTGCCTTTCGCTTCTGATGGGTTATAACGCGACGATCTACAATAACGGTGACAAGGAAGTCCGCATCCAGCAGATCCTGAACCGTTGTTGGGAAGTGCTCGACCGCCTGCCCGCTTCTTTGCTGAAGGTGCAGCTTCTGACTTATTGCTATGGCGAAGTATTTGACGACGATCTCTCCCGTGAGGCACACAGCATCATCGACAGTTGGGGAGAGCGTGCCCTTTCCGGCGATGAATGTGAGATTGCCGAACAACTCCGCAGCCTTGAAGAGAATCCTTATCCCAACTGGGAAGTAGAGGAGTGAACTCTTTTCTTTTTCGACACAACACTGTATATAACCTAAATCCCCTTTGTCTTGAATATCCTTTTCATCATATTGGCTTTTGTCATCTCTGCTTCGATTGCCCGGCTTATCATTCCCCGCATCCTGCTTATCTCTTTGCGGAAGAAGCTTTTCGATATGCCGAGTGAGCGCAAGGTTCATAAACGTGCCATTCCCCGTTTGGGCGGTGTCTCTTTCTTTCCCACCATCCTGTTATCCTCTTGCGGTGTGTTCGCACTTCGCATCCTGATGGGTTATGATGTTCCTGCCCTCCGTGCGGTGTACTTGCTGCCCGAGTGCATGTTTCTGGTCTGTGGGATGACTTTGCTTTATCTGACGGGTATCGCCGACGACCTTGTGGGAGTCCGTTATCGGCAGAAATTTGTGATCCAGATCATCTGTGCCTCGTTTTTCCCCCTGGCCGGCCTTTGGATCAATAACTTCTACGGGCTTTTCGGCCTGTATGCCCTTCCTGCCTGGATAGGTATGCCTTTTACGGTTCTTCTGGTTGTCTTTATCACCAATGCCATCAATCTGATTGACGGTATCGACGGTCTTGCTTCCGGTCTGAGCAGCGTTGCCCTGCTTGTCTTCGGCTTCCTGTTCATGCAGAAAGAACTTTGGACGTACAGCATGCTCGCCTTTGCCACGTTCGGTGTGCTGGTCCCTTTCTTTTACTATAACGTCTTCGGCAGTGCGGAACGTGCCCGTAAGATTTTTATGGGTGATACGGGCAGCCTGACTTTGGGCTATGTGCTCTCTTTCCTTGCCATCAAATACAGCCAGTACAATCCGGATGTCACCCCGTATACCGAAGGTGCTTTCGTGATTGCTTTCAGTACGCTGATTGTCCCGGCATTCGACGTGATCCGTGTGGTGATGGTTCGTGTTCGCAGTGGCAAGAGCCCTTTCGAACCGGACAAGAACCATATTCATCATAAGTTCCTGGCAATGGGTTTCACACCAAGAAAGGCGATGATAACGATCTTGCTGATTTCTTGTGCGTTTAGTGCGGTGAATATTCTGTTGGTTCCGGTGGTTGACAACACGGTGATGCTTTTGGCGGATATTGCTGTGTGGGTGGGACTGAATTTATGGTTCGACAGGGTAAGAGATAAAAATAGATAAATATTGAAGTGTTATAAAATTGAATATATTTTATGGAAAGAAAAAGAGTATATGTTGGGATGAGTGCTGATATTATTCATCCCGGTCATTTGAATATTATTCATGAAGCTCAAAAATTGGGGAGTGTAACTGTTGGAGTTTTAACAGATGCAGCTATTGCTAGCTATAAACGTTTACCTTATTTGAATTATGAACAGCGTTCTTTAGTTGTTCGAAATTTAAAGGGAGTTGATGAAGTAATTCCACAAACTACTTTGGACTATGTTCCTAATCTTGAACTTTTAAAACCCGATTTTGTAGTTCATGGAGATGATTGGAAAGAGGGCGTTCAGAAAGAAACGAGGCGAAGGGTTATCGACGTTATTTCCCAATGGGGTGGTAAGGTAATAGATGTCCCTTATACTAAAGGAATTTCTTCTACTGATCTAAATCTAAAATTAAAAGAAATAGGGACAACTCCGGAAATTCGTTTAAAAAGGTTAAGACGTTTAATTGAGGCTAAACCGATAGTACGTATTTGTGAATCTCATAGTGGGTTAACAGGATTAATTATAGAAAATACTTCCGTTGAAATTAATGGTACAAAACGTGAGTTTGATGGTATGTGGTCCAGTAGTTTAACGGATTCTACTTCTAAAGGGAAGCCTGATATTGAAGCTGTTGACTTAACAACACGCTTACATGACTTAAATGACGCCTTAGAGTGTACAACAAAACCAGTTATATTTGATGGTGACACAGGAGGTAAAATAGAACATTTTGTTTTCACAGTTCGCACATTAGAACGTTTGGGTATTTCAGCTGTGATTATTGAAGATAAAATTGGATTGAAAAAGAATTCACTTTTTGGGACTGACGCTATTCAAACGCAAGATACGATTGAGGGATTTTGTGATAAGATAAAGGCTGGTAAACGTGCTCAGGTTACTAATGATTTTATGATTATTGCTCGTATTGAAAGTTATATAGCGGGCAAAGGTATAGATGATGCAATGGAAAGGGCTTTAGCATATATCAATGCTGGTGCTGATGGCATTATGATTCATAGTAAAGATAAGTCGGGTGAAGATATTAAGCTCTTTTGTCAGTCTATTCGCGCCGTAAATAAGTCTATACCTATTGTCGTCGTTCCCACAACTTATAATCACATAACAGATGAAGAGTTAGCTTCTTGGGGGATAAATATTGTTATTTATGCCAATCATATGTTGCGTAGTGCATATCCGGCCATGCTTAATACTGCAAAATCGATTCTTTTACATGGACGTTCTTATGAAGCAAATGACTTATGTATGCCTGTGAAAGAGATTTTGGAATTAATACCTGGGACAAAATAAATTCTATTATGATTACTCCTAAATATTTTATTGATTCTCTTAAAGCAAATCAAATCGATTTCTTTACTGGAGTTCCTGATTCTTTGTTAAAAAGTATCTGTGCATATATAACTGATCATTCAGATTTGAATAATCATATAATTGCTGCGAATGAAGGTGCCGCAGTGGGACTTGCTGCTGGTTATTATTTAGCAACAGGTAGAATTCCACTTGTGTATATGCAGAATTCCGGTATAGGTAATGCGGTGAATCCTTTGATGTCTTTGACTGATAAAGAAGTCTATAATATTCCTTTGCTACTATTAATTGGCTGGCGTGGAGAGCCGGGGCTGAAAGATGAACCTCAGCATATAAAACAAGGTAAGGTAACTATTCCTTTATTAAATTCTATGGGAATTAGTAATCAGGTCTTGTCTAAAAATGAATCGGAATTAACATGCCAGTTGAAAGAAGCTTTAGCTTGTATTGAGACAAATCATGAACCGTTTGCTTTTGTAATTCAGAAGGATACGTTTGAAGATTATAGACCTCAGACATTAGAAAATAATGGATTCACATTATCTAGGGAGGAAGCAATAAAAATAGTCTCTTCTTCTATACCGGAAAATGCTATTATTGTTTCTACTACAGGGATGATATCACGTGAATTGTTTGAATATAGAGAGTCCATGAATCAGAATCATGAGAAGGACTTTCTTACAGTTGGCTCAATGGGACATGCTTCTCAAATATCTTTAGGAATAGCTCTCCATAAATCCGATAGAATGGTATATTGTTTTGATGGAGATGGAGCTACTTTAATGCATATGGGATCTTTGGCGATTGTAGGTTCTACAAAACCGTGTAATTATGTTCATGTTGTATTTAATAATGGTGCACACGATTCGGTAGGTGGTCAACCTACCGTTGGTTTAAAAATAAATATTTCTGAAATAGCTGTAGCTTGTGGGTATAATTTGGCTTTATCTGTTTCTGATTTAGTTTCTTTAGAGAAAGCTCTTAATACGATAAGTAATTCTATAGGACCTATTCTTTTAGAGATAAAGGTAAAAAAAGGAGCTCGTAAAGATTTGGGACGTCCGACGAGAACTCCTATTCAAAATAAAGATGCTTTCATGAATTTCTTAAATCAATAGTATGTGTCAACGAGCGTATTTGGGAAAATCATCTATACTTGAATTGCCTTCCGTTTTGGAGCAATTTGTTCCTAAAAGAATATTATTGGTAAGAGGAAAAAAATCGTATGAATTATGTGGAGCTCAAGTGGCTTTATCTTCGATTTTTGTTAATTTGGAATGTCAAGTTTTAGATTTTCAGGATTTTAAGGAAAATCCTCAAAGTGAAGATTTGGATAAAGGAATCCTGCTGTTAGAAAAATATCAACCTGATTTGATTATAGCAATAGGAGGAGGTAGTGTAATAGATATGGCTAAACTGATGCGTTTTTTTTATTCTTATTCTGGTGATAAGAAAAAGAATATTTATCAAAGAAAAAAGCCTTTAATTCCTCTAATTGCTATACCAACAACAGCAGGAACGGGAAGTGAAGCTACACATTTTGCGGTTTTGTATATGGAGAAAGTGAAATATTCAGTGGCTCATAAGGATGTGTTGCCTGATATTGCTATTGTTGATCCTCAATTTACTTTTAATGTTCCTAAATACTTAAGTGCTTGTACAGGTTTTGATGCGTTGGCGCAGGCTATTGAAGCTTACTGGAATGTGAACGCTACAGGTGAATCTGATGAATATGCGATAAAAGCTGTAAAGCTGCTTTGGCCTAATTTGGAATTGGTAGTGAATGCTCCGACAGAAGATGTGCGGGAGAAGATCTCTGAAGGCGCTTATTGGGCGGGGCGTGCAATTAATATAACAAAAACTACCGCTCCTCATGCTTTTTCATATCCTTTTACTACTTATTATGGTTTGCCACATGGACATGCAGTTGCATTAACCTTTCCATTTTTTTTTCAGTTGAATCTATCTGGGATTGACTTGAAAAAAGAAGTCGATAGTATGAAATATAATTCAAAAATGGAAATTCTGATTGAAATATTGGATAATAAAAATATTGATTGGAAAAATTACTTAGCTAACATAGGTTTATTTTCCTGTAAAAGGATGAAAGATTGTAAAGTGTCTTTTCTTTTGGATAAAGTTAATATTGATCGATTAACTAACAATCCTGTAGAGTGCACAGATGAAATTAGAACTGAATTACTTAAATCATTAATAAATTGAAATATGAGAAAATTGTTGAATATACTACGAAGTAGATTAAGAAGATATCAACAGAAAAAATACGAAAAATCCTTGACGGAATCCTTGTCTGTAAATGGAATTAATATTTTTGAAAAGTTTCATTTAGCTATGGAATCAGTTCAATGCGATTATTGGTTGGCTTTTGGAACCTTATTAGGTGCTATACGCGACAATAATTTTATATCTTATGATACTGATATTGATGTAGGGGTTTCTATTGATACTGATTTTGATAAAGTAGAGAGTGCATTGCGTCAATTTGGATTTAAAAAAATGCGAAAAATAGAACTCTATACAACTGGTAATTGCCAGGAAAGAGGTTTTGAATTGACTTTTATTCAAGATAATATTTTGATAGATATTTTTGTTTTTGATAAAATTCCAGGAACTAATCGAATTTATACTCATACTTGTTTATGGGATAATGATCATTTTCAATACCTTTCAACTGTATTGAGAGTGATTACTCCTTTTACTGGAATATCTAAATATAATTTTTTAGGGATAGACGTGAATGTACCATCCAATTATGACGAGTATTTGAAGGCATATTATGGTGAGGAATATAATAAACCAGATTCTAATTGGACACCACGTATGTCACCTGCTGTTGAAGTTGTAAAAGATGCCATAGGAATTTTGATTCCATATTAGGAATGGAAGTAAAACATAATCGGCAATTTTGGGGAGTAATTTGGAGCCTTTTTGATAGACTGGGGGCACAATTTGTAACTTTTATTATTGGCATTGTTTTAGCACGTCTATTGACTCCGGCCGACTATGGGCTTGTTGGGATTATTGCAATATTTATTGCTGTTTCTAATGTCTTAATTGAAGGTGGTTTTTCTAACGCATTAATACGTAAATTAGACAGAACAGAATCTGATCTTTCAACAGCCTTCTATTTCAATGTAGTAGTTGGGATTTTTTTATATGTGCTACTTTTTTTCTTAGCTCCTTTTATAGCTACATATTTTGAGGATCCTTTGCTAATACCTTTATTAAGAATAATTGGTTTAAATGTTTTCTTTAATTCTTTATGTATTGTTCAGAATGCTATATTAACAGCGGAACTGAATATAAAGTTGCAGACTTTAATAAGTCTTTGCTCTCAAATACCTATGGGCATAATAGCTATTTACTTAGCTTACAAGGGATTTGGAGTATACGCATTAGCTATTCAATCAGTAGGATATACATTTATTAAAACAATTCTTTTTTGGTGTTTTGCTAGATGGAGGCCTATAACAGGTTTTAGTAAAGATTCATTTAATTATCTTTTGAGTTTTGGTTCTAAATTGGTAGGCGCTAATTTAATAGGAACTGTTTTTAATGAAATTTACTCTATTGTGATTGGGAAATGCATTGGTAAACAGGAGTTGGGATATTATACAAAGGCAAGAAGTTTAGCCAGTCAGCCGGATATGATTTGTGCTGGTGTCATTCAGAAGGTGACTATTCCTGTATTGGCCAATGTTCAAGACGATAAATATACTCTTTTATTAGTTTACAGAAAATATATAAAAATGATAATGTGTTTAATGGCTCCTCTTGCATCATTTTTAATTTTGGCTGCAAAACCAATTGTAATCTTTTTATGGACAGATAAATGGAGTGAATCTATCTTTTTATTTCAAATGTTGGTCTTTGCTGGGTTATGGTCTCCTGTATCTTACTTGAATTTATGTTTGCTGCAGGTCTTAAATCGTACTGGCTATATCTTAAAGTTGGAATTCATAAAGAAACCTATTAGTTTAATCATTATTTTAATTTCAGTTCAAGGTGGAATTATAGGAATTGTCGTAGGACAAATTTTAATTGCTGTTATTGCTGATACAATCAATATGAGTATTTCTAAGCAGCTTTTAGCTTATACTTATCGATTGCAATTTTCTGATATTTTGAGATATATGTTCTTTGCGTTTGTAGCTGGATTGATAGGCTATTTTATTACTATTCTATTTTCAAATTTAGCTTTAATAATCTTAGTTTCCTTTGTTGCTGTAAGTGTTGTATATGCTTTGTTACTATATCTTTTTGGTGATCCGGTTGTGCAAGAAATTCGTACTGTATTAAAGAGTATGTAAATAATTAATTGATTTTTTAATGAAACGAATATTAAAAAAACTTTATGACTTTTTTGTAACATGCTTTTATAATTTAGTCTTTCCATTTGTTCTTAAGTTGGTAAATAACAACGTTTTTAGAACTAAAAAGTATACTATTTCCTTATGCGCTATTTTTAAAGATGAAGCTCCATTTTTAAAGGAATGGATTGAATTTCATAAAATAGTAGGAGTTGAACATTTTTATTTATATAATAATGATTCAAGTGATGATTTCAGAGAAGTTATTCAGCCATACATAGAGTTGGGAATCGTAACCATAATTGAATGGCCTTATCCACAAGCTCAAATGAAAGCTTACAAACATTTCTATGAGAACTTTAGAGATGAGACATCTTGGGTTTCCTTTTTGGATATAGATGAATTTTTTTGTCCTAAATATGTAGATACATTGGGAGAATGGTTGGAATCATATAAAAAATATCCTGTCGTTTTGATTTATTGGATGATGTTTGGTACGTCTGGAAAACTACAGCATGATTATGATTCGTTGGTTATTGAACAATATAATATTAGTTGGGATTATTTGTATCATGTTGGGAAATGTCTTATTAATACTAATTATGATATTGTGTCATTCGATAATGCCGCAGTCCATCATTCTCCATGGGTTAAAGCAACACTCGGTCCTATGAACTTTAAAATACCTCCAGTTAATCAATTTGGGTATTTCGTTCCCAAGGATTTATTCTGGGGTCCTAAGAAGGAATTAGAAAAATCTACGATACAAATTAATCATTATTGGAGTAAAGCTTGGAATATATATGATAATAAACGTAAGAAAAGTGATGTTTTCTTTAAAGAAAATCCTAAAAAAAAACTGGATTATTTTTACTTTCATGAAAGGGAGAATCGGACGTCTAATAGAATGATATATAGATTTCTGATGAAACTAAAATTGTCTTTAAATGAAATAGATTAGATATGGGATGTGAAAGTGCTCGCATAATTCAATTACCTAAAATAGCTGATCCAAGAGGTAATTTATCTATTATAGAAGAGTTTAAACAGATACCTTTTAAGATACGGAGAGCATATTGGATATATGATGTTCCTGGCGGGGTTGAACGTGGAGGACATGCTTATAAAGAGAATGAAGAATTTATAGTAGCTTTATCAGGAAGCTTTGATGTGTGCTTGGACGATGGGATACATTCTTGTGTTTTTCACTTAAACCGTTCTTATTTAGGAGTTTTAGTACCCAAAGGTCTTTGGAGGGTTATGAGTAATTTTTCTACAAATTCTTTAGCACTTATACTTTCTTCGACTGATTATAATATTGATGATTATATAATGGATTATACTGATTTTAAACGATGGAGCATAGAAAGCAGATGATTACAGTTTTTGATTGCTCTCTTTATCATCTTCAAAAGAACGTTGAGAAGGAGGGGAATCTTACATATGTTTATAATAATATTCATGTGCCATTTGATGTGAAACGGATTTTTTATTCTTATGATATTCCAGGTGGAGAGGCTCGTGGTGCTCATGCGCATATTAACTGTCATCAATTATTGGTCGCTGCAAGTGGAAGTTTTGAAGTGGTGTTGGATGATGGTATAAATAAGAGAACAGTGTTACTGAATCGTCCTTTTTATGGTTTACATATTCCTCCTGGTATTTGGGCAGAGGAACAGGGATTTTCCTCTGGCTCTATTTGTTTAGTGTTGGCTTCTCATGGATTTGAAGAGGCTGATTACATTAGAAGTTATGATGAGTTTTTAAATAATAAAAATATACTATGATTAAATTTTTGGATTTAAAAAAAATTACAGAAAAGAACTCGGACGAAATAATATCTGCAGTGAATGATGTAATTTATTCAGGTTGGTATTTACAAGGTAATATAGTTAGACGTTTTGAAGAGCATTATGCTTTATATATTGGCACAAATTATACGGTTGGCTGTGCTAATGGACTGGATGCACTTATTTTAATTTATCGCGCTTATATTGAATTGGGAATAATGAAAGAAGGAGATGAAGTAATCGTACCTGCTAATACATATATTGCCTCGATTTTAGCGATAACAGAAAATAAGTTAGTTCCTGTTTTGGTAGAACCAGATATTAACACATTGGAAATTGATGACTCTAAGATAGAAGAGTCTATTACGGACAAAACTAAATCTGTTCTATTAGTACATCTTTATGGACGTTGTGCTTATACTGATAAAATAGGAGAATTGTGTACTAAATATAATCTAAAGTTAGTAGAGGATAATGCTCAAGCACACGGTTGTAAATTTGGAGAAAGAAGAACTGGATCTTTGGGAGATGCGGCTGGACATAGTTTTTATCCGGGAAAAAACTTGGGAGCTTTAGGGGATGGAGGAGCTATTACAACATCAGATAAAGACTTGGCTGATGCTGTTAGAACTTTAGCGAATTATGGTTCTGTTAAGAAATATGTGTTTAAATATCGGGGACGTAACTCTAGGTTGGATGAAATCCAAGCGGCAGTTCTGGATGTGAAATTAAAATATCTGGATCTGGATAATGACTATCGTAAAAATATTGCTTGTTATTATATTGAGCATATAAAAAATGAACGAATACATTTCCCGTTTATTTTACCAACAGAATCTAATGTTTATCATTTATTTCCTATATTGTGTGAGGAACGCGATAAATTGCAAATGTATTTGAATAACAAAGGGGTACAGACCTTGATACATTATCCCATACCACCACATAAACAAGAATGCTATAATCAATGGAATAAATTAAATTTTCCTATAACTGATCAAATTCATAATGAAGAATTATCTCTGCCTATTAGTCCAGTTATGTCTTTGGATGAAGTAAAGCATGTGGTTGAATTATTGAATTATTTTAAATAATGATGAATGGGTTGTTGTTGTCAATATGCATCCCTACTAATGGTGCTTCGCAATGGGTACTACCTTGTTTGGATGCTATTTATTCTCAAGGCATAGATAAGTCTCTTTTTGAGGTCGTTATAACAGATAATGATATTGATAGTACATTGCTCAGTGATTTACGTCCTTATGAGTGTGATAATTTGAGATATGTGCAAACAAGAGATGAAGGCTTTCTTAATTTAGTTACTGCTTTAAAGTTAGGCAGAGGAGTATTCCGGAAAATGCTTAATCATCGTAGTATGATATTGCCAGGAACAATAGCAAGATGGCTTGCTATTATAAAAGAATATATGAATTCTAAACCAATTATTTATTTCTCAGATAATCAATTGGATGTGGGAACTATTTTGCAATGTTCTAATTTAGACTCTTTTATAAATAGATTGTCTTATTGGTCGAGTTGGAGTGCGGGAATCTCTATATGGGATATTGATGTAGGAGAAATAGATCGGTTAGAATTGAATGAGATGTTTCCTAATGTATCTTTATTATTTAATCTTAGGTCGGAAAGCCAATATATAATATGTGATGAAAAATATCAAAACATGCAAGATGAAAGAGGAAAGGGCGGGTATAACTTGTTTCAAATATTTGCTGTTGATTATTTAGATATATTAAATTCACTAAGAAGAGAGAAAAAAATTAAAAATAAAACATTTATAAAGGTAAAAATGGAATTACTGACCTTTTTATCTGCATGGTATTTTGAATTGATTGTTAAAAAGACATCAAAGTATAAATTTGAAGTTGTTGATAGAAGACAAAGTTTTAGTATATACTATTCTGTTGTCGATTATTATTTAATGTGTATTTATGCTTGGTTGTTGGTTCCATTTAGGAGGGTGATTAAATATTTTTACAAAAAGTTTTAATATAGTGTGTTAGTGTGTGTACTTATGAAAGATAAAATTTATCCTTGTTTATTATTTATGGCCAAAATATCATTTGTTATTTTCCCATATCGATTTTCTCAGTTCTGTTGCTATTTACGAAATTTACTAGAGAGCTTAAGATTTGTTGTTTTAACAGGTTGTAAAGGGAAAGCTTTTATCGAAACCCCTTTCTCTATAAAGGGGCATAAATACATTAAGTTTAAAAGTTTTTTTTCTCGTCCGGGATTAAGAATTGAATGTTGGGATAATTATTTGGAACATAGTTTTAAACCCCAAATTATAATAGGTGAAAAGGTCTGTTTTAATTTCAGATGTCATATTGGTGCTATAAATGAGATAATTATTGGTGACAATGTGCTTGTAGGGAGTAATGTTTTGATAACAGATCATGCTCATGGAAATACAACTATTGATGATTTATTAAAGGAGCCACAGCAAAGAAATTTATTTTCTAAAGGTCGCGTCGTTATTGAAAACGATGTTTGGATAGGAGAGAATGTTTGTATATTACCCAATGTTGTTATTGGGAGGGGAGCTGTAATAGCTGCAGGAAGTGTAGTTACTCATTCTATACCATCTTATAGTGTGGCTGCCGGTATTCCAGCTCGAGTTATAAAAATGTAAACTAATATATTGTAATTGAATTTATGAAAGCACGTGTAATAGCATTTTATTTACCTCAATTTCATCCAACTCCTAATAATGATGTTTGGTGGGGAAGAGGATTTACAGAATGGACAAATGTAGGTAAGGCAAAACCTTTATTTAAAGGACATTATCAGCCTAAAGTTCCTGCGGATTTAGGATATTATGATTTAAGGTTGCCAGAGGTACGTGAGGCACAAGCTGAATTGGCAAAGAAAGCAGGTATCGAAGGGTTTTGTTATTATCATTATTGGTTTGGTGATGGAAGACAAGAGTTGGAGCTTCCTTTTAATGAGGTGCTTAAGTTAGGAGAACCAGATTTTCCGTTTTGCTTATGTTGGGCTAACGAATCATGGCATTCTAAATTTTGGAGTAAAAGTGGTAATTCTTTTTCTAAACAAATTTTAGTTGAACAAAAATATTTAGGAAAGGAAGATAATGAGAAACATTTTTATAAATTATTGCCGGCATTTAAGGATAAACGCTACTTAAAGATTGATGGAAAGCCTATTTTTATGATATATAGGCCTTTTGATTTTATCGGAATAAGAGAGTTTATTCAAGAGTGGCAAAGATTAGCGATAGAAAATGGATTAACAGGTATTCATTTTGTAGGACAACTTGGACAAATTAAGAAGAATCCATCTCAAATTGATATTGATAGTGCTTTGTCATTCGGTTTAGATGGAATTAATATAGTTAGATTATGGAGTGCTAGTTATAGAAGGAATTTTTGTGTAAAAGTATATGAAAAAATTATATCTCTTGTAACTGGAGTTCCTAGAGGTGTTTTATATAAAAATGTTTATCATAGTTTTGTGGGAGAAGAAGAATATCAAACTAATATTTATCCAACGTTAATTCCTAATTGGGATCATACACCCCGTAGTGGAAATGCGGGCTACGTATTATTTAATTCATCTCCTAAATTGTTTCAAAAGCATGTTGAAGAAGTACTTGAGCGAGTAGAATGTAAGCCAATAGAAGACAGAATTGTGTTTTTGAAATCATGGAATGAGTGGGGAGAAGGTAATTATATGGAACCAGATTTGAGGTATGGTTTGGAATATATTCATGCATTAAGAAATGCTATTCTTTGATATATTGTAATACTACTGTATAAAGATATCATACGAAATGCTTTTTTTTATCTTTTTATTTATTATTTTTTTGGCTTTTCTTTCGATAAAACGATATAAGACTTTTTTTAATCCTTTTACTTTATCTCTTCAGTACCCATTACTTTTTTTGACTATACCACAGATTATTTTAGTTATATTGGGAGATGGAGAAGATTCATTACTTTCAGATGTTGTTATATTACTTTATATTCTGTTTTTATATTTAGGTACTTTCTTTAAAATTCCATATTTAAAGATTTATTCTTTTAAAAATACTAAAATTATAGTTTTTTGTTCTTTTGTTTTGGCTGTGGTAATATTTATTCCTTTATTACCTATGCTTTTAAAATATGGTATATCATTTAGGGGGTTAAGGGAATTTTATGAGGAAGTAGTTTTTTCTGCTTATGCATCTTTTTATGAAGTATTTAAAACATTATTATTAATCTTGATAATTATTCTTTTTGTCTGGAAACGTAAAATAACTATAGTGCTTATTTGTTTGATTTTTATTTTATTCTTTTCGGGGAGTAAAATGGCTATACTTAGCACTATGATTATTTTGGTGACAATGTACGAAGAATATAAGAGAGTAAACTATAAGGTATTGTTTATTTCTTCTATTTTGGTATTTGTTCTTTTGCTATTTTATCATTTCTCTCAAACATTACAAAATCAAAATAAAAATATTTTTGACACCGCTCTTTCTTATTTTGATGTTTATAGACAACAGACTATGGCTTTAGAACTATTTGTTTCTGGGAAAATGGATTATTATTATGGAGAAATAGCATTAAGTTCGTGGTATAAAGTTATTCCTAGATTCATATGGGAGTCAAAACCGAAAGATTTTGGTTTTGCACTATTAAATTATGCTATTTATCCAGAGTTTTCAAGTGATGGGTATATGCCTTCATTTGGGCTAGCATATTCATTTGCTGATTTTGGTTTTGCGTCTATAATCTTTTCTGGTTTTTTTGCTGGAATGTTAAAAAATTACTTTTATAGAATGTTCTATAATTCAAAAAAAGATGTTGTGCCTTTTTTATTATATATTTTAGATTTTAATATAGTTCTCTGCACTCTTTTTGTATTTTATTATTTAATTTCTTTTATTAAACATGATACCTAAGATTATTCATTATTGTTGGTTGAGTGGTGATCCATTTCCTGATTTAATAAATAAGTGTATTAATTCTTGGCATAACATTTTGTCCGATTATGAATTTATATTATGGGATACAAGGCAGATTGATGTTAATTCTAATTTGTGGTTAAAGCAAGCTTATGAAAATAAGAAGTATGCTTTTGCCGCAGATTATATCCGTTTTTTTGCTTTGTATCATTATGGAGGAATATATTTAGATGCTGATGTTGAGGTGCTTAAAGATTTTAAATCGCTTTTGATTGAAAAGCAATTTTTGGGAGAAGAAGCTAGTGGAGACATTGAAGCTGCTGTTATTGGAGCTGAAAAAGGTGCAGATTGGGTGAAATCTTGTTTAGATTACTATGCAAATCGTCCTTTTGTGAAAGAAGATGGTTCGTTTGATACTAAGCCTGTGCCTTTATTACTAAATAGAATAATTCAAGAAAAGGCATTTGATATTAAACCATATTATTATTTTTCACCTAAAGATTATAATATTGGCAAGATAGATATAAGTGATAGTACCTTTTGTATTCATCATTTTGATGGAAAGTGGATAAAACGGGGGCTGAAGTATTCTCTTAAAAGAAATATGCACAAAATTTTATACTATGCTTTTGGGCGAAAGGGACATAACTGTTTGGTACGTGCTATAAGAAAATTGAAATGATGAAGTTCTCTGTATTACTTTCTGTATATTATAAAGAAAATCCTGATTTTTTGAAGCAGAGTTTGGATAGTATTTTGAACCAAAGTAGATTACCTGATGAGTTAGTTTTAGTAAAGGACGGTCAATTATCTATTGATTTAGATAGAATGATTGATTCTTATGTGAGAAAATATACTGATTTGTTTAAAATTTTAGCTTTGTCTGAGAATCAGGGTTTAGGTAAGGCTTTAGATGTCGGATTGAAGTATTGTACTTTTGATATTGTTGCTCGCATGGATACTGATGACATTGCAACTCCAAACAGATTTGAAAGGCAAATTACTGTATTTGAAAAGTTTCCGGAATTGGATGTAGTTGGTGCTTGGATTAGCGAATTTGAAAATGTTTCTTCAAATGTTGTTTCTATAAGAAAACTTCCGGAATATCATAATGAAATATATCTTTATGCAAAGAAACGATGTCCTATTAATCATCCAGTTGTGATGTTTAAAAAGGATGCAGTATTTGCTGCGGGCGGATATAGGCACTTTCCATTATTTGAAGATTATTATCTTTGGGTTAGGATGTTGATGAATGGCGCGAAGTTTTATAATATTCAAGAGAGTCTTCTAGCATTTAGGTTTTCAAGTGAGATGTTTAAGCGACGTGGAGGTTTAAAATATGCAATTAGCGAATTGAATTTACAAAGAGAGTTTGCAAGAATGGGGTTTATTAATTGTTACGAATTATTTCGAAATGTAACAATAAGGTTTGTATCTCGTTTGATTCCAAATAAGGTTCGGGAATTTGTCTATTTGAAATTACTTAGATAATATTGTGGAAATGATAGTAACTTTATGAAAGGCATTGTTTTAGCCGGTGGTTCCGGTACTCGTCTGTACCCTATCACCAAAGGAGTTAGTAAGCAGCTTCTTCCTATTTTTGATAAACCGATGATTTATTATCCGGTTTCGGTGTTGATGCTTGCCGATATCCGTGAAATCTTGATTATATCTACTCCGGATGATCTTCCTGCTTTCCGACGTTTACTGGGAGATGGTTCTGATTATGGAATACGTTTAGAGTATGCGGAACAACCTTCTCCGGATGGTTTGGCTCAAGCATTCATTATCGGTGAGGAATTCATTGGGAGTGATTCGGTCTGTTTGGTGCTTGGAGATAATATCTTCTATGGGCAGAGTTTTACCCGTATGCTGAATGAAGCTGTACGCATGGCAGAAGTGGAACAGAAGGCAACGGTGTTCGGTTATTGGGTAAGTGATCCGGAACGTTATGGAGTGGCTGAATTTGACAAAGAAGGAAATGTCTTGAGTCTGGAAGAGAAACCTGAAGAACCGAAGTCTAATTATGCAGTGGTAGGGCTTTATTTCTATCCGAATAAGGTGGTGGAAGTAGCAAAAAAAATAGAGCCCTCTGCACGCGGAGAATTGGAGATAACGACAGTGAATCAGGAATTTCTCAAAGATCAGGAACTGAAAGTTCAGTTGTTAGGTCGTGGTTTTGCCTGGCTGGATACCGGTACGCATGATTCTTTAAGTGAAGCATCTACTTTTATTGAAGTGATAGAAAAGCGTCAGGGATTGAAAGTAGCTTGTTTGGAAGGAATTGCTTTGAGGCAAGGTTGGATCAGTGCCGATAAGATGCGTGAATTGGCAAAGCCGATGCTGAAGAACCAGTACGGACAGTATTTGTTGAAAGTGATACAGGAACTTGGTTTGAAATGAATGTAATAAAGACTGCTATCGATGGGGTTGTTATCCTTGAGCCCCATATTTTTAAAGATGACCGGGGATATTTTTTTGAATCTTTTAATCAGAGGGAGTTTGAGGAAAAAGTATGCAAGACTACGTTTGTCCAAGATAATGAAAGTAAATCGAGTTATGGTGTACTTCGTGGTTTACATTTTCAACAGGCCCCTTTTGCTCAGAGTAAATTGGTGCGTGTAGTGAAAGGAGCGGTATTGGATGTAGCTGTTGATATCCGTAAAGGATCTCCTACATTTGGACAACATGTGGCAGTAGAGTTGACGGAGGATAATCATCGTCAATTTTTCATTCCCCGTGGGTTGGCACATGGATTCAGTGTATTGAGTGAGGCAGTTGTTTTTCAGTATAAGTGTGATAATTTTTATGCTCCGCATAGTGAGGGTGCCATTGCCTGGGATGATCCGGATTTAGGTATTGACTGGCGTATTCCGGCAGATCGTGTGATTCTCTCGGAGAAGGACAGCAGGCATCCTCGGTTGAAAGATTTAAATTTATGATTCTCTCTTCTTTGGTACATACCGATTTTCAGCCTTATTTATTACTTAATACGGATGCATGGGCTTTGCCTGAGGATAAAGCGTTGGATTTATTGGCTTATCTTGAACAGCAAGGTGTCAGGCAGATCTACTGTGTACCTCCGGTAAAGGTGGAAAATGAAGGGAATGCTTCTTCTTTTCTGAAAGAAGCCTTTCAATATTTACAGCAGCAATACTCCGGTAATATCTCTCTGCGTTTGTCGGCAAGATATCGTTTGGATGAAGGCTTTCCGGCTTTGTTGGAGAAGGGAGATTTGTTGACGATAGGAGGGGGGAAGGAGTTACTGGTAGATGTATCTCCTTTAAAACAGCCGGAAGGACTCAGTGAGATGATTCATGCCATCTGCCGGTCGGGCTATATCCCTGTTCTGATGCAACCGGAACGTTCGCTTTATTGGGGAACGGAAGACTATCTGCACTTGCGGGAATCGGGATGCAGGCTGATGCTGAATCTATATTCCTTGTTCGGTTACAATGGTGACGGAGCGTTGAATTACAGCCGTATGTTGTTGAAAAAGGGTTGGTATACATATCTCTGTTCGGGCAGGGAGGATACAAAGGTGATGCGATATAGTGAATCGTTTTCGATGGAGGATGATGACGATTTGGCGATGAAATTGCAGGAGATAGAAAGAAACAGCAGGCTGTTGTGGTCTGTTACGGAAAACGGGTAACGGCGGTTATTCGTGTTTTAGGCGGCAGCCGGGATTACCGTAACAGGTGATTCCGGCTGTTTTTATATAATATCTTTGAGCCTGTTGAGAAGTCAATATTACTGATATGTAATGTTCCAAGCATTTATGAAAGTTACTTTAGGACGACTACTTTGGAATATTATTGATGTTTTAATGGCGGTTAGTTTGATAATTCTGATTGTATATCCGTATAAAAATAAAAGATTGTGATAACTTCTGTATTTTTCCCTTAAAAGTATACTGCATATTTGAATATTTGCAGTATATTTGCAAGGAATAGTTATAGGGAATATGTGCATTGAAGACCAACTTAAAAAAAATGGCTTTGTCTCTACACAAGGTTTGACTGACTGGCAGGAACAGCAATTGCAGGCCTCAGTTCGCAAAGGAGAGGCTATGCGCTTAAAAAATGGCGTATACGCTCATATTGACGCATTGGCAGGTACAATGGTGGATATTCGCCTGATTGTTCCTAATGGCATTCTCTGTCTTTGGTCGGCATGGTCGGTTTATAATCTCACTACTCAGATTCCGAATGCTTACTATGTGGCCATTAAGCGTAGTCGAAAAGTAGTTCTGCCTGAATATCCCGAATTTCAACTGATATATCAATCTGACAAATTACTATCTATCGGTGCTACTCGGAAAGAAATACAAGGATACGATGTGCCGATCTTTGATGTGGAACGTTCGGTTTGTGATGTGGTCAAGTATCGAAATAAAGTGGGAATTGATGTGATGGCAGAAGTCCTTCAAGCCTATCTGAAACGTCCCGATAAGAATATATCTCTATTGATGGATTATGCCTCTAAACTAAGAATACGTAATACACTTAATCATTATCTTGAGGCATGGCTATAAAAGAAATATATAACTATGGGGACTCAGTGAAAGCTAGGTTGTTGAATATTTCACGGAGAAATGGACAAAGCTATCAAATGCTTGTAACCCGATACCTCCAAGAGCGTTTGCTCTATCGTTTATCAATCAGCCGTTTTTATGACCATTTCTTTTTGAAAGGTGGAGCATTGCTATATGCTCATGAGCGTTTTTTGGCGAGGCCAACATTGGATATTGACTTCATGGGGTATCACATCGACAATAACAAAGAAAATATAAAAAAGATATTTGCAGAAATTTGCTCCATCTCTTACGAACAAGATGGTGTAATATTTTACATTGATACACTGCGTACTGATGAGATTGCAATTGAGAAGAAATATCCGGGTGTAAGATTGACGTTGACAGCCTCTCTTGATACGATTCGCCAATATGTTTCTATGGATATAGGATTTGGAGATGTGATAACTCCCAGTCCATCTGAATTGGATTATCCGAACTTACTTGACGGATTCCCCAATACTGACATCATGGCTTATTCTTTGGAGACAGTTGTGGCAGAGAAATTTCAGACTATGATTTCAAGAGCAGAAACAAATAGTCGAATGAAAGATTTTTATGATCTCTATACGATCTTGCAAGGAGGAAAATATAATGCGGAAATATTAGATGAAGCTATAAAGGTAACATTCAAGAATCGCCAAACTAACTACATGGAAAATCACGTTGCATTTAGTCTTGCCTTTGCAAAGAACTCGAATTTGAACATAAGGTGGAATGCATTCATGAAGAAACTTAAGATTCCAACTCAACTTACTTTTTTTGAAGTAATGGATTACCTCCAAGTCAAACTAAAACCTTATTGGGAAAATTTGAAATAATATTGAGAAGTTCTGTACTCACCCTGCCATAATAGTAGGAAGGCTGCAACATCTAAAAGTAATATCTTATTGGCAGGATCAGGAACTGATAGAGAAGGTCGATTTGGATAGTGCCGTTCAGTGATTGTGCTATCCGGCAATTCCGGTTCCATCACGATTGGGACCGGAGAATTAGGAATAACCGAATAATATGTGTATATTTGCAGTTACTAACATTGGGTTTATACTGAAATCTTCTTTGTGCGTGATTGTTTTCCGCTTCATTCTGCGGCTTATGGCATTCCCCAATCGACATCATTATTTGCTGCTTTGTTCAGGATAAAAGCATCGCGCCTATGTGCTGCTGGCATTCGGCGTAGCGTATGATCTGGATATAATGATGAAATCGTTTGTTTATTGGTGTGTGTGACATAAAACTGTCTATCCGGCAATCAACATGTAAAAGAACAGGCAGTATTGATTCAGACATAAAATTATTGAATGGTAAAAAAAATAACAACAAGTAAACGTGACCGGGAGAAGCTAAAGGAGCAGAAACGTAAGGAGAAGCAACAACGTAAAGAGGAACGCCAAAGCAGCGGCCCAAGTTCTTTTGAGGATATGATTGCTTATGTCGACCAGTTCGGTGTTTTGCATTCAGTGCCGCAGGAACGGATTGAGGAAGAAGTAGATGCATCTCATATCGAGGTTTCTGTACCTAAACAAGAGAATGTGGAAGTGGCTCCTCACATGGGGCGTATCGAGTATTTTAATGCTGCGAAAGGCTATGGTTTTGTGAAAGATACGGATAATGGCGAAAAGTATTTCTTCCATATCTCTTCTGCCCCAGCAACAATTGCTGAAGGTGATAGAGTGACATTTGAAATAGAGCGCGGTATGCGTGGAATGAACGCTGTACGAATATCAATAGTGACTGAATAGCAGGAACTTTCCGTAGCTTTATTCCCAGACCCAAATCGCACCTTGATATTGAATTTCGCTTGAAATGAACGCTTTATAAGAATTTTGTTTGAACTTAGGTTATACAAAAAATGAAATACTAAAGCGATGATCCTCTTCTCCGGTATCGATATAGTGATTTTAAAAAACGATATTGATGCCGAAGAAGAGGCAGATATTTTATCCGGGGGGGACGAAGGCTTCGGTAGTTAGTAACTGTTTACCATGTCTTCGGGTACGCAGATGTAAAAGTCTGCCAAGCCTTTATGATCGTCATCCAGTTTCCGGATGGACTCTTGACGTACCGAGGTTACCGTCACTATACTCGTATTGGGGCGGTAACGGAGCAGATAAGGGATGATGCCTCCCTGTCGGTTGGAATGATAACTGCCGTTGATATGCAGGAATTTATTTTTGATATTACGGGCTATGAACCATCCCATTGTAGCATCTTTTATGGCTTGTGCCTGTGCCAACTTCCGATTGTCGCCGGCCCGGCGTCCTCCCATCATGTTCATCATACTGAAAGCTGCTGCGCTTTGGGCTTCATCATATTCGAAATCGATCGGTAAAGGAGCTATATATCGTTTGGCTTCCTCGGATAACGAGTCGAGTGCTCCGAACCCTTTATTTTTTACAATGTTGGCGTAGCGTCTCGGGATATTGGTTGCAATGAACGGAATGTGATGTTCTTTGGCAAAGAAAACAACCGGATAATAGTCAGTTCGGTAATTATCCCATAGACGGGCTTCGGCCTCAAAGCGGTCGTAAGAGATCTTTTGCTGCATGTATTCGTCAAAAATCAGTTGATTGTCACTTTCGAACATTTCGGCTCCCAGCATCAGTTGATCTTTATGAATGTTATAGATAGAACGGGTTATTTCGAATTCCAGCCAATGGGTGATGGGGCAGTTATGCAGTTCCCCGAGGAAGATAACATCATAGCCGGAGAGTCGTTTGATTAATTCTCCGTAGCTGATTTGTTTTCCTGTGTTGTCGAACAGGGTATAGGCCGGTTTGTCCTTATCATCCTGAGAGAAGGCTGACTGCTGAAGGAAACAGCACAGGCAGAGCAGGCATGAAATCTGTTTAATGGTTTGAAGTATCATTTTTCAGTTTGTTTTTGCTTAAATATAAAAGGATATAATTCTCGGTATCCAGATAGCGACGGAATGCTTCGCGGAGCATGGCGGGAGTGATGCTGTCGAGACATTGTTCGTAGTGATCGAAGTCGCTGATGGTTTCACCGTTTTTTAGTAAACCGACCAGGGCGGTTCGCCAGGCAGAAGGTGATTCTTCATTTAACGCTTCGCGTTTGGCTATCAGAAATGAACGTTTAAGGGTATTCAGTTCTTCATTATCCACTTCTTGCTGTTTTAATTGGTGGAGAATCTCTTTCAGCAACTGTTCTATTTGAGGCATGTTATCGTTATCGGCGGATGCATTGATGTCAAAGTAGAAAATTCCTTGTGGGATGCCTTCATACATTAATGAAATGTAAGGAGAGTAGACAAGGGATTTTTGTTCTCTGAGGACGGAGATCAGACGGTTGCGAATAAGGTCACGCATCAATTTTAAAGTGAGTGTGTTTTTTAATCCCGGTTGATAGTGGCCGGGGAGAAGATAGTCGAACAGTGTCTGAGTGTAATTATCATTGGGAAAGCCTTCTATATGCTTTCTGACGGGAAAATTGAAATGCGGATAAGAAAATCGGGACAAATGTGACGAAACAGGAATACGTCCGAAAACAGAGACAAACTGCTGCATGAGAGTATCCGCATTGAAATTGCCGCAAATGACATAAGTGGTTCCTTGGGGATTCGTATAGAGCTTTTTATAAAAAGCTGCGATGGAATCCAGATTCAGATTTTTGATCTGTTCGGGCGAAAGCTTTTGGGAAGAGCGGGCGAAACCGGTTCCGGTCAACTCGTTTATGCGGGCAGATAATAACCGGTCGGGACTTCGTTGAAGCATTTTCTCCAATATCGTTTCTTTGTCTTGATTTTCTAAAAGGTCCTGGCGTATTTCCTCAAATTCGTCATATTTTAATTCGGGATCGAATATCTTTTCATAAATCAGATTGAATAGTTCGGGAGCATTTGCAGTGGGAGACATGCCTATGAAGCCATGCCAGTGATTTTCGACTGCCATGGAAAGTGAGATTTCTTTCCGGAAGAGGTAATCGGACAAAACTTGCCCATCCACTTTTGCGATATCTCCCATATCTATGTATCCGGCAAATCCCTCTAATAAAGGATATTCTTCATCGGATAGGGAAGAAGTGCCGAAAGGGGCAAAAGAGGTGATCAGCAGGGTGGAATCTGCTTCGAAGGTAGGTTTGAGGACTAACCGTATGCCGTTCTTCAGTTCTACTTCACGAATCCTGTTTTGCGGATATTCTGTTTGTCGTAATATGGATGCGGGATCGAAAGGAAAACGGGCTGCCAGGCATGGAGGAGTCTCAATGTCGATCTCTTCTTGTTTTTCAGGACGGAAATAAAGAAAGGGAGTGCATTCGACTTGCTCGCCTTGAGCCCATGCCGACGCTATTTCGGTTTCCGATAACGGGGCTCCCAGTCCCGGATGGGTTGAACAGGCTACTAATAGAGTTTCTTCACGGTAAGACATCCACTCCTTGAGCAGTGCTTGCAAAGATTGGCCGGAGACACGGGACATGGCTTCTTTGAGTTGCTGCTGTTGGGATGGATCGGTCAGATAGCGGTCTCCCGATATGACGTAATCGGCGAAATCGTCACACCACATGGAGGAAGGACGCGAGGGGGCATCGGTGGGCAATTTCATCCGGCGGCAAAAATTGTTTTTAATATCTTGTAATTCGTCCTCTTGCCATCCGTTGCGTATCAGATCATTCAACAGAGATACGGTTGCGGAAATAGATGTAAGTATTTCTTTTCTGTTTTCTCCTTCCACTGTCAGAACAAAATGGTTCTTGTCACTTAAATACCATTGGTCTGTAACATCGGTCTTTAGTTTCCGTGCACGGAATCGTGAAGAAATGGCACTGACGAGCAGGCGCCCTTTCTCCTTTGTTATGGCGTCTTCCATGGTACGCTCTACTGTGCAAGGGTGTGGAATCATTAGTTCAACCTTTGTACGGGGTTGCAGAGAGTCTCGTATGGAGGCCAGATGAATTCCCCGGGTGTACTCTAACGGGTAGTTCCGGAAGTCATTGACCGGACGTCCGGGCAAGGATTTGAAACGTTCTTTGATTTTAGATTCGATCTCCAGGGGAGATATGTCGCCTACAATGACCAATGTTGCCAAAGAGGGCACATACCATTTATGATAATAATTTTTGAGTACCTGCGGGGTGACCTTGCGGATATCGTCTGTTGTGCCCAAAGGCATACGGTGACTGAATATGCCTTGTCCGATTTTGAGCGGATAGAAATCGTCTTCCGGGTCGAATCCGCGTAGTTCTTCAAGAATGATTCCTTTTTCATTCTCTACTTTTTCCGGATCTATAGTGACACCGTCCAACCAATCGTGCAGGATTAGTAATGAACGATCGAGAGCTTCGTCTTTGGCATAATCGGTGGGAACTGCGAACATATAGATTGTACGGTCGAAACCGGTGAAAGCGTTGATATCTTGTCCGTACTTCATTCCTAAGGACTCAAGGTACTCTACTAAAGAGCGTTTAGGAAAATGACGGGTACCGCCGAAAGTGATGTGTTCGAGGAAGTGGGCACAACCTTTCTCTTGCTCTGTTTCTTGTACGGAACCTACCCGCATGATTAGCCTGAACTCTACTCTGGATGCCGGAGAAGCATTGTGCAGGATAAGATAGTGCAGCCCGTTGGGAAGGCGTCCCTCTACCGTTCCGGGCGGAAGAAGGATTGGAGTGGACTGTGGGCAGGCTATACATGGGAGCATAGCAGCTATGAATATAGCTGCTATGTATAAATATCTGTTTTTATTATTTCTTTTCATAAACTACGGTTATGCGTGTATATCCTCCGGCGTTGACATGGCTCAGGAGAAATTGATAAGTCATTTTATCTGTGGCAAAGTCTATGTTTCCGGTGGATTTGATAAAGTTTTCGGGGGTGTCATAGTTGTCGGAATTGACAAGATCGTAGCAGTTGAGGTAGTAAGCCGGATCTGCGGAAGCTCCCTGGTCATTGATCTCTTTAATTTCTGCGTTTCCACTTTCCAGGAGCTTGTTTTGACGGTCTAAAGCACTGAATTGGTAGGTAAATGGAACGATGGTAATAGGATCTCCATAATAGTTTTTTCCCGGACCCAGATATTCCAGCCGGGTTGAAGTGGAAGTGATGTCTTTGAGTCTGATTGCATCCAATGATACGGCAAATGTCTCTTTACTTTCTTTATTCCAGTTGAGTAGTTTCATCAGTTTTTGCGGTTCCGGCTGTTGAGTCCAGAATTCCGGATCTGCTACGGTCTCGGAACGAAGTACAAAGTATAAATATTCGGTCAGTCCGAATGGATTGTCTGTCATCTTTAATACCGGCATGTCTTCTGTGGCCTGCTCACTGAGAGTGATGACGGTCTTGCCATCATATTCTTTCGTAAATGCTGCTGCAAAGGGTTGGAGATACCCATCTGCAGGGCTTTGCACAGTGGTATGGTAAGAGAGGACTCCGAGCCATTTATTCAGGTCAATGCCGTATTTGGTCTTATAACCTTTGATTAACGCTTTTTGCTGAGGGGATAATTCCGGAATTTTAGGGTTGGGCTTGACACGTACCTGCAATGTTTCGTTTAACATTAAATTATCGGTAGGGAATTGAGAAATTCCGACTTGAAAGTATGTATCTTCGGTTAATAAATTCTTTTGGTTGGAAACTACTTCGAATGTTGCAGAACGTTTTCCGGCTTTAATCGTGACGGGATTGTTCTCTAATTTTAGAACTCCGTTTTTATCATCGGGTAATTCAAAGTTGAGTACGAGGTCCTGTTCACAGGTCAATGTTAAATCTACATTTACTGTTAATGGAATGTTTTCGGACTCGGTAATAACCGGGGTTTCGGCAGACAGGTAGATTTTGTTGATTCCTGTATATTTATTTTCTTCTCTATCGTCTTTGCATGACGTGAAGGCAGGCAGTAGGCAGATGCCTACTGCGTAGATAAACAGCTTTTTCATTATAGTTTTCATTTAGTTTAGTATTTTATTTATTTTTCGACTTTAGTCCATCCTGCATTTTGCGATATATTTTCGTTATATAGATATTCGCCTTTCGGAATGGGGAAAAGCCAGCGGTAGTCATCTGGTTTGATTGGTTTATTTTTCATTGCGGCAGAGAGATTCCAATCGGAAAGCAGGCTTTTCCGATAGCGCTTTAAATCAAAGTAACGTTCACCTTCACCGGCAAATTCTTTCCACTTTTCCTGAAGGATAGCTTTCAATAGGGGAGCGCCGGAAAGTGATGTGTCAAGCAATGGAGCTTCACGTTGGGCCAGGTACTTGTTTATCACTTCCAGAGCCAATGCATCGTGACCTTTCTGGTCTTGACAATAGGCTTCGGCAAGAATAAAGCAGATGCCGGATACACGAAGTTTGTTGATATATTGTATAGGTTTATAATTCCAGTTCTGTTTGTTGTATTTTCCCAGATATAGTACCGGTAAGGTCTCGCCGATGCTTTCACCAGGCATTTCTTGGGGATAGACCGTTGCTTCGTAACGGATGTCATTGGCAGCATATAATTGGGTGAGTGTGGAGTTGATCGTGAAGTAGTCGCCTTTCTTCCTTTCGTAATTCATATCGGTATAATATGAATTGGTGGTATGCAGAGAAAAAATACATTCATCGCATGGTTCTTGTTCCCATAGTTTTTTATAATGTACGGGGGCCAGGACATCGTATGCATTGGTTGAAGACAGGATTTTTAAAGCATATTCTTCGGCTTTATCGTAATTTTCGGCATAGAGTTCTAAAGCTGCCAATAGATAATAAGCACTTTGCCGGGAAAACCAGTAGACCTGTGAAGGTCGGTTGTCTACAGTAACTGCTTCGGTCAGTAATTGGCGGATAGCATTCACACATTCACTGATGCTCGAGCGTTTTAGAAAGGCAAGTTCGAACCGCTCCTTTAAGATGATTCCGTCTTTTTCGGGACCTTCCGGATAGGTGGGGGCAAAAAGTCTGAGCAGATTGAAGTAACAATATGCTTTTAACGTTTTCGCTTCGCTAACGATGCATTGCAACTCTTGCTTGTCACTGTCTGATATAGGGGATACATAATGGACGCGCTCCAGTACCGTATTGGCTATGGCTATGGCTGAGTAGTATTTTTCCCACAGAGAGTTCGATAAGTCCTCCATCGGTTTAGGATGCCATTTATATAGGTTATTCAGGTCGGCATTCAAGTTTATTAAAAAAGTAGGCTGGAAGTCGTCGCTCAATACGGATAAACTGAATTCCGGCTTGGGAATTGCATCATAGGCCGATGCCAATAGTTCGCGTGCGGCAGTTACTGTGGTAATGGCATCCGGATCTGAATACTGATTCTCGTAGGGGATATTGAGCGAACAGGCTGTACAACTGAGTATCAATATGCAACAGATTTGTACTTTGCGTATTGAGCGTTGGAAATTATTTATTATTGGGGTCAGGTTCATATATTACTTGTATTTAGAAAGTCAAACTAAGATTGATGGTTAATACGGGTTGCATAGCTCCGGCTAATGAACCTGTTTCGGGATCGGACTCTTTATAAGGAGTAATCATAAAAAGGTTGGATGCCTGAAAGGCGATATTGGCATATTTTATGAAATGACAGTTTTTCTCCAGAAAGGTGTGTGGAACCCGGTAGCGTAGCGACAACATGGCCAATTTCAGATAATCGCTTTTACCGACGGTTTCTGTATTGGGCTGTTGGAGTGAAGCATTGGCAGGAGATATGTAAAATGGAGAATGGTATATCTTTCCTTCATCTCCTCGGTGAAACCACATGTTTTCTAATTGCTTTTGAATGGCATTCTTATTGGCACTGTCAGCTGAACGGATATAAGAATAATTGTAGGGTTTAATGCCGCCGAACACATAGTAAAAGTCCATATCCAAATCGAAATTCCGATAGGAGAAATTCAGGTTGAATGTACCGCTGTAGGGAGGAGTGCTATGCCCCAAAACGATGAAGTTTTCTCTGGCCGGATTTTGTGTCGGGGAAATCTCACTTCCATTGGCTCCTTGAAATACCGGAAGACCGGTGATAGGGTTTATGCCTAATGACTTCAGTCCATAAAGCATGTTATAGGCTTTTCCGACTTCATAGTCGGGAGTCAGGGCGGTTTCGCTGGTGTATAAACGGTCGGTATAGTACAGGCTGATTACCTTATTACGGTTGTAGGCCAGTGAACCGCGTAAAGATACACGCCAGTCCGGTGTATCGAGCACTTTTATTGCGGCGTTCAGTTCATAGCCTTCATTGCGTAATACACCGATGTTACGTTTCATGGTATTGAAACCGTTGGAAAGGGGGATGGGGACGTCCAGCAGTGCATCACTCGTTTCGCGGCGGTAGAGATTGAGACCTAATGTCAGCCGTTTGAAGAATTCGATGGATAGACTGAAGTCTGTTGTGGAAGTCTGTTCCGGTTTCAGATCGGTATTATAAAATCCGAGTAACTGTAGCAGACGGGCATTTCCGTAATAATTGGTGGAGTAGCTGAAGGTGCCGATTGTGGCGGAGGCAGATACTCCAGATAGGTTTGCCATACGTCCATGGGAACCTTTCAGGTTCAGGAGAGTGATGACCTTATTATTTTTCAGGAAAGGGTATCGGCTGAGGGTCCACCCCAAGCCTATGGCCCATGCTGCATTCCAGCGCTTGTCTGGAGGGAGAACGGAAGAAGCGTCGGCTTTGTAAGTAGTAAAAAGGTCATAGGTGGAATCGAAACTGTAGCCCATGACTACCCCGAATCCTAACTGAGCCGTTTTGTCCAGAAGCGAACTGGCTGTCGGCTTCCGGGCTCCGGTGATGGAGTGGTTGATTGCGTTTAGTGACATTTGTGTCCCCACTCCGTATCCGGTGGCAGATATGTTATCTGTCTGGGTCAGGTAGTAGTCCATGTTCCCACCGATTGTCAGGTCGTGTCTTCCGGCGAATGTCTTGTTGTAAGTGATACGTATATTGGAGGAAATATTGGTCGTTGTATTTTTTTCTTTTGTTAATTTTCCACGTTCGGCTATCGCGATTCCCATTTCCCGCTCTGCTATAGACGTGGAAGGAACAAGCGTAAGGGCTTCGTTCAGAAGGAAATCGATACCGGTCACTGCATCTATCTCCAAACCTTTGAATGGTCTTAAGTTGAAACTTCCGCTTACTCCGCCACGTTTATCGGTAGATTTACTATGGTATTGGCTCATCAAATCATTTAATGTGTATTCGGATGATTTTTCGGAGTAGGAGATTAATTTACCGGTTTTGGTTTCATAAGGGTTAAGTTGATAAACCAGATCTGTAGGGGAATGGGTACTGCCGTTGGGAGTATCGGTTGCCGAATAACCTGCATCGGTGCTTAAGGAAAAATATCCCCAGTTTCCCAGTTTCTGATCGAGGCTCATACGGGCGGTGAAACGTTGAGTGTCATTACCCGGTACTCGTCCTCCCTGCTTGGCATAATTGGTGGATATATAATAAGATGTCTTATCTGTTCCTCCTTTTATGCTAAGGTTATGGCGCTGGTAGATGCTGCGATGTATCAGTTCATCAAACCAGTCGGTATGGATATTCTTTAATGAATCGAGTACTTGTCGTCCTTCTGCGATCAACTCGTCGAGGTTGGGGGCGGTAGCATAATATTTCCGATAGTAATCTTCACTGTATCTATATCCCGGAGTCGATATATTCTGTAAACGTCTTTCCAATTCTAATTTTTCTTCGCTATCCATCATTTTGACTCCTCTGCGTCCACGGGTGGTGATACCTATATTGAAACTGTAACTGGTGGTTAACCTTCCGTCGGGATTGCCACGCTGGGACGTGATTTCTATTACACCATTGGCTGCTTTTATGCCGTATAAAGCACAGGCTACGGCGTCTTTCAGAACCTTTATTTCTTGAATGTCGGCCGGGTTAAGAGTCATGAAGGCATCGGATGATATTACTTTGCCGTCCATAACGTAGAGAGGTTCGTTGGCCATATCTCCTTTACGGAAAGATGAATTTCCGCGAATACGAATTTCCGGTTTGGAGCCCAGGTCGCCGGTATTGGTAATAATCAGGCCGGGTACGGCTCCTTGTAGGGCGAGGGACATATCGATCATGGGCTTACTGTTGAGACGTTCTACGTCGACTCGTTGTACAACGCCGGATTTGGCACGAATATCCAATTCGTTGATATTCTGCCGGGCAACGATGACCACTTCATCCAGTGCTTTGGGATCTTCTTGCATGGCTGCATCTTGTACCTTCTGACCGGTGTATTTCACACGTATCTCTTTCATTCCTATGAAAGAGAAAAGAATTAGATCGTTTTCTTTCCATTTGCCACGTAACAGATAATGCCCGTCGGTATCTGTTACTGTGCCGAATTGGGTACCTTTAATGCGGATAGTGGCACCGGGAAGCGGTCCGTTTTGATGATCCGTAACTGTTCCTGTCAGTACAATATCTCTTTGCTGAGCATAAGTCGTAAAGGTGGAAAGGATGATAAAAATAGAAATGATTACTGCTTTCATATTAGCGTTCTATCATATGTACTCAAATGTTTCGGGGGACAAAGATAGATACAATGAATAGTCTGTGTAATCGCTACACATAATGAACTTGTTCCTGAAAATACCTAAAAATTGCTATCTTTATTTTAATTTGAACTCCGTATTATTGGGGAAATTCATGGGATGAAGAGTGGGGGCATGGAGAGGTATCCGATAATGGATACCGACAGGATAGCGGAGAATAATCGGGAAGACGTTTTCGGAGGGAATGAAAATAGAGAGATCAGGAAGAGTTCACCACAGATTGACAGATAGAACAAATAAATACGATAGCCTGTGAACCGTATTTCTGTGTGATCCGTTAATCTGTGGTGAAAGAGACTTTTGAGGCACTTTGTTATCTTTATTTTTCCGCTGCTTCTTCTTTTGCCTTTTGTTCCATCTTTCTTTTCACAAATTCTATTTTCAGGTTGGCTTCTTCTTTCTCTTGCTGAATCTGACGTATGGATGAAAGTAATTTGGCCAACTCGTAAGTGCCGACGAGTGCTTCTCGGTCGGACGGAGTCATGGTCGTTGTGAATTTACGTTCACCGATATATTCTATACGGATATTCTTTTTATCGCGGTTCATGTAGAGGAAACTGAGGACGTTGCCGTCTTCTCCCATTTTGTAGTCGGCCTTCTCGATTTTTTCTCCCAGATCGGTAGTCTCGTAGCTGTCGTTGGACGCAGGGGTTTCAGCGAAACTTCCGTCTGGTGCTATCACTTTGACTGCTACGTGGTGGATATTGCTTGGGCCGCAATAGATAGATGTCAGTGTCATTACTCCCTGTTCATTCACCTGAAAACGGAGGAAAGAACGGTGCAGGTTCTTCTCTACGGTCTGGGTGGGCCAAAAGTAGTTACCGATTTTTTGATATTCTTCGTTTTTCTCAAAAGTATATTTATTCTTGATAGCTTCGAACTCTTGCTGTTTGACTTGTAGCATGCTATCCAGATATATAAGGCTTTCTTGCTGTTCTTTCAGTTCTACCTGTTGCATCAGTTTGATACCTTCTTTGCGGGTATCGAATGCCTTTGGATACAGAATTTTAATACTGTCGATCTGCAACTTGGCTTCGTTGTAGTCGTTGCGTTCAAAAGCTGCGCGGGCAGCTGCAAGCTTTTCACCCGCTTTCTTCTCGATGTTGTCACCACAAGCAGTCAGCAGTGACAATGTACATGCCAGGACAATCAGTTTTTTCATTTTGTTGTTCTTTACTTAGAAAGGGCAAAAATACAAATTTAGACTGAAGAGTGGAAAGTGAAGAGCGAAAAGTTGTACCTTTGCGGCCTAATTAACTGTAAGGTGTTAGTAACAGACTACCACCTTCAATCACTGTAAAAAAGAAAAATGAAGATGATAGAGTTGACTCAGGAGGAATTGAAGCAGCATTTCAGTGAACCCATTTTCGGACAGATTTCGGAGACAGCCGATATGTTGGGATTGGAATGTTATGTGGTGGGCGGATATGTCCGCGACATTTTTCTGCAGCGTCCCTCTAAAGATATAGATGTTGTTGTGGTGGGGAGTGGCATTGCTATGGCCGAGGCGTTGGGTAAACGTCTGGGACGGGGTGCGCATGTTTCTGTTTTTAAGAATTTCGGCACGGCACAAGTGAAATATCACGGAACGGAGGTGGAATTTGTAGGAGCACGGAAGGAATCGTATCAGCGGGATTCACGCAAGCCGATTGTGGAGGATGGAACGTTGGAAGACGATCAGAACCGCCGGGATTTTACGATCAATGCTCTGGCTGTCTGCCTGAATAAGGAGCGGTTTGGGGAACTGGTCGATCCGTTTGGAGGCATGAATGATTTGAAGGAAAAGGTCATTCGTACTCCTCTCGATCCGGACATAACGTTCAGTGACGACCCCTTGCGCATGATGCGCTGTATCCGTTTTGCTACCCAACTGAATTTTTACATAGATGACGATACATTTGAGTCTCTTTGCCGTAACCGGGAACGGATTGAGATTATTTCACGTGAGCGCATTGCGGACGAGCTGAATAAAATAATGCTTTCACCTATCCCTTCCAAAGGTTTTATCGATTTGGACAGGAGTGGGTTGTTGGCGTTGATTTTTCCGGAATTAGTGGCTTTACAAGGGGTGGAGACCCGGAACGGGCGTGCCCATAAGGATAATTTTTATCATACGCTGGAAGTGCTCGACAATATCAGCAAGGTGACAGATAATCTTTGGTTACGTTGGGCTGCCTTGTTACATGATATCGCCAAACCGGTGACTAAACGCTGGGAACCGAAGGCGGGGTGGACTTTTCATAATCATAATTTCATAGGCGAAAAGATGATTCCGAATATCTTTAGGAGGATGAAGTTGCCGATGAACGAGAAAATGAAATATGTGCAAAAGATGGTAAGTCTGCATATGCGCCCCATCGTGATAGCGGATGATGTGGTGACGGATTCGGCCGTGCGTCGTCTGCTTTTTGAAGCCGGAGATGACATAGACGACCTGATGACACTTTGTGAGGCGGATATTACTTCAAAGAATACGGAACGTAAACAGCGCTTTCTAAATAATTTCCAGCTGGTTCGCCGGAAGTTGAAAGATTTGGAAGAGAAAGACCGTGTCCGTAACTTTCAGCCGCCTGTGAGTGGGGAAGAGATTATGGAGGTGTTTAATCTGGGACCCTGCAAGGAAGTGGGGTCGTTAAAAAGTGCTATAAAAGATGCTATTTTGGACGGAGTGATTCCCAATGAATACGAGGCTGCTTATTCATTTATGCTTCAAAAAGCTAAGAAAATGGGATTGAATCCCGTACGAAACGTGGATAAATAAATGCAATAAGTTTTTGTCTTTTTCGATTTCCGACTAATCACGTAAGGAAAGGGAATATATGCTATAGAGCAGGTTTGTAACGGAAAACCGTTACAAACCTGCTCTTTTTCTACAGTCTTTCTGTCTATTCTTTTTTCATTTCTATGTATTAACAACTAAACTTTACGGGAAATGAAAAAAAAGGAGTTTCTGTTTGTGATAGATTGCAGAATTAATGCTTATTTTGCAAAACACTATTAAACATAAACTAAATCATTTTAAGGTATGAATAGGATGAAATGTGGATTTTACACTTACAGAGGGATTGCTTTTTGTTTTGTCACCGCGATGTTCTGCGGACAAGCAATGGCACAAGTTGTAGAAAAAAGGGGGTTTGATTCTCAGAAAAAGATTAATGCGTTTGATAACACGACTTTTTGTACTGCTTATTTGTCTGACGGATCGTTGTATACCATGCGCGATATCGCGATTAATGATTTACGCAAAATTGAGCGTATCGTATTTAATCCGACGGGAAGTTCTATCGCCGTGTTGAGAGCGAAGAATCCGGTAAGCATTTACTCTTTTCGTGACAGGAATAAGAAGCTTTTCGAATTGAAAGAGAAACGTAAAAAATTGAAAGCCAAACCGCTGCCGGTATCCATGTGTTATGCTACCGATGCCCGTAGTTTCGTTGTAGGTAACTCGTTAGGGGAAATCGTTATTTATGATACGAAAGAATATATGCCATTGGCTTATATCCAGGGAGATGCTCCGGCTACTGCACTGGCTATGAGTTCGAACAATTATTTTATTGCAGCAGGGACAGGACAGACGATTAATATCTGGAACTTCCAGACAAAGGAGTTGAGAAAAGCGATTCCTATGTCGGCAGTTGTCAAAGAACTGACTTTCTCTCCGGATGCTTCGTTGCTGGCAGTAACCACGGAGGATAATCACCTGACCATTATCGATACGAAAAACTGGGATAAGGTGGACATCTTCGATAAGTTGGGGGGAATGCTTAGTTCTCCGTCATTCCATCCCGAAGGAAAATACATCAGTGTGGTAAAAGATGGGAAGAATATCGAGATCATCAACTTGAAGAATGGTGTCATAGAGCAGGAGATTGTAGATCCTATAGGCGGTGTTACCGGTGGACGCTTCTTTAAGAACAATCAGAATAGCGAGGTATTCATGCTAACCAATCGTACGAAGCAAATGGTCTTCTGGGATGCGAACGGGCTGAACCCATTCTATGGAAAGATTATGGGTAAGGAAGTAGACGCCAAGATGAATGAATGGGTGAAGATGATGCAGGGAGAATCGATGGAGGATTATGCTATCCGTGTGAACGACGAAACCCGTGTTAAACAGCAGCAGTTGTTTGCTCAGGAAGTTGCTACGGCATTGGCGGGTGACCGTATCTCAATGGATAATCCTTTTGTGGATGGATATGATGCTGCTAATAATATGTTGAATATCGGTTTTAAGGGGTTGCCGTCTATCGGATTGGAAGTTCCGGCTAACGAGGCAGGGGACTTTGAGGAAGGTAAAATGAAATTCTCGAATGCCGTATATGTGCTGAATGATAAAGATGAATTTGAGCTGGCCTATGTGGAGGTTACCAACGAAACGACCAACAAGGTTTATATCTATGACAATATCGGACGGACAAAGTTGACTGCTTTGGAAGCGGATGAAAACTTTGTCCCTCTGGAAATCATGCAGCAGGCTACCCGTGAGGAAGCACAATTGGCCGAAATAAAGGAACAGGTGATCGAAGAGAAAAAGCAGGATAAACTGATTACCGATAACACACAGATCAATGTGAAGACAGAGGTTATTCCGGGTGTGGATGCTAACGGCAAAAAAATTCTCAATTATAAAGTGGGTTATCAGTATGAGGTGATCAATAAAGAGTTTTCTGCTAAGGAAGACTTCCCGTCCGGTGGTTATAACATTGAACGCTCAAATGCCGCCATGTCTTTGATGAAGATTATCAAGAATGCTTTTGAAGGCGATTTCTCCAAATATTTATCAGAGGGTAAGCAGGTGAAAGTGATTATTACCGGTTCGGCCGATGCGGCTCCGATTCGTGGACGCCTGGCTTATGACGGACGGTACGGAGAGTTCGTGGACGAGCCATATTACAAAGATGGCAATCTCGACAATATCACGGTGACCAAGGCTGCCGGAATCACACAGAACGAACAGCTGGCACTGATGCGTGCTGCCGGTGTGAAGAGTTATATCGAAAAGAATGTGACAACATTAGGTAATACGAAGAACGACTACGAATATCATGTGGAAGTAGCTAAAGAACGTGGTGGAGAATTCCGCAAGATCAATGTAGAGTTTGTAATTATGGATGCATTTCAACAATAAACGATGAAAAGATTTTTTTTACTGACAATCATTCTCACTGTTGTTATGGCCGGTAAAGTGGGGGCGCAGGATGCGTCCTCCGCTTCTAAGCGTGCCAACCAACAGTATGTGCTTTTTGAAAGCGAGCGCGATAAAGGAACGAATGTAACGGCTATGTATGACTATCTGCTGGACAGTTACGCGAATTTCATGAAGGTTGTGGAGGCACCGAATAACGGTCAGTATATAGGGGGAGCAAAGAGTAGGCTAAAGGCATTGTATCCTTATCTGCTGAACGGAGCGGTATATTATTCGGAACAGAAACAGCCGGCTAAAGCATTGGATTTTGCCGCTGCATATATCGATATGCCGCAGATGCAGTTGTTCCGCAGTGAATTGTTGCCGAAAGATAACCGTTATGCTTCGGTGGTTTACTATGCAGCGGTATCGGCCTTTAATCTGGAGAAGAACGAACAGGCGCTGAGGTATTTTCAGGAGTATCTTAATACCGGTACGGAAGCTCAGCAGAAGGACTGTTATGTTTATATGAACATGATTTATCAGAAGCAGAAGAAATATGCGGATCAGGAACGCGTGCTGGAACAGGCTATTGCCAAATATCCGGTGTCACTCGATTTCTTGTATAATCTGGTGAATGTACATATCGCCACCAATAATATGGAAAAGTTGATTGGTGCGATTGACCGCATTCTGGCTGTGGATCCGAATAATGATAAGGTATTGCCTATCAAGGCGCGCATTCTGGAACGGCAGGGAAAGAATGTGGAGGCACTGGATATCTACAAACGCTTGTATGCACTTCATCCCGAGAGTTTTGAATTGATGACCGGTGTGGCACGCGCCAACTTCAATTGTGCTACGGAGATCGTAAACAATGGGGCTACCATTGCCAATGATACTGAATATGCATTGGTACGTCAGCGCGCATCGGGCTATCTGATGGACGCTAAAGATCTTTTCCTGAAGATATTGCAGAAAGATCCTTCTTCCAAATTGTATATGCAGGGACTGGCAGGCGTATATCAGTATATGGATATGAAACCGGAATATGAAGTGCTTTCTAAGATAGTTCAGGACGGGGCTTCTTATACCGCTTTTCCGTCCCGGCTGGCTGCTTACAAAGAGGCGTTGAAGAAGACTGAAAATATAGCTCAGGAACAGGAGTCTGTTCCGGTACCTGTGGAACCGGCCATGTTGGTAATCAAGATGGATCAGTTTACGGATGCCAATAATAATAAGGTAATTGATGCCGGAGAGAGTTTCGCTTTGCAGTTTACCATTGAGAACCAAGGTAAAGGAGATGCGTATAATATACGTATCCGTTTGGCTGAGCAGCAGGGATATGATCAGTATTTCGACGGTCCGCGTGAGTTGGACGGAGGCAATATTCCGGCCGGGAAGTCCAAACAGTATACATTCCGTTATCTTGCAAAGAAAGAGTTGCCCACGAGCCTGGCTAAGATCAACATTTATGCATTCGAAGCGAATGGATTTGATGCCGATCCTTCGGAGCTGATTGTGAATACTCAGGAATATGCAATGCCTCGTTTGCGCATTGCCGACCATCAGTTCTTTGCGTCTGAGGGTACATCTATTACTTTGGGTAAAAACGGAAAGCTGACGGTTGCCTTGCAAAACTTTGGAACACAGACTGCGCGTAAGGTGAAGGTGAATTTCACATTGCCGAAGAACATATTTACTACCGATTCTCCGGAAATGACAATTGATAGCATTGCTCCGGGGGATGTGGCTGTGCTCGATTACGGCTTCCTGGTGAACAAGCGTTTTGATGAAGATTCCGTGGCCGTAATGTTGGCGGTAACGGAGTCTACCCGTTCAACTTTCCTGAACGAGGCTTATAAAGTGAAAGTGGGAGATTACCTGTCTTCTGCCGCTTCTATCAATCTGAGTGGAAATGTGGCTGCACGGAAGGTGAATGTGAAAGACTTTTCGCTGAGTTTCAAGAGTGAGTTGATGGAGGATGTCCCTGTGGGAGCTGTGAACCGCCACCGTTATGCTTTGATTATCGGTAATGAGGATTATAGTATGACCGGTGCCAATGCTGAAATTAATGTGCCTTATGCCGTGAACGATGCTGTGCTGTTCCGTGAATATTGCGTACGTACCTTTGGGGTACCCGACGGGCAGATCAAGGTGGTGCCGAATGCCACAGCCGGTATGATGCACGAGCAACTCGACTGGCTGGTGAATATGGCAAGTACGGATCCGCAGGCGGAATTGATATTCTACTATTCAGGACATGGAAATAACGACGAGGCTACTAAGGAGCCTTATTTACTTCCGGTGGATATTACAGGTAAGAATATCCGTCTGGGTATTTCATTGTCCGGACTGTATAAAAAATTGGCTACTTATCCGGTGAAGGGGGCTTATGTATTCCTCGATGCTTGCTTTAGCGGTGGTTATAAGAGTGCTGCTCCGCTATTGGCACAGAAGGGCGTGCGTGTTGTTCCGAAAGTGGGATTGCCGCAAGGAAACACATTGAGTTTTTCGTCCAGCAGTGGCGATCAGACTTCAAGTGTTTACCATGAAAAGAAGCAGGGATATTATACGTATTTCCTGATAAAGACGATCCGTGACGCTAAAGGTAACCTTTCCATGAAAGAGCTGTTCGAAAGAACCAGTGTTGCAGTGAAACGTGCTACTGCCTTGATCGATAAAATTCAGGAGCCGCAATGTATGGTTTCTCCTACATGGGTGGGATGGGAAAACATTAAGTTGGAGATTCCGGTAACAGAAATTCCTTAGTAAAGTTAATAGTGATATGAAAAAGACGGCTGTGGTGTGGAAAGCACAACAGTCGTCTTTTTGGTATCTATTGGGATTTGTTTTTATTGCAACTCAATAATCTCTTCGTTACAGATAGTAAGTTTCTCTACTCCCTCTTGTGTTACTGTCCACGAGTTTTCGATACCTACGGGACCTACACCCGGAATTACAATCTTAGGTTCGAGAGCGAAGACCATTCCCGGTTCCAGTTCTTGTTTCATACGGGGGGCAAGCACCGGAGCTTCATTAATTTCCAGACCGATACCATGACCTATGAATTTTGCTTGCTGGCCGATACCCATGAACTTGTCGGCAAAACCGGCTTTGGTCACTATATCGATGGCTGTATTATATAAATCCTCGCATACAACTCCGGGCTGGGCCATAGATGATACGGCGTCCTGTATGTCGAGGCAGACCTGATGGGCTGTATACGCTTCATCACTCAACTTACCAATGGAGAATACGCGGCTCATATCGCCCATATATCCGTTAAAGTTTCCTCCGAGGTCTACCATCACACTTTGACCTTCTTTTAGCAGGCTTCTGTTGAGCCCTCCCGGGAGAGCCGGATCCAGTCCTTCACCTCCTAAGGCGAAATCGTATGGAGAAGGGAAAGCGGCATTGTCTCCGGTCAGTACACTGCCCATAAAGATTTCCATGCTCTGACCGAACACACGAAAGATTCCCAGGTTACCTTGCAGACGCATCAACCTTTCTATTTCGATTGAAAATTCCAGATCGGTCATTCCCGGACGGTAAACAGAAGGAATCTGTTCGTAAGCTTTGGCGTGAGCTACACCCGAACGGCGGAATAATTCCACTTCTACAGGAGTCTTGATGCTACGCGCTTCGCGGATTAACGGAGTTCCGTTTACAATTTCCGACTCTGGGAAAACAGCGGCAAGGCGATTGTACTCTGTATATGACAGTTCGTCGCCTTCCAGCATCAGTTTCTGAGGGGCAGGCAATCCGCTTTCTTTAATCAGATCAAGAATCTGTTCCGGTTTTCGGATAGGGAAGACGTGTTCGCCGGTAATATTGTTGGGGCGTTTGATGAATAACAAGGCCGGTGAGTGGAGAGGTAAGTAGAGGTATCCGCTGACAACACGGCCATACGTATAGAGCAAGTTTACATTACAAGTGATGAGAGCGGCATCAATGTTTTGTTGAGCCATCAGCACGCGAATTTTATCGCGGCGCATCTTTAATTCGGGTTGTAACATTTCGTAACAATTATTTGGTTTCGAAATGCAAAGTTAGGCTATTTTAGTTGAAAATGAAACCTTTTCAGAAAAAAGTAGCGTTACCCACATCCTGTCTCAGGAAATGAGTAACGCAATTCACAAATACAACTAAACAAAGCTTTTTAGATGATTCCTTGTCCCATCATGGCATGAGCCACTTTCATGAAGCCTGCAATGTTGGCACCTTTCACATAATTGATATATCCGTCAGGTTCTGTACCATACTTCACACACTGTGCATGGATACCATGCATGATGGTATGGAGTTTCTCGTCTACTTCTGCTGCACTCCAGCTCAAGTGCATGGCATTTTGTGACATCTCCAGCCCGGACGTTGCTACACCACCTGCATTGACTGCTTTACCCGGTGCATACATCGTTTTGTGTTCGATGAAAAGATCAATGGCTTCGGGTGTACAACCCATGTTGGAGATCTCTCCGACACAAAGAACATTGTTATTAATAAGATTTTTGGCATCTTCGCCGTTTAATTCGTTTTGAGTGGCACAAGGAAGGGCTATGTCGGCTTTCACTTCCCAAGGACGTTTATCGGCTACGAAAGTAGATCCAGGGAATTCGTCTGCATACGGAGCCACAATATCGTTGCCCGAAGCACGGAGTTCAAGCATATAATCGATCTTTTCCCCACTGATGCCGTTCGGATCATAGATGTAACCATCCGGGCCGGAGATTGTAACAACCTTTGCTCCCAACTCGGTAGCTTTGGTAGCAGCTCCCCAGGCAACATTTCCGAATCCGGAGATAGCTACAGTCTTACCTTTTATATCGATACCTTTGGTCTGCAACATTTGGTTGACGAAGTACAAACCTCCGAATCCGGTAGCTTCCGGACGGATCAGTGAACCGCCAAACTCAAGTCCTTTTCCGGTGAAGGTTCCTGTAAATTCACGGGTTAGTTTCTTATACATACCGAACATGTAGCCTACTTCACGTCCTCCTACACCGATGTCACCGGCCGGTACGTCCATATCCGGGCCCAGATGGCGCCACAACTCAAGCATAAATGCCTGGCAGAAACGCATGATTTCAGCATCACTCTTGCCACGTGGAGAGAAGTCGGAGCCGCCCTTACCACCACCCATCGGCAGAGTAGTCAAGGCATTCTTAAAGGTCTGTTCAAATCCGAGGAATTTCAGGATAGACAGGTTGACAGAAGCGTGGAAACGGATACCGCCTTTATACGGGCCGATAGCGTTGTTGAACTGAACACGATATCCCAGGTTGGTTTGTACTTCACCTTTATCATCTACCCATGTCACGCGGAACGTAAAGATACGGTCCGGCTCTACCAGTCTTTCGATGATTTTGGCTTTTTCAAACTCAGGGTGCTGATTGTATATATCTTCGATAGAGAGAAGCACTTCTTTTACAGCTTGAAGATATTCTGATTCGCCGGGATGTTTAGCCTCTAAAGAGGACATGATTTTTTCGATGTTCATAATAGTATGTTTTAATAGGTTGATTCTGATAAAATGTCACTTTATTGTATCGCAAATATAGGAAAACTTTTCTAATGTTATTTGATTGTATGGAATATTTTGATTAAATAATGATAAAATGATAGAAAGAGCATTGGGAAATAGATGTCAGTTTTTCATTTTCATTCCCAGATTATACATGATAAATGCATAAACGTCTGCTTGCTCTTTTAATAACTTTGTTGTGGCTTTGTTGAAGCCGTGTCCGGCCTTGTGATCGATACGTATGAGAGTAGGATTGGTCCCATCATTTTCTGCTTGTAAAGTTGCGGCAAACTTGAACGAGTGTGCAGGGACAACACGATCGTCGTGATCGGCTGTGGTGATTAATGTTGCAGGATATCTTGTGCCCGACTTCAGATTGTGCAGCGGAGAATAGCTCAATAAGTAATCAAACATTTCTTTACTGTCGCTACTTGTGCCATAGTCTGTGCTCCATGATGCGCCTATGGTGAATTTATGATAACGGAGCATATCCATCACACCCACCTGAGATACGGCTACGCGGAATAGCTCAGGCCGTTGTGTCATACAGGCACCCACGAGTAATCCTCCGTTCGATGCACCGGTAATGGCTATTTTGTTCGGATTAGTGTATTTTTCTTTAATGAGATATTCGGCGGCACTGATAAAGTCGTCGAAAACATTCTGTTTTTGCATTTTGACTCCCGCCTTGTGCCATGAATCACCATATTCGTTACCGCCTCGTAAATTGACCTGTATATAGATACCTCCGTTCTCGAGGAACGGGATACGTTCGATGGCGAAGGAAGGAGTGAGGGTGAGGCCAAAGCCACCATAACCATAAAGAAGTACAGGATTGTTTCCATCTTTCTTTAATCCTTTCTTATAAGTCAGAAACATTGGGATTTGCACACTGTCTTTACTGGTGAAGAATATTTGTTCCGTCACAAAGTCGTTTGCATTAAACTTTATTTTCGGAGCATAATATAGTGTATACTCTTTTTTATCAATGTCATATTGGTAAATTGTGTTCGGGGTGGTGAAAGAAGTGAAGAGGAAAAAACATTTTTTATCCTCTTTTTCTCCGCAAAAGAAGACGGTACCCAGTGAAGGAAGCTTGATCTCTTGTAGTTGTTTCCCATTTAAATTGTAGACATAGGCCCGGTCTGAAGCATCTTTATTATAGGTGAGAAACAATTTTCCACCAATTATTTCTGCTTTGGATAATACGGCATCGGATTCTGGAATCAGTTCTTTCCAGTTTTTCAACGTGGGACTGTTGATATCAGCCACCATGATACGTCTTTTCGGAGCTTTGTAGTTGGTAAAAATATAAATTTTATTATCAATGATGCCTATTGGGCTATATCGATAGCCCGCATTGGCCAGTTGTACCAGAGGTGCGTCTGTTTGGGTGAGATCTTTCATTAAAAGGCCGTTGTTTATGAAAAGAAAACGTCCGTCATCACTTGTGTGTCCGGAATGATTGCACTCCGGATAATATGGGTTTTGATAGATCGGTTTGTCTTTTGCTTGTGGTGTCTTTAGTTTATGATAATAAATCATGGAGTTCTTGTTTACGCTTGACAACTCTTTATCTTTTGGTGGAGCGTCATAAGCGCTATAATAAAAGCCTTTTTCATCCCAAGCCACTTCCTGAAACTTTACCCATTGAATGTGATCGTCCAGAAATTTCCCGGTTGTGGTGTCCATGATATATAGATCTTGCCAATCGGAACCATTGCGTGAGATGCCACAGGCAGCATATTTACCGTTCTTGGAGAATGATATTCTACTGAGTGATACAGTACCGTCGTCAGACCATCGGTTAGGGTTTAAAAAAATGCGTGGATTATTGCTCAAAGAGTCTTGTATATACATCACGTTTTGATTTTGTAACCCATTGTTTTTAGTGAAATAGTACTTATTTCCTTTCTTGACCGGTAATCCAATTCTTTCATAGTCAGACAGGGTGGTTATTCGTTTTAATAATTTCCGATGGAAAGGGATGGCTTCCAGGTACTTGGCAGTGACTTTGTTTTGTGCTTCTATCCATGCGGCGGTTGCGTCGGAAGTGTCATTCTCTAACCAACGATACGGATCGGGAATTTTTGTGTCGAAATATATGTCTATGCTGTCTACCTTTTTTGTTGCAGGGTAAACCGGTTTTCGGGGGCGTATGCATGATGTGGCTGCTATACCTATTATAATTAATAAGGATATTGCTTTCATGTTTTTCAATTGGTTACGGTTAGTAAATTCACAAATATACAGAGTGTTTATTACAAAACAAATAGTTCGGTCATTTTCTGTTTTCGGATTTCTCGACTTTGATGTTTCGGTTTGTTTTCAAATCGTAAATGGGAAGATAATCTGTGCCTATATTGGACGTTGACAATAAAGTGAATTGCTTTTTCTTGCTTTTCCCAATAAAAACAGCGACTTTTGTCTGTTGAATTTTAAAACTACGGGAAACCCATGCTCAGCAAATTTAAATTAAACCAGCTCTATTTTAAAGATACTCAGTTTGCCAATCTGATGACAAGGCGAATCTTTAATGTTTTATTGATAGCCAATCCTTACGATGCTTTTATGCTGGAGGATGACGGACGTATCGATGAAAAGATTTTCAATGAATATACCTCGCTTTCTCTCCGTTATCCCCCTCGTTTTTCGCAAGTTTCTACCGAGGAAGAGGCGTTGAGACAGCTTGGGAGTGTATCGTTCGATTTGGTGATTTGCATGCCGGGTACGGGAGACAACGATAGTTTTGATATCGGACGTCATATCAAAGAGAAGTACGAACAGATACCGATCGTTATCCTGACACCGTTCAGTCACGGCATTACCAAACGGATAGCGAACGAGGACCTGAGTGCATTCGATTACGTGTTTTGTTGGTTGGGAAATACTGATTTGCTGGTGTCCATCATCAAGCTGATCGAAGACAAGATGAATCTGGAGCATGACGTGAAAGAGGTGGGCGTGCAGTTGATTCTGCTGGTAGAAGACAGTATCCGTTTCTATTCATCCGTGCTTCCCAATCTTTATAAATTTGTGTTGAAGCAGAGTCAGGAGTTCTCTACCGAGGCTTTGAATGCCCATCAACGTACACTCCGTATGCGCGGGCGTCCCAAAATAGTATTGGCCCGTACTTATGAGGAGGCAATGGATATATACGATAAGTATACCAATAATATACTGGGAGTCATCACCGATGTCCGCTTTCCCCGTGTGGAGAAAGGAGAGAAGGACGGCATGGCAGGAATCAAGCTTTGTGCGGAAGTCAGGAAGAAAGATCCGTTCGTACCCTTGATCATCCAGTCGTCCGAGACAGAGAACGCTGCCTATGCGGCTAAGTATGGAGCTACGTTCATTGATAAGAATTCCAAGAAAATGGATGTCGATCTTCGCCGGATTGTTTCCGATAATTTCGGTTTTGGCGACTTCGTGTTCCGTAATCCTGAGACGGGTGTCGAGATAGCCCGGGTTCGGAACCTGAAAGAGTTGCAGAATATTCTTTTTGCCGTTCCTGCCGAATCGTTCCTTTATCACATCAGTCGCAATCATGTTTCACGTTGGCTGTATTCACGTGCTATGTTTCCGGTTGCGGAATTCCTTCGTCCCATCACCTGGCATAGTCTGCAAGATGTGGATGCGCATCGTAAAATCATCTTTGAGGCTATTGTTAAATACCGAAAAATGAAAAATCAGGGAGTGGTAGCTGTATTCAAACGCGACCGCTTCGACCGTTATTCAAACTTTGCCCGTATCGGAGACGGTTCGTTGGGAGGAAAGGGGCGTGGACTGGCGTTTATTGACAATATGGTGAAGCGTCATCCGGAATTTGAAGAATTTGAGAATGCCCGTGTGGCTATCCCGAAAACAGTGGTGCTTTGTACCGATGTATTCGACGAGTTTATGGATAGCAATAATCTGTATCAGATTGCCCTTTCCGATGCTGATGACGATACGATTCTGAAATACTTCCTGAAAGCGAAGTTGCCCGACCGTCTGGTTGAAGACTTCTTTACTTTCTTTGATGTGGTGAAGTCTCCTATCGCCATTCGTTCTTCTTCCTTGCTTGAGGACTCCCACTATCAGCCTTTTGCAGGAATCTATAATACCTATATGATTCCTTATCTGGATGATAAATATGAGATGCTCCGTATGCTGTCCGATGCCATTAAAGGCGTATATGCGTCTGTTTATTTCCGCGACAGTAAGGCATATATGCAGGCCACTTCGAATGTGATCGATCAGGAAAAGATGGCCGTTATTCTGCAACAAGTGGTCGGCAATCAGTACGGAGACCGTTATTATCCTTCGATGTCCGGTGTAGCCCGATCTCTCAATTACTATCCCATTGGCGACGAGAAAGCTGAAGAAGGTACGGTAAACCTGGCTCTCGGTTTGGGCAAGTATATCGTAGATGGGGGCATGACTTTGCGTTTCTCGCCTGCCCATCCTTCGAAAGTGCTACAGACCAGTGAATTGGATATTGCCTTGAAAGAGACGCAGACTCGTTTTTATGCCCTCGACCTGAAGAATGCCGGTGATAACTTCTCGATTGACGATGGTTTCAATCTTTTGAAGTTACATGTGAAGGAAGCCGAAAAAGACGGTTCGTTGCGTTATATTGCCTCTACTTACGATCCTTACGATCAGGTGATTCGGGACGGTTTGTATCCCGGAGGGCGCAAAGTGATCACGTTTGCCAACATCCTGCAGCACGATGTATTTCCGTTGGCACGCATTCTGCGTTGGGTGCTTCGTTATGGTCAGCAGGAGATGCGCCGTCCGGTAGAGATCGAATTTGCCGTGACGCTCAATCACGACCGTGATAAGACCGGTACATTCTATCTGCTTCAGGTGCGTCCTATTGTGGACAGTAAAGATATGTTGGACGAGGATCTTACGACTATTCCTGACGAAGACGTGTTGCTTCGTTCCAACAACTCTTTGGGGCATGGCATTATGAACGAGATACATGATATCGTATATGTCAAAACCGATCATTACAGTGCATCGAACAATCAGAATATAGCTTGGGAAATAGAGAAACTTAATCAGCAGTTCCTGAATGAAGGCAAGAACTATGTGCTTGTCGGCCCCGGACGATGGGGAAGCAGTGATACTTGGTTGGGTATCCCGGTGAAGTGGCCGCATATTTCTGCCGCGCGTGTCATTGTGGAGGCCGGACTTACTAACTATCGGGTAGATCCCAGCCAGGGAACACATTTCTTCCAGAACCTGACTTCTTTTGGTGTGGGATATTTCACGATTAACGCGTTTATGAATGATGGAGTATACAATCAGGAATTCCTGAATGCGCAACCCGCCGTATTTGAAACCGAATATCTCCGTCATGTACGCTTTGAGAGGCCGATTGTTGTGAAAATGGATGGCAAAAAGAAACTTGGAGTAGTCCTTATGCCCGATAAATAATTGAATAACGTTGTATAAAAAAGTCCTGTTTTTCATAAGAAATGCAGGACTTTCTTGTTTTATCACCTTTTTGTGGTCTGTTTTTATGATTAAACAACTTTTTGTGGCTCTTTTTTCAGATTTTGTAAGGAATCGCATGTTGTGCATTTATTATAATAAAGGAAAACTATAACTTTGCGTTCGGTTTTTACAACTTATGAGTAATAATTAGTAGTTATCATTATGAAAAGACTCTCTTTTATGGTTAGTATGGCGATGCTAATTTCATGTATTGCCTCGTGTGATTCCGGCAGTGATGCTGTTTCATACGGTGTAGGTTCTTTAAGTCTTGGGCTTTCAACCAATCCTTCTTTTGCAGAGAAAACCCGTTCCGTCAGCGAAGCGGAATACAAAAAAGTCGATAACTATCAAGTTACGGTCAACGAGGGTGATGGTACCTCTTTATACGATGGCCTGTACAAGGATATGCCTTTGTCTATCGATCTGACTGCCGGCAAAAAATATACGGTGAAAGCCTTCTACGGTGATAATGTAGATGCAGGCTTCGACAAGCTATATGTGGAGGGTAGTCAGGAGTTCACGGTCAGTGAAGGCGAACAAAAGAATGTTATTTTGTACTGCAAACCAGCTAATGTCAAAGTATCGGTTGTCTATACCGAAGATTTTCTGAAATATTATTCGGATTGTACCGTATCCCTATCTACTTCACACCTGACTGCTCCTTTTGAAGTAAATATGAAAAAAGATTCCGGCAAGGATGCTTATCTGAAAGCAAATGCCGATGGTGAGAATGTATCTATTACGGTAGGAGGTTTCAAAGATAAAGAAGGTAATGCGGTGGTGATGGAAGCTTTGGTTGCTGAGAAAAAAGTAGCGCCAAAAACACACCTTACTATTACAGTCGATCCGGAAGTGATTACTATTTCTACGGGTACAGCGTCGTTGGACGTAACTGTGGATACCGGTACAGAAGATAAGGATGTGAATATCGAGATTCCGGAAGAGTATTGGCCGGGTAATGCAAGTAAGTAAATATAAAAAGATTGGTATATATGAATGCGATAAAAAACATATATGCGGTGCTGGCATTGATAGCACTTTGTTTGAGTTCCTGCGAGATGAAAAATGAGCTGGAAGGCAAATATAATTTGAAGAATGACGAAGGACTTCTGACATTGGATCTGGTGAACAAGACGCAGGCTACGCCTTCTACAAAAGCTGAAAGTACGTCACTTACTGATGAACTGGATGTGAATACTTATAAGGTGGAGATTGTTGATAATGCCACTGAGGCTGTGGTTCGTTCGTTTGCCAGCTATGCAAAGTTGAAAGAAGCTTTGCCGTTGGTCGTTCCGGTAGGAAACTATAAGATTGTGGCTAAAAGCGGTGTTTTGCAAGATGCTTCGCGTACTCCCTATTTTGAAGGAAGCTCTTTTATCGAAGTGAAGCAAGGAATGGAGTCTAAGGCGGAAGTTCTTTGTAAATCGGCAACTGTGAAGGTTAGTTTGAATATATCAGAAGAGTTTCTCAATATGTTTGCCGATGATTATGTGTTCACCGTTTCAAACGGAATCGGCGGAGTCATTTATGTAAAGAAGGAAGATTTAAGTTCGATTTATCTCAGCATTCCTGACGGCTCTACTTCGATCAAAATTGTAGCGAAAGTAACGGAGAAGGACAGTGGTAGAGACATTGAGACTGTTTATACAGTGACGAAGCCCGATGCAGAGGGTTTGCAAGGCGGTGATTCTTTTAATGTCACGGTGAAACCGGTAGAAGAAGGTGAAGATCCGAACAATCCCGACGTAACTCCTTCTGATCCGAAGTTGGGGATACAGTTGGATATTGACTTGACCATGGATGAAACTGGCATTACAGTGAAAGTACCGACTGAACTGATTGAAGAATCGAAACCGGAAGAACCGGATCAACCAACAGATCCCGATCAGCCGACAGTAGACGGACCGGAGATTATCGGGGCGGATGAAGTGGTAGAAGTGGATACCAATAATCCTCCAACAGTTCAGGTTACCATGAAAGCTCCGGCTGGAATTCAGAATTTACTTGTGACGATAACTTCAGATTCCAACGAGTTTATAGGTTTAATTTCTCAAATGGGGTTGGGCGAAACGTTCGACTTAGCTAATCCCGGTGATTTGGAGGATAAACTTGGAGGTAGTTTAGAAGACGGATCCGGTATAGGCCTGATTGACCCGAATGATCCGATTAAAGATAAAAAAGAGTTCATCTTTGATGTATCCGGCTTTATGCCTATGTTGTCACCGTTTGGCCTTCAGCAACATTATTTTACTATTAAACTGATTGATAATAATGGTAAGGAGTTAGCCAAGAAATTGACAGTAAAAGTGGTGAAAAACTAATTTGAATTTCCAATGAAAAGATATATATATTTGTTCGTCTCTGTCTTTACTCTTGTGATGGCATCATGCCAACAAGAAGAGACTTCTAACGGCAAGACTGGCTATCTCCAGTTTTCTGTGGAGAAGAATACAAGTACGATTTTGGTTCCGGCGACAAGGGCAGAAGAGTTGCCGATTGCCTTGCAGGTAGTTGACAGAGCCGGGACCGTTGTAAAGGAGACTGATGATTGGCATAACTGGACATCTACTCCTCTTGAATTGCCATTAGGTTCCTATACCATTAATGCTTTCTCAAAAGGGGTTGATGTAGGGACAGCCGGATTTGACGAGCCTTATTACTGGGGGCAAAGTGAAGTAACGGTTGTTCCGAAAGTAAATCAGAATGTGAATATAGAGTGTCGTTTGGCTAATGTGAAAGTGACAGTCAATTACAGTGCTGATGTGAAGAAGTATTTTTCGAAACTGAGCTGTTCTGTGGGTAATTCTTCCGGTAAACTGGTTTTTGGTAAGGATGAAACACGTTCCGGATATTTTGCGGTGGATAATCTGAATATTTCGTTGGCATTGACAAATACGGATGGACGTTCTTTTGTTTTTGAATCCGAACCGATTACAGATGTAAAAGAACGTCAGCACTATCGTATTAACTATACTATGAAGGCCAATGGTGCTATTGGTGGTGTATCTGTTACTTTAGATCCTTCTACCAAAGAGTATAATGTGAATATTTCCATTCCTAAAGAAAGTAATCCGAGTGTAAATGTCTGGTCTGATTTTGCAGACGTAACTCTTCCTCTTCCTGACGGTGTTGTTACCAAAGAGTGTAAATATCGCATTTCCGGAACGGAAGATTGGAATACGGTGTCCAATGTTGAACAGGCCGATGGAAAGCTTGTTGCAACCATAACCGGTCTGATTCCCGGTACGGAGTATGATTTCTGTTTTGCAATAAATGGAGTAAACGGAAAAATAACGACTGCGACCACCGAACTTCAGAAACAACTGGAAAATGGAAGTTTTGATGAATGGAATCAGAATGGAAAAATTTGGTTCCCGGGAACTGCGGCTGAGGCTTCTGCAAAGAATTCGTATTGGGATACCGGTAATGTGGGAGCAGCTACCATGAGTAAAAATCCAAGTATCGGAGAAAGTAACGATGTACATACCGTAGGTGGTAAATCGGCCAAATTGTCTTCGCAATTTGTGGGAATGTTTGGTATCGGAAAATTTGCTGCCGGTAACATCTATATCGGGCGTTATATGGAAACGTATACAAGCCCGATGGGAGCACGTATACGTTTCGGCCGTGAGTTTACGTCACGTCCTACGCAGCTGAAGGGATGGTACAAATACACTCGTGGAACCAGTATAGATCGTGGAGATCATAATGTGGAGGAATTGAAAAACTCGGGTGGTGATAAATGTGCTATCTATATTGCCTTGACTGACAATGAAGGTTTGGTTGATGATAATGGAGTGAAGACAGCTTATGAAGTCAACAATAACAAAGAAGGTAGTCCTACGCGTTATACGGTCGATCTTTCCGAAGCCAATAAAGATGTCATAGCCTACGGTTCCATTACCGATGAAGAGTCCAAAGGTTCTTTCGATGAAAGCGGAAATGTAGTATGGAAGCAGTTTACGATTGATTTGAAATATCGTGATTTGACCCGTAAACCCAAATATATTATCGTTGTTGCTTCTGCAAGTAAATATGGAGACTTCTTTACCGGCAGCGAAAGCAGTGTCATGTTGATTGATGATTTTGAATTGGTGTACGGTACACCTGTTACCGCCAACTAATCCATAGCGAATGAAAAAAATAATTATATTTCTACTTCTTCTTTGTCCGGTACTGGTCCAGGCAAAGAAGAAGTTTGACCGTGGAATCGTGAAGAGTGTGTTTGTCCCGAAAGGGCAATGGTTTATGGGTTCTACAGTTTCGTATTCGGAGCAGAGTGCTGATCAATACCAGTTTTTGGTATTGGCAAACATCGATGCCAAAGGTTATACATTCCGTTTGAGTCCCTTCGGAGGATACTTCTTTGCCGACAATATGGCAGCGGGAGGCAGGTTCACCTACTCCCGTACCTACTTCAATATAGGAAACGTAGACATTAATCTGGGCGATGATCTTTCGTTCCACATCAAAGACGATATGTATCTGGAGCATAACTATTCCGCATCCGGATTTCTGCGTACCTATATGGGTCTGGGCAGCAGCAAAGTGTTCGGCTTCTTCAATGAAGTGCGTCTGACTTATGCTTACGGGCAAGGGAAACACTCCAATGGTACGGGTAACGACTTGACGGGATACTATCAGCGTTCTCACACGTTTGAGATCGGTGCGGCTCCCGGATTGGCGGCATTCGTATCCGATTTTGCTTCGGTAGAAGTTTCGGTAGGAGTGATGGGATTCAGTTATAAATGGGTCGATCAGATACACAATCAGGTAAACAAGGCGTCCCGTCATAGTGCAAGTGGTAATTTTAAGATAGACTTATTCTCGATTAATCTCGGAATGACGATGTATTTCTAATTTAAGCAGTGTTTTGAGAAATGAAGAGTTTACAAATTTATCTATTCCTGTTTCTGTCGGTCTTTGCTCTGGGTGCTTGCATACAGAATGACATTCCTTACCCTTACATCAAAGGCGAAATTACAGCTTTCGAAGTAGAAGGGCAGACCGGTGATGCCGAGATAAACAAGAACAGCCGCACCATCGCAGTCGAAGTAGGTGATGAAGTCGATATAGAAGAATTGCGTATTACCAGGTTCGTTGTGAACGAAGAAGCCACTTACAGCGTAGACGAACAATACTGCGTCAGCCCCAATAAATTTCCTTCGGTCGGCTTTTCTGCTTTAGCCGACTTGCCGGCAGGAGCAGATACACGGGTCGATTTCAGTAAGACCGTTCCTGTTCTGTTGCGTACTTATCAGGATTATCAGTGGATGATAACCGTCCGTCAGACAATCGAGAGAGTAGTCGAAGTCGAGAACCAAGCCTTGCCTGCCATCATCGATGATAAGAATCACACGGTATTGGTGTATGTCTCGCAGAAGCAGGATCTGTCTGCTGTCAAGATAACAAAGATGATTCTGGGAGGCAGTAAGGCCACCATCACCCCCGATCCGTCCACCGTAACCAATTTCCGCAGACCGCAAGAGTTTGTTGTCAGCCGTTTCGATAAAGAAGAGCTATGGACGGTCGATGTGGTGCGTACCACATCGACAGGTACTACGGGCAGTGCCGATGTATGGGCCACACGTGCCACTCTGAATGGGGGCATGAAGCAGGGAACCACTCCCCGTGTGGAATACAGGAAGAAGTCGGAAGATACCTGGATCGTTGTACCCGAGGCAGATGTGAAACTGGAAAGTGGTACAACTTTCAGTACGACACTGACCGGGTTGCAAGATGGCACCGACTACGTTTGGCGGGTAGTAGTCGAAGAAATTCCAAGTACGGAAGCCGCGTTCACAACCGAAAAGATACAGGAAATACCTAACTTAAACTTCGATACCTGGTCGCAGAATCCCACAGGAACCTTTAAGAAGAGTTGGTATCCGAACTCTGACGGAGCAAATTCCTATTGGGCGACCGGAAACGACGGAGTGACCTCTTCGCTGGCAGGCAGCCGTGATTCGAGCACCCGCCCTGAAGAGAAAGAGGCGGTAAGCGGGAAAGCCGCTTATATGGTTACTTTGGGCAGTGTGCCATTGGTAGGGGTTGCTGCCGGCAACTTGTTCATCGGTGATTATAAAACTAATGCTCAAAGCCCCAAAGACAGTCCCAAGTTTGGACGTTCGTTTACGGGAGCCCGTCCCACCGGATTGAAAGGATGGTATAAATATACTTCTAAACCGGTTGATTATGTAGGCAATCCGGATAATCTGAAAAACGATGAATGCCATATCTATCTCCGTTTGTGGGACGATAAAGATAACGAGATCGGTTACGGAGAGTTTGTCGGAAAGGAGACAGTGACCAAGTACACTCAGTTCCGGTTCGATGTGACTTACTCCAATAAAACGGCCAAGCCCGCCAAGATAACGATTGTTGCCACTTCGAGCCATTATGGCGGTGACTTTACCGGAATGAAAGTGACCGGTTCGGTAGGTGTAGGCAGTGAACTGTGGGTAGATGAATTTGAATTATTGTATGAATAAGAAAGAGAGCTATGCATAAATCTGTTTTATCTTTAGTGTGTTGTTTGTTCTTTTTCCTGTCGTGTCAGGAAGAAATAGAAACGATGCCTAACGGCAGCCTGAATATAGTATTGACGGACGGAGCAGCGGTTACCCGGACTTTGCCGGATGCACTGTCGGATGAATTGCGGCAGCAGTTTACGATTGAGTTGCTGCGTGACAGAGATGGGACAATCGTGCCCGAATACAAAGGTGCATTGAAAGATTTCGGAGATCAAAGGGTATTCAAGGTAGGCAGTTATCAACTAAAGGCTTATCTTGGAGAGAATCCGTCACTGGCATTGGATGCACCCTATTATTATGGAGAAGTTCAAGACATCACTATCGAGAAAGGTAAGGCAACAACGGTAAGCGTCGGCTGTAAGGTAGCCAATGCGCTGGCTACTTTTGAGATTGTGAATCAAGAGGCTTTCGATAAACGCCTGAAAGATTATTACGTAGAAGTTACCGTAGGTAGTGAGTCGGTTACGTGGAAACCGGGAGATGTCACACATCCCTACTTTAAAGCCGGAGGCCGGGTGACGATGGCATTGATCGGTACTTCTGTAGAGACAGGGCAGGAGGGAAGTTATGCTTTGAATCCGATCGAGACAGTGAAAGCGGGTGTTAAGTATAATTATAAGCTCTCCATGAAGGCTTCCAATGTAAGTCTTGAGGTCACTACGGAAACTCAACAGGAACCTATTACTATCAACGAAACCGTACCCGACAGCTGGTTGCCGAAGGCTAAGGTCTTCAGTGAGGATTTCGATGAAAATCATGTGTTGACTTATACCGAGACGGCAGATGCTTTGTCGAGAGCCGGCATTGTGTATACAGCTTTGCGTCCGGTTCAGGATGTGGAGTTTGCCTTTAACTTTGCGGATAAGCATTTGGAACATCTGAATAAGACGTATCTGCTGTCGGAACTTTCCGAAGAAGATCGGCGGGCTTTGGCTGCTGTGAATGTTGTGTTGCCCGACCTGGCAGCAGGAAGTACTGAGGGAGTTATCGACTTTGCGGGAGTGACTCCCGGCATGCTGACTCACGATGGAGGACAGGATACGGATAATATAATAGCCGTTCGGGTAAAAGCAAATGACCGTTGGAGTGATGCCGGGATGTATACCATCCGGACTGTGAAACCTGTCTTTAAAGTGGGTTATTATCCGGGCAATGTTTGGACGAAAGAGTTTACTTTGAACACACTCACTGCCGATAGCGTGAAAACCGGCAATTTAGATAAGTTTACCGATATTGCTTACGAATTTAGTGCCGATGGTAATAGTTGGGAGGCGATGCCCGGAGATTTGCGAAAGGCAGGGCTGAGTCCGGGAACCTCTTATTATGTGAGAGCGAAGTATAGGGGAGAAGTGCCGGGAGAGAAAGTAGAGGTGAAAACGTATTCTCAGACGATGTTGGAGAATGGGAGTTTGGAGGGGGCTACAGTTTTAGCTGGAAATGATAGTGGCATATCTCGTGGAACTGTTTATGGTTGGGATGGCTGGGCTACTTTAAATAGAGTGTCTACTCCAAGTGGGGCTACTGCTTATTCATTTAATTCACGCTCTGGCTGTCGTCCAACTGATGATGGACATACGGGTAAAGGTGTTAGAGTAATTACACTTGGTTATGTAATGGGAAGTGTGGCAAAACCTAAAGCTGCTATGCATAGCGAACTTTATTTAGGTACGAGTGCCGATGATAGTGGGAATAATAAAGAATATGGTACTGCATTTTATTCTCGTCCTACGGCTCTTGGATTTTGGTATAAATGTATTGAAAATATAGTAGGAAATGATGTTTCTTTGGTAAAAATCCAGTTACTTCATGATGATATCGTTTTAGGAGAAAATTCTTTTACTACAGGTGCTTTAGATGCATATCAATATCATAAGTTAGAAATAAATTATTCTACTGATAAAAATAAAATGGAGCTTATTCCCAATAAACTTTTAGTTTTATTTAAATCCGGTATAAAAGACCCTGTGTCAGTTAGTGATCTTAAAGCTTTTATAAAAGCTGATCTTTGGCATACTACGGATAAAACAGCTGATGCTACTTACCGTGGAAACGAACTATTCATCGACGATGTGGAACTAATTTACGACAAATAAATATGAAAACCTATATATACCTCTTTCTCCTCTTGCTTGCTACAGCCTCCTGTAGCGAGCAAACTGCTCCCGATCATTCCGTCGGTTATCTCCGCGTAGAAAACATCACCCTCACTTGTGATACTGAAACGCTCCCCATCACTCGTGCCGTCGATGCCGGACTTAAACTTGAAATCTGGCAAGGTTCTGAGTGTGTACGTAGTTATGATCCGGGAGCTGCGGAACTGTCCAAAAGAATCGTTCTTCCGGTTGGTGAATATACCCTGAAGGCCTTTACTCCCGATCAGACCGAGGCGCCGGACAATGAATCGGGTACACCCACCTACAGCGTCGACTATCCTTTCGCTATTATATCAGAGGATGTAACTCTGATTTCGGTCAAAGCGCCCCAAATTAATATCGGGGTTGGCGTTGAGTATTCGGATGAATTTATGGCAAACTTTACAGACTTTTCCATTACCGTAAGTAGTCCTGCAGGACGTCAGGCAAGCCTGGCAGGTAATGTGACAGACCTTCTTTATTTTAATGTCCCGACCGGTGGAGCCCATTTAAGTTATACACTTACCGCCACCAATGCTGATGGAGAAACAATGACTTCCGAAGCGCGTTCCATCCTTCAGGAATCGGGAGCGGAACTTACTTCCGGAAATTATAAAGTCCGGATCGGCCTGGTTCAGTAAGGAAGGTCGATGAAAAGCAGTCCGGTTACTCCTAAACTTCCTTAAACCTCCAAACTTTCTTCTTCCGGATTTGTCATATTGCCAATCTTTAAAACGTAGAAAGTATGAATAGAGACAGGCAATTGAAAAAGGACATGGAGAGCCGGGAAGTGCAGATCCATGAAGAATATGAAAAGAACAGGCATCTGATGTCTGAGGACAAAGTAAAGGAAAAAGCTGCTGCATCCGGCAGTGTTGGCGATATCCATTCCGGCAAAGGAACGGGAAAGAAAAAATAGTGTAAAACAGGAATCGTTGCGAGATCCCTTTTTCACTACAGAGTACACAGAGGGCATGGAGGTTTTATTTATTAATAAGCCTTTGTGCCCTTTGTATGCTTTGTGGCAGGTAAAACGTTTTGTTCTCTATTATCCTATTCAACTATCAAAAAGGTGTGAAATACCTCTTTCCTCTGACTCTCCCAATTTTTTTTCCGGATGAACCGGAGGGAAAAGAAGCATATCAAGTAACTTCCGGAGGCAAAGAACCGGTCTTTTGAGTCGGTAGAGCCTTGCTTTTCCGGAAAACAAGTAAGCATTTACCCCAAAACAAGTAAGCATTTACCCCAAAACAAGTAAGCATTTGCTTCGAAAGACGGTTACATTTTCCCAATTTGCTTACTTCTTTTTTAAATATCTCCTAATGTTTTGGCAGATTACATATATTGTTATGCATATCGGGCGATAAGAGGGCGGATTTTCTTCCCGTTGCTCGCCGGTAAGTATCCTGTCCGAAGTGTGTAAAAGAATGGTATTTTACTCTAACAAAGAGATTCCGGCGAATAATTCTCTTTTATTGTTTCTATTTGATAAGGAAGTAGTTGAACGACCTGTTGAAACGATAATCGGGAAATCGTCTGTGAGCCGTTTTTCCGAACTTCATCAGAGACGTGTCCGAAAGAACGGGATATAGAGCCATTGGATTATCATTTTGACATTTTGGCACTTTGACATCTGCTCTCAAACACTTCTCCAAATCTATCGATCTTTCGTTTGGCAATGCCCAATCTTGTTGCTAAAGTCGCCGTTCCGTAACCGGGTCATCACCTTTTTATCATCAGGAACAGCTGATTGTTATCAAATAGAGATGTTATTGATAATATTTTTAACTTCATGTTTTAAAGAATTTGGCGTTATTATTGTAGCAACATCTGCGAAAGACAAATACCAATGTGCAAATTTACTGATTGAAAAAGTAATAAAACGGTACTCAATCATATTGTCTATTTCTTTTTCGGATGTCAATCCGTAGTAATATTTATCATCATTTATCATGGATGTTTTATCTTTTTCTATTCTTATGACAACTTCATATAACTTTTCTTTGTCGTAAAACTCATCCAAGAACTTTTTAAAAGGTGGATGTTCTCGTGATTGAAATTCATTAAGAATGTGTATTTCTTGAATTCTATCTATACGAAACGTAAGATAGGCTTCTTTTTGAAGACAAAACCCTATCAGATACCAGTTAGTTCTCGAAAAGAAAATGCCAATAGGTTCAACCTTTCGTTCTGAAACACTTAATGTAGTACCTGTAAAATAAGACATTTCAACAATTCTCTTTTGATATATACTTTGCAATATTAGTAAAAGAATGTCTGGCTTATACGCAGATGATTTATAAGTATTTAAGACAGACAGGCATTCTTCCATTGTTTCCAACATCTTTTTATCTACAAAGCGCATCACAGACTTTATCTTTTCTATTCCCGACTTGTAATGTTCATTACTGTTTGAATCAGTTAGTTCATGTACTAATTTCTCTGCAATTAAAAAGGACAAGGCTTCTTTTTGAGTAAACATTAGCGGGGGCAATTTGAATCCTTCTGCCAGTGAATAACCAATACCGGGATCTCCAATAATCGGAATTCCTGCCTCTTCCAATGTTCTTATATCCCGGTATACAGTACGAATACTTATTTCAAAACGCTCTGAAATCTGTTGTGCTTTCACTAACGAATGCGATTGCAATTGAATCAATATAGCAGAAATACGGTCTATCCTATTCATCTTGCATCTTTAATTTGGATATTTGAGTCTTCAATAAAAATTGCTTGTTTATTACTTATTGGGATAAGCTGCAACTTCTCATTATATAGCTGAATTACTTTTTCACCTTTTTTCTTGAATGGGAAATTACCATAATGGGGAATTGTATAAAAATCAACCAAACCTAAAGAAGAATAGTCCTCCAATTCAGGAGCTTTTTTTATGGGGTCAAAGTTTACATTCTTCATATATTCTGTATCGGGAGATGCTATTATTGCTCCAGCAGACTCCCCAATATACAGTTTTCCCGATTTAACTTGTTCGGATATGATTTTATCAACACCTTTTCTTTTTAACTCTTGCAGAAGGAAGAATGTATTTCCACCTGTTATATAGATATAATCACATTTGTGTAATATAGAAGATATTTCTTCATTGGAAAATTGGGTAATCTCAACTTCTTCAACAATCATTCCTACTTTTTCAAGAGCTTTTTTCCCTGTTTTTACATAGAATCGTATTGATTCTGTAAGGCTTGCAGTTGGTATAAAAGCTATAATTTTTCCTTTTAAATCCTCATTAGCAAAATCAATAAGCAGATTGGCTACATCGGCAAAAGATGAGCATAAAAATAATCTTTTCATATTTAGTTATATTAAATTTATTATTGTCGGGTACTTGGTATTAGCAACCTAAAATCATCCAAAATCAACGTTGAATGCTTAATGGTGCAAAAATAACAACTTCTATGACAACCCTATGTCAGTAAGTCTAATATATCCAGATAACCATGTCCGATATTGTAGTCGTCCTTGCGGATTAGTGGAAGTTATACTTTTATTGCTGGTTAGAAATTTTATGTTTCTAATAAAGCGCAGAAACATATTACCACTTCATATTAAAGGCCTGGGGATCTTCTTTCCTTACTAAAAAATGGTTTTGACAGGTTCAAGCTGAATCTGTCATATATATGCAATGTCATGTGGAATGCATCCGGATCGAAGAATTGTCCGGAGAAACGGGTGAGGGATGCCCGCCCCGATGGAACTTGCACATAATAATTAGGGTGTAGCCATCCGGGACGGAAGGCTACACCCTAACCCCGGTATGGCTACACCCTAAGTATCGGATGGCTACACCCATTTATATGGAGAGATATGTTTGCGGAATTACTTTCCGCTGTTATTTTGCTGTTCCAGACTTTGAATCCGTTTTTCAAGTGCGGCATATTTTTCATCTTTCTCTTTGAGAAGACGCTCGTAGAGTTCGGTGATTTTATCAATCGGATTGAAGCTGTTAGTTGTGGCATCCTGTCCTTTATAACCCGTAATGGGCACTGAGCTATCTTTATTGTCATGCACATTATTTGTGATATTCTCAAATACCACAGAAGGTGCATCCTCTTCCAGCGTTTTCAGATATTCCACCGGCACATTCAGCGCCCTTGCGAATCTATTTAGCATTTCATCCTCAATCACCCGCATCTTCTCGTATTTGGATACATTCGGTTGCGTCATGTTTACGAGTGCTGCCAATGCGTCCTGCTTGATGTTTTTCTCGATCCGGGTGCGCCTTATGTTATGTCCGTGATGGACATTTACATTCTGTATTTCTTCTTCTGTTTCCATGTTCTTTTTGCTTTTTGAACAACGATTTCCGTTAAAATGTTCCGTTCGAAGCAAATATACGAAAAAATGGAATAAGATGAATAAAATGAATATTACTTTGCTTAAAAATAGAATATAAGGAATACGTATATGCTTGCAGAATCAACTGTTTTACGCTTATTTTACGGCTATTGAAATAACAACAATACTATTACACACTATGATCGGACTACTGACAACTAAAGAAATTGATTTCCTTACCAAACTGGCTGAACTTTTGAAAGAATACAGTGCCGTAATTTCCCACGGCCAGTGTGATGAAGTGCATATTCTTGCTTATCACGGTGGCAACGAAGATGCGGAAAAATATCCCATCATATTTGAGGACAGCTTCGATGAAAATGAGATTTATGATCTGTTGCGCAAAAACAGAAAACGGATCGGGGAGATTATCGAACGTGAAGTAGCTGAGGCTGTTTCTGGAGGAGAACTGTCTCGGCCGGACGATCAGGCCGGATCAATGGCAGATCATTTTCACTAAAAAGATAGTAAAGAATATGAAATGCGTTCAGAGGCATAATATGGAGAAGGGTACTGCTTTCCTGTTTGTATATTAATGTGCTGTCACATGATTTCAAGAAAGAGGTTGTGTCGAAACTCTTTTCACCACAGAGTAGCACAGAGTATCACAGAGCTTTTTGCTAATAATCAGCAACTTAAAAACAGCTCTGTGTTACTCTGTGTCCTCTGTGGTGAGTTATGACACCCCCCCCCCTTACGACGTGAATAAAAAGTAATGAAATTTTGCTTTACCGGAAAGCTGTGACTTCATTTACATCAACGGAAAATCTGCCATTGAAGGACATCATATTCTCAAGACGCACTTTGGTACATTCCACCGGTTTCTTGAAGCGGATATAAGCAGTTCCATTCATGACCTCACGGTCGAATACTCCATGGTTCATCCAATTTCCGTCCGGTGTTTCAACCATCACTCTACAGGATTTGAGCACATACGAGCCGCTTGTCGATGTGTTGGTATCCAGCCTGAACCCTTTGAGTAACTGTCTTTCCGGTAGAATTATCGTCAGATAATTGCGTGCGTTGGAGGTATACCAGTTGTTGGCTGTAAAGTTACCGTCGTTTAGCGAACCTAATCTATCCGGTCGTATGTCCGATGTAAAACTGAGCTCTTGGTTGAATCCGTTTCCTTCGATCTCTCTGTTACTTGAATCGATGTTATCCAGACGTATAGACAGGTTTAGTTTCACAAAGTATGTTGAGCGGGTGCGGGCGATTGCCAAATGTTCATGCGCCCCTTCCATACCCAGCTTTATCGCCATAACATAACCCGATAGGTTGTTTAACTTTTGGATATCTTTGATAATCAGTTTAACTGTCGTTTCCATTTCACCCGCTTTCAGCACACTGCCCTCAAAGGTGCAGCTTTCGTTCGGGAAGAGAGGCAGACCTTCCACCATTTCAGGAAAATCGGTGATCAATTTGTCTTCTTTGATAAGATTGACCTGAATGTCTTCTTTGTAGGGCTTTGTCACTTTTACTTTGAACAAAAGTTCGTTCTTTCCTACCAAGGTGGTATTTTCCAGGTCGTTGGTTGCCTCCAACTGTGTATAAGGCTTGCCATAATATCCCAGGTACACCAAATCTGTGAACGGGTCGATGCCGAGTTGTTCACGGATATCTTCTTCGATATACTTATTGTCCATTTGCCAACTTGTATCCTGATCTACTATCTGTATTTCATCTTTACTGCACGATACTGACAAGATGAGCAATAGAACCCATAATATGCTTTGGGTGGATTTTATTCTTCTTTTCATTCTGAACTCTTTTTTATTCTTGATTTACAATTACTAATTCATCTGCCGGAAATTTAACGTTTTCCACATATTCAATGCGGGCTTTCGTGGTCACATTCTCCGTACCGGTGGGAGCTTTCAGGTCCTTGATCCCCGTCTCTTTGCTCAGTGGCAGATACGAAATGAGATGTGGTGTTTCCGGATCCATCGGGAGGTATAAGTAATCGTTGATTTCCGATTCTGTCAACGCCTTATCCCATAAGCGTATTTCGCGCAGATAGTCGTTCCGGTAACCGGAGTTTCCGACTATGATCATGCTGTTCTCACCAAAGGTGATGGCACTGTTCTCGAAAACCTTCTGGACTTTTCCGTTGACATAGACTGTCGTTTTCTTATCCTTATGCACATACGTGATGTGCAACCATTTACCTGCTTGCAGAGGTATCTGAGTCCATGTGTCGTCACCATCGCGTCCGTTTTTCACTTGTATGCCGGCGGTAGATGAAATGCGGGTATAGAACTCTCCTCCTGTTCCGCCGCTCAGATAAGCTGTGGTCAGGTTGTTTCGGGTCAGGCTTGAATAGATGGCGCTCATTTGAATGGTCCATTCGGCCTTTGTGTGCATTCCGGCAGGTTTTATCCGGATACCTTCTCCACCGCTGACCTTGGCTACTGACGAAAGGATGGAGCGATTCAGGAGCAGGATCGCACTGCGTTGTGAGGGAATCAGTGAATATTTGGAAGCCCCCATGATACTCAGCGGAATAGCGTATTTCTTGTTGGCGGGGAAATCCTTGGAATCCAGTTGTCCCACTTTCACCATTATTTTTGCTGAAAAGTCACCGGCGGGTACCTGTATGCCTTCTGCACCGGAAAGCTCTTTCCTTTCCGCATCTGTCAGTTTAAAGGCGGAAGGCGGAAGGGGTTCATACGAGGCTCCGTTGGCTTTGTTATACTTGTCCAAAGCCTCTTTATCATAGCCCACTTGTATGTTCACCGGGCTTTGGCTGATATTGGCCAGCCGGGGAGTCAGATAAGTTGTCCCGCCATCGGGTTCTAAAGTGAAGTTGGTGATACCTTTATTATCAGGGGTTTCCATATATACTGCGTTTTCAGAGCCTGAACCTTCTCCGTCGGCATAGTCACAGGCAGAAAAGAACGGGCAAAACATGCCGATCGCAATAAACATATATTTGTAAGATACGTTACATTTCATGTTTCAAACTGTTTTTAGGTTAATTATTTTACGGGAGGATTCATGATAGAGATGGCCTTTCTGATGTTAACATAGGCTTCGTCTTCAAATGCGTCTTCATTAATATGAAAGACTCCGATTCCTCCTACATTGCCTTGTTTGGAAGCCACATAACCGGCGTATGTGCCCGGAAATCTGCTTCGTGCACCGGGCTTGTTCTGAAAGCTTTCCGTAAATACGAGCTGTTCGGGTTTGATATTCAACCGGTTTTGGATATCATTGGTCCATCTCTCGAAACTGGAAGCCGATCCGCTGTAAGATTGAACGACAAAACGGTCGAAATACTGTGCCGCACGCGGGTCCAGCCAATGGATAGAGCCGTTCAGATGAAACAGTTTGTCCGGTCCCAGAAGCTCGCGCATGGTCTTCATAAACAAGATTTCTTTCTCTTTATTATAATCGCGTGAGCAAGAAGTCAAATTACCGCAATGGTTGCCCGGCTTGAACGGCGATGCGTACGAGGGTTCATAGTCATAGTCGAATCCGTCGTAGCCGTATTTGTTGATTGTGTCTACGATGGCTTTCGCATACTCTTTGATGGCTTGTGTATCATCGGCGGGCCATTGGTCGCGTCCCCATTTTATCTGGTCGCCTATGTCTTCTATAATCCAGCCGATAATGACTTTGGTTCCTTTGGCCTGCACACTCCGCAGCTCTTTGATTTTTTCTTCGCTCAGAGAGTGCCAGTTTCCCCATATCGAAACAACATCCATGCTGTCCGGCAAAAGAGACAGCCGGGGATATTTTCCCGCTCCGTCCGGTTGCCAGGCATTGAACCACCCGAACATAATGGGGTGCTTGGTGCTTTTGTAAGCTCTCAGGTTTTCCAGGTATTTTTCGTAGGCGGCTTCGTTCTCTTTATGCCTTTTTTCTTCTTCGGCCCACTTGATGGAGTCCCGTTTGGAGTAAAGGTCACCCACTGCTTCGTTTTCTACATCGAGTTTCTCCGGTGAGGTCCAGTCATCGCATGCGACGAAGCCTACCAACAATGCTACTCCGATAAATGTAAAAATGGTATTTCTCATATTCATGTTTCTTTAATTTTCAGGTTCATTACTATTTGCTTTTTTTGTCCCACCATACTTTGGTGGCAGCATTGTCTACTCCTCCCAAATACTGGCTGATGGCGTTGTGGAGGTTTTCGCCGTTTTGTTCATATTCGGTGCGGGGATAGGGCAGTCTCCTTACGCCTCCCAGGTCGTATCCGTTTCCGATCAATACTGCGGAGTTCGTTTTATTTTCGGCAACGACTATTTGGCGGGGATATCCGGTACGTCTCCACTCGGTCCATGCCTCTTGCCCGTTGGGGAAGATGGCGAGATATTTTTGAGTGATGATACGTTCCAACTTCGCTTCTTCCGTAGCTCCGTTTTCCCAACGGATGGTGATGCTGCTTGGAGCGTTTGCACTTAACTCACCATTTGCGATGTCGGTATAATTGGCTGGTTTGCGGGTGTAGTCCCTCAGATAGTTTTCGGCCGACGAATTGTCCAGCCCATTCTCGCTGAACGACATACGGATGCCTGCGTTGTAGAAGTCGCCGGCACTGCCGCCCATATCGAATCCGGCCAATGCTCCTTCGGCTTTCAGAAAGCATACCTCGGACGCTTTCATCCAATAGAGGGGATCGTCTTCATGCACGTTGGGGCGTGTGAATCCGTTGTAAGCGTCTCCGGACTTGGCGATTCCGCACCGTACGGCCTTGAAGCCATTGTTGTTGACAAAGTATACGGAAGCACGGGCATCATTATATCCTGCCAGATAAGAATAGATGGTGGCTCCCATGCGGGTGTCATTGTATTCTTCATTAATCACTTTCAGCGGATTCTTCATTTGCAGGCCGGCCCCTTTACCCATCTGGGCTGCCAGTTCTTTGCTGTCGATCATGCCTGCGGGATGTTTCACGGCTTTCTCCGCATATTCTTTGGCAAGTCCCGCATCGGCAAAGCGGACACGGATGGCCAGGCGAAGCATCAGCGAATTGGCAAAGCGCATCCATTTATTGACATCGCCGTTATAAACAATGTCGAAGGCAGGCAATACTTCTTTGCTCTTATTCGAGTAATCGTCCAAGGTTTGGACAGCCTCTTCCAGCTCTTTCAGAAAAGAGCGGTATACGCTTTCCTGGGAGTCGTATGCCACTTTAAAAGAACCTTTGCCCACTTGTGAGTAGGGAATCGGGCCAAACATATCCGTAGTGCGGTGCAGAGCCGCGATCTTAATGATCTGGGCTAAGGCATAAATCTCGTCATTTCTTGTTCCTTCATCCTGCGAGATGCGTTTTATCTGCATCCATGGCGAATAAACATCCGTCACCATAAAAGAATACACATAGTTCACCCAGTTTTCGTACATGAAGTAGTTGGTGAAGTTCTTGCTGCCGTTAAATTTGTTGTCGCGGGGAGACATGTATCCCGCCCAGGCATCACCGGCCAGATTTACTCCGATCTGATAGCGGTTTACCGGTTCTGTACTTTCTGAAGCGGTGCCGATGGGGATTACACTTTTCTCAAGATTAGGCAGGTAGGCCCCGTAAATAACTCCGTCCATCTTTTCATCTTCTTTCGTCGGGAGCAACGGGTTCCGGTTGATATCTTCGGATATACACGAGGTGCATAGTGTTGAACCCAAGAGGGCTATGACCGATAGAGTTCTCCACATATTCTTTACTTTATTTAATTTCATAGTGTTGCATTTTTTTTAAGGTTATAATTCAATCTTTACGCTAAATCCCACACTACGCAAACTGGGTGGCATAAAGACATCTCCCCGGTTATAAGTACCTGTCGAAGAGGTTATTTCCGGATCGAATGGAGCTTTATTATAGATCATCCACAAATTGCGTCCGATGGCGGAAACCGTCAGCCGGTTGATCACATTACCGAACCATTTGCCCGGCAGTGTATAGCTCAGGCTGGCTTCTTGAAGGCGGATGTTGGTCGCTTTATACGCGTAATATGCCATCAGTTGTTCGCCACCGATGGTCGTATAATATTTTTCCGCATCATATTGTGTTCCGTTCACCCATACACCACCGTTCTGACGCGCTTTATAAGTGTCTTTCGATACACCGTAGTCGTCGAGGAAGGCTTGGGTGGAAGAGGTGACAATACCTCCGAAACGTCCGTTGAACAACAGGTCCAGAGTAAGGTTGTTCCAGGTTACATTATGTCTCCAGCCTATTGAAAAATCCGGGTTGACCGATCCTATCTTGATACGTTGTGAGCGGTCTACTTTATACCCTCCTTCTTCTTCGATCAGTTTACCGTCTTTGCCCCTGGCAAGGATACCTTTTACGTATACATCCCCGATGGCATCTTTCTCACGCAGGTAAACTCCTCCCTTATCCTGCAGGGTCAGTTCGGTGATGCTGAACAGCGAGCCATCCGCAGGGTTCCTGTAGTCATGCACCATCTTCATGATTTTATTTCGGTTGGCTGTGTAAGTCAGGTTGGTGGCATATCCCACTTTTCCGAACCGGTCGTTATAGCCTAATGACAGTTCGATACCTTTGTTGCGCACTTTACCCGCCTGTACATAGAAGCCCGAGTATCCCGAAGCAGGAGACATGCTGGAAAGGAAGGTCTGGTTGTAGGTATCTGTCAGGTACACCGTGGCATCGATATTGATTTTGTTGTTGAAAAGTCTCAGGTTAGTTCCCAACTCATACGATTTGGTTTGTTCTGCCTTAAAGTTCGGGAAAGGGTAAATCGATATCGGATTGATGACTCCGCCTTTCATGGGATCGGTGACGGTTCCGGGAGTCAATCCGGTATAATTGATCGGTCCTCCTACTTCAGCGAATGAAGCTCTCATCTTCCAGAATGAAATGAATTTAGGCAGACTTACCATTTCGGAGATTACGCCCGACACTCCGACGGAAGGATAGAAATAGGTGGGCTGGTCGGAGTTGACTAACTGGGAAGCCCATTCCTGCCGTCCGGTCAGGGTGAGATAAAGCATACTTTTATAGCCCAATTCAGTACTTACAAACACCGAATTGTTTCGTGTATGGATGTGCGATTGCGAACCGGGGCCGGAAGACGGATCGAAGTTATAGGCAGAGAACAGGTTGGGGACAGTAAACAGTTTCCCTCCGATGCCCATGCCGGTGGTCAGGTGATCTTCATAACTGAATCCGGCGTTTGCTGTCAGATTGAAGTCACCGAGATTTTTGTTCACATTCAGCATGATATCTGCATAGGTCTGCTGATACTCTTCCATACTTTGGTTATATGCTCCTTTGTCCGACTGGGCATGCAGCTTGATTGTCGAAGCATGCAGTTTACGTTCGGATGTGGTGTTGGTGTTATCCACTCGTATACGTCCTGCTATGTTCAGCCAGCTCAGAATGTCGTATTTTACGTTGGCATAAAACATATAACGTTTCTTTTTGGAAACAAACATTTCGCGGTTCACAATCCAGTACGGGTTTTCCAGGTTCAGGCCCTGGTCACCATACGACCATTCCTGTATGGGGAACTTGCGGTTGGTGTCATATCGTTCGTACACTTTGACCGCTTCAAAATCTTCACCCCGCGGAAAGAGATACAGAGGTACCAGCGGATTAAAGTAACGTCCTGCCGACAGCATGTTCTGGTCACCTTGCAGAACATAACTGGCTCCCAGGTCAAGATGGAGTTTGTCATTCAGCATACTCGCAGTGTTGCGCAATGTGAAGTTATAACGATAGTATTCGTTGTTGGGGATGATGCCGGTGGAATTCGTGGTTGCCACCGATACGAACGTTTGATTATTTTTGTTTCCTACTGAAAAATTGGCGGCATTCATGATATTGGCGCCTGTCTTAAAGAAGTCTTTCGGGCGGAACGTTGAGGGCTGTTGCAACATCTCACCCCAACTCTTATAGGATCCTTTTGCATTACCGTATTGATTCTGAAATTCCGGCATTACGTAAGGAGTCATAAACTCCGTATTGTTGGAGATTGAGATTTTCAGTTTGCCTTCCTGACCTTTTTTAGTGTTGATCAGGATAACACCGTTGGCTGCCGATGAACCATATAAGGCCGCAGCGGCGGGACCTGTCAGTATCGATAAACTCTCGATGTCTTCCGGGTTGAAATCGGAAATGCCTTCACCTCCTCCCGGAGTACTGTAATCATTATTGATTTCACCTTTTGAGGGGTTGCCGATGGGCATACCGTCCACCACATAGAGCACATTATTGTTTCCTACAATGGACTTGGCCCCGCGCATGACTACGCGGGTTGCTCCGCCGATGCCCGAGGAGCTCCGGTTGATGGACACACCCGCTACTTTTCCGGTTAATCCGTTTACGAAGTTGGCATCTTTCACACTGTTGATAGCATCCGACTTTACCTGCTGAACACTGTAACTCAGCGCTTTTTCTGCACGTTTGATACCCAGTGCGGTGACGACAACCTCGTCCAGCGCTTTGGCGTCTTCGTCTAATACGACAGTCAGTGAAGAAGCATCACCCACTGTAATATATTTGGTGGTATAGCCCACATAGGAGAATTCAATTACATTTCCTTTGGCAGCCAGGATGGAAAACCGGCCGTCAAGACCGGTGACGGTTCCGGTAGGGCTGTCTTTGAAAGAGACATTGACCCCGATCAAAGGATCTCCTTTGTCATCTTTCACTATACCCGACAGCTTCTTGTGTTCAACTTCCACTTTTGATTGCGGAATAATCATGATATATTTGTCTTTGATTTTGTAGGAAAGACCCGTTCCGGACAGGATAGAAGTCAGCGTCTTATCCAGAGATTCAGCATTAATATTCAGGTTAACGCGTTTGGTTTTCTCAAGTTTGGATTCGTTGAAAGCAATCAGATAATCAGATTGTTTCTCAACTTCCCGCAATGCTTCCTGCAACGTGATATTCTTTTTTTTGATCGTTATTTTTACGTTGTTTTGAGCAAAGGCAGCTGTTTGTAGAATAAAACAGCTAAAAATTATAAAAAAAATAGACTTTAATCGATAAAAATTCATAGATTTGAACGAATTTTAGTGTTAAATCATAATATTTATTTCCCAAAAAGTAAAGCATAAGCTTTAACGCTAAGAATTCAGATTTCATATCCGGAATTAGGTGGCCGCCTCTTTCCGGATACTTTTTTACATGCTAAATAGTTGTTTTTAAGGTTAAACAAATAAATATACTAAATCATTTTATTTTTTTGCATCCCGTTTAATGTAACATATATTTCCCTTCAGTTCATGGTTGAATCCTCCCACGACTTCCTGCATGATATTCAGGATATCTTCTAAAGTGGATTTCTCACGGAAACGGAAGTTGAATTTATCATCATTAAATAAATTGGCGTTATACTGGAAGGTGACCGCGTAGCGTCTTTCCAGTTCGTTCAGGATTGCCGACATAGTAACTCCTCTGAATACGTACATCCCTTTTTGCCAGGCCGTAACGTCTTCAATATTTGCTTCGGCGAGCTTGCTTTTTCCCGTGCTCTTATGGTAAGTGACCTGTTGTCCGGGAGTGACAATATAACTCTCTTTTCCATTGTCGCATTCCACTTTTATTTTTCCATGAATCAGGGTTGCAATCATTTCGTTCTCTTCCGGATAAGCGGCGACATTGAACTCGGTTCCCAAGGCTGTCACTGCCATGGTGCCCGATCTGACTATAAAAGGCTGGCCGGTGTTTTTCTTTACTTTGAAGTTGGCCTCACCGATTAAGTAAACCGTGCGGGTTTCACCTTTGAACTTTTCGGGATAGAGCAAGATGCTGCCCGAGTTGGTTTGTACTATGCTGCCGTCCGGAAGACGAAGGGTATTTAGACATCCGTCCGGTGTTATGTTCTCAATTAGGGGAGCCTCGGAGAAGTGCTGTTTGGTCATTTGAAAAGTAACCGAAACCGATACGATCAACAGCGCTATCGCAGCCGCGTAATATGCAAAACGGATGCGTGGCTGATGTCTGCTTCCGGAGTTGGCTCCGACTTTGGTATATACTGATGCGAGAGAATCCCAGGTGGTCTGGTCGACCTTTCCTTCCGTTTCGTTCCATAAGTCGTGCAGGGCCGTTTCCTTTTCCTCGGCGTGCTCTTGGCCGAGCAGCCATCGGTGAATTTCTCCGGTGACCTTTTTGTCGGGATCGGAAGCTGCAAACAAACGGATGATTCTCTGAATATAATTCTTCATTTTTATAGCCTTTATATAGATAAGACAATTAGTTGTGGCTGATTACTCAACCGAGGTAGAAAAAAAATAGGGTGAGGAGCACTTTTTTTAAGTCGATTAATGCCAAATAGATGTGACGCTCTACCGTACGAACTGAAATATTCAGTTCATCGGCAATTTCCTGATTGCTCTTTTCCTGTGTCCGGCTCATCCGGAAGATCTTTCTTCTCTGTTCGGGCATATTGGCAATCGTAAGTTTTATCAGAAGTTCACTTTCCTTGGCATAAAGTTGATCGTGAATATCTGTTTCGGATATAGTCAGTTCCTCCTTTGTACACTGCTCCTGATAGGTCTGTTGGATTGATTTATGTTTTAGAAAGTTATAAATATGGTTGCGGACCATAGTATAAATGTAGTTGTTCCAAGTTTCCTGATTTTCCCAAATCTCAGGATGGGTCCATAATTTCGCGAATATATCCTGGGCAATATCTTCCGCATCTTCTTCTGATTTCAACAATTTCCATGCAAATGCTTTGACTTTGGGATAAGTCATAATGAAAAACTGCTCAAATTTCTTCTTCTTATTAGATTCGTTATTTAAAATCATTTAGTAGAATATAAGGCTGATTGTGATTTTTTCAAAAATAAGGCTTTGGTTTTTAAAATTCCAAAAGTAAATGGTTTAAAACAAACAAGCAAATTTTTAATGAACTAAAAAAGGAGATTACTTTTTTGTTTTATGAAAGATTGGAACGATTACTTTTATTTTTGTGATGTCAATAAGTTCTTTTATAGCAAACTGATAGGGCATCTGTTTGAACCGCCTGTTAATATTATTTTTTGTGACTGAACAGTTGGAGGAATATCGGCGGGAGCTGAATGGGGAGACATATTCCGGTGACGTTGAGAGCACCGGACGGAGGTCGGTAAAATGGTGGGCGCGTGAAGGGAATTAAAAAAGCATCACTGGCTCTTCAATATAGTTGGTAATGCCTGTCAAGCCGTTTTCTATTCGGATTTTCGTATAATTGCAGCCAGGTGATGGATAGTTACACTCGCAATGCCGGATGGCTATGCCTGGTTTGGCGCGGAAGTATGAAAAGAGGGCATATATGTGTGAGAACTGTTCGATAGGGAGATCTTCGAACCGGAGGTTGTTGTAAAGAAGTAGCGTGGAGTGTTTAAAATGAAAACCCGCCCTCCTTTTAGGAGAAACGGGCTTTCTTTTACTATGACATTATTGGCTTCTTTGCTGATTATAAGATTCCCTGTGCCATCATTGCTTTGGCTACTTTCATGAATCCGGCAACGTTAGCACCCTTCACATAGTTTACGTATCCGTCCGGTTCGGTACCGTATTGTACACAAGCTTCGTGAATGTTCTTCATGATACTCTTCAGCTTTTCGTCTACCTCTTCAGAACTCCAACTCAGTTTGATAGAGTTTTGAGTCATTTCCAATCCTGAAACAGATACACCGCCCGCATTGGCTGCTTTACCCGGAGCGTACAGGATCTTAGCATCCTGGAACACTTTGATGGCTTCAGGTGTAGAAGGCATGTTAGCACCTTCCGATACGGCTATCACCCCGTTGGCAACCAACTTGCGTGCATCGTCGCCGTTAAGTTCGTTCTGAGTGGCTGAAGGCAGTGCGATATCACCTTTTTCACTCCAGGGACGGGCTCCTTCAACATATTTACAACCATAAGTTTCGGCATATTCGCGGATACGTCCACGATAGAGGTTCTTCAACTCCATGATGTAGTCCAGTTTGGCACGGTCGATTCCGTCCGGATCGTAGATGTAACCGTCGGAGTCGGACATGGTAACTACTTTACCACCCAGTTCCAATACTTTTTCGGCAGTGTACTGAGCCACGTTACCCGAACCGGAGATCAGGCATACTTTACCTTTCAGGTCGGTTCCTTTCGTTTTCAGCATTTCCATCAGAAAGTAGATGTTACCGTAACCTGTAGCTTCCGGACGGATCAGTGAACCGCCGAATTCGCGTCCCTTACCGGTGAATGTTCCGGTAAATTCGTGAGATAGCTTTTTGTACATACCGAACATGAAACCTACTTCGCGGCCACCTACACCGATGTCACCGGCAGGTACGTCGGTTTCAGGACCGATGTGACGCCACAGTTCGAGCATGAAGGCTTGAGTGAAACGCATTACTTCGGCATTTGACTTTCCGCGCGGAGAGAAGTCCGAACCACCTTTACCGCCACCCATTGGCAGGGTAGTCAGTGAGTTTTTAAAGGTTTGCTCGAAAGCAAGGAATTTAAGAATACCAAGGTTTACAGAAGCATGGAAGCGGATACCTCCCTTGTATGGGCCGATGGCGTTGTTGTGCTGAACACGGTAACCCATGTTGGTCTGCACGTTGCCTTTATCGTCTACCCAAGTCACACGGAACTGGTATACTCTGTCTGGAATGCAAAGACGTTCAATCAGATTGGCCTTGTCGAATTCTGGATGTTGGTTGTATTCTTCTTCAATCGTAGAAAGAACTTCTTCTACTGCCTGATGATACTCCGGTTCGTTGGGGAACCTTCTCTTCAAATCTTCTAATACCTTAGCTGCATTCATAATTCTTTTTTCTTTTTAATATGATTGTTTTTAAATTCTATCGTCTCTGTTGATGACGTTGCAAAAGTAAACATAAAAATCGAACTAACAAGCATTTTATAAAGAAAAACGGCATAAAACATCAAAATTGATATTTTATGCCGCAAAAAAGGAATAAAAAGATATTATTTATTCTTTTTAAGTGATTTGTAGACGGGAATAAATACTAATGCTGCCGAAATGATAAGCATAAGTATGGTAGGGCCGTCAATACGTTCGGCATATACCAATACTATGTAACAAAGCGCCACCCAAAGCAGAATGATACAAACTATTTGTGATTTGGATAATGGCCGTTTCATTTATTAGCTTTTTTCTTTTCTACAATAGCGTCGATTACAGCCACGGCTGTGATGTTCACGATGTCGCGTACCGAGCTTTCGATATCCGTAAAGTGGATCGGTTTGTTCAGTCCCATCTGGATCGGGCCGATGAATTCGGTATCCGGGTCCATGGCTTGCAGCAGCTGATATCCTGCATTGGCAGAGCTGAGGTTGGGGAATACCAATGTATTGACATCTTTGCCGTTGAGGCGGGTGAAGGGGTACTTGGAGTCACGGAGTTCGCGGTTCATGGCGAAGTTCACCTGCATTTCACCGTCAATTGCCAGTTCGGGATATTCTTTCTGCATATAAGCTACTGCTTCGTGCACCTTCAGCGGGCTTCCTGCCTGGTCGGAACCGAAATTGGAATAGCTCAGCATGGAGATCACCGGGGTATGATTGAAGAATCTGACAGTTTGATCGGCCAGCTTGGCTATATCTATCAAAGTGGAAGTATCCGGATGACGGTTGATCAAAGTGTCAGCCAGGAAGTAAGTTCCTTTTTTAGAATTCAGGATGTGCATGGTTCCGAAATGCTTGTATTCCGAACGGATGCCGATAACTTCTTTCGCTACTTTGATGGTATTGCTGTATTTGGTGTATAATCCGGTGATGAAAGCATCTGCGTCTCCGGTTTCAACCATCATCATACCGAAGTAGTTGCGCTCGAACATCTTGTCGTTGGCCTCTTCGTACGTAGCGCCTTCGCGGGCACGTTTCTGAGAGAGGATGTGTGCATAACGCTCGCGTCGTTCCGCTTCACGGTCGTGGCGAAGATTGATGATTTCGATTCCGTCCAGGCTCAGGTCGAGTTCCTTGGCCAGTTTCTCGATGCGTTCTTCGTTACCTAATATAATAGGGTGGCAGATTCCTTCCGATTTAGCTTCGACAGCGGCTTTCAGCATGTTGGGGTGTCCGCCTTCGGCAAATACCACACGTTGCGGGTTGCGGCGGGCCGTGTCGTAGAGCTGGCGGGTCAGCTGGGATTCCTGTCCCATCAATTCGCGGAGATGCGTTTTATATTCATTCCAGTTCTCGATATTCTTGCGGGCCACACCACTCTCCATAGCGGCACGGGCCACGGCGATGGATACTTCCGTAATCAGACGCGGATCTACCGGTTTCGGAATAAAATATTCCGGACCGAAAGTGAAGTTGTTTACATGGTAAGCTTCGTTCACTACATCGGGTACAGGCTGTTTGGCCAGATTGGCAATGGCGTGTACGGCGGCAATCTTCATCTCTTCGTTGATTGCTTTTGCCTGAGTGTCGAGCGCTCCGCGGAAGATATATGGGAAACCGATTACATTATTAATCTGGTTCGGATAGTCCGAACGTCCGGTTGCCATCAACACGTCGGGACGGGCAGCCATGGCATCTTCGTAAGAGATTTCCGGGGTCGGGTTTGCCAAGGCAAAGACGATAGGCATCGGAGCCATGCTGCGCACCATATCCTGAGATAATACATTCCCTTTTGACAGGCCGAGGAATACGTCTGCCCCCTTGATCGCTTCGGCCAGTGTATGAATGTCGGTACGGTCGGTTGCGAAATAACGCTTCTGTTCGTTCAGGTCGGTGCGTGCCTTGCTGATAACACCTTTGCTATCGAGCATAACAATGTTTTCAAGGCGTGCGCCCAATGATACATAAAGCTTCGTGCACGATACGGCCGAAGCACCTGCACCGTTAACTACGATTTTTACGTCTTCAATCTTTTTACCGGCTACTTGCAAGGCATTTACCAATCCCGCACTGGAGATGATGGCCGTTCCGTGCTGGTCGTCATGCATTACGGGAATGTCGAGTTCCTCTTTCAGGCGGCGTTCTATTTCAAAGCATTCGGGTGCTTTGATATCTTCCAGGTTGATACCCCCGAAAGTAGGGGCGATGGCTTTGACGGCTTCGATAAATTTGTCGGGGTCTTTTTCATTGACTTCGATATCGAATACATCGATTCCTGCATAGATTTTGAAAAGCAAACCTTTACCTTCCATTACCGGTTTGCCGCTAAGAGCGCCGATATCACCCAATCCCAGAACAGCTGTACCGTTTGAGATAACAGCTACCAGATTGCCTTTGGCTGTATATTTATAAGCATCTTGTGGGTTCTTTTCTATTTCGAGGCATGGTTCTGCCACGCCGGGAGAGTAAGCGAGAGATAAGTCGGTTTGTGTACTGTAGGGTTTGGTAGGTACCACCTCAATTTTACCGGGTTTGCCCTGTGAATGATAGAGCAATGCGGCTTCTTTGGTTATTTTAGCCATGATTATGCGTTTTTATAAAGGTTATCATTTGCCCGCAAATGTAGGAATAAAACTTCGGAATCGTAGTCTATCTGATATAAATTCTATTAAATTAATAACAAAAAGGCACAAAAAGATGAAAATGTATCCGGTTTTTTGCGCTCTTATTGCATATTTATAACAAATAGGCTGTTGGTTTTGGATAATTGTGCTCGTAGCGGATTTTATATAAGTAGGAGTCGGGGGAGGCAAAGGAAGTACCCCCGGATAACTATTTTCACTATAAATGACTATTTTCCGCCGAAAAGTTTTTGTAATATCAGAGTTAATCGTATTTTTGTGTACAATTTTGGTGTAGTGATGACAGAAGAAGAAAAGAAGCTATTAAGTACCTTTGAAGCAAGGCTGCGGCATTTAATCTATCTGCATGATGAATTAAAGCGCGAAAATGCTGAGTTAAAGCAACTTCTCGAAGATGAGAAGTCCGAACTCGAAAAGGTGAGAGCTGAGTACAAAGCGTTAGAATCAAGCTACACAGACCTAAAAACAGCTACGACAATCAGCCTTAACGGCAGCGACGTAAAAGAGACGAAGCTGCGATTGTCCAAATTAGTGCGTGAAGTCGATAAATGCATCGCTTTGTTGAATGAATAACATAAAAAAGGATGTATGAACGATAAAATAAAAATAAACCTGCAAATAGCGGATTCTTATTATCCCCTCACCATTAACCGTGATGAGGAAGAGACCGTAAGGGAAGCGGCAAAGCAGGTAAATATCAGGCTCAATGCGTATCGGGAGCACTATAGGAACTTAGCTCCGGAAAAGATTATGGTTATGGTGGCATATCAGTTTTCACTGGAAAAGCTGCATCTGCTGCAACGTAATGATACCCGACCGTATACGGCCAAGATAGAAGAGCTTACAGAAATGCTGGAAGAGTATTTCAGGAACGAGGAATAACTGTTTCCATTTTTATAAAAGAAAATCCACGCACTGCTAAAGATGCCCGGAAGAAGAAGCTTTCGAGTATTTGGCAGTGCGTTTTTATTTATATTTAAATTAAATTACAATGTTAGTAACAATAGTAGCATCCATTGCATGCTTCATCGTAGGAGGAATCTTATCGTACGTATTGTTTAAGTACGGACTAAAGGCCAAATATGATAATGTCCTGAAAGAAGCAGAGACAGAAGCGGAAGTGATTAAGAAAAACAAACTGCTGGAAGTGAAAGAGAAGTTTCTCAATAAGAAAGCAGATTTGGAGAAAGAGGTAGCTCTACGTAACCAAAAGATCCAACAGGCCGAAAATAAGTTGAAGCAACGTGAAATGGTGCTTAGCCAGCGCCAGGAAGAGATTCAGCGTAAAAGAGCCGAGGCAGATGCGGTCAGAGAAAATCTGGAAGCTCAATTGGGTATTGTAGACAAGAAGAAAGAAGAACTGGACAAACTCCAGCATCAGGAGATTGAGAAACTGGAAGCACTTTCCGGTTTGTCGGCCGACGAAGCCAAAGAACGCCTGGTAGAGTCGCTGAAAGAAGAAGCGAAAACGCAGGCACAGTCTTATATCAATGATATCATGGACGATGCCAAGTTGACCGCAAGTAAAGAGGCTAAACGTATCGTGATACAGTCTATACAGCGAGTGGCCACAGAAACAGCTATTGAAAACTCAGTAACTGTATTCCACATTGAATCGGACGAAATCAAGGGACGCATCATCGGACGCGAAGGTCGCAATATCCGTGCTCTCGAAGCTGCTACCGGTGTTGAAATCGTGGTAGACGATACTCCCGAGGCTATCGTTCTTTCTGCATTCGACCCTGTTCGTCGTGAAATAGCCCGTCTGGCATTGCACCAGTTGGTTACTGACGGACGTATCCACCCGGCACGTATCGAAGAGGTGGTTGCCAAAGTGCGTAAGCAAGTGGAAGAAGAGATTATCGAGACAGGTAAACGTACCACTATCGACCTTGGTATCCATGGATTGCATCCGGAACTGATTCGTATCATCGGCAAAATGAAATATCGTTCGTCTTACGGACAGAACCTGTTGCAACATGCTCGCGAAACGGCTAATCTTTGTGCTGTGATGGCATCCGAACTGGGACTAAATCCGAAAAAAGCGAAACGTGCCGGATTGCTGCACGATATTGGTAAGGTGCCCGATGAAGAACCGGAATTGCCACACGCTTTGTTAGGTATGAAGCTTGCTGAGAAGTTTAAGGAAAAACCGGATATTTGCAACGCTATCGGTGCTCACCATGATGAAATAGAAATGACCAGTCTGCTTGCACCTATCGTACAGGTATGTGATGCTATTTCAGGAGCACGTCCGGGTGCACGCCGTGAAATTGTTGAAGCTTATATCAAGCGTCTGAACGATCTGGAACAATTGGCAATGTCTTATCCGGGTGTGACCAAGACTTATGCCATTCAGGCAGGACGTGAACTTCGCGTCATTGTCGGAGCGGATAAGATAGACGATAAGCAGACGGAAAATCTGTCGGGTGAAATAGCGAAGAAGATTCAGGATGAGATGACCTACCCGGGACAGGTGAAGATAACCGTTATCCGCGAAACACGTGCGGTGAGCTTTGCAAAGTAAAGATTGAAAAAGAAAATGTTTAGGATAAGGGCGAAGCAATTCGCCCTTTTTTAATTCTCCGTTCAACAGTTGTTTTAATATGGATAAAATATGAAGAATTACTTATTTGAGGTTTGTACCAACTCTGTAGAGAGTTGCATTGCTGCACAGGAAGGTGGAGCAAACCGTGTGGAACTTTGTGCCGGTATTCCCGAAGGCGGAACTACTCCGTCGTATGGCGAGATAGCAATGGCACGCGAGGTACTGACGACCACCCGGCTGCATGTCATCATACGTCCGCGCGGCGGTGATTTTCTTTATTCTCCTATCGAGGTAAAGACCATGCTGAAAGATATAGAAATGGCTCGTCAACTTGGAGTCGACGGGGTGGTGTTTGGCTGCCTGACGACAAATGGCGAGATAGACGTACCGGTGATGAAACAATTAATGGAGGCTTCGAAAGGTTTATCTGTCACTTTCCATCGGGCATTCGATGTGTGCCGTGATGCGTCCGAAGCTTTGGAGCAGATAATTGATCTGGGATGCGACCGTATCCTGACTTCGGGGCAACAGGCAACGGCGGAACTTGGAATACCTTTGTTGAAGGAACTCCGTGAAAGGGCGAACGGCAGAATTACTCTCCTTGCAGGTTGTGGGGTGAACGAAAAGAATATCTGCCGGATTGCAAAAGAGACCGGTATTCAGGAATTCCATTTCTCGGCTCGTGAAAGCATTAAGAGCGGAATGGAGTATAAGAATGAGGCGGTATCCATGGGAGGAACTGTCCACATCAGTGAGTATGAGCGGAACGTGACGACAGTGAAACGCGTGAAAGATACGATTGAGAGTATTACTTCTTCTCTTTAAAAGAGTATTTGAGCCGGTTCGAATGGGTGTCGGCCGTTTTTTCGAAACAAACTATCCTTGCAAACTGTTAGTTAGCGAAAAGTATTCACCCGATTAAAATGCTTTAGCTATGATAAAATTGAGATTCAGCTTGTTGATGGCTTTGTTGGTAGTGGCTGTGTCGGTTTTTGCGGATAATGCACCTGCCAAAGTGCAGACAGCCCTGAAAAAAATGTATCCCAAGGCTAATGGAATCGCCTGGTCGCAGGACGGTGGTTACTATTGTGCCGATTTTATGATGAATGGTTATGAAAAGAATGTCTGGTTCAATGCACAGGGACAATGGCAGATGACGCAGACAGAGTGGGGAGATACCGATGAACTTTCTGCCACGGTATATAATGCGTATGCTTCCGGACCCTATTCCGGCTGGCAGGTAGAGGACGTCACTTACGTAGAATTTCCGAAATGGCAACCGATTATTGTCATTAAGGTGGGACAGCAAAATGTAGACATCCAGTATCAACTGTTCTATAGTCCGAATGGGACATTGCTGCGTACTCGCAATGTGAGTTATATGGATGATATATTGGGACCCGGTACTTTTTTGTAGCTTTCTTCATATTATGGATTTACGGGTGGATGGAAGGAGTCCGAATATCTTTCCATTCACCCGTAAATGCTTGTTCTTTATCCCATAAACCAAACGGCTTTTCGTGGCATCAGCTTATAAATTAGTGCAGTAAATGCCCAACTGCAAAGGAATATGCAGATAGCCATCAGTGGAACCTGCAAAGGGATGGGCAATGACGAAGGTCCTATTAAAAGGAAGAAGGGACCTACGACAAAATAGTGTACCATGTAGATGCCGAAACCACACTGGGTCATATTGGCCAATACTTTAATGACAGTAGAGTTGGTGATGACAACCTTTTGTAATAGTAAGAAGGTAGCCAAAGTCATTAGTAGCACATTGGGGCTGCAGAAGGTAAAGAAGAGTTCCATCTCCGTTTCCGTCGCATTGGGATTTGACGCTGTGGTGCTGAACCCTGTATAAGTGATATAATATCCGACGGCAAACATGAGTATGCAGAGTATGAATGTTTTCATAAGGCTCCAGTCATTTCCTTTTTTGACATAATGCCCCAGTAATAAATAGCCGTTGAATCCGGCAAAGTAATAGAAAAGCCCGAATTCATTCCACGTGTCCGTGCCAAATACATATCCGCTTCTTTCGAACAAACAATTGGCAACATACTCTTTCAAATAAGGGATGAAGAGTGAGATAATCCATATCAGGAGAAAAGCTCGTTTGGTCTTTCGGTCGGCATTTTCTATCCATGCCGAGAAGAATGGCATGTAGAGATACAGACCGATAAGTAGATAGATATACCACATGTGGTTCTCTTTATGGCTGAAGTTGAATGGAATCATTGCCACATCTTTAAGAGAGTCTATCAGGCTTTGTGATTCCTGCCCTTGTGTATAGCAAAAGAAGTCACCAATGATCTCTTTCGGTAGTCCGAGTATGCCTGTAAACCAAGGGAACATACTATACAACACCGACCATATAAGAAAAGGGAACAAAACACGGTAAATGCGCTTTTTGTAGAATTTACCCAGTGGTTGTTTTTTTACAGGGAGCAGAAGTAGTCCGGTCATCATAACAAACAAAGGGACCGACGGGCGGAGGAGTGAACCGTAAATTGCTGCCCAGTGCGTGTATTCGGGGATTGCCCGCATCGTGGGTGAAATGTAAAAAGGATCGATGCAATGAACACCTATGACCATTATCATTGCAACGCAACGGATGACGTCGAGCCAGACAATACGATTGTCGGAGATAGAGTTTTGAATCATGATATTTTGTGTTTTAAGTTTCGGGCAAAGATAGGAAGAAAACAGGGCGGATATGTGGAGAATCTGACCATTTAAAGATAATATCTGGTCAAATTGTCTTTAATTGACTACTTTTGCATTCGATATAGAATGTATAAAATTAAAGATAATATTTATGTTGAAGATATTAGTGACTTATGCCGTACAAGGCGAATTTACAGAAATCAAGTGGCCCGAGGTGGAGGTATATTATGTACGGACAGGCATTGGAAAAGTGAAAGCGGCTTTTCATTTGGCGGAAGCCATTCAGCAGGTGAAGCCGGATATTGTGATCAATCAGGGAACAGCCGGAACTATTAATCATCAGGTGGGGGATGTTTTTGTCTGCCGTCATTTTGTCGATCGGGACATGCATAAGATGACCGGATTGGGAATGGAGTGCCACATTGATTCGTCAGAGTTGCTTGCTGCCAGAGGCTTTTGCCGGCACTGGACCGAATCGGCAACTTGCAATACCGGTGATAGCTTCCTGACCGAACTGACGGATATTGAAGGGGATGTGGTAGATATGGAAGCCTATGCACAGGCCTTTGTGTGCAGGGCTAAGGAGATTCCTTTTATTTCGGTGAAATATGTTTCGGATGTGATCGGGCAGAATTCTGTGAAGCATTGGCAAGACCGGCTGGAAGATGCTCGTGCGGGATTGTCTCACTTCTTCAATGTTTTGAAAGAAAGTATATGATAAGTCACTCCTACGGCTATCAGGAAGAGGAGTACTTTGACCCAAACCAACGGAATCAGGAAAAAAATGCAATAAAGCATCGTGCCCCACATTAGCAGGAGTGAGATGATTTTAGCGCGTAAAGGGATTGCCTTATTTTCACGGAAGTTACGTATATAGGTACCGAAATATTTGTGATTCAGCAGCCATTGGTATAGGCGCGGAGATCCTTTGAAGTAGAGGGCGGCAGTGAGCAGCAAGAAAGGAGTAGTGGGTAACAATGGCAGGAAAATACCGAGAATGCCAAGTCCCAGTGAAAGAGTACCTAATATAATACAGATCGTTTTCATTCCGCAAAAATAGGAAAAATAACTTTTCTCGCTGAATGAAAACTATCTTTTGTATTATCTTTGTAGCCGCACCGAGGTGACATTAGGTGTAGTAACCATTAATAATACATATAACGATGTTTACAGTAATTAAACGAATGGAAATATCGGCTGCACATAAGCTGATTCTTCCGTACCGGAGTAAATGCGCCACTCTTCACGGTCACAACTGGATTATCACTGTCTATTGCCGTTCAGAACGGCTCAACTCGGATGGAATGGTAGTGGATTTTACCCAGATAAAACAGACCGTCAAGGAAAAACTGGATCACCAGAATCTGAATGAAGTACTTCCTTTTAATCCCACGGCGGAAAATATTGCCCGTTGGGTATGCAAGCAGATTCCACAGTGTTATAAGGTAGAGGTACAGGAGTCGGAAGCAAATACGGTGATTTATGAGAAAGATTAACGAGATTTTTTATAGTTTACAGGGAGAGGGGTATCATACAGGTACCCCTGCTGTTTTCATACGTTTCTCAGGGTGTAATCTGAAGTGTGACTTTTGTGATACCCGGCATGAAACCGGTGAAATGATGACAGACGAAGAAATTGTAAATGAAGTAAAGAAGTATCCGGCTGTCATGGTGATTCTTACTGGGGGAGAGCCTTCGCTTTGGATTGACGATGCCTTTATCGATTTGTTGCACGGGGCGGGCAAGTATGTGTGTATCGAAACCAATGGAACGAAACCTTTGCCTGCTGCTATCGACTGGGTAACTTGTTCGCCTAAGCAGGGTGTCAAATTAGCTTTAAACCGGATGGATGAAGTTAAAGTTGTTTACGAAGGACAAAATATTGACGTTTATGAACAGCTTCCTGCCGAACATTTCTTCCTTCAGCCTTGTTCTTGTAATAACACCGCAGAAACGGTGGATTGCGTGATGCGACATCCCAGATGGAGACTTAGCCTGCAAACGCACAAACTGATAAATATTTTGTGAGCTACGGAAGCTGATACGAGGGCTGCATGTCATAAGCTGTGCATTATGAGTGGCTTTGCTGTCCCCGTACGTATTTCATTGTTGATAACTCGTGGCTTATGACTCGTGACTTGTAACTAATTAATGATATATTATGAAAGTAGGTTTGTTTATCCCCTGTTATATCAATGCCATCTATCCGCAGGTAGGGGTGGCATCATATAAATTACTGAAGAGCTTAGGGGTGGATGTCGATTATCCTCTTGATCAGACTTGTTGCGGACAGCCCATGGCAAACGCCGGTTTTCAAGATGAATCTTTAAAGATGGCTATCCGTTTCAATGATTTATTTCAGAAGTATGATTACATTGTAGGCCCGTCTGCCAGTTGTGTGGCTTTTGTGAAAGAAAACCATCCCGGTATTTTGGCTAAAGAGGGTCATCAATGCCAGAGTGCAGATAAGATTTACGACCTCTGTGCCTTTATTCACGATGTGATAAAACCTACGAAAATCCCTGCTCGTTTTCCCCATAAAGTCAGTATTCATAACAGCTGTCACGGTGTACGTGAACTTTTTCTATCTGCTCCGAGTGAATTGAACATACCTTATTTCAATAAATTGCGCGATTTGCTCCAGATGGTCGAGGGGATTGAAGTGTTTGAACCCAGCCACGTGGACGAATGTTGTGGTTTCGGCGGTATGTTTGCAGTCGAAGAGCAGGCTGTATCCGTCTGCATGGGACGTGATAAGATACGGCACCATATGGAGACTGGTGCCGAATACATAACCGGAGCCGATAGCTCCTGTCTGATGCATATGCAGGGTATCATTGAGCGTGAACACCTGCCTATCCGAATTATTCATGTTGTAGAAATATTAGCATCACAATTATGAGTACCAAGCATGCAAAAGCTGCCGAGAAGTTTCTGGAAAATCCGGTGATGGCAGCATGGCACAATGAGACCCTTTGGATGGTCCGTGCCAAAAGAGACAAGATGAGCAAGGAAGTACCCGAGTGGGAAGAATTGCGTGACAAGGCATGTGCGTTGAAACTTTATTCCAACAGCCACCTTGAGGAACTCTTGCTGGAATTTGAGAAAAACGCCACAGCCAACGGAGCCATCGTTCATTGGGCAAAGGATGCGGAAGAGTATCGTGCCATTGTTTATGAAATATTGAGCAGTCATGGAGTGAAACATTTTGTGAAAAGCAAATCGATGTTGGCGGAAGAGTGTGAACTAAACCCGTTCCTGATAGAGAAAGGAATAGACGTTGTGGAGTCTGATCTCGGAGAGCGCATTCTTCAGTTGATGAATCTGGCGCCAAGTCATATTGTGCTTCCGGCTATTCACATCAAGCGTGAACAGGTGGGAGAGCTGTTTGAAAAGGAAATGGGAACGGAGAAAGGTAATTTTGATCCTACTTATCTGACCCATGCCGCTCGAAAAAGCTTGCGGAACATCTTCCTGAATGCGGAAGCTGCCATGACGGGAGCCAACTTTGCCGTAGCATCCACTGGAGATATAGTGGTTTGCACGAATGAAGGAAATGCTGATATGGGGACATCGTGCCCGACACTGAATATTGCTGCTTTCGGTATGGAGAAGATCGTGCCGGATATGGAGGCTTTGGGAGTGTTTACCCGTTTGTTGGCGCGTTCGGCAACAGGGCAACCTATCACTACCTATACCTCTCAATATCGCAATCCCCGTGAAGGAGGCGAATATCATATTATCATTGTAGATAACGGACGAAGCGCTTTGCTTGCCCATCCCGATCATATCAAGACTTTGAATTGCATCCGATGCGGTGCTTGTATGAATACTTGTCCGGTGTATCGTCGGAGCGGGGGATATTCCTACACCTACTTTATTCCCGGTCCTATCGGTATCAATCTGGGTATGGCACATGATCCGGAAAAGTATTATGATAACCTGTCAGCCTGTTCGCTGTGTATGTCTTGTTCGGATGTTTGTCCGGCAAAGGTAGACCTGGCTGAACAGATTTATAAATGGCGGCAGGATCTGGATAAGATTGGAAAAGCTAATACGGGTAAAAAAATAATGTCCGGTGGGATGAAAGTATTGATGGACCATCCGGCTCTATTCAATGCGGCTCTTTGGGCTGCTCCGGCAGTTAACCATTTGCCGCGTTTTATCAAATACAATGATTTGGATGCCTGGGGTAAGGGTCGCGAACTGCCAGAGTTTGCCAGCGAATCGTTCAACGAGATGTGGAAGAAAAATAAAGTGCAAGGAAAGGAGGAAAACAAATGAGTAGTAAAGAAGAGATATTGGCGAGTATCCGTAAAAATACGAAGAACCGTTATGAATACCCTGATTGGCAAATCAAAACCACTACTTATCCGGATGTGGTTGCCAAATTCTGCGAGATGAGTTTTGCCGTCGGAGGTGAAGCTATTGTATTGGGGGAGGGAGAAGATATCAATGCTGTCATCCGTCGTACTTACCCTGATGCTGCCAGTATTGCTTCCGATCTGGAGGAAATCACCTGCGCTACATTCAATCCTGATTTGCTGACTCGCGCACAAGATCTGAATGGAACCGATATAGCTGTTGTTAAAGGCGAAATTGGGGTGGCCGAGAATGCAGCTGTCTGGATTCCCCAAACGAAGTACAAAGCGCTCTATTTTATAGCCGAAAAACTGGTGATTGTTTTGGACAAGAACCGTATTGTGAGCAATATGCATCAGGCTTACGAGCTGATAAAAGATGAAAAATATAAATTTGGTACATTTATCTCCGGCCCTTCAAAAACTGCTGATATAGAGCAAGCGTTGGTGATGGGAGCGCACGGTGCGAGAGATGTATTGGTAATATTGAAGTGATGAGGGAATGTTTATCTGTGGTGAAACAGATTTCTGCAATATCCTCTTATACAAATATATGTTTGCAAATAAAGTAAAGAAAGTGGCTGCCATTCACGACCTTTCCGGTATGGGAAGGGTTTCTCTGACAGTCGTAATTCCTATTCTGTCGTCTATGGGGGTTCAGGTATGTCCGTTGCCTACAGCGATCCTTTCTAATCACACGCAATATCCGCATTTCACTTTTCTTGATCTGACGGATGAAATGCCTCGTATTATTGCCGAGTGGAAACGTTTGGAGGTGGAGTTCGATGCTATCTATACCGGTTATCTGGGATCACCCAGGCAGATTCAGATTGTATCTGACTTTATCCGTGATTTTCGCCGGAAAGATAGCTTGACGGTGATAGATCCTGTCTTGGGAGACAATGGTAAACTCTATTCAAATTTTGATGAAGCGATGGTGGCAGAGATGCAGCAGTTAATCACACATGCCGATGTGATAACCCCCAATCTGACGGAACTTTTCTATCTGCTCGGCCGTCCGTATAAAGAGACCAATACCGATCAGGAATTAAAGGATTATCTGCATAGCCTGTCGGAAAAAGGGCCTGAGGTGGTGATCATAACCAGTGTGCCTGTGTTGGATGAACCTCACAAAACTTCGGTTTATGCTTATAACCGGACAGGAAATCGCTATTGGAAAATCACTTGCCCTTATCTGCCTGCCCATTATCCGGGTACGGGAGATACATTTACGAGTGTCATTACCGGAGCTTTGCTGCAGGGAGACAGCCTTCCCATTGCTTTGGATCGTGCTACCCAGTTTATCCTGCAGGGAATTCGTGCCACTTTCGGTTATGAGTATGATAACCGTGAAGGTATTTTGTTAGAAAAGGTACTCCATAATCTTGATATGCCAATTCAGAGTAGCAGTTACGAGCTGATTTAAATGTTTCCGGAGTACATCTATTCATAAAAAAGCACTGCTCCAAAAATGAAACAGTGCTTTTTGCCCTTTAAAGATGCATCTTTTTTATTTTACTTCTTCACCTTTTTCGTTCATTACTACAGTTGTCTCTTTACCGTCTTTCTGTGTAACGACTACTTTGTAGAGTTTGCCGTCTTCTTTAGCTGTTACTGATGCTTCTTTGATAGTCGATTCAGGATAAGCTTTTCCGAGGGCTTCGGTTACTGCTGCAGGGAGATCTTTTACTTCAATCTTTGTATACTCGTCTTGTGGAGCCTGTGCAGTCGTTACTACTGCGTTAGCGTTTTCTACGTTCTGTGCGAATGCTACTGAGCTACCTAATCCCATAACCAATGCTATTGCTACTAATACCTTTTTCATAATTGTAAGTTTTGAGTTAATAAATGAGGTTTGTTTTTCTGTAAGCCGTTTGCTTACGATAATAGTAGTGCAAGCGGTGTGCCAGAATAAAGGCATATGTATTATTCTGCTGATTATTAGATTGTTATATTCAAAGGTCTAAACCTCAATCTGTGGAAATTGGGGTTTTGGGGTGTGGATAACGTGGAAAACTTCCACAGTATCAGATACCTTTGGCAGTTTCTGCGAGCCGTATAAATTCTCTTTTATATCCCTTTTCGTCGTTTTCCAAGCCGGTCTTTGCCAAAGAAATCACTTTGTCATAATTGGCATTTCCCTTGAATTCAGAATCTCTCAGCAGTTGTCCGAACATGGCTACTGCGGCTGCGAAACGAAAATCGGCGGAAACCCGGTTGTTTTTAGAGTCAGTCAACGCCTGTTCTATCTTTTTGCTGGCATTGCCGTCCGGTGTTTTGTAGCGTAGTTTGACGGTTAGTAATTCATTAGAGTCGTTGACAGAGGTGGCAGTCTTTTGTTTCTTCTGATATTTCAAATCGTCCACTTTTCCGGTAAAATCACTTTTTACCCCTACAGGAATCACTTCATAGAAAGTTGTGACTGTATGTCCGGCTCCCATTTCTCCTGCATCTTTTGTGTCGTTGTTGAAGTCTTCATCTGCCAGCAAACGACTTTCATAGCCAATCAACCGATAGGCTTGTACCTGTGTCGGGTTAAACTCCACTTGTAGTTTTACGTCTTTGGCGACCGTATGTAAAGTTGCTCCGAACTCGTTCACCAATACCCGGTTGGCTTCTTGCAGATTGTCGATATAGGCATGATTGCCGTTTCCCTTTTCGGCAAGAGTCTGCATCTTGCTGTCTTTATAGTTTCCCATCCCATATCCTAATACGGTGAGGAATACACCGCTCTTACGTTTTTGCTCAATCAGTTTCTCCAGTTCCTGATCCGATGATACGCCCACATTGAAATCACCATCGGTACAGAGGATGATGCGGTTATTGCCACCGGTTATAAAGTTTTTCCGGGCAATTTTATAAGCCAGTTTAATTCCTTCTCCTCCCGCTGTAGAGCCTCCTGCCTCCAGTTCGTCAATGGCTTCGCGTATTTTCTGTTTATCGCTTCCCGGTGTGGATGCCAGTTTCTCTCCGGCAGCGCCCGAATACACCACGATTGCTACTTTATCTTTATCTCTCAGATTGTTAACTAATAACTTTAATGATGATTTTACCAGATCCAGACGTTCGGGACCATACATCGAACCGGATACGTCGATCAGGAAGATTAGGTTCGAAGCAGGTAAGTTTTCGGTAGGAATTTCTTTTGCTTTCAATCCGATGCGGACTAACCGATGCTGTTCGTTCCAAGGACAAGTACCTATTTCTGATGTGATTCTTACCGGATCGTTCCCTGTTGGTTGTGCATAATTGTAAGAGAAGTAGTTTATTAATTCTTCTGTACGGATGGCATCAGCCGGAGGTAGCTCTCCTTTATTAAGGAATCGGCGCATATTGCTATATGAAGCTACATCCACATCGATCGAGAAAGTAGATAGCGGATTATCCCACACTTTCTTAAATCCATTTTCCTGTATTGCTTTATATTCTTCGGCAGACATCCCTACGTTGTATAACAGGCTGTGGTTCATTGCGATGGGGGTAGCACCGCAAATCATTTTTTGTGTTTCTACCCCATAACCTATCACTACGCATTCTTCCAACTGTTGTGTATCCGTTTCCAAGGCGACATCTAAACGGGCAGAAGTCACTTTTATTTTTTGAGTGCGATATCCTATGAAAGAGAATACTAAGGTTGCTCCTTTGTTTGCACGAATGGAATAGGTACCGTCTGTGCCGGTAATGGTTCCGTTCTGTGTACCGTTTATTACAACGGAGCAACCGGCCACCGCTTCTCCGCTTTCAGCGTCTGTAACTATACCTTTTACTATGAAAGGCTGTGCACTGACTGCTCCCCATGAAATTACTGTCATTAGCAGTATAAGCATCAAAGCTCTGAATTGATTCGTTTTCATACTTTTATTGTTTTAAGTGGATAAATTTGATTCCTTGTTTTACTCAATAGATGCAATTCTCTTATAGATTCCATAAATAGATTCCTCTTTTTTTTAACTTTGCAAAAAAAAATCCTGTTTTTCAGAAGAAACATATCGGAACAGACGGACGAGGAACTATTGCAGCATTATATGAAGTCCGCTAAAACAGAGTATTTCGGTGAACTTTATAACCGTTATATTCCGTTGTTGTATGGCGTGTGTCTGAAGTATCTCAAAGATGAAGCCCGGGCTCAGGATGCGGTGATGGAACTTTTTGAAGATTTGCTTCCTAAAGTCACCCATTATGAAATAAAAACTTTCCGGACCTGGATATACCGGGTAGTAAAGAATCATTGCTTGCAAATATTACGGAAAGACTCTAAAGAGATTTCATTGGATTATACTGTTCATATTGTGGAATCCGATGAATTTTTGCATCTTTTATGTGAAGAGGAAAGTAATGCGGACCAATTGGAAGCTTTGCATCATTGTCTGAAGAAACTTTCTGAACCCCAACGCGTCAGCATACGGCATTTCTTTATAGAAGAAATGTCTTATGCCGATATAGTTGCGCAAACCGGTTTTACGCTGAATAACGTAAAGAGCTATATCCAGAACGGAAAACGTAATTTGAAGATTTGTATTAAAAATCAGCTTAAGGAATGAAACTATTAGACTACATACGGGGAGCCCGCAAAGGAAAAGAGGCGCATCGGCTGGAGAAAGAGGCTATGCGTGATCCTTTTCTGGCCGACGCGCTCGAAGGTTACAGCCGTGTAGGGAATGGAGCCGACGAGCAGATTGAGGAGTTGCGCCGTCGGATTAGAGCCCGTGCTGTGCGAAAGCGTAACCATGCTGTGGTCTGGAGTATCGCCGCCAGCCTGCTGATTGGAGTTTGTATCGGCTCTTATTTCCTTTTTCAGGAGAAACCTTTGTCGGATGAAGCACGGATGGCAATGGAACAAGCGGTTCATCCGAAACCCTTGTCGGTATATGAGGAAGAGAAGAAAGATGAGTTGGCTGAGGCGGTAATAAAGGATTCGGCAGGCCCGTCGAAGAAATTGATTTCAGAGAATAAGAAGAAAAAAATGCTTGCGCCTTCATCTGAAGTTCCTCAAGTAATGACTCAGGAGTTGATGGAAGAAGCGCTGGAAGCCACCATTGACGACGAACCTTCGGCTATGGACAAAAAAATGGTTATGAGAGCTTCGGTGGCTAATGATAGTAGTTTTAACGCTAAAGTGGCTGTTGTTGGTAAGGTGCGTGGTAAAGTGACCGATCCCAGTGGTGAACCTCTTGTTGGCGCCACAGTCAGGGTGAAAGGGACTAATCAGGGGACTATCTCAGATGAAAATGGTGATTTTACTTTAAAGACAGATGGGAATCGGGAACTTTCAGTCGATTATATCGGTTATGAATCTGTTGTCCTTCCTGTTGATACGACTAAAGATTTATTGATAGCTATGAACGTAGATGATGCTACACTTGACGAGGTTGTAGTGGTAGGATACGGTTCGCAGCCGAAGAGTAGCGTTACAGGTGCTATAACGAGCTTAAAGATGTCAGGTACACCGCAACCGTCTATAGGGCGAAAAGCTTTTCGGGGGTATCTGAAAGAGAATCTGGTGCATCCTTCCGACAAAGAGTGTGCACGTGCCAAGGGAAAAGTGATTCTTACTTTCCGGGTAGATAAGGATGGACGTCCGGAATCCATTAGTGTTAAAAAGGGACTTTGTGCTTCGGCCGATAAAGAGGCCATTCGTCTGATTGAAGAGGGACCTGACTGGACTATTGGTGATGAACCGGTAGAGGTGAGTATCCGTTTCTGATAAACGAAAATCCCGCTTAGGTCACCTGACTTAAGCGGGATTTTTTTTGCACGGGAGGAGAGGCTCGAACTCCCGACACCCGGTTTTGGAGACCGGTGCTCTACCAACTGAGCTACTCCCGTGTTTGCGGCTGCAAAGGTAGAATAAACTTCTGAATTGGCAAGCTTTTATGCAAAGAAGTTGCTAATTATTTTAATTTTTCCCATTCTTCGGGTTTGAAGCCTACCAATACGAAATGGTCTGTTACTACTAATGGCCGTTTCACCAGTTTGCCGTTAGTGGCCAAAAGGGCGATCTGTTCTTCTTCGGTCATTGTCGGGAGCTTGCTGCTGAGCTTCAGCTCTTTATATACTACTCCGCTGGTGTTGAAAAACTTCTTAACGGGTAGTCCGCTCAATGGAATCCAGGCTTTCAACTCCTCTGTCGTGGGATTATCTTCCACTATAAGGCGGTTGGTATACTCAATTTTGTTTTCCGTCAGCCACTTTTTGGCTTTTTGGCAAGTACTGCATGCAGGATATTGCAAAAAAAGAGGTTTCATATTTATTCTATATTAAGCATTTGTAAATCTTGATACATGACACGGTAAGCTGCCGCTTTTTTATCCAGTGCCAATGGGTATGCCCGTGAAGAAGAAGGCATCCGGTATAGTCGCATCGGACGTCCTTCAAAAACAAATTCAGAGAAATCTCCCACTTTGGGTTCTCTCACTTCGAATTGTGTCCGGAGAGTGTCTGTTGCCTTTTGTCCTGTTGTGACGATGGCTTTGCATTCCGGAATTAACCTGAGGAGCCGGCTTATGTCAGTGGGCTGCACCACTTCCAGAAACTTATCGGAAGCATTGTCCTGTAATCGTCGGATGGATGATGCGGTATCGAACAGTGCTATTCCTTTGTCGTTAAGGAAGTCTGTTATCCGTTCACGACAAAAGGCCTTCCTGTTTTCGTTCAGAAAATAATCCTTGTTGTTGAAGAATAAAAGTCCGACGATTCTCCACATATCATTGTTCAGGTTCGGGTAATAAAAATCCATTGACCATCGCTTTTTCTGGGGCGGAAAACTTCCCAGCATCAGCAATCGGGCATTGGCTGGGAGAAAAGGTTCTAACGGGTGGTTTTCTATTTCTATGTCCATTATTCGCTATTTGATTGGGAACAAAAATAGTGATAATATCTATTTTATAGAAACGTACTCCCACGATTTTTAATTACTTTTGCGCCTTAATTCAAAAAACATTCAACATGAGAAGAACCGCTATTGCTATTTTCTGTCTGTTTATCTTGTCTGTCGGCGTCGGGTTAAAGGCACAGAACATCCAGTTGCATTATGATTTTGGACGTTCTTTGTATGATAAAGATTTAAAAGGTCGTCCTGTACTAACCTCTACTGTGGAGAAGTTTCATCCCGACAAGTGGGGAAGCACTTATTTCTTTGTCGATATGGATTATACCTCGGACGGAGTGGCTGCCGCTTATTGGGAAATAGCACGTGAATTGAAATTCTGGAAGAATCCATTTTCGGTACATGTGGAATATAACGGTGGACTTGCCAAAGGTTTTTCTTATAATAACGCCTATTTGGGTGGTGCAACATATACTTATAATAATGCTTCTTTTTCACATGGATTTTCATTGTCGGTCCTGTATAAGTATATTCAGAAACATCGTTCTCCCCATAACTTCCAGTTGACCGGGACCTGGTACATGAATTTCAGCAGGAACCTGCTTACTTTCTCCGGATTTGCTGATTGGTGGCGCGAAGAGACGGCTTATGGCAAAACGATTTTTCTTACCGAACCTCAGTTTTGGGTGAATCTGAACCGTATAAAAGGTATCAGTGACAAGTTTAATCTGAGTGTAGGTTCAGAAGTTGAGCTGAGTAATAATTTCGGTGGACGCGATGGTTTTTATGTCATCCCTACACTGGCGCTAAAATGGACAATAAACTAAAAAACTGATGAAAACTGATTTGATATACGGTATTGAGGACCGTCCGCCGTTTAAAGATGCTTTATTTGCGGCATTGCAACATCTGCTTGCTATTTTTGTAGCTATTATTACTCCTCCGTTGATTATTGCCAGTGCTCTGAAACTGGATGTAGAGAAAACCGGATTTTTGGTATCGATGTCCCTTTTTGCTTCGGGAGTGTCTACTTTTATCCAGTGCCGACGTTTTGGCCCTATCGGGGCGAGACTGCTTTGTATACAAGGCACGAGCTTTTCGTTTATTGGTCCCATCATTGCTACGGGGCTTGTAGGCGGACTTCCTCTTATTTTTGGTGTCTGTATGGCGGCAGCTCCCATTGAAATGGTTATTAGTCGTACCTTCAAGTATATGCGCAATATCATCACTCCGCTGGTTTCGGGTATTGTGGTATTGCTTATCGGGTTGAGTCTGATAAAGGTAGGTATTGTTTCTTGTGGAGGTGGTTATGCTGCGATGGATAATGGAACATTTGCTTCTTGGGAGAACCTTTCGATTGCAGGTGTGGTTTTGCTCAGCGTTTTGTTTTTCAATCGTTGCAAAAATAAATATTTGCGTATGAGTTCTATTGTGCTGGGACTTTGTTTAGGATATGGGCTCGCTTTTGCTTTAGGAAAAGTGGATATGAGTGCTTTGAATGTAGAGATGTTGATGAGTTTTAATATTCCTCAGCCATTTAAATACGGACTTGATTTTAATGTGTCTTCTTTTATCGCTATCGGGCTGGTGTATATGATTACAGCTATTGAGGCGACCGGAGATGTGACGGCGAATTCAATGATTTCAGGTTTGAAGATTGAAGGTGACGACTACCTGAAACGGGTTTCGGGTGGTGTGATGGCCGATGGCTTTAATTCTTTCCTGGCAGGTATTTTCAACTCTTTCCCGAACTCTATTTTTGCGCAGAATAATGGAATTATTCAGCTGACAGGAGTAGCCAGTAGGTATGTGGGTTACTATATAGCGGCAATGCTGATTCTTTTAGGATTATTCCCGATTGTAGGAGCTGTTTTTTCGTTGATGCCGGACCCGGTGTTGGGCGGAGCTACTTTGCTGATGTTCGGAACAGTGGCAGCAGCCGGAATCCGCATCGTTTCGTCACAAAACATCGGACGTAAGGAGACATTGGTGCTGGCTGTCAGTCTTTCATTAGGGCTGGGAGTGGAATTGATGCCTGATGTATTGAGTCAGGCTCCCGAAGCTATCCGCAGTATCTTTTCGTCAGGCATCACTACCGGTGGCTTGACTGCGATTATAGCAAATATCGTAATTCGGGTGAAAGAGGAAGAAGAACGATGAATGATGAACAGGACTGTGTCAAAACTCACCACAGAGTACACAGAATAACATAGAGACGATTTTAGGTTGTTGATTATCAATAAAAAGACTCTGTGATACTCTGTGTTACTCCGTGGTGAAAGAAGTTTCGACACACCCTCGTTTATCGTTTATAATACTTCCAGATTACTCATCCGGTCTGTTGTGTGGAATTCAAATTCCGGATATTCATATAGTTTGAAGCGGGGCTCTGTTTCTCCTTCCGTATAGCTCCAGATGCTGGCATAGTCTTCCGGATCTTCCCCCATTTTGCTTAATTGCCTTAAATAAGCTGCGAGCGATTTATTTTCCACGATATATATTTTCCCCAACTTGTCAATAATAGAACTGTGGCGTCGGGTACTGTCATGGTCAAAGCGAAGGATGCGTTTACCTTCTTCGGTGATTCCCACCAGGTTGAATGTCATGCTCTTGCCGATAGCAGGCAGATTGAGTACGCTTCGGTCTGTAGCCATGAACGGTAGATGATGTTTCTTCATGAAACGGCGTATACGGGCGGCTGTGTCTTCACCTGTTTCGAGAAGAGAATATAGTTCGTCAGCTTGTTCCGGAGTTAATTTACCAAATGTTTTTTCCTCATGCTGTTCCTGCATCGATCGGCTGTTAGGTGTGAATACAGCATAATTTTCATTGAATCCTTTGACAGAGAAGGTATAGTAACAGACCACTCCCAGCGAGTTGAGCACTTGGCGTAGCCTTGTGGTATGTCCTCGTCGGGATGCTGCCACAGTATATACGAGCTGATTAGTGATAAGCCATCCGGCGGAAAGGATTTTCCGGATGGCTTCCCGGGTTTGTGGTGTCACCTCCAACGGGCTCTGGAAGTGGGTCTGAATTATAAATTGTTTCATTCCGATGGCAGAGGCTTTTTCTTTGAATTCTCTCAGAATCTCTATCAGTTCGTCATTGATGCGCATAGGCAGGTAAGCCAGTAATCTCGATCCTAAACGGACACGCTGTAATTCAGCGTATTTTTCTCCTTCCGGACGTTCTTGGTTTGCTTTTCGTTTTCGTGCGGCCATGCGATATACGGCTTCAAGAATGTTTCGCAAAGTCTTGTTCTGGCTCATCAAAGCATCTCCTCCGGTGATCAATATATCTCGTAACTGGGTGTCTTCTTCAAAATAAGTCATCAACCTGCGTAGTTTCTTATCCCAACTTTCTTTAGGGCGGAGCGCGTCGAATTCAAAATTCAGTCGTTCGCTTTGGAAGTCGTACATACGTTGACATGAAGCGCACAGTCCTCCGCAGGCACGTCCCATTGTATCGGGAATCAGGATAGCTACTTCCGGATAACGACGGTGAATGTTATGCCCGTCCGGTAATAGCCATCCCGCAGCATTCGGTTTTCCGGCTTCTACAATATCTTCGCGCTCCCAGGCACGGATATTGCCGTAGGTTTCCACCAAACGGGGTGAATAGAGGATGTAGCTTCGGATAGCTTCGTCATTGTATCCTTCGCCGTTGGTGTTGAGCAAAGAAAGATAATAGGGCGTGGCGAAGAAAGGCATCCCTTTTTTACGGGCTCTGGACAATAAATACATTGTTTCGCTGGAAAGAGAATTTCCGAGGAAGCGGTTGAGTTCGGCAGGAGTTTTGATAGCCATCGAAAGGTGGAAGCGGAAATCATCCCACCACCGGCAGACCTGATGGTATTTCTCCTCATAACTCAATCCTTCTTCAAAGTGGAACCGGGAGGATGGCTTTGATTTCCGGTTCTCTATTTTCTGTATCAGCAGATGCAGCATTCGTTCTTTGTTTTCGGTGCGTAGCTCTATCACGTCTTCGTCCAGTCCCGTGGCCCAGCGTTCGGTTCTGTTTTTGATTCGTTGCGGAGAGGGTAGGGGCATTTCCGGGTCCTCCAGTCTTTTGAAGAGGTTATACAGATCCAGGAACAAGTCAGTAGGCATTTCTGCATTTTCCAGATTCCCGGTCAAGAAGCGTCGGAGAAGGGATAAGGTCTGTATTTGCATATCCTGTTCGTTAGACAATTCATGAACTGTCTTTCCGTCGTAGTTGATAAGGAGTCGAATTTGCTCACCCGCTTTGTTCCCTCCGGATATGTGAGAAGCAAGGAACTCTTGCAGGTGGCTTTTAAAGTCTGTGTCATCAAGACTTTGCCGGGCCATTGCTGTGAGTTCGGGTAACTCCTGACAGTATAGTTGACGGATTTGGGAAAGTGTGAGTGAAAGCATTTTCTTTTGTTTCATACGCGATTGTTTTTAAGTTGTTAAAATTGAAATATTTGCATAAATATAATAAAAAAAGCGGAGGTAGAAAACCTCCGCTTTGCTATTCGTGCTATTCTTTACGATTCTTTTTTGTTTAATAACATTCAGCTTTTCATTTTGTTTTTGCTTCTTCGTCCTTGTGTTTAGGCTCCTTTTTAGCCAACAAGACAATGTTATAAACGTACTCTGACATCCATTGTTCCGAGAATCCGAGACGTTCTTTGTATTGACGTACAGCCGCTGCCGTTTTGTGTACGTCATCTGCTTTCCATACCGTTTTGGTACATACATCATGTACTGTCTTTTCTGTCATGGAGCGCAGGGCCTTTTTAAATAGGGCCGGCATACGGAATTTCCATTGCATCAGGTTGCCCATCAGCATCATCAGGTCGCTTGAGAATCCCTGATACATGAAAAGGTATGCTTGTACATCGTTTTGCGTACGGCAGTTTTTTTTGATAGATGTGTCTATCTCTTTAAAGAATGATTCACTGATGCCGTAATCCTGCATCAGCATCTTGCGGGATGCCGATTTCTCGGCTAATCCTAACTTACCTCCTTGCGTGGCTACTTTGAACAAACGTTTGAAGTTGGCTACATCCGGCAGGAAGCGGATATTTGTGATACCCAGATTTACTGCAATTACAGATTGAAAATATACACGTGTCAGTGATACGAAGTCTTCGACATTGCCCACTACTTTTGCGTCAGCGTCGGCTTGTTTCTTGAATAAGTTAGCGAATATGCTCATAAGTCATTTGGTCAATTTATAGATTGAGGCTGCAAATTTACTAAATAACTTGTTAAATTGCTACAGATTATATGGATAACATCTATTCTTTTTGAGGTACTTTACCAACATTCGATGTCCTGCTCTATGTCTTTCATTTTGTTTTTGGTGAATACCGGACTTTGGATGCCCGCTTTCTTCTGTTCACGATAGTCCTGCAATAAGCGGAAAGCATATTTTCCGAGGAAGGAAATTGCTATCAGGTTGCAGACAGCCATTAATCCCATGGTAATATCTGCCAGTCCCCATACGAAGTCGAGTGTGGACATGGCACCTACCCATACCATGGCGCCTACCAATATCCGGTAGAGGTATACCACCCATCTCCTGTGGGTAAGATAGCGGATGTTTGCTTCACCGTAATAATAATTTCCAATGATACTGCTGAACGCAAAAAAGAAGAGAGCGATTGCCACAAAAATACCTCCGAGGCTCCCTATTTCATTGTTCAGTGCATGCTGGGTAAGTTGCACTCCATTGGTCGAACCGTCGAGCGGAGCACCACTGAAAAGAATGATAAATGCCGTACACGAACAAATGATAAGTGTATCTGTAAAAACTCCTAAAGTCTGGATCAGGCCCTGCTTGACGGGATGTGACACGTATGCTGTGGCGGCTGCATTGGGTGCGGAACCCATACCGGCTTCATTGCTGAACAGGCCCCGTTTGATGCCTTGCATCAGAGCAGCTCCCATACCGCCTCCCAAAGCTTGTTGCCAACCAAAAGCATGACTGATGATGGTTTCGATAACACCTGGCAGATGCGTGATGTTCAGGAGTACAATGGCCAGTGCCAGCCCTACATATCCCAGTGCCATAATGGGGACAATGATGCTGCTTACTTTGGCGATGCGCTGGATGCCTCCGAAGATGATCAATAAAGTGAGTCCGGTCAGGATGATTCCCATCGGTATGTGGTTGATGCCGAATGCATGCTCTACAGCCGCACAAATGGTATTACTCTGTACCGAATTGAAAGCGAAACCGAAAGTAATGGTAATTAGTATGGCAAAAAGAATTCCCATCCATGGCTTCTTCAATCCCTTCTTCATGTAATAAGCAGGACCTCCTATAAATGATTCCTTTCCTTTTTCTTTATATAACTGTGCAAGGGTAGATTCGACAAAAGCACTTGATGCTCCTAACAAGGCAATGATCCACATCCAGAATATCGCACCCGGTCCGCCTACGGCAATAGCTGTAGCTACGCCTGCAAGATTTCCTGTCCCGACACGACTTGCCAGTGATATGGCGAAAGCCTGGAATGAAGAAATATGTTTTTCTCCGTTCTCCTCTTTTCCGCCGGAATCTTTCAGAAGACGTACCATTTCGCCAATCATCCGGAATTGTACGAAACGGGTTTTAAGCGTGAACCAAACGGCGCACCCCAACAGCATTGCAATAAGGATGTAGGTCCATAATATATCGTTAATCAGATCCATATCTTTGTTAATTAAACCATCGGTGCATTGTTCTATGGTTCATCCGGCCGATACGTAGTTGAACCATTGTTTTAATAATGTTGATAATCAGTAGATTATATTTACCTGCTTTTTCCTCGGTATGTAAATCCATTTACTTCGGCGTGTAAAAGCATTTACCTCGGCATGTAAATCCATTTACCTCGGTATGTAAAAGCATTTACCTCGGCATGTAAATGGAACTGGCATTCAAGGCAACAGATGCTCTCCCTTAGGGTGCGCGTCAAAACACCGTATTCTCCGGCCCCCCCCTTCTATTTCAGTCGGAAGTAGAATTTGTGGTTTTCGAATATTGGTTCCACAATGTCGAACCGGATCAACTTAGCCAATAAATGCTCTGCGGCCCGTCGGGAAATACCTGCTTGCCGGCAATAGCGATTCAGTGAGAGTGAGGTGTTTTTTTCCAGTAAGTCGAGTAATAACTGTTCTCGCTCGGTATATTGGATCAGTTCACCTGCCGGATTTCCGCTTTGCTGCCAAATGCGCAGATGTACCGGAGTAGCCAGGATATTCTCGTCTTTAATGCGGATATATGCCAGTGGTTTACCGGTTTCATCCTTGGCATAAACAGGCTTGTTCTCACTTTCCTCTATTTGTACGACTAATACAGAACGTCCTTCGACGTGAAATGTTTGCATGGAATAATGCACTTTCGGCTGACAGTAAAGTTGGGCAGCTGCTTCTATCATGTATTTTTCTTCGTCCGAACGTACACCGGCAATTTTCCCATTGTCTTTTACTCCGATCAACAACCGTCCTCCATCGGTGTTGGCAAAGGCCGACAGCGTTTTGGCAATCTTGCGGGCATCGGATATTTCAAATTTAAAGTCTTGTTGCTGATGCTCCCCTTCGGCTATCAATGCGTGTATGTAATCAGTATCTGTAAGCGGTTTCATGCTTGCAAAAGTAGATAAAAAAGACTAAACCTCATTTTTTTGCCGATTTTTAGCCGATAATTTCAAAAAAAATATCGTTTTTATGCGTTTATTTCGGGAAAGGATGTATTTTTGCCCATCATTATTAACGAAGAAATAAATAAGGATTATGAAAGAATTAGTAGAAAAGATTGCTACTTTGGTAGCTGAGTTCAACAAAGATGCAAATGCTCAGATCGAAAATGGTAACAAAGCTGCAGGAACTCGTGCCCGTAAAGCTTCATTGGAAATCGAAAAAGCAATGAAAGAATTCCGTAAAGTATCTTTAGAAGAATCAAAGAAGTAATCTTACGAATAGAAGAAAATGAAAAGCCGGTCTCAGTTTTGTGACCGGCTTTTTTATTTTACAGAAACTAAGCTTGTATCTATTGGCAGAAATAGTAAATTAGCAGGTATCCTCTTTTTTTGCAGATACTGTTTCCTCTTTTATTTCTGAGGTAAAAGTTTCAAGTATTCTCCATATCCTTCTTCCTGCATTTTCTCTTTGGGGATGAAGCGTAAGGATGCACTGTTGATACAATAGCGCAATCCTCCTTTGTCTTTGGGACCATCGGTGAAAACATGTCCCAGATGTGCGTCTCCCGTTTTACTCCGTACCTCCGTCCGCACCATTCCGTGTGATGTATCCGTCTTTTCTTTCACTGACTCTTTTTCGATCGGTTTGGTGAAGCTGGGCCAACCACATCCGGAATCGAACTTATCTGTTGAAATAAAAAGGGGCTCTCCGGTGGTGATATCTACGTAGATGCCATCTCGTTTTTCATTCCAGTATTCGTTATGGAAGGCTGGTTCGGTTGCATTCTTTTGTGTGACGGCATATTGTTCGGCTGTCAGCTTGTTGCGAAGTGTGGCATCATCCGGCTTTTTATAACTTGCCTGTGGTGTTTCGGCACCCTGTGCATTGGCCTTCTTTGCCAATTCAAAGAGTGCCGGATTTATGTGGCAGTATCCTCCGGGATTCTTATCCAGATAATCCTGATGGTATTCCTCTGCTTTATAGAAATTGGACAAAGGCTTCACTTCCACTATAATAGGTTTAGAGTATTCTTTGGCCAATTCACCGATGGCGCTCCGGATTGCAGGCAGATCTGCTTCGTCCGTATAATAGATACCGGTGCGGTATTGTGTTCCACGGTCATTTCCCTGCCGGTTCAGGCTTGTGGGATCAATCGTTTTAAAAAACAGGTCAATCAGAAGTTTCAGTGACACTTCTTGTGGGTTATAGTCCACTTTAACGGTTTCCGCAAAATTGGTTTTCCCTGTACATACCTGTTGGTAGGTTGGGTTGGCAATGTTTCCATTGGCATATCCGGTCTGGGTTGACTTTACTCCTCTGATTTGTTTCAGGAAATGTTCAGTTCCCCAAAAGCAGCCGCCCGCAAAATATATCTCACTCTGATTTTTCATACTTTTTTTCTCCTGTTTTTGTTGATAAATCCATTGTACGCCTTGTGCATAGCCGGTATAAATGATACCTGCCAACAGCACGACAAATATAGTGAACTTCTTTTTCATAATCCTTGGTCTCTTTTATAAATAACAAATGAACATCAATTTCTGATTATTAAGAACTGTTGTATCCTTCCATAAAGTGGTTAAAAAGAGATTATCTTTTGTTCTTTCAAGGGATTGTGCTTACTTTTGGCATAAACATTCTCTTGCTTTGCAGCAGAAAAAGAGTTCAGTATGGCAAAACAACAATTCAATAAACTAATTTGGCTGGTGGATACGATCTTTCGGAACGGACCTGTGACATTCGCCGAAATCAACCGTCGCTGGCGGGCGGGAGACGGTAGCCGTGTGGATATTCCTTTGCGGACTTTCCACAACCATCGACAAGCTATCGAGGAGATGTTCGACATCAACATTGAATGCGATAAGCGGGATAATACCTATTATATAGCAGATGCCGAGGGTATGTTGGGCGATAAGTTGAAGATGTGGTTACTGAATAGTTTTTCATTAAACAATGTACTGCAAGAAAATGTAGATATGAAGAACCGGATTGTGTTTGAAGAAGTTCCTTCAGGAATACAATTTATGGATACCATTATCAATGCTATGCGTAGCGGGAATGTGCTTGTTATGGAATATCAGGCATATAATTGGGAGCAATCCAAGAGTGTATTGCTTGAACCTTATTTCCTGAAACTTTTTCGGCACCGTTGGTACCTGGTAGGAGTGAATCGGGAATATAAGGCTTTCCGTTCTTATTCTCTCGACCGGGTCAGGGAGATCAGCCTTTCAGAAGATACTTTCAGTTTTCCGCGTAAATTCACTCCCCAAGATCATTTCCGCAATAGTTTTGGTATCATTCGAGATGAGAGTCTGCTTCCTCAGCGTACAGTACTTAGGGCCACAATTTCGCAGGCACCATATCTGAGAAACCTTCCTTTACACTCCAGTCAGAAGGAAATTGCTGTTACCGAGAATTACGTTGATTTTGAGTTGTATATATCACATACGTATGATTTTGTACAGGAGTTGTTGTCTAAGGGAGCGGCATTGGAGGTGTTGGAGCCCCGGTCATTAAGGGATACGATAAAAGATGAGATAAGAAATATGCAAACCCTTTATCACTTATGAATGCGAATGTACTTGAAAAACTGAAGATACTGGCAGAGTCGGCCAAGTATGATGTTTCTTGTGCTTCCAGTGGTACGGTGCGCTCCAACAAACCCGGCATGTTGGGCAATACTGTGGGAGGCTGGGGCATCTGCCATAGTTTTGCGGAAGACGGTCGCTGCATTTCGCTATTAAAGGTGATGCTCACCAACTATTGTATATATGATTGTGCTTATTGCATCAATCGGAGAAGTAACGACTTGCCCAGAGCTACGCTTTCCGTATCCGAACTGGTAGATCTGACGATTGAGTTTTATCGCCGGAATTATATTGAAGGACTGTTTTTAAGCTCTGGTGTGGTGCGTAACCCTGACTATACCATGGAGCGTCTGGTACGTGTGGCGAAAGATTTGCGTGAAGTGCACCGTTTTAATGGATATATCCACTTGAAAAGCATTCCCGGAGCCAGCCGTGAACTGGTGAATGAAGCCGGGCGTTATGCCGACCGCCTGAGTGTGAATGTGGAGATACCTAAAGAAGAGAATCTGAAACTGCTGGCTCCGGAAAAAGATCATAAGAGTGTGTTTGCACCGATGCTTTATATCCAGCAAGGGGTGCTGGAGAGTAGTGAAGAACGGAAAAAGTTTCGCTATGCTCCTCGTTTTGCTCCGGCAGGGCAGAGTACACAAATGATTGTCGGTGCCACAGCCGAAACTGATAAGGATATCCTTTTTCTCTCTTCGGCTCTTTACCAACGCCCTACGATGAAACGGGTTTATTACTCCGGTTATGTATCAGTGAATACATACGATACCCGTTTGCCGGCACTTAAGCAACCTCCTCTGGTACGCGAAAACCGCCTTTATCAGGCGGATTGGCTGATGCGTTTTTATCAGTTTAAGGTTGATGAAATTGTGGATGACGCTTATCCCGATCTTGATTTGGAGATAGATCCCAAGCTGTCTTGGGCGTTGCGTCATCCGGAACAGTTTCCTGTCGATATCAATAGAGCGGATTATGAAATGATACTCCGTGTTCCGGGAATAGGAGTGAAATCAGCTAAATTGATTGTTGCTTCTCGCCGCTACTCAAAGTTGGGATATTATCAACTTAAAAAGATAGGTGTGGTCATGAAAAAAGCACAATACTTTATTACTTGCAGTGAATTGCCTGTACGGACAGTGAATGAGATGACGCCACAGACCGTACGCAGCCTGTTATTGCCTAAGCCTGTTAGGAAAAAGACGGATGAAAATCAGTTGTCGTTTGTTTTTTCCGATTGAGATTGTTATGACTCTTTTTATTTACGATAAAACGCTTGATGGCTTGTTGACAGCAGTATTTGATGCTTATTACCGCAAGACTTTCCCCGATGTTTTACTTACGGATGGGGAGGCGTTGCCACTTTTTTATGATGAAGTTTTTACGGTTATTACCGATGACGAAAAGGCAGGACGTGTCTGGCGGGGATTGCAAAAAAAAGTATCGGCGTCTGCACTTTCGGCCATTACCTGGTGTTGGCTGTCGGAATTGCCCGAGGTGGGTTTACTCCTGTTCCGGTACATCCGTAAAGCCATTGATTCCCCTATATCCATTGAAACGAATTTTGGTGATCCGGATGTACTTGCCCTTTCCAGGATATGGAAACGAGTGGATTGGGAGCGGCTGCGTATGTTGCAGTTCGTACGCTTTCAGAAAGCAGCGGATGGCACTTTCTTTGCTGCTTTTGAACCTCAGCACAACGCATTACCATTGACGGTTGCTCACTTTAAAGATCGGTTTGCCGATCAGCGGTGGCTGATTTATGATATGAAACGGCGTTATGGGTTTTATTATGACCTGCATACAGTGGAAGAGGTGACGTTTGATCAGGATACCCCAGCCGCCCACCTGGTTACCGGTATGCTCGACGAAAGTCTGATGGATAAAGACGAAAAACTGTTTCAGCAGCTTTGGAAGACTTATTTTAAATCTATCACGATCAGAGAGAGGCTGAATCCCCGGAAACACAAGCAAGATATGCCGGTACGTTATTGGAAGTATATCACTGAGAAGCAGAAATGACCTTATTCAATCCGTTCTACTGTCACCTCGGGAAACTCCTGTATCAATGATAATAAATGCCCTTCGTCGTTGTTCCGTTTGGACTTAATGACCATAGTCACCTGATAAGTTTCTATTCCTCCGTGTTCTTGCTTATCCATCTGATACGACACTATCAGATAATCCTTGGAGTTAAAACGGTCCGCTATTCCTTTCAATACTTGTTTATTGTCGGTGGAGAATGTAATCATTGAACTTTTCATCCCTATACTTTTGAACAAGTAGCTTAATACTTCAAGACCCACGAGAGTCAGTACCATGGCGGCAATGCCTATAACGTACATGCCCGCACCTACTGCCAGACCGATTCCCGCTGTCGCCCAGATACCGGCCGCTGTGGTCAGTCCCCGCACTATCTGCTTTTGGAAGATAATTGTTCCGGCACCGATGAAGCCAATGCCACTTACTACCTGCGCCGCTACACGACTTGGGTCGAGCGTAACACTATCCTCTTTTATTATCTCTTGAAAGCCATATTGGGAAACGATCATTATCAGTGCACTTCCCAGTGAAACCAGGAAGTGTGTGCGATAGCCGGCTTCCTTGGCACGGTATTCTCTATCCAGACCGATGACGGCACCCAAGATGCCGGCAACCAATAATCTTAATACAAAATCGAAGTTCAACATTATACGAAAATCTCCTTTCTGTCTTTATTCCAATAATTTATTCGTAACCTAAAGATACGATTGTTTTTAGAAATAACGTATATTCGCAGCTAAAAGATTATTTCTTTCGGAAAGACTATATATTCAGTACTGCATAAAACTTAAAACACACAATGAATAAAAGACTTTTTTATTTGATTGGCTTTGCCATAATATTGGCAGTTGAAATCATAATCGGTATGTATGTTCACGATCGTTTTGTACGTCCTTATATGGGTGATGCATTGGTTGTTGTGTTGATTTATTGCTTTATACGGATTTTTATTCCGAAAGGTTTATCTCAATTACCTTTCTATGTATTTGCTTTTGCCTGTTTTATTGAGGTTCTTCAGTACTTCCAGTTAGTCGATGTGTTGGGAATAACGAACTCTGTGACCCGTATTATACTTGGGTCTACTTTCGATTTGAAAGATATAGTCAGTTATGCCGGCGGATATGTATTTATTCTGTTGGTGGAACGTTTTTGGGGTAAGAAAGGAAAATAAGAACGGTTTTTCTGCTTGTTTTGTAAATTCTTTGAAAGAAGTAGGCTTCGTTTATAAATTATTATGTAATTTTGCTGCATGTTATTGTTTGAGTGTGAACTAATTAATCTTGTTTGTCATGAGTCAAGAGAATCCTTCTTCCAAATTGGATGTGGAGTTTATTTATTTGCCTGTCGTCAATTATTCCATGCAGCAAAACCGGATACCTGTTGTACGGTTGTTTTCTATCAAAAATAATACGGAACATCCACTTGCGGATTTAAAGGTATCTTTGATTTTTGAGCCCGAGTTTGCAGCAGCTTCACCTGTGATGGTAGAAAGGTTATCTCCAGGTGAAATGATCAAAATAACTACATTGAACCTACTTTTGGATCCTTCTTTTTTCATTCGGCAAACCGAACGTTTTTCCGGTGCTATCGGATTGATTGTTTCTTGTGATGAAGAAGTAGTCTTCCAAAGTAAATATCCCATTGATATATTGGCCTTCGATCAGTGGGGAGGTATTCAGGTGTTGCCCGAACTTTTGTCGGCGTTTGTGGTTCCCAATCATCCCATACTTACAGGAATTATTTCTCGTACAGCATCCATTCTGAAAGAGTGGTCAGGTAGCTCCTCGTTGGATGCTTATCAGAGTTGTAATCCTAATAGGGTAAAGATACAATTAGCTGCTTTGTACGAGGCTGTTAAGGAGCAGCACATTGCTTATTGTACACCTCCTGCCAGTTTTGGAGATGCCGGGCAGAGAATCAGACTTTCGGATAATGTGCTTTCCGGCAAATTGGGAACTTGCCTGGATATGTCCTTATTGTATGCTTCGTGTGCCGAAGCTATGGGATTGCATCCATTACTGGTGGTTATTCAGGGACATGCTTTGGTGGGATGCTGGCTGATTGACGGAACATTTCCTGATGCGGTGAATGATGATCCTTCGCTGTTGACAAAACGAACTGCAGACGGGATCAACGAAATTATTTTACTGGAAGCTACCTGCATGAACGATGGAAAAAATGTGACTTTCGATGCAGCAGTCGGATTGGCTAATGGTAAAATGTTAGCGGTGAACGATTTTATTTGTTTTATTGATGTGGCACGTAGCCGTTTTGCCCATATCCTGCCTTTGCCTCAGAGGATAATGCATGGGAAAGCATGGATCGTAAATCCGGAGATGATTCAGACACCGGAAGACGAGTCGCACGTCAGTTACAGCAATGCCCCGGAAGAGATTAAGCAATATGATTGGGGAAATCAGGACTGTTACGTGGAAGTCACCAAACAACTTTTATGGGAGAGAAAGTTATTGGACTTGAGTCTCCGTAATAATTTTCTGAACCTTCGCATTACCCGAAATGCTCTTCAGGTGATTTCGGCGGATGTGGATAAGATGGAGGATGCTTTTTCTGACGGAACGGAATTTCAGATCTTGGGCAAACCTTCTGACTGGGATAATCCATTGTATGATTTCGGACTTTATGGAGCTTTGACGGAATCTGATCCGATGCTCGGTTTGATTAAGCAGGAATTGACACAGAAAAGATTGAGAACCTATTTGAACGAACAGGATCTGAAAAAGTCGCTTACTTATTTATACCGTTCTTCCAGAGTAGCTCTGGAGGAGAATGGGGCAAACACCTTATATCTTGCTCTGGGCTTGTTGAGATGGTATGAAACCGAACATAGTGAGCGTCCCCGCTATGCACCTATCTTGCTGCTTCCTGTTGAGATGATTCGCAAGTCTGTGTCCAAAGGGTACATCATCCGTGCCCGTGAAGAAGAGAGTATGCTCAATATCACTCTGTTGGAGATGCTGAGACAAAACTTCGGCATTACTATTTCCGGACTCGAATCGTTGCCGAAAGATGAGAATGGTGCCGATGTGAAACGTGTCTTTTCTATTTTCAGGAAGGCAGTGATGAATGAGAAACGCTGGGATGTGGAAGAACAGGCTATTTTGGGTACTTTTTCGTTCAGTAAGTTCATTATGTGGAATGACATTCATTCAAATGCTGAAGAGTTAAGTAAAAATAAGATAGTCGGGAGCCTGATGAGTGGTAAAATGGAGTGGGAAGTTGCAGATGTCGATGCCAGTGCCATAGAGCTGGACCACACTTTGACGCCTGCTGATATTGCTCTGCCTGTCAGTGCGGATTCATCGCAGCTTGAAGCGGTTTATGAAGCTGTGAGTGAAAAGAGTTTCATTTTACACGGCCCCCCCGGAACCGGTAAGTCGCAAACCATTACGAACATTATAGCCAATGCATTGTATCAAGGCAAACGGGTGTTGTTTGTGGCCGAAAAGATGGCTGCACTTTCTGTGGTACAAAAAAGGCTTACAAATATTGGCTTGGCTCCTTTTTGTCTGGAATTACATTCCAATAAAGCACGTAAAACAGATGTGCTCAGACAGTTAAAAGAGTCAACAGAGATTTTCCGGTATAAAGAACCGGAAGAGTTTAAGGAAGAGTCGGAGAGACTGTTTAAAATGCGTCAGCAGATCAATGGATATGTAGAGGCGCTGCACCGGGTATATCCTTGCGGTATTTCCGTTTATGAAGCGGTCACACGTTACAGTTCTATTGACGAAAAAGAAGAAATAATGATACCCGCTTTTCTGCTTACCACATTGACCAAAGAACGGTTGAACGAGTGGAACCATGCTGTGGAAGAATTGGTGGGAGTTGGAAAAGTAAGCGGACATTCTTATCATCATCCCCTCACCGGAATTAATATAAAGGAGTACTCTTCGCAACTGAAAGAGGAAACGGATAAGCTTTTGAAAGAGTATATAACTCTTTTACAGGTGATGGAGAAAAAGGTGGAAAAGTGCTTTTCAATATATGGAATAGGTAATAAATATACGGAGAAGTTGTTGGAGAGTCTGGTTCGGTTTATTCGTATCTTAATGCAACTTCCGGGGATGACTGCCAATTTGGTATTGATGACCGAGCCAAATGAGAATGTTGAAAAGATACGCCGTATCATTGAACATGGGCGAAAAAGGGATGCTGTCTACAGTTTGCTGAAACAATCGTTTGAAGATGCTTTTTTTACTTTTCCAGCACAGCAAAAGTTGGCGGAGTGGAAAGAGATTACACAAAGTTGGTTCCTTCCCCGTTGGCTGAAGCAACGTAAGTTCTGTAAAGAGATGTCTCTCTTTTCGTTGCAAGGGCGTATAGGCAAAGAACAGGTACTTCCGGTATTGCAGCAATTGCTTTCTTATCAGCAAGAAAAGCAGGAAGTGGACAGCAAAAGCAGTTGGCTGCAGAATTTGTTTGGTGCTAAGGCCCATTCAGGCGAAGAGCAGTGGGCTGATATAGAAGCGATGAGTGAGGGACTGCTTCAGTTGAACAGATTGTTGATGGGATTAGCCGAAGATGCGTCATCAGTACGCTTGGTTAAGGAGAAGTTGGCAGAACAGCTTTCAGAAGGCTATTCTTCATTCCGGCAAATGAACAAGGAACAACTTGAGGGAGTGGTACAGGACTGGGAACGTGAAAAGCAATTGGAGGAATCGATGCTGCAACTGCTGGGTGTTTCCAAAGAGGTGCTTCATGTCAGTGAAGACAATTGGCTGGCGGGAGCGTTACATCAGTGTGAAATTTGGGCAAAGAACACGGATAAATTGAAGGACTGGTATCGTTGGCTGAATGTGTCCCGTCGGTTCGAAGCTTGTGGCTTGGAGTCCGTATTTACAGCGTATACGGAGCGTAACCTGCCTACCGAACGGATGATGAATATTTACTTGAAAGGATTTTATCGTAGTTTTACGGAATATGCCATTGGTACGGAACAGGTACTGCAGTTCTTTAGTGGAGAGTTGTTCAATGACAGTATTCTCCGTTTTCGTGAACTGAATGAACAGTATCAGGAATTGATAAAGAAAGAACTTTATGCAAAATTGGCTTCTAACATTCCATCGTTTGTGTATGCGGCTGCCCAAAGTTCGGAAGTGGGAATTTTGCAGAAGTGTATCCGTAGTAATGGGCGTGGGGTACCTATCCGTAAACTGTTTGATTCTATCCCTAATTTATTGCCACGCATGTGCCCATGTATGCTGATGAGTCCTATGTCTGTAGCGCAATATATTGATGTGAACCATGATAAGTTCGATTTGGTTGTATTTGATGAAGCTTCCCAAATGCCTACATGCGAAGCTGTTGGTGCCATTGCCCGTGGAAACCATGTGGTCGTTGTAGGTGACCCGAAGCAGATGCCGCCAACCAGTTTCTTCACCAGTAACTCTGTAGATGAAGAGCATATCGAGATGGAAGATCTGGAAAGTATCCTGGATGATTGTCTGGCTTTGTCTATGCCTTCCAAATATTTGTTATGGCATTATCGCAGCAAACATGAGAGCCTGATTGCTTTTAGTAATTCACAGTATTATGATAATAAATTGTTGACTTTTCCGTCTCCTGACGATCTGGCTGCAAAAGTTACGCTGGTATCTGTTGAGGGATATTATGATAAAGGAAAAAGCCGACAGAATCAAGCTGAGGCACAGGCAGTAGTCGACGAGATTGTTCGTAGGCTTTCCGATCCGAAGCTGAGTCGTCAAAGTATTGGAGTGGTAACATTCAGTTCTGTACAGCAGACTCTGATTGAAGATATGTTGTCGGATGTTGTTATGCAAAATGCCGATTTGGAGAATCTTGCTTTTAACCGTGAAGAACCTGTTTTCATTAAGAATCTGGAGAATGTACAGGGAGATGAACGGGATGTCATTTTGTTTTCAGTAGGTTATGGTCCGGATATCAACGGACGGGTCAGCCTTAATTTTGGTCCGCTGAACCGTGATGGTGGTGAACGTCGTTTGAATGTAGCGGTATCTCGTGCCCGGTATGAGATGAAAGTCTTTTCTACATTAAAGGCTGATCAGATTGACCTGAAAAAAACATCTTCCGTAGGAGTGGCAGGTTTGAAATACTTCCTCGAATATGCCGGTAAAGGCACCGGTGTTTTGAATCACTCTAATGCAATGGCGTCCGAGAGTATTGATATCGGTACACTGGTGGCCTCAAAGCTTCGTGAGAGGGGGTATCAGGTAAAAACTAAAATCGGATGTTCCGGATTCCGGGTAGATGTAGGTGTTGTCGATCCGGATAATTCTTCCCGTTATTTGCTCGGAATTTTGTGTGACGGTGAAAATTATCGGGCTGCGAAAACTGCCCGGGATCGGGAAATTGTGCAAAGCAGTGTCTTGAAGATGCTGGGATGGAATATCTGTAAGGTATGGACAATGGACTGGTGGGAAAATTCACAAAAAGTGATTGACCGTATAGAGGGAGAATTGGAGAAAGCACGTTGCAGTAAATCGGAGATTCCGGCATCGGTTTCTCTTCCTGTTCCTGTATTGAATCAAGGACAGAAAGCCGGATTGCTATGTAGTGCACAACCTTGTTTGGTAAACGTTCCGGAACAGGTGATTCGGGAGGGAGTAAAGTCTGTGGAATCGGAGATCTATGAAACAGCTTCTTTGGTTTCAGTGAATCTTTCTTCCTGGGACTTTATGATGCCTCGACGAGAACCCCGTATCAGAAAACAGTTGGATGAAATTATGCATACAGAAGCGCCTATCAGTCGTTCATTGTTGAGTAACAGAATTTTCAGTGCTTATGGAATTCTTCGTAAAACAGCCCGTTTGATTGCCTGGATGGATGATATATTGAGTAGAACCCCTTATTACAAGCAAGAAGTTGACGGACTAACTTTTTATTGGAATACGAAAGAGGAAGCAGAGGCATATACTAAATTTCGTATTGATTCCAAACGTGAGGTGGCAGATTTACCTCCACGTGAGGTGGCCAATGCAGCTCTGAGTATATTGGAACAACAAATAGCTTTACCTTTGACTGACTTAATGAAAATAACTGCCCAGTTATTAGGTTATGCTCGTTTCGGACTGAATGTGGAGACTGCTATGCGTAGGGGAGTCCAGATGTTGTTGGACAGGGAAGAGGCTAAAATTGAAGGTGACAAGATACTTATGAAGTAGTCCGGCGCGGTCCGTTAGTCTGGGATTCTTGTTGGGGTGTTTCTTCGTTTTTTAGTTTATGTCCGCAATATTTACAATATGTTGCATTCTCTTCATGCCCCGTTTTGTGACAGTTGGGACATTGCAAATCTTTAAGTTTTTTGTACTCTTTCATCATAGATACAGAGACGATACCTGTGGGTACGGCAATAATAGTGTAGCCGATCAGCATAACGCAGGCGGATAGGAATTTGCCGAGGGCGGTAGCGGGGGTGATGTCTCCATAACCGACGGTGGTCATGGTGACGATGGCCCAGTAAATACTGTTCGGGATGTTATTGAATTGTGTATTGGGCTGAGTTCCCTCGATCATGTACATCAGCGTACCGATGGCGACGACGAGGATGACGACAAAGAGAAAAAAAACGGCTATCTTTTTACTACTTTCTTTGAGTGAGGTGAGCAATCGTTCGCCTTCAAGCCAGAAGTTAAAGAGCTTGAAGATACGGAATACCCGTATGATGCGGAAAGCACGGATGATAAGCAAGTAACGCGCACCGGGCAGAAAGAAGGCAAGATAGAGCGGTAACGTAGCGAGCAGGTCGATGATACCGAAAAAACTGAAGATGTATTTCCGTGGTTGAGGCGAACAGTAAATACGGGTGACGTATTCAAAAGTGAAGAAAGCCGTAAAAAGGTATTCGAGTACGATGAACGGAGCCGAAAGCCAGGAAGGAAGACCTTGCAGGCTTTCGATAATGGCGAGCAGAATACTCAATAGGATACATATGATAAGGGCTACATCGAATGCCTTCCCTGCGGGTGTGTCGGATTCGAAAATAATGACGTACAACTTACGCTTCAGAGCCTGGTTGTGTAGAAAACGATAGAGCCAAGAATCACTTTTCAATGTGTTAATATGTTAATGTAACTGCCAGAGTCAATTATTAATCAATTACCCATTTCCGTTCGTATGGAACGGTCTTTTTCGGGTCATAATTCATACCTTCTTGTGTGGGTATATGGATAACGTATTTCTTTCCGGTTTTGTTTTTCAGTGAAGAGCCGCGTAACCAGGGATTAGCGTCACGTAATTGGGCATAGGTGATGCCTTGTTTCTGTGCAAAGTCGCTCAGGTCACTGATTTCGGTATTTACCGTCACTTCTTTGTAAGGAATGACGGGATAGAGATGCTCCCGTTTCAGCAAGAAGCCAAAGCGTTGCGGGTTGCCGAATACCTCTTTCACGGCCAGCAGGCGGAACATATAGCGGGAAGTCTCTTCTACCAGCCAGAGGTCCATGGCATGATCAGCCAGCTGCTTGTCCAGTTGCGAAGAAATGCGTCCCTGTCCGGCATTATAGGCAGCGGAAACGGCCATCCAGTCACCATATTTGGCATAAGCCTGCTTAAAATAGCGACAGGCGGCTGCAGTGGCTTTCTCGATGTGGTAGCGTTCGTCTACGTTATCGTTGATTTCGAGACCGAATTCGCGGGCGGTGGCGGGCATAAATTGCCACAGGCCGGCGGCACCTGCCGGGGAGCGTGCGATAGGGTTGAGACTGCTTTCTATCACCATCAGATATTTGAAGTCGTCGGGGATACCGTTGGCTTTCAATAGTGGTTCGATGATGGGGAAGTAGCGGTTGGCGCGTTTTAACATCAGCATGGTGGTGGAGTGCATATAAGTGAACGACATCATTTCACGGTCCATGCGTTCACGTCGGTCGTAACGACGGAGGTCGATGGTGTCGCCATCGAAGATTGCTTGTTCGGGGACGGTAGGCGGAGTGACACAGTATGGTACTTCCGATTGTACAGAATGTTGCTCGCTGAGGCAAGTGCTCCCCACGAGGACAGGAATACTGATACCGGCGCCCAAGGCGAGGGCAGTAGTGAAGATATAGTTGATAGATATATGTTTCATGACAGTTTTTTTATTAGTTGGTGGGGTAAAGATAACCAAAAGGATTAAACCAAAAAGGATATTCATACGTTAATTATATGTAACGGGGCTCGAAAGTGTCTATCCCGATACTTATTTTCGCAACCTCAAAAACGCGCATGAAGAAGTTCATATTAATCATCCTTACGTTATTATATGCTGTGGTGTCATCAGGCATTACAGTCAACGTTCATTACTGCATGGGCCGTATGGCAGATGTGGAATGGGGGAGTGCATCTGCTTGCACCATGTGTGGACAGAAGAAGACTTCGGATTGTTGTAAGGATGAGGCACATTACATCAAGCTGGCGGTAGATCAGGACGTGAACCATGTGGTGGTGACGAACCTGGTACCTGTGGTGACAGAACTGTTACCGGTGCTCTATGCAGGATTTCTGTCGTTGGAGGTGGAAGATACCTGCCAGAGTTTTATTGCTTTTGATTCTCCACCCAAGCAAACGGGAGTTCCTCTGTTTGTTTATCATTGTACTTATTTGATTTAGTATTCACTTTACTTCCTTTCCGGAGAGAAGAAAAGAAGTTATTCCCCTCTGATTTTCAATGTGGGACAGGAATTGGTATACCCTTTTGATGCATTTCATTAGGGAATATCCTATTCTCTGGGACATTCTGTCAGGGATTCCCATATCCTTTTGGGCATTCCAAGTGTTTACTATTATACAATAAATATCTTTCTATATGATCAACAAAATAATCCGTTATTTCCTCGAAAACAGGGTAATAACCATGCTCCTGCTGGCGCTGGTCGTGGTCTGGGGAGTCTCTACCGCACCCTTCAACTGGCATGGGGGCATCGTGCCGAGAAACCCGATTCCGGTGGATGCTATCCCCGACATCGGTGATAACCAGCAGATTGTGGCCACGGAATGGATGGGACGTTCGCCCAAGGACATCCAAGACCAGATTACGTACCCGCTCACTACCTCGCTGCTGGGCATACCGGGGGTGAAAACCATCCGTAGCTCGTCCATGTTCGGGATGTCGTTTATCTACATCATCTTTGAGGATGATATCGAGTTCTACTGGAGCCGTTCGCGCATCCTGGAGAAACTGAATTCGTTGCCGCCGGGCACGCTGCCCGAGGACATGCAGCCTACGCTGGGCCCGGACGCTACGGCGCTGGGGCAAATCTACTGGTACACGCTGGAGGGGCGCGACCCGAAAACGGGACGACCCACCGGAGGCTGGAACGCCGAGGAACTGCGGACGATACAGGACTTTTATGTGAAGTACTCCCTGTCCGCCGCCGAGGGCGTGTCCGAAGTAGCATCTGCGGGCGGGTTTGTCAAGGAGTACCAGATAGAGCTGAACCCAGACGCGATGTACTCGTTCAACGTGTCGGTGATGGACGTGATGAACGCCGTGAAGAAGAGCAACCTCGACATCGGCGCCGAGACGATGGAGGTGAACAAGGTGGAATACCTGATCCGTGGGCTGGGTTACGTGAAGAATGTGGCGGACATCGAGAACACCGTCGTCACCGTCCGGGAGGGGGTGCCGGTGCGCATTTCCGATATCGCTTTCGTGAACATCGGGCCGGGCACGAGGCGCGGCGGACTGGACAAGGAAGGTGTGGAGGCCGTGGGCGGCGTGGTGATTGCCCGCTACGGGTCGAACCCACTGGAAGTGATCGACAACGTGAAGGAGAAGATTCATGAGATGGATGCCGGTCTGCCGCAAAAGACGCTGGCGGACGGGACGGTATCGAAGGTGACCGTCGTCCCCTTCTACGACCGGACGGGACTGATCAAGGAGACGATCGGCACGCTGGAGTCGAGCCTTTCGCACGAGATACTGATCTGTATCATCGTGATTATCGTGCTGGTGCTCAACCTGCGGGCGTCGGTGGTGATTGCGAGCATGCTGCCCATCGCGGTGCTGGCTACATTTATATTGATGCGGTACACGGGGATCGAGGCGAACATCGTGGCTCTGTCCGGTATCGCCATCGCCATCGGGGTGATGGTGGACGTGGGGGTGGTGTTCGTCGAGAGCATCATCCGGTATATGGAGATGCCGGAGAACCGGGGGATTACGAAGGGGAAGGCGCTGGCTGGACTGATATACAAGGCGGTGAGCGAGGTGTCGGGGGCAATCGCTACGGCGATGATTACGACGATTGTCAGTTTCCTGCCCGTGTTTGCTATGCAGGCGCAGGAGGGGAAGATGTTTTCGCCGTTGGCTTACACCAAGACGTACGCGCTGGCTTCGGCTTTCGTGCTGGGGCTGATCCTGTTGCCGACACTGGCTTATTTCCTCTTCTCGGTGCGGATCGACTCGAAGATGATCCGGCGGGGGATGAATTACGTGCTGATCGGGATGGGCGTCGCGCTGTGCTCTATCTACGGCAGCATCCCCGCGCTGGGGCTGACGGCGGTAGGGGTGAACAATCTGCTGGCGGGGCGCTGGAAGAATTCGAAGATAGCCAACTACGTCAACATCGCCATCGCCCTGCTCGTGGCGCTCTTCTACCTCTCCGAAGAGTGGTTGCCGATGGGCCCGGCGCGGGGGCTAACGGTGAACGTGCTCTTCGTGGCCGGTTGCGTGGCTATCATCCTGGCGATGCTCTGGGCGCTGGTCATCTTCTACGAGCGCATCCTGCGCTGGTGCCTGGCCAACCGTTGGAAGTTTATGATGATCCCCGTGGCGACGGTTGTCTGCGGGTTCTTCATCTGGCGGGGCGTCGGGCAGGAGTTCATGCCGAGCCTGAACGAAGGCTCTTTCCTGCTGATGCCTACCAGCATGCCGCATGCGGGCATCGAGCAGAACCTGGACTATGTGGAGAAACTCGACAAGCGCCTGGCCGCCATCCCGGAGGTGGAGACGGCCATCGGCAAGTGGGGGCGGATGAACTCCGCCCTCGACCCGGCGCCGGTGCAGATGTTCGAGAATACGATCAACTACCGTCCCGAATATATCCTCGACGAGGACGGGCGACGGGCACGTTTCCGGGTGGACGGGGACGGGGCGTTCGTGTTGAAGGACGGGGGCACGTATAATCCTGCCGACGGTTTCCGCCTCTTGCCTGCCGACAGCCTGGTGGCCGACCCCCGGGGCGACTATTTCCGCCAGTGGCGGCCGGAGATCAAGAACGCCAACGACATCTGGCAACAGATTGTCAACGTCACCCACCTGCCGGGGCTGACTTCGGCGCCGAAGCTGCAACCCATCGAGGCGCGGCTCGTGATGCTCTCCACAGGCATGCGGGCGCCGATGGGGGTGAAGGTGTATGGCCCCACGCTGGAGGACATCGAGCAGGGGGGTAAGCTGATCGAACAGGCATTGAAGTCGTCTCCGTCTGTCATCCCCTCGTCCGTGTTCTACGACCGGGCGGTGGGCGCTCCTTACCTCGAGATTAAGCTCAACCGGGAGTCAATGGCACGCTACGGTGTAGCGGTAGGTGACCTGCAAGAGGTGCTCGGAGCTGCCGTGGGAGGGATGGCGCTCACCCGCACGGTGGAAGGCCGCGAGCGTTTCCCCATCCGGCTGCGCTATGCCCGTGAGCTGCGCGACAGTCCGGAGGCGCTCTCGATGCTGCTCGTTCCCACCGCCACCGGGGCGCAAGTGCCGCTCAAGGAGTTGGCGGACATCGAATATTCGCGCGGCGCGCAGATGATCCAGAGCGAAAACACGTTCCTGGTGGGCTACGTCATCTTCGACAAGCTCTCCGGCCGTGCCGAGGTGGACGTGGTGCACGAGGCGGGGGCGATGCTCGACGCCAAGGTGAAGAGCGGCGAACTGGTGCTGCCCAAGGGCGTCTCGTATAAGTTTGCCGGGAACTACGAGCAGCAGCAGCGTGCTACGGACAGGCTGATGATTGTCGTCCCGCTGGCGCTGCTCATCGTGTTGCTGGTGCTCTACTTCCAGTTCCGCACGGTGACGGCTTCGCTGATCCATTTCTCCGGCGTGTTTGTCGCCTTCGCGGGCGGGTTCATCTTGCTGTGGCTCTACGGGCAACCGTGGTTCATGAATTTCAGCATCGCCGGTGAGAACATGCGGGATCTCTTCCAGATGCACCCCATCAACCTCAGCGTGGCGGTCTGGGTGGGCTTCATCGCCCTCTTCGGCGTGGCTACGGACGACGGGGTGCTGATGGGGACGTACATCCATCACGTCTTTCTGGAGCGTGACCCGAGAACCCGGCACGATATCCGTGAGGCGGTGGTCGAGGCCGGATTGAAGCGAGTCCGCCCTGCGGCGATGACGACGGCGACGACGCTGATCGCGCTGCTTCCCGTGCTGACATCCACCGGAAAAGGGGCGGATATCATGGTTCCGATGGCTATCCCGACGTTTGGGGGGATGCTGATACAGTCGATGACGATGTTTGTGGTTCCGGTGCTGCAATGCTGGTGGCGTGAGGCGGTGGAGCGTAGACGGGAGAAGAAACGGAAAGGAGCATACGGTGAGTAGTATCCCCCCATAATATATAGGGGCTGAGTACCCCTCGCATATGGGGTCCGTATACTCCCCACATATGGGGGCTATATACCCCCCGGGTAAGTCTCACCTTTTTGCATAATAATATTTCATAAGTAAACGATATCATATAGTAATGAACAGAAAATATAAATATCCATTGGTCATAGCAATTAATATTTTGCTTTGTCCCGCTGTTATTCCCGTTTCTGCGCGGCAATCCGCTTCACCTACCGAAGGACAGCAACCGGTCGACAGCTTGTCGGTTTATCTGGAACAGGCTGCCCGCAATAATCCGCAAGTAAATGCGGACTTCATGCTCTATAAAGCTTCATTGGAGAAGATTCCTCAGGCAGGTGCCTTTTCCGATCCCGAATTAGAGATCGGCCTTTTTATCAAACCCATGGAAACCTTGATGGGTAAACAGGTGGCCGACTTCACCTTGATGCAAATGTTCCCTTGGTTCGGTACCCGTAAAGCAGCCCGTGGTGAGGCTTCCGAGATGGCACGTATGGCCTATGAACAGTTTCGTGATACTCGCAACAACCTTTGGTATGAGGTCAAAGCCCAGTGGTATCAGCTCTGTAACCTCAATGAGCAATATCGCACGATGAAGACTAATATTCATCTTCTCTGTCAGCTTGAACAATTGGCGCTGAATCGTTTTTCTGCTTCGTCGGCACAGGCAACCTCTTTGTCTGTCTCATCTTCTTCTTCTTCTGCTGCTGCTAAATCGATTTCCTCGATGCCACTTGCGTCAGCTTCCGGTAACGACATGGCCGGTATGGGAGGAATGGGAAATGCGGCGTCTGCCATCGCTTCTGGAGCTTCAATCGGTACTTCTTCAGGTGGCATGTCTGGTATGGGTGGAGGATCGATGGGGAGTACTGCTACCGGTAGCATGTCCGATGTTCTTCGTATCCAGATGGAACGTGCAGAACTGGAAGATAACCTTGCCACTCTTCAGTCCGCCCGTCTGACTGCTGAGGCTCGCTTTAATGCCCTGCTCAACCAGCCGTCTGATGCTCCTGTCCATGTACCTGACTCTTTGACACAGCGTTTCTACCGTATAGATGAGCATATTCTGATCGACAGCATTCTTACACATAATCCTATGATTACTATGCTTGAGGCAGAAGGTGAAGCTTTTCGTGCCAAAGCAAAAATGGAGCGTCGTATGAGTTATCCTATGATCGGTATCGGACTGCAATACTCTTTGGTCAACAAGGTGGCCGATCCCATGGGGATGCCCGACATGAATGGTAAGGATATGGTAATGCCGATGTTAAAAATCAGTCTTCCTTTGTTCCGACGTAAATACAATGCACAACAACGGGAGAGCCATAATTACCGCGTGGCAAGTGAATTGAAGCGTGACAATATACAAAACCAGTTGCAGGCCGAATATATAAATGTCCGTCAGCAACTTGATGATGCTGCTCGTAAAGTGTTGCTCTACGAACAGCAGTACTCTTTGTCACTTTCCACGTGGCAGCTGATGGTACGTGAATTTTCCGCCGGGCGTCAGTCGTTGACTGACGTCATCCAGGTGGAACGTCAGATGCTTGATTATAAACTGAAAAAAAGTGAAGCTATAGCGGCTTATAATACTATGGTAGCGGCTATGGAAAAGCTAATAGCCCGCTGATAATATAGATATAGAACCACTAAAAACGATAACCATATGAAAAAGATATCAGATATTCTTCGTAAAAAGCAAGTACTTTATCCATTGATAGCCTTTGCCGGCTTTATCTTGGGGTGGCTTTTGTTCAGTCCTTCCTCTTCATCGGGAACTACCGAAGGGATACTGTCTGAACCTCCTATTCACGACACTCACGGATCATCCCATGACCTTGTACAGGACGAATCCGGTGTCTGGACCTGTTCCATGCATCCTCAGATTCGTCAGGATAAACCGGGTAAATGTCCTATCTGCGGTATGGATCTGATCCCTCTCAAGAAGAATGTAGCCTCTGGAAGTGATGACGCTATCGATCCCAATGCCATTCGGATGTCCGAAGAAGCTATGGCACTTGCTGATGTCCAGACCACCCGTGTCAGCCGGAGTAATCCTGTGAAACAGGTTCGTTTGTACGGTAAGATTATTCCTGACGAACGTAGTCTTCAGTCACAGACTGCTTATGTTGGCGGGCGTATCGAGCGACTTAATATTGAGTTTACCGGTGAGACTGTACGTGCGGGACAAACCCTTGCAACTCTCTATTCGCCTGAGTTATTTACTGCCCAGCAGGAATTACTTGAGGCCATCCACATGCAGCAACCTGCCCTTGTGCAGGCTGCGCGTGAGAAACTTCGTCTTTGGAATCTGACAGATGCTCAGATCGATGCCATCCGCGATTCCGGTCAGGCATCTCCTATGGTAGAAATCAAATCTAATACGAGTGGTATCGTCATAGCCAAGCGTATCAATCAGGGGGACTATGTTTCACAAGGCAGTGTACTTTTTGACATAGCTAATCTCTCCCATGTATGGGCTGTTTTCGATGCTTTTGAGGCAGACCTTCCGTTCCTTACCAAGGGGGACCTCGTGGAATTCACTCTTTCTGCTTTTCCCAGTAAGAAGTTTTCCGGTCGCATCTCCTTCATAGATCCTATCATCAATGCTACCACCCGTACTGCCCGTGTTCGTGTGGATGTAGCTAATTCCGCTCAGGAGATGAAACCTGAAATGTATGCCACTGCCCGGGTTTTTGCCCCTTTGAAAGGTTATAAAGATCAGATTATTGTTCCCCAAACTGCCATTCTCTGGACTGGTAAGCGTGCTGTGGTCTATGTACGTCAGCCTGGTACGGATATTCCCACCTTCCTGATGCGTGAGATAACTCTTGGTCCTTCCCTTGGTGGAGCTTATGTGGTTCTCGATGGACTTTCTGATGGTGAAGAGATTGTTACTAACGGAGTTTTCTCTATTGATGCCAGTGCGCAGCTTGAGGGCAAACGCTCCATGATGAATGAGAACGGTTCGGGTACTGCTCCGATGGTCGGACATGGAGGACATAATATGTCTGGTACGCATGACAGTCATGCCGGCTCTCAGAACAATGAGCATACTATGTTCACTGTTCATGGTTCCTGCGGTATGTGCAAGGAGCGTATTGAAACAGCTGCTAAACGTGTTCCCGGTGTCCGGACGGCAGACTGGGATCAGGAAAAACAAATGATTCACTTACAGTTTGATCCATCTAAAACCTCTGCAGATGCCGTAGCCAAAGCTATTGCTAAAGTTGGTCATGATACCGATAAATACAAAGCCGATAAGGCTGTTTATGATACCTTGCCCGGTTGCTGTAAGTACCGGGATAAGTGATACTCTCTTAAAGTAAAGAACGGATGGGGCTGTGTCGAAAGTCTTTTCACCACGGATTGCACGGATTTTCACAGATTATCAATATGGATAATTAATAACTTGAAATTCACTCTGTGTCATTCTGTGGTGAGTTTCGACACACACCCATTCTTTTTATAAGATGCCTTTAACTTAATATATGCCGAACTTTTTCTTTTCCCAATTGTTGTAATCCAGCAAACATCTTCCAGATGTAGTACTATGCAATTGATCGGATAATAGACCTATATAATAGATTTAATTATAAAACAACTCAAAACCATCTTATTCATAATCATTACGGAATGACGAAAAAACATCGGAAAGAGAGCCTTGATGCCCTTTTTAGGGAGAAGGTATTACTGGAAATGCTGAAAGTGGCAGGGGTCGGTATGTGGACGTACAGTACCGAAACGGGGAAATTGCGTTACATTGGATTTGCCGATACGATACACCGGCACGACGAATTACAGTATGTGGATCCATTGGATTATCTGAAACTGATGAATGGGGAAGATGCACAAATAGTCACTCAATTTATGGCTGCCCTCCATGCCGGACGTCCTCCTCAGGAGGGTATTCGCTATAAGGTGCATGGTAATGGAGAGGACTTCTATCTCGAAAATCATGTCGTGACCTGCCAACCGCTCGGCAACGGGTTTTATTACCTCAAAGGATATGTCAAGAATATTACCGCACAGGTGATGGAGATGAATCGACTGCATATCGGGAAAGAACGTACCGAACAGGCGGATCGGTTGCGTTCCGCTTTTTTTTCCCATGTCAGCCGGGAACTTCGGGGACCTCTTCAGGCGATGGAAGAGCTTGCGTCGCGGATGGTGAATGCCGGAAGCCGGGAAGAACGGGAAGAGTGCTTCCGACAGATACAGGAGAGTAAACGGGCGGCTATGAAGATGGCCGATGCGTTGCATACGGTATCACAACTTCCCGCCAGTACGTATGAACCTTATCATTCACCTATGCGGCTCTGTCTGATGTATCGCGACTTGCTGGCGGAAAACGGTTGTATCCACAACTCCGAAGACGGGGAGCAGGAGGCTAACTTTCTGTCGTTGCTCTTCTCGTAATGAAAAGGACACAAAAAGCTTTGGAGAATGAAGGACTGACTTCTTTTCAGGGTTGTTCTGAACTTTTTTTACCACAGAGTAACATAGAGTCTCACAAAGAAACTTTTCTTTCTTACATATCCGGATAAGTAGTAAATTAGAATTCTGTGCCTTCTGTTGTGAAATCGTATTGCTTGACTCCCCACAGGGTACATAGAGGCTTTCTTTCTCTTGCTTGACTATATTGGTTAAAACTCTGTGAGATTCCGTGTTACTCTATGGTGAATTGGATTCTAATCGTTGGGATATAAAAAGTCTTGGAGAATGAAACGCAAACTTCCTTTTAGGGTTGCTCTGCTTCTTACAGACTAATCGTATAAATCACTCCCGGCTGGAAAGTGCCGGAAGTGGGCTTCACCAGGTACGTCCGTTTTAGCAGCGAAAGCAATAGGACGACTTCCACCTTATAACTTGCCACGCCGGCAGGAACCATCACGGCATCGGTCACTGACCCCAATAGAGGAATAGTCAGTGCAATGTCTGTTACGGAGCTGTCATAAGTGACACCTCCGCTGCCGATGTTAAGCGTTCCTTTATTGGATACCCCTACCAGTTTGATGCTGGACAGCGAACCCAGAAGGGAAGTGTTCAGCCGGAGCTGGGTCAGCACATGGTTGAACGTGAGGCTGACGGGCGAAGTGCTGGTGCTTCCCGTGGGAGTGCTGACGGCATACATCACATCCTCCGCTCCTGTCAGTGTGAAATGGTAGGTGGGGGCGATGCCGTTGTCCGGTGCGGTGATGTAATTGTTGCCGGCGGTTGCCGTTGTCGTTGTACGGGGATAGTAACCGTAGAAGATGACCCGCTTTCCTCCCAACGGATAATAAAGCTTGGGGTTGAAAGAGATCTGGTTGCCGCTGATGCCACTGGGTGTCAGGTTTAAGGCGAAAGGCGTGGGTGTCCAGGGATATTGACCGGCAGTACTTCCTTCCCTGACTGCGTAAATGCCGACACTCGACAGATTGGAAGCGTCGATCGTGGTGACAGGTGCCCGTGTGGGCAGTTTTTCTTCCGCGATTGCCATCCGTATGGGCACGGGTTCTTCAGGTGGCAGACAGTCGTCTGCTACTCCGTAGCTGCACCCTTGCGAGAGCAGCATCCAACCCATCAGAGTGAGGATAGCCCGTTTCATCGTCCTTTCTTTTTTGGCGTGGCACAGATTGCGTAGACAGGTATATTCTACAGTCTCCTGTGTAAATTCTTATGTCCTGCAAGGCTTCGGCTGTACGGTTCAGGCATGTTCCACAGTCTCCTGCGTAAACCTTATACTGTGCAATCTGCGTATTATGAAAGTATATTATTGTAACGAGGATGATCCTTGTCCTCCTACCTGCCAGGCTGTTACGCTGATGGCGGCTGTGATTTCTTTAGGCGTGAAGGTCAGCGTAATCAGGTGCGACTTTCCGGCCTCGGTGGTTATGGAGATGGCAGTTTCGGGATAGGTCACTCCGTCGCTTGTGGTAACGGCAACTGACAGGGCTTCACCGCTTTTCACCATCGGATAATTGCTTACCGTTGCCCCGGCCGTTGTGATGGGAAAGGTTCCCGAAAGCGTAAGATCTTTGGTAGTGTACGTCATGGCGGCTGTATTCAGGTCCAACGTGGCAGGTGCCTTCTGTTGTTTGATTACGAGGCTGGTCACGTTGACGCCCGATGCGGGATATCCCGTGCCGGATACGAACTTGAACTGCAATTGCGTCAGCAGGTGGTTGAAGATGAACGACAAGGGGGGGCAGTCGCTTTCGTTCCGGAAGCCTGGGCGGTGATCATCACATCCTCTGTTCCGTCGGCTGCGAATGTCACGCTCTTTCCTGCGAGTGTTCCTGCCGGATAGTAACCTTTGATATAGATGGTCGAACTATTCACCGGATAATAACGTGCCGGACTGAAAGAGAGCGCAGACGTCGGTGTGGGGGAGGCTACGAATGTCACGGTAGAGTTCCATGCGTTCGTCGTATAGTCTCCATCGGTAGTGGATGCCACGAACGAGGCTGTAATGTTATCATTCGTCGACACCGGTGCACGGGTTGCCACGCCCAGGATGCCGGCATTTAATTTGATCTCCGTGGCATTTTCTTCAGGCTGGGGATTTACAGTGGTGCAATCATCCTCCGAAGAGCAGCCCGACAGGGCCATCGCGCAAGCTATTACAGCAAACATTAACTTTTTCATACTTCTGTTGTTTTAGGTTATCACACATTAGAATTTACTATTTAGAAATTAAACATCTAAGATAATGCGGTAATAACAAAAGAGGTAGGGGTTGGTTCTCGAAATTGGCACAAGATAATTGAAGACAGGCCGGAAAGGTATATATCCGGTTCATCGCTCTTAGCGTCCGGAGCGATGCGGGTATGAATCCCATTGTTTATCGTTGAGTCAGATACACCGATCCATCCAGATTCTTGTACTTTGCGTCTTTGTAGATCTCTTCCAGCCATGCGGCATATTTTTGGATTACCGCATTCGATTCTTCAGACAGGTTCGCTCCTAAAACGCCGCTCCCCAATACGCCCGGGTTGCTCTCTGCGATGTCTTCCTTTATCATCTTCAGGGTCAGTTCTACTCCCGTCGCGTTTCTGATATTCGCTTCCGGTAAGCTTTGGGCGATTAATTCCTCCAGATGCCGTTTATCCTTCAACGTCATGTAGCCGTACCAAAGGAAACATCGCATCTCTGCCTTGGCTGCTTCTATGAACACATCCAGATAAGTACGGCCGTTTCTGCCGGGCTTGTCTATCTCGTAAGGATCGATGTGGAGGAACGACGATGCGGGGAGGGAAGAAAGCAGTTCAAGAGTCCCCTCGATGGAATCACGATTGAACAAGGTTATGCATTCTTTCAATCCCTTTGTGCCGGCATACTGGCTTACGTTCTCCAAGGGAGCCGATTCGATATCGAAGAAAATATAGCGTGCCGTATCTCCTAAGATATTCATTGCCAGTCCGGGTGAGCCGATGTAGCGGTTTGCCTGCATTGCGTCGCTCTCCTGCTGATAATAGGCCGATCGGCGGAGCGCCCCTTTGGGGTGATAATATTCAGTACGCTCGGGTATACATTCTTTTTCTGCGGCTTCGGCTCTCTTCAGAAAGTGGTAGATGCCGTACTCCTGTTCGGGCGTTCTTTCCAAGGCGTATTGCGCGCAGGCAGCATTGGTTTCTACGTAGACCTGCGGCTTTTCGATGCGTAGCAGTTCACACAAAAGGAGATGTTTCAGCACATCCGCCTGCTTTCCGAAGTGTGTATAAGTCATGTCTTTCTCGTTAAGAGGTTATTCATAAGTTCGGTTGCAATATTCGTTAAATGTGGGGAGAAATGCAAGCCTTTGGCCGTTTATTCGTTTTATAAGCGTATTTTTGCAGGGATTAAAAAAAAGAGAGACATGCAGGAGATAAAAGTGATCGCATTCGATGCGGACGATACGTTATGGGACAACCAGGTGTTTTACGACGAGGTGGAGAGTGAGTTCTGCCGGTTGCTGAGTGAATATGGAACGGCGGAAGAGGTCTCCTCCCGCCTGTTCGACATAGAGATGGAGAATATGGATATCTATAAATATGGCGCTAAGCCGTTTACCCTTTCGATGGCGGAGGCAGCCGTGACGATCAGCCGCAACCGGGTGCCGGCCGAAGTGATCGGACGCATTGTGGAGATGGGGAAAGAGCTGTTGGAGATGCCCATCCGGCTGCTCGGCGGGGTGACGGAAGCGCTCGAAACCTTGAAAGACGATTATAAACTGGTCGTGGCAACCAAAGGCGATCTGCTCGATCAGGAACGGAAGCTACAGCGTTCGGGCATTGCCCATTACTTTGACCATACGGAGATTATGACCGACAAAGCGCCGGAGGATTATCAGCGGTTGATCTCTTCACTGGACGTCGCTCCGCAATCCTTCCTGATGGTGGGCAATTCGTTGAAATCGGATGTGCTCCCGGTTCTGTCATTGGGTGGGCAGGCCATTCACGTGCCGGCTGAGGCGATGTGGAAACACGAGGAGATTCATCCGTCGGGGAAGGAGTATCTGATGATCCGTTCGTTGGCGGAATTGCCGGAGGTGCTGAGGGGATGAACTTCCCCCTCAATGCGAAACCATCTTCAGCCCGATTATTGAACTGATCAGCATCACTATAAAGAAGAGCCTCCAAAAACTGGCGGGTTCCCTGAACACAAGGATACCTACGAGCACCGTACCCACAGCGCCTATCCCTGTCCACACGGCATAAGCTGTGCCGATGGGCAGATTCTGGGTGGCTTTCACCAGTAGTAGCATACTTATAAAAGTTGCGATCAGGAATCCGGTGAACCACAGGTACATTTCCGTTCCGGTTGTTTCTTTCACTTTCCCCATGCAGAAAGTGAACAGCACCTCAAAGCATCCGGCAATCGTTAGGATAATCCAATTCATATCGTTTGTTTTTTGATGGCAAAGATCGCTAATAATCGGGAAGAAACGCTTAACAATTGATAAAAAAAGACTTAACCGTGCTATGCCGTAGATGAAACAAGGATCTGTTGTGTTGTTCAATTGATATTTTTATGTCTCGTTTGTGGCCAGCGTTACATTCTGTGGACGAGATAAAAGTTCTCACCTCTTCGTTCATAGAATACCGGGTAGATGCCTACAATTCGGGCTATGGCTTTGAAGTGCTTTCTATATATTGGTTCACGATCTGCTTGGTATGCTCTATCAGTTCGGTTCCGCCATAGTTACCATGTCCGGGCACGACGTAGCGGGCCGAGGGGAACTTGGCTTTTACCTTATCGAGAGTTTTCGGCCATGCCGTCACGTCCGCGTCCGAGATGTTGCCGATGCTTGTCGTCTGGTTGTCTTTAAGCATACATCCGCCAAAAAGGATATTCTCTGTCGGCAGCCAAACCACGATATTGTCGGTCGCATGCCCGCCTCCTAAATAATAGCATTGGAGAGGCATGCCGTCCAGACTGACGGTCAGTGAATCGGTGAATCCATGTTCCGGTACGGGCAATCCTTTTTCCTTGGCGAGGTCTATCGTCATCTGGTTCGCGTATGATTGGACACCTTTCTTTTGCAGGTAACCCAGTCCGCCAATACAATCGCCGTGCCAGTGGTTCGGGATAAACGTGGTGACTTTGGCATGCAAAGAGTCTGTCACCCAGTTGACCAGCGTTTCCGTTTGTGCGTCATTGATCGGTGTGTCCAGCAACGCTGCCTGGTGGTTGTTGATAACAATCATCCCGTTGGAAGGTACCATACCCCATCCTTCGATTTCGGCGAGGGATACATAAGTGTACACTTTGTCCGAGAGTTGGGTGATACTGATGTCATCGGATATTTTTACGCTTTTCTGTGCCATAACTGCGACAGGGAAAAGCATGGAGATAAGGATAAATACTGTTTTCATTTTATTCTTTTTATATGCTGTATTCAAACTAACATCTATATCTTATGGTTGTTTTTCCGATGTTGGGAAAGTTTAGTAATGATACTTCTTTTTATAAGTTCGTGTGCCGTCTATATCCTGTTTGTTTTTCTTTCTTTTATGATCTCTAAGCATTATCCGGCCACATCCGCAAGCTCCTCTATATCTCCTTTCATAATGGCAGGCAGGGCTTGGCGGATCTTCTCAACTTCCCAGTCCCACCATCGTAAGCTTTGCAACCGGAGGATGGTCTCCCGGTCAAAACGCGGACGTATTTCTTTTGCCGGAGTGCCGCCTACAATTGTATAAGGAGGCACGTCTTTGGTTACGACTGCCCGGGAAGCGATGATGGCTCCGTCGCCGATGTGTACGCCTGCCATGATGACGGCTTCATAACCGATCCAGACATCGTTGCCGATGACGATGTCCCCCTTGTTGTCCCAGGCGGAAGCGACATCTTTCTTGTCCAAATCCCACTCCTCGAAAAAGAGGGGGAAGGTGTAGCCCGACAATGATTTCAGACTGTGGTTAGCACTGTTGAAAAGGAACTTAGCTCCACAGGCGATGGAACAAAACTTGCCGATTATCAGGCGGTCTCCGTTGATCGGGTAGTGATACAGCACATTGTTCTTTTCGAACAGGGTAGGGTCGTTGACAAAATCGTTATATATGGTATAGTCCCCAACCGTGATGTTAGGATTCCGGATGACCGTATTCAGATAGATTGTCTGGGAGTCATTGGTGCGTGGATAAGTTTTTGCGTTCATGATTTTAGTTCTGATTTATATTCCATAGGTGTAAACCGGATGCCGTTCTCAGTTTTCTCTCCGGTGACGGCGGTGAAGCCCAGCCTGCGATAAATCCCGATGGCGTAGGGAGAAGAGTTGACGGTAATCGTCTCTGCGTGCCCGCTTCGTATCGCAGTCTCGAACAGCCGCTTGCCGATGCCTCGCTGCTGATACGTTTTGCGCACAAAAAAGAGGGAAATGTGACTGCCGGAACTGCGGAGAGCGATCATTCCCGCAAGTATGTTGCCATCGAAGGCACCGTATACTTCCATTTCTCCCACCATTTCTGTGTTGTCGATAAAACTTCGGAAATGATCTGTCCCTTCCTGCGGATAGTCCGGTCCTTCAAATTCGATAAATACTTCCCAGGCAAGGTCCATCGCCATCCTTTTTTCCGATTGCGTTAACTTTTTGATTTCCATTTCATTTGTGCTTTGTAAAGTCAAGGTGCAACAAAAGTACAAATAAATCTGTGATTCGAAGGAACTTCTTTACTTTTGTGCCGTACAACCACGGCTCTTTCATCAGGGCGGACGCTCAATAAGTATAACATCTTATTAGGGTTGTATTATTTCCTAAA
>ERZ857629.22-NODE-22-length-213379-cov-23.044566_pt1 | contig 213379 bp, 190 predicted proteins | sample MGYA00519700_ERZ857629 | MGnify/ENA primary metagenome ERZ857629 (study PRJEB31778, sample SAMEA3449351) | human gut metagenome | biome: human gut; feature: human-associated habitat; material: faeces | place: United Kingdom | collected 2010/2012 ... | reverse complement strand
TAAATTACTATTTTTCACAAAAATTATATATGTCACAAAATGAGCCGGCTGTTTACACAGTGGGCTCATTTTTATACCGGCGATAGCCGGAGAAAGGAGAAGAGCTATGCTCATAATGAATTACATCGGGTTAAAAACTCGATACAAAGTGGATTTTCAAAGAATCTCAGATCATATAGTCCAACTAATCGGCGATATACCTGAGAAAACAAATGGATTCCGGCTGACAAGAGAAGGAAAGGAGGATTCCTGGGATTACTCGAAATACACTACCGTTTATAAAAAAGTGGATGGAGGATTACAGTACAGTGATGACGCAAGCATTTATGTGGAACCTGAACCTATTCCAGAACCAGAACCAGTACCGGATCCGGAACCCTATGTACCATCGTTGGAAGAACTTAAGATATATAAAAAGCAGGAAATCAGGAGGATTTATCAGGAAGTTAAGGCAGCAGGATTTGATGTGAAATTGTCTACAGGGAAAGAGCATTTTCCTCTGACGGAAGAGGACAGTACTTTTCTGTTTGGAAAACAGTTAGAACTAGCAGGAAGCACGGAAGAACAGGTGTCATATCAGGATGCAGATAATCACTGTAAATTATACTCCAGAGCAGATATGCAGCTGATTATCAATGCGGCAATGTTATTTGCAAATTACCAGACGACTTATCGAAACACGTTATGTGAGTGGGTAGATCAGTGTACTACGGAAGAAGAGCTTAATCAAATAGTATATGGAGTAGCAATCCCGGAAGAACACCAGAATGAGGTATACAAAAAATATTTGAAACAGATAGGAGGTGAATCGTGATGGAGATTTTATTATTTCTCATCGGAGGAAGAATTTACACATGGATTGAATTACTATGGAGAGGAAGAACCAACTGGACAATGTTCATCCTGGGAGGAGCCTGTTTTGTGGTAATGGGGTTGCTGAATGAGTATCATTTTAAATGGGCGGAATCCCTAATAAAGCAAAGCATAATGAGTGCAGTAGTGATTACAATATTGGAATTCATAACAGGATGCATAGTTAATCTTTGGTTGGGATGGAACGTTTGGGATTATTCAAACGTTCCATTTAATCTATGGGGGCAAATATGCTTACTATTTTTCGGAATATGGATAGTATTATCCATGTTTGGAATAGTGCTGGACGACTGGATTAGATACTTAATCTACCTAGCATTCCATGAAGTAATCCCGATGCAAAAGAGAGAAAAACCTAAATATCACCCATGAGGAGGAAGAATGTATGAAAAATCAAAAGTTTCAAGCAGTATTTGCGACAGTAACAGGTTTCTTGTCGTCATTATTGGGAGTGTTATATATCCCCGTATGTTTGATGGTGGTGGCCAATATCATCGACTATGGAACTGGATTGATGGCAGCAAAGCACCGGGAGGATGGAACAATCAGTTCCTACAGGAGCATTACAGGAATCAAGAAAAAAGTGGGAATGTATATTTTAGTCATTGTTGGTGCCATGCTGGATCAGCTTATTAAATATTCCTGCGCCACGCTAGGAATCACATTCCCATTCCAGTTCGCCGTGGCGTGTGTAGTGGCTGTGTGGTTGGTTTGCAACGAATTTATTTCAATTTTGGAAAATCTGAAAGACATGGGAACCAACATTCCCGTATTTTTGATTCCGCTCATCAAAAATGTGCGATCTCAAGCGGAGGGAAAAATCATTGTAAAAGAAGAGGAGGATAACACAGATGAAAAAGATAATTGACATTAGTCAATATAATACGGTTACCAACATTGCCCAGGCAGCAGGAAATTGTGACGGTTTTATCCTGCGCCTGGGAATCAGAGGATATGCAGGTGGGCAGCTTAAGACAGATAAGAAATTTCTGGCTTATGCTAATGCTTTGATCAGCTTGGGAAAACCATGGGGAGTATATTTCCTTACTCAGGCATTAAGCAATGCCGAATCAGAGGCAGAGGCAGTATATTGTCTATCTCTGCTTGCAGGATTGGATAGAAAAAACATGCTGTATGGGGTGTGGTGTGATTCCGAATATGCCAATAGCTTACATACAGGTCGAGCGGATAAAATCAGCAAAATCAGACGAACACAGTATGTGAATGCTTTCTGCCAGCGCATCCGTAAAGGTGGCTACAAAGTAGGCGTGTACTGTTCTGAGAGTTGGGCAAAGAATCAGCTTATCCAGAGCCAGATTTCCTTTCCTTTTTGGATTGCGAAGTACGGAAAGAACGATGGAAAAGAAAACACAAAACCTACGGTAGCGTATGAGATGTGGCAGTACACATCTGCGGGAAGTATTCCGGGAATTAAGGGAAAAGTGGATATTAGTGTTATGATGGAAGCTGTGACGGTGTATAAAAAGATTGATTATGCGCCGGTATTTAATGCACAGTATTATGCGGATAAGTATGCAGACTTAAAGGCAGCTTTTGGCTATGACGCATCGGGGCTATTGTCACATTTTGCAAACTGCGGAATGCGGGAACACCGTCAGGCATGTGCAGATTTTGACCCGGTACTCTACAGGGCAAGATATAAAGATCTGCAGGATGCGTTTGGAGATGATTGGACAGCCTATTACTTACATTATATCCAGCATGGTAAAGCTGAAGGGCGTAATGCAAGATAATTAGGAATGTGCTTTTCTGCAAATTGGTGTATTATAATATAGAAGGAAAAATAGTTATAGGGTACTGTAGTATCGTCCACCATACTGGCTGATGATAATCTGGGCAATTTTGGGATTGGGTTCCTTGATATTTACCGGAAACTGTAAGCGTTTTTCATAATTCCACATAGGCTAGCATCCCCCTTCCCACGGCATAGGGTCTAATACCCATTTCCATTTTTGGCTGTCTGTGTCTGCATACGCCAGTGTCAGGGGCGTGTACGTTCTGGAATATTCCCGTTTTAACTGGTTGAGCATCTGCATATTCCGGTTGAAATAGGCGATGGCATCTTCCTCATAAGGGTGGGTGTCCAGATAAAGCTGCATCTCAATACAGATAAAACTGATGACATCAATTCTGTGTAGCATTCTTGCCTGGTCTGAATTCTGCATCATCACACATCCCTCCTTCCCTCAAAGGGTTTCCACAACTCTGGAAAGATAGTTCCCTCGTTAAAAGCCTCATCCAGGTTTTCAAAGGTTTGTGTCAGATACTGCCACGGCACATAAGCCATGGCTGCCGGAAATTCTGCTACCCAGTCTTTTTCCATATATGGTCTCATCATGATCCTCGCATACTTTCTTTTCACTTTATCCTATTATATGAGCAATGCAAAAATTGGTGTCTATGGTCAAAAAAAGCAAATTGTGCTATGATTTTCGGGAAAATAACCTTTAGAAACCTAAAAGGAGACGCACATGATGAATTCCGTTAATTTAAATACACCTGTTGCCATTCGCACAGCCACACCGGCAGATGCCGCTGAAATTCTTGCTGTCTATGCGCCATATGTGAAACAGACGGCCATCACCTTTGAATATGAGGTACCTTCACTGGAGGAATTTGCCGGACGGATTGTCCGAACCTTGGAGCGTTATCCCTATCTGGTGGCACTTTCTGAGGGGAAAATTGTAGGATATGCTTATGTGAGTCCCTTCCACGCCCGCCCCGCCTATGACTGGGCAGTGGAGACTTCCATCTATGTGCGTATGGACTGCAAGAGGATGGGCATCGGTCATAAGCTTTACGAGGCACTGGAAGAGACATTGAAACGACAGGGGATTTTGAACATGGAGGCGTGCATCGCCTACCCGGAGACACCCGATGAATACCTCACCAGGGACAGTGTTGCGTTCCATGAGAAAAAAGACTACCGCATGGTGGGAGAGTTTTACCAGTGCGGTTACAAATTTAACCGTTGGTACAATATGGTCTGGATGGAAAAGTTTATTGGGGAACACAAAGAAAACCAGCCTCCGGTTATTCCATTTCCGCAGTTGTCGTAAGAGCTTCTGCAATAAAATAAAAGGAAATGCCAGAGGCTGGAAAACATAAAGGAAGAGAAAAGGCGTTAGTGTTCCTCCAGACTCAAATACTTTTTAAAGGAATACCCTTCCACATCGCCATGTCTTAATAAAACCCATTCCTCGCCAATCTCGATGACTTCCCCGGTGTCGCCGGGTTTCAGAAAGCTGATGATATCAGCCTCCAGGGAGGGACCAGTACGGATAAAAAGCCGTTGGGAGCTTTGAATGGCAGTATAAGTATATTGCGGCTGGGACGCATCTACCGTTTCTTCGGGTACGCTTTTTGCTTCTGCGGTTTCTTCCATCTCCGCAGTTTCCATAGTCTCTACCATTTCTAACGATTCTTCCGTTTCCCCGGAACTCACAGTAGGAAGTTCCGGGAGTGTGGGCAGGGCAGCTTCCATACGTTCCTCTGACTCTGCACGGTCACGGACAGGGGCGGTGAGAGTGGCAGTTTCCGGTGACGAGGTTGCAAAGGCGGTGACAGACAAAAGTTCCGGCTCCAAAAAAAAGACAAAGCAACTGGCTCCGCCAACTGCCAGAAATAAAAGGAGCAAAAGGATATAAGCATTTTTCCGACTCATGACTGCCTCCTGTTAATGGCTGTTTTCGGGCAACTGGATATAGATGCCCATGCCGTTGCCACTGGTGCTTTTTGCATAAATCGTTCCACCGTAATATTCCACAATAGCCTTCGCCTGGGTCAGTCCCAGACCATTGCCGCTGACACGGTTGGAACCCTGGTAATTTAACTCAAAAATATGGGCGGTTTCACTGGAGGGAAGTCCCTCGCCGTTATCCTTGAGAACGATAAAAAGGTCATCCCCGATGTTGGAAATGGTAATGACCAGATTGCCATTGCGTCTCATGTACTTGATGGAATTATCAATAATGTTTCGGAATAAAATGCGGAGATAGGAGGCATCTGCCCGCACCATCAGGGTGTCGCTTGCGCTGGAAAGCAGAAGCTGGATTCCGGCTTTGCGGCTGTAGGGGAGCATTTCCTCGATGACGGCGCTGACGGTGGAAATAATATTTAATTCAGTGGGTTTTTCCTCCGGTGGTAACAGGTCGTTCAGATTTTCTGCCTGGACATCAGGGCTTTGGGACTGGAGAAGCTCCAGGGAAGAGGAAAGCTCTGTGTTTTTTTCTTTCAGGCTGGCACAGTCTGCCCGGAGCTGTTCCTTTTCCTCCAGCCATTTTTCCTGCTCCTGCTTCAGAGAAGAAAGCTCCTGGGTGTACTTGGAAATCATTTGGATTTCCTCCTCAAGACGGGGGACATCCTGCTCGGCCTGTCTCAGGGAAGCCCCAGTCATTTTGGCATGGCTTACCAGCAGGAAAACCACGGAAATACAACTATAGAACAGAAAAAACAGAAAGAAATAGGTACGAAGATTCAGGAGAAAAAAGGCAATGGTTCCAACGTAACCTAAGAAAAGAACCACCAGAAGCAAAACTTCTCCTGCAGAAATATTGTCTGAAAATTTCTTCTTTTCCATAAAATCAACCTCATTGTACTTCATTTTTATTTAAAAAAAGTGTAGAATAAAAGAGAAGTATCGTCAAGCAGTTTTTACAGGAGACAATCCATGAAAGAAAAAAAGCAGTCCCAGGAAATAGACTTTTATGCGGATACCATGGAGCAGGAGCAAAAGAAACGCACCGAGACTCCTTTCAACAAAGAACAGGGTGTCCTGGTGCAGAAATTTGCCAAAGGAATCAATCAGGACAAGGGAATTTTTGACAGTACAGCCCTTTTTAGAATCCAGAACTAATCTTTTTATCGCTCAAAATATGACACGTTTGTCATTTGATAAAATATGAGCCATCCTTCCTCGCCACCTCCATCATTTCCCCTCACTTCCCTTGATACCTCTTTCCGTCGTTTGTTGCAAAATAGTGTCGATTCGTGCAGAATGCTGTACAAAATTAAAAAAATATGGTAAAATTTCCCCAAAAAATTTGGTTTCGTGTTCATTTATCAAAATTAAGAAAGTGGGGGCATAGAATTGAAAAACAGTGAATTACTTCCATTCAACAGAAATCGCTACTACAAAGGAAAAATGCTGACATCTTTGGATTTTGAGGCAGAGCAGCTTTATATGAACAATAAACGGAGATTCATCAACCAGATGTTAGGGGGTAGTGGAATTGTCTGCGGCCTTAATGTCATCAGCCTTGATGACCTGTCCATTATGATTGAAAGCGGTGTGGCAGTGGATGATGCCGGACGGGAGATTGTGGTAGACAGCTCCGTTGTGAAAAAGCTGTCCACCATTCCGGGTTTTGAGCAGCTCCGCACCAATCACACCAGTCTCTGCCTACGGTACCGGGAGGAGGAAAACCAACCGGTTTACGCCATCAACCGTCAGGAAGGGCAGAAGGACTACGAGCATAACCGGATTCTGGAATCCTATGAGCTTTTTCTTCAGGACACAGAGGAACTGGAAGAAAACTACGAGATGGAAACCGAATTCTTTGCAGGAGGTGTCCTTTTTGAAAACCAGGACTATCGCATCAGTTTCCGGATTCCCGCCAATATCTGCGCCGGCTATTATGTAAAGGCAGTCATTGAGGTAGAAAAACTCAGTCAGGAAAAAGCTTCCCTTTATTACGAGGCAGTATTACAGACTCCGGCACTTGGCACCATGGAGGGCAGCCAGGAGTTGGAAATTTTGATGGAAAATGTTTCTCTGGAACAGGGCAGAAAGCTGGAAAAGGAATACTGGTTTTTAGCACAGTCCGAGGAATTAAATGACACCAGCGTGATGTTAAAATCCAACAGTTCCAAGGTGATGATTAACGGTATTGATGTTTCCAGAGGCGGAGGTTTCAGCTGGAAAATCAATGTGGTGGATGAAAAACCCGCATTGCTTGCGGCACAGGAAACCGGCAAGGTAAGCATGGAGTTCCGCAGCATGGGAGGCAGCAACGGTATCATCCGTCTGGCTGATTTAACTCTCGTACGCACAGAATCCGCTTATCTCATCGAATCCGTAAGGGAAAAAGGAGTAAAGCGCTACATTCCCACCATGCGGGACACCGGACTGCGGCAGGAATATGAGACTTACTTTTATGAGAAGCTTCCCTTTTACCAGACAGAGACAAAGAAAAGCAGCTTTGCCAATCTGGCAGGACAGTATCGGGAAAAGCAGGATTTTCTGTCTTCCAGAATGGAAACCGGCATTGTGGAAATCCCTCTGGGAGAGAACGCGAGACGGGGAGATATCTGTTATTCCGGCGAGATTATGCACGGATTGGGAAAAGGAAATGTCTATGTGGAGGTCGGCTACGAGGGACTGGAGACAGACCCTGTCCTTGGAGAAAATGTCAAGACTACGGTGTACGGAAATTCAGACTTGTTTGCAGAGGATTCCTCATCCGTGGCGGCAGAGACAGCCGTTAAGGTGTTAAACGACAAGGGCAGCTTTATCGTGGCACTGCGGCTCTTAAAGGATGTGAAACAGCTGGTGCTGACCTATCGCTGGGTGGCAATCCGTTATGCCTCCGATGAAATCCAGGAGGAATTCCCGGATACCGGAAACCGGAGCATTTCCGCTATAACCCCCACCATCGTGGTAGGCACCAAGGAAAGCTATTTCTTCCAGATTAAATACAACAACATGAAACCCTGCTCTGTGGCTTATGAACTGACAGAACCCGGCAGTGGTGAGATTACACCGGATGGCATTTACACGGCACCCTCCAAGGAAGGTGTCTATGAAATCCGTATTTACTGCACAGACAAACCTCTGATCTGCACTTATGCTTATGCCATCGTCAAGAAGAAAGTAACAGGTGAGGAACAGACCGAGAGGTAAGAGGGAGTATCTATGATATACCAGTCAAACCGGATGACCTTGCGAAGTGTCATGGATGTGTTCCGGGGAAAAGTAAATGATGTGGTGATTTGTGAGGAGCTGTATGGCACAAGGGAAAGCTACTACACCCTGATTACGGTGAAGGAACATGAGACCGTAAAAAAACTGCTCCAAATTATCAAGGGTTCGGACAAAGGAGAGGACTGCTGCATTGAAATGTTCAACAGCAACAATCTTTTCTGCATGGTTTTCCCTTATGTAAAGGAAAGAAAGCTGGCAGACTTTTATATGGCAAAAGCAATTCCCTTGACAGTATGTGAGGAAATCTGTCTAAACCTTCTGGTGCAGTGTATGGCATCCCCCCTTCCTTATCCACTGTTAGAGCTGGTTTTAAAGCAGAGGCAGATTCATCTGCTAAAGGATAACAGCATTGTGCTGGGCTACTGTATTGACCTTTCCCAGTTAAACGAATACAGCACCCAGTGGGAATGCGCTACCCAGTGTGCCATTCAGATTCGGGAACTTCTGCAGGAAAAAACCACCCGGAAAAATGTCAGCTATCAGCTTTTATTAAAGAAAATTCCCAAGCAGAGCTACCAGAATTTCCAGGAATTATATAAAGACCTCCGACTGTCCACAGCCCATATAGAAAAACGAAGCCTCAAACAAAAATGGGGCGATTTCTGGGCAAGGCACCAGGCAGGGATCTTTCGCTTTTTACTATATCTCTCCATGATCCTTGTGATTCTGGTGGCAGTGATGTTTTTCTCTCAAATGATTTGGGGAGATGTACCCCTGTTCCGTCTGTTTTTTAATACCTTTAAACAGATTGGAACGGAGTCTTTGACGAAATAGAGGATTGAACATGTATCAGCTACTTATTTTTGGTTTTGTAATCGTATTATTTGCCCTGGTTATCATGCTGTTCAGCCATTCCCAGTCCCTGCAGCGCTTTGCAGTTTTGGAGTTCATGGTACTGGTGGGAGTGGCAGCCCTGTGGCAGATAAGCGTTACCAGAAATAAAGATTTTTTAACCAGTCAGTATCTGTCTCTGTTTGGGGTTTACCTGGGGGATGCCCAGAGTTATGCCGGAGAACTGGAACAGCTTGGAGCCGGGGAGGACACCATCGACTGGAATCGAGAGGCAGAGGACTTACAAAATCTTCTGGACAGAAGCCTCCCTGTTACCACGGTAGACGGACAGCAGACCAGATATCTCACCGCCGCTGTCTATGAGCGGACAGGGGAGAAACAGTATGTGGTCCGGGTATTACACCAGCCAAGTGAGACATCCCTTACCGAAAAAGACTGCACCGCTTATATAGAAAAGCTGGGAGATGCCGCTGCCCAGTCAAAAAGTGTGACCTATGAGATTTCGTCACAAAAAACAGGAGTGCTTGTCTACACCGATGTGGAAAGTGTGGCTCCCAGGTATGTACTGCTGACAGAGGTATCCCTTGCACCTATGCAGATGGAAGTGGCAGCCATGCAGAAACAGTCCTTTCTCTTTGCAGTCACGCTTTTACTTGTAGCAACCATCGCCCTTGCTTTGGTGATTTTTCTACAGGGCAGACAGATGCACAGCCTGGTGCGGGTGGCAGCACGGGTGGCGGAAGGAAAGGAGGACTGGGATTCCTTAAAGGACAGTACCGGTGGCTTCTGGCTGGAGAGCAACGAGATGCGCCGTCTGAAAAACAGTCTGGGACAGATTTCCACGGATGTGGCGCGGATGAATTACATGAAATATAAGGTGCTGCAAAATTACTACCGCTTTGCACCGAAACACATTGAACAGATTCTGTCGAAAACCTCTATCATGGAGGTAGAGCCGGGAGACAAGGCACGGGTCACCGGAACGCTTGCATTTGTTTCATACCCGGAAAATTCCGGGGTCAATGAGGAAGCTTACCTTCGCAGGGTCAGCAGGGAATACCAGTATTTAGGGGAAAAACAGAAAGAATACGAAGGGATCCTGCTTTCGGACAACAGTGATTTGACCACCATGCAGCTTTTGTTCCAGAAGGAAACCAGAAAAGCACTGAACTTTGGCGTGGAAATGTCCATGTCCCAGGAGGACAACTCCAGAGGGCAGGCATTTGTCCTGTTACATCATACCTCCTTCTTGTATGGGGTGGTGGGTGATGAGGAGCAGGCGTTTACCTATCTGCTTTCCAATGAAATGAAAATGCTGGAGCGTTATGTGGAAAAGTTACGTTCCATGGGTATCCGCATGGCGGTGACAGACGCAGTTTATGAACTGGTGGAAAAGGAAACCACCGGAAGATATATTGGCTATCTGGAAGAAGGAAATTGTCGTTTCAGACTCTACGAGATTCTGGATGCTTATCCGGCAAAGGAAAGACAGAGGAGACTGGACAGCAGGGAAAAATTCCAGAAGGCTTTGGAATTGTTTTACCAGGGAGATTATTATCTGGGACGGAATGCTTTTACGGAAGTCTTAAAGGAGAGTCCCAATGATGAAGTGGCGAAGTGGTATCTGTTTCTCTGTGAGAAATGCCTGAACATGGCACAGGGAAAGAAAGTCTCCTGCGCACTCTTTTCTGAATAAAGTGCAGAGACTTAGAGAGAGAGGAATCCATGAATAATCTGATATCGGTACTTCTCAGTACATTGAAGGCACGTATCACACCGATATGGACGAAACTGAAATACTGGACCAGTTGGAGTTTCATCAAAGCCAACATTCTGACGAAAATCAGAACGGCGTTAAGCAATATCTTTCATGTGAAACCCAGAAACGAGGATGACTATTATCCTTTGTTCGGGTATCTCATCAGCCGTCGGCTTGCCCACGCCATTGTGATTGTGGTGGGAATTCTCTGTTTCTGTTATCTTGCATGGGCACAGCCCTTTACGGGGCTTTCTGACCGGATGGCAGATGGGACGAGAACCTATGCCTACAACTCTTTCCTTCTTAGATTTGCAGAAGGAACTGTGAGAATCAAGGCGAAGGCAGGCTATATTGCCTATGAGGGGAATGTGGAAAAGGGCTATGTCACAGGCTCCGGGCAGCTTTACAACCAGGAGGGCAGCCTGGTCTATCAGGGAAATTTTGAACAAAATGAGTATTCCGGTGAAGGAATCCTCTATTATCCTGTAGGACAGACGGAGTACGAAGGGCAATTCCAGAACAACCTTTTTGAAGGGGAAGGCACACTGTACCGGGAAAACGGAACACGGAAGTATAAAGGACAGTTTTCCAGAGGAATGTTTGAGGGAGAGGGAAGTCTCTTTGACGGGGCAGACCAGGAGATTTTCAAAGGAAGTTTCCATAACGGAGAACTTTTGTATACCCAGTTTCTTGGAAAAAGTGCAGCTGAAATTGCAGAATTTTATACCGGGAAACGCCAGCTTTATCAGTATGACACAGACTGGGCGGTGATTCTGGAGGATGTGGACGCCTTCTATGTGCAGTCCTCGGAGAACAACAGTCTGGACGATGCAGCGAAAACCACGAAGGTCTATGTGGGAAAAGATGAATTTGTCTACGGCGAAAGCCGTATGTCCACCATAGCGGAATTAAAGGAAAAGCTGGGGACACCTGTCTTTGAGGGGAACAGCTATGTGACCTTCCCGGAGGCAGTGGGAATTAACTGGCTGCAAAAGAAGGGAACTGACATTCCACTGGAGGTTTCCCTGACAGCCACTCAGCTTTATGATGAGGTAAAAGTGGTAACAGAATATCCGGCAGATGTGCTGGTTTACCTATATGTGTTCCAGACGGAGGATGCGACCTACACCTTTGTCTCGGACGACAGAGATTCTGGATTTTTTATGTATTCGATCGAACAGTAAGGAGAGGAGTGCGGAAAGTGAACCTGAAAAGGAAAAGAAACAGAATAGGGCGATGGCTTTCCGTACTGCTGGCATGCAGCTTTTTGGTGGGAAGTTTCCCTACAATTCCGGCAAAAGCGGCAAACCGGACGCTGACGGTGGAAGTGGCAAAGAACATGGCACTGGCAAAGAGCAGCGATTACACCAAACAAAAAAACAAGCTGGCACTGGCAAAACTTCAGTATTCCCAGGCGGTCAAGGCAATCAAATTAAAAGAAAAGAATCAGAGAACCTTCCGCTGGTCTCCCTTATTAAATTTCAAGTTCCCGGAAAAGCCGGACTTAACCGACCAGATGGAATACTCCTATAAACCGTTGGAGCTGCAGTCAGAGATTGACACCATCAATCACAGCATCACGGACTGCGTGTACGGCATTTACGAGGAAGTGGAACTACAGTTTGTGGAAGTCTATGTTCTTCAGGAACGCATCACTTTTAACGAAAACCGGATAGCCTCCTGCGAGACATCCTTAGAAAAGAACAAAGCCAGACTCATGGCAGGACTTGCCAACCAGACGGACATTGATACGCTGGAGAAAAAACTGGAAACCTTGAATTCCACTCTGCTTTCCGACAAGCGGAGCTTTGAATCGGCGAAGGAAAAGCTGGGAGGACTGATTGGCATTGATGTGTCCACCTCTTACACCTTTCAGAATCCTTTTGTAGATGCGGATTTGAGCCGGAATGTGGAGGAGGAGCTGATTACCTATACGCTGGAGCATGACGATTCCTATTACCAGACACAGACAGCCACAGCTAACGGACTGTTACAGCTCAATACCAACTATAATCTGATGAAAGCCCAGTATGGCACCGCCAATATGCGGATTATCGACAGCTTTGTGACTCAGGCAAAAAAAGGAGAAAAGCTGGATTCGCCAGCCTTTAAATTAAAGTTCGAGCAATTTCTCAATGTGGTGGACAGTCCCTGGCAGGGAAAAAAGAAGATTCTCTTTATCCGGGTGCCCAGGGAATGGTTCAAGGGTGCTATCGACGGTATCCGCTATGTAGAGGATGAGCCTTATGTGCTCTATGAATCCGCGTTGGAATACCAGTCCCTCTACAACGATGAGCAGGCACAGAAAAAAGAGTTGACTGATTCAGTCAAAAGCTCCTACGACAATTATGTTTCCACGAGAAATTCCAGCCAGGCGCTGGAAACCGAAGTTAAGAAAAAAGCGGAGGAGTTGCGGAAAGCCGCCTTGTTAAATACCACCGGTCAGATGACCTACGAGGAGTACGAGCAGGTACAGGAAGAATACGAGGAACTGCAGATGGACAGTCTGGATGCCAAAGCGGCTTACAGTGAAGTCCTTTACAGTCTGGACAGGTTGACCTGCGGAGCAGTTTCTTCCTATTTTAAGGGAACCTCCATTACCATGTCTGCAGCCGAAGGCGGTCAGAGTTATGTGGTTGAGGATGAAGGAGAGGGTGTTTACTATTACATCCGTTCCCTGGTATCGGATAATCTCTTTGAAATTGGATTGTCTGTGCCGGATAGTATGGACATTTCCCTTACAGACTTTGAACTATGGGTAGATGGCGTACAGGTTGGTGAGCGTACCAATGTGACAAAGACTATCCGCCATCTGGCACTGGATGTCCAGGAAGTGAACCGGGTTTTTATCCGGCTCTATGACGGAGATACCTTTGTGGATGACTGTGACATTGACACATCGGAGTATTCCGGGAAACTGACAATCAAGAGTTATCATGTGGAGACCACAGAGGATACCCGGATTGGAACCTACACAGCCTCCTCCAACAGCGTTACCGGACTGCTGGAAATCACTTTGAAATTAAATGGGGAACAGCAGGCTGTTTCCTACAACATTAAGACCCAGGATGGAACCTATCTCATCAGTGATAAAAAGTTTTCTGTGGGAGAAACCTTCCGTTATCTGGCGGTTGCGGAGAGCAGCCTGGAAGAACTGGTTCTCTGTCTCTATGATGATCAGGGACAGCTCCTCACGGAGGCACAATTCCAGACCAGTGACCAGACGATTCACAAGAAGGAATAGGGAGAGCAACATGGCAAAAAAGACAGGAAACCATCCAAAACTGAATAAAAAAGCATCGCTGCTCCTTTTTGCTGTTCTGGTGTGCGTATCCGTTCTTGGGGGCTTTGCAGTACGGGCAGCACTGGAGAGCGACAAAAGCACGGGCGTGCGTTCCGTCCATGTGAAGGACAGCGAGATAGAGAATTCCACGCTGGTCATCGGTTCTCATCTGATTCATATCAGCGCACTGACCGACCAGCTTTACAAAATCGCTCAGGAGTCTGCCAACGAGTTTAACCAATCTCAGGTGTATTACAAATCGGAACTTGCCGATGGCACCTGGTTTGAAATATCGGAAGCGTCCTCCATCGGGGATATTACCCAGTCGGGCAGTCCGGTAAGCCGCAGCGTGATTGAGGGACTGGAATTTACCCACCAGACCAAATCCGATGGTATTACCATAGATCTCCGTACCGGCCAGGCAGTGTCGGTATTTAATATCAACAATCCCTACGATTTACGAACCATGGAGGAACTGGAGCCACTGCGGATACAATATCAGATTCTCCAGGAAAAGACGGACAAAAACGAGTCTGACCAGATTTATCTCCAGATGGTACAGAGCTTCTTTGACAAGGATATCCAGGATGATGAAACCAGAGATTATGATTCTTCCATGCAGTCTTTGGAGAGCTACAAAAACGGACTTTCTTCCAGAGAAAAACCATCCCAGTGGTCGGAGAAAACAGGGGAGATTCTCACCAGCATTGATGCTTACCGCCGGGTGGAGGCACTGACCAATCTGGAAGGTTTTCTGGACACCCTGGAAAATGATGCCAGCGGTATGGGAGCAAGCAACCAAAAGGAAAGTGAAGACGGGGAAGAAAGTGTTCCACCGGATTTTGTCATCAACGCCGATATTGTTTCCTCCATTGGAGACTGTATCCAGAATGTACAGGAAAGCATCAGCAGCTACGAGGCAAAGAAGATAACGGATACCGGTGACACTGTGGCAGCCCAGACGGAGTACCGTTATAGCCAGGAGCTGATTTCCCTGGCAAGAGCGCAGGATACGCCGGGATGTGACAAGATTATGGAAAGCCTTTGCAATCTCCAGAACATTTTAAACGGAGTGATTGCCAGCCAACAGAGCGAACTGGACACACTGACCTCCGATCTGGTAAGCGGGGCATTTAACAACTACACCGCGGATTTGCGTGCAGGAGTCAGCACCGATTACCAGGCCGCTGTGGCGGAAGGCTCCTCCCAGGCAGTGTTGCAGAAATACCTTACGGAGCAGAAAACAGCGGCAAATGCAGACCGCATGGAATACCAGACCATGCTGGAGGCACAGTTTAGCCGCATGGAAAACCAGGCAGCCCAGGCATACGTCCTGAAACTCATTGACGGTGTACCCCAGCTGGAGGACACCGTGGTGGAGGACGCGGCGGAAAGCTATTTGTTAGACACCGTTGCCGACCACTTGATCTGGCTGCGCAGTTCCTATGCAGACCTGGTAAAAAATGCCTCGGATTCCACAGATATGTCCAAGCTGGAACAGGAAAAGGAGAAGTTGTCGAAACAGCGGCAGGATGCCCTGGACAACAACAATCTGGCGGAGGCAAACAAGCTGACTGCCCAGATGGAGGCAAAACAGAAGGAAATTGACAGTCTTGCGGACAGTCTCAATGCCATTATGAATTCCCCTAATAGCAGCGAATCCGACAAGGCGAAGGCAGCGGCAGCCATGGGAGAGAATACCACCGCAGCACTGCTGTCCTCCATGGCAGATGTGCTGACCTCCGACCTACGAAATGCGGGGGAAGATACTTCTGCTACAGATTTACAAAACCAGATGGCTGCTCTTACCGCGGCGGCAACCCTGGATCCGGAGGCAGCCAAGGCAGCCTTAAATCAGGTACAGGATGCTCTGGATAATGCCACTGGTTTAGATACCGATACCACAAGTTCCCTCCAGAGCAGTCTGGCGGATGCGAAAGAAACCATTGCCCAGGCAAATACAGGCGGGGGAACCCTTACCGGGAAGGAGCTACAGGACTTGCTGGATTCCATCTTAAATGGAATACTGGGAAGTGGAGGCTATGACAGTGCCTCGGCCTGCCAGCAGACCGGCGCAATGCTTGCAATGGAATGGTATGGCGAGGAGAAAAACAGCAGTGCCGCCCTGAATCTGGCAGCTACCTTAGCCAAACAGGGAGTGGAGGAGAAAAACCCCTACCTTTATGAGAAATATTCCGACAGCAGTGAGGCGTATCTGCCCTTACAGACTTTAGCCAACGTGCTGGGTTACCGCTATATTTTTGACGATGCCCACAGCACCGTTACCTTACAGAAATCCAAAAGCTACTATCTGTTCACGCTGGCAAAACAGCAGTACGAAAGAGAGGGCAGTGTGACCAGGGAGCTTTCCGCACCGCCACAGTTTTCCGGGACTATGTACATCCTGGGAACAGACAGTGAAAGTCTTTTTGATACGAAGGCAGAATATTTTAGAAATGCCCTTTACGGAGCCGCAGGAACTCCCGATGTGGAGAGTCTTGCGCAGCAGATTTACGAACAGTTACTGGAAGGAGGCGCATAAGATGGCAGACTATACGATTATCGCAGATGTCAGCTCTTATATAGTGAAAACCCTCAGGGAAAAGATGTGCCCGGAGCCTGTGCCATCTCCCAATAACATTGAAATTTCCTCCCCCGCATCCCAGGATGTGGACTATATCGTAGGACTTTACCTGTACGAGATTAAGGAGGAATCCCAGATTGCCCGTCCCTCTATTGTGGACAGGGGCAAGATACAGCTTTTACAGCCGCCGAGACCATATAGCTTATATTATATGGTATTTATCAACGGTTCTTCCCAGATGGGACTCAAAGCACCGGATATACAAAAAATTATTGGCAGAGTGGCACAGATTGTAAATGACAACAGTTCTGTTCTGCCCCAGGAGCTGCAGCCGTGGCTGGACGCCTCGGAGCCTCCCATCGTGTTGTCTCAGGCGAAGATAACACTGGAGGAAAAAGTAAGGGTGTGGCAGGCGATCAACAAACCCTATGAGATCAGCCTGTTCTATAAGGCGGCACCCGTATTCCTGTCCAGCGAAGTGGTGGTTGAGCCTCCTCGTGTCAGTGAGGCATCCTTCGGGATTAATCTTATGGGAAAAGAGAGGGGGAGTGAGCGATAAGTGGCAGATGCTGAAATTCATTACAAACTGGATTTGATTGTCCGGCTGGTGGACACCACCACAGGAAAAGCCATCGGGCAAAGACAGGTGACCTTTCAGAATGAGGAACAGGTGATTCCTTTTCTGAGAAGGGATGAAGGTTTGTATATTCTGCTGAACCGTGGCAGGAACGACATCGAGTTAGCCATCCGGGTGACGGGATATCTGCCCGCAAAGGTGCAGATTTGTTACGCAGAACTTTCTGAAAACTACCCGGAAGTGGAAGTGGCGATGATTCCTGAAGTCAGCACCAATGGATTTATCAATATGCTGACGCTCACAGGGCACTGCCCCGGAATGGAATCCATTGTGGCGGTTTCCCTCAAAAAACCATATGGAGCGGTAGGTAGTTATCTGGAGAAGAAACAGACTCTGAGACTCTATTATACCAAGCCCCTGGAGGAGATGTCTTATGCGGTGGTTCATGAACAGCAGCAGGAATTCGAGGAATTCCAAATTAGAAAGAGGATTGACAAGCTGAATGTCAAGCTGGCAAAACCTCTGGAAATGGCTTGCAGACCGAAAGAAATGGTTGTCCGCATTGTGCGGGGCATGGTAGACAAAGATGGAACCTACCTGCTTCGAATCCAGGAGGACAGCGGCGGAACCGAATATCTGGTCCGCTATGTAGTAAACGGAAAGGCAGCCTTCAAGAAAATCTCCACAGAAAGTATGCAACTGATTGGAGAGAGTGAAGACGAAGGAGGAGCGTAGAAGATGGGAATTGTGGCTGTAACGGGCGCACAGTGCATGTGTACCTTTGGGACGACGCCCTGTAATTTACAGGTGACCTCGCAGACCACCTGCCTCACGGAAGGCAAGATGATTGCAACTATAAAAGACATGCAGCCCAATGTGAATCTGATGCCCTTCGGCATGTGTACTTCACTGGCAAATCCGGCAGTGGCAAGTGCTACAGCGGCAGCACTGGGAGTGCTGACACCTCAGCCCTGTACCATGGTTCCCGCAGGAACCTGGACACCCAACGCACCGAAGGTGATGGCGGGCGGAGCACCCTGTCTCACCAACGAGGCAACGCTGATGTGTGGCTTAGGAGCCGGAACAATCAAAATTATCGTACCAGGACAGACCAAGGTTTTGGTATAAGCAGACTCTTTTTGCAGAGCAAAATTTTAAATAAGTCTGCGAATTGTTGCTGGAACGAGGTATGAGTGAACAGTAAGAAAGGAGTTAAAATAATGGCAGAATATTTTTCACCAGGTGTATATGTAGAAGAATATGATAACTCTCCCAGATCAATGGAAGGTGTGGGAACTTCTACCGCAGGCTTTATCGGCTTTGCAGAGAAAGGACAGACACTGGGCGCCCCCAGTCTGGTTACAAGCTACCGCAGCTTTGTAAAACAGTTTGGAGGCCCTTTAAGTGAGTTCGGATACGGTGAGTACCGTTATCTGGCACCCAGCGTAGAGCAGTTTTTCGCAAACGGCGGAACCCGCTGCTATGTTTCCCGTGTGATTCCCCCCGATGCAAAGAAAGCATCCGCAAAGAAAGGCTTCCTCACGGTTACCGCAGCCAATGAAGGAAAATGGGGCAACAAAATCCAGATTACCTTAACCACTGTAACCAAACGGAAAATGCAGTTAGTTGGCAAAAACGGCGAGGCTTATATTGCGAAAACCGTAGAAGGTTTCCGGGAAGGTGACCTGGTTATCGCAGGTGAGGAGTACAACCGCATCAAGAGCATTTTCGATAACAGCATCGTATTTGAACAGGAATTCAAGGGCGAGGTGGTAGACACCGCACTGATTCCCACCACCGTAGTTTATCTGGTGGAGACCGACATGAGCATCCGCTATGGCGAGGATGTGGAGAACTATGCAGGACTGAGTGTCAATGTGGCAAATCCCAACTTCTTCGGCTATCGTCTTGTGAACAGCGAGCTGGTAAAAGCAGAAGTGGAAGTACCGGAGACCATCGGCAATCCCGCAGAGGCAATTCTGGGTGAAGGCAACACCAGCGGCATGTTTACCCTGGACGGTGGTCTGGACGGCTCTATGAGCAAAGTCAATGCAGGTATCTTCATCGGTGAGGACAATGGCCCCGGAAAGAGAACCGGTCTGGCATCCTTTGAGGAGAACAGCACTGTCAGCATGCTGGCAATTCCCGGCGTGACCATCCCGGAGGTGGTTGTGGCACTGGTAGGACACTGCGAGAACTTAAAGAGCCGTTTCGCTGTCCTGGATATGCCCAAGGATATGTACAAGACCAAGGATCTTTTACAGTATCGTGAAATGATTGACAGCACCTACGCTGCCATGTATCATCCCTGGATTCAGGTCTTTGACCGTTCTTCCAACCAGCCTGATTTTATCCCCCCTTCAGGTGCAGTGATGGGTGTTTACTCCAGAACCGATACCAACAGAGGCGTACATAAGGCACCTGCCAATGAGACTGTTTTCTGTACCGGTTTAAATGTAAATTACAACAAGGCAGAGCAGGATATCTTAAATCCCGCAGGTGTGAACCTGATTCGTGCGATTCCCGGACAGGGTATCCGTGTGTGGGGCGCAAGAACTGCAAGCAGCAACTCTAACTTCAAGTATGTCAATGTGAGACGTCTCTTTATCTATGTGGAGGAGAGCATCAAGGCAAATACCAACTGGGTTGTATTCGAGCCCAACGATGTGGCTCTGTGGCAGAGAGTCCAGATGACCATTTCCAGTTTCCTTGACACCATGTGGAGAAACGGTATGCTGGCAGGTGGTTCTGCATCCGAGGCATACTTCGTAGAGATTGGACCTTCCACCATGAGCAGAGATGACATTATGAATGGGCGTCTGATTTGTAACGTAGGTATCGCTCCTTCCCGTCCTGCTGAGTTCGTTATCTTCCGTGTAACCCAGCATACCGCAGAGAGCGCAGGCGGAGAAGGCGAAGAATAAAGCAGATAGGAAACAATAACAGATAGAAAAGGAGTAGAAGATTATGGCAGCAAGCGCATATCAAACAGAAGGACAACTGTACTATCCCTTAACGAAAATGAACTTCCTGGTTCATGTAGACCAGGTGGAGGGAACCGCAGCTTTCAGTGAGGTAACAGGAATTGAGGCGACGGTTGATGTCATTGAGTTCCGTCAGGGAAATGCCAACAGCCTTGCACCGGTAAAGATTCCCGGTCTGGTAAAGCATGGCAATGTCACCCTGAAAATGGGATATACCTTAGACAGTGCATTTAAGACATGGATTCAGGAGTGTGTCAGTGAGACCAGAGGTCAGATGCCCCGTTATAATGTGCAAATCGAAATGATTGACATTAACGGAGGCGCACCGCAGGCTGTGGCAACCGCAGTAACCGGTACCAGAGTATGGCAGTTGACCAACGCCTGGGTAACCAAGTATACCGCTCCCGATTTAAACGCATTACAGAGCGAAGTGGCAATCGAGACAGTGGAGATTGCTTATGAAGAACTGATTATCCCGAACTAGGAACCTACATAGAAACAGGGAACAGGCGTCCGGGGGAAACCTCGGATGACCTGCTAAGGGGAGAAATGTGAATGTTCTCCTTTTAGCAGATTACAGCCAGGAAACATGGATGAAATAAAGGAAAGAGCAGCAGGAGGAAATGGTATGGAAACAGTTTATGAATTTACACTTCCCAAAGGATATGTGGATGGAAGTGGGGAAGTACACCGCAGAGGAAAAATGCGTCTGGCAACCGCCGTGGATGAAATCAGTGCCACCAGAGACCCCAGAGTGTTGAGCAACCCCTCCTACCTTACCATCGTAGTGCTGGGAAAGGTGATTACGGAGCTGGAAGGTCTGACTATGGTTACCCCCAATGTCATCGAAAAGCTATTTACCGCCGATCTTGCATTTTTACAGGATATGTACCAGAAAATCAACGATGTGGAGCCGCCCACGATGAAGGTGGTATGTCCCCACTGCGGAGAGGTCATTGAAACCCCGGTAAATTTTACTATGGAGGGTTAAGGCTTTATCCCAAGGATGCGATGTATCAGGAGATGGCGTTTATTTCCTACTACTTTCACTGGGGCAGCGAGGATGTGATGCAGCTTGACCACAGGAGCCGGAGGCGTTGGTGCCATGAGATTTCCGAGATACATAAGAGCATTAATCCCTCAAAGAAGAACAAGGAAAAGAGCATTTTAGACATGAAACCCACCAGATAGTGGGAAAAGGAGATGGGTGCTATGCCAGACAGCACGAATCGCACAACAATCAGCGAAATCCCCGCTGACCAGCAAATCGGAGGAAGGAAAGACTGGGGCAATAAACTGGTAGTCAATACCGGTTTAAATCCTGTGGTCAATTTTAATTTCATGCTGCGGGTGGAGGGGGTGTTTGACCTGCCCTGCAAGTCTGTCAAGGGAATTCATCGGGAGAATGAATTTGACTATATCCAGGAGGGCGGCTTAAACGACTATGTCCATCTGAAACGCAAGCCCATCAGCAAACCCTTTACCTTTCAGGTAGAGCGGTATGTGGGTGTCAACTGGGTAGATCCCCTGCCACTGGGAACAGAATTGACTCTGCCGGTCATTTTGTTTGTGAATACCCATGTGTTCCCTGGACTTCAGCCGGTGCGGAATTATGTGTTTACCGGATGCACGGTCATCAGCAAGGACTACGGGGAACTGAATGCGGAGGTCAGCGGACTGCTGGTGGAGACAGTGACCATCGCCTACCGGGAGATGGTGTGCCTGGATATTCCCAACGATGCCTACGGAGAGGATACCTGGGAATTTGACGGGAAAAACCGGGAGGGCAAGGACAAGAAAAAGCGGAAATATAATGCGAATCTTTACAATACGGAGTGGGAGACTTCCGATGCCTACAGCTCTGTCAAGAAGATGGAGGAACGGGCAGCCGCGACAAAGTGGGATATCAAGTCGGGTAAGAAACCTAAGAATGCCAAGTTCTCCAAGGAGGAACTCACCACCGCCCAGATGAAGGAAAAGGCGACAAAGGATAGATGGACACCGAAGAAGAACGAACAGGGGCAGTTGGAGGTAAAACACGGCAGGGATTACGAGCAGTATGCCACCGACTATAACAAAGAAATCCAGAAAGAGATAGAGTCTGCCCAGACGGAGGAAGAAAAGAAAGCAGCGGAGGGCAAAAAAATCGCCATGAATGGCAGCCAGCCGAGAAAGTATGAACACTCAGAAACTGCCAGAAAGAACAGCTCCGCAAAAGTCAAAGAGGAACTGACCGCCGAGGAGATGGAGGAAAAGGCAAAAAAATACGAACATTCGGATGTTGCCAGAAAGAACAGCTCCGCAAAAGTCAAAGAGGAACTGACCGCCGCCCAGATGGAGGCTAAAGCAGAGCAGGAGAAATGGACACCGAAGAAGGACGCATCGGGACATTTAGAGACCAAGCACGGCAGAGATTACGAGCAGTATGCTACCGACCATAACAAGGAGATTCAGAAAGAGATTGATGCCGCCCAGACCCCGGAGGAAAAGCAGGAGGCGGAGGGCAAGAAAATTGCCATGGGTGCTGCTGCCAACCGTTTATGGCCCGCCCAGTCCAGTGCCAATACGGAAGAAATGATAACCCCGGAGGCGAGACAGTACCAGCATAGCAGCACACCCGGACAGTATGAGGCAGCCAGACATAATCAGAAAGAAATAAGCCGGGCTGACATGGAGTCAAAGGCAGCTGTGTGGCCTCCCCAAAACAGTGCCCATACAGAAAAAATGAAAACACCGGAACCCCGGTTATGGCCAAAGGTCAAGAGTGCCAGACAGATTACAGAGTTTTTGAAAAAGCATTGATAAGAAAGCAGCAGTACAAGCTGGAGGAAGGAGGGAATCGACATGCTGACCATACATACACCGATAGAGCTTACCGTCAATCCCTCGATGCTGCAGCTTCATGATAATTTTACAGAGCGCATTAGCGGCAATTACAAGATACTGGGAGCACGGCTGGAGCCGGAGGACATGCTGCATTTTCTCTCCGGACCGCCGGAAATTTATCTGGCGGAGGGGGGCATGACCTCCCTGATGAACAACCAGAACAACGTGGAAAACCGAACCCTGAAAATGGATGTCATCAACAACGTGCTGAACCGGATTCTGGTATCGGATACCTATCACATGACCTACCAGGATGAGGTGTTTATCACCTCCATCTTAAAGAAAATCGGCGTGACCGATGTGCGGGAGTTTATCCGCCAGGTGCAGAATGTCAAGGAGGAAATAAAAAATACCACCCAGCTTACGGACTTGTACTGGTCACAGAGCGAGGCACTTTCCCAGCTTTTGGAATTCCGTCAGGAACAGGCAAAGCAGGAAAAGCCATCAGAGACAGAGGCAGAAACAACGGAAAGTCCTGTTTTCTGGTTACAGCAGGAGATTATGAACCGCCTCCAGACCGGTGTGATTTATCAGGAACTGCGGAATTATATTTCCAATTCCTTCCAACAGTCCAGCTTTATCGGGGGAACGGAGATGCAGATTAGCGAGCAGTCCATCACCGCCCAGCAGATTCTTTTAAATAAACTGAAAAACTATACCACCACAGAGGAACAGCCTCTTGTTTATCACTATCTCAACACCTACGAGATGGGGGATGAAATCCAGGTGGAGGAAAGTCACGACCAGGTGGTGAGCCAGATAGTACAGGCAGTATTGTTGAACGCCCTGCACCAGATGTACGCCATCCGCACCGAGGAATTGTTACGGCAGGACAACGTGTGGTATCAGCTCGCAGGGGCAGTGTACCAGGCGGCGGAAAATACCTACCAGCGTTTTGACGCCTACCACGAACAGCATACCTTAAGCAAAAAGGATGCAGATAGTTATACCCGGACGGTACAGCAGTACCAGAAAAAGGAAATCCAGGCAATCCAGCAGTTCTTTACGGAACAGGAAAACAATATTACCCGGTATTCCACGGAAATTAACCCTCCGGGGGCAGAGTTAAATTATATTGTCCAGGAGGGGGACGAGGAGGAAGTAAAGCCGGATTTCCAGAATCGTCAGCAGACCTCCGGTGAAGAACGGCGGGAGCAGTCCCAGCCCCACGGACAGCAGATACAGAATATTACCCGGCAGGAAATCCTGTTAAAGCAGCAGTTGGAACAGATTAACCAGAACAACATCCAGAACAGCCAGCTTTTACAGCAAATCATAGAAAGACCGGCAGAAAACCGGGAGGTTCCCAGAATCAACCGGGAGGCAGCAAGAAAAGACGGACTGCGGGCGCTGACCCAGCCTAGGGAAGTGCTGATGGAATATCTGGAAACCCAGACCCATGAGGAACAGCAGAGAGAAACCATCCATGAGGAACTGACCAGAGTGTTTGGAGAGCGGACAGTGAGAATTCTGGAGACACTGGAAAAATACCAGAAAACCCCTGAACTTGTCACCGCTTCCGGGCAGGTGGTGCCGGATGCCGCAGGGATGCTGGTTCGTGATATCCAGTTCCAGGATCTGGAGAACCAGACAGAACTGGTTCATCGCACCGAAGAACGCTCCCAGGAGACGGTTCATGACATCCAGACACGGGAATTATTAAAAGAATATCTGCCGGAACAGGTGCGGCAGGTACAGCAGACCACCAAGAGAAACGTGGAACGGGTGGAGCTGCTCCACCGGGAGCAGGAGACGAATCTGGAGGAAGAAGTGCTGGAGGAAATCAGGGGACTGCAGAGAACCACACGGGTGGAAAACCAGCAGACCATCCAGCAGACTATCGAGAGAAATACCACCCAGGAAGTCATTAACCACAGAGTCAACGAGTTTCAGACCAGACAGAATGAAGAACTGGTTCGTCTCATTGACGAGAAGGTACAGCGCCAGCTGGGAGACATTTCCGAGCAGGTCTATGGAAAACTGGAAAAACGAATGGACACGGAACGCAGAAGACGTGGACTTTAGAATAGGAGGTGAGGGCAATGGACTGGAGCGGTCTGGGACAATCCGTCAAAAGTGATGCAAAGGGCATAACAGGAAATATCGCAAAGGCAGTTCTGGTGTTTCCGGATTCCGTGCCCTCCGACATTAACTTAAAAGACGGAGACGCAGTGGGTGCCTTTGGGGCTGCCCTTGGCGCAAAGCGGACAGGAACCTACATCCATTCCTTTAACATGCAGAATAACGGCATCAAAAATATTTCCAAAGCGGCTGCCAATACCAGTCTCATTACCCACAATCTGGAAAGCGTGGGGGCGGGAACCGACAATCTGCTGGCAGCCCTGGACAGCGGAAAAATCAGTGGAAAGAAATTCACGGTACCCTTCAATCCCTCCACTCTCCAGATTATTGCAAGAGGTGGAGGACGGGCGCCAATCAGTAACTACGGAACCGTGGGAACCAACCAGGCAGGACGGATTGAGTACCGTGCCCTCGACCCTTATATTACCGTGAATTTCACCCTGGTCTTTGATGCCACCAACAACGCCGACGCCTTTATGGAGGAACGGTTTACCATCGGGGCAACCAATCTTGTGAAGAATACAGTAACCGCAGTCAGCGGAAAAGAATATACGGTTCGGGCACAGGTGGAAGGCTTTCTGGCAGCCCTCCGGGATGAAGCTCACAGAAACATGATCTTTCAATGGGGAAATCTCCGGTATACCGGTGTGCTCAATGCGGTTTCGGGACAATATACCATGTTTAACACCCAGGGTAATCCCATACGGGCAGAGATACAGATTGGAATGTTGATGGCAAGCGCACCCCAGAACAGCTTTGACGGGGCAAGCTACTTAGATTACTGGAAAAATCGCTACGAAGATATCCTGAATAAACAGGGCAGAAAGGATGAGAACGGAAATCTCACTTCTATGACCACAGGAAATATCAAGAGCCAGTATACCAATTTAATCAACTTGTAAAGGGCAGGAGCAGGCATGGCATTTGGAGCAAACACCATCGGAAACGGACTGACTTCCGGTTTGACAGGAAATATAAATAAAGCATACATACTGATGCACCAGCCGGATTTAAACCCCACCAGAAAAGCGGACAGCTCCGGCAACTTCGGACTGGAGGGCGCCGCCCAGCTTTTACAGACCGGGGTGAGTGATAAAAAGGGAAGAAACCTGGGAATTTCCGGCTCCGGTCTGAATGGACTGTCGGTGGATTCCACCCTGACCGCAGTGGCGAACCTCGCAGATTACATCCCGGTGCAGGTACAGTTTAACCCTTCCAGCATTTCCTTTCAGGGAATGGGTGGAGAAATCCGCCGGGAAAGTGTGGGCGGTGCCGGAGAAAACCAGTTCCAGCAGTTTGATACCCCTTCAGAAACCACCATGAGCATGGAACTGATTTTCGATGATACCAACAATAAAGACGCTTTTATGATGGATGGGGAAATGTCAGTCCTGAGTGATGCCACTTCGGTGGGAGGGCTGACACAAAGGATTGAGCAGGGCGTTGCAGCTTTACAGGGAAAGAGTTATTCCATCCGGGATACCACGGAGCTGTTCGTGGCGGCGATGGTACAGAGTTTCACCAGAATGGTGGGCTTTGCCTGGAATAAAATGATTTTCTGGGGAGAACTGGTGGGAGTGAATGTGCAGTACACCATGTTCAACAAGACGGGAGCACCAATCCGCGCCAAGGTAACTATCCAGATACGCCAGGATCAGGCAGTGAATGGAGAAAAACCCTACAAGACAGAGGAAAACTGGGAGAAGGCTTTCCAGGCAATGTTTCAGGCAAACCAGAGGACAAATCCCCTGAATGGAAACTTCCTTAATTTAAGCTAGGAGAAGCAGATGGCAACGTATGAATTTGACACACTAAAAAAACAGTATACCCAGTTCCAGCATCCGGTTGCCGTGATTAAGATTAATGGAGATTCCCTGGCAGACAGGGAGAAGGGTTATCCCGTTTCGGATATCCAGATTGATTTGACCAGTGGTTTCGAGGCGTCCATTGCAGAATTCTGCATCTATGATGTCTACGATGAGGAGGCGGGAACCTTTGACTTTCCAGCCAAAAAGGTCAAGGTGCAGCTGGGTTACCGGGTGGAGGTTTATCTGGGCTATTCCGGGGAGGCGCGGTGTGTGTTTGTGGGAGTCATCACCCGCATCAATTATCTGTTTGAAAAGCAGGATGTTCCCTGCATCCGGGTGACTGCCATGGATATCAAGGGCGTGATGATGGCAGGCAGCTACTCCGCACAGCTCAAGGCCAGAAACTATGCTGATGCAGTGCAGGAAATTCTGGACAAAACCGCTTATGAGAAACTGGGACAGCAGGGGGAAAAAGTGATTAAGGGTGTCCACGTTGATGCCACACCGGATAAGCTTCGGGCGGTGAATGGCGGAACAACGGCGGTCAGTGATAAGACCATCGAGATGGTGGCGGAGAGTGACTATGAATTTGTGGTAAAGGCGGCGAAAAAGCACAACTTTGAATTTTTCACAGAATGTGGGCAGGTCTATTTCCGAAAGGCTAAGTCCGACACCTCCATTCTGATGGAAATCGGACCAGCAACGGGGATGCACAGCTTTGATGTCTCTTATGACCTGACGGGACTGGTGGAAAAGGTGGTGGTGCGAGGCATGGATGTGTCCAAAGCAAAGCTGATTTCTGCCAACCAGAAGGTTTCCAACAAGATTTCCTATGGCAACAAGGCGAAACCTTTATTAAAAAACAGCCAGAAGGTTTACATTGATTCCACCATCACCTCCAAAGAGGAAGCGGAGGACAGGGTGAAATCTCTGGTGGAAACCATGTCTTACCGGTATGGCACTTTGGAATGTGAGCTGGTGGGACTGCCGGAACTGCAGCCGGGACACTTTATCAGCCTGACCGGATTGGGAGAACCTGCAGAAAATACTTTTTACATCCAGCGGGTTCGCCATATTCTGACCAAGAATGGCAATTACGACACCAGAGTTACAGGAATTTCCGCCGGTTTAGGTGGAAACCCGGGAAATGCAATTGGTGGTGCAATTGGTGGTTTACTATAAAGCGACAGGAGAAAAGCATGGGTCTGTATGACATTATGGATGAAATCGCCGCGAAACAGGTGACGAAATCTGAGACAGGAGATAACCGCATATTGGGTGTGGTGGTGGGCATTGTGGCGAAAAATTACGACCAGAGCATGCCGGGACGGATTTGTGTCCAGGTGCCGGTGCGGGACGATGAGGCGAATGAGCTGCAATGGGCGAGGCTGGCGATGCCCTCCAGCGGAAAAAAATGGGGACATTACTTCTTGCCGGAGGTGGGAGACCAGGTGCTTTTGGCATTTGAGCATGGCAATATTGAAAAGCCCTATGTCATTGGCTGTGTGCCCAAGGACAGCAATCCTTTTCTCACCAAGGCGGTACAGGAAAAGAACCAGTACAAAAAGATTGTGACGAAGAATGGCAATACCATCCAGTTCGAGGACTGCGAGGAGGAGGATGGTGCCAAGGATAAGATTTCCATTTACACACCGGGGCAGGCGCACCGGGTAATTCTGGACAATGAGAAGAAACAGATTCTGGTGGGAGACAAGGATGGCAAAAACCAGATTTCCATAAAAACCGAGGATGACAGTGGAAGAATCGATGTGAAAACGGAGAAAAAACTCACCCTGTCGGTGGGGGATAACATCCAGGTCATCATGAACGCAGACAGCGGTACCGTCAGCATCAAATGTGGCAAGTTTAAGGTGGAGGCGACTGACGGCAGCCAGATTGAGACCAACGGCAAGCTGGGACTGTCCGGCGGAACGGTTTCCATGGAGGCATCCTCCATGTTAAAGGCATCCAGCAGTGGAACCACCAGCATCGGCGGTGCGCCGATTAAAATCGGATAGCAGGAAAGTTTGCAGGTATTGGATAAAGGGAAGGAAGAATAAAATGGAAGATGAAAAATTCCTGGGAACAGGGATGAAGTTCCCTCCACAAATCAATCCCACCACAGGGCGGTTTACCTGTGTATCGGGAAAGGAAAGTATTCGGGAAAGTGTGTATCTCATTCTGATGACCCAGAAGACGGAGCGTTTCATGCGCCCGGAATTTGGCAGTAATGTGATGAGTTATGTGTTTGCACAGATGGACAGCACCATGTTAAACCTCATGGCAAATGAGATTGCATCGGATATTATGACCAATGAGCCGCGGGTGGAGCAGGTGAATGTGAATATGGATCAGGACAGCAAACCCGGCTGTCTGTTTGTGAATATTGATTACACCGTCAGAGGGGAAAATGTCAGGGAAAACATGGTTTTCCCGTTCTATCTGGGAGAAGAACCGGAAGAAGAGAGTAAAGCCTATGAGACAATGGAAAACGACCAGCAATGATGTGACAGCAGAACAGAAGAAAGAGAAAATCCTTGAGAAAATCAGGGAGCTTGCCGCAGCCTATGTACCAGAGTGGCAGTTTACCACAGAAAATCCTGATATCGGTTCGGTGATTGCCCTGCTGTATGCAGACGAGATGGAGGAAAATATCCGCCGGTATCATACCCTGTTGGAGCGGGACTATGTGGAGCTGATGAATATGCTTGGCATTTCCCTAAAGCCTGCTTTTCCGGCACACAGCAATGTGCTGATGCACCTGACGCCGGATACCATTCCCGGCTTCAAGCTGAAAAAGGGGACGAAACTGCTGGGAGGTCCGGAGGAGGATGCCAACCTGATTTTCGAGACTGCCCATAATCTTTATATTACGGAATCCCAGTTAAGATGTGCGTTTATGGCATCTGGGAAAAATGGGAAGGTGATTCCCCTTCTGGGGACATTTCCTCCCATCAGCTATATAAAGAAACAGGAGATAATGCCGGAGGAGGAACAGCCGGGACTTTCCCGTTACCCCTTTTCCCTGTTTCGGTTTGAAGGAGAGGACTATGGAAAATATGGTGTGCTTTTTTTCCATCCCCATCTTTTCGATGTCCGGGACAATGAAATCCTAATGGAAATTGAGGGGGCACCGGAACTGGTATCAGAGATTGCTGCAGGAAAATACCGGCTTTTCTATTATGGAGAGCAGGGCTTTGAACCGGTAAGCGGACTGAGACAGGCAGGGGAAAACCGCCTTGCCTTCCACAAAGACGGGGAATGTCAGAAGGTGACAGAACAGGGACAGGAGTGTTCCGTGCTGCTGTTAGAACCAAGGCAAATCCCGAAAACCAGTGTCCTGGTATCCCGGATTGGATTCTCCTCATCCGGAGTGGAGAAAACCCCGGATTTTCTCTGGAACGGGACAACAGAACTTGCACCAAAGAGTTTTCTTCCTTTTGGAGAAATTCTTTCCCTGTATGATGAATTCTATATCGGGCATGAGGAGTATTTTTCCAAGCCGGGAGCCAGAATCAGCCTGAAATTTCAACTGGATTTTGCCACCCACATGGTATCCATTCCGGTACAGCAGAAGGAGGCAGAGCTAAAGGTTATTAAGAAAAAACCCAAAAAGGATGTACAGGGAGCACCTGCAGAAATCTATGCGGACGAGATTTCCTTTTCCTATTACAACGGAACCGGCTGGCGGCGGCTGGTAACAGAGACCCCGGTACAGCAGATTTTTGCAAGGGCACAGACCAGTGTCTGCGAGGTTTCCTTTCTGTGTCCGGAGGATTGGAGACCGTTAGAGTCCGATGGATTTGCAGGAAGGAGTATCCGGGTGCAGATTACCAGAGCGGATAATTGCTTTTACCAGCCTGCCATCCATCATTATCCCATCATTCGTGATATGAAGATTACCTACAGCTATCAGGGACGGTTTGAAAGTCCTTCCCGGCTGTATGGTTATCAGGGGAGCAGAAAGCGGGATTTGACGGCGGCCATGGCGAAGAACCCCAAAGTCCCGTTGTTTTCCATCAGCAGCTATCAGGATACGGCACTGTATCTTGGCTTTGACAAAAAGATGGAGGACGGTCCCATCAGCCTGCTGTTCCAGATACAGGAGATGGAGGGCTATCAGACAGGAAACCTGACATTTTCCTATTCTACGCGGGATGGCTTTTCCAGATTAAAGATTTCTGATCATACCGACGGACTGAGCCATACGGGAACCCTGCTCTTTATGCCACCCTCCGATATGGCAAAACAGACCTTAGAGGGGCAGGATGCATACTGGATTCGTATTACAGATGAAAAGAAATATTTAGAGGAGCATCCGGCAAAGCAGCCTGTGATTTTGGGTATCCAGGTAAATGCGGTGGAGGTGGACAACATCGACACCATGACGGAGGAAGCCTACTATATTGATGTATTTGGACCCAATATGCAGTTTGCCTTAAATGCCCAAAATATTTTGTCCCTGGAATTATGGGTGAATGAAATCGGTCTGTTTTCGGAAAGCGAAATGAAACGTATGATCACCGAAGAACCGGAAAAAACCAAAGCGGAGTATTCCTTCATGGGAGAGATTGAGGAATTCTATGTGAAATGGACAGAGGTGGATAACTTCGATTGCTCCCTCCCCGGTGACCGACATTATGTGGTGGATCGGATGAACAGCAGAATCTGCTTTGGGGATGGCGTCCATGTCCAGATTCCCCGGAACACCAGTGGCATTGCCTTTAAGGTGATTTTACGGCGGTGTGACGGAAAAGAGGCAAATATTCCCGCTGGAAGGATTACGGACTCCATGGGGGGACTGCTCTTTGTGGATCAGGTGGTGAATCCTGTCCAGGCGTATGGGGGGATGAATATGGAAACCCTGGAGGAGGCACTCCACCGGGGAACCAGTGTGTTACATGCCAGAAACCGTCTGGTTTCTGCCCAGGACTATGAGCGGGAGGCACTGAATTTTTCCAGACAGATAGCCCAGGCAAAGGTGATTGTTGGGAGAAAAAAGGACGGCAGTGTGGAGCCGGGAGCCATTTCCCTGGTACTTCTCATGCAGGACTATCAGGAGGGGGAGCATTCCTTCCTGTACATTCGGCAGCGTCTCAAGGAGCACTTGCAGCAGAAATGTGAACTGACTGCGGAGGGCAGTGAGATGGATATTGTACAGCCTGTTTTCGTGGAGATTTCCGTGGAGGCATGGGTGCGGGTTATCCGGGAGGATGATACCTTTGAAGTCCAGCAGGAATTGAAACGTGTCCTGGAGGACTACTTAAATCCCATTGAAAATGACCGGTGGGAAATCGGAAGAATGGTAAGAAAAGCCCAGATTGAACTCCGCCTGAATATGGAAAAGGGCAAGGCGCTTCTGCATAGACTGATGGTAACCGCCCGGTATCAGGACGAAACCGGCATCCATGAGACGGACATAGAGGCACTTACAGGAAATCCCTACATCGTAGTAACCAGTGGTGTTCATAAAATACATTTTGAACAGAGCAATTAGGAGAGTATATGTTAAATCCCAAGAACATTCCACAAAAGAACCATGAACAGCTCATGGATGAGAATATTGGAAAGATTCCCCTTTATTCAGAGGAATGGACGAACTATAACCCTGCAGACCCCGGAATCACCATTCTGGAAAATCTGTCGGCATTTCAGATTCTGCAGCAGAACCAGATGGATGAGATGCCGGACATTGTCCGGGAAAAGCTGTTACAGCTTATGGGGTACCGTCCCGGAAAAGGAAACGGGGCAAAGGCTTATCTGGAACCCCGCAATGCATTGGAAGATTTTCTGATTCCCGCAGACCAGCGGTTTTATGTGGGAAACATCAGTTTTGAGACCACCCTGGAGCGGAAAATGACAGCCAGCCGGATTGTGGGTGTTTACGGAAGGATGGAGGAAGGACTTCAAGATTTTGGTTATGTGTTAAACCGGGAGATTGATTTGCAGGCATTTGTTTTCGGAGAGACGCCCAGGGCTGGGATGGAGCTGTATCTCCTTCTGGACAAATCCTTACAGCCGGGAGAGCAGGGCATCTTCCATGTCAGTGTGGCAGAACGGTACAGACGAAATTCTTTTGCAGAGAATAACAGCCAGCTATTCTCAGAACTGGAATGGAGCTGCTTTACTTCAGCAGGCTTTGTCCCCATGGAGGTGGAGGATGATACCAACGGCTTTCTCACCAATGGACTGATTCGGGTGACACTGCCACAGCAGCCCATGGAGCGGTACGAACAGGATGGAATTTCCGGCTATGTGTGGCGGGTGGTGCTGCGCAGGGCAGAGTATGACATAGCCCCGGTACTTCTACATATGACGGGATTTTTGTTCCCGGTGATTCAGAAAGAGACACTGGTAATTACCCATACCTTCCAAAAGACAAGCGAGGTGACCTTAAACTGCACCATGCTGGAAACCGGTTATGTGCGGGTATTCTGCAAGGAGCAGAAGGGAACCTCCTATCGGCTGTATCAGGAGTGTGGGGGAGAGCCGGAGCGGGGACGGATGTATCTGCGTAAACGTAACAGCTATGGAGAACACACCTTTGTCTTTGACAGGCAGCGTTTCGGCTTTGCACCGGAGCATGTGAAAAACCCGGTGAAGATTGTTCTCTACAACGAAGAAATGATGCGGAAATATTATCTGGGAGAGATTTACGGTTATGATAACCAGGAGATTGCACTGCCCAGACAGCATGTGGTCACCGACACCTTTTCCCTCATTGCAGAGAGGGATGCAGAGGATGGCGGCAAAATTTACGACTTCGTAAAGCCGGGGAAATTGGGAGAACAGGAACTGTCCTATTACCTCTATGAGAACGAGGGAAAGATTGTCATTTTAGATGCCGGGGACTATGTGGGAGCAAAACTATATCTGGCATCTATTGCAGTGACTCTGGGGGAGGAAGGCAATGTGAGGGCTGGCAATACCTTTATTCCCGAAGGCTATGAGGATTCCATCCGGTTCACGAATCCCGTGGCAGGAATTGGCGGACGGTTTCAGGAAACGCTGGAGGATGTACGGAAACGGTTTATCGCAGATATGAACACCCCCCATACCGCTGTTCTGGAAAAGGACTACGAGGCGCTGGTGTACCGGGTGCCGGGACTTTGCATCGCCAAGGTGAAGGCCTGGATGGATAGGGAGAAAAATGAGGTACAGATTGCGGTACTTCCGGGAATGCCGGACAAATTCCCCAAGCTGTCCCGGATTTACCAGAGGGAAATTGAAAACTGGCTGGAGGACAGACGGCTGTTATCCACCCGGATCTGTATCCGGCAGCCGGTTTACCAGGCAGTGATGACCACCGGGACGATTTATGTCAAACCCCACTATGAAAACTGTCGGGAACAGATTGAACGGGTCATCCGGCGGGAATTGGACTATATCCACGGGGAACAGAACTTCGGAACGGTACTTCGTTTTGACAGATTGTTTCATGCGGTGGAGGCACTGGAATGTGTGGCGTATCTTTCGGAATTCGGCGTGACAGCCGAGGGCGGCACCTACGCGGTTTCGGAAGGGGCCGATATCCGTCCGGACGAGAACTGTCTACTCTATCCGGGGAAGATCAAGCTGGAAATCCAGCCTCTGGTGGAGTACGGGCGATAGGAGATAACAATGGCAGGAATCAAGTATACAATCAGGCAGAACCGCTTAAACAAGGCACTGTTTCAGGGAATGAAACTGGAGGCGGATGGCAGTGTACATACAGAAGAAACAGAGGACAGCAGCTATCTGGTACTGCCCCTGTTGGACAGTGGTGTGGAGGACTGCCCCTGGGGGCGGCTCCATTTTGAACTGGCACTGGAAGAAAACAGTGTCTGCTATCTGTATGTGGCATCGTGCAATGCCAGAACAGGGCAGGAAATGATGCTGGATGCGTCGGTGCCCCTTCTGGAAAAAAAGCATCTTTTACAGTCCTTAGGGGGACTGCAGTTTATCAACAAGCCGGATGTGCTTTTATATGAAATTACAGGGCGCTTTCTCTGGATTGTGGTGGAAGTTCTGGGAGAAAAGGCAGCCCTTTGGAATATCCAGGTGGAGGCACCGGGAGATAACTTCATGCAGACCTTCCCGGAGATTTACCGGGAGAAGAACAGCTTTTTCCACCGGTACCTTTCCATTTATTCCAGCCTGTATAACGACTTTCAGGAAAAACTGGACAGCCGGGGAGAACTGCTGCCCATAGAAAAAGCTCCCATGGAGCTGCTGGAGGTTTATGCCCGGTGGATGGGCATTGATGTCAACGGCGGCTATCTGGGAGAGGAAACCCTGCGGGCTTTATTAAAGGAGGCACCGGAGCTTCTGCGGAGGAAGGGCACGAAATACTGCGTGGAGCGCATCTGTAACATTCTGCTGGGAGAGACGCCCATCATCGCAGAGCGCAGCCAGATGCAGCGATATATCCGCAGAGACCAGCGGGCTCAGTACGATGCGCTTTACGGGGACAGCCCCTACGATGTCTCTCTGTTTCTTAAGAATTATGTAGAGGAAAAGAAAAAGGAGCAGCTTTTACATCTGCTTGGGCAGTTTAAGCCTTTGCGCAGCCGTCTGCATATGGTATTTTTAGAGCCTGCCGGTGTGCTGGATGAGCATAGCTACCTGGATGAAAATGCAGTGACCTTCACCCAGGAGGAGGGTGTCCTGGACGTGGCACAGATTGCAGACGGAACCATTGTGTTACAATAAGGGGAGAGTAATTTTGGAACAAAAGAGAATCAGATGGTCATTGTTTATAGGATCGTCACTTACGATAGCATTGACGATGGTTTTTTTGTGGATATTGAATAGCAGCGACTCCAGACAGTTACAGCATATGCTCGGGCTTTGCATCATGATTTTGGGAGGAAGTGCGATTATTTCCCTTTTCTTCTTTTTCTGGAAAGGACCCGTCTTTCATATACGGGGACACATTGAAAGCGGAAATATCATGGCAATGCTGATTGCAGTACTGGTTATTATCCAACTTGCATTTGCTTTTGCTGCATACTTTCAGAAAGAACAATATCTTCGCTTTGAACTATATAATCAGCACTTGGAGGAAAGCGTAATCCGTGGGGAGCTGATGAACACGTCAGTGGAACTGCTGACTACACTGGTCATTTCTGTATTCTTTTCTGTAGAAATGGTATGGCTGATGATTAAGCTGACAACTGAGCGCAAACAGGAACGTACATTACAGCCCACTGCACTTTCTTATGTACGCCAGATTGCCTTTTTATTCTATTTTGCATCAAGACTGTCAGCGGCATTTATTCCCATTATGGCTAAGAACTTCGGAGAGACGGTTTTTGGCATGAGTACGAATGCAGCGGCAGCACTTCCACAGTCTACAGAGACCCTGCTTACCTGTGCGGCAATTCTTATCACGACAGAAATTCTCACTCGCAAAGGCTGGAAACTGCCATTTGGAATTGGACTGCTCCTGGTGGCATTTGGAACCTTTCTTTCAGCGGTCTCACCGACACTCATTGTTTTTATCGGTGCAAGGGCGGTGGTTGGTCTGGGATACGGGTTCTGCTGGATGACACTTCGCAACCTTGCATTGTTTGGAAAAAATGACAGCGAGCAGGCATGGGGCTTTTCCATGTTGAATGCAGGCTTGTATGCAGGAATGAATTGCGGATCTTCTTTAGGAGCCATCCTGGCAGAAAAGTTTGGTTATCAGAATGTGTTTTTCATTGCAGCGGCATTGACGCTTCTGTGCAGTGGTGTGATTATCCGTATGGAGAATGCAGTATTGCCAAGAAGGGAGGAAGCATTACCGGAAGAAAAGGAACATGTAAGTTTTTCTATATGGGAAAAACTGCAGGTAATCAGTTTCTCCGTTTTTATGATTGCGCCCTCCTGCATCGTAGCTTCCTATCTGGGGTATTTTCTGCCGCTTTATTTTGAGAGTATGGGAAGAGGTGTTGCCGATGTGGGACGAGCACAGCTTTTGTACGGTGTTGTTATCGTCTATATAGGACCCAGACTTTCCAGAATGATTATTGAGCGGGACAAAAATCTGCTCATTTCCAACTATGTATACAATTTGCTTTTTTCAGCAGGGTTGTTAATCGTTGGGGGATTTGGCGGGATGACGATGGCAATTATTGCAGTGCTTTGCCTTGCGGTTGCTGACAGTTTTGGGTTCAGTGTACAGAATAATTATTTTCTGGCATTACCCCCGGTAAAGAACATGGGGGGTAGTAAATCTCTGTCTTATCTAAGTCTCCTGAAAAAAATTACAGAGATGCTGGGACCAACCATGTTTGCACTGGTAATCACACTGGGATTTGAACGTGGTGTACAGTTATTAGGAGGTGTGTTTATCACAGCACTTGCCATGTTTTTCCTGACACAGATAGTTTATAAAAAAAAGAAAGGGGAGTATTTTGCAAGGTGATAGTATCAATTGTCTATGGAGGCTATTCCAGTGAAAAGGATATGTCTACAGAAAATGCACATTACATAAGAGAGGCATTAAAAGAATGTGGCTACGAGACACATTTGGTGCCTTATGAAAAGAATCTGGTTGGAACATTGCGGGCATTGCACACGGATATCGTGTATGTCTGTGTACAGGGAAAGGGACATGGTGACGGGACGATACAGGCGATTCTGGAACAGGAGGGAATTCCATTTACCGGAAGTGGTTCTCATGCTGCGGCAATCATCAATGACAAAATACTGTGTAAGCTTTACTTTGACCGTTGTGGTATCCGCACACCCAAATGGCAGATCTTGACCAGGGAAGATTTCAGAAATGGAAATTTTGATGCAGATGCCTTCGGATATCCTTTTGTCGCGAAAGCACCGTCAGAAGGAGGAAGTTTTGGTATCGCATTGGTTCAAAACAAAGAGGAGCTGCCCAGACTGGAAGAGGTATTTTCTTACGAATCTCCCATTTTGATAGAAGCTTTTGTCCCGGGTTCCTTTTATACCATTGGTATTCTGAAACGAAAGGGAAAGGTATTCACGCTTCCCTGTGTGCGTGGTGTGGAAAGACAAGATGGGAAAGACATCGATGAACCGGGGAAACTGAAAGTGTTTACCGGAGATTACGCGGTAAGAGAAAGCAAATTGCCAAAGGAAACACGGTTACAAATGGAAGAACTGGCAAAACAGGCATTTGGGGTCACTGGGGCAGAGGACATGGCGAGAGTTGATTTCATGGTATCCGAAGAGGATAAGCTTCCCTATGTACTGGAAATCAATGCAGTGCCAGGATTAAAACCGCGAAGTCTGTTTCCGGGGGAGGCAAAAGCAGCAGGGATGTCCTATCAGGAATTGATAGAAGGGATTTTGCTTTCCGCATGGGAAAGAACGAAAGAAGGTGGAGCGACAAACAATGTTTAAAAACATGAAGATTGGAATTAAAATTTTACTGGTTATTCTCCTGATGTCACTGGGGACATTGTTGATTATTTCTGTCAATTCTTATCTGCAGATGATGAAACTTACCAATGAATTTCAGAGAGTAAACACCACGCTGGGAAATACGGCTTCAGAGGACAGCAAGCAGGCATTGCAGGAGCAGATGGAAGACAGTCTTGGAAAAATAGCCCAGAAACAGGCACAGATTTCGAATGAAAAGCTGAGACGGATACGCAATGCCATTGACTGTGCAGCTGGATATATCAGCGGATTGTATGAAAAGGAGGATGAATTTACAGGACATTCCCTGCCGTTTCCTTATGAGACAGAAGATGGTACAGCATGTTCCAAATATATGCTTGCGCCGGGAGTGGAGGACACATCCAGACTGCAGCAGGAAGTCAGGTTATTATCCAATTGTGAACTTTTGTTTGCACCGGAGCTGGAACACAATCCCATGATGGATAATATCTATCTGGGAACCAGAGAAGGTATTTACTACCGGTATTCCAGGTCAAATCTTTACAATCCAGATTATGATCCTAGAAAGAGAGATTGGTATCTTGAGGCATCCGAGGCATCAGACTCCATCTGGATGGATACCTATCAGGATTACTACGGAAAACTCTGCGTGACCTGTGCCAGGAATTTCACAGGGGAGGATGGAACGATGAAAGGTGTTGTAGCCATGGATATTACCATCCAGGACATGTTGAATGAGATTGTGGCAACCAAGATTGGAGAGAGCGGTTATGCCTTTGTACTGGATGACAAGCTTGCATATCTGGCACACCCCGATTTTGTAGAGGATGGCTTTGAACAGACACTCAGCAGCCATATTGGTGAAAATCAGGCAATTCTGGAGGAAATCAGGAATCAGGATACCGGAGTGGTACAGGCACAGGTAGATGGTGTAGACTGTTACCTTGCATATGCAACATTGGAGGAAACCGGATGGAAACTGTGTATCAGTATTGATGTGAATGAAATCATTGCACCTTCGGTGGCTACCAAACAGGAAATTGATGGTATTACGGCAGACGCCCAGCAAATGGTAAGCAAGACGCTTTCCACTGTAATGATACGGTTTATCATCTTCTTTGCATTGGTTGGAATGATTGTCATTATGATTTCCTTTACGGTTGCGGGAACAATTACCAGACCAATCCAGGAACTGGCACAGAATGTGGAAAAGATTGGACATGGAAATCTGGATGTGAGGATGAAGGTGGAATCTGGTGATGAAGTGGGAGAACTGGCACAGACCTTTAATGAAATGCTTTCAGATTTACAGTTATACCTTAAAAATTTATCGGAGGTAACTGCAGAGAAGGAGAGAATTGGGGCGGAGCTGAATGTGGCAAACAATATTCAGGCAAGCATGCTTCCCTGCATTTTCCCTGCATTCCCGGAACGTCAGGAAATTGACATTTATGCAGCAATGAATCCGGCGAAGGAGGTAGGAGGAGATTTCTATGATTTCTTCCTGGTAGGAAAAGAGCATCTTGCACTGGTAATGGCAGATGTTTCTGGAAAAGGAGTACCTGCAGCCTTGTTTATGGTCATTGCAAAGACACTGATTAAAAACCGTGCGCAGCTGGGAGAAGAGCCGGCTGTGGTACTGGAACGAGTCAATAATCAGCTGTGTGAGAACAATGAGGCAGACATGTTTGTCACGGTATGGCTTGGCATCTATGAGTTTCGTACCGGCAGACTGGTTTACGCGAATGCAGGGCACGAATGCCCGGCATTGATGCGTGCCGGCAGAAACTATGAACTGATCCGGGAAAGTCATGACTTTGTAGTCGGTGGAATGGAGGGCATGCCATATACCCAGCATGAAATCACTCTGTATCCGGGAGACAAACTGTTCTTGTATACAGATGGCGTTCCGGAGGCAACCAATGGGAAGGAAGAGTTGTTTGGGGAGGAACGCATGCTCACAGCACTGAATCAATGTGTAGACATGACGCCAAAGGAGACTTTGAACGAGGTAAAGAAAGAAATTGATGAATTTGTGGGCAAGGCATCTCAATTCGATGACCTGACCATGCTTTCATTTGAAGTAAGAATACAAAAAGAGAGGGAAAGAAAATGAACGTAATCGCAACAGATTGTGAAACTTATATGAGACTTTTAGTGGAGGGCAGAGTGGACACCAACACCAGTCCCCAGCTCCAGCAGGCGATTCTCAATGCCTTTCAGAAAAAGAGTGATGTGGTGGTGGATTTCTTAAATGTGCCCTACATCTCCAGTGCGGGACTCCGCGCCCTGCTTATCGGGCAGAAAACGGCGGCATCCAAGGGAGGCAGCATGAAACTCACCAACGTGTCCGATGTGGTGATGAACATTTTTGAAATGTCGGGCTTTAGCAAAATTCTGAAAATCGAGTAGAAAAGGTACATAGAGTGACAGATGATACAGTTTGAGGATGTGACCAAGACCTTTCCGGACACCGGAGTAACCGCCCTGTCCCATGTGAGCTTTCATATTCTGCCGGGACAGATGACCTTCATTTTAGGGCAGAGCGGTTCGGGGAAAACCACCCTGCTGAGGCTGCTGTTGCGGGAGCTGACAGCGGACACCGGAAGGGTGTGGGTCAATGGACAAAATATCGGTAGTCTGAAAAACCGTAATGTGCCGGCATACCGCAGGAAAATAGGCTTTGTATTTCAGGATTTTAAACTGCTGCGGGAGCATACCGTGTTTGAAAACGTGGCGATTGTAAAGAGGGTGTCAGGAGCAAAGGAACGGGATATTTTATCCCAGGTGACCATGGCACTCCGGGTTGTGGGAATGGAGGCTGCCTTTTACAAACCTGTGACCAGTCTTTCCGGCGGGGAACAGCAGAAGGTGTGCATTGCCAGAGCCATTGTGGGCAATCCCCATTGTATTCTGGCAGACGAGCCCACGGGAAATTTAGACCCAAAACAGGCACGGGAAATCATGCTGCTGCTGGAGCAGATTAACGGATTGGGAATTACCACCCTGATTGCCACCCATGACAGAGAGGCGATTCGGGACATGGACTATCCGAGACTGTATCTCAGGGATGGAATACTGGAGAACGGGGAATAAAAATGGCAGATGTGAAAATCAACAGAACCATAGAATTAGAGGCACAGACGGACAAGCTGGACACCCTTCTTACCTTGCTGGAAAAAGATTTGGAGGCAGCAGAGTGCCCACAGGAGACGAGAACTGTGGTAGAAATCTGCGCGGAAGAAATTTTTGTCAATATTGCAAGCTACGCCTACGGGGAGGAAACGGGCATGGCGCGGATTGAGGAGCGGATTGAAGAACGACGGATTTCCCTTTGCTTTCAGGACAGGGGAACACCCTACAATCCACTGGAAAAGAAAGATCCGGACACCACTCTTTCTGCAGAGGATCGGCAGATTGGGGGACTGGGAATCTTTATGGTAAAGAATATGATGGATACTGTGGAGTATGCCTACGAGGACGGATGGAACCGTCTGACCATGACACTTTCCTGGTAAAAGAAACAGAAATGACAGCACAAAGAACCGGACAGGGGAAAAGACGATGAGCATGAATGACAGATTCAGTGAAGAACTGCGGCAGCAGCCCTTTCAAAGCTATGAAGAATATATGGATTATATCTTCGCCTGCGTGAACACCAGACTGACAGATTATATTGAAAACCTGAAGGGAAAATATGCGGCAGGACAGGGACAGTATAAGAATGTCATGTATCCCGACATTGAGATTGCATACAACCTGTGTAATGATCAGGTGCTGCAGTTTACCATAGGGCAGCTCCAGGAGGAGACGGAGGAAGAATCCGGAAAAGTCCGGGAAGGTATGGATGAGGAGCTGCTGGATTTACTTGGGGCTTTCCAGGAGGAACAGTCTCCGGAAGAAAAAGAGGATAAGACAGAAACCCTGTCAGTGGAGGAGATGCTTACCTTTATCGATGAGAGAATCGCCCTGACTCAGGCACAGAACTATCCCTTTTATGAGATTTGCAGGAAACTGGAGTTTGACCATTTCACCCAGTTTGCCCTGGCAAGCGCATTGTTGTCCTCCACCCAGACCAGCTATGCATCGGTTTATCAGATTGTCAATGAAAATGCGTCCCTGACAGCTCCCACCGTGGAGTCTGCGGCAAGACTGTACTTTGGCAGACAGTTCTCCATTACTATGGCATCCTCCCACATGTCCGTGGCACTGGAGCATTTACAGCCCATCATGGATTTGCGGGTGAATTCCAACATGCCCTTTTCCACGGTACTTACTCCGGATAAGCGGATGATTGACTTTCTTTTTGGTAACAATCCCCTGCGTCTGGATGAAAACTACCAGCGGTTTTTCCACATGCTCACCGATGAGAAGGAGTTAGACCCCATCATGGCAAACCGCACCCAGCTGGAGGCAATGGAAATCTCCTACGAGCAGGGTGTGCGGATTTTCAGCTGGTATGGCGATGAGGGAAGTGGACGGAAATTCTTTATCAAACAGTTCTGCAGGGAAAAGGGAATCCGGGCGATTACCCTTAATTGCAAAAAGCTGTTTGTCTATGACTTTTCCTTCGTGGAAAAAGCACTCTGGGCAATTCGCAGAGAATGTATTTTTACCGATGCCTGCTGCTGCCTCAATGAACTGGATTTCCGGGAGGATGAAAAGGAGAAATACATCGGCTACATGGATTTGGCAGTGTCAAAACTCCGGGAGCACCACATTCTGCTTTTCCTTATGAGCCGGGAAAAGCTTCCCTTAAAAAGTGTCACGGACGAGGAATTCACCGAGCTGGAACTTCCCACACCGGGCAACCAGGAACGGGAGGACTGCTGGAAGCATTTTTCCAAGGACTACGGACTGGATAAGGATGTGGAACTGCCGGAGATGGCAACCAAATTTCTCTTTACGCCGGGAAAAATCAAGTCGGCACTGAAACAGGCAAAAAGTTTTTCCATGATGAACCATGAAATCCTGATTTCCAGGGCAAAACTTTTTGAGGGCTGTTACAACCAGATGAGTTCGGAGTTGACCCAGAAGGCTACCAAAGTCAAAGCAAACTTTGGCTTTGAAGATATTGTCATGAATGCCAGCCAGAGGGAGACTTTAGAGCATGCCATTGACCAGATGAATTTCCGCAAGCAGGTCTATGATAACTGGAATTACACTAAGAAATATCCCTACGGCAGAGGACTTTCTGTACTGTTGTTCGGGGCGCCCGGTACCGGAAAATCCATGTGTGCCCAGGTTATCGCCCATGAGCTAAACCTGGAGCTGTACCGGGTAGACTTGTCCAAGGTCATCGACAAGTACGTGGGTGAGACGGAGAAATCCATCTCCATGATTTTCCGGGAGGCGAAGAAGTGTAATGTGGTTCTGTTCTTCGATGAGTGTGATACCCTTTTTGCCAAGCGTTCCGATGACGGCGGCTCCAACCAGTCCTCCAACAATAACAAGACGGCGCTTTTGTTACAGGAGGTGGAGGCGTATGACGGCGTTTCCGTCCTGGCAACCAACTACAAGCACAACATTGACCCGGCGTTTTTCCGGCGTATGAAATACATCGTGGAATTCCAGTTCCCGGATGTGGATACCAGGGAAATGCTGTGGCGGACTACCATCCCCAAGGGAACCCCTTTAGCGGACGATGTGGACATCCGCTTCCTGGCGGAGCGGTTCGAGTTTGTGGGTGGTAATATCAAGAACTGTATTTTAAATGCCGCCTTTCTTGCTGCCGCAGACGGGGATGGCAAAGAAGTGGGCATGAAACATTACCTTATGGCGATTAAATATGAATTTGTAAAAACAGGCAAGGTGTTTACCAGAGCCGATTTCGAGCCCTACGCCTATATGGTGGGACTGGGCGATAAGGAAGAAGACTAGGAAACTGTTTTCACAAGGGATAAGGGAGAAGGAGAGACAGGATGGAAGAATATGTTTTGTTACAGAAAGACAACATGGGAGCATACGCACATATGATACCTGCGTGGCTGTTTATGAAACCGGGAGAGGAAAAGGAGGTGCAGTTCTGGGGAATGTCTGACTTTAAGACTCCCTGTGGGGTTGCGGTTTTAAGCAGAGAAGAGGAAGTGATTACGCTACAGTATTTATATGTGGAGATAGCACACCGGGGACAAGGGAAAGGACAAAGATTTCTTGCAGAACTTTTGTACCGTGCCCGCCAAGCTTCAGCCCGGATTTTTCAAATAGGATATATTCCCGGAGAATATCCTAAGCTGGAAAGGCTGCTCCAGGGATATCCATTTTTGGAACAGGAAGAAGAAATTACCAGCTTTACCTGTATGTTGAGGGAACTCCAGAATCTGAAAGTTTTGCAGGGAAACAGTAACCATGTAAAGGCACTCTCCCAGTGTACAGAGGAAAGTCTCAGACCGTTTTATCAGGAACTTGTAGAGAGAGGAGACGACTTGGAAACCGTGCCGTTAAACAGACAGGAGTATGTGGCAGAATGCAGTGCAGTGGCAATGGATAACGGAAAACCTGCGGGTCTTTTGTTAGTCAGGGAGGATAAGCCGGGCGAGATTGAGATTCCGTTTCTGGTAAGCTATTCCCAGAATATTACAGCACCGGTTGATATGATTCGCTTTGCAGTCCAGGCAGGGAGCAGAAAGTATTTACCGGAAACCATTTGCAGATTTGCAGTTATTAGTGAAACGCTGATGCATCTTCTGGAAAAGATGGGGATGACTTTTGGAAAAAAACGGAGAAAATGCATATTGGAGTTATCGTATTTTGACCGGTACGAAAGTGCGGCACAACTTGAAATCGACGACGCAGCAGACAGAATATAAGAGGGCAAACACTATGGATCATATGTTTCACTTAAAACAGGATATGACAAATGAGGAATTGCAGAGATTTGCACAGGATCGTATGCAGCAGGAAAAAAACGTAAATGATTACATGCAGCAGCGTGAGCAGCGAGCACAGATGAGTCTGGCACAGCTTGTGGGTAAACCACAGACAGGGCAAGTGGCAGAGAAACCCATAGCGGCAGACATGCCTACATTGGCAGCAGATGAAAAAGACTGGAAACGCAAAAAGAAACAGAAACAGAAAATGCAGCCCCAGGCAAGGGCACTGCAAAACCAGGCACAGGAGATACAGAAAAAGTTTGATGCCCGTGCTGTATCTATTCAGAACGAACAGAAATTAGATGCACAGAGTCGGGCTATGTTTACAGAAACACTCCGGGCAGATATGTTTACACCGAAGTATGTCATGGAGCATTTCGCAGATGTCCGGTACATTTTGTATACCTGGAAGAGACACATTGAGCTGTTTGAAGAAGAGGGAGAGGCTAACAATCTCCTGGCGGAGGATCAGAAACTGCGTCTTGTTCATATGAAGGAAATGTACGAGCAGGGAGAGAAGGCATTTCACGCAGCTCTTGGAGCAATGGGCTTTCGCTATCATCCTGAAATGGAGGAGAAAAAACAATTTGAGGAACTGCCCAAAGAGCAGCAGGAGCAGGCTTTGGAGGATAATAAGGCACTCCGCTCTGCCATTGCAAAAGGAGCGGCAGAAATGGACAAAGCGGTTGCGGATGAGCTGATTGAGAAAGAGATACAGCACCATAAACCGGAGATACTGGCATTTCGGGAGAGTGTGCGCCAGAAGTATCCATTTATTGAATCGGAAAATATGACCCATGACTACGAGTACGATGAGACAGCAAAAATTAAGCAGTTGTTTGAGCAGCATCCGGCAGAATATGAACAGAATAAAGAAGTGCTGGATAAGCTGTACAGGGAATTTTTTAATCTGATGGAGTATAACGGAACCTGCTATGAGATTTCCCGTACGATTGGACTCATTCAATTTGATGAAAAGATTGTCTCCTCCGATAAAATGCAGAGACTTGTCAATCTACAGCTGGAGCAGCAGGAAGGAAAAATGAGTCGAATCCGTGCCCGTGCGGTAGCTATCATGGACGGAGTCAGACATATTGTGCTTGGAAAGGAACTGCCGGAGTCTTCCTATTTTACTTTAAAGGACTTTATACCACTACAATACAATTTTACCCCGGAGGCACTGGCAGTGAGAGAGCAGGCTGCAGCCTATACAGTGGGTTCCGAGAGAAAAAAGGCAACCTTTGAGAGAATAGCAGAACAGCTTTATGGAGAGCGTGCAGAGGAACTGACAGCAGGAGAAAATGGAAAATATATGCTGTTTATGGAAAAGGACAAGCCGGAACACAACGAAACGGTGGTTCGCACTCTTCTGGAACTTCGCGTGGCTGAGACTATGCAGCGGTCAGGGGGAAAGGATGCGGAAAATGGTGCCAAGGATATCGGAAGGATTATGAAACCGTTGGTGCTGCCCTATCTGGAGCGTATGAGAGATTATGATACAAGGGATCTGGGACATTGTACGCCAGAGGAGCTGATGGAGAAAAATGAGGAGCTACAGGAGCTTGCACTTATTGGCATGCAGATAGCCGAAGCAGCAAAATACCGCGATCCGGACGATGCAGATGGGCGTTCTATCAGGGATGTATTCTGTGCAGGCCAAAAAGAACTTTTTACCATGAAATGCAGTGTCATTGCGGCCTATGCCAAAAAGGCGAGAGGACTCTGTATGGTGAAGGCATACCAGCGTGGCAGTCTGGATGAATCCTGCTTTACGACAGAAGAACTGAAGGAGATGCGAAGCAAAGGCAAATTGCAATCCACGGATCACCTTACCATGGAGCAAATGCTTCAGTGTGCAAGGGAGATGGTGGAGAAAGCGGATGCAGCGCAGGCGGTGGCTTACCAAACTTATCTCCGAACAGACTCCATAAAGGAGAGCTATACGGGGCCAGTTTATGTGAAGAATCAGACGACCCATCCGAAATATCAGAAGGAGCGAATGGAGGCTTACGAAGAGGGGCGGCGCATTCTGAAGGAGTCCGGTAATTTGCTAAACATAGAACAGTTACAGGAGTATTATGAGCTGTGTGGTAAAAAAATACAGGAACTCAAGAAGGAACTGGAGGCGCAGGAGGAGCCTGGCAAACGGGATTTGGAGCTTCGGAAGGAGATAGAAAAGCTCGAGAAGTATCGGGAGTACACCCGGATAGAGTATACCCTCACAGGAAAGGATTATGTCAGGACAGGAGATGAGAATTCGTTGCTGAGAGAACCGATTTTTCGGACTTACGACAGCGTTGAGAGTCAGCCTGCCTTTCAGAATATGAGCGACGAAGATTTCGCTGTCATGTGCAAAAAGCTGGCAGCAGGAACCTTTGCGGAGGACAAGGAGAATCCAGAACGCTTTGAAACGTATTATGCGGAGAACATGGAAGGGCTGCGTATGTATAAGCAGCGTATGTCCGAGCATTATGAAATGCTGGAGAGCGTCTTCCATCATCGTATCCCTTCCGTTGAATACATACAGGAAAACAGACTTCGGCTGGAACGGTGGTTTGCCAATACCCAGGTAGATAACCACATGATCGAGGGAATGCGGGATTTGCTGGATCTGACCAATCCTGCTGATTTGAGACTTTATCATCTGGTCGTTACCTATAATGGCATCTGCGGTTATGTAGCCAGTATCTCAACCATGATTTCCCTGGGGGGATTGGATTATAAAGAAGCGGATATGGCAGTATCCCTTCCGTTCATGGCTGCAGCAGAATCTATAAAATATCTGGAACAGGAGGATGTACCGGTACAGAAGGACAGGGAGACACTGGAAGCGGAACTGGCAGAGCTGGAAACACAAAAAGATACCTATGCAGATAAGAAGGAGTGGCTGAAGAAAAAAGAAGCAGCACAATCCCCTCTTATGATTGAAAAATTCCGACAGCTTGGAGAAGATGCACTTCATATCTGGCAGGAGGATGAGAAGACCCAGATTACTTATCTGGTGCGGGTGAAGGAACTTGAGGACTACATCCAATCCTATGGGGAAGTGCAGTCATTGAACATGGAACAGTTTAAGGGGTGGCTCTATATGGCAAAGATCAGAATCCCTTTTGTTTTAAAGAGTCTGTACTATTCCAAAGGACAGGAGAGTGATCATGTCACGGTGCTGGATTCAGAAAATATTTTAAGAAAAGAAATGGAATCCGGCGATGCGCAGCGCGTTTTGGACGCTGCCCTGGAGGTGAATAAAATGCATATGCTTTTTACTTCCACGGATTATGATTCAGATAGGCGAAGGGAACTTGAAAAAAACAGCACCTGGGCAAAGTGCCATGAGTTGGAAACGAAGTTTTGGTCAGAAAAAATAGAGAATATGCCAGAGGAGTTCCAGCAGAAATTCATACAGGTATATTATCAGAAAAAGGAAACACTTATGAACCGGGTGAACGAGGCGGTAGCTGATATTATGCAGAAACTTCCGGAACAATTGGAAGACAAGGAAGGGTATGCGATGTACCTGGTTATGCAGACACAGCTGGGAAAAGAATACGAAGCTCTGCGTGTCATGGCACATACTTATTTCCGGAATGAACCGATGCAAATGAAGGTAGTTGCATTTACGGAACAGAATAAAGAACTGATTGACAGAACAGGACAGATGGATGGGAAACTTGTAAATGCATGTACGAAATATAGTAGCGACTTCCAAAGCATAGGTTACACGAGTGCTCTGGATAAGGAGTATCTGCATACGTTCCAGGAACAGTTTGTGGAGAAAGAGGCGAAGGCGAAGAAGGCAAATCCGGAGGCAGGCACAGACAGCTTTGATATTTTGCAGGCACAGCTTATTGCAAGAGAGCAGGCTGGACATGATACGTTCCAGGAACTGGCACAAAAGCTCAGTAAGCTGCATGTAACAGAAGAAATGCTGACACCGGAATATATGACATTCCATGCAAAGGAATTGTTTGCCTCCTTTGAGGCAATGGATGCTTATTCGGCCATGGTCAGGGAAAATCCTCAATTAGAAGAAACGATTTCTGACAGACAGAGATTTTTATGGGCAAAAAACAGGAGTTTTTATAAAAAATATCGCAATTATGTGATGACCTTTGCTCGTAGTCGCTGCGTAGACACGACAGAGGGAACATATTTGTCGGAGGAGCAATATCAGTCAGAAAAAGGAGAGCTTACACAGAAACTATCCGAGGAAAAACAGGAAATAACTAAAGTGTTAGGTGGTTTTCGCGAGTATTCTCAGAAGGTAGATGAAATCTCCAGGAAGATTGAGGGGATAAAAAAGCTGACGAAAAAAGATAAAACTGCTGTTTTAAAACCGTTACAGGAATGTGGAGAGTGGCTGAAAGATTTGACGAGATACTTAGCGCAGCCGTTAGTTCTTTCCCCAGAGGATTTCTTTGATGCAACACTTATGACGCTGATGAGTATGTTCGGCTATATCGAGAAGGATTTACGGGAAACAAAAAAAGCTCTTGGTATAGCAAACGTAAATGTGGAGGGGGCATTGGATGAGATCAATGAGATTTCCGGAACGTTTATGGAATTTAAGGAGCGTATTCCAGGAATTGCCCAGGAATTTAGAAGAAAAGTTCTGGAATTCGGAGAAGAAGGAGAGATACCACTGACTCTTCGTGACATTGTGATGGAAGCCCAGGAAATTAAGAGCTTCCATGTAGAAGGACAGCAGCAGAACGTAGGCGATGGTGCTTCCGAGGTGATAAGGCTGAGGGAGGGCGATAAGGTATTCTATTTCAAAGGAGATGAAACTCTAAAAAGTTTTCCCGAGAGTGTCAGGGAGTTACTGCTAACGTTGGAAAACGAAGAATTGAGACAAACGGTCGGTAAAAGATTCCAGGCTATTTTGAAGGGAGGAACGGAAATAGAGTTGCGTAATTTTGTTGAATTTAGTAATTTTATACGAGAGGATGGAAGTCTCAACCAAGATAGATTTTATGAATGGAACGATCCTTTCAGAGTTGACCTTCGACCTCTGATACTGGAAAATCCTGAAAACTGGAAACGGTTTGCAAAGGCAATCTTCCAGAAATACGTAACGGCAGATACGGCAGAAACAGGAGAACTTCTTATTGACGAAGGAGCCAATATGACAGCCCGAAATTTTGCATCGGAGCGAGTAGCAGAGCTTATGGGACAAAAAGGCATCATCATACGTAACAGAGATGCGGTTATTGTGGATGAAAACGGGGTACAGAAGAAGGGCTTTATCATGAATCAGGCAGAAGGAGCCCCCGCAGCACATGTAGGAAAATTGGCAGATGAACTTCATTATGAGATTCACTTTACAGCAGAGGCACAAAAGAAACTGTTAAACCTTCAGATTATCGACATAATTACAGGGCAGATAGACCGTCATATGGGAAATTATTTTCTCCAGTATGACAGGGATGATGAGGCGAGAACGTTTACGGTAAAGGGAGTGACTGGAATTGACAACGATTTTGCCTTTGGCAGATCGGTAGAGATGAACAGCAGAAATACTGGTACTATTTTTACGCTAGATAAAAAATACCAGTACGGCATGATAGACAAAGAGATGTACGAAGCGATGATGAGCGTATCGCCGGAACTGCTGGTCACCAACCTGGAGGGGGTGATTGAACCCCAGTATATGAATGCGCTGAAACAGCGATACACCCTTGTTCGTCAGAGAATCCGGGAGGCAAAAGAGGAAGCGGACAAAAACGGTGGGGACTTTTTCCGGGAAAAAGGCGGTTGGAACGAGCAATCCGAATGGATACTGGCTACACAGGAGGGAATCAGCGAGTCGTATGTGAAGAAGATAAAATGTGGTGAAGGCTCATGGATGTAAGCTTTATAAAGGAAGCCGAAGAAATGGATGAAGAATTGCTTTCCGATGCCATCCTCAGGGAACAAAAAAGAACGGAGCCCCAGCACCCGTCAGGAGTTGATTTGAGGAAAATTATAAAAAAAACAAAACCAGGTAGATGACCAATGAACATAAGAGACAGAATTTTTGCAACAGAAGAAGTGAATACAGGACGCCAGGTAGAGTTTGACATCGCCAAGGTGGTGTTTGTGATTTTTGTGGCGATGGTGCATTGCAGTATTGAATGTACACCGGGGGGAGACTTATCCCATGGATTTCCCTATCTCTTTGACTCCGTAATCGGAGGTCCCATGATTGCGCCGGGATTGATGTTTGTCATGGGTGTCTGCATTATGTACAGCAGAAAACACCAGTGGCAGGATGTGATGAAACGGGGAATTTTCCTGTTTTTTCTGGGCTTTCTGCTGAACCTGTGCAGATATACCATTCCCGATTTGATTGGATTTTTCATAACCGGAGATTATGAGCGGTACATGGAACCCATTGTGTACCAGACCCTCAATAACGATATTTTTCAGTTGGCAGGAATGGCAATGATTACCATCGGACTGTTTATCAAGTGGAAACTGCCGGACTGGGGAATGCTGGTTATCGCCCTTAGCTGTTCCGTGATTGGAACGCTGTGTAATGGAATGGATGTGGGAAATCCGGCAGGCAATATTTTCCTGGGATATTTTCTGGGGACAGAGGATGCCCAGGGGAAGGTGCTTTCCTATTTTGTGTATCTCAACTGGCTTATCGTGCCGGTTTCCGGCTATGTGTTTGGCAAGAAAATGCGGAAGGTCAAGGACAAAGCGTTACTTTACCGCTGTATTTCTCCGCTATGCTTTCTGATTATCATTCCCTATTATGCAGTGGGAATCAGCAGAAGGTTGGGCATGTTTGGCGACGGAGAAAACTGCTACTATCATGTGACCACGCCGGATGTGATGGTCTGTATTTTAACGGCGCTGGGGATGCTGGGGATTTACTACTGGATAGGCAGCAGGATTTCCGAAAAAGCCATCCGAGTAGTAGGACAGATTGGCAAGGATATGACAGCTTTTTACTTCATCCACTGGATTCTGGTGGCAGGAAGTGTCCATCTGGGACTATACATCATCCGGGGAACCCAGGAGCTTTCCCAGGGCTGGGTACTATTGTTAGCCCTGGTGATTACTTTTGTATCCCTGGCACTGGCTGATTTGTGGAGCCGGAAGATTTGGAAAAGAGGGAGAAAAATTGAAAAAGCATAAACTGAGTACACGGGTTGTCTGGGTGGTGGTGGTCTTTTCCCTGCTGATTATTCTGGCAACCTGTATCTCCATTAACAACCGCTATAAAAAGGATATGATGAACCATTACAGCAAGCAGGCGCTTGCCTACGCCCGCATAGCTGCTGAGTACATAGATGGGGACAAAATCGCCGGGTATCTTGAGACTGGGGCGACGGATGCCTACTACGACGAGGTGGAGCGATGGCTCAATGCCAGCCAGAACAATTCGGAACTGGAATATTACTATGTCTATGTGCCCTGTGAGGATAATCTGGTTTATGTGTGGGATGCCAGCGGCAGGGAAGGTGCCTGTGCCCTGGGCGATTATGAATCCTACATGGAAGGCGGAAAACAGGTATCCTTTGACGCCTTTCAGCGGGAGCCAAAGACCGGTGTGCTGATTAACGAGGATGACACTTATGGCTATATCGCATCCGTGGTCTATCCGGTGTTTGACAGCACAGGAGAGCCTGTGGCGTTAGTGGGCGTGGATATTTCCATGCCGGGAGTCAAGCAGGATATCTTACAGTTTGTGTTAAATACCTGCATCCATATCATTGTGGTGATTGTTTTATTCTCCATCGGACTGATTGTGGTCATCCGACAGAAGCTGGTGCGTCCCATCGACACCTTGAACCAGGCATCCCAGGAGATGGTGGGAAATCTGGAGAAGGGTGAAGAATTCTCCGTGGATGTCCACACCGGGGATGAAATCGAGGAACTGGCACGTTCCTTTGAACAGATGAACCGGGAACTGGTGGAGTATATCCATCAGCTTTCCCAGGTGACAGCGGAAAAGGAGCGAATCGGTGCCGAACTAAATGTTGCCACCAAAATCCAGGCAGATATGCTGCCCAGCATTTTCCCGCCCTTCCCCGGACGGAAAGATATGGATATTTACGCAACCATGAATCCGGCAAAAGAGGTGGGAGGCGACTTCTACGATTTCTTCCTCATTGACCAACAGTATCTGGGCATTGTCATGGCGGATGTGTCCGGTAAGGGAGTACCCGCAGCCCTGTTTATGGTCATTGCCAAGACGCTTATCAAGAACCGGGCACTGATGGGAGGAAACCCGGCGGAGATTCTGGAATTTGTCAATAACCAGCTCTGCGAAAATAACGAGTCAGAGATGTTCGTTACGGTATGGTTGGGTATTTTAGACCTCTCCACCGGTGTGATGACGGCATCCAATGCGGGACACGAATACCCGGCGTTTCGAAAGGCTGGGGGACAGTTTGAACTGATTCACGATGACCATGGTTTTGTGCTGGCAGGAATGGAAGATATGCCCTACCAGAACTATGAAATCACCTTTTCACCGGGAGATTCCCTCTATCTTTATACTGACGGCGTGGTGGAGGCAACCAATGCCAAAGAGGAGCTGTATGGAGATGTGCGGATGCTGGAGGCGCTAAATTCCCAGCAAGGCTCCGGGTGTGAGCAGACCCTTCATAATGTTTGGGATGGCATCCAGGACTTTGTAAAAGATGCACCCCAATTTGACGATATTACCATGTTGTGCTTTACTTATTATGGAAGTTCGGATTCTGAATAATTCATCGCGTTATATTGTTTCCAGTGTAAAAATATGTTAAAATAACCCGTGAAAGCGAGAGAAAACATGGATTTACCGAAAAGACTTGGAAAACTTGTCAGCATCCTGTTGGTGCTTGGCATCTGTGTCTTTAGCATACAGCTTGAACAGCATCAGCAGTGTGCCTTTTTTTCGTGGGATGAAGAAGGGGAAATTCCTTTAGAAAACCAGGCAGACCGCCGTGTTTTTAATCTGGATAATGAGCTGCTGGGAGAGACTGCTTTTGACGCGGTTCGTGGAAATCTGGAAAGCCCATCCTCAAACAGTAAAAGACCTGGGGTACAGCGTGGTATGTTCGTCGGTGTTACCCCGGTTTTGTGCATGGATCAGGTGTATACTGTCCAGAATTTTCTGATCCGTTCCAGAATGTCCCGGCATCTGGATACCCATCGCTTTATCATTTCTTATATTTATCATCAGAACGGAGAGAAACACCCCGATTCACCTTATTTTCCTGTTTAAAATACATAGAATTCATGGAGAAAGAAAGCTTGGAACCAGAAATGGTCTGAGGTTCTACTTCTGCACGCCAAAAAGGAGATAAGGATATGACACAGAATATTTTTGTTGGAGTAATGTTTGCGGCTGTTATCATCGTGTCCGGACTGGTCTGGTGGTATGAAAACAGTTCGGCAGCAAAGAAGGAAGATACTCAAGGGGAAACGGACGAGAAACACTCGATAGAATAGTACATGATTTGGGAATAAGGTCATATAAGAGATTACGAAAAGAGAAACGGCAGACTCAAAAGGGAATTGAGGATGCCGTTTCTTTTTATATGGATATGACAGTAGGAGAGTATCTGCAGTTTGCGGCAGTGCCAGCATGCTGCTATTCTCCAGCTATGTAATGTTTACCCAGTCGGCGGAATCCATGGTATCCGGAGCAAACTCCCAGCTGTTTGCCAACTGTCTGGGAACCTTTGGAACCTATGAAGCCGGAATTTCCATTCCGGTAAAGACTTATGAGGTTTCTACCTTACTGTTGACGCAGCAGAACATGATTATTCTGGCGGTGATCATTACCGGCGTAATCCCGCTGGCATTTTTGGTAACAGGTGAATAACATTTATTCGGAGATTACAATGATGCCATTTACCAGAATTATGTGGCGCTGGAAGGCGAGAATACGGTGTACACTACCATCCGTGCAAAATGTAACGCCTTTGAATCTCCGGTGAGTGATTTCATTGCGGAGGAGGACGAGACGGAAGAAACTGTGGCAGAAACTGCGGAGACCATAGAAGAAACCGTATCTGAGACTGAGGAGACATCGGAAATTAGTGAAACGGTAGAAGCGGAGTCAGAAACAGAGGAAGAATAAAATAAAATCATAATATGCCGACCCTGGAGGTAAAACTTTGGGGTCGGTTTTTCTTGTAAGGCAAAGAGAGGACAGGCTTATTGTACTAAATAAGTATCCTCGTAATTAAATTTGTAAGTCTTTCAATTTTGCTATATAATAAAATAGAAAGCGAGGAATGTGGGATGTTTGAGACATTAAGTGAGAGAGAAAAATTTATTGAACAATTTAAGAAAGACCTTTCAAGGAACTTTCCTTCCTCGGACTATCAAATATGGATATTTGGAAGTTTTCTTACTGAGGAGTATATCCCAGAACAATCGGATATTGATATAGGAATCTTCTGTGATAATGTAGCAAGACTGAATGATATCTACGAATGGGTGGGGGATTATTTAGATAGACTGAATTTAGCACATGACTTAGTCATGGTGGAGTTAGACAACGATAATGCTTATATGAATATACCGATTATGTTTTACGGGAAGCCAATTATGGAGTATTTCACGAATAAATTTATCGATAATTTGAAACATTTGATTAGTATCTGGGGAACAAACCCGTTTGATACTATTTTGAAAAGGAGCAGGGCTTAATGGACTTTAACGAAGCTTTCAAAAATGCGGGGATAGTAGTGCCGCCTAAACCAGAGAAAATAAGTAGAAAAGAAGAGACAATTGAACTAAAAGTTAATTCTGTTAGAGACGCACTGAAGTATATACAAAAGTATACCGTACAATATAATGCTGCATCCGATGACATGGAACAGATGATGGCTATGGACGGAATGGCAACTAGAATTAATGAATATGTCCAATTTATAATAGACATAATGCATATTATCTATAATAGCGACGTGGACAATAAAGAACAAGTAAAAAATATGTCTCTGCAATGGGCGATAAGACAAGCTAAGTCATATTTATGTCTTAGTTCAGAGGAGGAAAATACTATTGACAAACTGTTGCAGCGTAATAATGTAGAACACGAATATGTTAATTCAAGGTACAATAAACAGACACTTATGGATTACGTGAATGCCGTAGGTAGTTTTGAATGTCTAGTAAGTATTGTTGATAAAATAGAGACTTATATAAAATCAAATGTAAAGGAACTAGACTACTCGGCAATAGAGTTACATGTATCTGAATTACTTAAAACTATTAACCACTCTGAGTTATTACCTGAGGTCATGAGAGTACTTCCAAACAGAAAGTATTCAGATGAAAGTTTACGGAATGCTATAAATGCTTTTCTTAAAATTAAGGGATTGTCAGAAAGAGTATAGAAATATGAGCTACTAGACTTCGGTCTAGTAGCTTTTAAAATTTTAATAAATACTCTTGCAATTAAATTTGTAAGTCTTTTAGTTTCGCTGTATAATAAAGTACGAGGAGTGCATTATGTTTGAAATCAACGGAATTATTTATGCAAATGAGTTTAAAAAGGAAATGAAAGTAATTAGTGCGAGAGTTACTGATTACATGATGATGATTATTACATTTTCCACCGGTGAGAAAAGAGTCTTTGATGCCTCAGTCCTTTCTGGTTCAGCTTTCGAACCATTAAGAGACCAGCATGTATTTGAAGATTTTAAAATCATACATGGCGTCATTACCTGGATGAACGAAGATATAGATTGCGCTCCAGAGTACATGTATGAGCATAGCTATGCATATGAAGAGATGTTGGTCTAGTGGTATTGAGGTCTTAAGAAAACCTTGATTCCTAGTGCGTAGCAACATTACTTTAGGCGAGGATTGGAAAATCCCGCCAACATTCCTTGTATAATTCATATATAAATGAAAACAATAGTCCGTGTTATAACGAAGAGGTGAGAAAATTGAAAACAGAAAAACAATTTGCAATATTGAATCAAAAGTATATAAAATGAAAGAGTTGATTATAAAAATCCTACCCATTGGGAATGACTTTTAAATTAGGAGTCATTCCAGAATGGGTAGGATTTTTATGTGAAAGGCAGTATTCATATGAAATACTATGAGGAAGACCAGCAATTGATAAATGCCTGGTTGATTTCCGTAGAAGCACCACACTTGGTTGGCGAAGAATTCTTTGAGTACTGGCAACCATACCTTCCAGACATCCACAGGTGCGTGGGTTTGTGCGTCCAGTGCCCCCGAGCCTACCGGACGGCTTGTGAACTCTTACAACTCCGGGATGAATGAGATTACTGTAGGAAACTACTTCAATGGCGACACCCATGCGTTTAAGGTGGATGCTGTAGGGGATACAGTGAAACTGTCCTATGACCCGGCAACCCAGGGAGGACGGAGCCACCGTTCCCTGCATACCTTTATGGCACAGGCAGTGGTACACACCTTCTACAAGAGTGCAGAGTCACCTTATCAGAATTCTATCTTATGCACCAGTGATGTTTTATCATTGCTGGCTGGCGATTCCGCAGGAAATGATTGGCTGACCTATTGTGCATGGGAGTTTGATTCCTCGGAATACGCGAGTCTCGCAGGATTGGAGCAGTACATCTTCACATCAAATGCCTAAATTCTTTATTATGGCGAAAGGAGAGCATGGATGTTATAATAAATTTACGATCAAAAAATAGAATTGTTCAATCGCGGGATTTGTGTCTGTGCGCACTTGACACAAATTTGTTAGGAGAAAAAAGCGTGCGCAGGAATGGAGATAAAAATGAGAGCATTATTTATTGGAGGAACGGGTACCATCAGTACTGCCATCACAAACAGACTGGCAGCGGAAGAAAACTGGGAATTATATCTGATTAACAGGGGACTTCATGAGGTAGAAGTTCCTGAAAATGTGAAGGTAATCACCGCGGATATCAACAAGGAAGAAGAGGTGGCGGAGAAAATCAAAGACCTGACATTTGACACTGTATGCGATTTTATCGGGTTTGTGCCGGAGCAGCTGGAGCGGGATTATCGTCTTTTTAAAGGAAAGACAAAACAGTTTATGTATATCAGTTCAGCCTCTGCCTATCACAAACCGGTGACAGAATATCGAATCACAGAAGGTACGGCGCTTGCCAATCCTTACTGGGAATATTCCAGAAATAAAATCGCCTGTGAAGATTATCTGATGAAATTATACAGGGAAGAAGGATTTCCGGTTACCATTGTACGCCCCAGCCACACCTATAGTGAACGCGCCGTACCGGTCGGTGTACATGGAGACAATGGCAGTTTCCAGGTGTTAAAGCGGATGATGGAAGGAAAACCGGTTCTTGTCCATGGAGATGGAAACAGCCTCTGGACGATTACCTTCAATACGGATTTTGCCAAAGGTTTTGTAGGGCTGATGGCAAATCCCCATGCTATTGGAGAGGCTTTCCAGATTACCAGTGACGAATCCCTTACCTGGAACCAGATTCACCAGATTGCGGCGGATAAGTTGGGAGTAGAGTACAAGCCTTACTATGTTTCCTCGGAGTATCTGGATGCGGTTTCCCCCTATGATTTCCGTGGTGGGTTATTAGGAGATAAAGCATGCACCGTGGTCTTTGACAATACAAAAATCAAAAGGATTGTGCCGGACTTTGTCTGCACGGTTTCCGCAAGGAAGGGCATTGGCAAAGCCATCGACTATATCTTAAGCCACCCGGAATGTCAGAAAGAGGACGCCGTCTTTGATGCATGGTGTGATAAAGTCATCGCCGGGCTGGAGGAAGCGAAGAAAAGGATTCTTGGGTAAATGTGATAAAAAAAGAAGAAACTCCTATTGAAAAAGTATGGTATACTATGATACAGTTAAATGCAAAATACTTACTTGAATTTTTGTTCCTATGGATGCAGAACCGATAGGAGGTTATACAAAAGTGAAGATAATGACAGATGGCTTATATAAAAGTGACATGGATCGGAGAGGGGATTCTATTTTTGAAACAATCAAAGAATCCTTTTCTTTTTTAACCCCCGCTTTTTTGATTGGAGCATTTGCACTGGCAATCCAGAGTTTTCCGTTGACTGCGGTGCGTGAATTGATTGCAACCGCACTGGATGGAAAATTATATAATTTTCTTGATATTCTGTACCATGCAACTTATGAATTCATAGCAGTGTATCTGGTGTTTATTTTTTCATGTCTGGCTTCACGCAAAGAAGATGTACATGCTGATATTCGGGTGATTTCCGCTGTCTCCACAACGATCTGCTATTTTGCATCTCTGGGCTCTGAAGTTTTGACAGGGGAAGTCTCACTGATGAGCTATACCAATAAGGCAAATGTGTTTTCTGCCCTGCTGACTGCGGTATTGTATCACAAACTGTTTTTCCTGCTGTATCACAGATTGATGCGTAATAAAGAAGATGCCTATTCCACTACCTTTACGAGAGGAATTCACTGTGTCCCCATCATCGGCATCTGTGTGGGTTTCTCTGCCATAGAGGCAGAACTGATCAGTTTGTGGGATGGCATGAATAACTTTAACGATTTGGTGATTGCCATTCTGTCGAAACCCTTTGAAACGATTGGAGCCACATTCCTTGGTGGATTTCTGATTATGTTTTGTGAATCTGTCTTGTGGATGGTGGGTGTTCATGGAGGAAATGTGTTTGATACACTGCTCACATCCCCAACCAGCGTGTTTGCTTTCGGAAACGGAAGTATTATGAACAAACCTCTTCTGGATACTTTTGTTCTCATGGGAGGGTGTGGAACCACCATGTGTCTGTTTCTGGCAATCCTGTTTTTCAGCCGTGACAAACGGATCAGGAGACTGACCAAGCTGGCAGGAATACCGTTGTTATTTAATATCAATGAGATTCTGGTGTTTGGGATTCCCATTGTGTTTAATCCGGTTTATCTGATTCCCTTCGTATCAGTTCCTCTGGTTTCCTATACGCTTAGTTATCTTGCAATGTCCACCGATGTGGTACCGCCCATTATCAATGCCAATGTACATTGGACGACCCCGGTGATTATCAGCGGTTATCAGGCTACCGGTTCTGTTGCTGGAAGTATCCTGCAGCTTGTTTCTCTGGTAGTTGGAACACTCATTTACATGCCCTTTGTGCGGAAAGCAGATGCGGTTACAGTGGAAAATGAGGATAAGTGTCTGGAGAGCCTCACGGACATCTGCCGTAAGGCGGAGGCAGAAAAACAACCGTATCGTTTAAATCATGTCAGTGTACTTTTGAGCTCTTTTGAAGAAAATCTGTTTGCCAAGCTGAACAGTGACATTAAGGCAGGAACAGTTGCTATCAATTATCAACCCCAGATCCGTGAGGGTAAAATTATTGCGGCTGAAGCATTGCTGCGCTTCAAATACCGGGATAATAAGGCAGTCTATCCGCCTCTTGTGGTGGAAATGGCTAGAAACAGAGGTGTGTTCGAGGATTTAAGCAAAGTGATATGTCAGCGTGCTTTGGCAGACCTGCAGGAAATGCAACGCATTGCCCCTGATATGGAAGTTGAGGTGAATCTGAGAATTGAACTGCTTATGGATGAAAGATTCCGGCAATGGCTGATTAAGGAGGTAGAGAATGCACATGTAACACCCAATACCTTTGGTATTGAAATTACAGAAGATGCGAATATCTCCGATGCGGATGTGTATCAGATTGCATTTGAACAAATAAAGAAGAGTGGAATCAAGGTTTTCATGGATGATTTTTCCATGGGAAATACATCCATTACCATCCTTCAGAAAAACTATTTCGATTTTGTCAAGATAGATGGTTCCCTCATCCGAAATCTGGAGAATGAACGAACCCGAAGTATTGTTTCCTCCATCATCCAGCTGGGACAGCAACTCAATTTCAGCATCATTGCAGAGTACGTGGAAACAGAAAAACAGAGAGATCAGCTGCTTGCCATGGGCTGCAATATTTTTCAGGGGTACCTGTATTATAAGGATATGCCCATTCAGGCTCTGCTTACTCTGCTTGAGAATGAAAATAATAGGTAACTGTCCAGAATACTAGCTGCCACATAAAAATCCCATCTGCGTATAAGTCCTACACAGATGGGATTTTCATTTCACAGGAAATTCCTTCCGCAAAATCAAAAACTTGCCGCCAACATATGGAGTACATGCTGGATATACAGAACAAAAAATTCCCGGTTGGTTTTCATGTCATCCGTCAGCTCAAAGAAATATTCTTTGCTCTTATAGTCCCGCTTGAAGAAAGGCTCAAACACCGTATCCCATTGGGGCAGATACAGGGAATACTTCCGGGTGTAACAGTTTGCCGCAGTAGCCTGGATGCGGTGCTCCTTATCCACGAATCCGGCAATGGACTTGTGAAGCGCCACATCTTCCTCCGGAAGATAATAGTAGTCTTTATAATTAGAATAGAAGTATTTCATTTCTTCTTCATAGAGGGGAATTCGCAGCGTTCCTTCCAACCCCTCCCCGGAAAAAAAGAAGGCTCCGGTGGAATAACCGATTCTCCGGGGCAGGGGAGTGGACAGTTTGAAGCTGATATATAATTCCTGATGGCGTTCTCCGTCTATATCGGTATAATAATTTGCCTGTACCTTTTTCGGACGATGATTTTCATTAAACATATCATAAACGGACAGAATCGGAAGAAGTTCCAACATGCCTTTTACATCGTCTGCATTGTGCTGCAATAAAATCTTTAACATCCGTTCATCCGGATTCTCTGCATAAGCATGATAAATACCAATCAATTCTCCGCCATTGTATACATCTACACGATCAATACCCAGATATAATTCTATGGTTTTTTGCTTACAGTTTGGTAAATGTAAGAAAAATTTGTAAGGGGAAACTCTGCGGTAAATATCAATACCAGTAAAATTTTCCAGAGTGTAGGGAAGCTTGTAGGCGGCTGCTTTCTGCATTAAGTAGGGCAAGTCAAAATTATTACCGTTAAAATGGATCAGATGGGTGAAATCCTTAATATAGTCAAAAAAGGAAATCAGCAGATCACATTCATCTTCTTTGGAATCGGCGAACCACTGTTTGGTATACCAGCAGCCATCTTCATAGGAGGCAGTTCCAATCAGATACAGGACAGAAGAACGTGCGGTAAAGCCGGTGGTTTCAATATCTACAAACAGTATTTTCTCAAGAGGAGCGATTTTTTCCAGAGGATAGCGAATGGAAAATCCCTCCAGTTTCTGTCGAATAATACGCATGAAAAAGTCTCCTTTTCATTGATTTCTAAGGTAACTATATCATATTTTCGGTTTTGTAAGTAGTCTTTGTTGAATATTTTAGCGAAAAAATATATAATATAAAAGATTAAAAATTCTCAAGAAAGAAGGAAAGGGAATGGCAAAATTAACATTCTTGGGTGGCGTCCATCCATATGATGGTAAAGATTTATCCAAGGACAAGCCAATTAAGGAAGTCCTGCCGAAAGGCGATCTGGTATATCCTTTATCACAGCATATTGGTGCACCGGCTAACCCAATCGTAAAAAAAGGCGACCATGTACTGACCGGACAGAAGATTGCGGAGGCGGCAGGGTTTGTGTCTGCGCCCATTTATGCTACGGTATCCGGTACCGTGAAAGCGATTGAGCCGAGACGTGTGGTCACTGGCGACAATGTGATGAGTATTGTCATCGAAAACGATGGGGCATATGAAGAAGTTGAGTATCCTCCGGTAAAACCGTTGGAGGAAATGTCCCGTGAGGAGGTAGTAAATCTGATCAAGGAAGCCGGCGTAGTCGGCATGGGTGGTGCAGGTTTCCCCACCTTTATCAAGATGTCTCCGAAGGAGCCGGATAAGATCGACTATATTATTGCCAACTGTGCAGAGTGTGAGCCTTATCTGACTTCCGATTACCGTCGAATGATTGAAACTCCGGAACTTCTCATTGACGGAATGCGGATTATTTTATCAATCTTCCCTAAGGCACAGGGTGTGTTTGCCGTGGAAGATAATAAGCCGGACTGCGTCAAACTTTTGAAGGAGCTGACCAAAGAGGAAGACCGCATGAGCGTGAAGGCAGTTAAGACCAAGTACCCCCAAGGGGCAGAGCGTATGCTGATTTATGCAGTGACCGGCAGAGCAATCAATTCCGATATGCTTCCGGCTGATGCAGGCTGCATCGTGGACAATGTGGACACCATCGTGGCAATCCGCCGGGCTGTCCGGGAGGGGAAGCCTCTGATGCATCGTATTGTGACGGTAACCGGTGACGCGATTGCTGACCCCAGAAACTTTACTGTCCGTATCGGAACCAACTATGCAGAACTGGTGGAGGAAGCAGGCGGTTTCAAACAGGATCCTGTAAAGATAATTTCCGGCGGACCCATGATGGGATTCGGTATTTTTGATTTAAATGTCCCAACGACTAAGACAGCATCTGCTTTGCTTTGTCTGACCAAGGATGATGTATCAGCCATGGAGCCTACTGCCTGCATTAACTGCGGACGCTGTTCAGAAGCCTGTCCGGAGAGACTGCTTCCCGGCAGACTTTCCACTTATGCGGTTCACGGTGATGCAGAAAACTTTGTGAAAGAAAATGGTATGGAGTGTTGCGAGTGTGGCTGCTGCAGCTATGTCTGCCCTGCGAAGAAACCTCTGACACAAACCATCAAGTCCATGCGTAAGCTGGAACTGGCGAACAGGAAAAAGGCGGGAGGAAAAAAATAACATGGAAAAACTGATGAAAGTATCATCCAATCCCCATGTCCGCTCGAAGGAAACCACCTCATCCATTATGATGACGGTGGTGATTGCCCTTCTTCCTGCGGCTGGCTTTGGTATTTATAATTTTGGTGTGCGCGCCCTGTTACACATGATCGTATGTATTGCAGCGGCAGTGCTCAGTGAATTTGCCTTTGAAAAAATCTGTAAACAGAAGGTGACCATCAACGATTTTTCTGCAGTTGTCACGGGACTTCTGCTGGCATTGAACCTTCCGGTAAGCGCTCCTCTGTGGATGGGAGCGTTAGGTGCGGTATTTGCCATCGTGGTTGCCAAGATGCTGTTCGGAGGCATTGGACAGAACTTTATGAACCCGGCGCTGGCAGGACGGTGTTTTCTGCTCCTGTCTTTCCCGAAGCTGATGACCACCTTTGCCTGTGACCGGTATCCCCTGGATGGTGTGTCAGGTGCCACTCCTTTAGCGGCATTGAAAGCAGGAGAGCGTGTAGATGTCATGAACATGATCATCGGAAAAATCCCCGGCACCATCGGCGAGACTTCCCTGATTGCCATCGTGTTCGGTGCGTGTATTCTGATTTTATTTGGTATTATCGACCTGAAGGTGCCCGGAACCTATATCGCATCCTTCTGTGTTTTTATACTACTGTTTTCAGGCAGAGGTTTGGATTGGGCCTATCTGGCAGCACAGCTTGCCGGAGGCGGACTGATGTTAGGAGCCTTCTTTATGGCAACTGACTACGCAACCAGACCGGTGACGGTAAAAGGACAGTATATTTACGGCATTGTGTTAGGCTTGCTGACAGCAATCTTCCGTGTATTCGGAGGCTCTGCGGAGGGTGTTTCCTACGCGATTATCATCAGCAATCTGTTAGTTCCTCTGATTGAGAATTTTACACTGCCTAAAGCATTCGGGAGAGGAGGAGAACGGATATGAATGACAGAAAGAACATGATACATGATGCCGGAATCCTTTTTCTGATTACCTTGATTGCCGGCCTGCTTCTTGGTCTGGTCTATGAAGTGACCAAGGAGCCCATTGCCCGCCAGGAGGAGGCTGCAAAGATAGCTGCTTATCAGGCAGTTTTTGAGGATGCAGCGGAGTTTACCCCCCTTGATCTTTCCGATAAACAGAGTGGGGCAGATGCGGTAGCAGGACAGTATCCCAAGGCAGTGATTGACGAAGTGATGGTTGCCAAGGATGCAGGCGGCAGTACCTTAGGCTATGTGGTAACCGCAACCTCCAAGAGTGCCTACGATGGCAGTCTGCAGTTATCTGTGGGAATCCGTCAGGATGGCACGGTAAACGGAATCTCCTTCCAGAGTCTCACCGAGAGTGCAGGACTGGGAATGGAGGCAGATACCGACTGGAAGAACCAGTATGCAGACAAAAATGTGGAGAGTTTCGCTGTGACGAAAGTAGGCGCCGTACAGCCCAATGAGATTGATGCCATTTCCGGTGCAACCATTACATCCAAGGCTGTGACCGAGGCAGTCAATGCCAGCCTGTTATATTTCAGAGAAGCGTTGGGAGGTGGAGTAAATGAGTAATGAAAATAAGAATTCCACGATGACAGCCACGGCAACAGAACGGCTGATCAATGGTATTGTGAAGGAGAATCCTACCTTTGTACTGATGTTAGGTATGTGCCCGACCCTGGCAGTTACCACTTCCGCCATCAACGGTCTTGGCATGGGTCTGACCACCATGGTGGTTCTGGCACTGTCCAACCTGTTTATTTCCCTGCTGCGGAATATCATTCCCGACAAGGTTCGTATTCCCGGCTTTATCGTTATCATTGCCAGCTTTGTAACCATGATGCAGTTATTGCTGCAGGCATACATTCCGTCCATTTATCAGGCATTGAATATTTACATTCCCCTGATTGTGGTAAACTGTATTATTTTAGGACGTGCGGAGAGCTTTGCCTCCAAAAACGAGCCGATTCCCTCCCTGTTCGATGGTATCGGAATGGGTCTGGGCTTTACCGTGGCACTGACCATCATCGGTGCAGTCCGTGAGCTGTTAGGTGCAGGTTCTGTTTTTGGACTGACAATTATGCCCGCATCCTACGAGCCAATCCGTATCTTTACCAGTGCGCCCGGTGCTTTCTTTGTACTGGCAGTGCTTACGGCTATCCAGAATAAAGTAAAAATCAACGGTGCGAAGAAAGGTAAAGATGTATCCAGGATTCAGTCCGGCTGTGGTCATGACTGTCTCAACTGTGATGTGGCAGGCTGCGGTGACCGCACGGTAGAAGAAAAAGAACAGAAGGAGGAGAAATAAATGGCAACAATTAAAGATTTACTGGTCATTCTGGTCAGCTCCTCTCTGATTAGTAATGTAGTGTTAAGTCAGTTCTTAGGTTTATGTCCGTTCTTAGGTGTATCGAAAAAGGTCAACACTGCAGCGGGCATGGGAGCGGCAATTATTTTCGTTATTACCTTGGCCTCCGTTGTGACAGGCGGCATTTATAAGTTCCTGCTGGTACCTTTTGGCGTAGAATATCTGCAGACCATCGTCTTTATCCTGGTAATTGCAGCACTGGTTCAGTTTGTGGAAATGTTTTTAAAGAAATTCATGCAGTCTCTTTACAAGGCACTGGGCGTATACCTTCCACTGATTACCACCAACTGCGCTGTTCTGGGTGTAGCAATCAAAAATGTACAGAATGAGTACGGAATTCTTTACGGTACGGTAAACGGATTTGCTACTGCAGTGGGATTTACCATTTCTATCGTGATTCTTGCCAGCATCCGTGAAAAAATGGAATACAATGATGTGCCGGAGTCCTTTAAGGGAATGCCCATCGTGCTGGTCAGCGCCGGTTTGATGGCGATTGCCTTCTGCGGATTCTCTGGAATCTCATTCTAAACAACGATTGAATGGAAGGAATGGAATGAAATGAGTATAACAGGAATTATTACAGCGACTGTGCTTGTCGGCGTTCTGGGACTGCTTTTAGGACTGTTCTTAGGCGTGGCAGCGATTAAGTTTAAAGTAGAAGTCAACGAAAAAGAAGAACAGATTCTGAGTACCCTGCCCGGCAATAACTGTGGAGGCTGCGGCTATCCCGGCTGTTCCGGTCTGTCGGCGGCTATCGCCAAAGGAGAGGCACCGGTCAATGCCTGTCCCGTAGGTGGCGAGGCTGTGGGTAAAAAGGTTGCGGAAATCATGGGCGTAGAGGCGGAAAGCGGCGAGAAAATGGTGGCTTTCGTCCACTGCCAGGGCGACTGCGACAAGTCCGGTGTCGACTATGAGTACACCGGAATCGAAGACTGCCGTATGCTCCAGTTCGTACCGAACGGAGGAGCAAAATCCTGTAACTACGGCTGTCTGGGCTTTGGCACCTGTGCGAAGGTCTGCCCCTTTGATGCCATCCATGTAGAAAATGGAGTGGCAGTGGTAGACAAAGAGAAATGTAAGGCATGTGGCAAATGTATCGCCGTCTGCCCGAAGCATCTCATCGGTATGGAGCCTTACAAGGCAAAACATATCGTGGCATGTAGTTCCCAGGACAAAGGCCCTGTGGTTATGAAGGCATGTACCGTTGGATGTATCGGCTGTGGTATCTGTAAGAAGAATTGTCCCGCAGACGCCATCACGGTAGAGAATTTCGTGGCAAAGATTGACCAGGAGAAGTGTACCGGATGTGGACTCTGCAAGGAGAAATGCCCGAAGAAAGCCATCATATAGAAAGGAAAAATGTGATGCCTACAACAGTTCGGTTAGTCTGTTTCGACGGGAAAACCAGAACTGTAATGCAGTTGGTAATCATCCGTCACGAAAACAGCCTCAACATGGGGGGTGCGCTCAATGAGCTGCATCCCCTTTTCCAGTCCCAGCACATAACAGGTCGTGGAGAGGGCATCCCCCTCCAGGGAGGAATCGGACAGAATGGTCACCTGAAACAGATGGTTCTGGACGGGATAACCGGTCCGGGTATCCAGTATATGATGATAAAGGATGCCATCCTTTTCAAAATACCGTTCATAATTGCCGGAGGACACCACAGATTTGCCCGTTACCGGGAGCGCCAGCAGGGATTCACCATTCTCGGCAAAGGGCTTGCGCACCCCGATGCGAAAATCAGTGACATTGCCTTTCCCGTCCGGTTTTCCGCCTACTGCCAGAATATTTCCCCCTAAGTCTAACAGGGCATGCTCCACATCACAGGAGAGTAACAGTGCCCGCATTTGATCTGCAATATATCCCTTCGCGATAAAACCTAAATCCAGAGATGCCTCCGGATCAGTGAGAGTGACGGTTCCCGCGTCCTCGTTTATCAGGATGGCATGATAGTCCACATGGGACAGTGCCTCCTGAATAGCAGAGTCAGGGGGAATGATGGCAGAGTCCTGGGCGGCATTGTTTTCAGAGAAATTCCACAATGCAGAGAGGGTGGCGATGGTAGGGTCAATGGCACCGCCGGTGAGCTCGGCGTAGGACAGGGCAGAGTTTAACAGTTCCAGTGTTTCAGTGTGGACGGTGACTGGCTGTCCCTGGGCATGATTAATCTCCCAGATATCGGAACCCTCCACGGTACGGCTGAGCATGTTTTCGTATTCTTCCGCCAGATGGAAGCAGTTGTCCAGTGCCTCGTTGGCGTGGGAAATGTCGGTATCGTAGACCGTGATGTTGATGATGGTATCAAAATAAAATCCCGTGTGGGTGGTGGCTGTCATGGCAGTGCTGCCACAGCCGGAAAGCCCAAGTACCGGGAAGAAAAGACAAAGTAGGGCAATAAAAAAACGGGAAATATGTTCAATCATGGAAAAATGCTCCTTGTTATGATATACTGAACGCATAATAAAAACAAGCGACACCGCAGGTGGCATTTGTTTTTATTGCGTCAGTAACGAGAGAATTGTCCTGCGATGCAGGATGTAAAGCGCGTCAGCGCGGATTCTCAAGTCTACTGTATTTTACCATATTTTTAAAAAAGGAGAAACACAATGCGTCTTCCCGACGATTTTGACGATGAAGAAAACAACAGCATGGGATTACCCATGATTCATATGGTAATTGGCGTAGCTGCCTTTATTCTGGTTTTGTTTGCAATTGTCATTGCAGTGAATTATAAAAATACCGGACACCATAATAAGAATACAGACACGGCAATTACTGTAGAAACTTCAGAGAATCAAGAGACGAAAGATTTAAAGGATCGTACCGAGGAGTTAATCAGCGGTTCTACCCTGCGCAGCGATGATTTGGATTTCTGGGACATGTATCCGGAGCAGGAGACAAAGGAAACGCAGGTAAAGGAGACAGAAGAGACAAAGGAGGAACCCAAGGATCCCTCCACAGATGGCAAGCATACGTTGGTCACCTATGCCAGTGGCAGACAGGAATGGGTTTCCATCAACCCTTATATTAAGAAAAATTCTTATGATTATACCAATCTGGTGAGTCAGAATAACATTATGAAGTATTATGAAGGCTCCCGGCTTACTTCGTTTCTGGGGGTAGATATTTCCAAGAACGACGGAACGGTGGATTTTGATATGTTAAAGGCGGCAGGGGTGTCTTTCGTGATGATTCGTACCGGCTCCAGAGGTTATGAGAGTGGGCAGCTGATGGAGGATGAACTGTTCACCGAGCATATGGATGGGGCACTGGCGGCAGGACTGGATGTGGGCTTGTATTTCAGCTCTGCCGCAATCTCAAAGGAAGAGGCGGAAGAGGAAGCCAATATGCTTCTGGCGCAGATTGGTGAGAGGAAGATTACTTATCCAATTGCCTTTCAGATGGCGTTTGCGGATAATGATGTTTCCCGATTTGACAAGCTGACAGCAGCGCAGCGCACGGAGATTACCAGAGCTTTTCTGAATGTGATTTCCAATGCAGGATACAGGCCTATGGTTTATGGAGACAAGGAATGGCTGATTAAGGAAATTGACTTGTCGAAACTGGGAGACTATGATTTTTGGCTTTCCCAGCCGGGAGATTTGCCGGATTATCCCTATGCCTTTTCCATCTGGCAGTATTCCACAACGAAGAATATAGATGGTATCAACGGCACGGCCCACGTAAATATCAGTTTTATTGACTATGCTTCCAAATAGCGGAGTAACTTTTCGGAAATTCGACAATTAGAATAGATATCAGCATAAACAGCAGGAGATAACCCGTCAATGTAATTTTGCATATAGTTGCGGGCAACTCCTGCTTTTTTTGCCAGATCCACTGCCTTGTTGTAGGCAATGGCTGCTTCCTCCAGGGTATGATATCGTCCGATGATGAAATCACCGTTGATATGTATTTTTGCCTGATACAGAGTCTGTTCTTTGGAGCGGACAGGATAAACACCGTAATAGGGACTGATGACTTCCAGATTGGAATAGCGGTAGTCATAAGAATCACCATTAATAAAGCGATAGTCCCGGTCTTTCACCGAGAAACTGTGGATACCGTATCGATTGAGAATGTTAAACTGCATGCCATATTCATTCACAAAAAGATGCCCGCCTCTGCGTAAGATTTTGTGAGAGGAATAATAAAACAGATCATCAATATCAAAGATAAAGTATTCCTGAGGAGAAAAATAGTACGCAAAGTAATTTGTGCGGATATAGATCGGAGTTGCGATATAGATACCGTTATTCTTATAATTAAGGAGGATGACCCATTTTTCAAAGGAAAGAAAGGCATCATGGGAGTAATCGGATAACGTGGAACCGGTTCCGGTCAGCAGGAACAGCCCTTCCTGATAGGCCTGATAGGCTTCCTGGGGGGAAGCGTAACTGCCAAGGGAAATGTGTTTCCCTCGAAAGGTAAGGGAGGCACGGAAATAAGGGGTCTTGTCTTTCTTATAGGCGGGATATACCCCTGGATATTGACTGGACATAGTGACTCCTTTCCTTGAGATGTTAAAATTAATTATACATGAAATCCGAACCTTTTGTATAGAATATTTATAGAGGGAAAATTCATGTATAAGAAATATATTGGCTATTGCTTAATGGTACAGGCTGTCTGGATTTGTGCCCTGTTCAGTATCCGGACCATACAGGTAGGAGAAATTATGGCGGTGGACAGCGAGAGTGTCAAGGCAGCGGTGGCAGTGGAAAAAGAACCAGATATACAAATTACGGATCGGGAAAGGCTTAAGGAAATCTCCTCTGGACAGAGAGTGGTGGAGTATGGTCTGTTACAGGATGCGACAGATTCTATTTACATGGAAGAAGTACTGTCCAACCATGGAATGACCTGGGATGATTATGATACTCTGACCCGGATTGTGGAAGCAGAAGCAGGAGGAGAAGACGAAAATGGGAAAATGCTGGTAGCCAGTGTAGTGTTAAACCGCGTGGCAGACGATGCCTTTCCTGACACGGTACAGGAAGTGGTCTTTCAGAAATCTCATGGAGTAACGCAGTTTACTCCCATCTCTGATGGGCGGTTTTATCAGGTGAAGGTATCGGAAACAACGAAGGAAGCGGTTCATCGGGTATTGTCCGGGGAGGACATTTCCCAGGGGGCACTTTATTTTGTGTCCAGAAAGGGTGCGGATCCGGACCGAATGGCCTGGTTTGACAAGCATTTGACCTTTTTGTTTGCTTACGGAGGACACGAGTTTTTTTTATAGAGATTTTAGAGAGCATTTATAGACAGAGCACATATTTCTGTGCTAAAATGAGGCTTGCGGCGGACTTCGCCAATCATACGGAGATATGCACCATAAAACAAGGGAGGACTTATCGTGTTATACCATAGTACGAGAAATAACGGACAGACTGTGACTGCATCACAGGCAATTCTGAAAGGATTATCAGAGGATGGCGGACTTTTTGTGCCGGAGAACATCCCTGCACTGGATAAGAGTCTTTCTGAACTGGCGCAGATGTCTTATAAGCAGGTTGCTTATGAAGTAATGAAATTATATCTCACGGATTTCACGGAGGATGAGTTGAAAAACTGCATTGAGCGTGCTTACGATTCTAAGTTTGATACGAAGGAAATTGTACCTCTTGCTGAAGCAGACAATGCATACTACCTGGAGCTGTTCCATGGTGCAACCATTGCCTTTAAGGATATGGCTTTATCGATTCTTCCTCATTTTATGATTACAGCAGCAAAGAAAAATAACGTAAAGAACGAGATTGTCATTCTGACTGCTACCTCCGGCGATACCGGAAAGGCAGCTCTTGCAGGATTTGCAGATGTAGAAGGAACCAGAATCGTAGTGTTCTATCCTAAGAATGGTGTCAGCCCCATCCAGGAGAAACAGATGGTAACCCAGAAAGGGGCCAATACATACGTGGTGGGAATCCATGGTAATTTCGACGATGCCCAGACCGGCGTAAAGAAACTTTTTGCAGACCGTGAGTTAGAGAAAGAACTGGATGAGAAGGGATTTCAGTTTTCCTCTGCCAATTCCATTAACATCGGACGTCTGGTACCCCAGATTGTTTATTATGTTTATGCTTATTCCAAACTCCTTGCAGAGGGACAGATAAAAGAAGGCGAGAAGATTAACGTGGTCGTGCCCACCGGAAATTTTGGCAATATTCTGGCAGCCTTCTATGCGAAGAATATGGGACTTCCCATTGCAAAGTTAATCTGTGCATCCAATGAGAATAAAGTGTTATACGACTTCTTCCAGACCGGAACCTATGACCGTAACAGAGAGTTTGTACTCACATCCTCTCCCTCTATGGATATTCTGATTTCCTCCAATCTGGAGCGTCTGATTTACAGACTTACCGGAGACAATTCCGATGCAACTGCAGCATTTATGAAATCTCTTTCCGAGAATGGAACTTACGCCATTACCGATACCATGAAGGAGCAGCTGGGAGACTTCCGTGGCTACTACGCGACAGAAGAAGAGACGGCGCAGACCATTCATGATTTATATGACAAGTGTGGCTATGTGATTGATACCCATACCGCAGTGGCAGCGGCAGCTTACAATAAATATAAGGCAGAATCAGGAGATGAGACCAAGACGGTCATTGCATCCACAGCCAGTCCCTTCAAATTCTCCAGAAGCGTTATGAAGGCAATTGCACCGGAGAAAGCGGACTTAGAGGAGTTTGCACTGGTGGACGAGTTATCCGCCCTGTCCGGTGTGGCAGTACCCAAGGCAGTGGACGAGCTCCGTACCGCTCCCGTGGTTCACGATCATGTCTGCGAGAAAGAGGAGATGGCAGCTGCTGTCAAAACATTTCTTGGAATTTAGGAAGGTGAAAAGGATTGAATTCATTTGAATTTGCCAGTGTGCTGCTGTTGGCGTTTGGAGTTTATATTCTTTATGCCTGTGTACAGCTGAAGGTGTCCGGCGAACCCACAAAAGGCGTGATGGTAGGTTCCCGTGTCAATCTGAAGAATGCCAAAGATCTGGAAGGCTTTAAAGAATATGTGTTTAAGAAATGCCTCTTTGTAGGCATCGCACTGGTGGCGTTATCTCTGGCAACCGTTGGTCTCTCCTTTTTGGAGACAGGCCGTTGGCTGATGATTGTCACCATGCTGGGACTTCTGGCAGTTTGCATCTATTATACAAAGATGATTTCCTATGCACAGCAAACCTATATTTTAGGACTGGATGTGGAAGCATTGAAGCAGAAAAAGAAAGCGATGAAAGCGAACCGCAAGGCAGCAAAGAAAGAGAAGAAAGCAAATAAATAAAGTAAAAGCCGTTTCCTGTTTTGCGAAACGGCTTTTACAATGGAATCAAATACAACTTAAAATGATGTATCCTGTCTGGCGGACATGGTGATGTAATCACGCTCCGGGCAGATGGATTTGTAGGCAGGACGGATGATTTTTCCGTTGTTGGCAAGCTCCTCTAAGCGGTGTGCGCTCCAGCCCACAATACGGGCCATGGCAAAGATGGGAGTGTACAGCTCTAAAGGCAGATCCAGCATTTTATATACAAAACCGGAATAGAAGTCCACGTTGATGCTGACACCCTTGTACATCTTGCGTTCATCCTCGATAATCTTAGGAGCGAGGCGTTCTACCATGGCGTAGAGGTTGTACTCATCCGTGAGTCCTTTTTCTTCAGAAAGCTTATGTACATATTCCTTGAAGATTACGGCACGGGGGTCGGATTTGGAATAAATCGCATGACCTACACCATAAATCAGGCCGGCACAGTCAAAGGCTTCCTTGTGCAGAAGTTTCCGAAGGTGGTTCGCAACTTCTTCCTCATCCTGCCAGTCGTGGAGCTGTTGCTTCATATCGTCAAACATCTGGACAACCTTGATGTTGGCGCCACCGTGACGGGGACCTTTCAGTGAGCCGATGGCTGCAGCGATGACAGAATAAGTATCCGTGAGAGAAGAGGTCATAACATGGGTGGTAAAGGATGAGTTATTACCACCGCCATGCTCCATGTGGAGAACCAGCGCAACATCCAGAATTTTTGCTTCCAGAGGGGTATAGCTGCTGTCCGGGCGCAGAATATGTAAAATATTCTCAGCGGTAGACAGAGAGCGGTCAGGCTGGTGAATATACAGGCTGTTGCCATCGTGATAATGGCTGTACGCCTGATAACCATAAATAGATAAAAGCGGAAATAAACTAATTAACTGTAAACACTGTCTCAATACATTGGGAAGAGAAGTGTCGTCAGCGCGATCATCATAAGAATATAAGGTAAGAACGCTTCGGGCCAGGGTATTCATCATATCCTTGCTGGGCGCTTTCATGATAATATCCCGAACAAAACTGGTGGGAAGAGAACGATAGCTGGTGAGCAGATCATTAAACTGGGCAAGCTCATGTTTGGACGGAAGTTTATCAAACAGAAGGAGATAGGCAACTTCCTCATAGCCGAAACGACCACCGGCGGTAAAGCCTTCCACAAGGTCACGGACATTATAACCGCGGTAAAATAAGGAGCCGTGATCTGGAACACTTTCACCGTTTACGATTTTGGTGGCACGGACATCGGAAATATTGGTAAGACCGGCGAGAACGCCCTTGCCGTTCAAATCCCGCAAGCCTCTTTTTACATCGTATTTGGTGAAAAGTTCAGAATCAATGATACCAGCCTGCTTTGACATAGTTGCAAGCTGTAAAATTTCAGGTGTGATTTCGGAAAAATTGTTTTTATCCAAATAGAGTCCCCCTTTCAAATTTTTAACAGTATTATGATAGCATGAGAAAATTCGACAACGCAAGAAAAAATAGTTTACTTTAGAAACTTTTAAGAAATCCAGACAGTTTACAATAGACTTTTTACACAGATAGAATTAAAATGGAACAGTAGTTAGAAAACGATACCAAATAAAGAAAGGTGACGAGATTACATGGATAACCAGGAAATTTTTTCTCATATCGACCATACACAATTAAAACCTTACGCTGCCTGGCAGGATATCAAAAAACTCTGTGATGAGGCCGTGGAATATAAAACAGCCTCCGTATGTATTCCTCCCTGTTATATCAGCCGTGTCCATGAGGCTTATGGTGATACAATCAATATCTGTACTGTTGTTGGATTTCCTCTAGGATACCAGACTACAGAGGCAAAAGTTGTCGAAACAAGACAGGCACTTGCGGACGGAGCCTCTGAAATCGATATGGTCATCAATATTACGGATGTAAAAAATGGTCATTTTGATAAAGTGAGGGAAGAAATCTGTGCATTGAGGGAAGCATGCGGATCCCATATTCTGAAAGTCATCGTGGAAACCTGTTACCTCACTGAGGAAGAGAAAATTAAAATGTGTGAGGTGGTAACGGAGGCAAAGGCTGACTTTATCAAAACCTCCACCGGATTTGGAACCGGCGGCGCAACCAGAGAGGATATTAAACTTTTTAAAGAACACATTGGTTCTGGTGTAAAAATGAAAGCTGCCGGTGGGGTAAAAACAAAAGAGGATCTGGAGGCATTTCTGGATCTGGGGTGTGAGAGAATCGGCACTTCATCTGCCATTGCTCTTTTGACCGGTAATTCATAATTTGCTTGCTTTTCTCAGGCGGTTGTGTAAAAATGCTATTGGGTTGAATTCTGCCCGGAAATTATGAAAACAGTAGGAGTATTATGAGAGGAATTGATACCCAGGTACGCAAAATCCGTCAACGTATTTTCAAAGAAGTGGCGAATCTTGCCTACACATCGAAAGATCTGATCGGCGATATGGAGGCTCTCCCTTATGAAATCGTAAACTATGAGGAGTCGGATTATCACGATATTTATAGAGAGCGTTCCATTGTGCGGGAACGACTGCGTCTGGCACTTGGTCTGTCTCTGCGTCCGGAGGACAAACCTGTTCATCTGACCCAGGGATTGGCAGAGAGTAACATTGATGAAAAATACTACGAACCACCTTTGATGCAGGTTATTCCTTCCGCCTGCAATGCCTGCCCGGAGAACTGTTACCGGGTGACAGATCAGTGCATGGGCTGTACGGCACATCCCTGTCAGGAGGTCTGCCCCCGTGGCGCGATTTCCTTTGTAAAAGGAAAGTCGGTCATTGACCAGGAAAAATGTATCAAATGCGGTAAATGTAAAGCGATCTGTCCTTATGATGCGATTACCCATCAGGTACGTCCCTGCGCAGGAGCCTGCGGTGTGAACGCTATTAAATCAGATCATTCTGGACGTGCAGTCATTGACCCTGATTTGTGTGTATCCTGTGGACAGTGTATGGTGAATTGTCCATTTGGAGCCATTGCGGATAAATCACAGATTTTCCAGCTCATTCGTGCCATGCAGTCCGGCAAAAAGGTGATTGCCCAGGTGGCACCTGCCTTCGTAGGACAGTTTGGAGTGGGAGTGACACCGGATCAGGTCAAGGGAGCCTTGAAGGAGCTGGGATTTTTCGATGTGTATGAGACTGCAATTGGTGCTGACATGGGATGTATGGCAGAAGCAGAGCATTATGTGAAGGAAGTGGCGACGGGTAAGCAGCCATTTTCCCTGACCAGCTGCTGTCCTTCCTGGTCTGTACTTGCAAAGAAATTTTTCCCGGAAACCATCAGCCAGATTTCCAATGAACTGACGCCGATGGTAGCTACAGCAAGGGTCATTAAAGAGGAACATCCCGATGCCTGCGTGGTCTTTATTGGACCCTGCGCATCCAAGAAACTGGAGGCATCCAGACGGACGGTTCGTTCCGATGTGGATTTTGTCATTACCTTTGAGGAACTGGCAGGGATGTTTGCTGCCAGAGATATTGATCTTGGCAGCGCACCAAAGGATGATAAACTGGAAGATGCCACAGGTGCAGGACGTGGCTACGGCGTGGCCGGCGGTGTAGCCGGTGCCATTGAACAGTGCATCCGGGAGTATTATCCTGATGTGGATGTGAATATCGAGCATGCAGAGAGTCTGGCAGAATGCCGGAAGATTCTCATGCTCGCGAAAGCCGGAAAGAAGAACGGCTGTCTTATCGAAGGAATGGCTTGCCCCGGAGGCTGTATCGGAGGAGCCGGAACCAATATTGCGATTAACCAGGCGGTTCGGGAAGTGGCAAACTTTAAGAATGCCGCTGCCAAAAAGATACCTGATAAAGAATAAGAGCCTTAAGGAGGATGAGTATGGCAACAAAAATCAGAACCAGATATGCACCCAGCCCCACCGGACGGATGCATGTGGGAAATCTGCGGTCTGCACTTTACGAGTTTTTAATAGCAAAGCATGAAGGCGGAGATTTTATTCTCCGAATTGAGGATACCGACCAGGAGCGTTATGTGGAAGGGGCAGTAGAGATTATTTACCGTACCTTGCAGGAGACTGGTTTAGTGCATGATGAAGGCCCGGACAAAGATGGCGGTGTAGGTCCCTATGTGCAGTCTGAGCGTATGAAAACCGGTATTTATATGAAATATGCCAAGGAGCTGATTGACAAGGGGGAGGCATATTACTGTTTCTGTGATAAGGAGCGTCTGGCTTCTCTAAAGACAGAAATTGTAGAGGGAAAAGAAATCAGCATTTATGACAAGCACTGTCTCGGTTTATCCAAAGAGGAAGTAGAGAAAAATCTGGCAGAGGGTAAACCCTTTGTCATTCGTCAGAACAATCCTAACGAGGGTAAAACCGTATTCCATGATGAGCTTTACGGAGACATCGAGGTGGATAATGCAGAGCTGGACGATATGATTCTGATGAAGTCCGACGGCTATCCCACTTATAACTTTGCAAACGTAGTAGATGACCATCTCATGGGGATTACTCATGTGGTAAGAGGAAATGAGTATCTTTCCTCTTCCCCGAAATACAATCGTCTTTACCAGGCATTCGGATGGGAGGTTCCTGTGTATGTACACCTTCCCCTGATTACCGATGAGAATCATAAGAAACTTTCCAAGAGAAGCGGACATTCTTCCTTTGAGGATTTGATTGACCAGGGATTCTTAACAGAGGCAGTGGTAAACTACATTGCTTTATTGGGATGGAGTCCGGAGGATAACAGGGAGATTTTCTCTCTGGATGAGCTGATCAAAGAGTTTGATTATCACCGTATTTCCAAATCTCCCGCGGTATTTGATATCGTGAAGCTGAAATGGATGAACGGCGAATACATGAAAGCCATGGACTTTGATAAATTCTACACGTATGCAGAACCTTATTTATCCAAGGCACTGACCAAGGGTCAGGATCTGAAGAAGATTGCAGAGATGGTGAAATCCAGAATTGAGATTTTCCCGGACATCACAGAAATGGTAGACTTCTTTGAGACGCTGCCGGACTATGATATTGCAATGTATACCCATAAGAAAATGAAAACCAACGCAGAGACATCTTTGGCTGTTTTACAGGAGGTATTACCCATTCTGGAACAGCAGGAGGATTATTCCAATGATGCACTGTATCAGACTCTGTCAAATTACATCGGGGAGAAAGGTTACAAAAATGGATACGTGTTGTGGCCGATCCGTACCGCGGTATCCGGCAAACAGATGACCCCTGCCGGTGCAACAGAGATTATGGAAATCTTAGGCAAAGAGGAATCTCTTGCAAGAATCCGTGCCGGAATTGAAAAATTATCCGCAGCAGTCTAGTGCAGCGGACGCCCTGCTGGACGGCGCTAATGCCGCCCAGCGTGAGGCGATTGTCCATTACCGGGGGCCGATGCTTGTACTTGCAGGTCCCGGAAGCGGCAAAACCTTTACCATGATCAGACGTATCCAATATCTTATTCAAATCTATGGCGTACCGCCATCTACGATCTTAGTGATCACCTTTACCAAAGCAGCAGCGACAGAAATGCAGAGCCGGTTTTGCCAGACAGACACAGAAAAGGCAGGACAGCCTCAGTTTGGCACGTTTCATTCCATCTTTTTTTCTATTATTCAGAAACATTGTCATTATAAAATCAGCGATTTGGTTACCCCAGCCCAACAACGAATGTTTATCAAGCAGGTCTTACTGAATGGAAATTATGAATTACCCATCGATTTAGATACCATGGAGAACCTGTTATCTTTCATTTCCCGGTATAAAAATCTTGGGGAAGAACAGACCGGAGAAGGACTGCTCACTCAGGAACAGTTTAAAAAGCTTTATCTTCAATATCAGGAACAAATGGAATGGCATCATAAAATAGATTTTGATGATATGCTGCTGCTGTGCAGAGAAGTCCTGCAGAAACAAAAGGAAGTCCGGGAACTTTGGCAGAAGCGTTTTTCTTTTATTCTGGTGGATGAGTTTCAGGATATTAATCCGCTGCAATATGAAATTTTACAGATGCTGGCAGGAAAGGAAAATAACCTTTTCGTAGTCGGAGATGACGATCAGGCAATTTACGGCTTCCGGGGGTCCAAACCGGAAATCCTGTTACAGTTTCCCGAGGAATATCCGGATACCGCCCAGGTGCAGCTATCCTGTAATTATCGCAGTGGCAATGCCATTGTGGAGGCGGCACAGCAGGTGATTCGTGTTAATCAGGTGCGCTTTCCCAAAGAATTAAAAGCTAACCGAACCGGAGGAAAGGTAAAACTGGTGACTTTTGAGACACCTAAGGAGGAACAGGAAAAAATCCTGCAATATTTAAAGCATGTCGTAGCACGAAAAGAGCAGTGTGCCATTCTATGCCGGACGAACCGGGAATTGTTGGAATGGGCAAAGGAATGTGAGAAAAGAGGAATTGCTTATCAGCATAAAATCCGGGAGAAATCCCCGTGGGAGGAGTCCTGTGGGAAGGATTTATTGGCCTATTTAAGGCTTGGGCTGGGGAATGGAAGCCGGGAGGACTTGTTACGAATTCTCAATAAACCAATGCGGTATCTTTCCAGAGAATCTGTTGGAGCAGAAAGGATTGATTTTGTTTCTATGCTTCAATTTTATGAAGGAAAAAGGGAGATGCAGAAACGGTGCAGGCAGCTGGAACAGGATTTAAATAAAGTTGGGAAAATGCCCGCTTTTCTTGCAGTCAGCGATATTTGCAGACGAGTGGGATATGAGAGATGGATGCTGGAGCAGTGCCATGATGAAAAGAGCAGGGCTGCACTGCTACAACTACTGGAAACGTGTAAAAAAGCAGCAATGCAATGTAAAACAGTAGCAGAACTCCTCGTACTTGCGGAAAAAGAAGGAAAAGACAATTCTTCCAGAGGAGAAATGAAGGTAGTGGATTCTCCATTGTCGCTGATGACTTATCATGCATCCAAAGGACTGGAATTTACCACCGTGTTTCTGCCAGGTCTTAACGAGGGAAAAGTTCCCCATGGAAAGAATCTCACCCCCAAGGAAATGGAGGAGGAGCGGCGGATGTTCTATGTGGCGATGACCAGAGCAAAGGAAAATCTCTACCTGACCTATCTACAATCAGAAACACAAAACACATCCCAGATTTCCCCTTTTTTAAAACCTCTCATAGAATACCTGTAATATAATTGCAATATTTTTGTAATATGTTAGAATAAGTGGGTAGTGTGAAAACCAATAATACAAAAGGAAAGCGATAAGGACATTGAGAAGAATGAAAAGTAGATGGATTCAGACAATCGTGTTATCTGTGATGGCTTTTGCTTTAATCCTGAGTGCTGGGAATCTGGAGATTCATGCAAAGACGGAAACTTTATTATCAGATCAGCCGGTGGCAATGGCAGCCGGAGGTGAGGTTAAACAGACAGAATCCGGGGAAACGGAAGATATATCTGATGAGACAGCGGAAATGACAGAGACAGAAACGTTGGAAGCAGAGACGGAAGAAACCGTAGAAAGTCAGGAAGAAACCGAGGAGAATGAGTATGCCGATTTAGCCATTGCCCAGGTTTCCAATTATGTCAATGTACGTTCCTCACCCAATACGGACAGTGATATTGTTGGAAAGATTTACAATGGAGCAGTAGCCCAGGTTCTCTCTGTGACAGGAGAGGATCATGACTGGTTCCAGATTGTTTCCGGAAATGTGGAAGGATATATTAAAGCAGAGTTTTTCCTGTATGGAGATGCAGCTGCAGAGGTAATTGATCAGTATGTGACCCGGTATGCCAATGTGATTGCTGACCGGTTAAATGTGCGGGAACAGCCAAGTACGGAGTCCAAACGGATTGGCTACATTGACAACGGAGAAAGGGTGCAGCTGTTAGAGAACCAGGGAGAATGGCTGCGCGTCCAGTATACCGATGGAAAAGAGGGCTATGTATCGTCCCAGTACGTGACCATCTCTGAAGAATTTGTCTATGGCAAAACTCTGGAGGAAGAGGCGAAAGAACAGGAAGAACGAAAGATCCTGGAAGAACGTGAGAATGTCACAGAACAGGAAGTGGCAGAGAATGTGACGATTGTGGTGACAGAGCCTGTGGGAACTTATAGCAGTAACGCAGAACTTCGTTCCTCCATCGTAAATTATGCCATGCAGTTTCTCGGGAACCGGTATGTTCACGGAGGAAGCTCCCTTGTCACAGGCACAGACTGCAGTGGCTTCACCAGTCTGATTTATAAAGAATTCGGCTATTCCTTAAGCAGAACCCCGTCCGGCCAGCTGAGCAGCAATGGCAGGAGCATTGATTACAGCCAGATACAGCCTGGTGATATTATCTGCTATGGCAAGGGAGGCAAGTGTACCCATGTAGCCCTTTATACCGGCAATGGACAGATTATCCATTCCGCCAATTCCAGAAAAGGCGTCGTGATCTATCAGGCAGATTATGATACCATTATTGGTATTAAAAATGTGATTGATTAAAGATATCCGTCTTTTTTAAAATCCAGTCACCGAAGATTTCCCGGCTCCAGTTTACGAGGTCGTCATATTTCAGTATGACACCACCGTAATTGCGGATGCCGTGGGTTTTCGCTTTTTCCTCTGAGTAATCCTCCAACAGATACACCTGTTCTAAGCGTACCGGACCGGAAGTATAATGACATACCATGGGGATGACACCGGTTTTTGAGGGATTGAGGAAACTTCCGTTTTCCGTCACATGAATGGAAACCCATGCCATTTCCTCCAGCATGCACAGCCCTTTTTTCTGGGTGGAAACATAATTTCCAAGAGAGTAGTAGCATAGGCTTTTATTTCCGTTTTCTGCTTCAATCCATTCCACCGGCTGAGGCATATGGGGATGGGCACCGATGATGATGTCAGCTCCAGCCTCCGTCATTTCTCTGGCAAATTCTTCCTGATAGGAGGAGGGAACGCTCTGATATTCCGTGCCCCAGTGGGGAAATACCACGACATAATCCACTTCCTTGTCCATACTCTGGATATCCTCAATCACCCGGGGATTCAAGGTAGTAAAATCAATCTGCCCGTTGGATTCATTGTAAGCGCAGAGGAGATTCAGATTATTACGGTAAGATTTCGGGATCGTACCGGCATTAGGACCATAGGTGTAATTTAATATGGCAAAAGTGACATTCTTTACGGTAATAACCGGAATAGAGAAGTCATTTTCCTCATGAATGCCAGCCACAGTCACATCGGGATATTGTTTCCAAAACTCCAGACAGTTCACAATCCCGGTCTTATTCTGGTCAGCGGCATGGTTGGTTGCGTGCAATACCACATTAAAGCCGGCATTGGCAATGGCATCCCCTACCTGGGTAGGAGAATTAAACCGGGGATAGCCGGAAAAACCAAGGGAGTTACCGCCCAGAATCGTTTCCTGATTAATCACCTTCACATCTGCTATTTCCAGAAACTCGGAGAGAGGGCGAAACAGAAAATCATAATTGTAAGTCCCGTCCTTTTGTTTTCCCGTATTCACAATCCCCATGTGCATCAAATTGTCACCAACGGCCATAAGAGATACTTCGTATTCTTCAAAAACCGGTGGTGTGGGTTCCGGTTCCGTCTCAAGAACGGATTCCGCGGGAAGAGGCTCGGAGGGAGCAACAGCGGGAGAACGGGTAGGTTCTGCAACTTCAGAGGATGTGGCAACAGCATCTGCGTTGACAGTAGGAATCCCCTGAGAGAGCAGGATGCATAAACAGACGGAACCGATGCACGCAATTCCCCCAAGGAGAGCAGGTCTTTTTTTCATAGACTTATTCCTCAGAATCTTCCACATCCATTTCTACCAGTTCGTCAAACTCAACGGAGTCCAGATACTCATCGAAAGCATCGGCAACAGCCTCGTACTCCTCATCGTCCTCAATGTAGGTAAGTTCCGGTTCCTCGTTGGGGTCATCCGGGTTCTCACTGTAACCGTAGAACCAGACTTCACCGTCCTCATTCTGACCGTTTTCGTCTAAGGGGAGAAGTACGATATAATCTTTCTCGTTCACTGTTAAAATCGTAACAATTGCACAGGTAACACGAGTACCGTCCTCTAAGTCTAATTCAACGGTCATTTCCTCATCGTCTTCCAGTTCTTCACGCAGGTCTTTATTTTTTGCCATGGTTTTATCCTTCCTTTCTCGTTTTAAGTAAAAAGACTATTACGATAGATACCATTATTGTAATGAAACCGGGTGATTTTTGCAAGGAAAGAAGGAAAAGTAGATTCCTTTTTAAAATATTTGTATGCACACGGAAATCATGGTAAACTAATAAGGATGACAACAGAAAGAGAGACTACCATGAATAAAATCAAAATAATCTTTTTTGATATTGATGGAACCTTGATTGACATGCAGAAAAAGGAAATCACGGAGCGGACAGTGGAGACGCTTCGGCGGCTGCAGGAGCGTGGAATCCTGCTTTGCATTGCCACCGGCAGGACGCCCATGACCGTGCCCCGCTTTGAAGGGGTGGCGTTCGATGCCTTCCTTACTTTCAATGGTTCCTATTGCTATAATCAGAAGGAGGATATTTACGCCAATCCTATCCCGGCAGAGGATGTAAAGCAGCTGCTTGCCAATGCTGCGGCCATGAACCGCCCGGTTTCCATTGCGACGAGAAACCGCATAGCAGCCAACGGAAAAGACAAGGATTTAGCAGACTACTTTGCCATCGCAAAGGAAGAAGTGGTGGTTGCTGACGACTTTGAACAGGTTGCACAGGAGGAGGTCTACCAGATGATGCTCGGTTGTATCGGTGAGGAACGGGTACGCCTGTTAGAGGGGGTAAAAAATGCCAAGCTTGCTGCCTGGTGGGACAGGGCTGTGGATGTGATTCCCGGTGACAGCGGAAAGGGTATCGGCGTGGAGCAGTTGCTGCGGTACTATCATCTGGATCAATCGGAGGCGATGGCATTTGGCGATGGCAATAACGACATTGAGATGCTTCAGGCGGTGGGAGCCGGTGTGGCGATGGAAAACGCCTCCCCGGAGTTAAAAGCGGTGGCAACGGAAATCTGTGGCCATGTGGCAGAGGATGGCATTTATCACTATTGTCTGGAACATGGTTTCATATAAGAATGGAGCAAATGTAAAAATGAAAGCAGTCATGAAAAAAGACCGGGTTTTTCCTTTAGGAGCCATTAGAGAGAGTGATGGCATTCATGTGGCAGCCTGTCTGAAACCAGAGAAAACCTGTGGTATGGTACTGTTTAGCAAAACCGGCAGAGAGCTAGGGAGAATTCCCTTTGCCTGCCGCATGGGAAATGTTTTTTACGGAAAACTTACGGGAGTAAACCCCGATCAGATTTCCTATTGTTTTTATCAGGACGATGCCCTGATTCCTGATCCCTATATGAGGAAAAGCACAGGAAAAGTGCGTTATGGGGAGCCGGTGCAGACATGTCGTCTGGCACAGCTTTACGAGGATGATTTCAACTGGGGAGAGGATACAGAGCCCAGGATTCCCTGGAGTGATGCCGTGTGTTATCTTTTGCATGCCCGAGGATTTACCAAGCATGTTTCCTCTAAGGTGACACATAAGGGAACCTTTGCCGGTGTCCGGGAAAAGATTCCCTATTTACAGCAGTTAGGTGTGACTACCCTGGAATTTATGCCGGTCTATGATTTTGAAGAAATCCAGCAGCCGGAGATTGTGGGAAATGCGGTGCTCCAGCCGGAGGAACTGCCTACGAAAATCAATTACTGGGGATTCAAAAAAGGTTTTTATTTCCTGCCTAAATCTGCATACAGTTCCAATCCGGATTCCTGCGTGGAGATGAAGGAACTGGTAAAAGCCCTGCATCTGGCAGGCATGGAAATCCTTTTACAGTTTTTCTTCCCGAAGGATTACCGCATGGAGCAGGTGAAGGAGGTTCTGACCTGGTGGAAACAGGAATATCATGTGGATGGCTTTCATGTGAAGGGTGAGAATATCCAGATGGAGCAGCTGGCGGCAGACCCTTTGTTCCAGGATACCAAATTGATTTACGAGGGCTTTGATACCGGAAGAATTTATGGAAAGAATGAGATTCCTTCCTACAAAAACCTGGGTTTATATGATGAGCATTACCTTTATGAAACCCGGAAATTCTTAAAAGGTGATGATAATATGATTCGGGAAACCCAGAAGAACTTCTATGCGTCCTCTCCTTATTATGGAATCATTCACAGCCTGGCAAATTATAATACCCTCACCATGTGGGACATGGTCTCCTACGACCGGAAGCACAATGAGGCAAATGGCGAGGAAAACCGTGACGGCAGTGATGGTAATTTCAGCTGGAATTGTGGAGAGGAAGGATCAAGTCGTAAGAAGGCGATTATGTCCCTGCGTCAGAAACAGCTGAAGAATGCTTTTGTTTTATTGTTCCTTATGCAGGGGACGCCCATGCTTACAGCAGGAGATGAGTTTGGCAGAACCCAGGAGGGTAACAATAATCCCTGGTGTCAGGACAATGCCATCAACTGGGTGAACTGGAAATATCAGGAGAAAAATAAAGACCTGTTACAGTTTGTAAGGGAACTTATAACATTTCGGAAAACCCACCCGATTTTCCATAGAGGAGAGGGGATGCGTCTTATGGATTCCTTATCCTGTGGCTGTCCCGACCTTTCCTTCCATTCCGAGGAGGCGTGGAAAAACCAGCAGCTTCCCTATGAGCATCACTTCGGTGCCATGCTCTGTGGCAAGTATGCCGAAAGGGAAAACGGAGAACAGGATGACAGCTTTTATCTTGCCATCAATATGCACTGGCAGAAGCATGTGTTTGCTCTGCCCAATCTCCCCAAAGGCCTGGAATGGGAACTTTGTATGGAAACAGGAACAGACAAGGATTTGATTGCGGATGACATCCGGAAGGCGGTGCTGGAATCCCGTTCCATCCGTGTTTATAAGAGCAGACCGGTGAAAGGGACGAAAAGAGACGAATGATGCATCCCTGGAAACATTTTAAAACCATTACTCACCACAAAATGCTGGTGATGAAAAACTGCTTTCGGGTGGGACTTTATAAGCAGGGGCTCCTTCATGATCTGTCCAAGTATTCCCCTGCCGAGTTCCTGGTGGGGGCGAGATACTATCAGGGAGACCGCAGCCCGAATAATGCGGAGAGGGAGGCCATTGGCTATTCCTCTGCCTGGCTGCATCATAAAGGACGAAACAAGCATCATTATGAGTACTGGATCGATTACAGTACCAGAGAGGTGCCGGGAGGTATGGCTCCGGTTGCCATGCCGGACAAGTATATCGTGGAAATGCTGATGGATCGTATCGCGGCTTGTCAGGTATACGAAGGAGAACATTTTACCTGGGAATCCCCTTTAGAGTATTATAGGAAGGGAAAGAATCCGGCGCCCCTTCATCCATACACCAAAGAGATGCTGGAGCTTCTGCTTCATATGCTGGCAGAGAAGGGAAGAGAGGAAACGTTTCTTTATATCCAGAAGGAAATCCTGAAGAAAAAGAAAAAGTAATTCCTGGAACAGGAACCGATGAAAGCCTGCAGACATAACATAGGGTAAGAAAACTTCTTGGGGAATCCCTATGAATCAGTGTATGCTTTTAATTTTATTACTGCTTATTAAAAGTGGAAATAACAAAGGATGTGGATGCAGACAGGAGCAAAAATGCGGCTGTGGATGTGAGCGGGAGAATCAATGTTGTTCCAGACCGGAACCCAGAGCAGCTTGTGCAGCACCGGCACAAAATTGCTGTCAGGAGAGACCGTTTAACCGTTTTCAGGACAATGACCGGGACAGAGATCGAGACCGTGGGAGAGATTGCGGATGTAATGATTAAACAGAAAAAAAGAGGGCGTCTGGCTGTAAAGCCGGACGCCCTTTCCAATACTTTTTTAGTTGGATTTCACTTCTTTCCAAAGCTCATTATAAAGATTGTCGCCTTCTTCGCCGAGATAGGAAAAGGTTTCCAGGTTTGCATACTGGGATAAATCCGGGAAGGCGATGGTGGAATTGCGAATATCATCATCTTCGATTAACTCTCTTGCAGCATCGTTGGGAGTGGAGTAGGTGATATACTCAAAGTTCTTATAAGCCACATCTCCACGGCACATGTAATCAATGAATTTCTCTGCGTTTTCCAGGTTGGGAGCATTCTTGGGAATGACCCAGGAATCAATCCAGACATTGGTGCCTTCCTTCGGAATGACATATTCCAAATCCGGGTTTTCACGCTGGGTGAAGATTGCCTCACCGGAGTAGATAACACCGAGAGCAGCCTCGCCGCCAATCATTTTATCCCGGACCTGGTCAATGACATAAGCCTGTACCAGAGGTTTCTGCTGAATCAGTAAATCCTTTGCAGCCTGTAATTCAGTTTCGTCTAAGGAGTTCATGGAAAAACCGCTTAATTTTTCAGCCACCATGAAGGCATCACGGACAGAATCCTGCATCAGAATGTTGTCGGCATATTTTTCATTCCAGAGAATTGACCAGCTGTCTACCGGGTCGTCCACCATGGTCTTATTATAGAGAATACCCACAGTACCCCAACAATAAGGAACAGAGTAGAGATTACCGGGGTCAAACTGCTCAGACTGCTTCCAATACTGGGCATTAATATTTGCCTTGGCGTTGGGAATATGATCAAAGTTCAGGGGCTGTAATAAATCATTATCAATCATTTTCTGAATCATGTAATCAGAAGGGCAGACCACATCATACTGGGACGCGCCAGCCTCTACCTTGGGGTACATGATTTCGTTTGTCTCAAATTCATCGTAGACAACTTTGATACCGGTTTCTTCCTCGAAACTCTTGATGGTCTCCTGGTCGATATATTCGCCCCAGTTGTAGACGATGACCTGTCCGTTTTCACCGGATGATGAAGTGGAGCCGCAGCCTGTGAGCAAAGTGCCCATGGATACAGCAGCAAACAACAGCAGTGTGGTTTTTTTCATTTTTTTCTCCTCATTAAAAACTATTAGATTTTTTATTATGTTCTGCAGTACCGTTCTTTTTCGGAGAAGGTTTGTAATTCACCAGAAGTAACAGGAAAATTACCGCTGCAAAAATAATCGTGGAAAGAGCATACATCTCAGGCTTGATCCCTTTCTTAACTTCGGTATAAATCTTGGTGGAAAGGGTATCTACACCAACGCCTTTGGTAAAGTGTGTGATAATAAAATCATCCAATGACATGGTAAATGCCATGAGAAAGCCGGAAGTAACACCGGGCAGGATATCGGGGAATACCACTTTAAAAAACGCTTTTAAGTGGGTGGCACCCAGATCCAGGGCTGCTTCATAGGTACTGGGGTTCACATTTTTCATACGGGGCATCACGGACAGAATCACATAGGGAATATTAAAGGTAATATGAGCTAACAATATGGTGCCAAAACCGAATTTTAATCCAAAGCTGATAAAGAGTAACATCAGGGAAATACCGGTAACAATATCCGCATTTAACATGGGAATGTTGGTAATGCCAGTGAGGATTGCCCGACTTTTCCGTTTCATGCCGGACATTGCAATACTGGCGATTGTGCCGATCACCGTTGCAATGAGAGCGGAGAGCAGGGCGATGACTAAGGTGTTGCCCAATGCCTGCATGATTTCCTCATTCTGGAACAGCCGGATATACCATTTAATCGTAAAACCACCCCATTTTGCTCTGGTTTTGCTTGCATTGAAGGAGAGGACAATCAGAGTGGCAATGGGCGCATACAAAAAGATAAAGATCAGTGCAATATAGAGTTTTCTTCCAAAGTTTCTCATAAGGTAGAGCCCTCCCCATCATTATCAAAGATTGCGGAAACCACCATATTGATAATGATGAAAATCATCAGAACGATGGAGAGTCCGCTGCCCAGATACCAGTTCCCTGCCTGGGTAAATTCCTGTTCGATGACATTACCGATTAACAGAATCTTACTTCCGCCTAATAAGGTGGAGATTACGAAAGTGGTCAGCGCTGGAACGAATACCATGGTAATACCGCTGATAATGCCGGGTACGGACAGGGGAAGAACCACTTTCGTAAAGGTGTGGAACTCATTAGCTCCCAAATCCTTTGCTGCGTTAATTACGTTGGGGTCAATCTTGGAAAGTACATTATATAAAGGAAGTACCATAAAGGGCAGGAAGTTGTAAACCATGCCCAGAATAATGGCGTAGGGTGTATTGATAATGTTTAATGCCGGCAGATGGAAAAATGTCAGAACACTGTTGATGACACCGGTTTTTTCCAAAAGGGTCTGCCATGCCAGCGTGCGTAACAGAAAGTTCATCCACATGGGCAGGATGAAAATGACAATGATAAAACTGTGTTGGTTTACATGCAGCTTGGTCAGAATCATTGCCAGGGGATAGGCAAGCAGCAGGCAGATCACGGTACTGATCAGGGAAAGCAGGAGAGAGAGCCATAATGCTTTCCGATGCTCCGGTGATGCGATTGCCAGGATGTTTGCCATAGTAAAGGCTCCGGTCTTGTCTGTCAGACCATAATAAAATACCATTCCCAAAGGAATGAGAATAAAGGCAACCGCCCAGAATAAATAGGGTGCAGCCAGCCATTTACGATTCCATACTTTACTCATTGACACCAACAGCCTCCTCGTCCTCGGAAGCAGGCTTATTCATGATCTGGATGTTAAAAGGAGCGACCCGGATACCAACCTCTGTTCCTACAGGGAACATGGTGGTGGAGTGTACCAGCCATTCAAAACCGTTTGCCTGTACTTCCATTTCATAGTGGACACCTTTGAAAATCAGGTGGGAAACCACACCGCGGATAATTCCGTCCCCTGGGGAAACAAGTTCCACATCCTCTGGACGGATGACTACATCCACAGGCTTGTTTTCACCGAAACCTGTGTCCACGCAGGAAAAATCAGCTCCCAGGACATGAACCAGTTTGTCTCGTACCATGGTGGAACTGATGATATTGGAGTCTCCGATAAAATCTGCAACGAAAGCGTTTTCCGGCTCGTTGTAAATCTTTTCAGGAGAACCAATCTGCTGGATATAGCCCTGGTTCATAACCACGATGGTGTCGGACATGGTCAGTGCTTCCTCCTGATCATGGGTCACATAGATAAAGGTAATACCCAGTTCATTTTTCAGACGGATCAATTCATACTGCATGTCCTGACGGAGCTTTAAGTCCAACGCTCCTAAGGGTTCGTCCAACAACAGAAGCTTCGGCTCGTTCACAATCGCACGGGCAATCGCCACACGCTGCTGCTGACCGCCGGAGAGAGAGTCGGGCATACGGTTCTCAAAGCCGTCCAGATTCACCAGCTTCAACGCATATTTAATTTTATCGTTTATATAAGATTTTGTTTTATTCTTTAATTTCAGTCCAAAAGCAATATTTTCAGCAATGGTCATATGCGTAAAAAGGGCATATTTCTGAAATACGGTATTTAATTGCCTTTTGTAAGGAGGAAGATTCGTGATGTCCTTTCCGTCAAAATAGACAGTACCCGTATCAGGAGTCTCAAAACCACCGATAATGCGGAGTGTTGTAGTTTTGCCACATCCACTGGGACCTAAAATTGTTAAGAATTCATTCTCACGGATATACAGATTCAGGTCATCCAACACCATCTGTCCATCATAGGATTTGGAAATATTCTGTAAGTCAATTAACTTTTTGTCCATTGAGTAAAACCCTCCATCCTGCCGTAAACTAAACGATTTAATTATACTGTAAACCAGCGATAAGTCAATGTATTTCCTTAACGAAAAAAAAGAAAAAGTGATTAACAAAAGTAAGATGTTATGTTACTATGATGAATAAGACTGGAGAACTAGGAGGTTTTTGATATGAGTAAATACGTTGCATATGTTTCTACATATACTATGGGAGATCATCATGGTATTAAAATATATGATGTAGATATGGAAAACGGGCGTTTTCTTCCAAAGGGCGAGGTGGAGATCACGAATGCCTCTTACATCACAGTGTCTCATGACCAAAAAAATTTATATGCGATCACGGATTTCGGCGTGGAGGCATATCTTATTTTGCCGGATGGCAATCTGGAGAAAATGAATTGTGCATCTATCAATGGGATGCGTGGCTGTTATCTTTCCACAGATTATAAAGAAGAATATCTCTTTGTTGCCGGATATCACGATGGCAAGATTACCGTGCTTCGCTTAAATAAAGATGGCTCGGTTGGTGAAATTACGGACGAGATTTATTTAAAAGGTCTTGGCAGTGTGGCGGAACGTAATTTTCGTCCCCATGTAAATTGCGTCAAGATGTCCAGAGATAATAAATATCTGTTGGCTGCAGATATCGGAATGGATCAGGTCAATGTATATCGTCTGGATCGTTTCAGTGGTAAGCTGCGGTTAGTGGATGTCATTCACAGCGAGATTGAATCCGCACCGAGACATCTGAAGTTCTCCGAGAGTGGCCGTTATCTGTATGTCGTACATGAAATCAAAAATTATATTGATGTATATCGCTATGAGGAAGTAAACGGAAATCCTGAGTTTGAGAAGATCCAGAATATTTCCACTTTAAATGAAACGTTTACGGCAAACTCTGCAGCCAGTGCGCTGAATTTTTCCGAAGACATGGAGTACATGATCAGCTCCAACGCAGGAGATAACAGTGTCATTTTGTACAAGCGTGACAGAGAAACAGGGCTTCTGACGAAAATCTTCTGTCTCCCCATCAGTGGGGAGTATCCCAAAGAGGCAGCAATCTTCCCGGATAACAGACATCTGGTATCCCTGAACCACGAGAGTGATTCTATGACTTTCTTTACGATCAATATGGAAAAGAAAATTATTGTGATGAACGGCAGGGAGATTCCGATTCATAAACCCAACTGTGTCATCTTTTACCGGCTGCCGGAATAAGCAAAAGAAAGAGAGAACCACATGGCTGGATCGAATTACGGAACTTTATTTCAGATTTCTACCTGGGGAGAATCCCATGGAAAGGCACTGGGCGTTGTAGTGGATGGCTGCCCGGCGGGACTTCCTCTGGAAGAAAAGGATATCCAGAAATATCTGGACAGGCGCAAGCCCGGACAAAGCAAGATTTCCACTCCAAGGAAGGAAGCGGATCAAGTGGAAATCCTCTCCGGTGTTTTTGATGGAAAGACAACGGGAACACCTATTTCTATGCTGGTGCCCAATACTTCCCAGAAGTCCGGGGACTATAGTGAGATTGCATCTTACTATCGTCCGGGACATGCAGATTATACCTTTGATCAGAAATATGGTTTTCGGGATTATCGCGGTGGTGGGAGATCTTCTGGGCGTGAGACGATTGGCAGGGTTGCAGCCGGAGCTATTGCCGCTAAAATTCTGGAAAACCTGGGTGTGAAGGTGATGGCTTATACAAAGTCAATCGGCGACATTGAAATGGATGAATCCCGATTTGACAGCCAGGCGGTTCTGGAAACACCTACAGCAATGCCGGATCGAGAAGCATCTGCCAGAGCGGAAGGTTATCTTGCGCAGTGTATGGAAAACAGAGATTCTGCCGGTGGAGTGATTGAATGTCAGATTCAGGGACTTCCGGCTGGAATTGGTGACCCGGTATTTGAAAAACTGGATGCAAATCTTGCCAAAGCAGTGATGTCAATCGGGGCAGTGAAAGCATTTGAAATAGGAGATGGCGTGCAGGCAGCCAAAGCCACCGGCTCTCAGAACAATGATGCCTTTTGTATGGACGGTGACCGGGTGACAAAAAAGACGAACCATGCCGGTGGAGTGCTGGGAGGAATCAGTGACGGAACTACCGTGGTATTTCGTGCATATATAAAACCCACTCCTTCCATTTTTCAGAAACAGGAAACGGTGAACCGCAGCGGAGAGGAGATTGAAATTGCAATCAAAGGAAGGCATGATCCTGTCATTGTTCCCAGAGCGGTGGTTGTGGTAGAGGCAATGGCCGCTTTAACGGTATTGGATGCCATGATGGCCAATTTAAGTGCCCGGATGGATGATCTGGAATCTTTTTATAAAAGATAATTAGGAACCAAGGATGAAATAATGAATCGTACGTTTAAGGAGAGGGTCGCGGCGAGATTTGCCAGGCTTGTGAAAAAATATAAGTGGACATTGCCGTTCTGCTATGCGGCAATGGCAGTGGTTTTTGCCTGTTATGATACAGGCTGCCATTTCGGAAATAATTGCAAACGATATATCAGTATTTTGGCTGTAGCGGTTATTTTTGTATCCACCAGTTCCTTTGCGTCTCCTACGCTTTTAAGCCATGGTGAGGAAAACAGCCTGGCGCAGAATATGGATGCAATGCCTGACCCGGGAGAGTCAGATATTGCTTTTGCAGCGGAGCATGAAAATACTTCCAGTGAAAATCAGGAACAGAATGGAGAAATCCCGGAGGATGAAAACGAACCGGATGGTTATGACAACGAAGCATTGGAGCGTGTAGATCTGGCAGACACCTACTCACTGGAGGATATTCTTGCAGAGGGAAATACCTATACAGCGGCAGTCTCCTCCACGGAGAAAGAAGAACAACCGGTTTTTAATAAGAATGACTGGAATCTTCTGTTAGTCAACAAACAACATCCCATTCCGGAAGGATATACTTTTACGTTAGGTAAAATTACCGGAAATATGCAATGTGATGAACGGATTATTCCAGAACTTCTGGCCATGCTTCAGGCAGCCAAGAAAGATGGGGTCAATCTGGTCATTTGCTCTCCCTATCGTGATTTAAAACGGCAGGAGATGTTATTTAACCGGAAAATTGATGCCTATATGGGCAAAGGAATGTGTTATATGGAAGCATATAAGACTGCTTCCCAGGCAGTGACAGTCCCGGGAGCCAGTGAGCATCAGATCGGGTTGGCATTAGATATTGTGTGTGACAGTTATTATTCTCTCAATGAAGGTTTTGGGGATACTCCGGCCGGTAAATGGCTGGCAGAGCATAGCTGTGAGTACGGTTTTATTCTCCGCTACCCTTTAGGCAAAGAATATATCACCAGCATAGAATATGAACCCTGGCATTTCCGCTATGTGGGAAAAGAAGCGGCCACGGAAATTACAGAAAAGGGAATTACATTAGAAGAATTTATAGAAGGACTGTAAGGATATGTATAAAGTTTTAAAAACAGAGGGCCGTGCAAAGCGGGGAGAACTGGTAACGGTACACGGAACTGTGCAGACACCGGTATTCATGAATGTAGGAACCGTTGCGGCTATCAAAGGAGCAGTTGCGGCAGATGATCTGGAAAAGATTGGCACACAGATTGAATTGTCCAATACCTACCATCTCCATGTGCGCACCGGGGATGAACTGATTAAAAAAATGGGCGGACTTCACACCTTTATGAACTGGCATAAACCCATTCTCACCGATTCCGGCGGATTCCAGGTGTTTTCTCTGTCATCATTGCGTAAGATCAAGGAAGAGGGCGTGTTTTTCCAGTCCCACATTGACGGAAGGAAGATTTTCATGGGACCGGAGCAGAGTATGCAGATTCAGTCCAATTTAGGCTCCACCATCGCTATGGCGTTCGATGAGTGTCCTTCTGCCAGAGCAGATAGAAGCTATGTGCAGAATTCCGTAGATCGTACGACCAGATGGCTGGCCCGCTGCAAGACAGAGATGAACCGGTTAAACAGTCTGGAAGACACTGTTAATAAACATCAGATGCTTTTTGGAATTAATCAGGGTGCCGTATTTGATGATATCCGGATTGATCATGCAAGGCGAATCGCTGAGATGGATCTAGATGGATATGCGGTTGGCGGACTGGCAGTGGGAGAAACCCATGAGGAAATGTACCATGTACTGGAGGAAACCGTTCCCTATCTGCCACAGGATAAGCCCACCTATCTGATGGGTGTGGGAACACCTGCCAATATTTTGGAAGGTGTGGAACGGGGAATCGATTTCTTTGACTGTGTGTACCCCACCAGAAACGGCCGCCATGGTCATTTGTATACCAATCATGGTAAAATCAATCTGTTTAACGCGAAATATGAAATGGACAGCCGCCCTATAGAAGAGGGGTGTGGATGTCCGGTTTGTTCCCAGGGATATAGCAGGGCTTATATCCGCCATCTGCTGAAAGCAAAAGAAATGCTGGGTATGCGGTTCTGTGTATTGCATAATTTGTATTTTTATAACACCATGATGACAGAAATCCGGGATGCCCTGGATGCAGGAAATTTTGCGGCATACAAGAAAAATAAGCTGGAAAATATGATGGAGGGTGAACCGTAAACCATTTACGAATCATTGCTGCTGCAGCGAGGGACGAGTGAATAGCATCAATTATTTGCTTGCTTATTTGGTGTGTATTGTGTATGATATTCTTTGTATGAATATTTCGTACAAATGATTTTGCTATCTTATTGAATAAAATTTAGGAGGAAATATGATGGGAATCTTATTGACAGGTGAAGGATCAGCATTCAGTGGAGGAGTTGTTCTTGTCCTTTATGTTGTAATTATTGGTCTGTTTTTCTGGCTGATGATGCGTCCTCAGAAAAAGGAACAGAAAAAAATTGCAGCAATGCTTGCAGCCCTGGAAATTGGAGATTATGTACTGACAAACAGTGGTTTCTACGGAACAGTGATTGACATCACAGATGATACTGTGATTGTAGAATTCGGAAGTAACAAAAACTGCCGTATTCCGATGCAGAAATCAGCTATTGCACAGGTAGAAAAAGCCGGTGAATAAACGCTGTAGGTAGTACACAGGAAGCGCCGCGCCATGCGGCGCTTTTGTTTCATTATTTTTTGTTTCAATATCAGGAAAGTTTTTGAGGGAAAGCGTATGAAATGTAGAATTACAGTCATTAAGGGTGACGGAATCGGACCCGAAATCGTCACAGAGGCAGAAAAGGTTCTGAATAAAGTAGCGGAGAAATTCGGACATGAAATGGAATATACCGATATTCTCATGGGAGGCGCATCCATCGATGCCTGTGGAGTGCCCCTGACAGATGAGGCGATTGCCACAGCAAAAGCGGCAGATGCGGTGCTGATGGGCTCCATCGGAGGAAATACCTCCACCTCTCCCTGGTACAAACTCCCCCCCAATTTAAGACCGGAGGCGGGACTTCTGAAAATACGTAAGGAGTTAAATCTTTTTGCCAACCTGCGTCCCGCTTATCTCTATGCAGAACTGGCTGGTGCCTGTCCGCTGAAAGAGGAAATCAGTGCAAAAGGCTTCGACATGCTGATTATGAGAGAACTGACCGGAGGCTTGTATTTTGGAGAGCGTAAGACTTATGAGGATCATGGTGTAACCAAAGCCGTAGATACTCTTACATACAGTGAGCCGGAGATCCGGCGGATTGCAATCAAAGGCTTTGATGTTGCCAGAAAGAGAAAGAAGAAAGTGACCAGCGTGGATAAAGCCAACGTACTTGATTCTTCCAGACTCTGGAGAAAAGTCGTGGAGGATGTGGCAAAGGATTATCCAGATGTCACTTTGGAACACATGCTGGTGGACAACTGTGCCATGCAGCTTGTGAAAGACCCGGCACAGTTTGATGTCATTCTCACAGAGAATATGTTTGGTGATATTTTATCCGATGAGGCGAGCATGGTAACCGGTTCCATCGGTATGCTGTCCTCCGCATCCTTAAATGACACCAGGTTTGGCCTGTATGAGCCCAGCCATGGCTCTGCACCGGACATTGCAGGAATGGACATTGCCAATCCCATTGCTACTATTTTAAGTGCAGCTATGATGCTTCGTTATTCTTTTGACTTAGATAAAGAAGCGGATGCCATTGAGGCGGCAGTGAAACAGGTATTAACAGAGAATTATCGTACCATTGATATTATGTCAGAAGGCTGCCTGAAAGTGGGCTGCTCTGAGATGGGTACTTTAATCGCAGACAGAATCTAACAAAATCCAGCAGGAGGAACAATCCATGAGAAGTGATAATGTAAAAACAGGCGCACAGCAGGCACCCCACAGAAGTCTTTTTAACGCGCTGGGCTTCACCGAGGAGGAGATGAAAAAGCCCCTCATTGGTATCGTAAGCTCTTATAATGAAATCGTACCCGGTCACATGAACCTGGATAAAATTGTCAATGCCGTAAAATTAGGCGTGGCAGAGGCTGGCGGTGTGCCGGTGGTATTTCCGGCCATTGCAGTCTGCGATGGTATTGCCATGGGACACATCGGCATGAAATACTCTCTGGTTACCAGAGATCTGATTGCGGATTCTACCGAGTGTATGGCGATGGCACATCAGTTTGACGCCCTGGTGATGGTGCCCAACTGTGATAAAAATGTACCCGGACTGTTGATGGCGGCAGCCAGAATCAATGTTCCCACCGTATTTGTATCCGGCGGTCCCATGCTTGCCGGTCATGTAAAGGGTCAGAAACGAAGTCTTTCTTCCATGTTTGAGGCAGTGGGAACCCACGCAGCAGGAGGAATGACGGATGCAGAGTTAAAGGAATTCGAGGAAAAGGTCTGCCCTACCTGTGGTTCCTGCTCCGGTATGTATACCGCAAACTCCATGAACTGTCTCACTGAGGCACTGGGAATGGGACTTCGGGGAAACGGCACCATCCCCGCTGTTTATTCCGACAGAATCCGTCTGGCAAAACATGCCGGAATGGCAGTGATGGAACTGTTAAAGAAAGATATCCGTCCCCGTGACATTATGACAAAGGACGCTATTTTAAATGCACTCACCGTAGATATGGCACTGGGCTGCTCCACCAACTCTATGCTTCATCTGCCGGCGATTGCCCATGAGGTTGGCTTTGATTTTGATATTTCCTTTGCCAACGAAATCAGTGAGAAAACCCCCAATGTATGTCATCTGGCTCCGGCAGGTGCTACCTATATGGAGGACTTAAACGAGGCAGGCGGTGTCTATGCAGTCATGAAGGAACTGGCAGACATCGGACTGCTCCATACCGACTGCATGACTGTGACCGGACAGACCATCGGAGAAAATATTATGGATGCGGTGAACAAGAATCCGGAGGTTATCCGGCCTGTTGAGAATCCTTACAGCAAAAACGGCGGTCTTGCTGTATTAAAAGGAAATCTGGCACCGGATGGCAGTGTGGTAAAACGTTCCGCAGTCGTACCAGAGATGATGGTACACGAAGGCCCTGCAAGAGTCTTTGAGTGCGAAGAGGATGCCATCGCAGCCATTAAAGGCGGCAAGATTGTGGCAGGAGATGTGGTTGTGATCCGCTATGAAGGACCTAAGGGAGGTCCCGGTATGCGTGAGATGTTAAATCCCACCTCTGCCATTGCCGGTATGGGACTGGGTTCCAGTGTGGCACTGATCACGGATGGCCGTTTCTCCGGTGCATCCCGTGGCGCTTCCATCGGACATGTATCTCCTGAGGCTGCAGTGGGAGGTCCCATTGCCCTGGTAGAGGAGGGTGATATCATCGCCATCGACATTCCCAATATGACACTGAATGTGAAAGTAAGCGATGAGGAATTGGCAGCCCGTAAGGCAAAATGGCAGCCCAAGGAGCCGAAGGTTACCACAGGCTATCTGGCAAGATACAGAGAGATGGTTACCAGTGGAAACAGAGGCGCTGTATTGGAGATGCCCAAGCATCAGTAGGAAGATAAAGGAGCAGAAAACATGTTACTGACAGGAGCAGAAATTGTAGTAGAATGTCTGAAAGAACAGGGCGTAGATACCGTATTTGGTTATCCCGGCGGTACGATTTTAAATGTTTATGATGCCCTCTATAAACATCCCGAAATTTTTCATGTGCTCACCAGCCATGAGCAGGGCGCAGCACATGCGGCAGACGGATATGCCAGAGCCACCGGAAAAGTCGGTGTCTGCATGGCAACCTCCGGTCCCGGAGCCACCAACCTGGTTACCGGTATCGCCACCGCTTACATGGATTCTGTGCCCATGGTGGCAATCACGGCAAATGTGAATCTTCCGGCACTGGGAAAGGACTCTTTCCAGGAGGTGGATATTGCCGGTGTGACCATGCCTATTACCAAGCACGGTTACATTGTCAAGGATATTTCCATTCTGGCTGATACCATTCGCAAAGCTTTCCAGATTGCCCGCTCCGGCAGACCGGGACCGGTTCTGGTGGATATCACCAAGGATGTAACTGCCAACAAATATGAATACACCCCGGCAAAACCCGCAGAGGTGAAACAGCCGGAGAAGTACACCCAGGAGGATTTGGAGGCAGCTGCAGAACGGATTAAGGCATCCAAAAAACCTTTCATTTACTTAGGTGGCGGCGCAGTGATTTCAGGTGCCAGTGAACAGGTAAAGGAACTGGTGGATAAAATTCAGGCGCCTCTTTGTGATACTTTGATGGCAAAGGGTGCTTTTGACGGAACCGATCCCCACTATACCGGCATGATTGGCATGCACGGAACCAAGGCATCCAACCTGGGAGTCAGTGAATGTGACCTGCTCATTGCCCTGGGTGCCAGATTCTCTGACCGTGTGGTGGGAAATCCTAAAAAATTTGCAGAGAATGCCAAGATTCTCCACATTGATATTGATGCGGCAGAAATCAACAAGAACATTCATACCGATGTCTCTGTCGTTGGTGATTTAAAGGATATCCTTACCAAGTTAAACGCGATGCTTCCTGAGATGAACCATGATGAATGGCTCCAGAAGATTTACGCACTGAAAGAGAAATATCCCTTAGACTATAACCGTGAAGTTTTATCCTGTCCTTATGTGATGGAGGAGTTATACCGCATCACCGAAGGCAAAGCCGTGATTTCCACCGATGTGGGACAGCACCAGATGTGGGCAGCACAGTATTACAAATATACCAAACCCCGCACCTTCCTTTCCTCCGGTGGACTGGGTACCATGGGCTACGGTCTTGGTGCCTGCATCGGAGCAAAGATGGGTGTACCGGAGAAAATTTGTGTGAATATCGCCGGTGATGGCTGCTTCCGTATGAATATGAACGAACTGGCAACTGCCAGCCGTTACAATATCCCCATCATTCAGATTGTCATTAACAACCATGTACTGGGGATGGTGCGTCAGTGGCAGACTTTATTCTATGACCACCGTTATTCCCAGACGGTTCTGGACGATAAGGTGGATTTCTGTAAGACCGCAGAGGGACTGGGCTGCACCGCCATCAAGGTGACCAAGAAAGAGGAAGTGGCTCCTGCCATTGAGAAGGCCATCGCATTGAAAGCCCCGGTACTGATTGAGGTTGTGATTGACCCGGATGACAAGGTATTCCCCATGGTTCCTGCAGGCGCACCTATTTCCGAAGTATTTGACGAGAAGGATTTAAAAGAGAAACAGTAATGGAGCAGAAACAGCAGCTTAATCAAAAAAGAAAAAGCAGACGCAGGAGAGCAGTCCCTGTGCTGTTGGTTCTCTTTTCCCTGCTGGTGGCAGGCTATCTGGCAGTCGGTTTTTATTATCTGGATGGCTTTGCCTTTGGAACCTGGGTCAATGGTTTATATTGCACAGGTAAATCCGTGGAAGTGATGAGTGAGGAACTTCTGAATCAGTATGATGGTTCAGAAGTTCTTGTCATACTTTATAAAGAAGGGGAAAAGGTACAGGAAAGACTGACGCTGGGAAATGAAATCCTACGGGCTGATTTTACGACGCCTCTTCGTGTGCTTTTGGCGAAACAAAACCCTCTCCTGTGGGGAGAAAATCTGTTTTCCATAGGAAATCAGGGACGCGGCCGTACAATGACTCCTCAGCTTACTGTGAACCGGGAAATGCTGGCAGATGCTTTTGCACAATTGCCGGAAGTACAGCTGGAGCAGACAACGGACCACGGTCTGTCCATGGAAAAAACGGAAGAAGGTTACCGGCTGTCGGACACGATGACTCATATTTTAGACACTGAAAAAGCCTGTGAACAGATTAAACAGGCACTGTGTCAGGGACAGCGGGAGATTGATTTAACCGAAACGGAAGCCTACAGTGATCTGCCGGAAACGGAAGAGACAGAAGGGCTGCGACGGCTGTGGGAAAAGGTGGACGCCTTCCAGAATAGCTGTAAGATTGTCTACGATATGGGAGATGCCCGGATTCCCCTGGATGCCTCGGTGGTCTGTGACTGGATACTCACGGACGAGGCTGGAAATATTTTGCTGGATGAAAATGGAAATATCCAGGAAAATCCGGAAGGAATTCCGACATTTATCAACAGTCTGGCAGACAGCTATGATACCTACGGGGTGGAGCGCCCCTTTCAGACCACCAGGGGCGGTATCGTGATGGTAAAGGGTGACACCTATGGTACAAAGATTGACCGGGAGGCAGAAATCCAGTATCTGACGGATGCCTTTGCCCGGAAACTTTCGGAAGTACATACGCCGACCTATTCCCACGAGGCGCTTTACCGGGGAAAAGATGATATCGGAGATACCTACATTGAAGTGGATATGACCAATCAGACCCTGTATGTCTATGTGGAGAGAGAACTTTTTCTGGAGACCCCCATCGTCACCGGCAATATGAAGCGGAAGATGGATACCCCGGCGGCAGTATGCTATGTCTACAATAAACAGCGAAACCGTACCCTGAGGGGACCGAATTATGCCTCCTTTGTCAGCTACTGGATGCCGGTGAAGGGAAACATTGGAATCCATGATGCCTCCTGGCGGAAAGAGTTTGGGGGGGAGATTTACAAAACCAAGGGTTCCCACGGCTGCATCAACACCCCCAAGGATGCCATGGCTCAGATTTATGACAAAGTAGAAGTGGGAACACCGGTAATTCTGTTTTATTAGCAGTAAAACACTTGCTGTTTTGCTGCGTAAGAAAGTGATGCAAATTATTTAACAATGCAGTTGACTAAAGTAGTGCGTTAAAGTACAATGGAAGTTAAGTAATGTTATTATGGTATACATGAATAAGGAGGAATGAATCGTGTCCAGAGTTTACAATTTTTCCGCAGGTCCTGCAGTACTGCCGGAAGAAGTATTAAAAGAAGCAGCCGATGAAATGTTAGATTATGAGGGCAGCGGCATGTCCGTTATGGAGATGAGCCATCGATCTAAAGTTTATGACAACATTATCAAAACGGCAGAAGCTGACCTGAGAGAGATCATGAATATTCCTGACAACTATAAAGTTCTGTTTTTACAGGGTGGTGCGAGTCAGCAGTTTGCAATGATTCCCATGAATCTGATGAAAAACAGAAAAGCAGGCTACATTGTAACCGGTCAGTGGGCAAAGAAAGCATATCAGGAGGCTAAAATCTACGGAGAGGCTCTTGAACTTGCATCCTCTGCAGACAAGACCTTCTCCTATATTCCGGATTGCTCCGACCTGGATATTACGGATGACCTGGATTATGTTTATATCTGTGAAAATAATACCATTTACGGAACCAAATACAAAAAACTGCCCAATACCAAGGGTAAAACTCTGGTAGCTGATGTTTCCTCCTGTTTCTTATCCGAGCCTGTAGATGTGACCAGATATGGCGTGATTTATGGTGGTGTTCAGAAGAACATCGGACCCGCTGGCGTGGTTATCGTGATTATCCGTGAAGATTTAATTACCGAGGATACCCTGCCCGGCACACCTACCATGCTGAAATATAAAATCCATGCAGATAATGCTTCCTTATACAATACCCCGCCCGCTTATGGCATTTATATCTGTGGCAAGGTATTTAAGTGGATTAAGAAAATGGGTGGACTTCAGGCAATGAAGGAGCGCAATGAGAAGAAAGCCAAGATTCTCTACGATTACCTGGATGAGAGCAGACTGTTCAAAGGAACCGTTGTTCCCGAAGACCGTTCCCTGATGAATGTTCCTTTCGTAACCGGAAATGAAGAACTGGATGCGAAATTTGTCAAAGAGGCAGCTGCAGCCGGATTTGTAAATCTGAAAGGTCACAGAACCGTTGGCGGTATGAGAGCAAGCATCTACAACGCAATGCCTATCGAGGGTGTAGAAAAATTGGTTGAGTTTATGAGAAACTTTGAAAAGGAGAACGCGTAAGATGTTTCAATATAACTGCTTAAATCCCATTTCCGCAGTTGGTCTGGAGAACTTCACTGCAGATTACGAGAAAACAGAGGATATGAACGAGGCGGAAGGGATTCTGGTGCGCAGTGCCTCCATGCACGAGATGGAACTGCCGGAAAATCTGTTAGCCATCGCAAGAGCCGGAGCCGGTGTGAATAACATTCCCCTGGATGCCTGTGCCCAGAAGGGTATCGTGGTATTCAATACTCCCGGTGCCAATGCAAACGGTGTAAAAGAGCTGGTGATTGCCGGTATGCTGTTAGCTTCCCGTGATGTAGTTGGCGGTATTGAATGGGTCAAAGAAAACAAAGCGGATGCCAACATCGCAAAAACGGCAGAGAAAGCGAAGAAGAATTTCGCCGGAACAGAAATCCAGGACAAAAAACTGGGCATTATCGGTCTGGGTGCCATCGGTGTCAAGGTTGCCAATGTAGCGAGACATATGGGCATGGATGTGTACGGCTATGACCCCTATGTATCCGTAGATGCGGCATGGAACTTAAGCCGTGATGTCAAGCATGTATTAAATGTAGAAGAAATCTTCGAGAACTGTGATATGATCACCATCCATGTACCTCTGCTGGATTCCACCAAGGGCATGATTAACGCAGATGCCATTGCAAAGATGAAAGATGGCGTGATTCTGTTAAACTTTGCAAGGGATTTGCTGGTAGACGAGAAGGCTGTTCTGGATGCGATTAAGGCTGGCAAGGTACGCAGGTATGTATCTGATTTCCCCAATCCCACCACAGCAGGACAGGAGGGAGTGATTGTCATTCCCCATCTGGGAGCATCCACCGAGGAGTCCGAAGATAACTGTGCGAAGATGGCAGTCAAAGAGCTGATGAACTACCTGGAAAACGGTAACATCGTAAACTCTGTCAACTATCCCAACTGTGACATGGGTATCTGCAGCCAGGCAGGCCGTGTGGCGATTTTTCACAAAAATATTACCAACATGATTTCCCAGTTTACGATTGTTTTGGGTAACAAGGGTATTAACATTACCGATATGACCAACAAGTCCAAAGGTGAATATGCTTACACCATGTTTGACTTGGAGAGCGCAGTGTCTCCTGACATCGTGGAGCAGTTGGCTGCCATAGAAGGTGTATTCCGCGTGAGAGTGGTAAAATAAAAGAGAATAAAAGATTGTATACATAAGAAAACCTCCGGAGTTTGGAACCCCGGAGGTTTTTCATTTCATAGGAAATTCCTTCCTATGAAATGAAAAGCTTGGCATACCGCCGCGCGTGCAAAGAGCCGACAAGCGGCTCTTTGTTTATGATTTTACTTAGTGATGGAACAGACGGATGCCGGTAAAGCACATGGCAATGCCGTATTTATTGCAGGTTTCGATAACATTGTCATCGCGGATGGAGCCGCCGGGCTGTGCGATAGATGTTACACCACTTCTGTGGGCCCGCTCAATGTTATCACCGAAGGGAAAGAAAGCATCGGAGCCTAACGCCACATCGGTGAGAGTGTCCAACCAGGCACGTTTTTCTTCCTTTGTAAAAACAGGCGGTTTCTCTTTAAAGGTCTTTTCCCATTCTCCATCTGCCAGCACATCCATGTAATCTTCACTGATATAGACATCAATGGCATTGTCGCGGTCTGCACGTTTGATGTTATCCAGGAAAGGAAGATTTAATACCTGAGGAGCCTGGCGCAGATACCAGTTGTCAGCTTTGTTTCCTGCAAGTCTGGTGCAGTGGATACGGGACTGCTGTCCGGCACCGATACCGATGGCCTGACCTCCTTTTACATAACAGACAGAATTGGACTGGGTATATTTCAGGGTAATCAGAGAAATAATCAGATCAATTTTAGCGGACTCGGGAATCTCCTTATTTTCTGTTACCAGATTGGATAGTAATTCATCGTTAATGTGAAGTTCGTTCCGTCCCTGTTCAAAGGTGATGCCGTAAACCTGTTTCCGTTCTAAGGGAGAGGGCACATAGGTGGCATCAATTTCGATGACATTGTAGTTTCCGTTTTTCTTGCCCTTTAAGATTTCCAAGGCCTCAGGCGCATAACCGGGAGCAATGACTCCGTCAGAGACCTCCCGTTTGATGATTTTGGCGGTTGCCACATCACAGACATCGGACAGGGCGATGAAATCACCGAAGGAGGACATGCGGTCGGCACCTCTGGCTCTTGCGTAAGCGTTTGCCAGGGGAGTAAACTCCATATCCAGGTCATCCACCCAGTAAATTTTACGCTCCACCTCGGAAAGAGGAAGCCCTACGGCAGCACCTGCAGGAGAAACGTGTTTAAAGGAGGTGGCAGCGGCAAGACCGGTGGCTTTTTTTAATTCACTGACCAGCTGCCAGCCATTAAAAGCATCGAGAAAATTGATATAGCCTGGTCTTCCACATAATACTTTAATGGGAAGCTCAGAACCGTCCTCCATGTAGATGCGGGAAGGTTTCTGATTGGGGTTACAACCGTACTTTAAAGCAAATTCGTTCATAAACATCCTCATTTCTGCGCATTGGCTGCGCGTAAGATTTATTTGTTTTTGTTGATGATGCGGGATTCGTATTTGCCGGTTTCAATGTGGATGTACCGGACAAAGAGAGAAACTTTGTTGTCCTCGTTTAAGCTGTTCCAGACCAGATCGGTGAAGGTGTTGATATCACCATCGAGATTTACTAAAGTGGGTTCCCCCTCAAAGCTGGGAAGTGGATTGCCATCACCCATGTAGGTGTGAATGAAATGTGCCTCGCCTGCTGCCGGATTCTCATAGGCAAAGGTGTAGCGGCTGCAGGAGGAGGGATCTCCGTTATTGCTCTTTAAAATAGACATTGCATAGTTATACTTGCCGTTCTCAATGTGCATGATACCCGAAATACGAGGGGTGTAGTTGGGGGCATCCGGCTCAAACTCACGGGTACGGAGTGACTGCTCAAAAGTCTGCTGCTTGTCCATCCGTTCATAGATGGTGTCTGTCTGGTCGCCGTTTGTAACGATGGTCTTGTTGCCAAGAACCCGGACAGGTGCATAAATAATCAGAGACGGGTCACTTAATTTGGACGGGTCAAACGCCTGGGTGCGGATACCTTCGCCATCCTCTACAAAGACGCGGTTGCGGCTGTTTTCGCTGCGACCCATGATGAAATAAGCGGTAACGGCATATTTGCCATCAGCGGATTTCCCGATAACAATGCCTCTTCCCGGATAGGAAGTACCGGATAATTCCTGTGCAAGTGAAACTGCTTTCATGAAATGTGCTCCTCCTTGGAAATCTTTTATCAATCATTACCATTTCATATTCTATCATGCGAGTTTTCTTTTTACAATGTGGAAAAATACAATCATCTTTGGTATACTAAAAGAAGGCTTTAAAAAATAAGTTGGCAACATATAAGGGGATTTTTATAGATGATAAAAAGAAAGTTACCGATTCTTCTGACGGCAGTGATTCTTTCCTGCAGTCTTCTTCATGGTACGGTTCTGGCGGCTCCCGGAGAGAAAGAAAACGAGAGTGCAGCGATAAGCACCTTACCGCCTGCAGTGGAGGCGGAGAGCGCGATTCTCATGGATGCCGATACAGGTGTTATCTTATATGAAAAAAATATCCACACCAGACAATATCCCGCTTCTATTACAAAAATCATGACAGCGTTGCTGGCACAGGAAAACTGCGATATGGACGAGGTGATCACTTTTTCTCATACGGCAGTTTACACGGTGGAACGGGGGAGTTCCAATATTGGAATTGATGAAAATGAAACATTGACCATGGAAGACGCTTTATATGCACTTTTGCTTGCATCAGCAAACGAGGTGGCAAACGGTATTGCGGAGCATATATCCGGGAGTGTGGATGCCTTTGCAGAGCTGATGAATGACAGGGCAAAGGAACTGGGCTGCGAAGATACCCATTTTATCAATCCGCATGGTTTACCGAATGACAATCATTATACCAGTGCCTATGATATGGCATTGATTGCCAGAGCCTTTTTCTCCTATGAGAACCTAAGTACGATTTCCGGGACAGCTTTTTACCATATCAATGCCACATCCACCCAGCCGGATGAGATTGATCTTGGAAATCATAACAAAATGCTTCCGGGAACAAACCGGGGATCTGGATATTATTATGAAGGGCTGGTGGGAGGAAAAACCGGCTATACCGATATGGCGAGACAGACTCTGGTGACCTGCGCAGAGCGGGACGGTGTGCGTCTGATCTGTGTGGTAATGAAGGATGAATCTCCCAGCCAGTATAAAGATTCTGCCGCATTGTATGATTATGGTTTTGCTAATTACCGTAAGATTTCAGCATGGGATGTGACTGACGGACAGAAATTGATAGACGAAGCATGTCAAATAGCGCAAAATAACACAGGGTTACAATATCAGGTGATAGAAGATCCCTCTGAAGAGGAAAATCCTCTCCTTATGAAAAAAACTTCCCAACCGTCTGAATTAACCTACACTGCTACCTTTGATGAGGAAAATTCCCAGGTGATTTTTTCATTTGTGGATGACACCCAGACTGTCGGAAGTGTGGTGGTGCCTGTCTATGAAATGCAACAGATGCCGGGCAATCAGCAGACTTTGGTTGATGAGGGAGATCAGGATGTGATTTCTGATCAAATCCAGACAGCGGATTCACATCGGAAAAATCAAGGGGCGAAAAATGTTTTCCTCGGGATTATGAAGGTTTTGCTGGTAATTGTGATTGCGGTGGCAGTCGTATTTGTTCTTTTTGCTTTTATAATCCGAAAGAAACTGGAAGCAGAGAGAGAACGGGCAAGAAGGCGGAGGGAACTGATGGAACGCCGGCGCAGACGGCAGGAACGGGAACTTGCTGATATAGAAAAAACGGACAGGGAAGACGAGGACGAATGATAGGATATCAATGCCTGTGTGGACAGGAGGTTCCCAAGAAGGAGCTGAAAGCGGAATTTAAAACAGCCAGATATCTGGTGGAAGTGAGATTGGGGGAACGGCATTTCTTTTATCGAAACCTGTTTCGTATCCGGTATATCGCCTATGACCAGATTCATAATCTGTATCTTCGGATGGAACATGGGGAATGCGGAGAGTTTCTCCTGATGGAGCATTATATCCAGCTGCGGGACAAAACAGGCAGGGAGTATCAGCTCCGCATGGAACGACCGGAATGTGCCAGAGAGGTACTGGAATATATCAAGAAAAATCATCCGGGGATAAAAAATGAAGTACCCGGCAGGGAAAAAGAAAAGAAAGGGAAAGAAAAGGATGGCAAAGGAAATTCTGGCAGTCATTGACATGCAAAATGATTTTATTGACGGAGCATTGGGGACAAAAGAGGCGCAGGCAATCGTGGGAAAAGTGGCAGAGGTCATCAAAGATTTTGATGGAGAAGTGGTGTATACCAGAGACACCCATTCTGACAACTACCCGGACACCCAGGAGGGCAGGAAATTACCGGTGTCTCATTGCATCAAAGGAACAAAGGGGTGGGAAATCTGTGATACCCTCAAGGCATTACAGACGGAAACCACAAAGATTATTGATAAACCGGTGTTTGGCTCTGTGGAGCTGGCGCAGTATCTGTCAAAAATACCGGATTTAACCAGCGTGACGCTGGTAGGACTCTGTACGGATATCTGTGTTATTTCCAATGCCATGGTGATCCGGACATTTCTGCCGGAGGTGGAGATTCGGGTACTTGCCGGTGCCTGTGCAGGAGTTACCCCGGAAAGCCACAAAAACGCGTTGGATGCCATGAAGATGTGTCAGGTCACCGTAGAGTAAAAAGAAAGGAAACGTACGATGGAGGCAGTTGTTTATGATGGAGCCGTCGCAAAGTATGTGACGGATTATCCGAAGCCGGAATGCAAGCCCGGTTACAGTCTTATCAAAATTAAACTGGCCGCGGTGTGCAATACAGATAAGGAAGTGCGTGCCGGATACAAACCGGATTTCCGGGGAGTGATGGGACACGAATTTGTAGGTGTGGTGGAAGATTCCGATGATAAAAGCTGGATTGGCAAGCGTGTGGTGGGAGAATTAAATGAGGCCTGCGGGCACTGCATATATTGTAAAACCATGCGCCCCACCCACTGCATCAACCGGAAAGTGATCGGTTTAAATAAAAAGGATGGCTGCTTTGCTCCCTATATGACACTGGCGACCACCCTGTTACATGAGATTCCGGATGATTTGCCGGACGAGCAGGCAATCTTTACGGAACCGTTGGCTGCAGCCATCGAACTCACCACCCAGGCACAGCTTGATGTGGCCAAAAATGTGGCAGTGCTGGGAGATGGCAGGCTTTCCTTAATGATTACCGAAGTGTTGTCTTTGTATGGAATGGACATTACTGTTATCGGACACCACCCCGAGAAGCTGGAGCTGTTTAAGCCCTATGCAAAGACCACTCTGGCAGGAGAGCCTCAAGGGTATGAATATGTGGTGGAGGCTACAGGAGTACCTGCGGGTATGAAAGATGCTCTGGAATTAGTACGGAAACGAGGGACTATCTTTATGAAGAGTACCTATGCCGGAGATGCCAAGATTAATTTAAGCAGTGTGGTAGTCAACGAAATTAAACTGGTGGGGAGCCGGTGCGGTCCCTTTGAACCGGCACTTCGATTGTTGGAGAGAAAGCTGATTCAGTTTCCGCCTATTGAATTATTTTCTTTGCAGGATTTTCAAAAAGCCTTTTCCTGGCGGGGCTTTAAGGCAGGATTTAAAATAAATTCATGATTTTGCCATAATATTTTACAAACGGATAATTGCTTTTTGAAAGAAACTGTGGTAGCATACTTTTGTTTTTAGTAACAGATTCGGGATGAGGAATCCCAGAGGAGGAAAATACAATGAAAAAGAAAGTTTTATCTGTTTTAATGGCTTCCGTTATGGCTTTTGCAATGACAGCCTGCGGTTCCAATGCACAGACAACTGACACAAACGCTGGCACAGAAAGTGCTGCAAGCGTAGAGAGCACCACCGATGATGGAGCTGCTGCAGAGGAATCTGCTGCAGGCGACACCACAGAAGGTGCAGCCCTGAAAATCGCTATCGTATCCAGCCCTTCCGGCGTGGACGATGGTTCTTTCAACGAGGACAACTACAACGGTATCTTAAGCTTCATCGCTGAGAATCCGAACAGCACGGTTACTCCCGTCCGCGAGGAAACCGGTGACCCTGCAGCTGCTGTACAGGCCGTACAGGATATCGTAGCTGATTATGATGTCATCGTCTGCTGTGGTTTCCAGTTCTCCGGAATTACCACCGTTGCACAGGACAATCCGGATGTTGATTTTATCCTGGTAGATGAGTTCCCTACTGATGCAGATGGCAATGAGGCACAGGTAGATAACGTATACGCAATGAAATTTGCTGAGCAGGAAAGTGGATTTTTCGCAGGTATGGCTGCAGCGCTTGAGACCAAGACCGGCAAGGTTGCTGTTGTAAACGGTATCGCATATCCTTCTAACGTAAACTATCAGTATGGTTTCATGAGCGGTGTTAATTATGTAAACGGCACCGAGGGAACCTCTGTAGAAGTTGTAGAGCTGCCTTCCTACGCAGGTACTGATGTAACCGGTGCGAATGTAGGCGGTAACTATGTGGGTAACTTCTCCGACCAGGCAACCGGTAAGGTTGTAGGAAATGCCCTGATTGAAGAAGGCTGTGATGTGATCTTCGTAGCTGCCGGTAACTCCGGTAACGGTGTATTCACTGCAGCAAAAGAGGCATCCTCCGATGTAAAAGTAATCGGCTGTGATGTTGACCAGTACGATGACGGTGTAAACGGCGACAGCAATATCATTCTGACCTCCGGTCTGAAGGTAATGCACACAGCAGTTTACAACGAGTTAAACGCAATCGTTGATGGCTCCTTCAAGGGCATGAACGAAACTCTGACTGCACAGACCGATTCCACCGGTTTTGTAAGCGACCCTGACCGCTGCCAGTTATCCGAGGATACCATCAGCAAAATTCAGGATGCTTACGAGAAAGTGAAAGCAGGAGAGATTGTACCTGCTGCAAACTTTAACGGAATTACACCGGAAACCTTTACATGGTAGACTGTATTCTGATAAAATTAGGGTGTGTCTGGAACAAAAATGTTCCAGCACACCCTTTTTGTTCATTCTGTGAATGAACAAACGCTCCGCGGGGATGCGCAGCCCGCGGAAAAGTAGGTTATACTGCGCATACCGCTCGCGCGCGCAAAGAGCCGGCGAGCGACTCTTTGTTCCCGAATGTGAAGAAAGGTAAAGAATAGTATGTCAGATTACATTGTAGAGATGAGGCACATTACCAAACGATTCCCAGGAATTGTGGCCAATGATGATGTGACAATCCAAATCAAAAAAGGCGAGATTTATGCGCTTCTGGGCGAAAACGGCGCCGGAAAATCCACGTTGATGAGTATGCTTTTTGGCATGTATGAGCCGGACGAGGGTGAAATCTATGTCCGGGGTGAAAAAGCAGCAATCACCTCCCCAAACCATGCGGCGAGTCTGAATATCGGTATGGTGCATCAGCATTTTAAATTGGTTCACAATTATACCGTGGCCGAAAATATTGTCATGGGCATGGAACCCATCAAAAAGGTACTTGGCTTTATTCCCACAGTGGATATGAAGAAAGCCAATCAGGAGGTGGAGGAGCTTTCCAGGCGCTATGGACTGGATATCAATTCCACCGATGTAATCGAGGACATCAATGTGTCCACCAGACAGCGCGTTGAGATTCTGAAAATGCTCTACCGTGAGGCGGAAATTCTGATCTTTGATGAACCTACCGCAGTATTGACACCCCAGGAAATTGAATTCCTGCTGGAAATCATCCGTCAGCTCAGAGAAAATGGAAAAACCATTATCCTCATCACCCATAAACTGGAAGAAATCAAGCAGGTGGCAGACCGCTGTGCCATTCTCTGCAAGGGAAAGCTTATTGATGTGCTGGATGTATCCCAGACGGACACCAAAACCATGGCCAATCTCATGGTGGGCCGTGAAGTACAGTTTACCACGGAGAAAAAAGACCCGGTATTCCGCAAGGAAGTACTGAAGGTTCAACATCTCACCGTGAAAAATAAAGACCATTTTCCTGTGGTGAAAGATGTCAGCTTTTCCATCCGGGGCGGTGAGATATTCGCCATTGCCGGTGTGTCCGGAAACGGGCAGGTGGAGATTGCCGATGCCGTTGTGGGACTTGCCCATGTGGCGGAAGGACATATTTTTTTAAATGGTGAGGAAATTACCCACAAGAGTATCAGGGAGCGGGCACTTGCCGGTATTTCCTATATTCCGGAGGATCGGCAGGAGAGAGGTCTGGAAATGGATTTTTCTCTGGCAGAAAACCTGGGATTAAAGAGTTATTTTGAGGAGCCTTTTTCCCAAAAGGGCATTATGAATAAGGATGCTTTTGATACCTACGGCGAAAAGCTCATTGGAGAATACGACATCCGAAGTGGACAGGGCATCCGCACCATCGTCCGTTCCATGAGCGGTGGAAACCAGCAGAAGGCCATCATTGCCAGAGAAATTGAGCGGGACAGCAGCCTTTGTATTTTCGTCCAGCCTACCCGTGGCCTGGATATCGGTGCTATCGAAAATATCCACCGGCAGATTATCGCGGAGCGGGATAAGGGACATGCCATCCTTTTGATTTCCTTAGAACTTGATGAGGTCATGAATCTGGCAGACACCATCGGTGTCATTTACAGCGGAGAACTATTAAAGATAGCCGATGCCAAGACCCTGACACCACATGAGGTGGGAGAATTTATGATGGGGGTAAAACAACATGGATAAACGGGAAAAACGACTGAATATAGGAATACCACTTCTTGCCATCGCCATGAGCCTTGTGGTAGGAGCAGTGGTGATGTTCTGCCTGGGGAAAAATCCCCTGCAGGCTTACTGGAGTCTCCTCCAGGGATGTGGTCTGGCACCGAAGGCATCCTACGCTGGACATAAGGGAATGATTACCGACTTTACCAGTTTTTTGAATTATCTTACCCCGATGATTTTTGCAGCACTGGCAGTTGCGGTGGCACTCCGGGCAGGTCTTTTTAATATCGGGGTGTCAGGACAGATGCTGGCGGCAGGCTTTCTTGCCTCCATTACCGTGGGCTACAGCAGCCTCCACTGGGCGGTTGCAAAACCCTTGGTCATTCTTATCGGAATTGCAGCGGGAGCATTACTGGGGGCATTGGTAGGCTGGCTGAAATACCAGTTCAACATCAACGAAGTGGTGTCCACCATTATGCTAAACTACATTATTCAATATGTAGTCAGTTTTTTTATCAATATGAAATTTGTCGATCCGGTATCGAGACAGTCCAAGGTCATCAGCGATAACAGCCGCCTGATTCTGGCAGACCGGGTAATCGGAGATTATAAAATCGACCTGCCGGTAGGCTTCTTCCTGGCACTGATTGTGGTATTTCTGGTGAAATTCCTCTTTGATAAAACCGTGGCAGGCTTTGAAATGCGTGCGGTGGGAAGTAACCGGAAGGCGGCAGAATATGCAGGCATCAAAGTCGGAAAGAATCTGGTGCTGTCCATGACTATTTCCGGAGCCCTGGCAGGACTGGCAGGTGTCACCTACTACCTGGGCTACTTTGCCTCCATCCAGCCCAGAACCTTAAGCAGTACCGGCTTTGATGCCATTGCGGTTTCTCTGCTTGGGGCAAATAACCCCGTGGGCATTATCTTCTCTTCGGTACTGATTTCTATTATCAGTAAGGGCAGCACCTACATGAGTTCTTCCTCCGGCATCGTGGCAGAGATTACCGGTGTGATTTCCGGTATTATCCTGCTGTTCAGTGCCTGCAGCGGTTACATGAAAGAGAAGATTATCCGCAGAAAGGAGGGCAGATAAATGAATACGATTATTATTGACGGTCTGGCGTTTGCCCTTCCCTTATTCATTATGGCAATTGGCGGCATCTACTGTGAGAGGAGCGGCATTACCAATCTGGCAGTGGAGGGTATGCAGGGCTTTGGAGCCTTTGTGGGAGCCTTGGTGGCAGTGAGCATTGCCGGTTCTTTTGCAGGAAATTCCCCTATTCCTTTTTATATTGCCATGGTCTTTGCCATGATCGGAGGAATGGCGTTTGCATTGATTCATGCACTGTTATGTATCCGGTTTAAGGCAAATCAGGTGATCAGTGGTGTGGTTATGAACATTCTTGCCATGGGACTGACCACTTATCTGACCAAGCAGATTAATGCTTCTGTATTTGGTGCGGCCTCAGACAAATTTGTACTTACCGTTTCCTCCAGAATTACGGTGCCGGGTTTATCAGCTATTCCGATTCTTGGTGCGGTATTTACGAATATGTATACCTTTGAAATTGTGATTGCAGTGGTGGCATTTATCGCCTGGTTTGTGATGTACAAAATGCGGTTCGGCATGCATCTGCGTGCCTGTGGCGACAATCCCCACGCAGTGGATGCAGCAGGTATCCGGGTGGAGAGAGTGCGACTGTATGCAGTGATGATTTCCGGTGCTATGTCAGGATTAGGTGGAATCTGCTTTGCCTATTCCATTTCCGCCAACTTTTCTTCTAATATCTATGTAGGCTATGGCTATCTTGCCATTGCCGCACTGATTTTTGGAAACTGGAAGATTATGCCTACTCTGGCAGCATGTCTGATTTTTGGCTTTGCCCGTTCCAGCGGTTACCGGTTGGTACAGGTGTTGGGAATGCCCAGTGCCTACCAGGATTTAGTTATGATCCTTCCCTATGTGCTGACTCTGTTTTTACTCATCTTCTTCAGTAAAAAGAACCAGTCACCCAGAGCGTTGGGAGAGATTTATGACAAGGGACAGCGATAACAAAATAATTCAAAAATTTACTGGAAATATGCTATATGTTGTGATATAGTGATAGCGTATGCAAGATGGGGGGATATGGTTTTTCTTTTCAAAAATGGAAAGAAAAGTCTGTATTCTCCTTGAACCAATATAAAAATGGAGGTCTGAAACATGAGTAATACTTCACAAGCGAGTAAAAGAATTACCGCTTTACTCGACGACAACAGTTTCGTTGAGATCGGAGCGCTTGTAACTGCAAGAGCTACTGATTTCAATCTGAAACCAACTGACGCTCCTTCTGACGGTGTCATCACCGGCTACGGAGTTATCAACGACAATCTTGTGTATGTGTACAGCCAGGATGCTTCTGTCTTAAACGGAACCATTGGCGAGATGCATGCGAAAAAGATTGCGAACCTCTATGAGATGGCGATGAAGATGGGAGCACCGGTTATCGGTCTTATCGACAGCGCAGGTCTCAGATTACAGGAGTCCACAGATGCTTTAGAGGGTCTGGGTACACTGTACGAGGTACAGGCTGCTGCATCCGGCATCATTCCTCAGATTACAGCTGTATTCGGCAACTGTGGTGGTGGACTTGCTGTTGCAAGCCAGTTAGCTGACTTTACCTTTATGGAGACAGGCAAAGGCAAGCTTTTCGTAAATACCCCTGATTCCATTGATGGCAACAATACACAGAAATGTGACACTTCTGCAGCTGATTTCCAGAGCGCATGCGGTGATGCGGATGTGACTGCTGACGAGGCAACTGTCATTGCTGAGATCCGTGAGCTGGTTTCCATGCTTCCTGCAAACAATGAGGACGAGGCACTGGCAGAGTGTGAGGATGATTTAAACAGAGTATGTGAGAATCTGGAAGGTTGTGTAGGCGATACCGCTTTATTCTTATCCCAGATTTCTGACAACGGCACCTTCTTCGAGACCAAGAGAGGTTTCGCAAAGGATATGGTAACCGGCTTTATCAAATTAAACGGCGCAACCGTTGGAGCTGTTGCAAACCGTACTGCCGTTTACGATGAGGAAGGCAAGGAAGTAGAGAAGTTCGATGCGGTTCTGTCTGCTGACGGATGTGAGAAGGCTGCTGATTTCGTATCCTTCTGTGATGCATTTGAAATCCCTGTACTTACCCTGACCAATGTAAAGGGTTACAAAGCCTGCTGTGTAAACAACGAAAAGAGAATCGCAAAGGCTGCTGCAAAGCTGACCTATGCGTTTGCAAACGCATCTGTTCCCAAGGTAAACGTAGTGATTGGCAAGGCACTGGGAAGTGCTTATGTAACCATGAATTCCAAATCTGTAGGTGCTGACCTTGTGATGGCATGGCCTGATGCAGAGATGGGTGCCATGGATGCAAAACTGGCTGCCAAGATTATGTACGAAGGACAGGGCGCAGACACCATTGATGCAAAAGCAAAAGAGTACGCTGCTTTACAGAATCATGTAAACAGCGCTGCAAGACGTGGCTATGTTGACCAGATTGTAGCTCCTGCAGACACCAGAAAATATGTGATTGCAGCTTTTGAAATGTTATACACCAAAAGCCTGGATTTCCCTGGAAAGAAACATGGTACAGTCTAAGAACCATCTATTATAAGAAAGGATGATACTTAATATGAAGAAAAGATTGTTAATATTAGGTATGATTACCTGTCTGCTTGGACTGACTGCCTGTGGCGCAAAGGATGCCACAGAGGAAACCTCTTTCCTTAGCAGAGAAGAGGCAATGCAATATGCGGAGTCTGTTGTCACAGACTTAAACCAGATTGAGGAGCAGGGCGCGGTAGAGGATCAGATTTCCGTAGCCGAATCCCAGGGTTTAACCTATATTGTAAACGCCGTTCAAAGCTGGGACAGTGCGCAGGAAGAATTAGGTGATTATATTGATATTACCGGATCAGAAGTTACCGCTTATGAACCGGACAGCATTACCGTCGTTGTAACCGTAAAAGGTTCCCTGCATGATGCAGAGGTAGAGGTAATCATGGGACAGGAGTCCTATCAGAGCATTACCACAACGATTCAGCGTTCCTTTGGCGAACTGATGAAGAACGCAGCCCTCAACACCCTGTTAGGTATGGGAACTGTATTCGTTGTTCTGATTCTCATCATGTTCATCATTTATTTGTTTGGATTTATTCCTAGAATCCAGGAAAAATTGGATGCAAAGAAAAAGGGCAAGACACAGGATGCCACCAAAGACGCCATTGACAATACCGTGGCACAGATTGCAACCAAGGAGGAGGAAGAACTTACCGACGACCTCGAACTTGTAGCAGTGATCGCCGCTGCAGTAGCAGCCAGTGAAGGTCAGACTTCTACCGATGGATTCGTGGTTCGTTCCATCCGGAGACATTATTAAGATTGAATGCCGCTAAACGGCAGAAGGAGAAAAATATGAAAAATTATACCATTACCGTTAATGGAAATGTATATGATGTAGTTGTAGAAGAAGGCGCATCCACAGGCGCTGTTGCAGCACCTGCAGCTCCCAAGGCTGCACCTAAGGCTGCTCCCAAGGCCGCTCCCGCAACAGCTCCCAAAGCAGCTGGCGCAGGCAGCATCAAGGTAGAGGCTGGCGCAGCTGGTAAAGTATTCAAGATCGACGCCGCTGTAGGAACCGCTGTAAAAGCCGGTGACGCAGTTGTAACCATCGAGGCTATGAAGATGGAAATCCCTGTTGTTGCTCCTCAGGACGGTACAGTTGCAAGCATTGATGTTGCAGTAGGCGATGCGATTGAGGCTGGCGCAGTTCTGGCTACTTTAAACTAATCCACATTGATTAGATTTGTGAGACAAAACAACAGGAGGTCAATGACATGTCTTATATTGCAACAACATTAAGCAATTTAATGCATCAGACCGCTTTCTTTAACCTGTCATGGGGAAACTACCTCATGATTGTGGTTGCCTGTGTATTTCTGTATCTGGCAATTGCAAAAGGATTTGAGCCTTTACTGTTGACCCCTATCGCATTTGGTATGCTGCTGGTAAACATTTACCCGGATATCATGTCTGCGATGGGACCCAACGGCGAGGCTGGTGGTCTGCTGTATTACTTCTATTTACTTGACGAATGGGCAATTCTGCCGTCACTTATTTTCATGGGTGTCGGTGCAAGCACGGACTTCGGACCGTTAATTTCCAACCCGAAGAGTTTCCTGCTCGGTGCAGCTGCCCAGTTCGGTATCTTTGCTGCATACTTCGGCGCAATCGCAATGGGATTCAACGACAAAGCTGCAGCAGCAATCTCCATTATCGGCGGTGCAGACGGACCTACCTCCATCTTCCTTGCCGGTAAATTAGGTCAGACTTCTCTGTTAGGACCGATCGCGGTAGCAGCGTACTCCTATATGTCACTGGTGCCCATTATCCAGCCTCCTATCATGAAGCTTTTGACTACTGAGAAAGAGCGTAAGATTAAGATGTCCCAGCTCCGTCCTATTTCCAAGCTGGAGAAGATTCTGTTCCCCATCGTGGTAACCATCGTTGTATGTATGATTTTACCTACAACCGCTCCTTTGGTCGGCATGTTAATGCTTGGTAACCTGTTCCGTGAGTCCGGTGTTGTAAGACAGCTGACGGAGACAGCTTCCAATGCACTGATGTATATCGTTGTTATCCTGTTAGGTACTTCCGTAGGTGCAACCACCTCCGCAGAAGCTTTCTTAAATCTGGATACCCTGAAGATCGTTGCTTTAGGTCTGATCGCCTTCGCATTCGGTACCGCAGCCGGTGTTGTATTTGGTAAGATTATGTGCAAACTCACCCATGGCAAGATCAATCCGTTGATCGGTTCCGCGGGTGTATCTGCCGTACCCATGGCAGCCCGTGTATCCCAGAAGGTTGGTGCAGAAGCAGATCCTACAAACTTCCTGCTGATGCATGCAATGGGACCTAACGTAGCAGGTGTAATCGGTACTGCAGTAGCAGCCGGTACATTTATGGCTATCTTTGGTGTATTCTGATTAATAAATAAGGAGATAAAAAAATGGCAGAAATTGAAAAGAAACCCATTGGCATTACTGAGACCATTCTGCGAGATGCACATCAGTCCCTGATTGCAACCAGAATGCCTACCGAGTTCATGCTTCCCATCGTTGATAAGATGGATAAAGTTGGTTACCATTCCGTAGAGTGCTGGGGTGGTGCAACCTTCGATGCTTCCCTTCGTTTCCTGAAAGAGGATCCCTGGGATCGTCTGAGAAAATTACGTGACGGATTCAAAAATACCAAATTGCAGATGTTATTCCGTGGTCAGAACATCCTGGGATATCGTCACTACGCAGATGATGTGGTAGAGTACTTCGTAGAGAAATCTATCGCAAACGGTATTGATATTATCCGTATTTTCGATTGCTTTAACGACCTGCGTAACCTGCAGGCTGCTGTAAATGCAACCAACAAGATTAAACAGAGAGAGGGCAGAGGTCATTCCCAGATTGCTCTTTCCTACACCTTAGGTGATGCTTATACCCTCGACTACTGGACCGATATGGCGAAGAAGATTGAGGAGATGGGTGCAGACTCCATCTGTATCAAAGATATGGCTGGTCTGTTACTTCCTTACAAGGCATCCGAGTTAATTGGCGCTATGAAGAGCGTAACCAAACTTCCTATCCAGTTACACACACATTACACCTCTGGTGTTGCTTCCATGACTTACCTGAAAGCTGTTGAGGCTGGTGTGGATGTGATCGATACCGCTATGAGTCCTTTTGCAATGGGAACTTCCCAGCCTGCAACTGAGGTTATGGTTGAGACCTTCAAAGGAACTCCTTACGATACCGGTTTAGATCAGAACTTACTGGCTGAAATCGCAGATTACTTCCGTCCTTACCGTGACGAGTGTCTCGCAAACGGTCTGCTGAATCCGAAGGTAATGGGTGTTGATATTAAGACCCTGTTATACCAGGTACCCGGCGGTATGCTTTCCAACATGGTTAGCCAGTTGAAAGAACAGCATGCTGAGGATAAATACTATGATGTATTAAAAGAGATCCCTCAGGTTCGTAAAGATCTGGGTGAGCCTCCTCTGGTAACCCCTTCTTCCCAGATTGTAGGTACCCAGGCCGTTATGAATGTACTGATGGGTGAGCGTTACAAGATGGCAACCGAGCAGACCAAGGATGTTCTGATGGGTAAATACGGTCAGACCGTAAAACCTTTCAACAAAGAAGTCCAGAAGAAATGTATCGGTGATACAGAGGTTATTACCTGCCGTCCCGCAGACTTAATTCCTAACGAGTTAGAGAAGATTGAGAGCGAGATGAAAGAGTGGAAACAGCAGGACGAAGATGTATTATCTTACGCACTGTTCCCTCAGGTTGCAGTAGACTTCTTCAAATATCGTCAGGCTCAGCAGGAGAAAGTTGACATGTCCAAAGCCGATGGCAAAAACGGAGCATATCCGGTTTAATCCTGTACTGTAATTTGAAATAGGAAACACCAAACAAGAGGCATCCCCAACGTTGAGGATGCCTTTTTGACTATAAAAAAGAAAGGAACAGCAGCATGGTCAAAAATATTGTATTTGATATGGGAAATGTGCTGGTTCACTATGACCCACAGCTTGTGCTAAATCGTTTCTGCGACACAGAAGAAGAAAAGACGGTGATTTACCGGGAGTTGTTCCGAGGGGAGGACTGGGTGAAAACCGATTTGGGATTAATCACCGATGAGGAACTCTTTGAACTGGTGAAAAAGCGGGTGCCGGAGGAAATGCATGGAAAACTGAAAGAATGTGTGGAGTACTGGGATGTTTGTTTAAGTCCCGTTGATGGAGCGAAAGCGTTTCTGGAAAAGGTACGCAAAAAAGGATACCACACTTATGTGATATCCAATGCGTCTTACCGTTTCCACGATTATTTTCCTGTGTTTTATAACGTGGAAGAATTCGAAGGTATTGTGGTTTCTGCAGATCTGCATATCATCAAACCGGATGCACGGATTTACCGGTATCTGCTTGACACCTATCACCTGAACCCAGAGGAATGTCTGTTTCTTGACGATGTGGAAGCCAATGTGGAAGGGGCAAAAGCCGTGGGGATGCAGTCCCTCCGGTTTCATAATAACTACGATGAAATTGATCACTATTTAGATGAAATGATAAATTAAAATCGCAATGAGAATGCCTAAAATTCCGGCGATGGTAATTTTGATGGTCAGACCGAAGGTGATAACCAGAATTCCTAAATCCAGAACCAGGGGAGTGGAAAGACCGAAGGTCTGACCGTAGCCAAGCCAGCTTAAGCCTGAAACGCCGGAGGTCAGTTCTCCGATGAACCCTCCAATCACAATGCCTGCCAAAATAAGAACGACCAATGCCCAATAGTTTTTGCCGGGAATCCCTTTTGCCATGTAAATCCTCCTTGTTTTCCGAATAAAATTCGACAGAACTTTATTTTATCATAAGACCTGGGGGAACACAATTCCTATATTGGGGGGCAGACAAACCTATCATGAATCAAATGGTATCTGTTCAAAATGTCTTGAGAAGATCATTGAAAATCAAAGGGAATGGAAAACCGTAAAGTTTGGGCGGGATGGGTTGAACTAATCAGCACTTACGAGAACAGAGGAGTCGTTTTGTTGAGAAAATGAGGTGCTGTTTTACATGTAAATTCTCGTGCCAACGATTCCTTGACCACATTACAGTATTTGCTATACAATTATCTTAATGAGGCTCAGAAATTGGCAGAACAACTGAAAAATGCAACAAGTGGTGCGGATGTCACACAGGCAATGGAAACGATTTCTCCAAAAGGAATCCGTATGACCATCACGATATTGGCCTCGCTGCCGATATTTGCACTATATCCCTTTATGCAGAAATATTTCTCAAAGGGAATTATGGTTGGCGCAGTGAAAGGCTGATGGAAGGGACACAATAAAAAGGAAAGGAAAAGGAACATATAATGAAGCTTGTGCTTGTACATTGTGAGGAAAAGAAGAACCGTCTGGCGAAGGGAACGGAGCTTCTGTTCGGTGAATGCGGCATGATTCCCGAATCGATGGAGATTACCGTGGAATTCCATGACAGACCAGAAATCCGGGTTGACAAAAAGGAAAATCATCTTCATATCAGCTGCAGGGAAGAGGCTCATTACTACCGTGCGCTGAACCGGACATTGCAGCATTTTGAGGAAGAAAGCTACGGTTATCAGGAAGAGGTGTTTTTTGAAAGGAACGGTCTGATGCTGGACTGTTCCAGAAATGCAGTATTTACCGTGGAAAAGATAAAGGGCATACTGCAAATCATGGCAAGACTTGGCATGAATGTACTCATGCTTTATACAGAGGATACCTATGAAGTAGAACAAGAGCCGTATTTTGGAATTTATCGGGGAAGATATACAAGGGATGAGCTGCGGGAAATCGAAACTTACGCCACAGTGCTGGGAATCGAGCTGGTACCCTGTATCCAGACCCTGGCGCATCTGCATAATGCCCTGAAGTGGCCGGGAATGGAAGAGGTAAGAGATTCCGCAGATATACTTCAGGTAGGGAAAGAGGAAACCTATCAGTTCATTACCCGCCTGCTAAGCACCGTAAAGGAAACCTTTTCAACGAAGCGGGTGCATCTTGGGATGGACGAGGCAGTTATGCTCGGTCTAGGTAATTATCTGAAGGAAAACGGATATAAAAAGAGCTCTCTTTTGGTAAAGGAGCACTGCAGGAGAGTTATGGATATCTGCAGGAAGCTGGGACTTGAGCCTATGATATGGAGTGATATGTATATTACATCCAATACCGGTGGCAGCTATTATCAGATACCGGCAGATGCGGATTGTGGGACGTGGGAAAAACCGGATAAGGATCTGGGACTTGTATACTGGGACTATTATCATGATGACACGGAGACCTATGAGAAAATGATGGATATCCATCAGCAGCTTTCGGACAAGGTGGTTTTTGCGGGAGGCTCATGGATATGGAATGGGATTTCTCCCAATTATTCGAAAACCTTTGCAGCTTCCCAGGCAGCACTTCAGGCTTGCAAAAAATACGGAATAAAAGAGGTTTTATGTACAGCATGGCTGGACAACGGGGCAGAGACACCGGTGGATGCAGTGCTTCCGGGGCTTGTCCTTTTTGCACATCTTGGCTTCCACAGGGAATATCAGGAGGATGTTTTTAGGGAAGAGTTCCAAAGCAGTACTGGTGGCGGGATAGATGATTTTATGGCATTGGATGACTTTGACCGACTATTTTTACGGGGAAAGGAAAATCTGGAGGCTGGTAATCCATCAAAATATCTGTTGTATCAGGATCCGATGATTGGTCTGTTTGATGCGCTGGTAAAGGAGGCAGGCATGGATACGGGAGCTTATTACCGGGAATTACAGAGCCGTATGGAGAAATGCGCTGCAAAAGAGGATACGTATGCACAGCTGTTTTCTTTTTACGGAAAGCTGGCAGCGGTTCTTGTACATAAGTCAGATCTTGGTGTGAGAATCAAAGAGGCCTATGACAGAAAAGAAAAGGATGTATTAAAGGAGATCGGCAGTAATGAAATTCCGGAGATCGTCCGCAGTCTGGAAGAGATGAAACAGCTTAGGGAGGAGCTTTGGATGGCAGATGCAAAGCCCTTTGGCTATGAGCTTTTAGATATCAGGATTGGCGGGGTGATTACCAGATTGAAAAGTGCAGGCCGCCGGATAGAACGGTATCTTGCCGGAGATATTATGCGGCTTGAGGAACTGGAAGAAACAAGACTTCCTTATTTTGCCATGGGGGCGGATCGTCGTGAAAACCGGTGGGACCGGATTGTCAGTGGATGTGACCCGATTGACACGGTCTGATACACAGGAAAGGTGATGAATATGGAGGACAGAGCATATATTCGCCCAGAATGGCTTATAGAACCTCAAGATATTCTTTCTATTATTGATTTTGCATATAATAAAACTGGAGGTAAGTTGTTAATTGTTTTGGCAGATTGCATAGGTTATTATAGCAATAAAGATATAAAAGTAAATGAGAATTTTCTTAATGATAATTGGTCTTGGACAGGTTGTGGAGCAGGAAAGCATGTAATTGGTATTCTGCATAATGGAGATATTGTTGCTTGTACTTCTATTAGAGATAAAACATTAGTAGCGGGAAATATTCGTGAAAAATCTTTAAAGTCGATTTGGGAAAGTCCGGACTCTTTTAAGTGGAATAGAAATTTTGATAGTAGTAAGTTAAAAGGATTTTGCAGAGAATGTCGTTATACAGAACGATGCTTAGGAGGATGTAGTAATAGTCGTTATTGCATTAACGGCTCATTTGAAAGTGAAAATAGATACTGTGCATATAATGTTGAAATGAAAAAATGGAAAAAATATTTGGAATCACTTAATGATATATCAGAAATTGATAATGTTATAGAAAAAGCAGCGGCTTTAAAACATCAGGATCTTTATAAGATAGCTTGCGAAATTAAACAATCTAAATTATGATTAGAGAGGTAACATATATGAATAAACATGAGTTATATCATAACCACAATTATGTTTATCTGCTGACTTCTAATATTATTAACCGCTGTGGTGATTCATTAGATACAATACTTTTTACATGGTTGGTATATTTACTTACAAATAGTGCAGGGTGGTCTGCGATTATTTTTGGTATTAATCAAGCTACTTCTGTAATTATTCAACCATTTATAGGTCCATTAGTCGAGAATATGAATAAAAAGAAAGTGTTAGTACTTTCAGATATAGCTCGAGTTCTGTTAGTTTTGTATATATTATATGTATATACACAAAACATGCTTTCACCATTAATATTGGTTTTTATGACAATATCCATTTCATTAATAGAAGCATTTCATATGCCAGCAGGGGTAGCAGTTATTCAGCATGTACTTCCTAATGAACATTATGATAAAGGTGTAAGTGTCAATGTGTCTTGTACCAAAATAGCAGTATTAGTTGGAACTGGCTTGTCAGGCATAGTGATTAGTTCATTTGGAATAGGTATTTCTTTAGCGATAGATGCTTTGATATTTTTAATATCAGCGTTGCTTATAGTAAAAATAGAATTTTCTGTTCAAGAAGAAAAGAAGACAAACCGAATAATTGGCAGAGAATATTTAATTTCGCTTAGAGATGGATTTAGTTATGTATTTGACCATAAGAAGCTATTAAAACTATGTTTTTTATGTATTCTAATTAATTCAGCAGTGGTTCCATTTGATGCACTGCTCGCCCCGATTGCAAGAGAAATGTTTAGTGGAGATGCCAAAATTGTTTCATTACTAAGTGTAAGCGTAACTATTGGTACTATTTTGGGATCATTGACTTTTGCAAAAATGAAAGAGGAGAAAAAAAATAATACACTTGTTACATTTTGTGGAATTGTTTTAGGTGTATACTATGTTTTTATTGCATTTGTTTCAAAATATATTGCAAATCCTATAACTCAAAAATTACTGTTGCTAATCGGTTCGATAATAATTGGTGCAGCATTGGGATTAATGATTACTTATGTACAAGTGAAATTTGTAAAAGAAGTTACTAAAGAATATATAGGACGTGTTTCTGCAATTCGATTTTCACTTACATACGCATGTGCGCCAGTGGTATCTTTTGTGATTAGTATTATATACAAAGTTACTGTTGTTGATACAAGTTCACTTTTTGTGGGATTTGGTATTGTAATAATAATTCTTTTTCTTTTGGCAAATAAGATTACGTTTTCTCCTTTGAAGAAAGGCGATAAAAGTTATTAGAAATTATTTATATGAAAAACTGGCTGCTTTTTGGCTATAAATTAAAGCTGATAGAGAAGAGTATAAACAGCAGAAGAGAAGCTTTTTGACTGAGGCTTCCGGTGCCAAAACGGTGCCAAGAAATCAGGCAAATAAAAATAAATAGTACAAATCAGTCGTTTTTCACTGTATTTTGGAGAGAAAACCATAAAAAATATGAGGTAAAATGATATTAAAGTATCAAAAAGAAGGACAACTAAAGGAATACATAAAGGAATGTTCCGGTAGGGCAGAAAGCCCCTACCGGTTCCTGCTTAAATTCTTTTCGAAGAAGAAAGGGAAGATGCTGCTGACCTTTTTCCTGTGGACCTGTCAGAGATCTCCCTGTTGGGTGATCCCCCTGGCCACAGCAAATATTCTGGATGCTTTAAGCGGAGCGGAACAAAATGTAACGGCGGTTATTATCAAAAACCTGTTGGTGCTTTCTTTTTTTATCTTGCAGAATATTTTATCCACTTATCTGGCAACCAAAACCTTTAATAAAATGATACGTGGTATGGAAAGCGAGTTGAGAGGTGCCCTGATCCGGAAGATGCAGCAGCTTTCGATTATGTTCTATAAGGAAATTCAATCGGGAAAGCTCTTATCCAAGGTTACAAGGGATGTGGAAAATATTGAAACCTTTCTGGACCAGGCAATCCGGACATTATTTTTTATTACGACGGATGTGACCATTGCACTTGCAGTTACATTTTCAAGAAGTGTGGTGGTGTTTCTGTTTTTCTGGCTGAGTGTGCCGATGGCAATCCTCATCATTTTACTGTTCCAGAAAAAGATTTCAAAGGAAAATAACACGTTTCGTGTCGAAATGGAAAATACCACCTCTCAGGTGGCGGAAATGATTCAGCTGATTCCGGTTACCAGAGCCCATGGTTTGCAGGAGGTGGAAAGTAGAAAGATCGTCAGGCAGGTTGAGGCCACAAGCAGCAGCGGTTTTCATCTGGATCTGATTAATTCCTTTTTTGGTGCAACCCACTGGGTGGCGTTTCAGTTTTTTCAGGCATTAACCTTGGGCTTTACTTCTTTCCTTGCCATCAAAGGCACCATAACGGTGGGAGATGTGGTGCTGTTCCAGGGATACTTTTCCACAATACTGACCCAGATTTCCAGTCTGATTTCCCTATATCCCGGTTTTTGCAAAGGAATGGAATCGGTAAAGAGTGTCAGTGAAATCCTTGCAGAACCGAGAATTGAAGAAAATGCCGCAATTGTACCCTTAGGAAGACTGCGGGGGGAGGTTGTTTTTGACCAGGTAACCTATGCATACAGGAATAGTGAAGAACCGACCCTGAATCAGTTTTCGTTAAAGGTAAAGGCAGGAGAGTCTGTTGCCTTTGTGGGAGAATCCGGTTCCGGAAAATCCACGATACTGAATCTTCTCATAGGGTTTGATACACCCCAGGAGGGAAGGATCTGCATTGACGGAATTAACATGAAAAACCTGGATCTGACAGAATACCGATCACAGATTGCGGTCGTTCCCCAGAACACCATATTGTTTGCGGGTACGATTTATGAAAATGTAACCTACGGGCTGAAAAGTATTCCGGAGCAGGAGGTCCTTGAGGTGCTCAGGCAGGTGGGTCTTGAAGAGTTTGTATGCCGTCTTCCCGATGGGATGCATACCATGCTTGCCGAGCAGGGAAACTCCCTTTCCGGCGGACAGAAGCAGCGGCTTGCCATCGCAAGGGCACTCATCAGACATCCTAGAATTATTGTTTTTGATGAAGCAACCTCGGCACTTGATTCCGCATCGGAGAAGATGGTACAGGAGGCAACGGAAAATCTGATGAAGACCTGTACAACCTTTATGGTAGCCCACAGGTTATCCACTATCCGGAACGCAGACCGCATCGTAGTCATACAGCAGGGGAAGCCTGTTGAAGAAGGAAACTATGAGGAGCTGATGAAGAAGCAGGGGTATTTTTATCAGCTCAAAAAAATACAGGATCGGTAAACAGGCGGGCAATGAAGATGCGAAGCACCAGACATTCGCATTAAGAAAAAAACGTCAGCTCCATCCGGTTGCTGCTATCGGAATCATCGATATGAAAGCGTAAGGAGGCACCCTTTGGATAAAATCCGTAAAGGCGTGTCTCCATATTTCTATTTAATTCTGCACAGCCATTTTCCTCTGTTATTGGTAAGCCATTATCCGTAATGGAGATAAAAATGGCATTCCGGTCTTTTCCTGCCTTCAGGACAATGAGTCCGGATTCTGCCATGGGCTCGAGCCTTCCATTAATCGTCTTATAAATATACTGGTAGAGAAAAAGTCTCGGTAAGGGATAATCTGCCAGCTCATCAGGGTAATCCACATCAAGCCAGATTCTGTCACCAAAGCGGTAGTCGATGATCTTCATTAAGTCGCTGATAGCGGAGATTTCCTGCCGGAGTGTAGAGGTCTGTTCTTCACAAAGGCTGTATTTCATGATTGCACCTAAGGCATGGCAGACATTGAACAGCTCTTTATTTCCGGTCATTAAAACAGATCCCTTAATTACATCAAGCGTATTAAACAGAAAGTGTGGATTAATCTGATTGATCAACGTCAGATTTTTCGATTCCTTGTCTGCAATCTCGCGTTCGTAAAGGCTGCTGGTCGTGAGGAAGAGCTGTTCCCTCATCTGGTTGATTTCGTCCATCATGAGATTAAATTTGTTGGAGATTTCCTCAATTTCCCGTGTTCCCTTCAGTACCACTCTTTTTTTCATATACCTGAGATTACCATGATTTATGGAAGTAATATATTCCGCGAGATCATTTAAGGGTGAAATAATGTTTTTCATCATAATCAAATAAATGATGGCGGTGAACAGGAATAGAATAAATGCTATGGAGTAGCACATATTTCTCAGCACAATGGCATTTGCAAGAAGGGCGGAATAGGGAGTGATCGCCATGGTATACCCCAGGTTTGTTTCTATAGGATTTACCTGAATCATATATTTTACGTCATTGCTTCCAGTTTTGTCGATATAATAGGAGACCGGGCGGGAGCCATCGCTGCTTTCGCTGTAAATGTAGGAGGGTAAGGAGGATTTTACGTCGGCAATCATAGGGTGTTCATCACCTAAATTCAGGTGATCCGCCAGACAAATTGTCTTTCCGAAGGAATCTACCATATAGAAGGACGTATCGGAAAGCGTACTGAAGGAAGAAATTTCCTCAACAATAGAGTTCACCTTTACAAGAAGAGTCATATAACCGATTCTTTTGCCGGAGGCTTTGGTGTTTCCATAGGAGAAAATATTCATACTGTAGGAAAAAACAGGAACGGACAGGGATGATGTGGTCTTAATTTCCGCATATCCGTCGTAATGAACCTGTCCATCGTCATGGGAAAGACAGGATGGAGGAAGAGAAGAACGGAAGCCGGGGACAGAGTAAGCTGTTTTGTCCGACGGGGTAAGGCTGATATTAAAAATATTTTTGTCAATAGCGGTCAGCATATTAAACATGGAGTAAACATTCTTATAGGTCTGATAGGTGGTGTCCGTGGTTAAAAAGGCTATAGAGGCATCACTATAGCCGGCATGAAGCATAATCATGGCAATATCGTTATATTGCGCCTGAATGTTATTTTGTAAGATTTTCGTGGCATCGATGTTGTCGTTGCTTTTTTGCGCAATGAGGTAGTCGCTTGTGTTATGATAATAGATCGTGACAAGAAGTGGAATAGAGACTATATAAATAATAAGTAAGACAAAAAACTGTGTTTTTAAGGAAGCTCTTTTTAAGAAGTTCATCATTATCCTTATCTGTTTTCCTTTTGGGAGATACGGTACTGGGTTGGCGTTACGTTCATGTGTTTCTTAAACAGCTTTGAAAAATAAAAATAGTCACTGATTCCTACGGCAGTACATATATACTGGATCTTGTGGTCGGTATGCGCAAGCATATCACAGGCTTTCTCAATTCTGAGTCTGGTAATATGTTCGATAATTCCCTTTCCGGTTTCTTTTTTGAACAGTGAGGAAAGATAGTTGGGGGTTAAGCCAAAGGAATTGGATAACATGTCAATATTTATTTCTTTTCCGAGATTATCATCAATAAAAGTCAGAATTCCCTGTATTGTAGAATTTGGGGAAACATTGGTTTCCGGCGTATCAGCCGGCTTTGCCTCTTCAGGATACAGGGTGCCTAACAGCAGACGGAGGCATTCCGTAAGCTCGGTAAGATCAAAGGGCTTTAAAAGATAGCGGAACACGCCGTATTGTAATGCCTTCTGTGCATAGGCAAAATCAGGGTAGCCTGATAAAATAACAAAGGGAATCTCAGGATACTCTTCCTTTGCGGTTTTAATCAGCTCAAGACCGCTCATACCGGGCATTCTGATATCCGTAACAACCACATCGGGTCTTCTTTCCCGGATAATCCCAAGAGCTGCTTCAGCATTCTGGGCAGTATAAATCGTGTCTACATTTAAGCTTTCCCAGTCAACACCCGATTCGAGTCCCTTTGAAATATATTTTTCGTCATCTACTAAAAGAACCTGATACATATTAGTCCTCCATTTGACCGGCTTAAACAGAAGCAAGCCATTGCTTCACCTGTACTGAACAGTTATATTTTACAAAAAAAAAAAGAAAACAGCAACATCGAATCAAGGATAATAATACAAAAAAACCCAAAATACAGGAAAACCACCCCAAATTGCAGAGATGGGAAATATTGTAATATTCTACGATAAGCATCATGGGTTTTTACATATCTACATAAGAAAAAGCCATACCTTTTTTCTATAAAGACTTTTATACTGGTATTAGATAAAGGCCTGTTGGAGAACATCCAGCTGCCCTAAGGAGGATGAAAAGAGAGGAGAGAGTATATGGACAAGGTAAGGAAACAGAGTGCTCAGACTCAGGATGGAAAGAGTGAAAGCAAGCTGAAAAGACTTCTTGTTTCGATGTGGCATCACAGATTCTATTATCTGATTTTATTCCCTCTGATAGCCTGGTACATTATTATGTGTTATGTTCCCATGTACGGATTACAGCTGGCCTTTAAGGATTATAAATTTAATTTGGGAATTACCGGCAGCCCATGGAATGATTTTGCACATTTTAATATGCTGTGGAAGGATGCGGAATTCTGGAGAGCTTTCCGCAATACACTAATCATCAGTCTTGGCAAGCTGGTTTTTCACTTCCCGCTTCCCATTATACTGGCAATTGTAATGAACGAGCTTTCCAACGGGAAAATAGCGAGGGTATTTCAATCCATATTCACTTTTCCCCATCTGATTTCGTGGGTTGTGCTGGCAGGAATTATTACCAATTTGTTTTCCAGCTCAGGGGCAATCAATCAGATTCTGGTTGCCTTGGGGTCTCATGCGGTTTCCCCACTGACCAACACGGCACAATTCAGACCGATGCTGTATATCACACACATATGGAAGGAAATAGGCTGGGACTCCATCATATATATGGCGGCTCTCACCGGAATCAGTTCAGAGCTTAATGAAGCGGCAGTGATTGACGGTGCAAATCGTTTCCAGAGAATATGGCATATTTCCCTTCCGGGTATTAAGAATATTATTTGTATTCTTCTGATTCTTCAGATTGGTAATACCATGGGAATCGGATCAAGCTTTGATCAGATCTTTAACCTGTACAGTGCACCGGTTTATTCCGTTGCAGATACCATTGATACCTATATCTACCGAAAAACCTTTACGGTAGGCTGCAACTTTGGATATTCCACCGCAGTGGGTATGCTGAAATCCATCATCAATGTTATTCTCATTGTTACGGCAAATGCTGTGGTGAAAAAGATGGGTGAGGAAGGCTTGTATTAAGATTCTAAAGGAGGTAGCAACGTGGCTGCAGATATATTCGTTCATAAAGAAGTAAAAAAAAGACGGTTCAAAAAGAAGATAAAGCCCTTTGATATTGCAGCAATCTTGGTACTGGTTCTGCTGGGACTGGTTGTTTTGTTCCCTTTTTATAACGTAGTGATCATATCCTTTGCCAGATATTCATCCATTGCCAAGACAAATCTGTATATTTTTCCTACTTCTTTCCAGTTAAAGGCATACCGTACACTGCTGGAGGATAAGGAATTCTGGAGAGCCTTTGGCAACACGGTATTTATTACTGCGGCGGGCGTATCGCTCAGCATGGTGATATCGGTATCAGGTGCTTATGCATTATCGGTAAAGAGCCTTCCTTTCAGAGATTTTTTCCTGACCCTGATTTTGTTTACGATGTTCTTCGGGGGAGGACTGATTCCCTACTACCTGCAGATGAAGAATCTTCACCTGATTGACAGCATATTTGTCATGGTTATTCCAACCTGTGTAAATACGACATACATCATTATTATGAAAAATTATTTTGTGAATATGCCCATTAGTCTGATTGAATCGGCAAGACTGGACGGCGCCAATGACATTACGATTCTTCGCAGAATAATCTTACCGATTTCCAAGCCGTTTATGGCAACTTTCGCTCTGTTTTACGCAGTGGAGAGATGGAATGAATGGTGGAATGCACAGATGTTTATCAGTAAATCCAGGCTTGCACCATTACAGATTTATTTGCGGAATCTGCTTATTGCATATAATTCCACTCTTTCATCCAATGCACTGGCTCAGGCAGAGAAAAACATTGACAATACTCTGTATTTCCCTTCCCTGCAGATGGCAGCGGTAGTCGTGTCCAGCATACCGATTTTAATGGTATACCCTTATCTGCAGAAGCATTTTACCAAAGGCATTTTAGTAGGTGCCGTAAAAGAATAACGGATTTTATGTATTTTACATAAATTTAAGACAATTTAAAACTTTTAAGTTAAAGGAGGATTAGTATGAAGAAAAAGTTTTTATCCATTCTGTTAGCGGGTGTAACGCTTACATCCATGGTTTTAACCGGTTGTGGTTCTACAGCCTCAAACCAGACAGAAACAGCAAAGGAAGAAGCAGCATCGGAAAGTACTGGGGCAGAAGGAACGGAAAGCAGTACACCGGATTTCTCGGAGCATATGGATATTTCCATAGCACATTGGGATATTGAGTCACAGTTTGCAGAACGTGAATCTGATCCGCTTTATCAGTATATTTGTGATAAGTTTAATATTTCCATTGAACCGGTAAACACAACCTGGGATGACTACGTACAGAAAATCCAGATGTGGGGAGCAGCAGGTTCCATGCCGGATATTGTTTCCATTGATGCAGTTGGTACATCGACCTATTACAACTGGATTGAGCAGGGTGTTGTAAGACCGCTTCTTAACATTGATGAAGCAAAGTACCCGAATCTGGCTGAATATTTTAAAACAGAAGATATTGCAGCTATGGCGGATCAGGATGGACAGTTTTATGCCGTTCCAAGAAGAATGTTCCCTACGGTTGACTGGTCTGCACTCGACCGTGTCGTTGCATACAGATGGGACCTTGCACAGGAAGCAGGAATTACAAAGGAACCGGAAACATGGGATGAATTTGAAGAAATGCTTGCAGCAATTGTTGAAGCAGATCCGGAAGGACAGAATGTGATCGGTATTACCGCATCAAACGTAAAGATGATCGGTGGTCTGTTCTGGCTGTACAGCAATCCGGTTGCTACCTCAGACGGCTCCGGAAGTGATTTTAAGTGGATTAAGGAAGACGGACAGTATGTACCTGCTGTATTCTCCTCTAATGCACTTGCATCCTTAGAGAATATGAGAGACATGTACAAAAAGGGTATCATTGACCCGGATCTTGCCCTCACCAACGTAAATTCAGCTTACGATAAGTTTGTAGCAGGTAACTGCGCAGCAATACTCATGGGTGGTGGATTCACGAACTATGCAAATAACCTTTATGAACAGAGATGGAAGGATTTATATCCGGACAAGGAATTTACCGAGTGCGTAAAGATGTTAAAGCCGCTGAAGAATGCAAACGGAGATTATGCACATGCAATTTTCAAGACTTACTGGTCTGAAAGCTATTTCAGTTCTAACGTAGATGATGCTAAAATGGAAAGAATCATGGCTCTGTATGATTTCCTGATCTCCAAAGAAGGAAGAGAGCTTGTTACCTATGGCTTTGAAGGTGAAGATTATACCAAAAACGGAGATGAGTATACCATCATCACAGAAAATATCGGCGCTAAGTACTGTACAAAGGGTATTTTCTCTGAACTGGTTGCTTACAACAATTACGAATGCTATGATATGAGTTCTCCGGTTATTGTTGATAAGAAAATTCGTCAGGAAGCATGTGATTACATTGACTGGGTACTGAAAAATACAACCGTTCCTAAGTATTATCCGGAGCTTACCATGCTTAAAACCGAAACAAAGACAAACTTCGCTGTTATGGATCATGATGATCTTCTGAATATCATGATGGGTACAGATGATGTAGAGACTATGTGGAACAATCTTTTGAGCCAGTATGAGGCACAGGGACTCAGCCAGATGATTGAAGAGGTCAATGCTGCAGCTGCAACAATGAATCTTGATTAAGAGAATCCATTCTTAAGTTTAACAGCCACAACCGGTGTTCTGCCGTGTTGTGGCTGTTTATGTAATGGGGGAAGAGAGGGTCAATTATGGGAAAACAACCAAACATCCTTTTACGGATGACAGATCAAATGCGGGGAGACTGCCTTGGGATCACCGGTCATCCCGATGTGAAAACACCGTATTTTGACAGTCTGGCAGATAAGGGAACGCTGTATACCAATGCGTACTCCGCCTGTCCTTATTGTACAGCCTGCTCCATTTCATTCATATTCAGGTGATTTGTCCTGCGTGGCTTTTGAAGGATGAGCCGGTACAGGCTGATTAGAAGTCGTATAAAAACATTTACAAGCATTTCTTCATAATCCGTTCGCTGCAGGGTCAGTTCGTCAATCATGGACATAAATATTTCCTTATATTCAATAGAAACCCCAGTGTAGGCTGGAAGGAGCAGAACGCACCTTTGCTGCGATAGGAGAAAAGCCGTTTTCTATCAATGTATCACCGTATACGCAGGAAGAACTGACCGGGAAAATGCATAACTATGAGCTGCAGCCTTGTGGAAGCACTGTCGTTTGTCTGGATTATGCACAAAATGGAATCGGTTCTAACAGCTGCGGTCCACAACTGGCTGAAAAGTACCGGCTGGATGGAGAAACATTTACTTTTTCAATAGTAATGAAAATGTAACTATTCTGAATAAATACATGAAAATAATATCAGGGCGCATAGAATTCATAGAAAAGGAGATTACCTATGTTTTATATAGGAATGGAAGAAGACAGACGTCTGGTACAGGTTGTACCTTCAAAAAGGCAGCTGGCCTATGAAAATATGGAGTTTTTCTGCTTTATTCATTTTACCGTAAACACTTTTACAGGAAATGAATGGGGGGATGGTACAGAATCAGAGGATATTTTTAATCCCGAAGAGCTGGATACAAGACAATGGGCAAAGACAGCGGCAGAGGGGGGAATGAAAGGGTTGATTCTGACCTGCAAACACCATGACGGTTTTTGCCTGTGGCCGTCTCAATATACAGAGCACAGCATTAAGAATTCTCCCTATAAGAACGGAAAAGGAGATATTGTAAGGGAAACTGCAGAGGCGTGCAGAGAATTTGGACTGAAATTTGGTATCTATCTTTCACCCTGGGACAGAAATAACAGCAGCTACGGAAAGGGCAGGGAATATGATGATTACTATGTGAATCAGCTGCGGGAGCTGTTGACGCAATATGGTGATATCTTTGTAATCTGGCTGGATGGAGCATGTGGGGAAGGGGCAAATGGAAAAATCCAACAATATGACTGGCAAAGATACTATCAGGTTATGCGTGAATTGCAGCCTGATGCGGTGATTTCCATCTCAGGACCGGATATCAGATGGTGCGGAAATGAGGCAGGTGAGGTAAGGCCCAGTGAGTGGAGTGTTGTTTCAAAGGATATGACAAATCCTGCAGTCACAGCAGAACTGAGCCAGCAGGAAGACAATGGGGAATTTAGAAACCGACCCTTGGACCAAACCCAGACAGATCTTGGCAGCCGCGAGCGCCTGGCGAATGAGAAGGAGCTTGCGTGGTTTCCAGCAGAGACGGACGTTTCTATCCGACCGGGCTGGTTTTATCATAAAGAAGAGGATCACCAGGTACGCTCCTTTGAAAATCTGAAGGATATCTACCTGAAATCGGTAGGGGGCAATACAACCTTATTATTGAATATTCCCCCCATGAAAAATGGGCGGATTCATGAAACGGATGCTGCAAATCTGAAAAAACTGGGTGATTTTATCCATAAGGCATTCCGGGATAACCTTGTGCAGACGGCTAAAATCACTACTTCACCGGCACTGGATGCACACAACCATGACGGGGATGCATTTCGTACAGATGATTATACTACTTTTTTTGTTAACGAGGAGGGTCATCAAAGGCTTACGATTCGTATTCATTGGGAAGAAGAGAAAACATTATCGTATCTGGTTCTCAAGGAAGCGATCCCTCTCAGCCAGAGAGTGGAAGCTTTTTGCGTAAGGTGTGAAAATAATGGTAAATTACAGGAGTGCTGTAGAGGAACGACGATTGGCTATAAAAAAATCATTGCGTTAGATGGCATACAGACGACAACACTTATCATTGATATTGAAGATGCGAGAGTTGCACCTGCGATAGCATTTGTCGGAGTATACGAGTGAAATATCAAAAGACCAGACACATTTTGTCTCTGGTCTCAGACTGTAGACAAAGCTCCTTCCTGTGAGGGAGCTTTTCTTGTGCCATGACTGCAAAAATTATGTACTTACAAGCATATAAGAAGTGGTGAAAAATTTATTTGTGTAATTTCTTTATATTGCTTTATAATAAAACTGTATTAGGGAATTCATTTTTTATAAAAGATAGAATCGTTGAAGACAAGGAAAGGGGAGGCACATATGGAAGTGGTAGTAAAAGATACGAATTCAGCAAAAGATGATATGGCAATGAACAAATTATTTTCTTATCTTGATAAGGGAATTGACGATATGCAGGAGGGAAAATTGCATGTTGCCGAAGATGCATTTCAAATTATCAGAAATCGGATGAAAAATGAATAATTGGCGTAAAATATTACAAAAATCAAATATTTATCATTTTCCTTATAAGTAATACCAACACACCTGTTATTATTTAATTGTTTTTCCCCATAAGCTATGCTAAAATAAAACTGTTTCGGGTTACCTGCCTGGAGCAGTTCTTTTTTTGAAGGATAACAACAACGGGGATTTATTGTAACAGAAACACGCGCACAAAGAGTTGGCAAGCGACTCTTTGTTCAATACAGGAGAACCATGAAAAAGAAACTGGAACACAAGATTTGCAAAGTATACCCCGCTTCCATTGCAGAGGAGATGGAAATCGAGCCGGGGGATGTGCTTTTGACTATAAATGACCAGGAAATCGAGGATGTTTTCGATTACCGGTATTACATGAAAGACGAATATGTGGAGGTAGGAATTCGCAAGCCGGACGGCGAGGAATGGCTGCTGGAAATTGACAAGGACTACGACGAGGAACTGGGCATCGAATTTGAAAATGATTTGATGAGTGATTACCGTTCCTGCAGCAACAAATGTATTTTCTGCTTTATCGACCAGATGCCGCCGGGAATGCGGGAAACCCTGTACTTCAAGGATGATGATTCCCGTCTTTCCTTTTTGCAGGGAAATTACATCACTCTGACCAACATGCAGCAAAAAGATGTGGACCGCATAATCCAGATGCACCTGGCGCCCATCAACATTTCCATCCAGGCAACCAACCCGGATCTGCGGTGCAAACTGCTCCATAACCGGTTTGCGGGAGAGAAACTGAAATTTCTGCAGGATTTGTACGAGGCGCATATTGAGATGAACGGGCAGATTGTGCTGTGCAAGGGGGTAAATGACGGGGCGGAACTAACCCGTTCTATTGAGGATTTAAGTAATTATTTACCTTTTATGCGGAGTGTGTCCGTGGTTCCTGCGGGAATCACCAAATACCGGGAGGGCTTGTATCCCCTGAAGTTATTCAATGGAGAGGAAGCAGGAAAAGTCATTGACCAGATTGAACAGTATCAATCCGGTTTCTATGAGAAATTTGGACTGCACTTTATTCATGCCAGTGATGAATTTTATTATCTGGCAGGCCGGCCTTTTCCGGAGGAAGAACGGTATGACGGATACATCCAGCTGGAAAACGGCGTGGGAATGATGCGGCTGTTATTGAACGAGTTTGATGAAGCACTGGAACAGGTGAAGCAGAACCCCAATTACGAGGCAATGCGTGACACGTTTCACAGAAAGGTGACTCTGGCCACAGGGCGGCTCACGGGAACCACTATCAGGGAACTGGTGCAGCGTCTTTGCGATGCTTTCCCAGGACTGGAGGCGCAGGCGTTTCCTATCCGCAATGACTTTTTCGGGGAAACCATTACGGTTTCCGGTCTGATAACCGGGCAGGATCTGATAGCCCAGCTAAAGGAAAAACAGGCGGAGGGAGTGTCTCTGGGGGACACACTGCTCATTCCCGGCAATATGCTGCGGAGCGGTGAAGAAGTGTTTCTGGATGACCTGACCATCTCCGATGTGGAACGGAAATTAAAGATTCGGGTGAAACCCATTGATACACCGGGCAGCGACCTTGTCCAGGCAGTTCTTGACCCTGATTATCGCATGGAACGGGACAACGCCGGGGATAATTTCAACTATATCAAAGCATATCCGGACAAAGAGAAAAACTAGCAGAGGGAGAAACGAAAGATGCCAAGAAAAGAATCCATTACATTGGAACAGATCAATCAGGCGGCTTTTGACCTGGTGAGAGAATCCGGCTTTGCAGAGTTGACGGCACGAAAGCTGGCTGCAAAGGCGGGCTGCTCCACACAGCCTATTTTCCGTGTATATAAAAATATGGAGGAATTAAAGCAGGTTGTCTACGAGAAAGCCATTGAAACGTATGGAAAATTTTATGATAATTTTCCAAAGAAAAATTTACTTCCTTTTGTAAATCTTGGACAGGCATACATTCAGTTTGCAGCCACAGAGAAGCATCTGTTTGAACTCCTTTTTCTCAATCAGAACAGGGGTGTCTTGAGTCAGGGAAAAGGTTTTTACGAAATTCTAAACGGCAATAAGGGCAATGTGATGTGGGAAATTCAGAAAGCACGGGTGGATGGCTGTAAGGATGCCGACCAGCTTTTTATGAAAATGTGGATTTTTATTCATGGGGCGGCCTGCATGACGATAACCGGCGATTATGATTTAAGTGCCGCAGAGACCATTGGTTTATTGGAGGATTCCTATCGTTCTTTTCTTAATAAGTAGAGGGATGGGTATAATATATGGAGAAAAATTACGATATTATCAGCAGAATCAACGAACATTATCCACGTATGAGCAAAAGTCAGCGGGTGATTGCAGCATACATTGAGGAGCATTATGATCAGGCGGTCTTTATGACTGCAGCCAAAATGGGTCAGACTCTGGGAATCAGTGAATCCACTGTGGTACGTTTTGCCGCCAGCATTGGCTATGATGGCTACCCGGAATTGCAAAAGGCTCTGGAAGAGTGGGTGAAGGACAAAATCAATTCCGTTCAGAAAATGGGAGTCAAATACGGTGGCAGTACCCAGTCGGAAATTTTAACTTCTGTAATGAATGCGGATATGGAGAAAATACAGGATACCATTTCCAACCTGGATCCGGCAGCTTTTGAGACAGCGGTTGATACGATCCTTGAAGCTGAAAATATTTATATCATCGGGTTACGTTCCTGTGAACCGCTGGCGGATTTCCTGCAATTTTATCTGAATATGATTCGTGGAAATGTAAAGCTGATCAAAACCACCAGTGTGACGGAAATTTTTGAACAAATGATTCGGATTGGAGAGAAAGATGCAATTATCGGGATCAGCTTTCCCAGGTATTCCATGCGTACCTTAAAGGCGATGGAGTTTGCCAATGACAGGAATGCTAAAGTAATCACCATCACGGACAGTGTGCATTCTCCCATGAACCTTTATTCCTCCTGTAACCTTTGTGCCCGCAGCGATATGGTTTCCATTGTGGATTCCCTGGTGGCTCCTCTAAGTGTGATCAATGCACTGGTGGTTGCACTTTGTATGAAAAGCCCGGACCGAGCCAAGGAAAGTTTGCAGCTTCTGGAGGATGCCTGGAACAATTATCAGGTTTATCTTAATGATGAGATTAACTTTATTGATGAGGAACCGATGTTTAACAATCCTTTAAAGAGAGATAAAGAGCATGAGTAAGGTAATCATAATCGGTGGTGGTGCAGCAGGAATGATGGCCGCCTGGGCAGCTGCCGGGAAGGGACATCAGGTAATCCTTCTGGAAAAAAACGAAAAGCTGGGCAAAAAAATCTATATTACAGGAAAAGGACGGTGCAATGTAACCAACGCTGCCGATATGGAAACCCTTTTCGATAACGTGGTGAGCAACCCGAAATTCTTATACAGTGCCTTTTATGGGTTTGACAATCGACAGGTGATGGAGTTTATGGAGAATCATGGCTGTCCACTGAAAGTAGAACGGGGAGAACGGGTTTTTCCTGTGAGTGATCATGCCTCCGATATTATCGCAGCCTGTAAACGGGCATTGGACAAAGCAGGGGTGGAGGTCTGCCTTCACACCGAGGTGAAATCCCTGCTGACAGAATCCTTAATCGATGAGGAAAATCCGGAACTTTCCCAAAAGAAAAAACAGACGGAGAAAATTCTGGGCGTGGAACTTTCTGGCGGGAAAAAGTTAACAGCGGATGCTGTGGTAATTGCTACAGGGGGACTTTCTTATCCCACCACCGGCTCCACCGGAGACGGTATGAACTGGGCCAAACAGCACGGACATAAAATCAAGGAGTGCAGTCCTGCCTTAGTTCCTTTCAATATCCGGGAGAACTGGGTGAAACAACTACAGGGGTTAGCATTGAAAAATGTCCAGGTGACTCTTTCCAACGGGAAAAAGAAATTGTATGATGGCTTTGGTGAGATGCTGTTTACTCATTTCGGGGTCAGTGGTCCCTTGATTTTATCTGCCAGCAGTTTTTATAAAGGCGGCGAATGTACCCTGAGTATAGACCTGAAGCCTGCTCTTTCCATGGAACAGTTGGATAAACGTCTGTTGCGGGACTTTGACGAAAATAAAAACAAAAGCTTTAAAAACGCCCTGTCGGATTTATTTCCAAACCGGCTCATTCCGGTGATGATTGAACAATCCGGCATTGACCCGGAGCAAAAGGTGCATGAAATTACCAGAGAACAACGCCAGAATTTTGTACAGAAAATCAAGGCATTGCCCATGACGGTAACAGGAATCCGGGATTATAATGAGGCAATTATCACCAGAGGCGGTGTGTCTGCCAAGGATGTTAATCCTTCTACCATGGAGTCCAAAAAAGTAGCAGGGCTGTATTTTGCAGGAGAGACATTGGATTTAGATGCTCTTACCGGAGGGTTCAATCTGCAGATTGCCTGGTCAACCGGATGGCTGGCCGGCTCAAGTATAGAATAGGAAAAGAGGAAAGAAGATTGAAAAATAAAATTTTTCAATCCCGAGGTTTGTGTCTGCGCGCACTTGACACAAACTCGTTATGCGCAAAAAGCGTGCGCAGAAATGAGGTTAAGGATGAGTTATAATTTAGCGATTGACGGACCTGCGGGGGCAGGAAAAAGTACGATTGCCAGGCAGATTGCCAAACAGATGGGATTCATTTATGTAGACACCGGTGCAATGTACCGTGCTATGGGTCTGTATCTCATGCGTCAGGGCATAAATCCGGAAGAAACGGAGAATATCAGTAAAGAGTGCGGAAAAGCAAAGATTTCCATTGAATACCAGAACGGAGAGCAGGTTGTACTGCTAAACGGTGAAAATGTGAATGGATTGATTCGCACGGAGGAGGTCAGCCGGATGGCATCTCTCACCAGTGCGAATCCGGCGGTGAGAGCCGCTATGTTGGATTTACAGCGGAATCTGGCCAGAACCCAGGATGTGGTAATGGACGGGAGAGATATTGGAACCGTGATTCTTCCAGATGCAGATTGCAAAATTTACCTCACGGCAAGCAGTGCTACCCGTGCGAAACGCCGCTACGAGGAGCTCGTTGCCAAGGGGGAACTGTGCGATCTGGAAACCATTGAAAAGGATATTATCGCCAGGGACTATCAGGATATGCACCGGGAGATTGCACCTTTGAAACAGGCGGAGGATGCGGTGTTAGTGGATTCCTCCGAAATGACCATCGAGGAAGTAGTGGAACGGATTATCCGGATTTGCCAGGAAAGGAAAGTACAAGGTTAAATATGGAAGTGATTCTTGCAAAAAGTGCCGGTTTCTGTTTCGGTGTAAAACGTGCGGTGGATATGGTTTATGAAAAACTGGAACACAATGAGGGAAAGCCCATCTACACCTACGGCCCGATTATTCACAATGAAGAAGTGGTGGCGGATTTGGAACGCAAGGGTGTCCGGGTGGTAGAAAAGCTGGAAGATCTGGAGCAGCTCCCCGGGGGAATCGTTATCAATCGATCCCATGGCGTTTCCAAGGAAATCTATGACCGCATGCTTGCAAGCGGACATGAAGTAGTGGATGCCACCTGTCCTTTTGTAAAAAGAATCCATCGGATTGTGGAACAGGAGAGCCGGGCAGGGAAACATATTGTCATTATTGGCAATCCGGGGCACCCGGAAGTGGAGGGAATCCGGGGCTGGTCCGTGAGTCCGGTCACAATTCTGGAGAATCCGGAAGAGGCACAGGAGGTATCTCTTCCGGAGAATCAAGAAACCTGTATCGTTTCCCAAACGACATTTAACTACAACAAATTTCAAGAATTAGTTGAAATTGTGAAGAAAAGAGGTTACAATGGTAGTGTTGTGAACACTATATGTAACGCAACAGAAGAAAGGCAGACTGAGGCGAAAGAAATAGCAGCTAAAGTGGATGTCATGATCGTAATAGGAGGCAGGCACAGTTCCAATTCCCGTAAACTGTATGAGATATGTCGAGAGGAATGTCCCGAGACCCACTTCATCCAGACATTGGACGATCTGAAACTGGAGCCACCGAAAAAGGCTGTTCGACTATTTGGAATCACTGCCGGGGCGTCTACCCCAAACAATATTATCGAGGAGGTTCAAAATTATGTCAGAATTAACTTTTGAACAAATGTTAGACGAATCATTTAAGACAATACATGCAGGAGAGGTAGTCGAAGGTACAGTTATCGATGTGAAGCCGGAAGAAATGGTACTGAACATCGGATATAAATCAGACGGTATTCTGACCAGAAATGAATACACCAACGAAGCAAACGTAGACCTTACTACCGTTGCAAAAGTTGGCGACAAGATGGAAGTTAAGATCCTGAAAGTCAATGACGGTGAAGGACAGGTTATCCTGACCTACAAGAGACTTGCCGCAGACAGAGGCAACAAGCGTATTGAGGAAGCATTTAACAATCAGGAAATTTTAAGAGCAAAAGTTGCCCAGGTTTTAGATGGCGGCTTAAGCGTAGTAGTAGAAGAAGTTCGTATCTTTATTCCTGCAAGCCTTGTATCCGATACCTATGAGAAGGATCTGAGCAAATACGCCGGACAGGAGATCGAGTTCGTTATCAGCGAGTACAATCCCAAGAGAAGAAGATATATCGGAGACAGAAAACGTCTTATCGTTGCTGAGAAGGCAGAGAAACAGAAAGAACTGTTTGAGCGCATTAAACCCGGCGATGTCGTAGAGGGAACTGTTAAGAATGTAACCGATTTCGGCGCATTCGTAGATTTAGGAGGCGCTGACGGTCTGCTTCACATCTCTGAGATGAGCTGGGGCAGAATTGAGAATCCGAAGAAGGTATTTACTGTTGGACAGAAACTGAAAGTCCTGATCAAAGATATTTCTGAGAACAAGATTGCATTAAGCCTGAAATTTGATGATGAGAATCCCTGGAAACAGGCTGAATCTAAAATTGCAGTGGGCGATGTTGTAACCGGCAAAGTGGCAAGAATGACTGATTTTGGTGCATTTGTTGAGTTGTTCCCCGGTGTGGATGCCCTGTTACATGTTTCTCAGATTGCAAAAGAGCGCGTGGAGAAACCCTCCGATGTATTAAAGGTTGGTGATGAGGTAACCGCTAAGGTTGTAGATTTCAACCCTGCAGAGAAAAAGATTTCCCTGAGCGTAAAGGCAATGTATGATCCTGAACCCAAGGAAGAGAATACGGATGATGCAGATGTAGTTCCTGTAGACATTGATGCTGTAATTGCAAGTGAACAGGAATAAGGATTTCAGGAAAAGCAGAATTTAAGAATCGAGGGTATTTGTATGCCATATGATTATGAATATCTGAAAAGGGAGGTCTATGACCTGACCAGGATCGATTTAAATGCATATAAAGAAAAACAAATGAAACGTCGCATTGATACACTGATTGCGAAACATCATATTGTGGGATATGACAAGTATATTCAGGTGTTAAAAACGGATAAGGCGTTGTTTGACGAATTTGTCAATTATCTTACCATTAACGTTTCTGAGTTTTATCGTAACCCGGATCAGTGGAAGATTATGGATGAAGAGGTTATTCCGACTCTGATTTCCAGATTTGGTAAGAATCTTAAAATCTGGAGTGCCGCTTGCTCTACCGGGGACGAGCCATATTCTCTGGTTATGGCTTTTTCAAGACATTTACCATTAAATCAGATTAGAATTTTTGCAACAGACATTGATAAACAGGTAATAGAGAAAGCCAAAGTCGGACTTTATGGAGAGAAAAGCATTTCATCGGTTCCTATGGATCTGAGAAAGAAGTTTTTTACTCAGGTGGGTCCTTCTTATCAGATATCTGAGGAAATTAAATCAAGGGTTGAATTTAAACAGCATAATCTGTTGAAAGATGCTTACCCTACAGATTGTAATCTGATTGTATGCCGTAATGTATTAATTTATTTTACAGAGGATGCGAAAGATGAGATCTTCCGTAAATTTCAACAGTCATTAAAAGAAAAGGGAATACTTTTCATCGGTAGTACAGAGCAGATTATCAATCCTAAGGATATAGGATTTTACCGTAGAAGTTCTTTCTTTTACGAGAAGTCCTGAGAGAATAAAAGAGTGATAGAAGGAAGCAAAGCAATTTGCTTCCTTTTTCTGTTACAAGGAGGATTTGTTAAAATTTGTCCTAGAGGAGAAATAAAAAACATATGATAAATTAAAAGAAAAGAGGTGATAGGGGTTGGCATTGACAGAAACAAAACTGGAACTTTTAAAACAAATTCGCATGGAACAGGATGCCAATATAAGAGATCTGCAGACAAGAGAACATATTTTATATGGAAAGACCTATTCTTATTCTACTATGAAAACAACGAGAAATGAGATAGATAAGAATCATGTATTCGGGGCAGGTATAAAATTTTTGTTTCGATGCTTTTTGACACTGTTGCTTTGTACAGGAATTTATTTCGCCCTGGAGCCAGAAAATACGGTTGTCGGGGATGGAATCGATCTGTTAAGCCAGGAACAGACTGTGCGGATAAAAGAGTTGGCGGAGGAATGGCTTACGAAAAATGATTTGTCTTTTGCCGTAAAATGAAATACAATAGGAACATGAGTAAATTAGCCTTAAGTGATGAAATATTAATGACCATTGATAAGCCGGCACGTTATATAGGCAACGAGGTGAACGCCGTTGTCAAAGATAAGGAAAACGTGGCGGTGCGTTTTTGCATGTGCTTTCCGGATGTATATGAGATTGGAATGTCCCATCTGGGCATACAAATTTTATATGATATGTTTAATCGTTATGAGGACACCTGGTGTGAGCGGGTTTATTCTCCCTGGGTGGATCTGGACAAGATTATGCGGGAACAGCACATCTCTCTCTTTGCACTGGAATCCCAGGATCCGGTAAAAGAGTTTGATTTTCTGGGAATTACCCTGCAATACGAAATGTGTTATACCAACATATTACAGATTCTGGATCTTTCCGGGATTCCGTTGGAAGCAAAAGATCGGGATTGGGGAGTACCGATTGTCCTTGGCGGAGGTCCCTGTTCCTATAATCCGGAACCGATCGCCCCTTTCTTTGATTTATTTTATATCGGTGAAGGAGAGACACGATATCGTGAATTATTGGATTTGTATAAGCAGTATCGGAAGGACGGGCGAACCCGACGGGAATTTCTGATTGAAGCAGGTAAAATTCCGGGAATCTATGCACCTCAGTTCTATGAGGCTGCCTACAGGGAAGATGGAACGATTGCCAGCTTCTTACCTACAGAAGAGGGACTTCCCACCACGATTCATAAAGAAATTGTAAAAGATTTTGATGAAAATATTGTCTATCCTGAGAAACCGATTGTACCCTATATGAAAGTGACGCAGGATCGAGCAGTATTGGAGATTCAGCGAGGGTGTATCCGTGGGTGCAGGTTCTGCCAGGCAGGGCAGCTGTATCGTCCTGTACGTGAAAAAAATCTGGAGTTTCTGAAAGAACGTGCGGTTACTTTATTAAATAATACGGGACATGAAGAACTGACTTTAAGCTCCTTAAGTACCAGCGATTATTCCAGATTACCGGAACTGGTGGACTATCTGATCGAGGAATGTGAGAAACATCATGTGAATATTTCTCTTCCCAGTTTGCGAATTGATGCCTTTTCTCTGGATGTCATGGAAAAGGTACAGGATATTAGAAAGAGTTCTCTGACTTTTGCTCCGGAGGCCGGATCACAGCGGATGCGGAATGTGATTAACAAGGGATTGACAGAGGAAGTGATTCTACACGGGGCACAGCTGGCCTTCAAGGGAGGCTGGACCCGTGTGAAGCTGTATTTTATGTTGGGACTGCCCGGCGAGACGGATGAGGATATCCAGGGGATCGCAGATCTCTCCAATAAGATTGCCATGGTCTTTTTTGATACCGTTCCCAAGCAGGAACGGGTGAACGGCAAGGTGCAGATTGTGTCCAGTACCTCCTTTTTTATTCCGAAGCCTTTTACTGCATTCCAGTGGGCACCCCAGTGTACCAAGGAGCAGTTTCTGGAAAAGGCTTATACTTGTAGAAAGGCAATTTCCCAGCAGCACAATCAGAAAAGCATCAAATACAACTGGCATGAGGCAGATGTAAGTGTGATGGAGGGTGTATTTGCCCGAGGTGACAGGCGGATTGCTCCAGTGATTAAACTGGCTTATGAGAGAGGTTGTCTGTATGATGCCTGGGGTGAGTATTACAAACATGATGTGTGGCTGCAGTGCTTTGCAGATTGTGGTGTTTCCATGGACTTTTATACCACACGGGAACGGAACCTGGATGAAATTTTCCCTTGGGATTTTCTGGACTGTGGAGTAAACAAAGAGTTTTTGAAAAGAGAATGGCTGAAATCCAAGGAAGCCATGGTTTCTCCCAACTGTAAGCGACAGTGCCAGGGATGCGGTGCGAATAAATATGGTGTGGGTATCTGTTATGAGGACAGAGCCGGTGAACTGGAAAAGGAAGCATTGTTCCAGAAAGAGGCGGAAGCTGCGATCCAGGCAATTGCCGATGGGAAAGCGGCAATGAAAGCCCTGTATGGCAGAAAAGACAAAGAGGAAACAAAGAATGAGTGAGCGAATTAAAGTCCGCATGAAGTTTGAAAAAACAGGTGTGGTAAAATTTATCGGTCATCTGGACATCATGCGTTATTTTCAGAAGGCGAACCGGCGGGCAGGGCTGGATATCGCCTATTCCGGTGGATATAGTCCGCATCAGATTCTGTCTTTTGCAGCGCCTCTGGGAGTAGGACTGGAAAGCTATGGAGAGTATCTGGATGTGGAGATGGAATCCATAACCTCCTCCCAAGATATTATGGATCGGCTGAATCAGGTAAATGTTCCGGGAATCCGTGTGTCTAATGTGGTGCGGCTTCCAGAGGGCGCTGCCAATGCCATGGCATCTGTGGCGGCAGCCAGATATCAGGTTCGTTTCCGGGAAGGTTACGAGCCGCAATTTGACTATGCAGGTCAATTAGAGAGCTTTTTATCAAGGGAAGACATCCCCTATGAGAAAGAGACAAAGAATGGCAGCAAAGTATTGAATTTGCGGGATGCTATTTATGAATGTAAGGTGCTTGGGGATGCAGAAAACCATCCGGCCGGTCTGGAGATGTTAGTCAACGCCAGTTCAGCCGGCAATATCAAGCCGGGAATGGTGATGGAGGCTCTCTATTCCTTTTGTGGAGATCAATTACCGGAATTTGCACTGGCAGTAACCAGAGTGGATACTTACACGAATGTGGGAACCGAGAAAGAGCCAGACTATGTACCGTTAGATTCTGTAGGTGAAAGATTTTAACGGAAATAAGGAAAGATCAAAAATGCAGGAAATCATAAAACCTCGAAAGAAATATGCGGAAGCAGAAGATCTGATGAAAAGGGAGGGCGGTGCTACAGCGATGCCCTTCAATTCTGTTTGTGTGATGTTACGACGCAAGGGACAGCTGGTGACAGCCTTTTTTCAGAAGGGACAGCTGGAACAGATCCATGTCTATGGGGAGGGGAGTCATAAGGATCAGCCACAGCTGGGAGAAGTCTATCTGGGGAAGGTGACCCGGGTGGCACAAAATCTGGGAGCAGCGTTTGTGGATGTACAAAAGGGTATATCCTGTTATTTATCCCTGGGAAGCGATCTTGGAGTAAGCCTATTGGAAAAGGGAATGCTCCATCGTACCAACCGAACCGGAAATGTTCCTATAAAGGCAGGGGATGAACTGTTGGTTCAGGTAACCAGAGAAGCCTTAAAAACCAAATTACCGGCAGTGAGCGGAAAAATAACGAAGTGTGAAAATATAGAAATGTTACGGGAAAAAGCAGATCATGCATTGTGTTACACAAAATTGGTGCAGGTTATGCCGGGATGGTTATATTTTTTGCAGGAATGTCTGAAAGAAGGAAAGCAATCACTTCAGGTTATAACAGATGATGCAGAGATTCAGGCACAGTTGAAGCAGGAGCGTCCAATGAATTTCGATGAGGTACAGCTTCGTTATTATGAGGATGCCCGTGTATCCCTGGCGGCCTTGTATTCCATAGAAACCTATTTATCACAGCTGACTGCCAGGCAGGTGTGGCTTAGATGTGGAGGATATCTGGTTATTGACCACACAGAAGCGATGACTGTCATTGATGTGAACAGTGGAAAATGCATCCGGAAGGATTCTCCGGAGGAATTGATACAATTAGTAAATAAGGAGGCGGGGGAGGAAGTGTTTCGTCAGCTGCGTCTGCGAAATCTGTCCGGAATGATTTTGGTGGATTTTCTAAATATCAGGGATAAAGAGCAGCGGGAGCAATTTTTCCAGGAACTTCGAAGGATGGCGCAACAGGATTCCGTACCTACGAAGGTGCATGATATTACGGCACTGGGCATCGTGGAAATCACCAGAAAAAAAGTATCCCATCCATTGTCAGAACAGTTGCAATATAATAAAAAAGTCAATTAAACGAAGGGGACAAATTATGAAATTATTAAATCTGAAAAAGATTCGTGACGGAAAATATTTAAAGGATTACGAACTGACTTATGAGAATAAGGCCGGGAAGGAAAAAGTTTATGAAATTGTAAGCCTGAAGGAACTGTCTGAACCAAAGGATCTGGGAACCGCAGTAACCGGTGTGTCCATTGCTGCAGTGCATGAGGGAAAGCTGCTTCTTCTGAAAGAATTCCGCATGGCTATTAACTGTGAAATTTACGGACTTTGTGCAGGACACCTGGAGGAGAATGAAAGCGTAGAAGAATGTATTCAACGGGAATTATATGAGGAAACCGGCCTGAATTTAAAACGGATCATCAAAATTTTTCCTCCTTCTTTTTCTGTGGTGACAATTTCTGATGCAAAGACACAGATCGCATTTGTGGAGGTTGAGGGAAAGATATCAGGTGAATATATGTCTGCAAACGAACAGATTAAAGCAGCCTTTTATACGCCGCAGGAGGTTTTACAGTTAATTGAAACAGCGACCTTTAGCTCCAGGGCACAGATGATTGCCTATGGGTTTTCCCAGGGACTTTTCCGCGCATAGAGTAAGAGGAAAATGCATATCGTATAAAGAGTTCTATTATGGCGGTGTGGCATGAAAAACGGAAAGCAATTAAAGAAAGCAGCCGGGAGGCTTGGAGTCGTTTGGGTAACGGTGACAGGGCTCCTGTTTTCTTTTGCATATTTGCCGGTGAGGGGGACAGCTTCAGAAGCCTGCAGAGAGAGAGACGACAGGGAAGTCTCTGGACAAATTTTGCTGAACACAGAAAATCCGGAACTTGCCCCTACAGAGCTTTATTCGAAAGCGGCGGTTTTGATGGATGCCAGGACAGGACGGGTTTTATATGAAAAGGATGGAAGCGAAAAGCTGTCCAATGCCAGTACCACGAAGATTATGACCTGTATTCTGGTACTGGAGCAGGAGTGTGATGACCAGATTATGGAGACATCTGCCTATGCAGGGGCACAGCCTAAAGTACATCTTGGTGTTCGGAGCGGGCAACAGTTTCTGGTAAAAGATCTGCTTTATTCCCTCATGCTGGAATCCCATAACGATGCTGCAGTGATTTTGGCAGAATCCATCGGCGCAAAAGCACTGGGCCTGTCTGACACAGCTGGAGAGCGAAATGTGGAGGAAAGCAAACAGGCAGTAGCTGCTTTTGCGAGAATGATGAATGAGAAGGCGATGGAAATTGGCTGTAAGGATACTACCTTTGTTACTCCCAACGGATTGGATGCTGTACAGGTAGCCGAAAATGAAAATGGAGAGGAAACTGTACTGACTCATGGAACAACAGCAACCGATTTGGCAAAAATCATGGCATACTGTGTGACATCCAGTCCGAAAAAAGAAGAGTTTCTGAAAATTACAAGAACAGTTGACCACTCTTTTTCCGATGTGGAGGGAAGGCAGTTCTACACCTGCCACAATCATAATGCTTTTCTGGGCATGATGGACGGAGCATTGTCCGGAAAAACCGGCTTCACAAATAGTGCAGGTTATTGTTATGTAGGTGCTTTACAGCGGGATGACAGAATCTATACCATTGCATTGCTGGCATGCGGCTGGCCGAATCACAAGGGATGGAAGTGGCAGGACAGCCGCAAACTTTATAACTATGGATTGGAAAACTATGTTTATCAGGAATTTTTGCCAGAGGTGGAAGTCTCGCCCCTGGCGGTTTCCGGTGGACAGACGAAAGACGGAAACCCTTATCACAGCGTAGAGATTCTGCCGGTTCTGGAAGAGGCGGAGCCCATGCGGATTCTCTGTCGTGAGGGAGAATATATGGTGGCAGAACTGGAGTGCCTGGATCATCTGGAAGCTCCGGTGGATGCTGGGACGCAGACGGGAACGGTAACCTATTATTTTGTGACAGCACAGGGAGAACGAATTCCCTGGAAAAGCGTCTCTGTGCAGGTACAGGAAACGGTTGCCGGGCTAGATGCAGAGTTTGTAACAAAGTATGTGACAAGAAATTTTCTGTTGGGACCAAACAGAGAGTAAATTTTAGGAAAATTGTATGAAACTGCCATATTTTGTTGACAAAGTTTTATCAATATGGCATAGTATTAAGAAATGATAACGAACCCATGAGGGAGTAGTTTGCACTAAATAGTGTGATATGTCAACACACTGATTCCTTTGGAATCTGGCATATCTTAATGAACGAGACTCAGACACAGAATGATGAACAACATTCTGTATCTGGGTTCTTTTTATTGCATAGAAAATTTTGGCCTATGCAATCAAACTATTTTTGAGAACAGGAGAAAAGGAAATGGGAATGATCGAGTTGTTTTTACTGGGTGTCGGACTGTCCATGGATGCCTTTGCCGTCTCTATCTGCAAGGGGCTGGGAGTCAAGGAAGTAAAGCCAAAGCACATGCTCTGCTGTGGATTGTGGTTCGGCGGCTTTCAGGCATTGATGCCATTGATCGGCTATCTATTAGGTTCCGCTTTTGAGAGTTACATTACTAAGATTGATCATTGGATTGCCTTTGTCCTGTTGGTATTTATCGGAGTAAATATGATCCGTGAGGCATTGTCTGACGAAGAAGAGCAGACCGGTGCATCTTTTAGTTTCAAAACCATGCTGTTCATGGCCATTGCGACCAGCATTGATGCACTGGCTGTGGGAATTACCTTTGCCTTTCTTGGAGTGAATATAGGGATGGCGCTCACGCTTATCGGCTGCACGACCTTTGTATTTTCTGCGGCAGGGGTGAAAATCGGGAATGTATTTGGAAAGAAATATCAAGCAAAAGCAGAGATTGTGGGAGGTGTAATTCTTATTGCAATCGGTTGTAAAATCCTGATGGAGCATTTGTTTTTCTAAATGACTGTAGTCCCTTTTGACCACAGCCTTTTACAAGGGCACATCTTGACATATATAAATACCATGCTACAATATATAGTATCTGCAATGTGTTGTGGGTGTATTAATATGATGTCAGGAGTGAGGGAATGAAAATCATCAAAAGAAGTGGGGCGGAGGCTAGTTTTGACCTTTCCAAGATCATAATAGCGATCCAAAAGGCTAATAAGAGTGTCAAGCAAGGAGACCGGATGCCGGAGAGTGACATTCTGGAAATTGCCAATAAAGTAGAACAGGATTGTCTGGCGTTGAAGCGTTCTCCCAGCGTGGAAGAAATTCAGGATATGGTGGAGAATGAACTGATGGATCGTCAGGTTTTTGCCGTGGCACGTAATTACATTACTTATCGTTATCGGCGTGCCCTGGTGCGTAAATCCAATTCCACGGATGAACAGATTTTAAGTCTGTTGGAGTGTAATAACGAGGAAGCAAAGCAGGAGAATTCCAATAAAAATCCTACAGTGAACAGTGTACAGCGTGACTATATGGCTGGCGAGGTTTCTAAGGATATCACCCGTAGATTTCTGCTGCCGGAGGATGTGGTAGAAGCACATGAAAAGGGAATTATTCATTTCCATGATGCGGACTATTTTGCACAGCACATGCATAATTGTTGTCTGGTCAATCTGGAAGATATGCTGCAGAACGGTACGGTAGTCAGTGAAACAATGATTGATACACCAAAAAGCTTCTCCACGGCATGTAATATTGCAACGCAATCTATCGCACAGATAGCAAGCTCCCAGTATGGCGGACAAAGTATTTCCCTGGCACATCTGGCTCCCTTCGTACAGGTCAGTCGTGAAAAATACCGTAAGAGTGTCCGAGAGGAACTGGAGGCAGTGGGAGAGGATGTATCCGAAGAAAAAGTCAATGCCATTGCAGAGATGCGTGTGAAAGAGGAGATCAAACGTGGTGTGCAGATGATTCAGTATCAGGTAATTACTCTGATGACCACGAATGGACAGGCTCCCTTTGTCACTGTATTTATGTATCTGGATGAGGTGCCTGCAGGTCAGATCAGGGAGGATTTGGCAGCGGTTATCGAAGAAGTGCTGAATCAACGTATGCAGGGGGTAAAAAATGAAAAGGGTGTTTATATTACACCGGCATTCCCCAAGCTGATTTATGTATTGGAAGAGGATAATATCCATGAGGATTCCCCATACTGGTATTTAACAAAACTGGCAGCCAAGTGTACCGCAAAGAGAATGGTTCCGGACTATATTTCCGAGAAAATCATGAAAAAACTGAAGGATGGAAACTGTTATCCTTGTATGGGATGTCGTTCTTTCCTGACAGTTTATAAGGACGAAGAAGGTAAATATAAATTCTATGGTCGTTTCAACCAGGGGGTTGTAACGTTGAATCTGGTGGATGTGGCCTGCTCCTCCAATCGGGATATGGAGTTATTCTGGAAAATCCTGGATGAGCGTCTGGAACTTTGTAAAAAAGCACTGATGTGCAGACATAACCGTTTGAAGGGAACCTTATCGGATGTAGCTCCCATTCTCTGGCAGTACGGTGCTCTTGCCCGTCTGAAGAAGGGAGAGAAGATTGATAAGCTGCTGTACCACGGTTATTCCACAATTTCCCTGGGCTACGCAGGGCTTTGCGAATGTACCCGTTATATGACCGGAAGATCCCATACGGATCCCAAGGTTACTCCTTTCGCCTTAAAGGTGATGCAGCGCCTTAATGATGTATGTAAGCAGTGGAGAGAAGAAACCAATATTGATTTCAGCTTATACGGAACGCCATTGGAATCCACAACCTATAAATTTTCCAAATGTTTACAGAAGCGTTTTGGCATTATTGAAGGTGTGACAGACCGTAACTATATTACAAACAGCTATCATGTTCATGTAACGGAAAAAATTGATGCTTTTGAAAAATTGAAATTTGAGGCGCAATTCCAGGAGTTGTCTCCCGGTGGTGCCATCAGCTATGTGGAAGTTCCCAATATGCAGGATAATCTGGATGCCGTGTTAAGCGTTATGAAATACATTTACGATCATATCATGTATGCGGAACTCAATACCAAAAGTGATTATTGTCAGAAATGCGGTTATGGCGGAGAAATCCGGATTGTCACCGATGATGACGGCAAACTGGTATGGGAGTGTCCCAATTGCGGAAACCGGGATCAGGATACCATGAATGTGGCAAGAAGAACCTGTGGTTATATCGGAACCCAGTACTGGAATCAGGGACGTACCCAGGAAATCAAGGAACGTGTCCTTCATTTATAAGAGGAAAATCCTCTGCCTGTTAGAAAATTCGCATTTGCTTTGCAAACAAGGAGGAGTTATGAACATTGCAGAAATAAAAAAATGTGATATTGCAAATGGGCCGGGGGTTCGGGTTTCTTTATTTGTCAGTGGCTGTACCCACCATTGTCCCGGCTGCTTCAATGAAATTGCATGGAATTTTGACTATGGGAATCCCTTTACCGATGAAATACAACAAGAATTATTGACAGCACTAGCCCCCTCCTATATCAGGGGGCTTACGCTGTTAGGCGGAGAACCCCTGGAACGAGTAAATCAACAGGGGCTTCTTCCTTTTTTGAAAAAAGTGAAAAAAATCTATCCGGAGAAGGACATCTGGTGTTATACCGGATATCGTTTTGAGGAGGATGTTGCAGGGCGGATGCTCCAGCAATGGGATGAGACAAAGGAATTGCTTCCTATGATTGATGTTCTGGTAGACGGTCGATTTCAAGAACAGTTTAAGGATATCCGTCTTCGCTTTCGCGGTTCCAGCAACCAGAGACTGATTGATCTGAAACAGACTCTGCAGAAAGGAGAGATTATTCTATGGGACGACTGATCAAAAAAATCGGCAGTATTCTTTTTTCCCGTCTTATTATTACTGCGCTTCTGGTTCTGCTACAGGTTTTATTTATCGGGTTTGAGATCTGGAAGCTGAGCAGCTATTATGTCTATATTGATATTGCCCTGCGGATTATCAGTCTGGGGGCAGTCATTTTCCTGCTTTACCGTCATTCCAATGCATCGGTCAAAATTTCATGGATTGTTCTTATTATGCTGGTGCCTTTATTGGGAGGATTGATTTACATTTTATTTGGCCATGTATTTATGTTCAAGCGGCTGCGCAAAAATGTAGACCGGGCAGAAAAGGCAACCAAAGAATCTTATCATCCCCAAAATGAAGTCTGGAATGAAATTGCCGCAGAGAATAGGCAGGTAGCAAATCTCTGTTATTATATCGGAAATTATTCTTATACACCGGTATATAAGAATACGAAAAATACTTACTTCAGGATTGGCGAGGAATTTTGGTACTCCCTGTTAAAAGATCTGGAAAAAGCAGAGAAATTTATCTTCGTGGAATATTTTATTCTGGAAGAGGGGGATATGTGGGATTCGGTACATGAGATTCTGCGTCGTAAAGTTGCAGAGGGTGTGGAAGTGCGTGTCATGTACGATGATGTGGGAAGTGTATTTGTACTTCCGAATCACTACGATGAACTGCTGGAACGGGAAGGCATCAAGAGTGTAGCTTTTAATAAATTATTTCCCCTCATGGCCATTATCCTGAATAACCGCGACCATCGGAAAATTGTTTCCATTGATGGAAAGATTGCCTATACCGGCGGTGTAAATATGGCAGACGAATACATTAACCGCAAGGTGAAATATGGACATTGGAAGGATACCGGTATCCGGGTAGAGGGAGAAGCAGCCCGTAGTTTTACGGTAATGTTTTTACAAATGTGGAATGCCATGCGTCCCACAGAAGTGGATTATTCTCCTTATTTGTTTGAGTTTCCAAAGAACAGTTTTCAGGATGGCTATGTTCAGCCCTATGGAGATTCCCCGCTGGATAATGAGACCCTTGGGGAGAATATCTACATGAATATTATCAACGGGGCCAGGGATTATGTATGGCTCTATACGCCTTATCTCATTGTGGACGATGCCATGATCCAATCATTGTGTCTGGCTGCAAAGAGAGGCGTAGATGTACGAATTGTGACACCCGGTATTCCGGATAAAAAGTTTGCCTATTGGCTGACCCAGTCCAATTATGGCGTGTTGATTAAGGCTGGTGTACGAATCCTTCAGTATACACCGGGATTTATTCATGCAAAATGTTTTCTCTGTGATGATGAAATTGCTACCGTAGGTACGATTAACATGGATTATCGCAGTTTTTATCATCACTTTGAATGTGGAACGTTATTGTATAGAACCAGTGTAACAGAAAGTCTGAAGAAAGATATGCTGGAAGTATTTGCAGTCTGTGAAGAAGTCACACCGGAATGGATAAAGCAGCACTTTGCGACCAGCTTCCTTTTTGGACCGATACTCAAACTGATGGCACCTTTGTTTTAGCAGCATGGGAAATTTTATTTCAGGATCATTACATTAGGAGGAAACTGTATTATGGCAGATATCAGACCATTTCTGGCAATCAGACCGGCAAAGGAAAAAATCGCAGACATTGCGGAGCTTCCCTATGATGTATTTAACAGAGAAGAGGCAAGAGCTTTAGTGGAAAAACGACCCCATTCCTTTCTGACCATTGACCGGCCGGAGACACAATTTGAGCCGGGGCATGATATGTATGCGGATGAAGTATATGCAAAGGCGAAGGAAATGCTGTGGGATAGGGTGGAGGATGGAAGCTTTATCCAGGACAGGAAACCCTGTTATTATATTTATCAGTTAACCATGGATGGAAGAACACAGACGGGAATCTGTGCCTGTGCCTCCATTGAAGATTATCAGAATGGCATCATTAAAAAGCACGAAAATACCCGTGCGGAAAAGGAACAGGACAGAATCCGTCATGTGGATACCTGCAACGCCCAGACAGGACCGATTTTTCTGGCATATCGGGCAAATGAGCAGATTGGACAAGCTGTGGAAGCCTGCATGAAAAATGCTCCTCTTTATGACCTGAAGCGTGAGGATGGAACCCGGCATACTGTTTGGCTTATGGATGCTCCGGAGCAGATCGAAGCAGTTCAGAAAGCCTTTGCCACGATCCAAAATATTTATATTGCAGACGGTCATCATCGCTGCGCTTCTGCAGTGAAGGTGGGATTAAAGCGGGCTTCAGAAAACCCCAATGATACCGGTAAGGAACCTTATCATTATTTTCTTTCGGTGCTGTTTCCTGACAGAGATCTGATGATCATGGATTATAACCGGGTTGTGAAAGACTTAAACGGACTTTCTGAAGAGGAATTTCTAAAACAGATTGAGAAAGCCTTTCTTGTGACAAAGGCGGGAGAGAAGGATTGCCCGGCTGACTATCGCAAACCAGATCAGAAAGGAGAGTTTGGTCTGTATTTAAACTCCGGCTGGTACCGTTTGCAGATTCGTCCGGAATTTAAGAATAGCGATCCTGTGGAGGGGCTGGATGTATCCTTATTACAAAATAATCTTCTGGCACCCGTTTTGGGAATTCTGGATCCAAAGACGGACAGCCGGATTGACTTTGTAGGAGGAATCAGAGGGATGGAAGAACTGGAGCGAAGAGTGGCTGGAGATTGTGTGGCTGCCTTTTCCTTATATCCAACTTCTATTCAGGAGCTGTTTGCTGTGGCAGATGCAGGAAAACTGATGCCCCCGAAATCAACCTGGTTTGAGCCGAAACTGTTAAGCGGAATTTTTATCCATTCCTTAGCATAGGTATGCTAAAGGAATAAGGTATGACAGATATCATGGTTTGGAAAGGAAATAAACAATGTTTTTTGAGAATGATCAAGGTGGTGTGGTAGATGAAATTCTGGAAACACCACAAGTGGATCCCACTGCAGTTCAAAAGTTTCTGGAGGAATTACCGGATAAGCTGTTACGTTTTGGAGTAAAGGTATTGATTGCTGCACTGGTCTTTATGATTGGGGTGCAGGTGATTAGGCTGATAGGAAAACTGGTTCACACCTCGATGGAACGCCATAACACAGATATAGGTGTGCGGCAGTTTGCCGATTCTTTCCTGAAATATGCCTTATATATTCTTTTAATTTTTCTGATTGCTTCCGGTTTTGGTTTCAATGTGGCAAGCATGGTGGCTTTGCTGGGATCCGCCGGTGTGACCATCGGTCTGGCATTACAGGGAAGCCTGTCCAATCTGGCAGGAGGGGTACTGATTCTTTTATTGAAGCCATTCCGGGTAGGAGATTATATTGTTGAAAACTCCGGAAAAAATGAGGGGACTGTGAAAGCAATCCAGATCTTTTATACCACATTAGAAACATCGGATAATCACATTGTTATGGTTCCAAACGGAAACTTAGCCGGTAGCAGTGTCATCAATTTTTCCAGTAATCCGAAAAGAAGAATGCTGGCAAAAGTAGGAATTTCTTATAATTCGGATATCCGTATGGCAAAGGATGTGATTCAGAAAGTGTTGTCGGAGGAACCCCGTGTCCTGCAGGAGGAACCGAAGCAGGTGTTTGTGGATGAATTGGGAGACAGTGCTGTCATCTTAGGGGTGAGATGTACGTTCCGAAATGAAGACTACTGGGAAGGAAAATGGGCAGTTACAGAAAGCATTAAGCTGGCCTTGGATGCAGCCGGCGTACAGATACCTTTTCCCCAGCTGGATGTGCATATGGATAAGTAAATTAGTTCGTTCAACTGCAATATTTTCACACAGGATTTTCACACAGGATTAAAATTTGTCCTTGCAAAAGTCTTACGGTTCATATATAATAGCATATGTTGATTTGCCTTTGCAGGTCAGATAAGCTGAAATAGCTCAGTCGGTAGAGCACTTCACTCGTAATGAAGGGGTCGTGAGTTCGAGTCTCATTTTCAGCTTGATTATTAAGAAAAGCGGCCCCGGGAGATGATATATTTTCTGGGGCAGCTTTTTTCTAAAATAATTCTAAAAAGGCGCCTGTCATACGGCGCCTTTTCTGATCATACTATTTTTACCATGCGATCGGCTGTAATCCATCAATACCGGAAATACCAAGTCCGGGTGCATCGGAAACGGTGATATCTTTTTCCTGGAAAACGGCACCGCCGTGAACAGGGTCTATCTTGCAGAGAACAGGACCGTCTAAGTCAATGCGGGTAATAATCTGTTTCGCACATGCCAGATGGACGGCAGCATTGACGCTGACCTTTGCCTCCAGCATACAGCCAATCATACATTCCACGCCATAAACCTCAGCGGCAGAGGCAATCTTTAAGGCATTGTAGATTCCACCACATTTCATCAGCTTAATATTGACCAAATCTGCGGCACGCATCTGCATGATGGTCAGGGCATCTTCGGGAGAGAACACGCTTTCATCGGCAAGCACCGGCACATAAGAATGTTCGGTGACATATTTCATGCCTTCGAAGTCATGGGCTTTTACAGGCTGTTCCACGAATTCAATGTCCAGCCCCTTTTCCTGCATCTGGTTTAAAAGACGGACAGCCTCTCTGGCGGTCCAGCCCTGGTTGGCATCAATGCGGATGCACAGGTCGGGACCAACTGCCTTGCGGACAGCCAGAAGTCTCTCCAAATCCTTATTGGCATCCTTACCCACCTTGATTTTCAGGCAGTCGTAGCCACGTTCCTTGGCATTTAACGCATCCAGAGCCATTTCCTCCGGCTCGTTGACACTGATGGTAATATCGGTGACGATGGATTTGCGGGAACCGCCAAGTAATTTATAAACAGGAATCCGGTATAACTGACCGTATAAATCCCACAGTGCCATATCCACTGCAGCCTTTGCACTGGTGTTCTTCACGATGGAAGACTGCAGGGTGAGCATGAGATTTTCAAAATCGTCAATGTCCATGCCCTTTAATTTCGGTGCGATATGGTCGCGGATGGCACCGATGATGGAGCCGGTGGTATCGCCGGTAACGGGGCCGGTGGGCGGTGCTTCGCCATAGCCTTTGTTGCCGGTATCGGTCAGGATTTCCACAATTACATCTTCCACAGAATTTACCGTGCGGAGTGCGGTTTTGAAAGGCACGCGCAGGGGAACGGAAAGAGTATAAAGCCGGATGTCAGTGATTTTCATACAGTTATTCTTCCTCCAGGTCTGAATTTTGCCAAAGGTAACCCACAGGTTACATCTTTTCCAGTATACCACCAGAGAAAAAGGATTGCAATTTTCCCTTGCACCCGGAGTGAGAAAGCGATAAAATGTGAGAAACTTAAGGGAACGAAAAGGAGAAACAACAATGTACCATCAGATTGCAAAGCTCATGATGTATGGTTCTTTGCGGGAGCATACTATTTTATATGAAATCGGAGAAATTTTCCGGCGTTTTGATACCCGCCCGGACAGTCAGACACCGGGGAGTAGTGACGCGGAACTGATCCGGGATATTTACACCCAGATCCGCAAATTGTTAGAGGTGGCGACAGACTATGGTTTTGACAAAAATCTGTGGCACAACTATCTGACCTTTCTTTTAATTACCAACGAAAATCCCTTCAGCCTGACCTGTGAAAAGGTAGGGGCAAACGACGGCAGCGTCAATATTTTTGCAAAAAACGATTTTCAGGTGTTTTATAATTTATTTCACTATGATTTCAAACCATTAGAAGATGCCCTGGGCATTGACTGTTTCCGCACCATTTCCAATTATCGTGCTATTGGCAAAAAAGAAATGATGTACAACAAAAATGTCAGTGAAAAAGTTCAGGCATTATCCGAAAGATTGGAGGAAGGCCAAAACGCAGAGGATTTCTTCCTGGCAGTGACAGATTTTTATAAAGCCTATGGCGTTGGCATGTTTGGCTTGAATAAGGCGTTCCGCATCCGGGATAAAGAGAGTGGGCCTGTGGAGTTCATGGCGATTAACAACATGGAACAGGTGGTATTATGTGACCTGGTGGGCTACGAAATCCAGAAAAAGAAACTGCGGGAAAATACCGAGGCATTTGTGGAAGGAAAAAAAGCCAATAATGTCTTGCTTTTTGGTGACAGCGGTACCGGTAAATCCACCAGTATCAAGGCAATTGTCAACGAATATTATGACAAGGGACTGCGGATGATTGAAATTTACAAGCATCAGTTTAAAGATTTATCCAACGTGATTGCCCAGATTAAAAACCGGAATTATCGGTTTATCATTTACATGGATGATCTGTCCTTCGAGGAATTTGAGATTGAATATAAATTTCTGAAAGCGGTGATTGAAGGCGGCGTGGAAACCAAACCGGAAAACATTCTGATTTATGCCACCAGTAACCGCAGACACCTCATCAAAGAAAATTGGAGTGACCGGGATGATGTGCATAATGAGAACGGTATGCACCAGTCCGATACCATGGAGGAGAAACTGTCCCTGGTTCACCGTTTCGGTGTCACCATCAATTACTCCAAACCTTCCCAGAAGGAATATTTCAGTATCGTAGTGGAACTGGCGAAAAAGCAGGGAATCCGGATGTCGGAGCAGGAGCTCTGTGCCGAGGCAAATAAATGGGAATTATCCCACGGCGGAATTTCCGGCAGAACCGCCCAGCAATTCATCAACTATCTGGCAGGATTACAGCAATGAGTAAAATGAAATTATTATTTACGGATTTAGACGCAACCTTTCTCGATGATAACAAAAATGTGCCGGAGCCAAACCATCTTGCGGTGCAGGAAATGTTGGAGCAGGGACATAAGGTGATTATAGCCACCGGGAGATCTCTTTCCAGCGCGTTGCTGCAGGCAGAACGGTTACAGCTGGACAGGCAGGGGTGCTATTGTATCGCCTATAATGGTGGTCAGATCTATGATTTTGGAACGGAAAAGCTGATCTATCATAAGACGGTTCCGGTCAGGTGTGCGAAAGAGGCCTATCGGATATGTAAGAAATATGGGGTACATATTCATACTTACGATGCCACATATGTGCTTACTCCGGAGGAAAACGAATCGGTAAAGAAGTATTGTAGTCTGGTTCATGTACCTTATAAGGTGATTTCTGGACTTTTTGAACAGCTGGATTTTGAACCTTCCAAGGTTTTGATGAGTGATTTTGATAAAACAGGAATCTTAAAGACCGTGCAGAGGGAAGTGGATGCAGCCTGTAAAGGAGAGACGGACACCTTCTTTTCCTGTGAGGAATATCTGGAAATGGTGCGCCACGGCGTATCGAAAGGTGCGGCAGTGCAGTTCCTTTGTGAATATCTGAACGTGGATTTAAAGGACACGGTAGCCTGCGGGGATGCAGAAAATGATATCCCCATGATTGAGACCGCAGGGGTTGGCGTGTGTATGTGCAACGGTGATACAAAAGTAAAAGAAAAAGCAGACTATATCACCACCCGGAACAACAATGAGGGTGGAGTAGCAGAGGCAATACAGAAATTCATTTTAAAATAGTACAGAAAAAGATGCCAAAATCTGGCATCTTTTTTAATTCATAGGAATTTTTTTATAATTCCATCAGCAAACGGTTTCCGGAACCAGGGTACCTGCCTTGTAGGAATCCAGCACGGTCTGAATTCGGTCTTGCACCAAAGCTGCAATCTCCGTGGTTTTCATATCTTTATAATCTTTATAATAAAGAGGTTTCAGATAGTAAACAAAGGTCTTCACCGGTTTTAAGCTGTGATATTCAAAACACATGTAAGAATTGATTAAAACCACGGGAACGATGGGGCATTTTGCCCATACAGCACTTTTGAAGGCACCGGGCTTAAAGACCGTGGTATCATTTCCGTTATGGAAATAACCGCCCTCCGGGAAGATAATAAATTTCCGTCCCTGTTTTGCCTCCTCTGACATTTCTTTGATAATCTTCATAGATTGGCGGACATCATTGGTATCTATCCGTTTGCCCTGTACCAGATCCAGAAACTGTTTGGTGAGAGGAATATTGGATTTCTCTTTATCCATAACGATGGAGCAGGGCTCTTTGTGAGTAATCATAATGCTCAGGGCATCGTATTTTCCCTGGTGGTTGGGAGTGAGAATATAACCGCCCATTTTGGGGAGATTTTCCATTCCATAGCCTTCTGTAGTAATATGTCCCGGCTTACACATCCGTCGGATACACAACAGATCCTTTTCATAACGCTGTTGTTCGGAATATTTTTCGGGATGCTTTGCCATATAACCCATCTGTGGAATCATATAAATGTGATGGAGATTGCGCAGAATCACATGGTAAAATCTTGAAAACATAAAATAACCTCATCCTGTGTACATGGTACTTGGGGGTAATATTCCAACAGTACAAACAGCAATTATATAAGAAAAAATCAGTTTCGTCAACAAATCCCCCAGTTCCTGTTTATAAAGTTTATGGTTTTTTTATAGAATAATCATTGACGATTTTGTTTTCTACGAGTAGAATACCAAAAGTAGTTTGCAAACAAACTGTTTGATGCCGAACTGTTAGCAATCAAACGTTTTTATTTCATAAAACGTTCCGATGGGATGCGCAGCCCGCAGAGGAAAAGTTTATGCTACGCATACCGCTCGCGTGCGCAAAGAGTCGGCAAGCGACTCCTTGTTTTGTATAGGTTGTGAAGTTTATTCAGAAAAGAAAGGAGTAGAATATGTCAAGGGAAAAACATGTGGGATTTGTGATTCACCAGATGGATAATCTGGTAAACCGGACCCGTGTGGCACTGGGACTGAAGACCGGAGTGGATGAGATGACCACCATGAATGGCTGGATTATTGCTTATCTGTGCAGAAATGCAGACCGTGATATTTTCCAGAGAGATTTGGAGCGGGAGCTTTCTCTTGCCAAATCTACCATTACCTGCATCTTGAAACCTATGGAGCAAAAAGGGTATATTGAACGGGTCAGTGTTGCCTCGGATGCAAGATTGAAAAAGCTGGTGGTTACCGATAAAGGCCGGGAGATGCACCGCATCTGTTATGACAACATGATGCAGATAGAGCAGATTCTGCGGAGTGGACTGACGGAGGAGGAGCTACAGACCTTTTTTACCATTATGGGAAAAATGAAGGACAATGTAGAGCAGTTGTCCTGTCAGATAAAAAGCGAAGAAAGGAAGGATGACACAAAATGATAAAAACACTTGCAGCCCAGATAAAGGAATTCAAAAAAGATTCCATTATTACGCCGCTGTTTATGATTTTAGAGGTAATCATGGAAATGATTATTCCCCTGCTCATGGCATCCATCATTGACAATGGCGTGACAGCGGGCGACATGCGGCACATTTACATTTGCGGCGCACTGATGGTAGTGATTGCCGGAATCGGTTTGTTTGCCGGAATTATGGGAGGCAAATACGGTGCGAGGGCATCCGCCGGCTTTGCCAAAAACTTGAGAGAGGCGATGTATACCAACATCCAGACCTTCTCTTTTTCCAACATTGATAAGTATTCCACCGCAGGACTGGTAACAAGACTTACCACCGATGTAACTAACCTGCAGAACGCTTACCAGATGATTCTCCGTATGTGCATGCGTGCACCGGTTTCTCTGATTATTGCGGTCATTATGGCGGCTGGAATCAACGCCCGTCTGTCCACCATTTATCTGGTAGCACTGGTATTCTTAGGCGTGGCAATTTTCGGACTGATTCCCAAGGCGATGAAATACTTCCGTGAGGTGTTCCACAAGTACGATGACTTAAACGCCAGCGTACAGGAAAACGTGGCAGCTATCCGTGTGGTAAAGGCGTACAACCGTGAGGACTACGAAACGAAACGTTTTCAGAATGCCAGCGGCAACATTTACAACATGTTCCTGAGGGCAGAGCGGATTGTGGTTTTAAATAGCCCCATTATGCAGTTTACCTTATATGCCTGTATTCTGGCGATCAGCTGGCTCGGCGCACACATGATTGTGGGCGGTTCCATGACCACCGGTGAACTGATGAGTTTTATGACCTACTGCATGACCATTCTGATGAACTTAATGATGGTTTCCATGATTTTTGTAATGCTCACCATGAGTGAAGCCAGTGCAGAGCGTGTGGCAGAAGTTATCAATGAGAAGGCTGACCTGGTAAATCCCGAAAACCCGGATTACAACGTGCCGGATGGTTCCATTGTCTTTGACCATGTGGGATTCCGTTATAATAAAACCAGTGAGATGCCTATTTTAAACGACATCAACCTTTCCATTAAATCCGGGGAAACCATTGGTATTATCGGTGGAACCGGTTCTGCCAAAACATCCCTGGTAAACCTGATCAGCCGTCTTTATGATGTGACAGAAGGTTCCGTGAAGGTCGGAGGCAAGGATGTGCGGGAGTACGACCTGGACACCTTGCGTAAAGAGGTTTCTGTGGTACTGCAGAAGAACGTTTTATTCTCCGGCACGATTCTGGAAAACCTGCGGTGGGGGGATGAAAACGCCACCGAGGAGGAGTGCATCCGTGCCTGCAAACTGGCATGTGCCGATGAATTCATTGAGCGGATGCCGGACAAATACAACACTTACATTGAACAGGGAGGCACCAACGTTTCCGGTGGACAGAAACAGCGTCTTTGTATTGCAAGAGCATTGTTGAAAAAGCCCAAGATTCTGATTCTGGATGATTCCACCAGTGCGGTAGATACCGCAACGGATGCCAAAATCCGTAAGGCTTTTGCAGAGGAAATCCCTAATACCACAAAGTTGATTATTGCCCAGCGTATTTCCTCCGTACAGAATGCAGACCGTATTATTGTCATGGAGAACGGGCAGGTCAACGCTTTTGGAACCCATGAAGAATTACTTGCGACCAACGAGATTTACAAGGATGTTTACGAGTCTCAGATGGGTGGCAGTGGCGATTTTGACGAAGGAGGTGAGCAGTAATGTCAGAAAATAAGAAACCCATGCCGGGACCGGGTGGCAGAAACCGCGGCCGTGGACCTAAACCGAAAATCGACCATCCCGGAAAACTTTTTGGCCGGATTATGAAAGAAATTATGAAGAACTATGCACCTCATTGTGTGATTGTTCTGATCTGTATCTTTATCAGTGTACTGGCGTCCGTACAGGGAACCATGTTTATGAAAACTCTGATTGACTCCTACATTTTGCCCTTACTGGGTCAGGAAAACCCGGATTTTTCCGGACTTGCGGCAGCCATTCTCCGGGTAGGAACCTTTTACCTGTGTGGTGCGCTGGCAGCTTATGTATACAACCGTTTGTTGATTAACGTTTCCCAGGGAACATTACGGAATTTCCGTAACAAGATGTTTGCCCACATGGAGAAACTTCCCATTAAATACTTTGACACCCATTCCCATGGCGATATCATGTCCATCTACACCAACGACATTGATACCCTGCGGCAGATGATCAGCCAGAGTATTCCCCAGATTATCAACTCTGTGGTAACCATTGTCAGCGTACTGGTGAGCATGATTATTTTAAATATTCCTCTGACCATTCTCACCCTGTTTATGGTAGGGGTCATGATGGTGGTAACCACCAAAATTGCAGGACAGAGTTCCAAATACTTTATTGCCCAGCAGAAGGATATCGGTAAGGTAAACGGCTACATCGAGGAAATGATGGACGGTCAGAAGGTGGTTAAGGTATTCTGCCACGAGGAAGAATCCCTGAAGGATTTCAAGAAACTCAACGACCAGTTGTTTGACAGTGCCTACAATGCCAATAAATTTGCCAACATTCTCATGCCTGCCAACGCACAGATTGGAAATATCAGCTATGTGCTCTGTGCCATCGTGGGCGGTGCCCTGGCACTGGGCGGTGTGGGAGGCTTTACCCTGGGTGGTCTGGCAAGTTTCCTTACTTTCAATAAATCTTTTAACATGCCTATCAACCAGGTGAGCCAGCAGTTAAACTCCATCATCATGGCACTGGCAGGCGCAGACCGTATTTTCAAATTACTGGATGAGACACCGGAAACCGATGAGGGCTATGTCACTCTTGTCAATGCAAAGAGGGAGGGCGACAAGCTGGTGGAGGTACCGGAACGTACCGGACTCTGGGCATGGAAACATTATCACAAGGCAGAGAACACCACCACTTATACGGAACTCAATGGTGATGTGGTTTTCGATGATGTGGACTTTGGTTATACCGATGAAAAAATCGTACTGCACAACATTGTGCTCCATGCGACACCGGGACAGAAGATTGCATTTGTCGGCTCCACCGGAGCAGGAAAAACCACCATTACCAATCTGATTAACCGTTTCTACGATATCCAGGACGGTAAGATCCGCTACGATGGCATTAACGTGAATAAAATTTGTAAATCCGACCTTCGCCGCTCCTTAGGAATTGTATTGCAGGATACCCATCTGTTTACCAATACGGTCATGGAAAATATCCGTTATGGACGTCTGGATGCCACCGATGAAGAAGTCATCGCAGCTGCAAAACGTACCAATGCCGATCACTTTATCCGTCAGCTGCCGGATGGTTACCAGACGGTACTCACAGGAGATGGTGCGAATTTAAGCCAGGGACAGCGGCAGCTCCTTTCCATTGCCAGAGCAGCGGTGGCAGACCCGCCGGTACTGATTCTGGACGAGGCGACCAGTTCCATTGATACCCGTACAGAAAAAATCGTGCAGGACGGCATGGATAAGCTGATGCACGGACGTACCACTTTTGTCATCGCCCACCGGCTTTCCACTGTTAAAAACAGTGACTGTATCATCGTTCTGGAACAGGGACGCATTATTGAGCAGGGTACCCATGACGAACTGATTGCAGCCAGAGGCAGATACTATCAGCTTTACACCGGAAATGCCATTTCCGCTTAATAACGAATATTGGGGGAAAACTTATGAGATATGCAGAATTTTTAAAGGAAGGCGGTACCATCGGTTTCGTGGCGCCCTCCTTTGGAGCCAACATCGAACCTTACCATTCTGCCTTTGACAGGGCACTGGAAAATCTCACGAAAAAGGGCTATTCCTATGTCCTTGGACCAAACTGCTACGCCGGAGAAGGCATCGGTATCAGCAATACGCCTGAAAAATGCGGTGCGGAACTGGAAAACGCTTACTGCGACACCGAAAGCCAGGTGTTAATTTCCTGTGGAGGCGGAGAGGAGATGTGCGAAATTCTGGACTACGTGAATTTCGATCACATACACAAAGCAGCTCCCAAATGGTATCTGGGCTATTCTGACAACACGAATTTTACCTTTCTTCTCACGATCATTTGCGACACCGCCTCCATTTATGGTCCCTGTGCCGGAGCCTTTGGCATGGAGCCCTGGGATACGGCGGTGGAGGATGCTTTCGCACTGTTACATGGGAAAAAGCTGGTAAATAAGGGGTATCCCTTATGGGAAAAAGAGGACTGGGCAGAGGATATCCAGACCCCCTATTCTCCCTATCATCTGACAGAAAAGAGGATACTTCATGGCTACACACCGGTAAATGGAAAACTGAAGGAAACCAATGGGCCTATCCATATGGAAGGACGGCTCATTGGCGGCTGTCTGGACTGCCTGGTGAATCTGGTGGGAACCAGGTACGACAAGGTAGCAGAGTTTGTGGAACGGTATAAGGAAGACGGCATTATCTGGTTTCTGGAAAGCTGTGATTTGAATGTATTTTCCATCCGCCGCGCCATGTGGCATCTGGAACATGCAGGGTGGTTTCCCTACACGAAGGGATTCCTTATCGGACGGCCCCTCCACTTTGACGAACCTATGATGGGCTTAGACCAGTACCATGCGGTCACGGACATCATCGCCCACCACAATGTCCCCGTTATCATGGACATTGATTTAGGGCATTTACCGCCCCAGATTCCCATTATCTGCGGAAGTATGGGAACGGTTGACCTGGCTGGTCAGGATTTTACTCTCCGTATGGATTTAATATAAAACTACGCCAGGTGCATGTGTTTCTTCATCAGATGCTCCACCCCCTGAATCATCCGGTACAGTCCAAAGGCAATGAGACAGAGAATCAGGATGGAACTGATGACCATGTGCAGCTGAAACACCTGGCTGCCATAAATAATCAGATATCCCAGTCCCCGTCTGGCAGCCAGGAATTCTCCGATAATCACCCCCACAAGCGATAACCCGATATTCACCTTCATGGTGCTTAAAAGCAGCGGCACCGAACTGGGAAGTACCACCAGACGGAACATATCCGTTCTGGAACCTCCCAGGGTATAAATCAGATTCTGCTTTTCTTCCGATGCCTGACGGAATCCGGAGTAAATACTGATAATCGCACCGAAAATTGCAACGGAGATACCGGCCACGATAATGGTGTCCATGCCAGTCCCCAGCCAAACGATAAAAAGAGGAGCCAGTGCCGATTTCGGAAGAGAATTTAAAATTACCAGATAAGGTTCGCACACCTCGGAAAAGCTTCTGGAAAACCACAGAAGACAGGCAGTGGACATACTGATTAACGTTACCAGGAAAAAACTAAGCAGAGTCTCAACCAGAGTGATTTCTATATGTGAAGCAAGATCCTTATGCATCCACAGATCTACACAGGTACGAACCACCAGAGAGGGGGAACTGAAAAAGAAGGAGTCCAGTGTTCCCAGCCGGACACTTCCTTCCCACAAGGCCAGAAACCCAAGAAAAACCAGCACACGCAAAATCCCAATCCTGCGGTGATGCCGTCTATGTCCACGAATGTACAATTCCTGTTTACTCAAAACCTTAGAACTGTGTTCCATCATTTAACTCCTTCCATAATTTATCAAAATAATTTCCATATTCCGGTGCCTGTCTTGCCGCCAGAGATCCCGGTTCTTTTACCGTGAGAGACACCGGAATGTCATCCAGAATAGTGGCAGGGCGCTTCGTCAGTACCAGAATCCGGTCTGCCAGTGAGATAGCCTCCGACAGGTCGTGGGTGATGAGAATGGCAGTTTTCCCAGCCTGCCGGATTTTCTCACAGATATCCCCGGAAACCTGGAGGCGGGTCTGGTAGTCCAGGGCACTGAAAGGTTCATCCAACAGAAGCAAATCCGGCTTTAACGCCATGGTGCGGATGAGTGCCGCCCGCTGTTTCATGCCCCCGGACAATTCGGAAGGGTATTTATCCCGGAACAATTCCAAATCATATTCCCTTAAGAGGGCATCAATATATTCCAGATTTTCCAGTGTCCGGCAGTGGTTGATTTCCAGTCCCAGACAGACATTCTGGTAAATAGTACGCCATTCCAGCAGATGGTCATGCTGTAACATGTAACCGATTCTGGAATTTCCCTTTTCAATGAGGCCATCCTCCGGGGAAAGCAATCCGGCAATTAATGACAATAACGTGGATTTTCCACAGCCACTGGGACCTACGATTGCCACAAATTCCCCTTCTTTGACAGAAAAGGTGATATGTGACAGTGCAGGTGTCTCACCTTTCAGACTGTGATAGGAATAGGACAGGTCCCTGACATTCAGAACTGTTGTGCTCATAAACATCACCCTTCCCGCCAGAATGAAACCGGCGAATCTTTTTTATATAAGGTATTCTATGTCGAAAATGGGCTTTCCGTTCCCTACCTTTTTGTTGAATTTCAAATAGAAATATGCTAGTATCAAATCTAGGTTTAACTATTTATGAAAGGAACAACGGCAATGGCACAGCTCTGGGGCGGAAGATTTACAAAAGAGACGGACAAGCTGGTTTATAATTTCAATGCATCTATTTCTTTTGATAAGAAATTTTATAAACAGGATATACAGGGGAGCATGGCACATGCCACCATGCTGGAAAAACAGGGAATTTTGACAAAAGAGGATGCCGAGGCAATCCGAAAGGGACTGACTTCCATTCTGGAGGATGTGGAGAGTGGTAAACTGGAAATTTCCGATACCTACGAGGATATTCACAGTTTCGTGGAGGCAAATCTCATCGACCGGATCGGAGATGCGGGAAAGCGTTTACATACCGGCAGGAGCCGTAACGACCAGGTGGCATTGGATATGCGTCTCTATGTGAGAGAAGAGATTCTGGAGATTGATGCTCTGGTAAAAGAATTACTTCAGGTATTATTAAATATCATGGAGGAAAATCTGGAAACCTACATGCCGGGCTTTACCCATTTACAGAAAGCCCAGCCGGTGACACTGGCTCACCATTTCGGTGCTTACTTTGAAATGTTCAAACGGGACAGAGGTCGTCTGAAAGATATTTATACCCGCATGAATGATTGCCCTTTGGGAGCAGGTGCTCTTGCAGGAACTACTTATCCTTTGGATCGTGAGTTCAGTGCAGAACTCATGGGTTTTGCAGGTCCCACCTTAAACAGTATGGATTCTGTGTCTGACCGTGACTATGTGATTGAACTGCTTTCTGCCTTGTCCACGATTATGATGCACTTATCCAGATTTTGTGAGGAAATCATTATCTGGAATACCAACGAATATCGTTTCGTAGAGATTGATGATGCTTATTCCACGGGAAGCAGTATAATGCCGCAGAAGAAAAATCCGGATATTGCAGAACTTGTCCGTGGCAAGACCGGACGCGTTTACGGGGCACTCACCAGTATTTTAACCACCATGAAAGGAATTCCTCTCGCCTACAACAAAGACATGCAGGAGGACAAGGAATTGACCTTCGATGCCATTGACACCGTAAAAGGCTGTGTGGCACTGTTTACCGGCATGGTAAAGACCATGAAGTTCAACAAGCCTGTAATGGAAAAGAGTGCCATTAACGGTTTTACCAACGCTACCGATGCTGCTGACTATCTGGTAGGAAAGGGTGTACCTTTCCGGGATGCCCATGGAATCATCGGACATATGGTACTGTACTGCATTGATAAAAATTGTGGAATTGAAGACTTATCCATGGAAGAGTTCAAGAAATTAAGCCCTGCCTTTGATACTGATATTTATGATTCTGTTTCCTTAAAAACCTGTGTGGAAAAACGTCTGACCATCGGTGCGCCTGGAAAAGAAGCCATGCAGAAGGTCATTGCGATAGAAGAGGGATACCTTAAAAATTCATAAAAAGAAAAAGGAAAAAGAGGAGAACATTATGAGTGAGAAACTAAAAGTCGGAATTCTTGGCGGAACCGGTATGGTAGGTCAGCGTTTTATTTCGCTGCTGGAGAATCATCCCTGGTTTGAGGTGACAACCATTGCTGCAAGCCCACGTTCCGCAGGAAAAACCTATGAGGATGCAGTGGGTGACCGTTGGAAAATGGATACCCCCATGCCGGAGGCTGTAAAGGAAATCAAAGTGATGAATGTCAACGAGGTGGAGTCAGTTGCCAGCCAGGTTGACTTTGTGTTCAGTGCTGTGGACATGAGCAAGGACGAGATTAAGAAAATCGAGGAAGAGTATGCAAAGACCGAAACCCCTGTGGTTTCCAATAACAGTGCTCACCGTTGGACACCCGATGTTCCCATGATGGTTCCGGAGATTAACCCTGAGCATGTGGCAGTTATCGAGGCACAGAAGAAGAGACTGGGAACAAAACGTGGTTTTATTGCTGTAAAACCTAACTGCTCCATCCAGTCCTATGCCCCTGTTTTAACTGCATGGAAAGAGTTTGAGCCTTACGAGGTAGTGGCTACTACCTATCAGGCAATTTCCGGTGCGGGAAAAACTTTCAAAGACTGGCCGGAGATGGTGGGAAATATCATTCCTTACATCGGTGGTGAGGAAGAAAAATCCGAGAAAGAACCCTTACGTCTGTGGGGAGAAGTAAAGGAGGGAGAGATTGTACCGGCAACCAGTCCGGTCATTACCTGTCAGTGTATCCGTGTCCCCGTATTAAACGGACACACCGCAGCTGTCTTTGTAAAATTCAAAAAGAAACCCACCAAAGAGCAGTTAATTGAAAAACTGACCTCTTTTAGCGGTGTTCCCCAGGAACTGAACCTGCCAAGCGCACCCAGGCAGTTTATCCGGTATATGGAGGAGGACAACCGTCCCCAGGTAACTCTGGATGTAGATTATGAGAACGGCATGGGAATCAGCGTAGGACGTCTCCGGGAGGATACCGTTTATGATTGGAAATTCGTAGGTCTATCCCATAATACCGTAAGAGGTGCTGCCGGCGGTGCTGTACTCTGTGCAGAATTATTAAAGGCAAAAGGTTTCATTACAAAAAAATAAAGTCATAATAAAAGATGAGGAACCCCATCATGGACGAAATGCAGTATACCATTGACCTGTTAACAGCCCAGAATAAAAAAATAAAGAAAACGGAGAAGATGTATCGGCAGATTGCCGATACATCTTCTGATGCCATACTTTATTATTCGTATGAGGATCAGACCTTTAAGAATCTTGGGAAATGGGATTCTTTTTTTGATTTCAGAGTAGAAACGATTGCTGATTTAAATCGTGTCTATGATGCGGTGGATGATTCTTATCAAGAAAAACTCAGAGATCTTGTTCTCTCTGAGGAATTACCGGATAAGGACAGTCATCATCTTATCTGCGGTGTGAATAATGGAAAATGCTGGTATGATTTCAGTCTGGTAGATTTCTGCGAAAACAATGTCCGTCTGGCACGGATTCTGCGCGTCTCCAATGTGACAAAGGATCACGAAAAAAGGGCGGAACTATCCTACCTGGCCTATTATGACAACACGACAGGTCTGATGAATAAAATGTTTTTTGTCAGCAATCTTGGCGGTTTTGTGAGACGTGCTTCCGAGGAACACGCCTGTGTATCCATCATGATGATTGATATTGATAATTTTAAACGAATCAATGATGGAATCGGCATTATTTACGGAGATGAACTCATTCAGGTCTTTGGCGGTATCCTCAGAAGCTTTACCAATGATCGTGTCATTGCTTCTCATTTCGGGGAAGATCATTTCTTTATGGCAATTTATGATCCCTGTGGAGATTGTAATGCGGATAGCATGTATCGTGCTATCCGGGAAAAACTTTCCACTCCGATCCGGCTTACCAACGGCAGATTAATTTCTGTTTCTGTGAGCGTGGGAGTGGCTGAATATCCGGAATCCACCCAAAATGCATTGGATCTTATCAAAAATGCAGAGATCTCCATGATGTATGTAAAGGAAGTCGGAAAAGATAATGTACGCTATTTTGATGAACAGGTGAGCAAACAGTTTAAAGATCATATCGAACTGGAACAGCTGATAAAGGAAGCCATGAGGAATGAAACCTTTGAACTATACTATCAGCCCCAGTACTTCTGTTATGATCGGAAACTACGAGGGGCAGAAGCGTTGATCCGTATGCGTGACAGAGAAGGTGTCATGCATTTTCCCGCAGATTTTATATCTGTGGCAGAAAGCAGCGGATTAATGAGGGATATTGGTGACTGGGTTATCCGGGATTCCTTTAAAAGCTGGTCAGAATGGAAGAAGAAATATCATTATCCCATGATTTTATCCATTAATATTTCAGTGGCACAGCTACAGGGTGACGATTTGATTGAACGGATGCAACAGCACCTGAAAAAGTTTGAAATTGATCCGGCAGAAGTGGAACTGGAAGTTACGGAAAGTGTGCTGATTGATGATACCCAGCGGATTATCAGCCGTCTGGAACGGCTTCGTGATATGGGATTCAAAATATCAATCGACGATTTTGGCACAGGCTTTTCCTCTTTATCGTACTTAAAGGATATGCCTGCCAATGCCTTAAAAATAGACAAGTCTTTTTTGGATACGCTGTTACAGGATCAATCAACGCAGGTGATTACCGAGACGATGGTATATCTGTCTAAGAAACTTGATCTGGTTAGTATAGCCGAGGGTGTGGAAACAGAAAAACAATTTGAGTATATCAGGCGCATGGGTGTAGATGTGGTACAGGGCTATCTGATGAGTAAACCTGTTCCAAAAGCAGAACTGGAAAAACTGATTCAACATGAGGAATCCTATTTATGATGTCACAGCGTTGGGCAGAAAAGAAATATCTGGAACAATTTTATAACGCCGACGGGAATCAAATTGTAGTGGTATATGGAGGACATGGCATTGGTAAGACCGCACTTGTGAGGGATTTCTGTATCGATAAGCCATATGGATATCATCTGGCAACCAACGGCTCAGAACGGCAACAGCGCTATGACTGGGCAAGAGAGCTGGAGGAGGAGGGTCTGGAACTGCCGGATTATCCTACCTATACACAGATCTGGGAAACACAGACAAGAATCATCACACATAAAAAAGTGATGATCATTGATGAATTCCAGAATCTGGTAAAAAACAGTGATACCTTTATGGATGAATTGATTTTCTTTGTAAAAAAAGAACAAAGTCAGCAAAGCCTGCTGGTGATTTTGTGCAGTTCTACTGTTGGATGGGTAGAAAATGCCATGGTTCCCAGAATTGGACATGCAGCCCTTGATTTATCCGGATTATTAAAGCTGAAACCCTTACCTTTCCGATTGCTTCGGGAAGAATATCCCTCTTACGATATTAAAGATTGTGTAGCTTTATATGGCATCTCGGGAGGAATGCCTGCATACTGGAAAGAGTTTGATCCGAAAAAAAATCTTCGTGAGAATATCTGTAATGCGATTTTATCACCTTCCGGTGCGCTCTTTTATGAGGCACAGCGTCTGGTGGGAGAGGAACTGCGGGAACTTGCGGTGTACAATACCATTCTTTCTGCCCTGGCAGAAGGAAGGCATAAGCTAAATGAGTTGTACCTTCATACCGGATTTTCCAGGGCAAAAATCAGTGTTTATCTACGAAATCTCATGGAGCTGGAAATTGTGGAAAAAATCTTTTCCTATGATACCGATGGAAGAGCCAATACGCAAAAAGGAATTTATCGGATAAGAAATCCCTTTGTTCGTTTTTATTATACGTTTCTTTATCCGCATTTGGGAAAACTGGATACAATGAATCCGGGAGAGTTTTATGACCGCTATATTGGAAAATATCTTTCTGCCTATGGGGATTCCTGTTTCCGGGATGTATGTCTGGAGTATATAGAAATGCAGCATCCATTGAGCAAAAGAGGAATCTGGCAGGGAAAGACGGGATGTATTGATATTGTGGCAGTGGATGAAGATGGTCATACCATTGTGGCACTTTGCAGTTTTTCAAGGGTGGTCACTTCTGGGGAATATGAACAGTTTCTTCTTTGTCTGAAAAAAGCAAAACTGGAACCGGAAGAAATTTTGATTTTCGGCGGCGAAGGTTTTGACACCCAGGTTCAGGCAGAGGAACGGTTGAATCGTCTGGTTCATCTGATTTCTGCACAGCAATTAACATTTTAGGAGATTTCATGGGGAAAAAACTGATTATCACAGAGAAACCCTCTGTGGCGCAGGAGTTTGCGCGGGTTTTACATGTGTCGGGACGAAGGAACGGTTATCTGGAGAATGACCAGTATGTGATTACCTGGTGTGTGGGGCACCTGGTAGAAATGGTTTATCCGGAGGACTATGACGAAAAATACCGGAAGTGGAAGCTGGAGGATTTGCCCTTCCTGCCAGAGACTTATAAATATCATGTGATTGAAAATGTCAGAGGACAATATGATATTGTAGAAACAATGCTGCACCGGGAGGATATCGACACCGCCTACTGGGCAGGAGACTCCGGAAAAGAAGGACAGACCATCGAGGAAAACATCCGCAATTTCGGCGGGGTGCGGGATGGCATGGAGGAACGCCGGGTCTGGATTGACTCCCAGACGGAGGAGGAGATTCTCCGGGGAATCCGGGAGGCAAAACCCATGTCCGATTACGCGAACCTGGGGAAGTCTGGAATTATGCGAACCATTGAGGACTATGCCATGGGTATTAACTTTTCCCGTGTTATGTCCGTGAAATACGGAAGACTTTTAAACGATGCCGCAGGCACACAAAGCTACACTGCCATTGCGGTGGGGCGGGTTATGACCTGTGTGCTGGGCATGGTAGTCATTCGTGAACGGGAGATTCGCAATTTTGCGGAGACTCCCTTTTATCGTGTTGTGGGCAATTTCCAGCCGGTGCAGAAAGCTGGCGATGAAAAGTCGGATAATCCGCCGTTACAGGCGCAGTGGAAGACTGTGGAAGGATCCAAATATTTCCAGTCTCCCTTACTTTACAAGGAGAATGGTTTTAAACGGCAGGAGGATGCCCAGACGATGATGGGGGAACTGGAGCAGAAACCCGCCACCGTAAAAGAACTGGAACTGGGCACCAGTAAGAAACGCCCCCCCCTGTTATTCAACCTGGCAGAGCTGCAGGCGGAATGTTCCAAACGGTTTAAAATCAGCCCGGATCAGACACTACAGGTGGCACAGGATTTGTATGAGAAAAAGCTGACTACTTATCCCCGTACCGATGCCAGAGTGCTTTCCACGGCGGTGGCAAAGGAAATCCATAAGAATCTGAATAAGCTGACGGGGTATCAGCCTACGGCGAAATTCACGGAGTCTATTCTGAAAAACCGGCTCTACGCCAATATTGTCCGGACAGCATACACCGATGACAGCAAAGTGACTGACCATTATGCCATCATTCCCACGGGACAACTGACGGAATACGACGGCTTAAATGATTTACAGCGGAAGGTTTATGATTTGATTGTCCGCCGTTTCCTAAGTATTTTTTATCCCCCTGCTGAGTATGACACTGCAAAGTTGACTGTACAGGTCAACGCGGAAAGTTTTTTTGCTTCCGCAAGGGCACTGCGAAAAGAGGGATATTTGGAAATCACCGGACTGCAGAAACAGAATACGAAGGAGGGGGAAGACGCTAACAGTTCTTCCGATTCTGATGAGGTGGCAGACAGTGCCGCTTTTCTTGCCTGCGTGCGGAAATTAAAGGTAAACGATGCTCTGACAGCCATCGGTTATGAATTGAGGGAAGGAAAAACATCACCGCCGAAACGCTACACCTCCGGTTCCATGGTGCTTGCCATGGAGAATGCGGGACAGCTTATTGAGGACGAGGAGCTGCGGGAACAAATCAAAGGCTCCGGCATCGGCACCTCCGCAACCCGTGCGGAGATTATCCGTAAGCTGGTGCGGATCGGGTACTTAAATCTCAACCCCAAAACCCAGATTCTCTCTCCGGAGCGGCTGGGTGAGATGGTTTACGAAGTGGTGGCAATGACCGTACCGGCACTGTTAAATCCCAAGATGTCCGCCTCCTGGGAAAAGGGACTGGACGGCATCACCAACGGCTCAGTAGTCATGGAAGATTACCGGGCAAAGCTGGAGCATTTTATCCGAACCGAAACCATTTCCATGAAAGAGCAGGATTTGCGTGTACCACTGGCAGAAAAGATTTCTCCCTTTGCCGGGAAAAACGGCAAGGGCATGGGTGCAAGACGGAAAATTGGTGCCAAATGTCCCCTGTGCGGGGGAGAAATCGGCACCACGCCCTTTGGTTTCGGCTGTTCCAATTATAAAAAGGATGACCCGGAAAGCTGCAAATTTTCCATTGGGAAGATTGCGGAGAAGGAATTGACGGAGGAACAGGTTCTGGAACTGTTAAATAACGGGAAGACAGGAACGATCCGGGGCTTTAAATCCAAATCCGGCAAAAAGTTTGATGCCTGTCTGATGCTGGATCAGGATGAAAACGGAAAGGTTACCGGAATTAAATTTGATTTTGAAAATGTGGAGCCTGCCAAAGTGAAGGATGTGGTATGTCCCTTATGTGGCGGCGATATTGTAAAGACACCCTTTGGCTACGGCTGTGCCAGATATGACAGAAATGTGGAGGGGAGCTGTAAGTTCTCCATCGGAAAAATTGCCGGAAAGGATTTATCCGAGTCCGCTGTCCGTGAGTTAATCAACACCGGAAAAACAGGAACGATACGGGGTTTTAAGTCCAAATCCGGCAAGAAATTTGACGCCTGCCTTATGTTAGACAAGGATGAGAAGGGCATCGTTAAGGGCATTGCCTTTGATTTTGAAAATGTGGAGCCTGTCAAGGTAAAAGGTGTGGCATGTCCTCTGTGTGGCGGGGATATCGTAAAAACGACCTTTGGCTATGGCTGTGCAAACTATGACAGAAATGAGGAGGGAAGCTGCAAATTTTCCATCGGCAGAATCGCCGGAGTTTCTTTAAAGGAAGCCCAGGTGAAACAGCTTTTAACAGAGAGACATACTTCCCCCATAGAGGGCTTTGTAGCCAAAACCGGCATGATGTTTACCGCTCCCTTAAAGCTGACGGAGGAGGGACAGATTACCTTTGACTTTCCCGAAAAACCGGCGCCGGTTCCTTCCCATCTGGTTTGTCCCAAATGCGGGAAACCCATGATGAAGGAACAGTGGGCATACACTTGTACATGTGGCTTTAAGCTGCGGCACACTGTTGCCCAGGTGGAGCTGCCGGAGGAGATTTTGCAGGAATTACTGGAAACCGGCAAGACGAAGGCAAAAGTAACCGGCTTTGTGGCGCGTTCCGGTGCCAACTTTGAAACCTGTTTAAAATATGAAAATGATAAAATAGAGTTTGATTTTGAAAATCCCGGTATTACCCCGGAGAAGAAAGAAGGACAAGAAAATGGACGCAATGAAAATCAAGAATCTGTATGATTTAAACGAGACGATTGCCGCGGCTTTGTTTGACCCGGAGCTGTATCCCTGGGAACTGCTGCCGAAAATCAGTGACTTTATCGTAGAGCTGGGCAAGACTCTTGACCCGGAGAAATTTGAACAGCGGGGAGAAAATGTATGGGTTGCCAAATCTGCCAAAATTTTTCCCAGCGCCTATATCGGCGGTCCCTGCATCATTGATGAGGAGGCGGAAGTGCGCCACTGTGCCTTTATCCGGGGCAATGCCATTGTAGGAAAAGGTGCTGTTGTGGGAAACTCCACCGAGTTAAAGAATGTGATTCTTTTTAATAAGGTACAGGTTCCTCACTACAATTATGTGGGTGACAGTATTCTGGGCTATAAATCCCACATGGGAGCAGGCTCCATCACCTCCAATGTCAAGAGCGACAAGACACTGGTTACCATCAGAATCCCCAGCGGGGCAGTGGAAACCGGCTTAAAGAAAATGGGTGCCATGCTTGGAGACTATGTGGAAGTAGGCTGCAACAGCGTTTTAAACCCCGGCACTGTCATCGGCAGACACTCCAATGTTTATCCCACCTCCAGTGTCCGTGGGTTTGTGCCTGAACAACATATTTTCAAATCCCAGGAGGGTATTGTAAAGAGGAAATAGTTTGGTTAAGGGAGAAAAATTGATAAAATTCTATCAAAAGACTGGATTTTTTGTCCTAAATGTGAGAAAATGTGAGTAATGTGTGGCGACATCAGGCCACCAAATGATTACTTAATCGAAAGGAGTTTTCACATGATCTATTCTAAAGAAGTTGAAGAGATGTGTACAGTAGCTCAGGGCGTTCATCACGGCTGTGCTCCCATCCCTGAAGAAGCAAAATGGGTTCAGGCCAAAGAAGTAAAAGATATTTCCGGTTTAACACACGGAGTGGGCTGGTGTGCACCTCAGCAGGGTGCCTGCAAGCTGACTTTAAATGTTAAGGAAGGCATCATCCAGGAGGCTCTCGTTGAGACCATCGGATGTTCCGGTATGACTCACTCCGCAGCTATGGCAGCTGAGATTCTGCCCGGCTTAACCGTTATGGAAGCATTAAATACCGACCTTGTTTGTGATGCAATCAACACCGCTATGAGAGAGTTGTTCTTACAGATCGTTTACGGTCGTACACAGAGTGCATTCTCCGAGGAAGGTCTGCCTGTAGGTGCTGGTCTTGAGGACTTAGGTAAAGGCTTAAGAAGCCAGGTAGGTACCATGTACGGCACTCTGAAAAAGGGACCTCGTTATCTGGAGATGGCAGAGGGTTATGTTACCGGTATCGCTCTGGACAAAGATGATCAGATCATCGGTTACAAATTCGTTAACCTTGGTAAGATGACCGATTTCATCAAGAAAGGTGACGATCCCGCTACCGCTTATGAGAAGTCCTGCGGACAGTACGGACGTGTTGATGATGCAGTGAAGATCATCGATCCCAGAAACGACAAGGAGGTAAAATAATCATGGCATTATTCGAGTCTTATGAAAGACGTATTGATAAAATCAATGGCGTATTAAACAGCTATGGCATTTCTTCCATCGAAGAAGCCGAGAAAATTACCAAAGATGCCGGTCTTGATGTGTATGACCAGGTTAAAAAGATTCAGCCCATCTGTTTCGAGAATGCTTGCTGGGCATACACCGTAGGTGCCGCTATCGCAATCAAAAAAGGCTGCCGCAAAGCTTCTGAGGCTGCTGCTGCAATCGGCGAAGGTTTACAGTCTTTCTGTATCCCCGGTTCCGTTGCTGATACCCGTAAAGTAGGTCTTGGACATGGTAACCTTGGTAAAATGTTACTGGAAGAGGAGACCGACTGTTTCTGTTTCTTAGCCGGTCACGAGTCCTTCGCTGCCGCTGAAGGTGCGATCGGTATCGCTGAGAAAGCAAACAAAGTTCGTCAGAAACCTCTGCGTGTTATCTTAAATGGTCTTGGAAAAGACGCTGCTAAGATTATTTCCCGTATCAACGGTTTTACCTTCGTAGAGACCGAGTACGATCCTTATACCAACGAAGTAAAAGAGATCGAGCGTATCGCTTACTCTGAAGGACTTCGTTCCAAAGTAAACTGCTATGGTGCAAATTCTGTACCCGAAGGTGTTGCCATCATGTGGAAAGAGAACGTAGATGTTTCCATTACCGGTAACTCCACCAACCCTACCCGTTTCCAGCATCCGGTAGCAGGAACCTACAAAAAAGAGAGAATCGAAGCAGGAAAGAAATACTTCTCCGTTGCTTCCGGTGGTGGTACCGGACGTACCCTGCATCCCGATAACATGGCTGCAGGTCCCGCATCCTATGGTTTCACCGATACCTTAGGCCGTATGCACTCTGATGCACAGTTCGCAGGTTCTTCCTCCGTTCCCGCTCACGTTGAGATGATGGGCTTAATCGGTATGGGTAACAACCCGATGGTTGGCGCTACCGTTGCTGTTGCAGTTGCCATTGAGGAAGCTGCTAAGGCAAATCGTTTCTAAGATTTAAATACTTAGAAACCTAGTAAAATCAATACTTTTAAGGGTTCATAGATAGTTGTCTATGAACCCTTTTTCTATTCTGCCTATAAAAAATCAGGTGATTATTTGAGGTTAAATTTTGCTGAAGTCTACATAGATTCAAAATGTAGACTTGAAATGACAATATTATGAATTGGTTTGTGATTGGTTTGTGATGAATCGGTGATGAATCATCGAATAAAAATATACATTATTCCCGAGAGAAAATCCAGTAGAAATCAACATAAGTTTATGTTATAATTAGTTATCTGATTAGTGCAACACAATTGTATAAAAATGGAGTTGAGATTATGCTGAAAAACAACTTGGAGATAGATGTTAAGGTAAAGTGCCTCGAAGAAGGGGTTACTCAGGCACAGCTGGCGGAGAAGGTTGGAACTTCGGCTCCGTATGTAAGTCGGCTGATAAATAAGAAAGAGGGCATCTTGAATAAAACATTTGTAGAAATGCTGGAAGCTCTCGGTTACGATATTCAACTGACCTATGTAAAAAGATAAGTGAAAATTTGGAGCGTTTGGATAATTATAATGTATGTCAATAGCAATGCTATTTAGTCAGGAGGTTTGGCGATTGAAAGAAGAGATTCTAGAAGAATTAAACATTAAAGAAGATCATGAGCGAGAATGTAAGCTGGCAACAGGTGGACTCCCTGAGAGCATATGGGAGACTTACTCTTCTTTTGCAAATACAAATGGCGGCACGATTCTGCTTGGAATTAGGGAACACAGAGATTCTTTTACAGTTGAAGGACTGACAGACAAGCAGATTGTTAAATATCAGAAGGATTTCTGGAGTACTTTAAATGACAGAAATAAGGTGTCAAAGAATATCTTGCTGAATCATCATGTCAGACCTGTGGCTGTCGGAGAAAAGAAAATACTAAGAATTGATGTACCTGCGGCAGATAGGCATGATAAGCCGGTATACATCGGGACAGATCCAATGAAAGGTACTTATAAAAGAGATTATGAAGGCGACTTCCTTTGTACCGAAGAGGCAGTCCGTGCAATGTTCGCAGACCAGAGAGATATATCTGGAGATGTGGAGGTGCTTGACGAGTTTGGATTGGATGTGCTGAATCAGGATACGATAAAAGGCTATAGAATCATTTTTGAACAGCTTCACAGTGGACATCCGTGGAATGCTTTGGAAAATGATGAGTTCTTTATGAAACTAAGGGCAGCAGCGAAGAATAAGAATGGTACATTATCTCCAACAATAGCGGGACTATTATTCTTTGGAGAGGCTTATCACATTACAGAAGTTTTCCCAAATTATTTTCTGGATTATCGTGAGGAATGCGATGACAAAGCAGTGCGTTGGTTATTCCGTACACATTCTAACGAAGGTGATTGGAGCGGTAATATATATGACTTTTTCTGCAAGGTGCGTACCAGAATGGACGATGATGTAGCAGTTCCATTCGCAAATAGACGAAATGGATATCGGATAGACAGAGTGGATGTGCATGATGCATTGGAAGAAGCATTGGCAAATGCATTGGCACATGCAAATTATTATGGCAGACGAGGAATCCTTGTTGTTAAAAAGGGTAAGGAACTTAGCATTTCCAATCCTGGAACTATCAGGGTAACAAAAGAGGAATTTTATGCAGGTGGCAATAGTGATCCACGAAATCCGAATATCTTAAAGATGTTTGGTTTTGTAAATGTCGGTGAGCGTGCCGGTAGTGGTGTCGATAAGATTATGACAGCATGGGCAGAACAAAATTGGAAGAAACCGGAATTTGATTTCTCAGAGCGCAATGACAGGGTAACATTAAAGCTTGAAGTTGGACAAGTGGTATATATTCCGGGAGCTGCTGATATAAGAAACTCTACAGAGAGTGATGAAGAAGAGACAATGATTATTATGTCGAAAGAGGAAAAAGTACTTGCTTATATCAGGCAAAATGGAAGTATTTCAATGCAAAAAGTAATGGAAACCTGTAACTACAGATCTAGAACTGGAGCAAGAAAGTTAATAGATAAAATGATAAAAGTGGATTTGATAGAAAAAATGGGAGAAGGAAACAAGACGATTTATAAAATTAAAGAATAGGTTACTGGTCACTTGAAATGAAAGAGTGACCGGTAGATGGTCACTTTTAAAATAAAATGACCACTAAGTGACCAGTAGAAGGTCACTGGCGTTCATTGAGTGACCGCCATTATCAATATCAAATGTAATTTGTGCAGAGACTATCTGCACAAATGGATTAGAAGGTGAAATATGGATTTACAGAACATACAGGATCAATTAAATACAGAATTTGCTAAGTCAGAGACAAGAATCATATTCTGATTTGATGATAAAGGTGAATACGAGGATGAGGTATCGGAACTGCAGCTTGGTGATGTAAAGCTGCACATTCTTGATGGTACAAGCTGGCTCTATTCAAAGTATTTATTGCAGTACTTGGTGAGATTAGTATCGGTGGAACACTTATTAAGGTAGAAGATTTAGCAAGTACATTGCAGGTGTGCCTTGATAGTGGAGCTAAGAAAGTACTTATTCCAATTACATCGGCAGCAGATCGTGGAACTGTACCATCTGACTTAGTTGGAGTGTTCAGTCTGATATTCTATTCTTCTCCGGAAGAAGCAGTTTATAAAGCATTGGGTGTAGCGTAATTTCCCCGCATATTCCCCCAACTCCCACATAAAGATAAATAAGGAGCATTTCAGGGGGATTCCCATGAAAAAAGTGCAGAAAGCGGACGGACAATCGAAGAAAAAAGGAACAGACTGGAGACGGTCGGGCTTTGCCTGGATACTGACAGCACTGTTCCTTTTTCTGTGCAATGTGACAGCATGGACAGGAGTGGTGCAGGCAGAGGGGGAGGAAACGGCGGGAGGAGACATGGAGGCGGTGGACGGCGTGGTGCCTTCCACCTCCATTTTACTCATGGAGGCAAGCACGGGAAAAGTCATCAAGGAGCAGGATGCGGATGTGTGCAGGCCACCCGCCAGTGTCACCAAGGTAATGACCTTACTCCTCACCTTTGAGAAACTTTCCCAGGGAAAAATCCATCTGACCGACGAAGTGACCACCAGTGCCAGAGCGAAATCCATGGGCGGTTCCCAGGTCTTTTTGGAGGAAGGAGAGATTCAGACAGTGGAGACTCTGATTAAGTGTATCGCGGTGGCATCCGGCAATGATGCCTCTGTTGCCGTGGCGGAGCATATCGCCGGTTCTGAGGAAGAATTTGTGAAGCTGATGAACGAAAAAGCAGACCAGCTTGGCATGAAAAATACCCATTTTGTGGACTGCTGCGGGCTGACGGACTCTACGGAGCATTACACCACCGCCCGGGATGTGGCATTGATGTCCAGGGAGTTAATCACCAAATACCCGGACATTTTTAACTATACTACCATCTGGATGGAGGATATCACTCACACCACTGCCAGAGGGAGCAGCAACTTCACCCTTTCCAGCACCAATAAATTGTTAAAGCAATATCAATGGGCAAACGGACTGAAGACCGGATTTACTTCCCGTGCCAAATATTGTATTACCGCCACCGCCTGCAAGGATGAGATTGAATTGATTGCAGTTATTATGGGAGCGGAAACAAAAGAAATACGGAACCAGACGGCGATTGAGTTATTCAATTATGGCTACAGCGTCAGCAATCTTTACCTGGATGCTAACCAGGATACCCTGGAGCCTGTCCCGGTGGAAGGAGGAGTAGAAGATACCGTTTCTGTCTATATTGAGGAGCCTTTCCGGTATCTGGATATCGACGGAAACGATTTAAGCCAGATAGAAAAGACCCTCCAGCTCCCGGAGAAGGTAACCGCCCCGGTGGAGGAAGGTGGGGTAGCAGGCAGAGTGGTATACCGGCTGGGGGATCAGGAAATCGGTTCTGTCTGTGTTCTTTACGGAAATCCGGTGGAGCAGGCGTTTTATCTGGACTATCTGAAAAAGACCATTCATACTTTTTTCCTTTAAAGATTTGCGTAAATGGGAAAAGATGCTATAATAGACGGAAATCAGAGAAGGATGTGCAATCCCTGCGCAGAAAGGAAGAATACCATGTACGAGAAAGAATGTACGTTTTTACGAAATACAGCAAAGATGGCACTTCGGAAATATTTATCTGCCCCGAAGGATGTCAGCGCAAAAGCGGAATACGATGTGGTGACTACCGTAGATACCAATGTGGAACAGTTTGTGATGGAGGAAATCCGCCGCAATTATCCTAAAGATACCATTCTCAGCGAGGAATCCCATCCCACAGAGAGTTTGGGAAAACGTACCTGGGTTCTGGATCCCATTGATGGCACCTGGAATTTTATGGGAGGTTCCCCGTTATTTGGTTTTCAGGGAGCCTTCTGTGTGGACGGAAAGCCGGTGGTATCTGTGATTATTCTCCCCATGCTGCGGGAGGAATATTATGCTATCAAAGGAAAGGGCGCTTACTGTAATGGCAAAAAGATTTCCGTTTTCCCCAAGGAAAATCTTCATCAGACCATTGTAAGTTTCAGTGATTATAATCATGAGCAGCCTTTGGAAAAACAGCCGGTTTACCAGATGCAGCAACGCCTTTACAATAAAATCGGACGGCTGAGAGGTTTTGGGGCCGCCTGCTTTGATCTTACCAGTGTGGCAAGTGGGCGTACCGATGCCTATGTACTGGTAACCCACAACCTCTGGGATATTCTTCCCGGTGCGTTCCTCTGCAAGGAGGCGGGTGCCAGCGTCTGTGACATTACCGGGCGTAAATACCAGACAAATGCCGATGGCATTGTGGTTGCCAATTCAGAAAAACTAAAAAATGTGATTGTGTCTGCCATTACCGGTAAAAGCAGTAAGCCCAGGAGACGAAACAACCGTAACAACAAGACAGGTAACAATCCCAACAACGGCAAAGCCGGGAAAGAATAGAAGTTATGTGGATAGGACTTCTTACCATCTTAGGACTTTTTATATTGTATGCCGTGATAAGCTGGATTCACTGCATGATTGGCTTTCGGAAGAACCGTTTTACCTTCCGGGATGCCCGAATCAAAGAAGCCTGCCGAATGGTGGTGCTTTCGGACTTGCATGGCAGAACTTTTGGCAAAAACAGTGAAAAGCTGATTCGTTCCATTGAGGAGGAAAAACCGGATGCGGTTCTCATTACCGGAGATATGATTACCGCCACGAAGGACTGTGACTACCGGGTGGCGTTGTCCGTCTGCGAGCAGTTGGCAAAAAAATATCCCGTTTACTATGCCCTGGGAAATCACGAGCAGAAATGGAAAGAGCGTACTTATAAATTTGGAAATGTGTATCAGGAATACGAACGGAAACTGAAAGACGCCGGAGTGCAGATTCTGGAAAACCAGCATATTTTACTGCCCCGATTTGGAATCGCCCTTTATGGGCTTTGTATGAACCATGATATTTACTATAAGCGGCTGACAGAGGTGCCTATGGAAACCACCTATCTGCCGGGAATTTTGGGGAAACCGGAAGAAGGAGTGTACTGTGTCCTTCTGGCGCACAATCCCGATTATTTCCCCTATTATGCCGCCTGGGGGGCAGATTTGACCCTCTCCGGACATGTACACGGAGGCATTGTGAATGTTCCGGGACTGGGTGGTGTCATAGCCCCTTCTTTAAAATTGTTTCCCAAATACGATGCCGGCCTTTTTACCGAAGGAAAGGCGCAGATGGTATTAAGCCGGGGGCTGGGAACCCATACCTTACCGGTGCGGGTGTGGAATCCGGCGGAACTCATCTGCCTGGAGCTGACTCCTGAGAAAAAGCAGAATACAAAAAAGTAAACCCAAAAGAACAGGCGTTCCTTGTACTTTACCCTTAATTTTGCTACAATATCTTGTGTTTTGATAGCAAGTAGGAGAACATACATGGCAATTTCTGTAAAGCTGGAAGTATTTGAAGGGCCTCTCGACCTGTTACTTCATTTAATTGATAAAAATAAAATTGATGTTTACGATATTCCTATCGCGGAAATCACGGAACAATATCTGGACTACATCCGGAAAATGCCTACGGAAGACATGAACGTGATGAGCGAATTTCTGGTGATGGCGGCGACTCTGCTGGATATTAAGTGCAAGATGCTGTTACCCAGAGAGGTGAATGAGGAAGGGGAGGAAGAAGACCCCAGAGCCGAACTGGTGGAGCGCCTGTTGGAGTACAAAATGTACAAATACATGGCGTATGAGTTAAAAGACCGCCAGATGGATGCAGAGCAGGTGTTGTACCGCGTCAAGAACCTTCCCAAGGAAGTGGCATCTTACCGTCCGCCTTTAAATTACGAGGAACTGTTGGGAGATTTGACCTTAAATAAGCTGCAGGATATTTTCCAGTCCATGTTAAAGCGGCAGGAGGATAAAATTGACCCCGTTCGCTCCAATTTCGGCAAAATCGAAAAAGACGAGATTGATATGGATGCCAAAATGGTGTACATCGAGGATTATGTACGCAGCCACCGCACTTTCAGTTTTCGCAGCCTGCTTGAAAAACAGCACAGCAAGGTGGAAATCATTGTGACATTCATGGTCATTCTGGAAATGATGAAGCTGGGACGGATTGGAATCATCCAGGATAATCTTTTTGACGATATCCAGATTACTGTAAAGGATGTGGCGTAAGTTCAAAAGGGGTACATAGCAGGAGCATAGAGGGATGGAAAGAACAAAGGCGCAAGCTGTGATTGAGGCGATTCTGTTTGCCATGGGGGAATCTGTGGAGATTTCCAGGCTGGCAGAGGTCATTGAAGAAGATAAAAAGATAACGAAACAAATATTGAATGAGATGGCAGAGCAGTATCAGGAGGAGAACAGGGGGATTTCGCTCATCTGGCTGGAGGACAGCGTGCAGCTATGCTCTAAGGGAGAGCTTTACGAGTATCTGATTAAGATTGCCAAGGCCCCCAGAAAAGTGGTGCTTACCGATTCCCTGATGGAAACCCTTTCCATCATTGCCTACAAACAGCCCATTACCCGGCTGGAAATTGAGAAAATCCGTGGAGTAAGCTGCGACCATGCCGTGAACCGACTGCTGGAATTTGAACTGATTACGGAGCTGGGGAGAAAGGATGCTCCTGGTCGTCCCTTACTGTTTGGAACCACGGAACAGTTTTTGCGCAGTTTCGGCGTGAAGTCTCTGGAGGAACTGCCGGAGGTCAGCACCGTGCAGCTGGAAGAATTCAAACAGCAGGCTGAAGAAGAAATAGATATGACATTGGAAATTTAATGAGAAAACAACGCTCCCTGATTTGCTTATGATGGGAGCGTATTTTGCTTACAGGAGAACCTATGAACAGACAGTGTGTACTTGGAATTGTTGCCCATGTGGATGCAGGAAAAACCACCTTGACAGAGGGCATGTTATATGAGAGTGGCACCATCCGCAAAGCAGGACGGGTCGACCATGGAGATGCCTTCCTGGATACGGATGCCATGGAAAAAGACCGGGGCATTACCATTTTTTCCAAACAGGCACGAATGCAGTACAAGGAACTGGACATCACCATTCTGGACACACCGGGGCATGTGGACTTCGGTGCTGAAATGGAACGAACCCTGCAGGTGCTGGACTATGGTATTCTGGTCATCAGCGGTGCGGATGGCGTGCAGGCACACACAGAAACCCTTTGGAAACTGTTGCGGCGCTACGAAATTCCTACCTTTCTTTTCATCAATAAAATGGATCAGCCGGGAACTGACCGGGAGGCACTGCTGACTTCCCTGCAGAAAAAGCTGGACAGCCGCTGTGTGGACTTTACCGGCATTTCCATAAAAGAAGAACAGATTGTGGCAGAAGGGGTGGATTTACAAACTTTTGAGGAGGCGGTAGCCACCTGCAATGAAGAAGTGTTAACAGCCTATCTGGAAACGGGAAAAATAGAACTCCTGCAGTTACGGGAGTTAATCGCAGACCGGGAACTGTTCCCCTGTTTCTTTGGCTCTGCCCTGAAAATGGAAGGGGTTACAGAATTGTTAGACGATCTTGATTCCCTTGTGCTCTCAAAAGAATACGGGCAGGAGTTTGCTGCCAGGATTTATAAAATTTCCAGGGATGAGCAGAAAAACCGTCTGACCTGGATGAAAATTACCGGAGGAAGTCTGAAGGTACGCAGTGTGCTGGGAGAGGCACAGGAAAAAGTGACACAGATTCGTCTTTATTCTGGGGAAAAATATACTACCGCAGAGGAAGTACAAGCCGGAACCATCTGTGCTGTATTGGGACTGGACAGCACGAAAAGCGGGCAGAGCCTGGGGGCTGAGGAGGAAGGAATGGAACCGGTCTTAGAGCCGGTCATCACCTATCGCCTGGAACTGCCACCGGAAGTGGATGCCTCCCAGATGTTACCAAAACTTAAGGAAATTGAGGAAGAGGAACCGGAACTGCATATTCTCTGGGATGAGCAGTTAAAGGAAATCCAGGCACAGCTTATGGGTGAGGTACAGATTGAAATCCTCAAACGCCAGATATGGGAGCGTTACAAGGTGGAAGTTACCTTTGGAACGGGACGGATTGTGTACCGGGAAACCATCGGCAACACGGTGGAAGGGGTGGGACACTTTGAACCTCTCCGCCATTATGCGGAAGTGCATCTGCTATTAGAACCGGGGGAACTGGGGAGCGGACTACAGTTTTTCTCTGACTGCAGTGAGGATGTGCTGGATAAAAACTGGCAGAGACTGATTCGCACCCATTTAGAGGAACGCACCCACCGGGGCGTTTTGCTAGGTGCCCCCATTACGGATATGCGGATGACCCTTTTGACCGGGCGTGCCCATCCCAAGCATACGGAGGGCGGTGATTTCCGGCAGGCAACCTACCGTGCCATCCGCCAGGGACTGATGCAGGCAGAAAATCTTCTTTTGGAGCCATATTACAGCTACCACCTGCAAATCCCGGAAGGTGTGATTGGGCGGGCGATGAGTGATATGGAGTGGAAAAATGCATCCTGTCGGATTGAAAATACGGCAGATGGGCAGGCATATTTAAGCGGTTCGGGTCCGGTATCCACCTTAAACGGTTACCAGACCGAGGTGGTGGCTTACACCAAGGGATTGGGAAGGTTTACCTGCGAACTGGCGGGGTATGCTCCCTGTCATAACACCCAGGAGGTTCTGGAGCAGTCCGGCTATGATCCGGAGGCAGATGTGCGGAATCCTTCCTCCTCGGTATTCTGTGCCCACGGCGCCGGCTTTATTGTGCCCTGGAACGAGGTGCCGGACTATATGCATCTGGAGGCAGTGTACCAGAACCCAGAGGCAGGAATCCGCAGAGAGGAAAAGGAACCGGTGGTGTACAGCCGCAGTGTCCATGCAGTGGAAAAATGGATTGGCACCGAGGAAGTGGACGAGATCCTCAACCGGACGCTTTATGCCAACCGGAAGAAGGAGTTCATTCCCCATAAGGGAATCCGCAGCCGGAGAGTTATCACGGCACCGGAACCCAGAGAAGTGGAATACCGCCCCAGCACCGATACCAGGGAGGAATATCTCCTGGTGGACGGCTACAATGTGATTCACGCCTGGAAGGAACTGTGGGAGCTGTCCCAGCGTAATATGGATAGTGCCAGAGATAAGCTGATGGATATTTTGTGCAACTACCAGGGCATGAAAAAATGTGAAGTCATTGTGGTATTTGACGCATACAAAGTGACGGGGCATGCCACCGATTACTTTGATTATCATAATATCCATGTGGTGTATACCAAGGAGGCAGAGACCGCCGACCAGTTTATTGAAAAATTTGCCCATTCCAATAAAGGCAAATACCGGATACGTGTAGTAACCTCCGATGGACTGGAACAGATTATCATCAGAGGGCAGGGCTGTCTGCCGGTTTCCTCCAGGGAGTTTGAAGAGGAAGTGCGGGCTGCAGAACAGAACCTCCGGGATGATTATCTGGAAAAGCAGAAAGGAAATGATTGCTTTCATCACGTTAATGTGCTAAAATACACTGGATTGTAGATTAGCAATCAAAGTAGGAGGATTTATTATGAAGAAAAAGATGTTGGCTGTCTTAATGGCAGCATGTGTGATGACCACCATGAGCGGCTGTGGAAACAGCAGCAATGCAGGCACAGAGACAACAAGTGATGCCGAGACCGGAAGTGCAGAGACCACTGCCCAGGAAGAAACCACAGCAGAGGATACCGCCGCTGTAACCGATGGTGCTGTTTACAAAATCGGTATCTGCAACTATGTGGATGACGCATCCTTAAACCAGATTGTGGAGAACATCCAGTCCCGACTGGAAGAGCTGGGCACCGAAAACGGTGTCACTTTTGAGGTTTCCTATGACAACTGTAATGCAGATGCCGCAGTGATGAACCAGATTATTGAGAACTTTATCGCAGACGATGTGGATTTGATGATTGGTGTGGCAACCCCCGTTGCCATGCAGATGCAGGCGGCCACCGAGGATAACGAGATTCCCGTTGTTTTCTCCGCTGTCTCTGATCCGGAGGGCGCAGGACTGGTAGAGAGCATGGATGCTCCCGGTGCAAACATTACCGGAACCTCCGACTATCTGGATACCGATGCCATTTTCAATCTGATTTTTACCGCAGACCCGGAGGCAAAAACCATCGGTCTGTTATATGACCAGGGACAGGATTCCTCTGCAAGACCGATTCAGATGGCAAAAGATTATCTGGACAAAAAAGGCGTTTCCTATGTAGAGCGCACCGGAACCAACAACTCCGAGGTAATGTTAGCAGCAGAGGCACTGGTAGCCGATGGCGTTGATGCCGTATTTACCCCTACCGACAACACCATTATGACTGCTGAGCTTTCCATCTATGAGACATTGGCCCAGGCTGGAATTCCCCAGTACACAGGTGCTGATTCCTTCGCTTTAAACGGTGCTTTCCTGGGCTATGGCGTTGACTACGCAAACCTTGGTGTGGAGACTGCCAATATGGTCAAACAGATTCTGGTAGACGGTGCAGCCCCTGCAAGCCTGGCTGTTATGACCTTTGACAATGGCTCGGCCACCATCAATACCGAGACCTGTGCAGAAATCGGCTGGGATTTTGAAACCATCAAGGAGTCTTTTGCTCCCTTCTGCACCAAAGTGAACGAGATTACTACCGCAGAGAGCTTTGAGTAAGCTTTCGCAAAAAGGAGAACAACCATGTCTTTCACCGCTGTATTAAATTTGGGACAGACGGCATTGGAACTGGGACTGATTTACTCCCTCACGGTTCTGGCACTGTTTCTAAGCTATTCCATGCTGAATGTGTGCGATTTGTCCACGGACGGCTGCTTTACACTGGGGGCTGCCGTAGGAGCCGTTGTGGCAATCTCCGGTCATCCCTTCCTGGCAATTTTTGCAGCCATGCTTGCAGGAATCTGCTCTGGCTTTGTGACTGCTTTTCTGCAGACCCGGATGGGCGTTGACAGCCTGTTAGCCGGAATTATCGTGAATACCGGTCTGTATTCCATCAATATTGCGGTGATGGGCGGCTCTTCCCTTTTAAATATGAACAAAACGGACACCGTATTTACCAGAATGAAAGCATTTCTGGCAGATACACCGTTCCACGATAAGCAGACATTCATTGTTGTGTTAATCGCAGTGGCACTGGTGGTTTTGTTTCTGACCCTGTTTCTCAGAACCCGGCTGGGACTGGCTATCCGTGCCACCGGAAATAATCCGGATATGGTGCGTTCTTCCTCCATCAACCCGATTTTTACCACCACCGTAGGACTTTGCGTGGCAAATGCCTTTACCGGACTGTCCGGCTGTCTGTTGGGGCAGGCGCAGAAATCCGTCAGCATTGACATCGGCAGTGGCGTGGTAACCATTGCACTGGCGTCCCTCCTGATTGGCGGAACCTTTATGGGAAAAGGCGGCATCTGTACCAGAGCCATTGGCGTGGTGTTAGGCTCTGTTATTTTCCGCGTGATTTATGCGGTTGCCCTGCGGCTTAATATGCCTGCTTTCATGCTGAAACTGGTATCCGCTGTCATTGTTATTCTGGCAATTTCAGGACCTTATTTAAAGAAACAATGGCCTACGGTGAAACGTTGGCTGGCACACCGGAAAGGGGGTAGCACCCATGCTTAACATCCAGCATATTTCTAAAACCTTCAATCCTGGTACAGTCAATGAAAAAACCGCCATGAATGACTTGTCCCTTCATTTAAAATCAGGGGATTTCGCCACGATCATCGGCAGTAACGGTGCAGGTAAATCCACGCTGTTTAATGCCATTTGTGGCGATTTTCTCACGGATAAGGGTACCATTTATCTGGACGGACAGGATGTGACCTTCCTGCCGGTACATGCCCGTGCAAGACAGATTGGACGGTTATATCAGGATCCCATGCGGGGAAGTGCCCCCGGAATGAGCATTGAGGAAAACCTGGCACTTGCCTGTGGACACGGCGGTTGGTTTGGAACCATCAGCAGAGCGGATAAAGAACGGTTCCGGGAGGAACTGGCGCGTCTGGAAATGGGTCTGGAAGACCGGATGAAACAGCCGGTAGGACTTTTATCCGGTGGTCAGCGACAAGCACTCACCTTACTGATGGCCACCATGAATTGTCCCAAATTACTGTTGCTGGATGAACATACCGCTGCCCTGGATCCTGCAACAGCGGACAAGGTGCTGGAGATTACGAAGGAAGTGGTGGAAAAGAACCACATCACCACGCTGATGGTCACCCATAATATGCAGCAGGCACTGAATCTGGGTAACCGGATTCTGATGATGGATGCAGGTCGGATTGTATTTGATGTCCAGGGTGAAAAGAAAAAGAGCATGACCACTGATGATTTGTTGCGGCAGTTCCAGGTTAACGCCGGAAAAGCTTTAGACAATGACCGGATTCTGCTTTCTAATGAATAATTACATGTTCACAGAATAAAGAAAAAGAAAAAGCTGATACTATCCTTGAGGAGTTGCGTATGAAATTCTTAAAGAGTATCAGCTTATTTTTTTGCATGATGGTCTGTCTGGGAGGCGGCATTTGTCTGGGAGCATGGGGACAGCGGACTTTTTATCCGGGGAAAGATTACAATGTAAAGCACCCTGCGGAATACCAGCAAATTGCAAAAGAAAAAATAAGTGCAGAATCAGAAAACATAACAGGATCTGTGCAGGCAGCGGACGGGGTAATTTCGGCAGCTGCAATACCTGACCGCATTACGGCAGACACGATCTATCTGATCAGAGAATTCAATCTGGATCAGAACACCAGCAGAGACAGTGTCTGCCAAATCCCCATAAGCTATATCGGAATGAACAGGGAGCAATTCCTTCGTGAAATGGACAGTTTTATGACATCGCCTCCTTTGGCTGAACTTGAGAAAGGCTTTGTTTCATTGGAAATATCTGAATTTTCCGGATCCAGAGTTATCGTGTCAAAATATTATCAGAATCATAAGGAGGATGTATTTTTTCTTCATGTGGAAAATAATTTCGTCGTTGTATTTTGTGAGGACGGAAGAACCCGATATGAGATCACTGATATTTATCTTCCTTATTTGCCAGAGGATTTACAACAGGAAATTATTACAGGAAAAAGAATTGAGGGAAAAGAAGTCCTGTACAATTTTCTTGAGTCTTATTCCAGTTAGCGGTATGATAGGGACAGAATGCGTTATGGAAAGGTTCGGGAATTCCTATGAAAATTGCAGTAATCGGTGCAGGTGCATCCGGCATGATGGCAGCGATCCAGGCAGCGGGAAAGGGTGCAGAGGTAACCTGTTTTGAGCGAAAAGAAAAAATTGGGAAAAAAATATATGCCACAGGAAATGGACATTGTAATTTTTCCAATCAGAAGATGCTGGATCCGACATTTCAGATAAAGGATGGTTTTTATACAAAAGAGCCTTCCAAAGTGGAACAGGCACTGCAACGGATAGGTGTAAGAAAAATCTGTACCTTCTTTGAGCAGGAGGGGATGTTAATCCGCAGCCGGGAAGGCTACCTTTATCCTTATTCCGGACAGGCAGGCACTGTGGTTGAACTCTTGACCCGAAAATTAAAACAGGTAAATGCAACGATTTTCTGTGATGTGCAGGTACTGGCAGTGAAGAAGCGCCCTGATGGACGGTTTCAGCTGGTGTTTCAGCCGGGAGAAAACTGCGATAAGAAAAATTTGCGGAACCATACCTTATTTGACCGGGTGATTCTTGCCGGAGGTGGAAAAGCAGCACCGGCGCTGGGGTCTGACGGCAGTGGTTTCACATTGGCAGCGGGACTTGGGCATCATGTAACCGGTTGCCGGCCTTCTTTATGCGGTGTGAAATGTGAAAAAACCTTCTTTTCGGAATGGGCTGGAATCCGGACGGCTGCCACAGTGCGGGTGGTGTCCATGGGCAGGACTGAAATTCTGGCAGAAAACACCGGGGAAGTCCAGTTGACCGATTATGGCATTTCCGGAATACCTACTTTTCAGGTCAGCCATGTAATCGGAGAACACCTTAACAGTTTACATAACACAGGGGCGGGCAAAGAAAACGGTGTGCCCCTGGAGCTGGACTTTTTGCCGGATTTTACAGAAGAATATCTTCAGCAGCAATTACAGACACGATTAAGAAACACGGTGACAGAATCCCTGACTTTAGCAGACTTGTTTATGGGAATGGTCAATCGTAAACTGCTTGCCTGCATCTTAAAACAAAAGGGCTTGCAATGGGAACAGCGGATATCTTTTCCGGATGCCACAGCACTGTTACAGACTTTGAAACATTTCCCGGTGAATGCCACCGGGTTAAATGATTTTACCCAGGCACAGGTGACGGCAGGAGGCGTCCCTTTAGAGGAGATTGACCAAAACTTTCAGTCATTAAAAGTGCCCGGGTTTTTCCTGTGCGGAGAACTGCTGGATGTGGATGGTATCTGTGGCGGCTATAATCTCCAATGGGCATGGACCAGTGGCTGGATTGCCGGTGAATCAGCAAGTACAATCTAGTACACCGAATAATAAATAACTGACACCTTGACTTGCCTGATTTTTCATCTGCTGCGTTGTCGTCAATCGACGTAGCCACCGCTACGCCTCATTCCTCCGCCTTGCATATGAAACAATCATTCGGCGTCAATGTATCAGAAACTTATTTTTCGGTGTACTAGCATAGAAACAAGAGAATAAAGGAAAGAGAAAGAGGAATAGAATGCTTCGAATCAATCAGCTGAAACTGCCTCCCTCTGTGCAGGGAGAACAGCTTTATCAGGCTCTGCATAAAAAAGCCGGGAAGGTTCTTGGATGTGAGCAGGGAGCCATTGAACAGCTTCAGATTTTAAAATGCTCCATTGATGCCCGCAAAAAAACGGATATTGTTTACAGCTATACCGTGGATGTCCAGTTAAGAGGAAAGGAAGATTTTTATCTTAAACGGGTAAAAGATAAAAATCAGGTGCAGAAAATAACACCACAGGTTTATTCCTTTCCCCAGATAGGAGATGAACCCCTTTCCCATCGCCCCGTGATTGTGGGAACCGGTCCCTGTGGACTGTTTGCCGGATATATGCTTGCCCTCCATGGATATCGTCCCATTCTTCTGGAACGTGGTGCAAATGTAGAGAACCGACAGCAGGATGTGGAACAGTTCTGGAAAACAGGCGTGCTAAAACCGGAATCCAATGTACAGTTTGGAGAGGGCGGTGCAGGTACTTTTTCCGACGGCAAGTTAAATACCTTGATTAAGGATAAGGACGGCCGAGGAAGAGAAGTTCTGCGAATCTTTGTGAAAGCAGGCGCACCGGAACGTATTTTATACGATGCCAAACCGCATATCGGTACGGATGTATTGACTGATGTGGTCATACACATGAGGAAAACAATTCAGGAGTATGGCGGAGAAATCAGATTTCACAGCAAAGTAACCGATATCATCATAGAAGAAGGCAGGATTACAGGCGTTCAGGTGAATGGAAAAGAGCATCTGGATACTTCCATCTGTATTCTTGCCATTGGACACAGTTCCAGAGATACCTACCAGATGCTGCAAAACAGAGGAATTGCCATGGAAGCGAAATCCTTTGCGGTGGGATTTAGGGTAGAACATCCCCAGCATCTGATTGATAGGGAGCAATACGGCCGCACTCATGAAGAAAGTGGATTGCCCACCGCAGCCTATAAGGTAACGGCTAAGACATCCACGGGGCGGGGCGTTTATTCTTTCTGTATGTGTCCCGGCGGTTATGTGGTAAATGCTTCCTCTGAAGAGGGAATGGTGGCAGTGAATGGCATGAGTTACAGTAAGCGTGATGGTGCCAATGCCAACGCCGCCATCATTGTCTCCGTCTCCCCGGAAGATTACCCGGATACCAGTCCTTTAGGCGGCATCGCCTTTCAGCGGACATTAGAAAAAAAAGCCTGGGAGCTGGGACAGGGAAAGGTTCCTGTAGAAACCTATGGCGATTTCAAGGAGGCAGTTACCGGAGAACCGGCTTCCAGCCATGGAGAGGCTTTCTACCAGAATTTCCAGCCCTGCCATAAGGGAGCGATTCAGGAAGCACCCGTCCATGAAATCCTCACCGCCGAAATGAACCAGGCATTTGTGGAGGGCATGGAACATTTTGACCATATTTTACAGGGCTTTGCCAATGCGAAAGCTTTGGTCAGTGGAATTGAGAGCCGGACCTCCTCCCCGGTGCGCATCTGCAGAGACAAAGAATTGCAGAGTGAAATCCAGGGATTGTACCCCTGTGGTGAAGGTGCCGGATTTGCAGGAGGAATCACCTCTGCGGCTATGGATGGACTGCGGGTAGCGGAAGTGATCGGGGCAAGATTCCGACCCTTTGATCTTGAACAATAAGGAGCCTGTGTACAAACAATGGAAAAAGAAAAATCCTCCCATCAAATTCATAATATTGAGCCGGTTTATGATGAAAACTCCAGAATATTGATTCTGGGAAGCTTTCCTTCCGTAAAATCAAGAGAAGTTCAATTTTTCTACGGACATAAACAGAATCGATTCTGGAAAGTGCTGGCAAATATTCTGAAGTGTCCTGTACCGGAAACGATGAATGAAAAGAAAGCAATGCTTTTAACGCATCATATTGCCCTGTGGGATGTCATTGGGAGCTGCAGCATTACCGGTTCCTCCGATTCCAGCATCCGGGATGTGGTGCCCAATGATATCTCCAAAATTTTAAATCACGCAGATATTCAGCTTATTTGTGCCAACGGAAACAAATCCTGGGAGCTTTATCAGAAATATCTTTATCCCCAGACAAAAAGGCAAGCCGTAAAACTTCCTTCCACCAGTCCAGCCAATGCAGCATTTCGTCTGGATCAACTGACTTTGGAATGGAGCAGGATCCTCAAAACAGAAGATTTACAAGAACGGAAAGACATTTAAAACCGGTTGTGCTATAATCAGAAAATAGATTGGCAAACAATTTTTGTCGAAAACAGGAGAACAAGACAATGAAAATGGACGAAAAAATAGCCCGTATCAACGAGCTTTATCATAAATCCAAGAAAGAGGGATTAACCGAAGAAGAAAAAGCGGAACAGAAGCGGCTTCGAGAGGATTATATTGCCAGTGTCCGTGGAAATCTGAAAGCGCAGTTGAATAATATAAATATTCAAAATGAAGATGGATCAATCACAAACTTAGGTGAAAAGTTCGGAGCGAAAAAGAAATAAAGATGAATGATTCAAAAAAAGCTTTGCGCCGGGAAGCTCTGCAAATACGAAACGCCCTTTCAACAGAAGAGCAGCAGACAGCCAGCCGGAAGATTACGGATCTGTTTTTACAAATGGATGCTTATGCAGAATGTAAAAATTTACTGCTCTATGCAAGCTATGGCTCTGAAGTAGATACTTATGATATTTTAGAACAGGCACTTCTGGATGAAAAGCAGGTTTTTTTCCCAAAGGTTGTGGGAGAAGATCTGATTTTTTATCAGGTAAAAAGCAGGAAAGATCTGAAGCCCGGGTATAGGGGAATTCCAGAGCCGGTTGGAAAAACGGATAAGAAAAGCTATGGTTTGGCAATAAACCGAATCCCCACGATCTGGAATCTGAACGATGCAAAGACTACCTTACTGATTTACCCAGGCGTGGCTTTTGATAAGGCACATAACCGGCTTGGGTATGGAAAAGGTTTCTATGACCGCTTTACCAGCTGGTGTAAAGAAAAAGGACAAATACCGGAAAACCTGGCACTGGCGTATACCTGTCAGATCTTCCCGAAAATTCCTGCCGGGGAACAGGATGAGAAACCAGACCGGATTCTGACAGAAAGCGGAATTTTATAAGAGAAAGGATGAAAACCATGACAGCGGAATTAGAAAACATCTGTAAACAGGCGGTGGAAGTCAAACCTTTGTTACAGAAAATGTCCACGTTGCAGAAGGATAAGGCACTCCGATGCTGTGCAGAACAGCTCCGTACCCATATGGAGGAAATTCTGGAAGCAAACCGCAGGGATTATGAGCGATGTGAGAAAAACGGAATGTCCCCGGCCATGTTAGACCGACTGAAGCTGACGGATAAAAGAATTGATGGAATGGCCACGGGAATTGAACAGGTTTCCAAGCTGCCGGATCCGGTGGGAAAGATTCTGGAAACTACCGTTTTGCCCAATGGACTAAAGCTGGAAAAGGTGACGGTACCCTTCGGTGTCATTGGAATCATCTATGAAGCGCGCCCCAACGTAACTGCGGATGCCTTCAGTATCTGCTTTAAGGCAGGAAGTGCAGCAATCCTCAAGGGTGGAAGCGATGCCATTGAGTCAAACAAGGCAATTATCAAAGCATTACAGATCGGTCTGGAAACAGCAGGGGTACCCAGGACGGCTGTCCAGCTGATGGAAGATACTTCCCGGGAGACAGCGGGAGAATTTATGCGCTGTAAAGACTATGTGGATTTACTAATTCCAAGAGGCGGCGCCGGACTGATTCGCGCCGTAGTGGAAAACAGTACCATTCCGGTAATTGAAACCGGCACAGGAAACTGTCATATTTATGTGGATAAAGATGCGGATTTTATCAAAGCGATTCCCATCATCATTAATGCTAAAACCCAACGTATCGGTGTATGCAATGCCTGTGAATCTCTGGTCTTACATAGAGATATTCTGGATGCCTTTCTTCCAGCGTTGCAGAAAGCATTGCAGGAAAAACAGGTGACCATGCGTGGAGATGAGGCAGTACAGGCACATATCAGCTGTGAACCGGCTACCGAGGAAGATTTTGGAACCGAATATCTGGACTATATCATTTCCATGAAAACCGTAGACAGTGTGGAAGAAGCAATTTCCCATATCAATCATTATAGTACCGGACATTCGGAAAGTATTCTTACGGAAAATGAAGAGACTGCCCGCCAGTTTTTAAATGAAATTGATTCAGCCTGTGTTTACTGGAATGCATCCACCCGCTTTACGGATGGCGGCGAGTTCGGATTCGGTGCGGAAATCGGTATCAGCACACAGAAGCTTCATGCCAGAGGTCCTATGGGGCTTCGGGAACTTACCAGCTATAAATACCGCATTTACGGTAACGGTCAGATCCGTCCATAAGGAGAAGGCCGGCCATGCCAGTTAAAGAGGAAGATAAATGTCGTTTTGATAAAATATGCAACGACATTATTGTTACGGAAAAAGAGCGAAAACGTATTGGGGAACTTTCGGAAAAAACCGTCCACGCCGTGTTAAAAGCTTACTTTGCACCGGAAAAGGAAAACCAGGAAGTGAAGGTGGGGCGGTTTTACGCGGATATCTGTACCGGAGAGGAAATTATTGAAATCCAGACGGCGCATTTTGATAAGCTGCGGGAAAAGCTCAACGCTTTTTTACAGGACTATGTGGTGACAGTGGTGTATCCCATTCCCCATGAAAAATATATGATCTGGGTGGATCCGGAGACCGGAGAATTATCCAGAAAAAGAAAAAGTCCTAAAACCGGGAATCCTTATGTAGTGTTCCGGGAATTGTATAAAATTAAACCGTTTTTGACCCATCCCAATCTGCGAATCCGCTTAGTTCTGTTCGACACCGAGGAATATCGGATGTTAAATGGCTGGAGTCATGATAAAAAGAAGGGTTCCACCCGTTTTGACCGGCTGCCAACCGGGTTGTTTGATGAAATTTATCTGGAACGGAAAGAAGATTATCTCCAGTTTGTTCCCTATGAACTGGAGCGTTTCACCTCTGCCCAGTTTGCAAAATGTACGAAAATAACCCGGAATTCTGCGGCAACCGTCTTGAATATTCTGTATGACTTAGGAGTTGTGGAGCGGGTCGGCAAAGAAGGAAATGCCTATCTCTATGAAGCAAAGGAGTTGTAAAAGATGAGCAGCGTAATTGAACATTTTTTAGAGTATGTAAAAATTGATACCCAGTCCTGTGAGGAACTGGCAGAACAAAAATGCCCTACAACAGACAAACAATATGATCTTGCCCGCAAATTACTGGCTGATTTAAAGGCAATGGGTATGTCGGAAGACCAACTTTTCTTTGACGCAGAACACTGCTATGTTTATGCAGGAATTCCGGCTGCTCCAGGCTATGAAAAAGTTCCGAAGTTAGGTTTTATCGCCCATATGGATACTTCCCCCGCGGTTTCCGATACCGATGTAAAGCCCCGGATGGTAGTAAACTATGACGGAACAACGATTCTTTTGAATCCGGAATTGGGCATTACCTTAAATCCGGAAGAATTCCCGGAATTAAACAATTACATTGGTAAGACTTTGATCGTTACAGACGGTACGACCTTGTTAGGTGCAGATGACAAGGCAGGCGTAGCGGAAATTATGACCATGGTGGAATACTTTCTGGCGCACCCTGAAATACCTCATGGTGCCATTCAAATCGGTTTTACCCCGGATGAGGAGGTGGGCTGCGGTGCGGATCATTTCGATGTAAAACAGTTTGATGCAGACTTTGCCTATACTGTGGACGGCGGTGCCTTAGGCGAACTGGAATATGAAAATTTTAACGCAGCCTCCGGTAAACTGACTGTCGGAGGACGAAGTGTCCACCCCGGCTCTGCCAAAAACAAAATGTTAAATGCGATTTTACTGGGCATGGAATTCCAGCACCTTCTTCCAGTGGAACAGAATCCTATGTATACCGAAGGCTATGAAGGCTTTTTCCATCTGGACAGCATCCAGGGAGATGTGGAGCAGGCAACCCTGTTTTATATTATCCGCGACCATGACAAAATGAAATTTGAACGAAAAAAAGAACTGTTCCTGAAAACGGCAGAATTTTTAAATGAAAAGTACGGTCAGGAATTATTCTTCCCGGAGGTCAAAGATTCTTATTACAACATGTTAGAACAGATCAAACCCCACATGCATCTCATTGACCATGCAAAAGAAGCAATGGAAAAGGCCGGGGTCACTCCCAAGGTAGTGGCAATCCGCGGTGGCACAGACGGTGCAAGGCTTTCCTTTATGGGGCTGCCCTGTCCGAACCTTTGCACCGGCGGAGAAAACTTCCACGGCAGACAGGAATTTGCCTGTGCGGAAGATATGGAAACCATTGTGGAAATTCTGAAAAATATTGTCTCCATTTACGCGGAACAGAAATAGGGAACCTTTCAGGGACGGTATCGCACTGTCCCTTTTTATTTGCAAAAAGATGGTCGGTACGGTATAATACACTCTGTATCTTTTGAAGAAAGCAGGAAACACATGGATCAATATATCGAACAGGCAAGAAAATATGTACAGACAGAGAGTGAGAAACTGGGACGTCCGTTGACTGCATCGGTCATTACTTTCGGATGCCAGATGAATGCCAGAGATTCTGAAAAACTGGCAGGCGTACTGGAGGCTGCAGGCTATGAAATCCACGAGGATGATGAGGCGGCGGATTTTCTTATTTATAATACCTGCACGGTAAGAGATAATGCAAATCAGAGAGTTTATGGACATTTAGGGGTTGCCAACGGCAACAAACGCCGCAATTCCCACATGAAGGTAGCCCTTTGCGGATGTATGATGCAGGAAGAGTCTGTTATCGAAAAATTAAAAACCAGTTATCGTTTTGTGGATCTGATTTTTGGAACCCACAATTTATATAAATTTCCGGAGTATCTCACCCGGGTATTCGAAAATCCGGGGGAAATGTTAATTGATATCTGGAAAGACACTGACCAGATTGTGGAAACCCTTCCGGTGGAGCGGAAATATCGTTTCAAATCCGGGATCAATATTATGTTTGGATGTAACAATTTCTGCTCATATTGTATCGTACCCTATGTACGGGGACGGGAAAAGAGTCGGGAGCCAAAGGATATTTTACGGGAAATTGAGCGCCTGGTGGCAGACGGTGTCGTAGAAATTATGCTGTTAGGACAGAATGTCAACAGCTATGGAAAAAATCTGTCAGAGCCCATTACTTTTGCCCAGCTTCTGGAACAGGTATGCGAAATTGAAGGGTTACAGCGTGTCCGTTTCATGACCTCCCATCCCAAGGATTTATCCGATGAACTAATTAAGGTGATGAAGAGAAATCCCAAGGTCTGCCGCCATTTGCATTTACCCCTGCAATCCGGTTCTACCAGAATTCTCACTGCCATGAACCGCCGGTATACCAAGGAAAGCTATCTGGCACTGGCACAGAAAATCCGCAAAGAACTTCCGGATATGGCAATCACAACGGATATCATTGTAGGGTTTCCCGGCGAAACCGCTGCAGATGTGGAGGAAACCATTGATGTGGTAAAGCAGGTTGAATTCGACAATGCTTTTACTTTTATTTACTCCAAACGAACCGGCACTCCAGCCGCTTCCATGGAAAACCAGGTGCCCGAAGAGGAAGTGAAACGAAATTTTGACCGTCTGTTACAGGTAGTACAGGAGACTGCCAGAAAGCGTGTATCCCGCTACCAGGGACAGGTAATGGATGCTTTAGTGGAAGAAATCAATGAACATGATCCCCATCTGGTCAATGGCAGACTTTCCAACAATACCATTGTACATTTTCCGGGATCTGCAGAGCTGATCGGTCAAATCGTTCCTGTCTATTTAAAAGAGTGCAGAGGATTTTATTATATGGGAGAAATGCAGGAATAATAAAATCCGCCGGAATTCAGAAAACAGAGTTTATAGAAAATGAGGATAAAAATACATGCCGGATATGACAGAAGTCACCCCCATGATGCAGCAGTATCTGAAGACAAAGGAAGAGTACAAAGACTGTATTCTGTTTTATCGTCTCGGTGACTTTTATGAAATGTTTTTCGATGATGCTAAAATTGTATCAAAGGAACTGGAACTGACCCTGACGGGAAAGAGCTGCGGTTTGGAGGAGCGTGCCCCCATGTGTGGCGTACCCTATCATGCGGCCGAAGTCTATTTGTCCCGTCTGGTTTCCCGTGGTTATAAGGTAGCAATCTGTGAGCAGGTGGAGGATCCGAAACTGGCAAAAGGGCTGGTAAAACGGGAGGTAATCCGGGTGGTGACTCCCGGTACAAACCTGAATACCCAGACCCTGGAGGAATCAAAAAACAACTATCTGATGTCTGTTGCCTATATGCAGGATCGTATTGGTGTATCCATTGCAGATATTCTGACCGGAGACTATTATCTTACAGAAGTAGACGATGTAAAAAAACTGCTGGATGAAATTTATAAATACAGCCCCTCTGAAATTATCTGCAATGATGCGTTTCTGGTAAGTGGTGTGGATATGGAGGATTTAAAAGGCCGATTACATATTTGTATCAATCCGCTGGAAGCCCGGATGTTTGACGAGGATGGATGCAAACGGGCTCTATTGAAGCACTTTAAGGTAAATGTGTTAACCGGACTGGGCATTGAAGATTTCCCTACCGGAATCGTAGCCGCAGGAGCCTTACTGCAATATTTACTGGAAACCCAGAAGGTATCACTGGACAATTTCACCCATCTCTATCCTTATCTCACCAGCAAATATATGCTGTTAGACAGTTCTACCAGACGGAATCTGGAACTGACAGAGACCCTGCGGGAAAAGAGCAAGCGGGGTTCCCTTCTTTGGGTATTGGATCATACCAAAACTGCCATGGGTGCCCGAACCCTCCGGCATTACATTGAGCAGCCCCTTTTAGATAAGGGACAGATGGTAGCCCGTCTGGATGCTATTGAAGCCTTTTGCAAAGATGCGGTAGCAAGAGATGAACTGCGGGAATATTTAAATCCCATCTATGATCTGGAGCGTCTGATGGGTAAAATCAGTTATAAGACGGCAAATCCCAGAGATTTAATTGCACTGCGTAATTCCCTGCAGATGCTTCCTTCCATTAAAATGGTACTGCAGGATTTTCAGGTAGCAGCACTCACGGAGCTTTACGAAGAAATTGACGGACTGGAAGATCTGTTTCATTTGATTGAAGATAGTATTGTGGAGGAGCCTCCACTGTTAATCCGTGAAGGAGGCATGATCAAAGAGGGCTTTAATGAAACCATCGACAATATGCGCAATGCCAAAACCGAAGGGAAAAATTGGCTGGCACAATTGGAAGAGCAGGACAGGGAGCGCACCGGTATTAAGAACCTGCGCATCAAATATAATAAAGTGTTCGGCTATTACTTTGAAGTGACCAATTCCTTTAAGGATCTGGTTCCGGAAGACTATATCCGTAAACAGACACTGACGAATGCAGAACGTTTTACGACTCCTCGATTAAAAGAATTGGAAGACACTATTCTCAATGCCGAGGATAAACTTTCCACTCTGGAATATGATTGCTTCTGTCAGATTCGTGATGCCGTCGGGGCTGAGATGGAGCGGATTCAACGCACTGCAAAAGCCATCGCCAAGCTGGATGTATACACAAACCTTTCCCTGGTGAGTGAAAGGAATCATTATGTCCGTCCCAGATTAAATGAAAAGGGAGTCATTGATATTAAGGGCGGACGCCATCCTGTAGTGGAAAAGATGATTGATAATGATCTGTTTATTGACAATGACACCTATCTGGACAACAATAAGCACCAGATTGCCATTATCACCGGTCCCAATATGGCAGGTAAATCCACTTACATGAGACAGACCGCATTGATTGTCCTACTGGCACAGATGGGCTGTTTTGTCCCGGCAAAAAGCGCTAACATCGGCGTGGTTGACCGGATTTTTACCCGTGTGGGTGCCTCCGATGACCTGGCAAGCGGGCAGAGTACTTTCATGGTAGAGATGAATGAAGTTGCCAATATTTTAAGAAATGCAACACCTCAGAGTTTACTGATCCTGGATGAGATCGGACGAGGTACCGCAACCTTTGACGGACTTTCCATTGCCTGGTCAGTGGTGGAACATATTGCCAACCGGAAACTTCTGGGAGCGAAAACCCTGTTTGCCACACATTACCATGAACTGACAGAACTGGAAGGCCGCATTGAAAATGTCAATAACTATTGCATCGCGGTAAAAGAAAATGGGGACGATATTGTCTTTCTGCGAAAGATTATTCAGGGCGGTGCAGACCGAAGCTATGGTATCCAGGTAGCAAAACTGGCAGGTGTGCCGGACATGGTCATTGATCGTGCCAAAGAGATTCTGGTGCAGCTTCTGGATAATGATGTGATTGAAAAAGTGCAGTCCATTGCTATTTCCGTACCAACAGAAGCTCCTTCTAAGAAAAAGCAGGAGAAAGTGGATGCCTTGGAGATGGCTCAATATTCCCTGTTTGATACGGTGACGGATGAGGATGTTATTAACGAGTTAAAGAAATTGGAAATCAGCACCATGACCCCGCTTGATGCAATGAATACTTTGTATCGGCTTCAAAGCAAATTAAAAAACCGTTGGGGAAATACCGCAGAATCATAAATTAACGGCAAATTAACAAAATCTGGACTGGACAATGACCGGTCAATATGATAAGATATTTTTTGTGAGTTAACAAATTTGTAATATATGTTGCACTGCATCGTATCTTAGGAGTCTGTTATTTCACTTGAATGCACTCGTAGTCTAATGGATAGAACGGAGGCCTCCGACGCCTTTAATGCAGGTTCGATTCCTGTCGAGTGCATTTTTCTTTTTGGGGGATATTCATAGCCAATGTTTTTGCGAATAAGCTCTGAATAGTTATTTTAGGAAAAAGAGTTCTTTGGTCATGCAGAAAGGATTATTATAAATGAAACAGAAATTGGAACAAATAAAAAATCAACTTATCGATCATAACCGCATCGTAATGACAATCATATTGATTCTGTGTGTAGCCATCACCATTTCCATTGCCATGAGTGCCAACAAAAAAGACAACAAGGAAAATACGGTGGAGGTGACAGCGGAGTCTGTTGAGTCTGCGGAAACGGCAGTTTCCCAGCTTGCACTGGAGCAGGATGCTTACCCGGTCTTAAATCAATTGTTTGAGCAGTATTTTACTGCAAGAGCCGATGGAGACATGGACACGGTTATTTCTTTAAATCCAGCCATTGGATCTTCCGATACAGCCCGTCTTTTCTTTGAAAAAATAAGCAGCTATATCGAAAGTTACAACCAGATTGAAGTTTACACCAAGCCCGGTCCCGTGGAGAATTCCTATGTAGCCTATGTCAAATATTATTTGAAATTAAATGACAGGGATGAGTTAGTACCCGGTATGGAATCTTACTATGTATGCATGACAGAGGATGGTTCCTATACAATCGTAGATCGTGGAGAATCCGATGCTGCTGTTGAGGATTATATCGAGCAGATCACCCATCAGGATGATGTCATTGAGTTAAACAATAAAGTTGCTGCAGAATATAATGAGCTTCTGGCAAGCAATGATGAGTTAAGACAGGCACTGGTGGAGATGGATTCCGTAGTCAGCGGTCAGGTGGGTACAGAGCTGGCTGATTTAAACAATGAGACAGAGGAAGCTGCCGTAAGCGGGGATGAAGCCTCTGCAGAAGAAAATAGCGAAAGTGATACCGCAGAAACACCGGCGGAGACGGTGGTACAACGGGTGAAAGCCACCACAACAGTAAATATCCGCAGTTCCGACAGTGAAAATGCCGACAAAATCGGTAAAGCCCAGAGCGGTGATGAGTTCGATGTCATTGAGTCTAAGGCAAACGGTTGGATCGGCATCAGCTTTGAGGGCGGTGAAGGCTTTATCAAGGGCGAATATCTGGAAGTGGTATCAGAAACCACAGTAACAGCGGACACTGATACGAACACTGATACCGACACCACAGATGACCAGAACATGACAACCAATGGTTATGTTACAGCGAAAACCACTGTCAATATCCGTACTGCTGAGAGTGAAACCGCAGAAAAAGCAGGTGTTGTTTACCAGGGCGAAAAACTGGAACTGATTACCAAGCAGGCAGACGGCTGGTGCAAGATTAAATATAACGGCAAAGTTGCCTATGTGAAGAGCGAGTTTGTTGAATAATCATTTCATAAAGAGATATTTTCAGACCGGAGAGGAAATCCTCTCCGGTTTTTGATTTTATTTGATAGGAAATTCCTATCAAATAAAAAGCCCTCCGGGTAGGATCGCACTGCGTCGGATTGGAATTATGTCGCAGAAGCGACCCGCCGCAGGCGGAGAATCCTGCGAGCAGGATTCTTTTTATTGTTATACAGCTATGTTTATTTTCCCATCAGCTGGTCAAAATAAATAAAAAGGAATCTGGGAAAAGGAGACAGCTATGCGGGAAGAAGATACAGCGATTTTAAAGGAAATTCAGAAAAACACAGCCATGGGATTAAAAGCCATTCATGCATTATCGGAGAAAGTAATGGATGAAGAAATTTCCAGGCAGTTGGACAGACAGTCAGTGAAATACGGGGAACTGAATAACCGGGCAACCAAAAGGCTGGTAGATGCCGATGCGGAGCAGTACCGGGGAAGTAAACTACAGGATATGATGTTAAATGTCTCTATTGAGGCAGCCACCATGTTTAACACCAGCAACAGCCATGTAGCAGAGATGATGATCCAGGGAAGCAACCGTGGAATTACCGATATGTTTAAGGTTTTAAAACATAATGAGCGTGCCGATGCCGCCACCGTTGAGTTTGCTAAAGAATTAATGGATTTTGAAGAGAAAAGTGTGCAGAAATGGAGAGAATATCTCTAGTAATTTTTTACTGTATACATGTATACCAGTATCATTGTACAATCTGCATAAAAAATTGCCAAAAACTTTTACTGTTCACATCAATAAAGTGCCTTGCCTGTTTTTTTTCATCGTACTATAATAGGAACGTAAAAAGCGTCAACGAACAAAGTGATTGGTTTACCGCCAGGGCTTTGGTTGTAGTTAAGACATATTAAATCTAAGGAGGGCATAACAATGTCATATGTTGATGAGGTACTCGAAGTAGTAAAGAAAAAAAATGCCGACCAGCCTGAGTTCTTGCAGGCAGTAACCGAGGTTCTTGATTCTTTAAGACCTGTAATTGATGCAAATGAGGAGCTGTATAGAAAGAACGCAATTCTGGAGAGAATCACTGAGCCGGATCGTCAGCTCATGTTCCGTGTTCCCTGGGTGGATGACAAGGGACAGGTACAGGTAAACAGAGGTTTCCGTGTACAGTTTAACAACTCCATCGGACCTTACAAGGGCGGTTTGAGACTTCATCCCTCTGTAAACCTTGGTATTATCAAATTCTTAGGTTTTGAGCAGGTATTTAAGAATTCCCTCACCACTCTGCCTATCGGTGGTGGTAAAGGTGGTTCTGACTTTGATCCTAAGGGCAAATCAGACAGAGAGATTATGGCATTCTGCCAGAACTTTATGACAGAGCTCTACAAATATATCGGAGCAGATGTGGATGTTCCTGCTGGTGATATCGGAACCGGTGCAAGAGAGATTGGTTTCATGTTCGGACAGTTCAAGAGAATCCGCGGTTCCTATGAAGGTGTTCTGACCGGAAAAGGACTTACCTATGGAGGTTCCCTTGCCCGTACCCAGGCTACCGGTTATGGTCTGTTATATTTAACCAACGCTTTATTAAAAGACCACGGCATCGATATTGCAGGCAAGACCTGTATCGTATCCGGTGCTGGTAATGTAGCAATCTATGCAATTGAAAAAGCACAGGAGTTAGGTGCGAAATGTGTAACCTGCTCTGATTCCAACGGTTGGATTTATGATCCTGAAGGAATTGATGTTGCCTTATTAAAAGAGGTAAAAGAAGTTAAACGAGCACGTTTGGATGCTTATGCAGCAGCCAGACCCAGTGCTGAGTATCATGTAAAGAAAAATGGGGAGCATGGCGTATGGACCATCAAGGGTGACCTGGCAATGCCTTGCGCAACCCAGAACGAGTTAAACTTAGAGGATGCAAAAGCACTGGTTGCTAACGGTATTATCTCCGTAACTGAGGGTGCAAATATGCCTACCACTTTAGAGGCTACCAAATATTTACAGGAGAATGGTGTTCTGTTCGTAGGCGGTAAAGCTGCAAACGCTGGTGGTGTTGCTACCTCCGCACTAGAGATGAGCCAGAACTCCGAGAGACTTTCCTGGACCTTCGAGGAAGTAGACGGAAAACTCAAAGGAATCATGGAAACCATCTATGCAAACATCAGTGATGCTGCGAAGAGATATCATATGACCGTTGGCGGCAAGACTGATTATGTTGCAGGCGCAAACATCGCAGGCTTTGAGAAGGTTGTAGAGGCCATGCTTGCCCAGGGAGTTTGCTAATCCGTTGAAACACGCATATATGCTGGATTTTCAAGGATTTAAATTATCAAAAAATTCTGACAATAACAATTAGCTAAAGGTAAAATACCTAGTGGGATACACGTGGACGACAGGTGGGCGACACGTGGGCGACAAACCTGCTAGGTATTTTTTATTGTGAAAATACTTGATTATAAAAATGAAAACCATTGACATGTATTGAAAATCTCGAGGTTAGTACATATAATAAGGAAAAAGAATGAAAATTTTACAGGCATTAGCCAGTAAGATAGTGGAAATGTTGTACGAATAAAGAAAGCAGGTGGGATAGTGAAAACTTTGGCTAAAGAAAAATATGATATGAGATTAAAGCGACTATTGGGTGGAAAACTATCTTACGATGTTTTCCGCTCCGAAATATGTCATATGTATCATTTTGACGGAGATTATGAATTTATCAGTAAGGTAATGAGAGTTAATCTTGTTATGGTATTATGGAATAACCATGAGTATGACAAAGCCCTTTATACACTTGCAATGATAGACTACATCTCATGGAAAAATGGTGTTACGTTGTATGAAGGATATGCAAAAATACGAGCTTGTAAACTAGAAAAAATTTTATATCCCGAAGGAATTATCTTATTAGATAAAATTGAGCATAGTCACAAAAATAGAGATGAGGCAGTAAAAATTTGCAGCCATGACCAATGTGGTGCCTTTTTCTTCCGCCATAATATAATAGAAAGGAATATTGAGGATGTCGTTTGAATTTAATCAAATATTGATCATTATTTATACTTGGTTGCTAAAGAATATAAGAAGGCAAACAGAGCTAACCCGGAAGCCGAAATTATTATTGTTGGTGGTGCATCTATGATCATGAATTATAATTTCAGGGATACCACGACAGATATTGACAGCATTATAAGAGCAGCTTCATCAATGAAGGAAGTTATTAATCGAGTTGGAGATGAAAATGATTTGGGGGATGGTTGGTTGAATGATGATTTCAAGAATACATCTTCTTATAGCCATAAATTAATTGAATGCAGTCATTTTTATAAAAAATTTTGCAACTGCCTAAGTGTAAGAACTGTATCAGATGAATATCTTTTAGCGATGAAAGTAAGATCAGCCAGAAGCTATAAAAATGATTTGTCGGATATAGTCGGTATCATCAAAGAACATCAGGAGATGGATAGAACATTAAATTTTCAGATCCTAAATGAAGCGTATAAAAGTTTATATGGTGAAGATATTCATTCAGATATAGCAGATAAAATCAAAAGTATATTTGCAAGTGATGACTTAGAAGATTTATTTTATAGTATAAAAAAGGAAGAGCAGGCAAATAAAATTGCTGCGTTAGAGGCAGAAGAAATATATGGAAGAACTGTCAATGAAGATAACGTGGAGAAATTTATTGAGCATTTCAGACCGTCAGAAGAAAAGGTTAAATTAAAAACTGAAGCTGATAATCAGGAATTTACAAATTCGCTGCATCGAAAAAGAGGAAGATAAATTGAACTGAACTCAATTATCAGAAAATAGTAGGCGACAGGTGGGCGACAAAAGTGCTTGGAAGTGGCTAAAATGCTGAAAACCTACGCAGAAGCTATGTTGGCTCAGGGTGTCTGCTAATTAAGAATTTCTAAGATAATATAAGATATTGAGAAGTCCTGGAAATGGTGAATTTCTGGGGCTTTTCTTTAGGTATTGAAATGACAAAAGAATTGTCAGAATATTCATAAATAGAAGATAATTTACGTTGTTTTGAGGTCGTTATATACACGTGATACACAAGTGATATACAGGTGGTATACACTTATTTTTACTGACTTTGGATGATTTTTTGAAGCATTTCATCCGGTGTTTTTCAAGATGATTCAAGCTGAATATGAGTGTAATGTTAATAATAAGAAACATCATAATTGCTCCGGCGCTGTCCATAAGTGAAGCAAAGGTGTGTCTGCCATCGTGGGGAAGGTGCTTCATTTTGAGTTTTCCCATGCACGTATTAAAATTGCCGTTCATGTAGGTTCCGT